>Ga0209676_1000038_pt1 | contig 449305 bp, 458 predicted proteins | sample AraplaCvi_mLB_r2_FD_184282 | JGI IMG/M metagenome (GOLD analysis project Ga0209676, IMG submission 184282) | Arabidopsis root microbial communities from North Carolina, USA - plate scrape MF_Cvi_mLB_r2 (SPAdes) (version 2) | ecosystem: Host-associated > Plants > Roots > Endosphere | place... | reverse complement strand
CCCCCGCCGCGCGGGCCCCGGTTGGCGCGGCGTTTCTGTTTCTGTTGAGGCGAGCCAGATGGCCGAGATCATTCTGAACGTGGACGTCCGCGACGGCGTCGGCACCGGCGGCGCCCGCGCCGCCCGTCGCGCCGGCATGGTGCCCGGCATCCTGTACGGCGGCGACAAAGCCCCCGTCGCCATCTCGGTGAACGAGAAGGACTTCCGCAAGTCCCTCTACACCGGCAAGCTGCTGGGTCACCTGGTGACCCTGAAGTACGGCAAGGAAACCCAGCCCGTCATCGCCCGCGACGTGCAGTTCGACCCGGTGTCGGACCGCCCGCTGCATTTCGATCTGATGCGCGTCGATGAAAATCAGACCATCAAGATCGAAATCCAGGTCCGCTTCATCAACGAAGACCAGTGCGCGGCCTTCCGTCAGGGCGGCTCGCTGGAAATCGTCCGTCACTCGGTCGAAGTGAAGGTTCCGGCGAACCACATCCCGGAAGACCTGATCGTCGATCTGGCCGGCCACAAGCTGGGCGACACCATCCGCTGGTCGGACCTGAAGGTCCCCTCCGACGTCGAGCCGACCATCGCCGACCGCGACTTCGTGATCGCTTCGATCAAGACGTCGTCGGCCGCCATCTCGGCCGCCGCTGACGAAGCCCACGACGCCGAAGTCGCCGCCGAGGCCGAAGTTGAAGCGACCGAGCAATCGGGCGACGCCGCTGAAGGCGAAAAGACCGAAGGCTGATCGCCCTTCGATCGACTGTTTCTGGAGCGGCCCCTTCCGGTTACGGATGGGGCCGTTTCCTTGTCTGGACCTGAGCCATGATCATCGTCGCCGGCCTGGGCAACCCGGGCCCGAAATACGAGAAGAATCGCCACAACATCGGCTTCATGGCCGCCGACGAGATCGCGCGCCGCTGGTCGTTCGGTCCCGAGCGGGCCAAATTCCAGTCGGTGATCCGCGAAGGCGAGGTCGCCACCGCCGCCGGGCCGGTGAAGGTGCTTCTGATGAAGCCCCAGACCTATATGAACGAAAGCGGCCGGGCCGTCGGCGAGGCCGCGCGCTTTTACAAGATCAAGCCCGGCGAGGTCATCGTCTTCCATGACGAGATCGACCTGGCGCCGGGCCGTTTCCGCATGAAGACCGGCGGCGGGGCGGCGGGCCAGAACGGCGTGCGCAGCCTGATCAGCCACCTGGGCGCCGACTTCCGCCGCGCCCGCATGGGGGTGGGCCACCCGGGCGAGAGCCACCTGGTCATGCCGCATGTGCTGGGCGACTTCGCCAAGGCCGACCAGCCGTGGCTGGAAGCCATGCTGAACGCCTGCGCCGACGCCCTGCCCTTCGCCCTGGCCGGCGACGACGAACGCTATCAGGGCGAGGTCATGCGCCTGGCCCCCGCCCCCAAATTCAGCCCGCGCCAGACGGCGCAGAAGGGCGAATAGCCGCGCTTCCCGTCGGCCGTCTTCACGGCTATGGACCGCGCGTGACCCGTCCGCAGACCGAATCCTGGTCGATCTGGCGTTCGCTGGCCCTGATGGCCGCGACGTTCGCGATCGTGCTCGGTTCCCTGCTGCCCTACGCCGCCATGGCGGCGGCGCGGCCGGGCGAGACGCTGGTGCTCTGCTCCAGCGACGGGCCGCAGACGATCAGCGTCGGCGCCGACGGCCGGCCGGACCGCTCGGTCCCGCCGCCGAAATGCGCCGCCTGCGTCATGGCCGTCGCCGCGGTCCTGCCGACACCGCCGGCGCCCCAGCCCTGCGCCACGCCCGCCGTCACCCCGGCGTCCACCTTCACGGCCCTGATCGCCAGCCCGCCGCCCCCCGCGCGCGCGCCGCCGCGACCGCCCTCGACCGCCCCTCCCCTCGCCTGAAGCAGACCCGGCGCTGAACCGCGCCTGACCCCGCACGCCGTCCGGCGGCGCGGGCCTTTCTCTGTTTCAGGATCGAATTCCCATGTCCCTCCGGACCACTGCGGCGCCCTGCGCCCTGCTGCTCGCGGCCCTCGCCGCGCCCGCCTTCGCCCATGCCTCCGAGCCCGTCGCCGGGCCGGAAGACCCCACCACCCTCGACACCGTCATCGTCACCGCCCGACGCAATCCCGAAGACCCCGCCGTGGTGGCCGAGGCCCGTGATCGCCTGTCGCGCACGCCCGGCGCCGTGGCCGTGGTCTCGGCCGAGAGCTACGCCAATCGCTTCGCCCAGACCTTCGCCGACACCCTGCGCAACGTGCCCGGCGTGCTGGCGCAGAAGCGCTATGGCGAGGAGGCCCGCCTGTCGATCCGGGGCTCGGGCCTCGCCCAGGGCTTTCACCAGCGCGGCGTGCTGTTCGCCCAGGACGGCGTGCCCTTCGCGGACGCCGACGGCTTCTCCGACTTCCAGGGCGTGGATCCGCTGAGCGCCCGCTACATCGAGATCTACAAGGGGGCCAACACCCTGCGCTTCGGCGGAGCCCAGCTGGGCGGGGCGATCAACCAGATCACGCCGACCGGCCGCACCGCCGTGGACGACACCGTGCTGCAGCTGGAAGGCGGGTCGTTCGGCAGCCTGAGGAGCAGCGTGCAGCTGGCCCGCACATCCGGCGACTGGGACGTGTTCGCGGCCGTTTCGGCGATGGAATCGGACGGCTACCGCGATCACAGCGAACAGAGCCAGGCCCGCCTGACCCTGAACGTGGGCCGGACATTCGGCGAGGACCGGGAGGTGCGGCTGACCTATCAGGCGGCCGACATCAAGCAGGACATCCCGGGGTCGCTGTCGCTCGCCGACGCCCTGACCCGCCCCGAAATGGCCAACCCCGGCGCGATCAGCGGCGATCAGGCCCGCGACCTGACGCTGAAGCGGCTGACGTTGCAGACCCGCTGGCGGCTAAACGATTCGACCGTGTTCGAAGGCGCTGTCTGGGGTTGGGAAAAGGAACTGTGGCACCCGATCTTCCAGGTGCTGAACACCAATAGCGAGACCGTCGGCCTGTTCGGCCGCTTCGACTGGACCGGTCAGGTGGGCGGCCTGCGCGCCGACCTGTTCTATGGCCTGAGCTATCGCGATGGTCAGATCGACAGCCAGCGCTACCTCAACATCGGCGGCCAAGCGGGCGCCCTGACCGCCGACAACCTGCAGAAGGCGACGGGACTGGACGTCTTCGCAGAAGGCCGGCTGTTCGTGACCGACCGGCTGGCGCTGGTGGCGGGCGGCTCGTTCGGCCGGGCCACGCGCGACTACTCGGATCGCGTCAACGCCGCCAACAACGACGACATCGACTACGAATGGTTCTCGCCTCGCCTGGGCCTGCTGTGGGAGACCGGGGACGGCGCCCAGGTGTTCGCCAATGTGACCCGGTCGGTCGAGCCTCCGACCTATGGCGCGCTCGTTCAGGCGCCGCTCGTCGGCTTCACGCCGGTGAAGGTGCAGGACGCCTGGACCGCCGAGATCGGCACGCGCGGCCGTCATGGCGCCCTGGCCTGGGACGTGACCGTCTACCGCAGCGAGATCGAAGGCGAACTGCTGAACTTCATCACCGGCCCTGGTATTCCGGCCGCGACCTTCAACGCCGGCGAGACCGTGCACCAGGGGATCGAGGCCGGACTGGACTGGCGCCTGCCGACCGGCCCGGCGCAGGGTTCGCTGCTGCTGCGCCAGACCTATGCGTGGAACGACTTCCGCTTCGTGGATGACGCGCGCTGGGGCGACAACCGCCTGCCGGTCGCGCCGGAACACGCCTATCGGGCCGAGCTGGCCTGGCGGCATCCGTCGGGCCTGTCGCTGACTCCATCGGTCGAATGGCGGATCAGTGACGCCTGGGTCGACTACGCCAATACGATGAAGGCCCCCGGCTACACCTTGCTGGGGCTGAACGCGAGCTGGGAGGTCAAGGACGGGCTGACCGTGTTCGCGGACGCCCGCAACCTCACGGACGAGCGGCATGTGAACGAGTTCTCGGCCATCACGGACGCCCGCACCGCCTCGACCGTCGTGTTCAATCCCGGCGAGGGGCGCGCGTTCTTCGTCGGCCTGCGCGTGGCCCTGTGAGTCCGATGACCGAGATTCAGACCCCGGCCGCCACGCCCCTGTCCGGCGCCTACCGCGCCGTGTGGCGCTGGCATTTCTATGCAGGCGTGCTGGTCATGCCCTTCCTCATGCTGCTGGCCCTGACCGGCGGCCTCTATCTGTTCAAGGACGAGATCGACGGAGCCGTCTATCGGCGGATGGCCGAGGTTCCGCCCGTGGCGCAGCAGGCTTCGCCCGACGACTGGGTTGAAGCCGCGGCGCGGGCGGGCGGCGGCCGCGTGGCCAGCGTCCTGATGCCGGACAGGCCGGATCAGGCCGTCCGCGTCCGGGTGGACCGGGCGGACGGCGGACAGCGCACCGTCTTCGTCGATCCCCACACCGCCGGGATCACCGGCGTGACCGGCTACGGCGGCGTCATGGAGACCATCAAGGCCCTGCACTCGCTGACCTTCTTCGGGTCCGTGATGAACATCGTGGTGGAGATCGTGGCGGGCTGGACGATCGTCCTGTTCGCCACGGGCCTTTATCTGTGGTGGCCGCGCAAGCGGACCGCGGGTGTCCTGACCCTGACCACCACGGATGTGCGTCGCCGCCCCTTCTGGCGAGACCTGCACGCCCTGACCGGCGTCTACGTCGGCGGGGTGGTGCTGTTCCTCGCCGTCACCGGCATGCCGTGGTCGGTGGTCTGGGGCGATCAGGTCATGGGCGCGGTCAAGGCCGGCGGCTGGGGACGGCCGCCGGCCCCGGTCGCGGGCGCCTGGCAGCGGGCGGAACACCACGACCATCCAGCTGGCGCCGGCTGGACGATGGAGGGCGTCGTGCTTCCCGCGCCGTCGCCCCATGCCGCCGGTCCCCTGTCCGGCGTCATCGCCCGGGCCGAGGCCGAGGGTCTGGCGCGCCCATATGCGATCTCCATTCCCCAAGCGGCGAACACCGCCTGGACCGCCACCGCCCAGGTGCGCCGCGTTCAGGACAGCCGCGCGCTCTACATCGACGCCGGTGACGGCAAGCTGCTGGGCGATATCGGCTTCGATCAGTTCGGCCCCGGCGCGAAGGCGATCGAATGGGGCATCTACACCCACCAGGGGACGCAGTTCGGCCAGATCAACCGCTGGATCATGCTGGCCGGCTGCATCGGGGTCTGGCTGCTGGCCGTCAGCGGCCTGATGATGTGGTGGAAGCGCCGTCCGCCGCAGCTGTCGCGGGGCCTGATCGGCGCGCCCCCGATCCCGGACGGCCCGCGCCTGCGCGTCGCGGTTCTCGCCATCGTTCTCCCGCTTTGCCTTCTCTATCCCCTGACCGGAGCCAGCCTGATCGTCGCCCTGGCGATCGACCGGTTGATCCGCAGCCTTTTCCGTTCCAGACCTGCCGCCGCCTGAGAGACATCCGACCCATGAACCGTACCCTGATCCCCATCGCCGTCTTCGCCCTGCTGGCCGCCTGTTCGAACGAGCCCAAGCCTGTCCCGGCGGGTGAACAGAGCGCCGTCGCCGTAACCGACGCCGTCTGCCGCCCGACGCCCGCCGGCCGCAAGATGACCGGCTGCTACCTGACGCTCACCGCCGGGGCCGACGACAGGCTGCTCAGCATCGCCACCCCCGTCGCCGGGCGCGTGGAGATCCACGAGAGCAAGATCGAAAGCAATATGATGATGATGCGCGAGCTGAAGGAGGGCCTGCCCCTCCCGGCCCGGCAGGTGGTCGAGCTGAAGCCCGGCGGCAACCACATCATGCTGCTGGCCGTCGAGAACCCCCTGGTCGCGGGCCAGACCGTGCCCCTGACCCTGACTTTCGCCTCGGCCCCTCCGGTGGTGGTGCAGGCCGCCGTGGGCCAGCCGAAGACCACCGAGGACGACGTCTACGCCGCCCACTAGAGCCGTTCGACGCGCGCGAGCCTGACAAACGGGACTGAACCCGCTAAAGGCTCGCGCTCATTGAAAGCTGCTGAGACCCATGGCCCTTAAAGTCGCGATCGTCGGCCTGCCCAACGTCGGCAAGTCCACCCTGTTCAACGCCCTGACCAAGACGGCGGCGGCCCAGGCGGCCAACTATCCGTTCTGCACCATCGAGCCGAACACCGGCGACGTGGCCGTGCCCGAGCCGCGCCTGGAGGCCCTGGCCGCCATCGCCGGGTCGAAAGAGATCATCCCGTCGCGGATCACCTTCGTGGACATCGCCGGCCTGGTGCGCGGCGCGTCCAAGGGCGAGGGCCTGGGCAACCAGTTCCTGGCCAACATTCGGGATTGTGACGCCGTGGCCTTCGTGGCCCGCTGCTTCATCGACGACGACATCACCCACGTCGAAAACCGCATCGACCCGATCTCGGACCTCGACATCATCGAGACCGAACTGATGCTGGCCGACCTCGAAAGCCTCGAGAAGCGGGTCGTCAACGTCGAGAAGAAGGCCAAGGGCGGCGACAAGGACTCCCAGCAGACCTTGCGCCTGATCAACATGGCGCTGGAGCCCCTGCGCGCCGGCAAGCCCGCCCGCGTGGTCAAGGTCGACAAGGAGGACGAGAAGGCGTGGCACATGCTGCAGCTGCTGACCTCCCTGCCCGCCCTGTACGTCTCCAACGTCGACGAAGGGTCGGCCGACAAGGGCAATGAGCTGTCCGACCTGGTCGCCAAGCGCGCCGCCGAGGACAACGCCAACGCCGTCGTCATCTCGGCCAAGATCGATTCCGAACTGGCCGTCCTCGACCCCGAGGAGCAGGCCGAGTTCCTGGAAAGCCTGGGCCTGGCCGAGCCGGGCCTGAACCGCCTGATCCGCGAGGCCTACAAGCTGCTGGGCCTGCAGTCCTACTTCACCGTTGGTCCCAAGGAAGCCCGCGCCTGGACGATCCACGTCGGCGACACCGCCCCGCAGGCCGCCGGCGTGATCCACACCGACTTCGAAAAGGGCTTCATCCGCGCCGAGACCATCGCCTACGAGGACTTCGTCGCGCTGAAGGGCGAAGCCAAGGCCCGCGAGGCCGGCAAGCTGCGGGCGGAAGGCAAAGCCTATGTCGTCAAGGACGGCGACGTGATGAACTTCCTGTTCAACTGATCAGCCGGCCGGCTGGCCTTCGTCGACGACGGGGGCCGCCGGGCAGCGCCTGAGCAACAGCACCGCCTCGTTCCGGTTCAGCCAGGTCAGGCGCAACACATCATCCTGCACCGACAGGCGCACGCGCTCGCGCGAGGCCCCGCCCTCGGCCTGACAGGCCAGGGTGACCTCGTAGCCGTCCACCACCTGCTCCAGCGAGGTGATGGCGCAACTGTTCTCATAGCCTTCGAACCGCAGCGGCGTGAGGAGGACGGGCTGGTGTGCGCCGCTGGTGTTGGCGCACCAGGCCAGGTTCCCGGCCCAGCGGCCGACGAAGCTGGCCGGTCCGGCTCCAGGCATGACCGTGCCGACCCCGGGCGGCTTCGGGGCGGGCGGAGCGGCCTCGGGCGTGGCGATCGGCGCGGCCGGTTCGGTGGGCGGATTGACGGTCTGGCGATCACAGGCGGCGATCAGCAGGACGGCGGCGAAGGCCGGGATCAGAGCTCGGGTCATGACGGAAGAACGCCGTGCGCCCACAGGGGCTCCCCAGCTCGCCCTGATCACGAATTCGCGGTCACGCTTGCATCCCACGCAGGTTTTTGCGACCGGTTCGCCAGTGTTGAGAACAAGGGGTGTCCCGCATGGCTCAGAACACCAATCCCTGGAGCAAGGCCGTCGATCCGCTGGCCCTGGATATCGCCGCGGTGCTCAAGCGCATGGGCGGTTCGGCTCACCAGCAGGACGTGGTCCAATGCGTGGCCGCCATGAAGCGACAGCGCGGCGAGACCGTCGCCCAGGACCTGGCCTCCAAGATCGTCGAGGCGTTCGAACGCTACCGCGACCTCTTCTTCCGCCCATTCGGCGAAGGCTCGATGCGCTGGGCCCTGCAGCCCGGCGTCGCCTGACCCCGGTTCAGGACCACGAAAAAGGCCCGCCGGGAGACCGGCGGGCCTTTCGTCTTTTCAGGACCTAGTCGTCTTAGAAGCGACGAACGTAGCCGAGGCCCCAGGTGTCGGCTTCGATGCCGTCACGGCCGCGGAAGTCCCGACGGGTCCAGTCGGCGCGGACGCCGTTCTGGCCGTCGAAGAAGTAGTTGGCGCCGGCGCCGTAGTTGACGCTCTCGGTGCTGTTCGACCCCGAGAGGCCGGCCGCCGAGGTCTTCAGTTCGGTGGTGCCGTAGCCGAGACGGCCGAAGAGCTCGAAATTCTCGGTCACCGGCAGGGTCGCCACGCCATAGGCGGCGGCGTCGTAGCGGTGCTCGACCTTGCCCGGGATGGCGCCGAAGTTGACGTCGTCATCCTTGACGCCGACCGACAGCTCGGCCTCGGCCCCGAAGTAGCGGCTCAGCTTGGCGCCGCCGCGCGCGGTGATCGCGCCCAGGGTCGCGCCGTCGGCGTCGATGCCCGTGTAACCGATCGACCCTTGATACTGAGGATTCGAAATGCTTTGCGCCATAGCGGGCGCCGAAATCAGAGTAAGAGCAGCGGTTGCGAGAAGAACGTTACGCATAGTTTATGTATCCTCTAGATGCGGTGACTTCTGCGGTCACCGGCCCCATCCAGCGAGGATACAAATGGGGTGAGAACGGTCGAGTTCCAGACCGCAGACGCGACTTGCAAACGACTGTGGACCAACAGGCACAGACGCCGTTCTACTAAAAATGACTAAATATTGGCGATTCCAAGGACGCCTAGCCACACCAGCAGGACGGCAACCGTCGCGACGGCCAGCCGCCCCAGCCGGCCGATCGCCGAGGCGCGGAAGCTGAACGCAAGACAGATCAAGGCCACCGGCGTGCCGAAATCCCCAAGCCAGTCCATCTATCGCTGTCTCGGCATTGCCGGTCTCAGCCATCCGAACGCAATAGCCGACCACGGGCGCGATAACCGCAGCCGCGAAGAGCAAGGCCCCTGACGATCCAGGCCTTGGCTACGGCCCAGCGTTACCGGTCTTTTTCGCGCTCGGTCCCCGCACGGGCGTGCAGGGCGGCTTGCGCCGCGGCCAGCCGGGCGATCGGCACGCGATAGGGCGAGCAGCTGACGTAGTTCAGGCCGACCTCCTCGCAGAAGGCGATCGAGGACGGGTCGCCGCCGTGTTCGCCGCAGATGCCCATCTTGATGTCGGGCCGGACCGCCCCGCCCCGCTCGGCGGCGATGCGGATCAGGTCGCCGACGCCCTCCTGATCCAGGCGGACGAAGGGATCGGTCTCGAAGATGCCCTTGTCCATATAGGCCTGCAGGAAGCGGCCGGAGTCGTCGCGGCTGATGCCGAACGTGGTCTGGGTCAGGTCGTTGGTGCCGAAGCTGAAGAACTGGGCGTGCTCGGCCAGGTCGCCGGCGCGCAGCGCGGCGCGCGGCAGTTCGATCATGGTGCCGACCAGGTATTCGACCGTGTCGCCGGCTTCGGCGAAGACCGCCTGGGCCGTGCGGTCGGTCAGCTCGCGCAGGTATTTCATCTCCAGCCCGAGGGCGACCAGCGGGTGCATGATCTCCGGAATGGGGGCCACGCCCGAGCTCTTCTTCACCTCCAGCGCGGCCTCGATGACCGCCCGGACCTGCATCTCATAGATCTCGGGATAGGCGACGCCCAGGCGGCAGCCCCGGTGACCCAGCATCGGATTGGTCTCGTGCAGCTCCTTGGCGCGGCGCTTCAGCTTGGCGGCGTCCAGGCCCGATCCGGCGGCCAGGGCGTCGATGTCCTCGTCGGTGTGCGGGATGAACTCATGCAGCGGCGGGTCCAGAAGACGGACCGTCACCGGCAGCCCCGACATGATCTCGAACAGCTCGACGAAGTCGGCCTTCTGGAACGGCGCGATCTTGGCCAGCGCCAGGCGGCGTCCGGCCTCGTCGTCGGCCAGGATCATCTCGCGCACGGCGGCGATCCGGGTGTCGTCGAAGAACATGTGCTCGGTCCGGCACAGGCCGATGCCCTCGGCGCCGAAGCCGCGCGCGGTGCGGGCGTCCAGCGGGGTCTCGGCGTTGGCGCGGACCCGCAGGCGGCGGACCTTGTCGGCCCAAGCCATCAGGGTCTGGAAATCGCCCGTCAGCTCCGGCTCGATCATCGCGACGGCGCCCTCGAGCACCTCGCCCTTCGAGCCGTCGATGGTGATGATGTCGCCCGCCTTGAAGGTGCGGCCCCGGGCCGTGAAGGTCCCGGCCTTGTCGTTGATCGACAGCTCGTTGATGCCGCAGACGCAGGGACGGCCCATGCCGCGCGCGACCACCGCCGCGTGGCTGGTCATGCCGCCGCGCGCCGTGACGATGCCCCGGGCGGCGTGCATGCCGTGGATGTCCTCGGGGCTGGTTTCCTCGCGCACCAGGATGACCGCGTCGCCCAGCTGGGCGAGGCGTTCGGCCTCGTCGGCGTCGAAGACGATCTTGCCCGTGGCCGCGCCCGGCGAGGCCGGCAGGCCGGCGGCGACCACCTTGCGCTCGGCGTTCGGATCCAGGGTCGGGTGCAGCAGCTGGTCCAGGGCGGCGGGCTCGACCCGCGACACGGCCTCTTCCTGCGAGATCACGCCTTCGCTGGCCAGATCGACCGCGATCTTCAGCGCCGACTTGGCGGTGCGCTTGCCGTTGCGGGTCTGCAGCATCCACAGACGGCCCTGCTCGACCGTGAACTCGATGTCCTGCATGTCGCGGTAGTGGCTTTCCAGCCGCCCGACGACCTCGACGAACTGGCCGAAGACGACCGGCATGGCCTCTTCCATCGACAGCGCCGTCTCGCCCATCTCCTCGCGACCCGCCTTGGTCAGCGACTGCGGCGTGCGGATGCCGGCGACCACGTCCTCGCCCTGGGCGTTGATCAGGAACTCGCCGTACAACCGGGCTTCACCGGTCGACGGGTTGCGGGTGAAGGCCACGCCCGTCGCCGAGGTCTCGCCCATATTGCCGAACACCATCGACTGGATGTTCACCGCCGTGCCCCAGCTTTCGGGGATGTCGTGCATGCGGCGATAGAATTTGGCCCGGTCGTTCATCCAGCTGGCGAAGACGGCGCCGACGGCGCCCCACAGCTGGTCGTGCGGGTCCTGCGGGAAGGGCTGGCCCAGTTCGCGCTCGACCACAGCCTTGTAGTCGGCGACCACCTTCTCCCAGTCCTTGGCCGTCAGGTCGGTGTCGACGGTGACGCCCAGGCGATCCTTGTGATCGTCCAGCACGCCCTCGAAATCGTCATGGCCGAGGCCCAGCACCACGTTGGAGTACATGGTGATGAAGCGGCGGTAGCTGTCGAAGGCGAAGCGGCGGTCGCCGCTCAGCGCGGCCAGTCCCTCGACCGTCTCGTCGTTGAGGCCCAGGTTCAGGACCGTGTCCATCATCCCCGGCATCGAGGCGCGGGCGCCCGAGCGGACCGAGACCAGCAGCGGGTTCTTCGCGTCCCCGAAGGTCTTGCCGACGATGCCCTCGACCTTGGCCAGCCCAGCCTTCACCTGGGCGGCGAGGTCGGCGGGATACGATTGCCCCTGCGCATAATAATGATTGCAGGCTTCGGTGGTGACCGTGAAGCCCGGCGGGACCGGCAGCCCCAGCGAGGACATCTCGGCCAGGTTCGCGCCCTTGCCGCCGAGAAGGTTCTTCATCGAAGCGTCGCCGTCGGCCGAGCCGCCGCCGAAACCGTACACCCACTGCGTCATAGACAGCCCCTGAACCGTGGTCTGTGCGCGGCGGATTCGCTCCGCTCGCGGCGTATGCGCCCCGCTTACCCCGCAAGGCGCGGCAAGGCGAGGCCGAGCGCGTAACAAAACGTGAGCGCCTGTGACGGTTCCGCCCGCAACGCGACTCGCCCGCACTTTCCCGATACGGTGAAGATGCGGGCTTCCGCGCGGCGTCAGGCGAGCATGCGCACCTTGGGCTCGCGTTCCCATTGGCGGGTGCGCGCGGGTTCGAGCCAGGCGTCCACGCCATCCGCCAGATCGATCACCCCCGCATCCGCCACGACGCCGGCCTTGTCCAGCAGCGGCTGGGCTTCAGCCGTATGCCCGATCGCCTTCAGGTGGCCGAAGGCATGGGCCGCGAAATCCACGGCGGCGCCTTCGTTCAACAGCGCCGCGCAGCCCGCCTCCGACAGCACCAGCGCAACGGCGTCGAACACGACGGACGGCGTACCCGCCAGCTGTCCGTCGGCCTTCAGTTTCTTGCCGCCCTTCAGCTTCACGCCGCCGATCTTGGGAGCGACGATCTTGACCGTCGCGCCCTCGGCCTCCGCCGCGGCCTTGACCGCGTCGATCACGGCGCCGTCCGCGCCGTCGGTGACGAGGATGCCCACGGCTCGCCCCTTCAGAGTATCGGGATATTTGCCGACGATGCGCAGGGCGGGCGAAGCGTCCATGTCGAACGGCGCGCCGGCGGCGTCATTGGCCGCCGGGAGCGGAACGTTCAGACCATCCGCGACCCGCGCGGCCAGGGTCTCGTCGACGTTGCGCAGGTTGCCCAGCACCCGATTGCGAACGTGGTCCATCGTCACCTTGGACAGTTCGAAGACCAGCGCGCTGGCGAGGTGGGCCTGCTCGATCTCGGTCTGTGACCGGAAGAAGAGGCGCGCCTGGCTGTAGTGATCGGCGAACGTCTCGGCCCGGATACGGATCTTGGCCGCCTCGACCGGCGCCGCGAAGCTGCGGAAGCCGCCCTTGGGGTCCTCGCGCGGGCCGCCCTCTTCCCCGGCGTCCGCCAGGCTATTGGGCTCATAGTTGGCGCGCCCCTTGGGCACGAAAGTCTGCATCTGACCGTCGCGCTGCAGGTTCTGGAACGGGCAGCCCCGGGCCTGATTGATCGGAATCTGATGGAAGTTCGGCGTGCCCAGCCGCGACAGTTGGGTGTCCTGATAGGAGAACAGCCGCCCCTGAAGCAGCGGATCTTCCGAGAAGTCGATGCCCGGGACGATATTGGTCGGCAGGAAGGCGACCTGTTCCGTCTCGGCGAAGAAATTATCGGGGTTCCGGTCCAGCACCATCCGGCCGACGATCCGTATCGGATAAAGCTCCTCAGGGATCAGCTTGGTCGCGTCCAGCACGTCGAAAGGCAGGGCGTCGGCCTCTTCCTGCGTCAGCAACTGGACGCCGAACTCCCACTCGGGGAAGTCGCCCTTGTCGATGGCCTCGAACAGATCGCGGCGGTGGAAGTCGGGATCGGCGCCGGCGATCTTCACCGCTTCGTCCCAGCAGGTCGATTGCGTGCCCAGCTTGGGACGCCAGTGGAATTTGACCAGCGTCGCATCGCCCGCCGCGTTGATCAGACGGAAGGTGTTGACCCCGAACCCCTCCATCATGCGCAGCGAGCGCGGGATGGTCCGGTCCGACATGGCCCACATGATCATGTGGCTCGATTCCGGCATCAGGCCGACGAAGTCCCAGAAGGTGTCGTGGGCGCTGGCCGCCTGCGGGTAACCCCGGTCCGCCTCCATCTTCACCGCATGGATCAGGTCCGGAAACTTGATCGCATCCTGGATGAAGAAGACCGGGATGTTGTTGCCCACGAGGTCCCAGTTGCCCTCGACCGTATACATCTTGACCGCGAAGCCCCGGACATCGCGCGGCGTGTCCACCGATCCGGCCCCGCCGGCGACCGTCGAAAAGCGGGTGAACAGCTCCGTCTTCTTGCCGACCTCCGTCAGGATCTTCGCGGTGGTGAAGTCGGCGAGGCTTTCCGTCAGTTCGAAGAAGCCGTGCGCGGCCGAGCCCCGAGCGTGGACGATCCGCTCGGGGATCCGCTCGTGGTCGAAATGCTGGATCTTCTCGCGCAGGACGAAGTCTTCCAGCAGGGAGGGCCCCCGCGGACCGGCCTTGAGGGAGTTCTGGTTGTCGCTGACCGGCACGCCGTGATTTGTGGTCAGGCGGGTCTCGGGCGTGGACGCGGTCTGATGGGTCTCGCCCCCGGTTCCGGGCGAGAGGGTTTTCGAAGCGGCCATGTCGAGAAGTCCTGACGGTAAGGGATGAGCTGACAGCCCAACGCCCCCGCGTAGGCAAAGCCCCAGCTTGGCCTTGGCTTATTTCGAGGCGACGAGCCGACCCGCCGGTTACCCCGCCTTAACCGTAAGGATTCACCCTGTCGGTTCTCATTGTGCCGGGGCCGCGTTTCCATGTCCGAACTCAAGACCGACGTCATCCACCGGGGCGACTGCATCGAGGTGCTGCGTTCGCTGCCGGACGCCTCGGTCGACATGGTCTTCGCCGACCCGCCCTATAACCTCCAGCTGGGCGGCGACCTGCTGCGCCCCGACAACTCCAAGGTCGATGCGGTCGATGACGACTGGGACAAGTTCGACAGCTTCGCCGAGTACGACGCCTTCACCCGCGCCTGGCTGAAAGAGTGCCGCCGCGTGCTGAAGCCGGAAGGCTCCATCTGGGTGATCGGCAGCTATCACAACGTCTTCCGCCTGGGCACCGCGATCCAGGACCTGGGTTTCTGGGTGCTGAACGACATCATCTGGCGCAAGTCGAACCCCATGCCGAACTTCAAGGGCACCCGGTTCACCAACGCCCACGAAACCCTGATCTGGGCCGCCCGCAGTCGCGAGCAGAAGCGCTACACCTTCAACTACGACGCCCTGAAGGCCTTCAATGAAGACACGCAGATGCGGTCCGACTGGACGCTGGCCCTGTGCACCGGCGACGAGCGGATCAAGGACGCTGACGGCAAGAAGGCCCATCCGACCCAGAAGCCCGAGGCCCTGCTGCACCGCGTTCTTCTGTCGGCGACCAAGCCGGGCGACGTGGTGCTGGATCCCTTCTTCGGCACCGGCACCACCGGCGCCGCCGCCAAGCGGCTGGGCCGCCGCTTCATCGGCATCGAGCGGGACGAGACCTACGCCGATGTCGCCGAGAAGCGCATCAAGGCCGTCATCCCGGCCGCGCCGGAAGACCTGGCCGTCATGGGCTCCAAGCGCAACGAGCCCAAGGTGCCGTTCGGCGCCCTGGTCGAGGCCGGCCTGCTGCGTCCGGGCGACCGCCTGTACTGCCCCAAGGGCGAGCGCGAGGCCCGCGTCCGCGCCGACGGCTCGCTGGTCTCCGGCGAACTGAGCGGCTCGATCCACAAGATGGGCGCCCTGTTCGAGAACGCCCCGGCCTGCAACGGCTGGACCTACTGGCGCTTCAAGTCGGACCAGGGCCTGCGCTCGATCGACGCCCTGCGCGCCGAAATCCGCGCCGGGATGCAGTAGGCCGCTCACGCCGAGCCGCTCCGGAAACGGGCGAACCGCGTTACGAGACTGTAAGTTGACCGGTCGTCGCGGCGAGCGCCTGCTCGCCGCGGGAGGACGACATGGACAAGGTCTCACTGTCGCGGCGCGCATTCGCCGCCCAGGCTGCTGCGCTGGGCGCGGCGCTGGCGTTCCGACCGACGTCCGCGCGGGCTGCGCCGGTCCCGCGCGGCGAACGTCGCGACCTGTTTCCACACGGCGTCGCCTCGGGCGATCCCCGGGCGGACAGCGTGATCCTGTGGACGCGCCGCCAGCCGGACGAGGGCGCGGCGTCCCACCGCCTGACGGTCGAGGTCGCCGACGATCCCGCGTTCGCGCGGGTGGTCGCGCGCGGCGACGTCGCCGTGACCCCGGCGACAGACTGGACCTGCCGCTTCCTGGCCGCGGGACTGAGGCCGGCGCGGGAGTACTGGTACCGCTTCATCGACGAGGCGGGGAACGCCAGCCGCGTCGGGCGCACCCTGACGGCGCCGGCGGACGACGACGACCGGGCGGTGACGTTCGCCTTCGTCAGCTGCCAGGACGTCACCCAGGGCGCCCTGAACGCCTATCGCCGCATGATCCACGAGGACGCGCGCCGGCCGCGTGACGCACAGCTGGGCTTCGTCCTGCATCTGGGCGACTTCATCTATGAACTGGTCTGGTATCCCGAGGAACGGCCGAACGGCGTGGAGCGCGGCCGGCGCCTGCGCGACATCGTGCGTTACCCGACCGGCGAGAAGGTCAGCACCTTCCACATCCCGGCGGACCTTGACGACTACCGCACGGCCTACAAGGGCTATCTGTCGGACCCCGACCTGCAGGACGCCCGGGCCCGCTGGCCGTTCGTTCCCGTCTGGGACAATCATGAGTTCAACTGGCGCTCCTACCAGAGCCAGCAGATCATCAACGGCGAAATCCGGCCGGCCCAGACGCTGAAGGTCGCGGCCAGCCAGGCCTGGTACGAGTACCAGCCCGCGCGCGTCCGCAAACCCGGCGCCGGCGACGTCTTCGAGGCGCCGCCGGTCGAGAACAAGCCGCTGGCCGAGCTGGACGCGCGGGGCGTCGGGCTGGAGCCCAACAATCTGGCCGCGATCAGGGCGCTGCAGATCCAGCGGGCGTTCCGGTACGGCAAGAACGTCGACATGATCCTGACCGACAACCGGTCGTTCGGATCGCCGGGCGGCAGCTATGAGGGGCTTCCGGCGATCAAGTTCGGCGCCATGCCCGAGCAGATGCTCGAAGCCCTGGATCAGGCCCGGGACTACGCGGGCGGCCATCCGCCGGCCGTCATTCGCGTCGGCGACGATATCGAGTTTCCCAATCCGCACGTGGACGCGCCGCCGGAAGCCTACCTCGGCCTTGAGCAGATGGCCTGGTTCAAGGACCGGCTTCGCGCCGCCCAGGCCCCGTGGAAGATCTGGGGTCATTCCTTCGGCACGCTCACGGGCCGCATCGATCCCCAGAACCTGCCCGAAGCGTTCGCGGACCAGTGGCCGAAGGGCGCAGGGTATGGCGTGACGACCGGCGCCTACGGCCTCGAGCACGGCGAGGTCTTCGACATGGTCCGCCAGGAAGGGATCACGGGCTTCACCATCGTCGCGGGCGACCGGCACGCCTTCTGGGCCGGCTATCCCTCCAAGACCCTGCCGCCACGCGCCTTCGATCCGGTCGGCGTGGAGTTCGTCACCGGCTCGATCTCGGCCCAGACCCTGAGCGAGGTCCAGCAGCTGACCATGCCGAAGGACCGTCCCCTGCGGGCGCTCAATATCCACGACCGGCCCGACGGCGCGATGGAGTGCAGCTGGAACATGACCCTGATGCACGGGGTGCGGTCGTCGCTGGTCCTGAAGGAGACGGGAGACCCCGTCCAGGCGCGCGCGGCGAGCAATCCCGAGCTGGCCCCGCACCTCGAATTCCTGGACTACGCCGGCCACGGCTACACGACGGTGCGGGCGACGCCGGATGAACTGGAAACGGAATTCGTCTGCATGCCCATACCGCTGGAGCGCGCCGAGACGGACGACGGCGGACCGCTGCGCTATCGCGTGGTTCACCGCGTCTCGCTTTGGAAGGCGGGGGAACGTCCAGAACTGAGGCAGGACGTCCTTGAAGGCGACCCGGGGCTGGCGGTCTAACCGTCGGAGAAATGTGCGGTATCCGACATTGAGCGCGCCGTAACCTGCGCAGTTTGCACAGGAAAAATCCGCGTTCGGGGAACTTCGCACTTGCGAGACAGTTGGACAATCCGGCGCCCCGTCGGGTGTCGGGAACCTGAGCCATGAAGATCGCGCAAGTCACGCCGCTGTACGAAGCCGTGCCGCCCAAGCTCTACGGCGGAACCGAACGGGTCGTCGCCCATCTGACCGACGCCCTGGTCGACCTGGGGCACGACGTCACCCTGTTCGCCTCCGCCGAGGCCGAGACCCGGGCGCGGCTGGTCCCGGTGCGCGACCAGGCGATCCGTCTGGACCCCGCGCCGCTGAAATCCGACCTCGCCGCCCACATGACCATGCTGGCCGAGGTGCTGAAGCGCGCCGACGACTTCGACATCATCCACTTCCACACCGACATGATCCACTTCCCGTTCTTCGAGCGGTGGGCGGACAAGACCGTCACCACCCTGCACGGGCGGCTGGATCTGAAGGACCTGGCCGGGGTCTACCAGCGCTGGCCGCAGTTCGGCCTGGTGTCGATCTCCGACGACCAGCGCCGCCCTCTGCCCTTCGCCGGCTGGAAGGCCACGGTGCATCACGGCATGCCGGCGGACCTCTACGTCTTCAACGACAGGCCCGAGGGCTATCTCGCCTTCCTCGGCCGCATCTCGCCCGAGAAGCGCCCGGACCGGGCCATCGAGATCGCCACGCGGCTAGGCAAGCGGCTGAAGATGGCGGCCAAGGTCGACGCCGCGGACGCCGCCTATTGGGAAACCGTCATCCGGCCGATGGTCGAGGCTAACCCGCTGGTCGAGTTCGTCGGCGAGATCGGCGACCACCAGAAGTCGGCCTTCCTGGGCGGGGCCGAGGCCCTGCTGTTCCCCATCGACTGGCCCGAGCCCTTCGGCCTGGTGATGATCGAGGCCATGGCCTGCGGCACGCCGGTGGTCGCCTTCCGCTGCGGCTCGACGCCCGAGATCATCGAGGACGGCGAGACCGGCTTCCTGGTCGACACCCTGGAGCAGGCCGTGGCCGCCGCCGGCCGTGCGCACCTGCTGGATCGCGAGGCCATCCGGGCGCGGTTCGAGCTGCGCTTCTCCTCCACCGCCATGGCCCGCCGCTATCTGGACGTCTATGGCGACCTGCTGGCCCGCCGCCCCTTCGCGGAGCCGCCGCTGGACGACGTGGTCAGGCCGCTGCGCCTGACCGAGGACCGCACTTTCGCGGCCTCCGCATGAACTCCGACGCGGGTTCGTCCATTATCCCAACCAGAGCCTGATCGGTTGAGAGGGATCGCTTCGCGATCCATCGATGCCGTGAATCAGGCCCTCGCTTGATGCTGGAGCAAAATCTGAACTCGGATGCGAACGCATCCGAACCGATTTCGCTCTGGCGGCCATCAAGCGCCCGTATTCGGATGGAAGGCTCGGGACTGACCTGAACCGCCGTCGAGGAGCCTCATGGACGACGCCTATTCGGTCCAGACGACCGCCGCCGACAGCGGGGAAGCCGACGGCCTCGAGCAGTTGATGGCGCTCAAGGACGCCGACACCTTCTGCGTGGCCGATCACTGGGGCGACCTGAAGGGCGGGGCCGACGGCCTGTTCGACCATGACACCCGCCTGCTGTCCCGCTTCGTGATGACCGTGGGCGGCGTCCGGCCCTCGCGGCTCAGTTCGGGCGTCAGCCAGGACAACGTCTTCTTCATCTGCCACACGACCAACCGTCCCCTGCCCCCCATGGGCGGGCGTTCGGCCCCGGCGGGGGTGCTGCACATCGAGCGGCGGCGCTTCATCTGGGACCGGCGGCTGTTCGAGCGGGTGCGGATGGTCAATCACGGCGTCGAGGACGTGCTGCTGCCGCTGGGCTTCGAGTTCGGCGCCGACTTCGCCGACATCTTCCAGGTGCGCGGCACGCCCCGGCTGAAGCGCGGCGCGTCCGAGGCCCCGACCCACGACGGCCGCCGCGTCACCTTCGCCTACACCGGGTTGGATAAGGTCGAACGTACGAGTTGCCTCGCCTTCTCCGAGCCGCCCGCCCGGCTGACCGGCGCCCGCGCGGACTTCATGTTCAGCCTGCCCATGGGCAAGCGGGTCGACCTCTACATCGAATGCGGCCTCGACAGCTGCGACCAGCCGGACGAGGCGCGGTTCCGCCTGAACGCCATCGAGGCGCGGCTGGCGATGCGCCGCCGTCGCCGCCGGGGCGCCTCGCTGCGGGGCCCACGCAGCCCACGCTTCAACGACTGGCTGGACCAGAGCCGGGCCGACGTCGCCCTGCTGACCACCGACCTGCCCACCGGCCCCTATCCCTATGCGGGGGTGCCGTGGTTCTCGACGCCGTTCGGACGCGACGGGATCATCACCGCCTGGCAGATGCTGTGGCTGGACCCGTCGCTGGCCAAGGGGGTGCTGACCTATCTGGCCAAGCGTCAGGCGACCGAGGTCTCGGCCTTCCAGGACTCGGCCCCCGGCAAGATTATGCACGAGACGCGCGGCGGCGAGATGAGCGGCCTCGGCGAAGTGCCGTTCGGCCTCTACTATGGCGGGGTCGACACCACCTGCCTGTTCGTGGCCCTGGCCGGCGCCTATGCGCGACGCACCGGCGATTTCGAGCTGATCCGGGAGCTGTGGCCCAATCTGATCGCCGCCATCGGCTGGATGAAGGACTACGGCGACATCCAGAAGAACGGCCTGATCAGCTACCAGCGCGGCGCCGAGACCGGCCTGTCCAACCAGGGCTGGAAAGACAGCGAGGACTCCATCTTCCACGCCGACGGCCGCTTCCCCCAGGGGCCCATCGCCTTGCTGGAGGTGCAGGGCTACGCCTACGCCGCCTGGCAGGCCATGGCCGATCTGGCGAAGACGCTGGGCGATGACCGGCAGGCCGAATGGGCCGCCCGCGCCGAGGCTGTGCGCGCCTTGGTCGAGGACCGCTTCTGGATGGAGGACGAGGGCTTCTACGCCATCGCCCTGGACGGCGACGGGGCGCAATGCCGGGCCATCGGCTCGAACGCCGGGCATCTGCTGTTCACCGGCCTGCCGTCGCGCGAACGGGCGCTGAAGGTGACCAGACGGCTGCTGTCGGCCGAGTTCCGCTCGGGCTGGGGCGTTCGGACTCTGGCCACGGGTCAGGCCCGCTTCAATCCAATGAGCTATCACGACGGCTCGGTCTGGCCCCACGACACCGCCATGGCGGCGGCGGGCATGGCCCGCTACGGCGAGCGCCGCGCGGTTGCCCTGCTGCTGGGCGAGATCTATGCGGCGGCGGCCCATTTCCGTCTGCGCCTGCCCGAGCTGTTCTGCGGCTTCGAACGCGCGACGGGAGAGCCCCCCATCGCCTATCCGGTCGCCTGCCTGCCCCAGGCCTGGGCCGCGGGCTCGGTCTTCCTGATGCTGCAGGCGGCGCTGGGGGTGAACATCGACGCCGTCGAGGGCGTGGTCGAGATCGACGATCCGGTCTTGCCCGCCGGCATCGACCGGCTGAACGTCACGGGCCTTCAGGTCGGCGACGGCCTCGTGGACCTGACCTTCCAGCAGCTTGGAAACCGGACGGTGGCCATGCCCCGACGGCGCGAGGGCGCTGTGAAGGTGCGGACCCTGGGCTAGACGGGCTGGCCGAAGACCACCTCGTACGCCGCGCCCGGGATCACGATCTCGTCGCCCAGCGACCATTCGGCGGCGCGGGCGGCCAGGGCCGCGGGCACGCCGGGCGATCCGCCGGGACCGGGCGGCACGTCGTAGGTCGCGTGCGCGTCGTGGGGCAGCAGCACCGTGAAACCGCGGTCCAGGGCGGCGCGCGCCGTGGCCGCCACGCACATCTCGGACAGCACGCCGCACAGGGCGATCGCCTCGACGGACCGCTCCCTCAGCAAGGTCTCCAGCGCCGTCCCGTCGAAGCCGTCGTCCTTCTCCTTGCGCAGCACGATCCCGCCGGGCCGAACGTCGAGGGCCAGCGCCCAGCCGTCGGTCCCGGGCTGATCCGGCGCGCCCTCGGGGCCGTCGTTCTGCAGGAAGATCACCGGCGCGCCCGCCGCGCGGGCTCGCTCCAGCAGCACGCCCACCGCACCCATGAGCGCCTGATGCCCAGGAACGGCGTCGGCGCCGATCACGAAGGCCCGCTGGACGTCGATGACGATCAGGGCGTGAGCGGTGTCGGTCATGGTGCGCCCAATCCTCTCTCCAGCGCCTTCCGGAACACGGTCGGCAGCGCGCCCAGCGCCTCCTCCACCGGCGTCCAGACGAAGTCACCGCTCCCCTCAGCGACCCGCACCTCCAGCGTCAGGCTGAAATGGGTGAAGACATGCTCGACGAACCCCGCCTCGCGCCATTCCGCCGCCGCCGGCGGCGCAAGGTCAGGCGCGGCGCTCCAGTCCGAGGTCGGCAGGCCCAGCATTCCGCCCAGCAGTCCCTTGTCCGGCCGCCGGACCAGCGCCACCCGCCCCCGCCCGTCGCGCAGCACCCAGGCGACGCCCGACCGATGCGGCCGCTCGGCCTTCTTCAGCTTCAGCGGATAGCGCTCCGGCTGACCGGAGGCATGGCCGGCGCACCAGGCCGTCACGGGACAGTCCCCGCACAGCGGCGACTTCGGACGGCAGACGGTCGCGCCCAGGTCCATCAGGGCCTGCGCCCAGTCGCCGGGCCGTTGGTCCCGCACCAGCGATCCGGCCAGCCTTCGCAGTTCGGGGCGGGCGGCGGGCAGCGGGGTCTCCACCGCGAACAGGCGTGACATCACCCGCTCGACATTGCCGTCCACCACATTGGCGGCTTCCCCGAAGGCGATGGCGGCCACGGCGGCGGCGGTATAGGCGCCCACTCCCGGCAGGGCCAGCAGCCCCGCCTCCGTGTCCGGGAAGGTCCCGCCGTGCGCCCCCGCCACCGCCCGGGCGCAGGCCAGCAGGTTGCGGGCGCGGGCGTAGTAGCCCAACCCCGCCCAGGCGGCCATGACCTCGCCGTCCTCGGCCGCCGCCAGATCGGAGACGGTCGGCCAGCGGGTCGTGAAGGTCAGGAAATAAGGCGTGGCGTGCGGCGTCGTGGTCTGCTGCAGCATCACCTCGGACAGCCACACCCGATAGGGATCGGGCGGCGCCGTCGTTCCCGGCGGCGACCGCCAGACCAACGCGCGCGCATGGGCGTCGTACCAGTCCAGCAGGGCGCGGCGGATCTCGGGAACGTCTGCGGGGACGGAAGCCATCGTCCGCGCTATAACCCGGAAATGCGCCGTCCGCTGCCCACCGAAGCCGAAGCCCGGGAAATCCTGTCCCGACGCCGCACGCGCCCGGCCCCGCGCCCGGCGCCCAAGGCGGGTCGCGCGCTGCAGGGGCTGATCAAGGAGCTGGACGGCAAGCTTGGGCGCGGCGCGGGCGCGCTGGAGCCCCGCTGGCGCGAGATCGTCGGCGAACGGCTGGCCCGCGTCACCCGCCCGCAGAAACTGACCAAGGGCCGGGGCGAGAACGGCGGAACCCTGGAACTCCGCGTCGCCGGTCCGGCGGCCCTGCTGGTCCAGCACCAGTCCGAAGAGATCCTGCAGCGGGTGAACCTGTTCCTCGGGCCGGGCACGGTCGAGAAGCTGCGCATCGCCCAGGGGCCGGTGAAGCCCCTGCCTGACAGCCCGGTCCTCCCCGCCCGCAAGGCCGCGGCCGCCGCACCCCTGCCCGCCCATCAGGAAGCCGAGCTCAAGGCCTCCGTCGCCGCCGCCCCCGACGCGCTGAAGGGCGCGCTGGAAAGGCTGGGCCGCGTCATTCTTGGGGATCGCGGCGAAGGGCGGCGTTGACAAAACTTCGCCGCGACACTCTTCCAATGAGCAAACGGGGAATGTCCGAACATGTGGGGTCGAAAGAAGCCGGCGCAGGCGATCAAGGTCACGCCTGAACCCGGCGAAGTCGCGGAGGCGGCCAAAAATCCGGGGGGCTGGGTTTATCGGATTTCAGGCAACTACGGCCCAAATGACGCTGTCCCGCCGCAGGCGATCGTTGGCGCATGGAAGGTCGGGGAGAATGGGCTCATCGAAGGCGACTTCATCCCCAATCCAAACTTCGCCGCCGCAGCCGACAATAGGTAGTGTTGCAGAAGTTCTCGCTGCGGAGGGCTTGACCTTTTTCCGCCGCACCTGTTCTCGAAAACCACGGCAGCGCGACTTTGCGGGGAATCGCGCGATGCTCCGAAATCCCGTCGAGGTGAGGAAGATCCCATGAAGCTCCGTTACGCCGACATGAGCCGCCGCGCGGCGATGACCGCCGCGGCCCTCGCGGCCATGGCGACCCTGGCCGGCTGCACCGGCAACGCCGGCGCCCCGGCCGACGGCGACATGGCCCTGGGCGCCGCCGAAGGCGCCAAGGTCACCGTCATCGAATACGCCTCGGTCACCTGCCCCCACTGCGCCGCCTGGCAGCAGGAGACCTGGCCCGGCTTCAAGGCCAAGTATGTCGACACCCAGAAGGTCCGCTACGTCTTCCGCGAACTGCGCACCCCGCCGGCCAACGTCGCCGGCGCCGGCTTCTCGGTCGCGCGCTGCGCCGGCGAGGACAAGTATTTCGACGTGGTCCACGAGCTGATGGCCAACCTCGCCGAACTGCAGGGCCCGGATCCCCGCAGCACCCTCTACCGGATCGGCAACGGCGCCGGCCTGTCGAACCAGCAGATCGAGGCCTGCATCAAGGATCCGGCCAACCTGAAGGCCGGCGACGACCGCGACCGCGCCGCCCAGCGCAACGGCGTGACCGGCACCCCGACCTTCCTGGTCAACGGCGTGACCGTGATCACCCCCGGCTCGAACAGCGGCGCCTCGCTGGCCGACCTCTCGACGGCGATCGACGCCGCCCTGGCCAAGTAAGGACAGGCCGTGACGGCGCTCCGGCGATCCCTGCTGCTTGCGGCGCTGGCTCTGCTGGCGCCCATCGCGACGGCCTCCGCGCCGTCGCGGGCGGCGGCGACCGAGCCGGTGCCGCCCGTCACGGCGTCCGACCGCGTGCTGGGCCGGGCCGACGCGCCGGTGACGGTGATCGAGTACGCCTCCTTCACCTGCCACCACTGCGCGGACTGGCACCAGTTCGTCTTCCCGCTGTTCAAGCAGCGCCTGATCGACACCGGCCAGGTGCGGTTCGTCTTCCGCAACCTGCCGACCGATCCGGAACAGCTGTCCATGCCAGCCGCGGCCCTGGCCCGGTGCGCGGCGACGGACAAATTCTTCGACGTCGCCTCGGTCCTGATGAGCGGCCAGGCCGCCCTGCTGCGCGGCGGCAAGCAGGAAGACTGGTACGACCCGGCCATCGCCGCCAGCGGCCGCACCCGGGCCCAGATCGACGCCTGCGTGAACCTGCCCGCCACCCGGACGGCGCTCCAGCGCGATATCGACGGCGCCATCGCCGCCGACGCCACCACCACCCCGGCCTTCTTCGTCAACGGCCGCCGCGTGACCGACCGCTCCCTGGGCGGTCTGGAGGTCGCTGTCCGCGCGGCCGCCGCGGCCCGCTAGAGCCCCGCCGCCGGTGCAATTCCAGCGCCTCAGGCTTGTCGGTTTCAAATCCTTCGTCGACGCGTCGGAGTTCCATATCGAGCCCGGCCTGACCGGCATCGTGGGGCCGAACGGCTGCGGCAAGTCGAACGTCCTGGAAAGCCTGCGATGGGTCATGGGCGCCAACTCGGCGAAGGCCATGCGCGGCCAGGGCATGGACGACGTCATCTTCGCCGGGGCCGCCAACCGCCCGCCGCGCAGCCACGCCGAAGTCCAGCTGACCATCGACAACGCCCAGCGGCGTGCGCCCCAGCCCTTCACCGACAGCCCGATCCTTGAGGTCTCGCGCCGCATCGACCGGGGCCAGGGCTCGACCTACCGCATCAACGGCAAGGAGGTCCGCGCCCGCGACGTCCAGCTGCTGTTCGCTGACGCCTCGACCGGCGCCAACAGCCCCGCCCTGGTCCGCCAGGGCCAGATCAGCGAGCTGATCGCCGCCAAGCCGCAGAACCGCCGCCGCATCCTGGAAGAGGCGGGCGGCGTCGCCGGCCTGCACACCCGCCGCCACGAGGCCGAGCTGCGCCTCCGGGCCGCCGAGACCAACCTCGAACGGCTGGACGACATCGGCCGCGAGCTGGAGACCACCCTGACCCGGCTGAAGCGCGAGGCGCGGCAGGCCGAGAAATACAAGAAGATCTCCGCCGAGATCCGCGCCCTGCAGGCCTCCCTGCTGTTCGTCCGCTGGAACGACGCCCGCGTCGCCGCCGAGACCGCCGCTCAGGAACTGGCCGAGGCCGACCGCGCGGTGCTGGAGGCGACGACCGCCTCGGGCCGGGCGCAGACGGCGTCGCTCAACGCCCAGGAAGCCCTGAAGCCCGCCCGCGAGGAGGACGCCGTCGCCGGCGCCCTGCTGCACCGCGCCAGCCTTGAGCGCGACCGGCTGGACATGGCCGAACAGGCCGCCCGCGCCGAGGTCGACCGCCTCAAGGCCGAAGGCGTCCGCATCGCCGCCGACATCGAGCGCGAGACCGGCATGGCCGGCGACGCCGAAAGCGAACTGGCCCGCCTGACCGAGGCCTTCGAGACCCTGACCGCCGAGATCGCCGCCGCCCCCGCGCGCGGGCCCCAGCTGGACGCCGCCCTGACCGCCGCCGAGGACGCCCGTAAGGCCGCCGACGCCGAGGTCGAGCGCGTCGCCGGCGCCGTCGCCGCCGTCGAGGCCCGCGTCTCCGCCGAGAACGCCCGCAAGCGCGACGCCGAAGCCCGCGTCGAACGCGCCAAGGCCCAGCTGGCCTCCGCCCAGCGCGAGCGCGAGGCCCTCGGCCCGCTCGAAACGCCCGAGATCGAGGCCGCCAGGACCGCGCTGGAGCAGGCCCAGGCCGCCCTCGCCGCCGCCCGCGCCGCCGTCGAGAGCGCCGAGGCCGACCGGGGCGACAAGGCCCGAGTCGAGCAGGAGGCTCGCCAGGCCGCCCGCGCCGCCGAGGACCGTCTGGGCCGCCTGCAGACCGAGGCCCGCGGCCTCGCCCAGCTGCTGGTCCAGGGCAAGCGCGAGCATCCGCCCGCGCTCGACAAGGTCCAGGCCGACAAGGGCTATGAGGCCGCCCTCGCGGCCGCCCTCGGTGACGATCTGGACGCCGCGCTGGACGCCCGCGCCGCCGCCCACTGGGCCGGGGCCGAGGTTCCCGCGCCGTCCTGGCCCAAGGGCGTGACGCCCCTGGCCGACCACGTCTCGGCGCCCGACCAGCTGAAGGCGCGTCTCGCCCTCTGCGGCGTGGCGGACAAGGGCGAGATCGCGACGCTGGCCAAGGCCCTGCCCGTAGGCGCCCGCCTGGTCACCACCGGGGGCGACCTGTGGCGCTGGGACGGCTTCGTCCAGCGCGCCGAGGCCCCGCGTCCCGCCGCCGTCCGCCTGGCGCAGCGCACCCGGCTGTCCGAGCTGGAAGCCGAGATCGATCAGGGCAAGCCCGCGCTGGAGGCCGCCCAGACCGCCCTGAAGACCGCCGGCGACGCCTTCCGCGCCGCCGAGGAGACGGTGAAGACCGCCCGCGCCGCGCCCTTCCCGCTCGACAAGGCCCTGACCGCCGCCCGCGACCGCGTCGAGGCGCTGGGCCGCGAACAGGCGCGCAAGGAGGCCCGGGCCCAGGCCCTGGACGAAACCCTGGTGCGCCTGACCACCGAGGTCGAGGCCGCCGAGACCGCCCTGGCCGAGGCTCAGGGGACCGAGGCCCCGTCCGAGACCCTGGCCGCCCTGCGCGACGACCTGACCGCCGCCCGCGCGTCGGCCGACGCCGCGCGCGGCGCCGCCGCCACCGCCCGGGTCGAGCGCGACGCCGAGGCGCGCGAGGTCGCGGGCCGCCAGTCGCGCATCGAGGGACTGAAGCGCGAGCGCGACGGCTGGGCCGCCCGCGCCAGGGACGCCAAGGCCCGCATCGTCGCCCTGGAGAAGGACGCTGGCGCCACCGCCGCCAAGCTGAAGCAGGCCTCCGACGCGCCCGAGCAACTGGCCGCCCAGCGCTCAACCCTGCTGGACGCCCTGACCGTGGCCGAGACTCGCCGCAAGGCCGCCGCTGACGCCCTGTCCGTGGCCGAGGGCGCCGCCGGCGAGGCCGACCGCACGGCCCGCGCCGCCGAGAGCGCGGCCTCCCAGGCCCGCGAGGCCCGCGCCGGCCTGGCCGCCCGCGCCGAGGCCGCCGCCGAACGTCTGGCCGACGCCACCGCCAACGTCCGCGAGACGGCGCAGATGTCGCCCGAGGAACTGGGCCAGAAGCTGACCGACGACGCCATCGCCCGCCCGCCCGACGCCGCCGGCGCCGAGAGCCTGCTGTTCGGGCTGGAGCGCGAGCGCGAGCAGCTGGGCGCGGTCAACCTGCTGGCCGAGGAAGAGGCCAACGAATACGGCGACCGGCTCCAGACCATGAAGGTCGAGCGCTCGGACCTGACCAGCGCCATCGCCAAGCTGCGCGACGGCATCGACGAGCTGAACGCCGAGGGCCGCGAGCGTCTGATCGCCGCCTTCGACGTCATCAACGACAACTTCAAGGCCCTGTTCGAGGCCCTGTTCGGCGGCGGTCAGGCCGAGCTGAAACTGGTCGAGAGCGACGATCCGCTGGAGGCCGGCCTGGAGATCTTCGCCTGCCCGCCCGGCAAGCGTCTGGCGGTCATGAGCCTGATGTCCGGCGGCGAGCAGGCCCTGACGGCGGCGGCCCTGATCTTCGCCGTCTTCCTGGCCAATCCCGCGCCCGTCTGCGTGCTGGACGAGGTCGACGCCCCGCTGGACGACGCCAACGTCGACCGCTTCTGCCGGATGCTCAACGAGATGCGCAACCGCACCGACACCCGCTTCATCGTCATCACCCACAACCCGGTGACCATGAGCCGCATGGACCGCCTCTATGGCGTGACCATGCCCGAGCGCGGCGTGTCGCAGCTGGTCAGCGTGGACCTGACGCAGGCGGAAACGCTGGTGGCTTAGGCGCCGAGTTCCTCCCCCTGTCGCTACGCTCGGGGGAGAAGCTACCGCTGCCCCAGCACTTCCGTCCTGACGAACCATCCGAAGATCGCCGGCCCCTCGATCACATAGCGGCGGAACATCCGCTTGGGCTGGTTCAGCAGCCGGTGCAGCCATTCCAGCGACAGTTGCTGGAACACCTTGGGCGCCCGTTGCTGCCTCCCGGTCAGGAAGTCCACCGACGCCCCCACGCACAGGGTCACGCCGAACGGGCGGCCGGCGGCGCGCAGGGCGTGGGCGAAGCGCTCCTGCTTGGGGAAGGAGACGCAGGCCAGCAGCACGTCCCACTCGACCGTGCAGGCGGTCTTCACCGCCGCGTCCCACTCGGGCGTGCCCGGGGTCAGCATCGGCGCTTCGATGAAGGTGAAACGGCGGCCCGGATACAGGACCTTCAGATCATCGAAGGCGGCGCGATCGGGACCGAACACCCCGAAGGTCAGGTCGTGGTCCGAGGCCAGCAGGTCCGCCGTCATGTCCGAGCCCGGATAGACCGACAGCCGCTTGCCCCGCAGCCGCGCCAGATGCGCCAGGATCCGACTATCGCAGGTCATCAGGGTCGCGCCGCGATAGACCTCGGCGTCCACCCGTCCATCCATCAGCTTGATCACGTGGTCGACGTTGGGCGTGACGACATAGCCGTAGGGCGCGCGCGCCAGGGCGGCGACCTGCCCCAGCAGTCCGGCCCGGTCCCCGTCGGCGAAATCCAGCGTCATGAAGCGCGTCATGCCCGCCTTGTACTCGCGGCGCGGTCAACGTCCGGTTACGATGGCGGGATGAAACATCTCCTGCTGAAGGCCGCCCTGACCGCCGCCCTGCTCGCGACCTCGGCCCTGCCCGGCCAGGCTCAGGATGGCGACGAGGGCGAGCACCGCTTCGTCCTGATCAGCGTCGGCCGGTTCGCCGTGCTGGCCGACATGGTCTCGCTGGAGCGCGACGGCGAGGCGGTGCGCCTGCGGGCCTTCCAGGTGACGGAAGAGGATTTCCACGTCGGCGACCAAGCCTATTGGGGCGGCTGGTCGTGGTGGCGGTTCGACTGCGCCGCCCGCACGGCGGACCGGCTGGACTTCGCCGCGGTGAAGGCCGGCGGCGCGGAAGGCCCCGCGACGCCCGACCCCGCCCCGGCCTATGACGCCGTACCCGGCGGCGATGCGGCGGAGCTACTGGCCGCCGCCTGCGACCCGGACTCGGTCGGACCCTATGGCGTCCGGACGCTGGAAGACGCGGTCAGCGTCGGCCGCGAGGCGCTCAAGGACTAGAGATGGAGCGACGCCCATCCCGACGGCGTACTCACCGTCGCGCCGGAGCCGCTCGCGGATGGACCAGCTCCTCGATCGTATAACGGTCCTCATCGTCGGCGGCGCGGCACATGATCCGAAGCTGCTCCGCAACGCCGGTACTCGTCGCCCGGGGTGGTTCGAAGTTGGTCTGCACCGGATCGCGGTTCGAACTGTACTCGGTCCTTGCCCGGACTGACCGAGTCTGCCGCTCGCAATCATAATCCGCGATCAACACCGAGTATGAGGTTCGACCTGAGCCGCTCCTGGGAACAAGGACCACCTCGCCCTGAACAATCCCGTCTACCGGCCGCAGTCGCTGATTGACCGCCACGACCGCTCCACCTTCCGTGCCGGCCCGAACATAGGTTTGGGCATGGGCGGAAGGCGCCATGATCCCAGCCATGCCGATTGCCAGAATAGCGATACGCATTGCTCCTCCTATTCCGGACAGGGCGCCCCGCTACGGCTCAGCGCGCCACCCCGTCTTCACCCAGCCCCGCGTTCAGCTGCCGCTGCTTCGGCAGGGCCTCCGGGCACTGGTCGCGCATGAAGGCCAGCATCTTCTCGCGGATCTCGCAGCGCAGATCGAAGGCGGTCGGCGCGTTGCGGGCGCTGGCCAGGCAGCGGATCTGGGCGACCCGGTCGGTGACGTCGGTGACCTGCAGATTGACCACGTCGCCGTCCCAGTAGGCGCTGGCCCGGCAGATGCGCTCCAGCTCGGCCCGCAGGCGGTCGATCGGCGCCTCATAGTCCACGTACAGGAAGGCCGAGCCGATCAGCCGGGCGGTCTCGCGCGTCCAGTTCTGGAACGGCTTGGAGATGAAATAGCTGAGCGGCAGGATCATCCGCCGCCAGTCCCACAGCTTGACCACCACATAGGTCGAGGTGATCTCCTCCACCTGCCCCCATTCGCCCTCGACGATCACGGCGTCGTCCAGCCGGATCGGCTGGGCCGTGGCGATCTGCACCCCCGCGATCATGTTGGTCAGCAGCGGCTGCAGCGCCAGGCCGGCGATGATGCCGACCACCCCCGCCGAGGCCAGCAGGCTCATGCCCCACTGCCGCACCGCGCCGATGGTCATCAGCGCCAGCCCCAGGGTGACGATGGCGATGAGCAGGGCCGCCACCCGCTGCAGGATGCGCGCCTGCGTCACATGCTTGCGGGCGATGAGGTTGTCTTCCTCGGCCATGTTGAAGCGGCGCAGATAGACCACCGCCCACATGTCGCTGGCCCCGATCAGCATCCAGCCCAGCGTCAGGATGAAGCCGAACCACAGGGTCTGGCGGATCACCAGCGACGGGCCGGGATCCAGCGGAGAGATGGTCACCGCCAGCGCCATGGCCGCGATCATCACCGCGATCCGCACCTTCAGCCGCGCCCGTCCGACGGACCCCCGCCAGAACAGGCTGCGGTTCTTCACCGCCAGCTGCAGCAGCCAGAACACCAGCTGGTTCGCCGCCCAGCCGATGAAGACGCAGCTGACGACGATCACGCTGATCACCACCCATTCGGGCAGCCAGTAGAACTCCCGCCACAGACGGAAGACCTCGTGGGTCAGATCGGTGATGAAGGTCGGCATGGTGAAGCTGTAACGCGCGAAGCCGCCGATCAGAACCGTTCAGGTGATCGCGGCGGCTTCCACCATGTCCGCCAGGTCCGCCGTCGCATCCGGCAGGGCGGCGGAGCGGGCCCCGGCGCTCATGGCCCTCAGGCGGGCGGGGTCGGACAGGATGGCGTCCAGCGCCGCCGTCATCGCCTCCACCGTCACCGCGTCCTCCAGCATCACCTCGGCCCCGCCGGCGTCAGCCAGGCTGGCGGCGTTGAAGCGCTGGTGGTCGTCCATGGCGATCTTCAGCGGGATCAGCAGCGACGGCACGGCCGCCACCGCCAGCTCGGAACAGGTCGAGGCCCCGGCCCGGCCGATGACCAGGTGCGCCGCCGACAGGCGGGCGGCCATGTCGCGGAAGAAGGGGGCCACTTCGGCCTCGATCCCGGCCTCCAGATAGATCTGGCGCGCGGTCTCCAGCGTCTCGGGCCGCGACTGCTGCTGCACCTTCAGGCGGCGGCGCAGGGTCTCGGGCAGGGCCGCCAGCGCGCGCGGCGCGGTCTCCGACAGGATGCGCGCGCCCTGGCTGCCGCCGGTGACCAGCACATGGATGGGGTCCTCGCCCGCCGGGGCGACGAAGGGCCGGTCGAACAGGGCGCGGATGTCCGGCCGCACCGGATTGCCGATCAGGGTCACGCGCGCACCCACCGCCTGCGGGACCTTCTGCAGGTTGGGGAAGGACGAGGCGATGGCCCCGACGTAGGGCGACAGCCAGCGGTTGGTGCGGCCCAGCACCGCGTTCTGCTCATGCAGCAGGGTCGGGCGCTTCTGGCTCAGCGCCGCCAGCAGGGCGGGCGCCGACGGATAGCCGCCGAAGCCGACCACGACCGAGGCGTCCAGCCGGGTCAGGGCCGCGCGCGCCTGCATCACCCCCCTCAGGATCGCCACGCCGGCCTTGGCCATGCCGATGGGCCCGCGCCCGGTGGCGGCGTCCAGCGCCAGCCGCTCCTCGGCGGGAAAGCCGTGGGCGTACTGCTCGCCGCGATGATCGGTGGCCAGTACGATGCGCCAGCCGCGTCCCGCCAGTTCGCGCGACAGGGCCTCGGCGGGGAACATGTGGCCGCCGGTGCCCCCGGCGGCGACGACACAGACTTTCACCGGCATTCAGACAAGCTGGTCATCAGCCCCACACGCAATCCGCTTCAGGCTCGGATGGCGGGCCTTAGGCTCAGTAAAAGAAACAGGTCACGCCCGGCTGGGCACAGTTGAACTTGTACCAGTCGGAGATCAACAGATCGTAGTCGATACCATTATAGCACCGGTGACGCGTGGTTTCCGTGAAGGCCGTCACCGTGCCCACCGTCGTGCGACGACCCGAGCAGAATTCGACGTAGGTCCCCGCCTGCTCCTGATGCGTCGCATCGGTGTAGTAGTCGATGATGGTCATGTCGCGCGGCAGGGCCACGCTGGCGGTGGCCGCAAGGGCCGGAATCGCCGCCACGAGCCCGATGATGGAGAGCCTGTTCAGTCGCATTACATCCCCCAATGGTTGTGTCGAAAAACAACCATGGATTCAGAACTCACTCAAGCCGCTCGCGCTGGGTGAGTCCTAAGGCAGGATGCGGCGGCGGGCGCCGAGGGTGGTTCCGGGCTCATAGGCGCCGGGGCGGCGTCGGGTCAGGCTCAGGGCGAACCCCATGGTCAGGCCCATGGCCAGCATGGACGAGCCGCCATAGCTGATGAAGGGCAGGGTCATGCCCTTGGTCGGGATCAGGTTCAGGTTCACCGCGATGTTGATGCAGGCCTGCAGCCCGATCAGCATGAACAGGCCGGCGGCCGCCACCTGCTCGAACGGGTCGTTCAGCTTCATCGCCAGCCGCATCCCGCGGATGACGATGAAGGCGTACAGGCCGATCATGGCCAGGCTCAGCACCAGGCCGAACTCCTCGGCCCCGACGGAATAGATGAAGTCGGTGTGCAGGTCGGGCACCGAGCGCTTCATCACCCCCTCGCCCACGCCCCGGCCGACCAGCCCGCCCGCCCGGATGGCCTCGGAGGCGCGGTCGATCTGGTAGGTGGCCCCGGCGTCGTCCGAGCCGAAGCGGCTCAGGCGGTCGCGCATGTGGCTGAAGGTGAAGAACAGGCCCACGACGCCCGCGCCCCCGGCGGCGGCCAGCGCCATCACCCACTTCAGCGGCACCCCGGCCATGAAGAATACGGCCATGAAGGTGGTGGTGATCAGCAGGGTCTGGCCGATGTCCGGCTGGATCAGCAGCAGGCCCACGGTCAGGGCCCAGGCCCCGAAGGCGATGCTGACGCCCGGCACCCCCTGCCCCTTCTGCGCCTCGGCGAACATCCAGGCGGCGAAGACGATCAGGCTGGGCTTGGCGAACTCGGACGGCTGCAGGCTGAACGGCCCCAGGTTGATCCAGCGCGCCGCGCCCTTCACCGTGTCGCCGATGAAGGGCAGCAGGGCCATGATGCAGATGGCCCCCAGCAGGACCAGCACCGCGATCCGCCGCACGCCGCGCGGCGACAGCAGGGACATGGTCAGCATCGCCCCCAGCCCCGCGCCCGCGAACACCATCATCCGCCACGAATAGTGGAACGGGTCCGAGATCGACTGGTCGGCCAGGATGGCGGCGGGCGACGAGGCGAAGCTCAACGCCACCCCCAGCCCCATCAAAGTCAGGGCCGCGGCCAGCAGGCCCCGGTCCACGGTCCAGAACCACTGCGCCAGCAGGCTCTGGTCGTTGCGCGAGAAGGCGGGATTATAGCCCTGCTGGCTCATGAGGCGCTCGCAGGGATCGCGCCGAGGGCGAGCACGGCGGCGCGAAACGCCTCTCCCCTCGCCTCGAAGTCGGGATACTGATCGAAGCTGGCGGCGGCGGGGCTCAGCAGCACCACCTCGTCCCGGCCGGTCGCGGCGGCGGCCTCATAGGCCTGCTGCACAGCACTGGCCATGTCACCGCTGATCCGGTGCGGCGTCTCGCCCAGCCTTGCCGCGAACGGCCCGGCGGCCTCGCCGATCAGGAAGGCCTCGACCACCCGGGGGAACAGGTCCTCCAGGTCGTCGATCCCACCGGCCTTGGCGCGGCCACCGGCGATCCAGAAGCTGCGCTCATAGCTGGCCAGCGCCTGCCGCGCCGCGTCGGCGTTGGTGGCCTTGGAGTCGTTGACGAACCGCACCTTGCCGAGGTGACCCACGGTCTCCATCCGGTGGGCGAGGCCGGGGAAGGTGAGCAGGCCTTCGACCGCCGCGTCATGCGACACCCCGACGGCTCGCGCGGCCGCATAGGCGAAGGCGGCGTTCTGGGCGTTGTGGCGGCCGGGCAGCGAGCGGGCGGCGGTGAGTTCGGCGATGACGTTTCCCGCGACGGTGAGCTGTCCCGGTACAGCCCCCATCTCTCCGCTCATCCCGGCGAAAGCCGGGACCCAGTCCTTTGGAAGATCGGTAAGCGCGGCCTCGCTCGGGTCGCCGTCCCGACGCGCCTTCGCCTCGCTGGACAGCACTGGGTCCCGCCTTTCGCCGGGATGAGCGGATGTGGAGATGCGAACACCCGAAAGGCCTCGGGTCGTCAGTTCATCCACGACCCTGCGACCCCAATCCTCGTCCACCCCGACCAGCGACAGCGCGGCATGGGCGAAGATCCGCGCCTTCGCCGCGACATACCCCTCCATCCCCCCATGCCGGTCCAGATGGTCCGGCGAGATGTTGGTCAGGATCGCCACGTCCGGCGCGAAGCGTGTCGTCAGGTCCAGTTGATAGCTCGACACCTCGATCACATAGACGGCGTCCGCCGTCGGCGCCGGAAGCGCCAGCACCCCGATGCCGATGTTGCCGCCGACGTGCACCGTCAGCCCGGCCTGTTTCAGCACCCAGCCGATCAGCGCCGTCGTCGTCGACTTGCCGTTGGTCCCGGTGATGGCCACGACGCGCGGCCGCTCCCCCTCCGACAACGCCGCCAGCGCTCGCGCGAACAGTTCGATGTCGCCGATCACCTCGACGCCCGCGGCCTTGGCCTTCTCGACGGTCCAGTGCGGCTTGGGGTGGGTCAGGGGCGCGCCCGGCGACAGCACCAGCGCGGCGAAGCCCGACCAGTCGGCGACCGTCAGGTCCTCGACGGCGAACCCTTCCGCCTCCGCCTGCATCCGGCTGGAGACGCTGTCGTCCCACAGCACCGGCAGGGCGCCGCCCGCCTTCAGCGCGCGCGCGGCCGTCAGCCCCGACCGTCCGAGGCCGAAGACCGCGATCCTCCGCCCTTCGAAGCCGGGAACCGGGATCATCGCGTCAGCGCAGCTTCAGGGTGGCGAGGCCGGCCAGGGCCAGCATGCCCGCGACGATCCAGAAGCGGATCACCACGGTCGATTCCGGCCAGCCCATCTTCTCGAAATGGTGGTGGATCGGGGCCATCAGGAAGATGCGTTTCTTGGTGGCCTTGAAGTAGGCGACCTGGATCATGACCGAGGCCGCCTCCACGACGAACAGGCCGCCGACGATGCCCAGCACCAGCTCATGCTTGGTGGCCACGGCGATGGCGCCCAGGGCGCCGCCCAGGGCCAGCGAACCGGTGTCGCCCATGAAGATCTTGGCCGGCGGGGCGTTGTACCAGAGGAAGCCCACGCCCCCGCCGATCATGGCCGCGCAGAAGATGGCCAGCTCGCCCGAGCCCGGCACGTGGTGCACGCCCAGGTACTGGGAGAAGATGAAGTTGCCGACCAGGTAGGAGATGATGCCGAAGGCGGCCGCCGCCATCATCACCGGCACGATGGCCAGGCCGTCCAGACCGTCGGTCAGGTTCACCGCGTTGGAGAAGCCCACGATCGTGAAGGCGGCGAAGGCCACATAGAACCAGCCGATGTTCAGCAGCACCGCCTTGAAGAAGGGGAAGGCGATCGACGTCTCCAGCCCCGGCGAGGTCGGCGACACCGTCATCCAGGCCACGGTCATCACGCCCGCGATCACCGAGACGATCACCTGCGCCACCAGTTTCTGTTTCGACGTCAGCCCGGCCGAGGTCTGCTTGGTCACCTTGGCGTAGTCGTCGATGAAGCCCAGCACGCCGAAGGCGGCGGTCACGAACGAGACGATCCAGATGTAGGGGTTGGTCAGGTCGCCCCACAGCAGCACCGCCACCGCGATGCCCGCCAGGATCATCAGCCCGCCCATGGTCGGGGTCCCGACCTTCGACAGGTGGGTGACCGGTCCGTCCGAGCGGATCGGCTGGCCCTTGCCCTGCTTGACCCGCATCCAGGCGATGAAGCGGCTGCCCATGGCCACTGCGACGATCATGGCCGTGACCATGGCCAGCGCCACCCGCACCGTCTGGTACTGGATCAGGTGCAGCAGCGGATAGTCTTTCGCCACGTCCTGGAAGTAGAGATACAGCAGATAGAACACGCTCTTATTCCCCCAGCGCGGCGAGAGCCTTGGCGATCAGCGAGGCTTTCGATCCGTTCGATCCCTTGACCATGACGATGTCGCCCGGGCCTGCAAGCGTGGCCGCGTCGGCGGCCAGTTCGGCGGCGGTCTCGCGCCACTCGCCCCGGCGGGCGGCGGGCAGGACGTCGTACAGCCGCTTCATCTCCGGCCCGGCGGCGTGGACCAGGTCCAGCCCGGCGGCGGCGATCGGCTCGGCCAGCCCCTCGTGCAGGGCGTGCGACTGCTCGCCCAGCTCCAGCATGTCGGTCAACACCACGATCCGGCGGCCGCCCGTCGCGACCGGCCTGGCCCCCAGGCTGCGGAAGCCCGCGGCCATCGACAGCGGATTGGCGTTGTAGCTTTCGTCGATCAGGGTGAAGGCCCCGCCGGGCGCGCGCACGGCGATCGTCTCGCCCCGTCCCGCCAGCGGCCGGAACCCGGCCAGCGCCTGCAGCCCCGTCTCCAGCGGCACGTCCAGCGCATCCAGCATCAGCAGCACGCACAGGCTGTTCAGCCCCCAGTGGAAGCCCGACTGCGCCAGTTCGAAGTCCAGCGGCCTGCCGTAGAGCTCGGCCCTGACCCGCGCCCCGCCTTCGAACGGCTGGAAGTCCAGCAGGCGGGCGTCATGCCCCATGTCGGTCCCGAAGGTGACCAGCCGCGCGCCCAGCGCCCGGGCCCGGTCGCACACGACGCCGGACAGAGCCACGTCGCCGTTGGCCACCGCCGTCCCGCCGGGGACCAGCCCCTCGAAGATCGACGCCTTCTCGGCCGCCACCCCGGCCTCGCCGTCCGCGAAGGCCTCGATATGCACCGGCCCCACCGTGGTCACGCAGGCGGCGTGCGGCCGGACGAATTTCGACAGCGGCGCGATCTCGCCCGGCGCGTTCATGCCGATCTCGAACACCGCCCGCTCCACCGAGCGCGGCATCCGGGCCAGGGTCAGCGGCACGCCGATATGGTTGTTGTAGCTCTTGATCGAGGCATGGGCCGGCCCCGCCAGGTCGAGGCCCGCCTTGATCGCCTGGGTCACGCTGGTCTTGCCGACCGAGCCGGTGACGGCGCCCCGCTTCACCTGCGGCGCCCGCTCGCGCGAGAAGACGCCCAGCGCCTCCAGCGCATGCAGGGTGTCGCCCGTGATCACGGCCGGACCGTTCACCGCCCGCTCGACGATCGCCCCCGCCGCGCCGTTGGCGAAGGCCATGTCGGCGAAGTCGTGCCCGTCGCGCGCGCCCTTCAGCGCCACGAACAGGTCGCCCGGAACGATCTCGCGGCTGTTGTAGGTGATCCCGGTCGCCGCGAAGGGGGCGCCGGACAGGCGTCCTCCGGTCGCGGCCTCGATCTCGGCGGACGTCCAGAGGGGTTCGGAATCAGGCATGGATACGCAGGGCTTCGGCGGCTTCGGTGGCGTCGTCGAAGGGATGGGTCACCCCGCCGACGATCTGGCCCTGTTCATGCCCTTTTCCGGCGATCACGACCACATCTCCTTCGCGCATCAGGGCGATGGCGTGGTGGATGGCCTTGCGGCGATCGCCGATCTCCTGCGCGTCGGGACAGCCCTCGCGCACGGCCTTGCGGATCGAGGCGGGGTCTTCCGAGCGGGGGTTGTCGTCGGTGACGATGGCGATGTCGGCCAGACGGCCCGCGATCTCGCCCATCAGGGGCCGCTTGGCCCGGTCCCGGTCGCCGCCGGCGCCGAACACCACGATCAGCCGGCCCGTCGCGTGCGGACGCAGCGCCTTCAGCACCGTCTCCAGCCCGTCGGGCGTGTGGGCGTAGTCGACGTAGACCTCGCCCTGCCCTGCGCCGCCCGGAATGCGCTCCAGCCGGCCCTGCGCGCCCTCGATCTTCTCCATCGCCGCCAGCACGCGTCCGGCGCTCTCGCCCGCGGCGATGCACAGGCCCGCGGCGACCAGGGCGTTCGACGCCTGGAAGGCCCCGGCCAGCGGCAGCAGGATCTCATGCAGTTCGCCCTGCACGTCGACGGTCAGGCGCTGGCCTTCCGGAACCGCCCGGCGGGCGACCAGGGCCAGGTCCCGCCCGCGCTGGCCCACGCCCATCACGCCCAGCCCGGACATGATGCTGGCCGAGGCGAAGCTGGAATAGGCGTCGCTGTCGGCGTTCAGCACGGCGGTCCGCCCGCGCGGCAGCAGGGTCTCGAACAGGCGCAGCTTGGCGGCCCGGTAGCTCTCCATGTCGCCGTGGTAGTCCAGGTGGTCCTGGGTCAGGTTGGTGAAGGCCGCCGCCTTCAGCGTCACCCCGTCCAGGCGGCGCTGGTCGATGCCGTGCGACGAGGCTTCCAGCGCCAGATGGGTCACGCCCTGCGTCGCCAGCTCGGCCAGCAGGCGCGCCGCGTCTGCGGCGTCCGGGCTGGTCAGGCCGGGGCCGGTCAACGCCTGATTAACGTTACCCGACTGTTTCAAAACCCCAAGCGTGCCCATGCTCGCGGAGGTCAGGCCCAGCGCCGCCCAGATCTGGCGGCAGAAGGCGGCGACCGAGGTCTTGCCGTTGGTTCCGGTGACCGCGACGCAGTGGGCGGGCTGGGCGCCGTAGAAGCCGCGCGCGGCGATGGCGTAGGCCCGGCGCACGTCGCCGGAGGTGACCAGCACCGGGGCCAGGGCCGCGTCGGTGTCGGCGGGGGCCAGCACGGCGGCGGCGCCCTGCGACAACGCCTGGGGGATGAAGGCGCGTCCGTCGGCGGCCGTGCCGGGCAGGGCCACGAACAGCGAACCGGGCGCGACCTTGCGGCTGTCGGCGGTGACGCCGGTGATCATCGGGTCGGACGACACGTCGCGGCGCAGCAGGTCGGACAGGCGGACGGCGCTCATTGGGGCGCCGCCGGAGCGATGACGGGATCGGCCACGCGGTCGACGCCCAGGAAGCCGGCGATCCGGTCGATGACGCGTCCGACCGTCGGGGCCGCGACCGCGCCGCCCAGCTGCGAGCCCTGGGCCGGTTCGTCGATCAGCACGAACACCACATAGCGGCGGGTGGTGTCCGGACCGTCCGCGGGGAAGACCGAGGCGAAGGAGCCCACGCCGTGACGCGGGTCATAGCGGCCGTTGACCAGTTTGTTCGCCGAGCCGGTCTTGCCGCCGACGCGCAGCCCCTGGGCGTTCGCCGACTTGCCCGAGCCGCGCAGCACGTTGGCGCGCATCAGGTCGCGGATGCTGCGCGAGGTTTCCGGGCTGACGACCTGGCGGCCCTCGGCGCCCGAACCGCCGCGGCGCAGGGACAGCGGGCGGTAGACGCCGCCGTTGACCAGGGACACCGTCGCCGCCGCCATCTGCAGCGGGGTGATCATGATGCCGTAGCCGAACGACATCGAGGCCCGGGTCGAGTCTTCCCAGTTGGCCGGACGGCGCGGCCGGGCCGACTCGTGCAGCTCGATCGGCGCGGCGTCCAGCAGGCCGAACCGGCCGAAATAGTCGCGCATCACGTCCGGCCCCAGCTCCACCGCCATCCGCGAGGTGCCGATGTTGGACGAGTGCAGGTAGACCTCTTCCAGGCTCAGGATCTTGTTCGTGGCGTGGAAGTCGGTGATGCGGCGGTTGCCGATCATGTAGGGCTGCGAGGCGTCGAACATGGTGTTCATGTCCGCCTTGCCGGTGTCGATGCTGGCGGCGATGGTGAAGGTCTTGAACACCGAGCCCATCTCGTAGTGGGCCGAGGTCACGCGATTCAGGGCGTCGGTCGTGGGCCAGCTGGACATGCCCAGCACCTCGCCGGTGCTCGCATCGACGACCACGCCCACGGCGCCCTTGGCCCCGACCGCCGAGGCGGCGGCGCCCAGTTCGTTCTCCAGCACGCCCTGCACCCGCAGATCGATCGACAGCGGGAAGCTTTCGCCCCGCGCCCCGGCGGCGCGGATGTCGGCGTTGAAGGCCAGTTCGGCGCCGGTCAGGCCCTGGCCGCCGCTGTCGGCCACGCCCAGCACGTGCCGCGCCGAGCTGTCCAGCGGATAGACCCGGCGATCCTCGGGCTCGAACGTCACCCCGCCCAGCGCCAGGGCGTGGACGGCGGACTTCTCCTGCGGAGTCAGGCCCGGCAGGGCGATCAGGCGGCGGTCGCCCGCCAGGATCCGCCGCAGCTTGGCCGTCGAGATGCGCGGCAGGGCGCGCTTGATCTGCTGCGCCGCCAGCGTCGGGTCCCAGACCTCGCGGGGATCGATGTACAGGCCGTAGTGGGTGATGTTGGTCGCCATCAGCGCGCCGTTGCGGTCGACGATGTCGGCGCGGGCCACGGCGTTCGGATTGGCCGCCGAGCCGATCACCCCCTTGGGCGTCATCAGGGCCGCATGCGCCGCGCCGAGCGCGAGGCAGCAGAACACCGCCGTGAACGCCGAGGCGATCACGAAGATGCGGACGCGGGTGTCTTCCTCGGGCCGGGCGTCGGCGCGGGCGCGGCCGAACGAATGCTCGACCCACCACATGGCCTCGGCCAGCCAGCGCCATGACGGCAGCAGGCGGCGGATGCCGTAGACGACGGGGCGCGGTCCGCGCGGGGCGGCCCGGTCCCAGGCGTGGGGATCGTGGACGCTCATCGCGCGCCCTCCCCTGCCGGAGCGGTGGGCGCGGCGGCGGGAACCACGGCCGGAGTCGGGGCGACGATGATCACCGGCTTCGGCTCGGGGATCGGCTGCAGCTGGGCCAGGTTGTCCTCGCTGGCCTGCCGCTTCATGTCGACCGGACCCAGGCCCGCGCCGCGCGACAGGGCCTCCAGCCGGCCCGGCTGCTCCAGCCGCGCCACCTCGGCCTTCAGCAGGCGGACGCGCTGGCCGCTGATGCCGATCTGGCGCTCCAGGTCGGCGATCTCGGCGCTCTCGCGCGCGGCGGCGGCCTTGGCCAGATAGACCGAGAAGATCATGGCCGCGACCATCAGCACGCCGATGATCTCGATCCAGCGGATCCCGCGCACCTTCCAGGCGAACAGGCGGTTGAAGCTCCGGGCGACGACCGCGGCGTTCATGCGGCGATCCTCCCCCAGGGGGCCGCGTCGGTGCGGACGGCGGCGCGCAGCTTGGCCGACCGGGCGCGAGGGTTGGCGGCCAACTCGGCCTCGCCCGCCTCGACCGCGCCCTTGAAGCTCAGGGTGAAGCTGGGCTTGCGTGTCTCGACGGCGACGGGCGCATGGCGCGAGCCGCCCGGCGCATTGCCGGTCCGCTCGGTCAGGAAGGCCTTCACGATCCGGTCTTCCAGCGAATGGAAGGTCACCACGACCAGCCGCCCGCCGGGCGCCAGCGTCGCCTCGGCGGCCTCCAGCCCGGCGCGCAGCTCGCCCAGCTCGTCGTTCACGGCGATGCGCAGGGCCTGGAACACCCGGGTCGCCGGATGGATCGGCGCGCCGCGGCGGCCGCCCAGCGCCTTCTCGACCACCTCGGCCAGATCCAGCGTGCGCTCGAACGGCTTCTCGACGCGGCGGCGCAGGATGGCGGTAGCCACCCGGCCCGACTGACGCTCGTCGCCGTACAGTTTGAAGATATGGGCCATGGGACCGTGGTCCCAGGTGTTGACGATGTCGGCGGCGGTCTCGCCTTCATCGGACATGCGCATGTCCAGCGGCCCGTCGCGCATGAAGGAGAAGCCGCGCTCGGCCTGGTCCAGTTGCATCGACGACACGCCGATGTCGAACACCACCCCGTCCAGCTTCGCCTCATCCGTCTGGGCGAAGGCGTCGGCCAGCCCGGAGAACGGCGTGCGGATCAGGCGGAAGGTCTCGGGATAGTCGTTGGCCACCGCATCGGCGTGGGGCTGCACGGTCGGGTCGCGATCCAGGGCGATCACCGTCGCCCCGGTCTTCAGGATGGCGCGCGTATAGCCGCCCGCGCCGAAGGTCGCGTCGATGATCACGTCGCCGGCCCGCGGGGCCAGCGCCTCGATCACTTCATCGATCAGGACGGGAGCGTGCGGCGAAGTCATGCGCCCTCCCCGCCCGGACGGCGTCCGGCCAGCAGCGCCTTGCGGCCCGCCTCGCCGCGCTCTCGCACGGCCTGCCGCGCCAGCGCCCGGCGCTCGTCGCGGCGCGCGGTCCAGCGGGCGCGGTCCCAGATCTGGAAGCGCGAGCCCAGGCCGACGATGACCACGTCCTCGCCCAGACCGGCTTCCTGGCACAGGCTTTCCGGCAGGGTGATGCGGCCGCCGCCGTCATAGGCCAGCGGACGCTGGCCGGCGTAGAAGGTCTCTTCCAGGGCGGTGCGCAGGTCGTCGCCGAAGGGCAGCTCCTCGATCATCGAGACGTACTCGGCCATCAGCTTGTCGCCGCCGGCCTCGAGGCAATCGGACTCGATCGAGAAGAAGCAGAACACGCCGTGCTCGGCGCCGTTGTCGGCGGTGCGGAACTCCTGCGGGATCAGCAGGCGGCGCTTGCCGTCCAGTTGTTTCTCATAGGTCGAGAGAAACACGCCCTGCCCACTCGAGCCCCTGAAGGCCCGCTCCCCTGAATCCCGTTGACGCCAGCCGGCGCACCCACACCCTTACTGAGGTTCTGGGATAGCATGGGATTGAGTGGGTCTCAATGGGATTAGTTGACGATCGTTAACCGTCAGACCCGCTCAAAATTGAACGAAAACCGGAACATACAGTGAACTATGCACATGTGGACGGACGGTGGATCGATGCTGACAGCCCTTTCGATCCAAGCGGTTAAGACGCGGCGAAACCGCGGGGATCAAAACTCTTCCGCCGATCCCACCCGGCGATGAAAATTTTCGGGCCGGCACGCGGCTTGCGCCGATTACCAAAGCTTCACTGGCGGACCGGAACCCGAAGTGGTCGCCTGCCGGCCCGCGACTGGAGCCGCCATGACGTTTCGACCCCTGATCTTCGCCCTGGCGATCACCGTCGCCCTGGCCGGCGCGCCGGTCGCGGTCTCGGCCCAGCCGTCGCCCCCGCTCTCCAGCCAGCCCTCGACCCGCGCTGACCTCGACGCCTGGGTCGGCCGGCAAATGAGCCTGCGTTCAATCCCGGGCGTGCAGGTCGTGGTCGTGAAGGACGGACGGGTCGTCTTCTCGGGCGCCTATGGCCTGGCCAATCTGCAGACCCCGGTCCCGGTCACCCCGGACACCGTCTTCTCGATCAACTCCGCGACCAAGACCTTCACCGGCGTCGAGATCCTGCGGCTGGTCGAGCGCGGCGAGGTGGATCTGGACGCCCCGGTCTCGACCTATCTCGCGGACCTGCCCCAGGCCTGGCGGCCGATCACCGTGCGCCAGTTGCTGACCCACATGTCGGGCCTGCCTGACATCATCACGCGCGACGGCGGCTATGTCGGCCAGGACCGGACCTCGGCCATCACCGCCCTGGCGGACCAGCCCCTGCGCGCCGCGCCCGGCGAGCGGTTCGCTTACAACCAGACCAACTATCTGCTTCTGCAATGGGTCATCGAGCAGGCGCGCGGCCGCGCCTTCGAGGCCGTGGTGGGCCAGGACGCCTTCGCCGCGCTGGGCATGACCCATTCCGGCTTCGGCGACTCTCTCGACCTCATCCCCGGCAAGGCCGACAGCTATCGCTACAATCGCCCGACGGACGGACAGCCGCCTCGCCTCCAGAACGTGCACGAGCTGTTCCCGCCCTTCACCCGCGCCGCGGCGGGGATCAACAGCTCGGGTCAGGACCTGGCGCGCTGGCTGATCGCGCTGCAGGCCGGCCAGATTCTCAAGCCGGCGACGCTCGAGGCGCTGTGGACCCAGGGCCGCTTCAACGACGGCCGGACCGGCGAATGGGCCAACGGCTGGGTCGTCGTCGACCGCCCCGAACACCGGTCCGTCGGCATGAGCGGCGGCGGCCGGTCCGCCTTCTCCGTCTATCCGGACGATGGCGTGGCGGTGATCATCCTGACCAATCTGGCGGGCGCCTATCCGGAGGAACTGACCGACCCCGTCGCCGCCCGCTTCATTCCCGGCATGACCCTGACCGGCGTGACCGCCCTGCGCGAGCGGCTGGAAGCGGAAGGCTTCGACCAGGCCGAACGGATCGCGGCGGAGCTCGTCGCGCGGGACGGCGCCGCCTCCCTGTCCGAAAGCGATCTGAACAACTGGGGCTATCGTCTGCTGTCCCGGGGCCAGGTCGCGGACGCCCTCACGCTGATGAAGCTGATCGTCAAACTCCACCCGGACAGCGGCAACGCCTACGACAGCCTGGCCGAGGTGTACGCCCGCTCCGGCGACCGCGCCCGCGCCATCGAGAACTACCGGCGCGCCCTCACGCTCGATCCCGCCAACGCCAACGCCGTCGAACAGCTCAAGACGCTGGAGGACGGGCGCTAGCGCGGCGAGCGGCGGCCCCGTCCGCGCTCAAGGAGCGAGCGACCGCGTCGCGAGCGTTAGCGCGCCAACTGCCCTCAAACAGCGAGCGCCCGCGGCGCAAGCGCTAGGGCAAGAAATATGGTCAGACGGCCTGTAAGCCGGGTTCTGTTCCGCCCCCGAACCGAAGTCTGGGGACGGCGACGATCATTCCTCTGGACCGGCCATTGCTGACCGGTTCTCGCGACCTACCCGGATGCTCTCGGGCGGTGAGCCCTGCAGGCCGAAACCCACGCGACATCCCTATTCGGTCTTGCTCCAGGCGGGGCTTGCCATGCCGGTCCTGTTGCCAGTCCCGCGGTGGGCTCTTACCCCACCCTTTCACCCTTACCGGCCTCGCGAGGCCGGAGGTTTGCTTTCTGTGGCGCTATCCCTCGGGTCGCCCCGGGCGGGCGTTACCCGCCGCCTTTTCACCGTGGAGCCCGGACTTTCCTCGACGAGAGCATAACCCCCGCCGCGACCGCCCGGCCGTCTGACGGGGGCTAGGTGAGCTTTTCGAGGGACGGCGTCAAGGAACGGGTCGGCAGGCGATCACATAGTCATGCCCGTGGCGCAGCCCGCCCTCGGCCGCGCACAGGGCCAAGCCTTCCGCCCTCAGACGCTCGATCTCCCGCGCCAGGCTCTCCGCGACCCCGCGGTCCCGGATCCGCTCCAGGCGCCGCACCGCCATGTCGAGCTGCCCGTTCACCCACTTTTCGCGGTACCGATTGGCGAAGCGGCGCGAGGCGGTGATCACGAATCCCGACCGGGCCAGGGACGCCTCGACCCATTCGGCGGGATATTCGCGATAGGGCGTCTCATCGGCCAGCAGCAGGACCGCGTCCCGCATCCGGCCGATGGCCTGGACCAGCCGTCCCGCGTCGCTCCCGGCCGCCCCGACCACGTAGGGATCCAGGCCGACGACATAGAGGGTCTCTCCCACCAGCGGCCTGAGGCGGGCTAACAGCTCGCCCTGGAAATAGGGTGAGAAGCCTTCGACGGCGCCCAGCAGATAGTCGGCCAGCACGGTCTCGAACCGCTCTCCCGCCAGCAGCGCCGGATCGGTCCAGTTGCCGACGATCAGACGGTCCGCCGGCCGCATTCGGTCGCCGACCGCGCGCGAGACCTGGGCGGCGTGACCCGGCGATCCCGTCACCCCGCACCAGCGGTCCGTCGGCAGGGCCGTGCTCCACAGGCTGGAGTTGACCCCGGTCCCCGCGTCCAGAAACCCGCCCCAGGGGCGGCCCGCCTGAAGCGCTTCGATATGGGTGAACAGAGCCGAGGTCATTGGGGGAAACCGTCTTGATTGTTGTTATAGTATAACATAACAGACCCCTCTTCAATCAAGCCGGGGCTGTCATGCACACCAGAACCATCCTTCTCGCCGCCGCCGGCGTCAGCGCGCTCGCCGGCGCAGCCCAGGCCCTTCCCGACACGCCGCCCCAGTCTGGCCCGACGACCCAGCTCGACGAGGTCGTGGTCACCGCCGACCCCCTGGGCCGAGCCGGTCGGGACGTCATCTCCAATGTGGCGGTCGTCCGCGGCGACGACCTGGTGCACCGCCGTCAGGCCACGCTCGGCGAAACCCTCAGCGGCCTGCCCGGCGTCAACTCCGACACCTTCGGCGGCGGAGCCGCCCGCCCGGTCATCCGCGGCCAGACCGCGCCGCGGGTCAAGGTGCTGACGGACGGCGCCGCCATCCTCGACGCCTCCGAGGTCTCGCCCGACCACGCCGTCTCCGGCGACCCCCTGCTGCTGGAGGGCGTCGAGATCCTGCGCGGCCCCAGCGCCCTGATCTATGGCGGCGGCGCCATCGGCGGAGCGGTCAACCTGCTGGACAAGAAGGTGCCGACCCGCCTGCCGGCCGGCGGCCATGACGGCGTCGCCGAACTGCGCCTGGGCGGCGCCGACGACGAGCGCAGCGCCGTCGTCGGCCTGACCGCCGCCCTGGGATCATTTGCGGTGCGGATCGAGGCGGCCGGCCGCCGGTCCAACGACTACGACGTCCCCTTCTACACGCCGACCCACGCCGATCATGAGCATGCGGAAGACGAGCACGAGGAAGACGAAGGCTTCGACCGGCTGGAGGGCTCCTTCAACGACACCCGCACCCTGACCCTGGGCGGCTCGTGGATCGGCGCGCGCGGCTACCTCGGCGCCGCCTTCACCGAACAGCGCAGCGAATACGGCCTGCCGGGCCACAGCCACGAGTACGAAAGCTGCCACCCGCACGGCTCCAGCCTGCATTGCGGCGGCCACGACCATGGCGAGGACGACCATGATCACGATCATGACCATGAGCACGAGGGCGCGCCCACGGTCGATCTGGTCAGCCGCCGCGTCGATGTGCGCGGCGAGATCAACGATCCCTTCGCCGGCGTGGAGCGCATCCGCTTCCGCGGCGGCTTCACCGACTATCGGCATCACGAGATCGACGACGGCGCGATCGCGACCACCTTCTCCAACGAGGGTCACGACGCCCGCATCGAGGTCCAGCACGCGCCGATCGCCGGCTTCCGGGGCGTGGTCGGCGTCCAGAACGGGCGCAGCGACTTCGCCGCGGTCGGAACCGAATCCTTCATCCCTGAAAGCCGGATCGAGACCAACGCCCTGTTCGTGGTCGAGGAGTATCGGCTGGGCGACTGGCGGTTCGAAGGCGCGATCCGCCAGGAATGGCAGGACGCCTCGGCCAAGGGCCGCGCCGCGCGCAGCCATGACCCGTTCTCGATCTCGGCCGGCGCCAGCTGGGCCGTGGCGCCGGGCTATGTGATCTCGGCCAATGTGGCGCGCTCGCAGCGGGCTCCGACGGCCCAGGAGATGTACGCCCGGGGCGTTCACCTGGCGACGAACACCTATGAGATCGGTTCGGTCGATCTGGACGTCGAGACCGTGCAGTCGCTGGAGCTGGGCGTGCGCAAGACGACGGGGACCGTGACCTTCTCGGCCGGCGCCTACCGGTATGACTATGACGGGTACATCTATGCCGACACCCTGGACCGGTTCGAGGACTTCCGGCTGATCCGCTACACCCAGGCCGATGCGCGTTTCACCGGCGTCGAGGGGGATGTGACCTGGCGGGTTCGTCCCGACCTGTCCTTCACCGTCTTCGGCGACATGGTCCGGGCCGAGTTGAAGGACGGCGGAAACCTGCCGCGCATCCCGGCGGCGCGGGCGGGGATCCGCGCGGACGCCCGGCGCGGCGACCTGTCCGGCGATCTGGAGTACGTCCGCGTCTTCGAACAGGACCGCATCGCCGACTACGAACGCGAGACCCCCGGCTATGACATGGTCAACGCCACCCTCGCCTACGACGTCTCCGTCGCGGGCGCCGACGGACAGGTCTTCGTGCGCGGCACGAACCTGCTGGATGAGGTCGCGCTGAACCACGCCTCGTTCATCAGCAATCTGGCGCCGCTTCGGGGCCGCAACCTGGTGCTCGGCGTGCGCGCCCGCTTCTGAGGAAACCGGTCCGGAGGGCCTTGGGTCCTCCGGACGCCCCCTTACTGCAACACGCCCGTGACGCTCTCCGCTGTCGCCAGTTGCAGCACCCCCATCAGGGTCGCGCGCGTCTCGCCGTCGGCGACGCCGTCCACCTGCGAAGGCCGCCAGTGACGCTGGAAGGCCTCGACGGTCAGGCGGGTCGCCTCGTCATAGTCGCCGCCCGGCGGCAGGGTATAGCCCAACCGGTGCAGGCCGGCGCGCAGCACAATGACGCCCAGCCCCTCGTCGCCCGGCCCCAGCGCCGCGCCCAGGGCGGCGATCCGTTCGTGCGCGGGTTCGAACCACAGGCCGTGGCCGACCCCGGCCAGCCGTTTCCAAGGGAAGCGCTCGCCCGGATCCTGCTTGCGCTCGGGCGCCATGTCGGAATGGCCGATGATGCGGGCGTCGGGGATGGTCCAGCGGGTGCGGATGTCCGAGATCAGGCTGATCACGGCGTCGACCTGGACCTCGGGGAAGTCTCGATAGCCGAACTCATGGCCCGGATTGACGATCTCGATGCCGATCGAGGCGGCGTTGCAGTCGGTCTCGCCCTGCCAGCCGCCGCGGCCCGCGTGCCAGGCCCGGCGCGCCTCATCGACCAGCCGCAGGATGGAGCCGTCCTCGTCGACGACGTAGTGGGCCGAAACCCGGGCTTTCGGATCCCGCAGCCGCGCGACCGCGGCCTCGCCCGTCTGCATGCCGGTGTAGTGCAGCACCAGCATGTCCGGCGGGGCCCGGCGCGTATCGAAATTGGGGGATGGCGCGTCCTTGACGACCAGCATGGCGGCGCAGCCTTACCGGCCCGTCCGCTCCCAGCCGTAGGCGACCCAGGCGTCGCCGACCTTGCGGGCCTCGATGACGCCGTCGTCGGCGCGGCGGTCGCGCCGGGTCATGGTCCGGCGGGCGCGCATGGCCAGGCCGGCCACGAACACCAGCACGGCGGCGATCACGGCGATCACGGCCACGGCGGCGGCGGTCACCACCGCCAGCACGGCGCCGATGGCCATGGCGGCCAGGGTGGCGATCAGGCCGAACAGCCACACCACGGGGGCGAGCAGGCCATTGGAGGGCCGCCGGGCGGCGGGGCCGAAGATCAGGCGTTCGGACTCGGTCATGACTTCACCTTCAGGGGCGCTGCGTACAACGCCGAACCCCCAATGTCGGTCCATAGGGTCGGCCGGTCAATGATGGGCCGCTTCACAGGCGAGTGTCCGGGCCGGTCAGTAGGGCTGCTCGGCCAGCACCGACGCGCCCGAAGCCCGTGCGCGGTCGGTCTGGATGCGGCGAACGGTCGCCTCCGCCTGCGGGTCGTTCATGACCCCGCCGATGCCGACCAACACCCGCGCCGCCTCGCCCGAGACGCCGAACATCTTCGACAGGGCCTCGAACGTCGAACCGGCTTCCGGATAGCGCTTGAAGCGGACCTCGGTCCCGGCCGGGATGCGGGCCAGTTCCTTGGCCTTGGCGACGGCTTCCTCGATGCCGCCCAGCTGATCCACCAGGCCGATGCCGCGGGCCTGGGCGCCGGTCCACACCCGGCCTCGGGCGATCTCGCGCACCCGGGCGGGCGGCAGACGGCGACCGGCCGAGACGCGGGCGATGAACTCTTCATAGGTCCGGTCGATCTGGGCCGCGAAGGCGGCGCGCTGGGCCGGGGTGAACTCCTGCGAGGGGGAGAAGGCGTCGGCGTATTCGCCGCCGACGGTCAGGTGGCGCATGTCCACCCCGAACCGGCCCAGGGCGTCGGCCAGTACGAACTTGCCGCCGAACACCCCGATCGAGCCGGTCAGGGTCGTCGGCTGGGCCACGATCCAGTTGGCTTCCGAGCTGATCCAGTAACCGCCCGAGGCCGCGTATTCGCCCATCGAGACGACCACCGGCTTGCCCGCCGCCTTGGCGGCGCGAACGGCGGCCAGGATCTGCTCCGAGGCCTCCGGCGAGCCGCCGGGCGACGACACGCGGAAGACGATGGCCTTCACGTCCTTGTCCTCGATCGCGTCATAGATGGCCTTGGCCGTGTCGTCCGAGGTGATGGACGAGCCCTCGCCGAACGGGCTGGCCCCGCCGCTGCGGCCGGTCACGATGGCCCCCTCGCCGCTGACGATGGCGATGGCGTCGCTGCCCGAGCCGGCGCGCTCGCCGATCGAGGCCGCGTAGTCGTGGAACTCCATGATCTCGGCGCCCTTGCCGGCGCGGCGCTTGACCTCGGCCTCGGCCTCCTCGACCTGGCCGATCTTGTCGATCAGGCGGCGCTGCAGGGCGTCGGCGGCCGAATAGGGCCCGGCCTCGATGACCGCCTTCAGCTGCGGCAGGGTCGTGCGGCGGTCCTGCGCCGCATTGTTCAGCGCGCTGTCGTAGATGGAGGTCATCCACGCCGTCATCGCCTCGCGGTGGGCGGCGGTGAAGTCGCTCTGCGTGTATTCGTTGACCGCGTTCTTGTACTCGTAGCGCTGCTCGAACTGGGCCTCGACGCCGTATTTCTCGAAGGCGCGACCCAGGAAGACGCTCTCCGCCGAGAAGCCCGCCAGCTGGAAGCTGGCCGTGTTCTGCATCCACAGCTCGGACGCCGCGGCGCCCAGCATGTAGCTGGAGACCGTCGTGCCGATGGGCTGGAAGCCCTGGCTGTGGGCGATGACGACCTTGCCCGAGCGGCGGAAGCGGCGGATCGCCTGACGGATCTCGTCGGCGGCGGCCGGGGTGACGCCCCCTTCCGGCAGGCGGATCAGCAGGGCCTTCACCCGGGTGTCGGTCTCGGCCTGGGCCAGGGTGTCGACGATCTGCATGGTCGACAGCCCGCCGCCGCCGAACACCGCGAACGGATTGGTCGGCGCCTGGTCGGTCAGCCCCTCGCGCAGGTCCAGTTCCAGCACCGTGTGCCCCGGCGTGGGCTCCTTTGCGCTCAGCGAACTGATCGCGATCGCCAGGAAGACGAAGGGGATGATGACGAAGAACAGGAACAGCCCGGCGAAGACGCCCGCCATCGTGAGGAAGAATTGCTTCATGGGGGCGACACGTCGTCCGGAGCGCGGGCCGGGTCATGGCCACATTTTGACCATAGGGCGGCAGGGCTTGCGGTCAAATGAATGTCCCGCAATGGGAGAATGCGGCGCAGCATCGTCATGGTGCGCTGCCGAAAGCGAGATTGATGCGCCGCTCCGAAATCCCTATATGGGCGGTCTGCGAGCGGGGGCCTATCGCCCCGCGTCATGTTCGGACCGCACTCCCCATGCTGGTCACCTTGATGAAGGCCAAACTGCACCGCGCGACGGTGACCCAGGCCGACCTCGACTATGAAGGCTCCATCGCCATCGACATGGACCTGCTGGACGCCGCGGGCATCTTCCCGCACGAGCAGGTCGATGTGCTGAACATCACCAACGGCGCGCGCTTCACCACCTACGCCATCGAGGCCCCGCGCGGGTCCAAGGTCATCGGCGTCAACGGCGCCGCGGCCCGTCTGGTGCAGAAGAACGACAAGGTCATCGTGGTGACCTACGGCCAGCTCCCCTCCGAAGAGGCGCGCCAGTGGTCCCCGACCGTGGTCCTGCTGGACGACCAGAACAACATCAAGCCGGCGGCCTGATCCGGCCGGCTTGACCTGAGCCGCGCCTAGGCCTTCCCTCTCCTTCCGGAGGAACGGTCATGACGCGCACGATCATCAGGGTTCGCTGGGTGCTGTACGGCGCCTGGGTGCTGGCCGCCCTTGTGGCGCTGATGATGGCGCTGACGCCGGGACTGGAGCTGCTGGGCCTGCCGCCCGAGCGGGTGACCTTCCTGCCCGGCATGATCACGGGCCTGCCGTGGACCCTGCCGTTGTTCCTGTTCGACTTCGATTCCGTCACCTCGCTGGCGATCATCTTCGTCGCCCATCTGCTCAGCGTCTCGATCGGCCTGATGCTGGTGCGGTCGGTCGATTGAAAAAGGCTCCGGCGCGGACGCCGGAGCCTCGTTCATCTCAGCCTGTCCGCCGGATCAGCGGTTCAGGTCGTAGACGCCGGTGATGTCGATCCGGATCGTCAGCTCGCCGGCCGCGACCGGGGTGCCGCCCCCGGCCGAGTCCATGGCCATGGCGCGAGCGTACATCGGGGCCGGTTGCGGGCCGCCGTAGCCGCCGCCTTCGGTCAGCGAGCGGATGCCGCCCAGCGGGGTGTTCAGGGCCTGCGAGTACAGGGCCGCCTTGGCCTGCAGGTTGCGCACCGCGGCCTGGCGCGCCTGGTTCTCGGCCGCCGACGGATCCTTCAGGCCGAAGCTGATGCCGTTGATCTGGTTGACCCCGGCCGAGACCACGGCGTCGGCGGTGGCGCCGACCTTGGTCAGGTCGTTGATGACCACGGTCACCTGGTTCGAGGCCTGGTAGCCGCGCAGCTTCGGCGGCTCGTTCTGAACGTAGTCGTACTGGGCCGACAGGTTCAGACCCGAGGTCTGGATGTCGCGCTCGGCGATCCCGGCGCGGCGCAGGGCGGCCATCACCTGGTTCATCCGCGTGGCGTTCTGGCTCATGGCCTCGGCGGCGGTCGTCGCCTCGGTGACCACGGCGAAATTGATGGTCGCCATGTCCGGCGTGGCCTTCACCTCGCCATAGGCCGACAGGTTCAGCGACGGGCGCTCGGTAACGGCCTGGATGGTCAACGGAGCGCCTCCTTGCGGCTGGGACTGGGCGTGGGCGGACGGCGCGGCGACCGTCAGAGCGACCGCGGCCATCAGGGCGCCGCCGATCATCAGAGCGCGGTTGGAGACGGCGGGCAGCACGGCGGCGCCAGAAGCTGCGACGGGGCGGATCATCGGGGGAAACTCCGTGAGAGACGATGTTGTCGTTGCGAACACCGTCGTCGGCGTCCGTGTTCCAACCATGACCATATACGCCTGAACGGGCGGCTTGGCTCCGCTGGCAGAAACCGTTCATGTGCGTGACAACGCCGACAGGTCGAAGGCGCGGGCAAGGCGTGCTTGGCAACTCGCCGCCCCACCTGCTAGGCCGGGCGTCCTCCGCTCCGGGGGCCCGTAGCTCAATGGTTAGAGCCGACCGCTCATAACGGTCTGGTTGCAGGTTCGAGTCCTGCCGGGCCTACTGGTCGCCGACGCGTCCCGCGTTGACAGCCGGGCGACCGTAAGCTTCGCTGCCGCCCGGCTCGACCGCCCCGCAAGCCCGTCGAACCCTGCCGCCGGGAGCGGTTCCCATGTCCAGCACGCCCCTCACGCTCAGCAGCCTCGCCGAGGCCGTCGCCGCCGCCATCACAGAGGCCCAGGCCCGCATCGACGCGGCCCAGCGCGCGGACCTCGAACGCTTCATCGACGAGAACGGCCGTCCCCGGGCGCTCACCGTGCGCCTGCCCGGTCCGGACGGGGAGAAGGTCGTGGACATCCCCCTGCTGAGCTTCGCCGCCCCGACCGCCCTGCGGGTCACCGAGGCCACCCTCGAATTCGAGATCGATCCCGCCGATCTGGTTCTGCTTGGGGAGTCCGTCGCGGACCTGACCCCGGACGGGTTCGCCGCCCACGCCACGGTCACGCCCGGCGCCGACGGCCGCAAGCCCGCGACGATGACCCTCCGGCTCGAAGCGATCCCGGCCCCCGCGGCGAACACCTGACCATGAGCGAACCCGACCCCGCCCGCCAAAGCCGCCCCCTCGCCGACCTGCTCGCCGACCCGTTGATGGCGGCGCACGCGGCCAGGGTCGAGATATCGCAGGCCACCCTCGACTACATCCGGACCACGGGCTTCGAGCCGACGGCGGACGGCGACGCCCTCCAGGCGCGCACGGTCGAATTTGAATTCACCCGGCCCGCCGGACCCGGCCCGGACGGCCAGATTCTGAGCGAAACGGTGAAAATGCCCATCCCGGCCCTGGCCATCACCGAGATGTCCCCGCTAACGATCAAGGATGTCTCGATCGACTTCGCGCTGGAGATCACCGCCGTGACGCCGCCCGACAGCGACGGCGGAGCCATCCGCCTCTCCGGCCTCGCCCACGCCTCGGACGCGCTCCCGCCGCCCGGCGCCGCGCCCCGCGTCCACATCACGCTCAAGGCGCAGGACGTCGGCGTCTCCGCGGGGTTGGATCAGGTGATCCACATCATGGCCGACGCCATCCCGCACGCGCCATCCCGAACCTGAACGCTCAAACGAAAACGGCGCCCCGATCCGGAGCGCCGTTTCATGTTTCGATATCAGCGAAGCCTTACCGCCCCCAGCCGCCGCCGCCCCGGCTCCAGCGGTCGTCGCCGCGGTACCGGCTGTCCGGCACATAGCGGCCGTCGCGGTCGTACCAGCCTTCGCCGTCCTGATAGTCGTCGTAGCCGTCCAGCTGATAGCCGTCGTCGGCGTAGGCGACGCCCAGCAGGCCGTCTTCCTGGCTCCACCAGTCGCGCGGATACGAGCCGCGCGCGCACTCCCAGCCCTCGCCCGGACGCCAGTAGGGCTCGTAGCGGCCGCGGTATCGGTCGCGGAACTGCGGGCGGCAGGCGTATTGCGACCAGACCCGGTTCCCGCTGGCCTGCACATTGGCGCGGGGTTCGCGATAGATGACCTCGCGCATGCCGGCGAAGGCGTTGTTGACGATCACCGCGTTGCCCGCGGCGGCGGCGACGCCGACCGTGGTGGCCCGCACCCGGCTGTCGGCCAGGCGCAGCTCGCCGCTGTACAGCACCACGCCCTTGTCCGAGCGGCAGACGCGGCTGTTCTTGATGTCGACCGAGGCGCCCTCGACCACCACGCCCTCGACGAAGCCGCAGACGGCGGTGTTGTCGATCTCGACCCGGCCGTAGTCGCGGCCGGCGCGCACGATCACGCCGATGCTGCGCGGGCCGAAGGCGTTGGGCGCATTGGTCCCCTTCAGGGTCGTCGAGGTCAGGCGCGAGGCCGGGCCGGCCGCGGGGGTGATCTCGATGCCCGACTGGGCGCCCGACACCACCGTCTCCCAGGTGTTCAGCACCGCGCCGTCCGACACGATGGCCGGGGCGATGGTCTGGGCCTCGATCACCGCGTTGCGGATGTCCAGCAGGCCGCCGTCGGCGTAGATCGCCGCCTCGTCGCCCGCGTGGTGGAAGCCGACCCGGTTCATGACGATCTCGGCGCCGTAGCCGACGATGCAGGCGGCGTCGCCGGCGCGGGGCGAGGCGAACACCATGTCTCGGATCTCGACGCGCACGCCCGACGCCACCGTCATGCAGGGCAGGCCGTCCGGCGCCTGCAGCGTGGGCTCGGACGCCCTGGCCCAGTCGCGCGGGTCGAAGCCGCCCTCGCCGATGATGGTCATCGGCTTGTCGATGTTCAGCCAGCCGACGCACGCGCCGGCCCGGGCGCGGATCACCAGCGTCCCGCCGGGGCGCACCCGGCGCACCGCATCCTCGACGGCGCCCGTGCCCGGATTGCCGCCGCAGTCGACCAGCACGATCTCCTCCCCGCCCGGCCGCAGCGGCGGCAGGCCGGGGCGCCAGTCGGGCCGGTGGCGGCGATAGTCATAGCGGCCGCGGTCGCGGCGCTGGCTGTACGACCGGGTCGGCGGGTCCAGCAGGACGCCGAAATTCGGCCGCGTCTGGCTCTCCACCTTGGCCGCCACCTGGGCGTGGGTCGGCGGCGCGCCCAGGGCGAAGGCCGCGACGGCGGCGGCGATCGCCGCCGCTCCGCCCAGAAGGCTCAAGGATGTGCGGGTCGTCATGGGTTCACGCCCTCCTTAGCGGCGCTGCGAACGGGAAACCTGCGCCAGCACGGCCTGCAGGCGGCTCGCCGACGGGCCGAAGCCTGACAGGGCCGAATCGATGCGGAAGGCGACGGCCTGGGCCTTGTCCTGGTCAGCCACGCCCGAGACGCCGAGCGCGAAATAGCTCGACATGGCGAACTTGGCCTCGGGGCTGCCCTGACGCGCCGCCTCCTCGAACCACTTGAAGGCCCGGGCGTAGTCGGCGGGCAGGCCGATGCCCTCGGCGTACATCACCGCCAGCACCAGCTGGGCTTCGGACGAGCCGTTGACCGCGGCCATCTGAATCGCGCGCACGCGCTCCAGATAGGACAGCCGGCCCTCCATCGGGTGGCCCAGCATGGCCTCCAGCGTCTCGATCTGGCGCTTGGACAGGTCCTCGGGCCGCTGCGCCGCCGTGTCGGTCACGCCCAGATAGCGCAGGGCGCGGCCCACGTGGATGAAGGGCAGCTCGCCCGCCATCCGGCCCAGCGCATATTCATAGGCGTCTCCGCGCGGACGGCTTTCGTCCGAGAAGGGCACGCCCGACTGCGGCGCGGTGTTGGGATAGAATTCGAACGGCGGCGTCCACTGGCGCGCCTTCACCTCGACGAAGCGCTGGTACTGCGCCCGGCTCGGCGCCGACCGCTCGAAGTCGCGCATCAGCACATAGGCGCCCACGTCGCCGGTCTGCACCGCCAGGTAGTTGTACAGATAGGCGTCCACGTCGTTGCGCTGGAACAGGCTGGTCGCCGCCGGATAGCCGCGGCGGTTGCGCTCGCGCCCCTGGCCCCGGTCCGCATTGCCGCGTCCCCAGGCTTCGCGCGCCTCGCGGTTGTCCTCGGGCTCGCCGAACGGGCCGTACAGGCTGTCGTGCAGCCGGGCCAGGGTGCGGTACCCCTCGGCGTCCTGGGTCGACAGGATGTAGATGACCCGGTCGCGCACCGCCCCCTGCTCGTCCAGGGTCATCGACCCCAGCAGCCGGTCCAGCTTGCGATAGGCCTCGTGCCGTTCGAAGGCGCGGCAGTCGTCATAGCGCGACAGCGGGCGCCAGCCGCCCCAGCCGCCGCGATTGACCCGGTTGATCGGCGCGTAGCCCTCGTCGTTGGCCAGGGCCATCGCCAGCCAGGTGGCGCTCTCGATCGGATCTTCGATGTTCTTGTCGGTCGCGCGCACCGCCGAATAGCGCGCGCCCAGCTCCAGCTGGGCGAAGAAGTCGTTCTGGAAGGCCGCGCGGCGCAGGGCGCGCAGGCCGGTTTCCTGGGCGTTGAATTCGGACCCGGTCATCGAGGCCGGACGCGGGCAGCTGTTGGTCGCGGCGTTGTCGCCGCCCTGCCAGAAGCGCACGCCGTTTCCGCGATCGCCGCACGACGCCATGCCCAGGGCGGTCAGCCCCAGCAGGCCCGCGACGGCCACCACGGCGATCGGGCCGCGCGAAGCCCCGAAACGCGAGCGTCTTCCGTGATCGCGTTCGCCGTCCGCCATAACCCCTCGCACACCCATGTACCGGCGCCACCGCCCCCGGGCCGTTAACCATTGCGGGACTTCGACAGTCCGATCCAGTTAACAACCTGTCAAGGTTAACGCCGTTTCGCGACAAAGCGTTGCCGCAACACGGCCATTTTGTGTCCTTTCAGGAGTTGTCCACGGGAATCAGCGGCTTGCGAACTCGCCTGTCAGGCGAAAAGTCCCGGCCTCGCTTCCCGTTCGCCATCGACCTATATGCGACCGACGCCCGCCGGAGCCCTGCCCCCATGTCCTACGTCGCCCGCGACGATCGCCCCGCCGACAAGGCCGCCCGCTATGCCGAGGTCGAGGCCGAGATCCTCGCCGTCCTGGAGGGAGAGCCGAACCGCGTCGCCCGCATGGCCACCGTCTCGTCCATGCTGGCCGACGCCTTCCCCGTCTTCTTCTGGACCGGCTTCTACGTCGTCGACGAGACCAAGCGGGACGAGCTCGTGGTCGGCCCCTACCAGGGCACGCTCGGCTGCCTGCGAATCGCCTTCGGCCGCGGCGTCTGCGGCGCGGCGGCCGCGACCGGGACCACCCAGATCGTCGAGGACGTCCACGCCTTCCCCGGCCACATCGCCTGCGACGCCCGCTCGGCCAGCGAGATCGTCGTCCCGGTCTTCGACGCCTCGGGCGCCCTGATCGCCGTCTTTGACGTGGACGCGACCGAAACGTCCGCTTTTGACGCAGCGGACGCCTATGCTCTTGAAGGACTGATGGCCAAGGTGTTCGGCTAGGTCGAAGCGGAGCCCGGACCGTCCGGCTATTTAACCCGGACAATTCTTCCAGGTTTCGTTGTTTTCGTAGCGTTTTCCCGAATTCGATCCGAACGCATCGGACGGTTCGGACGGTGTTTTTCAGTCCCCGTTTCGCACTCTTCGCACCCAAGTTTTTTTCATTCGCCGGAGTTCCCCATGTCTGATCGCGTCATCGCCGTCACCGGAGGCCACGGGGTTCTCGGCCGCGCCGTCGTCGAGGCCGCCCTGGCCGACGGCCTGAAGGTCGCCGTCATCGACCACGCCTTGGGGCATGCGGTTCCGGACGGCGTGCTGGAGCTGGGCGGAGTCGACCTCACCGACCCGGCCTCGGCCAGGGCGGCCGTCGACGCCGCCGCGGCGCATTTCGGCCGACTGGACGCCCTGCTGAACGTCGCCGGCGGCTTCGTCTGGCAGACCACCGACGACGACGCCCCGGCCTGGGACAGGATGTTCGCCCTGAACCTGTCGACCGCGCTCAACGCCAGCCGCGCCGCCCTGCCCCACCTGAAGGCCTCGCCCGAGGGCCGGATCGTCAACGTCGGCGCCAACGGCGCGCTGAAGGCCGCCGCCGGCATGGGCGCCTACGCCGCCTCCAAGTCCGGCGTTCACCGCCTGACCGAAGGCCTGGCCGAAGAGCTGAAGTCGACCCCGGTCACCGTCAACGCGGTCCTGCCCTCGATCCTCGACACCGAACAGAACCGCAAGGACATGCCCGACGCCGACCCGTCCAAATGGGTCGCCCCCGCGGACCTCGCCCGGGTCATCCTGTTCCTCGCCTCGCCCGGGGCCCGCGCCATCACGGGCGCCCTGGTGCCGGTCACGGGGAAGGTCTGACGTCCTTGAATCCGCTCATCCCGGCGAAAGCCGGGACCCAGTTTTGCCCAGCTTGACGCTGCCGCTCAGGGATTGGCGGATGAATGTCGAACCTCAACACCGGTCATCCAAAACACTGGGTTCCGGCTTTCGCCGGAATGAGCGGAGAATGAGACCATGAGCAGATCCGCCCTCTTCCTCCCCGCCAGCAATCCGCGCGCCATCGAGAAAGCGCGGACGCTGGATTGTGACGTGGCCGTCCTCGACCTGGAGGACGCGGTCGCGCCCGAGGCCAAGGCCGACGCCCGCGCCGCCGCCGTCGAGGCCGTCCGCGCCGGCGGTTTCGGCCCGCGCCTCGGCGTCCGCATCAACGGGCTGGACACCCGGGACGGCGCCGACGATCTCCGGACGCTCGCAGAGGCCGGCGTCGGCCTGATCGTCGTCCCCAAGGTGGACGCCCGGACCGCCCAGATCCTGAACGCCCTCCGGCCTCAGGGCATAGCCCTGTGGGCCATGATCGAGACGCCTCGCGCCCTCGCCCAGCTGGACGCCATCGCAAGCCTCCATGGGCTGGAGGCCCTGATGCTCGGGGTCAACGACCTGGCCGCCGAACTGCGCACCGGCCCCTCCCCCGATCGCGAACCGCTGAAGCCCTGGCTGGCCGCCACCGTCGCCGCCGCCCGCGCCCACGGCCTGCTGGCCATCGACGGCGTCTACAACGCCTTCACTGATGCGGAGGGCTTCGCCGCCGAATGCGCTCAGGGGCGGCTCTACGGGTTCGACGGCAAGAGCCTGATCCATCCGTCCCAGATCGCACCCGCCAACGCCGTCTTCTCGCCCTCCGAGGCCGAGATCGCTTGGGCCCGCGCCGTCGTCGCCGCCTTCGCCTCGCCGGATTCCGAGGGCAAGGGCGCGATCCGGGTGGACGGCCAGATGGTCGAGCGGCTGCATCTTTCCGTCGCCGAACGTGTTCTCGCCCACCTCGACCGGCGAACCTGACAGGCCTATCTAGTCAGTCCAGAAACAGAACGGGCGCGCCCCTCATGCAGCGAGGCGTCGCACGCCGAGCGTTAGGGGCGCTTAGAGAGAACCATGACCAACGCCGTCATCGCCGCCACAGGGCTGTTCACGCCCGACCAGTCCATCTCGAACGAAGAACTGGTGGCCGCCTACAACGCCTACGCCGAGCGCTTCAACGAACGCCACAGCGCCGAGATCGCCGAGGGCGACGTCGCCGCCCTGACCCCGTCGTCGGTCGAGTTCATCGAGAAGGCCTCGGGCATCAAGTCGCGCTTCGTCCTGGACAAGGCCGGCGTACTCGACCCCGAGCGCATGGCCCCGAACATCCCCGAACGCTCCAACGAGGAGTTGTCGGTCCTGGCCGAGATGGCGGTGAAGGCCGCCCGGGACGCCATCGCCGCCTGGGGCAAGCCGGTGTCGGAGATCGGCGCCGTCCTGTGCGCCGCCTCCAACATGCAGCGCGCCTATCCGGCCATGGCCATCGAGGTCCAGCAGGCCCTGGGCATCGACGGCTTCGCCTTCGACATGAACGTCGCCTGTTCCTCGGCCACCTTCGGCATCAAGACCGCGGCGGACTTCATCGCCTCCGGCTCGGTCAAGGCCGTCCTGATGGTCAACCCGGAAGTCTGCTCGGCCCACCTGAACTTCAAGGACCGCGACAGCCACTTCATCTTCGGCGACGTCGCCACCGCCGTGATCATCGAGGCGGAAGACCAGGCCGCTCCGGGCGGCTGGCAGATCCTCGGCACGCGCCTGAAGACCACCTTCTCGAACAACATCCGCAACAATTTCGGCTTCCTGAACAACGCCGCTCCCGAGGGGATCGGCGCGCCGGACAAGCTGTTCGTCCAGCAGGGCCGAAAGGTCTTTAAAGATGTGGTCCCGATGGTCTCGGACATGATCGTCGATCACGCCGCCGAACTGGGCGTCGATCCCACGGGCCTGAAGCGGATGTGGCTCCACCAGGCCAACATCAACATGAACCAGTTCATCGGCCGCAAGGTCCTGGGCCGCGAGCCCGAGGGCGACGAGAACGTCATCATCCTGGACGAATACGCCAACACCTCTTCGGCCGGTTCGATCATCGCCTTCCACCTGCACCAGGACGGTTTCGCGCCCGGCGACACCGGCCTGATCTGCAGCTTCGGCGCGGGCTATTCCGCCGGCACGGTCTTCGTCCGCAAGCGCTGAGCCAGAACCTGCGACTTATTCGCATCAGGCCACAACTTCGTCCCTATCGCGATTGATTGTGAGAGTCGTTCGCAGTAATTGCCCCGCCACCTCTTCAAGCGGGACCATACATGCGCACGCTTCTCCTCTCCGCCGGGCTCGCCGCCCTGACCGTCGCCGCCGCGCCCTCGGCCATGGCCCAGACGGCCCCGGCCGCCCAGCAGGACGCGACCGAGCTGGCCCCGGTCAGCGTGCTGGCGACCCGCACCGAGGTCCGCCCCGACGAAGCCCCGGCCACCGTCACCGTCATCACGGCCGCCCAGATCGAGAACGAGCTGGTCACCGACATCAAGGACCTGGTCCGCTTCGAGCCGGGCGTCAGCGTCGTCAGCCAACCCCAGCGCTTCGGCGCCGCCCTGGGCACGACCGGCCGCGGCGGCAATGAAGGCTTCACCATCCGCGGCATGGGCGGCGACCGCGTCCTGATGCTGGTCGACGGCGTCCGGGTGCCGGACGGCTTCACCTTCGGCGCCCAGAGCGTCGGCCGCGGCGGCTACGCCGACCTCGACCTCATGCGCTCGGTCGAGATCCTGCGCGGCCCGGCCTCGGCCCTGTACGGCTCGGACGGCCTGGCCGGCGCCGTGGCCTTCACGACCAAGGACCCCGCCGACCTCATTCGCAGCGGCGAGCGCTTCGGCGCCCGCGCGCGCGTCGGCTACAACTCGGCCGACGAAGGCCTGACCAAGTCCGGCATGATGGCCGCCCGCAGCGGCGCCTTCTCGGGCATGCTGGCCTGGACGGGCCGCGACGCCCAGGAGACCGAGAACGCCGGATCCGTCGGCGGCACGGGCTCGGCCCGCACCCAGGCCAACCCCATGGACGTCAGCTCCGACGCCTTCCTGGCCAAGGGCATCTGGGACTTCGCGCCGGGCCACAGCCTGCGCCTGACCTACGACTACTTCGAAAGCGAGATGACCGCGGACGTCCTCAGCGGCCGCAGCCTCACCGTGCTGCAACTGCTGGCCGAGGACACCACCACCCGCGAGGGCTGGAGCGCCGGCTGGCGCGGCAAGGACGTCCTCGGCTTCGACAGCGGCCGCCTGACCGTCTACGGCCAGACCGCCGAGACCCGCCAGTACACCTTTGAGGACCGCACCCCGGCCGTCGACCGCAGCCGCGACAACACCTTCGACAACGAGGTGTTCGGCGTCTCGACCGACTTCACCCGCACCATCGGCGTCAACCGCCTGACCGTCGGCGGCGACTGGTCCGAGACCACCCAGGAGGGCGTGCGCTCGGGCACCGTGCCGCCGGCCGGCGAGACCTTCCCGACCAGCGCCTTCCCCAAGACCGACTTCTCGCTGGGCGGCGTCTATGTTCAGGACGAGATCACCCTGCTGGGCGGCGACCTGCGCATCGTCCCGGCCGTCCGCTGGGACACCTATGACCTGAGCACCGCCAACGACCCCCTGTATCCGGGCCCGCGCGCCGACCAGTCGGACGACCACGTCTCGCCCAAGCTGGGCGTGGTCTGGTGGGGACATGACAACTTCGGCCTGTTCGCCAACTGGGCCGAGGGCTTCAAGGCCCCGACCCCCAGCCAGGTGAACAACTACTTCGCCAACCTGGCCTTCGGTTACACCTCGCTGCCGAACCCGAACCTGAAGCCGGAAACCAGCCAGAGCGTCGAGTTCGGCGTCCGCGTCCGCGACATCTCGCTGCTGGGCGGCACGTTCGCGGGCCAGGCCGTGGTCTTCCAGTCCGACTACTCGGACTTCATCAGCCAGCAGGTCGTCTCCGGCGCAGGCACCCCGGCCGATCCGATGGTCTACCAGTGGATCAACTTCACCGACGTCGAGATCCAGGGCTTCGAGGCCAGCGCCAACGCCTTCTGGGACAACGGCGTGAGCGCCCGCTTCGCCTTCGCCTATGCCGACGGCGAGACCACCAGCGCCGGCGTCACCCGTAAGCTGCCGACCATCGACCCGATCAAGGTCGTCTTCGGCCTCGGCTATGAAGAGCCCCAGGGCCGCTTCGGCGGTCAAGCCGTCCTGACCTGGTCGCAGGCCAAGGACGCCGAGGATACGGACGGTCTGGGCTGCTACAACGCGGCCAACCCGGCCGCCGGCTGCTACACCGGCGATGACTTCACCCTGGTCGACCTGACCGCCTGGTTCGCCCTTACCGACCGCGTCACGGCCCGCGCCGGCCTCTTCAACGTCCTGGACGAGAAGTACAGCTGGTGGAGCGACGTCCGCGGCGTCGCCGCCTCTTCGGCGGTCAAGGACGCCTACACCCAGCCCGGCCGCAACTTCGGTCTCTCGCTGGCCTTGCGGTACTGAAACCAGAAGACGATAACGCGACTGACTCGCATTCGAAGGAACGCTCCATGCGCCGCGCACTGCTGCTGACCACCGTCCTGGCCGCCCTCGTGGCGACCGCCCCGGCCCAAGCCTCGAGTGGCGCGGAGCCCGCCGCCGCGGCGGCCTCGGTCGACGCGCCGGCGGCCAGCCAGTTCGAGCGGGATCGCCAGTCGATCCTCGCCCAGGCGGGGCAATGGCGGGTCCGTTTCGACATGCGCGAGAACGTCAGCTTCCGCGAGGGATATGAGCCGCTGGAAGAGAAGCTGTCGGCGGGCGACGAGATCGTCCGCGTCGTCTACGACGACGGCACGCGCATCAGCCTGCAGCACATCCTCGTCATGGGCGACGACGCGGGCAACCACTTCGTGATCAAGCACTGGCGCCAGGACTGGGTCTATGAGCCCGAGACCGTCCTGACCTACGCCGGTCCGAACCGCTGGACCGTCACCCCGGTTTCGGCCGGGGAACGTCGGGGCGCCTGGTCGCAGACCGTCTGGCAGACCGACGACAGCCCCCGTTACGGCGGCGTCGGCCACTGGGACTACGACCACGGCCTGGCCGAGTGGACCAGCAACGCCACCTGGCGCCCGCTCGCCCGCCGCGACGCGGTCCGCAACCCGATCTACGACCGCTACCTGGGCGTCAACCGCCACGCCCTGACCCCGCAGGGCTGGGTCCACATCCAGGACAACGTGAAGATGGGCCAGGCCGAGGGCGACGCCGGCGATCCTGTCGCCATCGTCCAGGAAGACGTGATCAACACCTACCGCCGCGTCGACAACTATGACGCCAAGCCCGGCGACGACTACTGGGCCGCCACCAAGGACTACTGGGCCGGCGTCCGCGCCGCCTGGGACGCGGTCGCGACCGCCAACGGCGGGATCTACCTGGAAGAAGAGGCCAACCGCGGCGCCGTCACCGGCAAGCCGCTGATGGACTGGGCCGAGGAAATCCAGGCCGGGACCCTGACTACCGAAGCCGGCATCGCCCAGGCGCGCGACCTGATCGCCCGCGCCACGGTGGCTCCGACGAGCTGAGCCCTTCTCCCCCAAGGGGAGAAGGATCAGGCTTCCCGCTCCAGCCAGCCCCGATACCGCACCAGCCGCCCGATCAGCGGCGCGGTGATGGTCACGTCGAAGACGAAGCGGCCCTGCTCATCCACCTCCTCGAAGGCCTGCGTCGATGGCCCTAGCGCGCGGGGCAAAGGGATCGGACCCGCCCGCCAGCCCTCGACCCGATAGACCAGCCGCCCGTCCTCGGGCGTCAGGCCCAGGTCCATGCTCAGCGGCCCGAAGCGCTCATTGACCCGCCCGCCCGGACGCGGCCACGACAGGATGCTGGCGAAGGCATGGCCGCCGATCCGGCGGCGCCAGACCGACCGGTCGCCGTCCGCGTCGATGGCCACCTCCGCCGGACAGTCGGCCTGCGCCTTCGGGAAGCCGACGATGCGGGCGACCAGCGCCGCCAGCGGGCTCGACGCGCCCTCGGTCGTCGCCCGTCCCCGCCACAGCGACCGCCCCGGCGTCTCATGCAGCGCCCGGATCGGCGCGGGCAGGCCGTCGAACGCCGGGCCGATGGCGCGGGCGTAGATCGCGCCCCGCTCCGCCCGCCTCTCCGTCGCCAGTCCGTGCGGCGCCATCTCGTCCGCGATCGCTTCCAGCGGCAACACGCCGACGCAAGGCCCCGCGCCCGGCGCGACCTGTCCGGCCGCGATGGCGCGGATCACCGCCAGCGCGGGCAGGCTGGGCGTCACCGGCCCCTCCCCCGGTTCGGCCACCAGCCGCCAGACCGCGCGCGCCGCCCGGCCCTCGCCGTCCACGCCATAGGCCTGCACCCGCATCGCGCCCCGGTCCGAACCCGTGACGGAATGCAGCCTGGCCAGCGCCAGCAGAGGCTTGGCCAGCGGTACGGGATCGAAGCGGAACAGGCTGACCAGCCAGCCGAGAAGCCAGCCTTCCAGATGCAGGGGCCAGGGCTCCATTCCCGCCAGGAACAGCGCCTGCTCCCGCGGTGCGAACCGGACGGGGAACAGGTCCAGATCCGGCGTCTCGCACAGCGACACCCTCCGCTGTCCGGCCTTGCCGAAGTCGCGCTTGTAGAGCCCGCTCCACCCCCGCCGCATCGTCCAGACGCCGCCGTCTAAGACCATGACCGGCCGTCCCAGCCACGACAGGATGGCCTGCATCACCGACAGGCCCTTCGGTGCCCGCGCGCCGGGCGAGATGGCGGCCTCGACCGAGACCACCTCGCGCCAGCCCTCGGTCAGCCGGTCCAGCACGGCGTTGGACAGGGCCGGGGTCGAGCTGCAGCCGGTCAGGGCCACGACGCCCGCCGCCTTCGCCGCCTGGTCCAGCGTGGGGAAGGCCTTCACGAAGTCCCGGCCGTCGGCGAGGTCGACGTAATTCAGGCCCGCCGCGATGGCGGCCCGCGCCGTCGTCGGCTGCGCGCCCTGGAACGGCCCGGCCATGTCGGCGACGATGGACGCCCCCGTGGCCTTCAGCGTCTCCGGGGTCAGGGTCGCGGTGTCCATGACGGCGGTCTCGACCCGCCCGTCCGGAAAGGCCGCCCGCAGCCGCTCGGCCACGGCGTCCGCCCGCGCCCGGTCCCGTCCGGCCACCACCACGCCGAAGCCGTGCCGCAGCAGCCCCTCGGCCAGCCGCGAGCCGAACACTCCGCCCGCTCCGATCACCAGCACCAGGGTCATGCGAGGAAGCGCGCCCGGTCGGCCGCCGACGGCGCCATGCAGGTCTCCGTCCGCCCGAAGATCGCGTAGCGGTTCTTGGCGATCAGGTCGTAGACGGGATCGCGCAGCACCCGGGGCGCCGCCTTCAAGACCGCCAACGGCCGCGTGTCCCTGAGCACGCCGAGCACACTCAGCGCCGCGTCCGACTTGAAGAAGATGCGTCCGTCCAGGACCACGGCGTTGGTCTGCGGCGCCTCCGGGTCGATGCCGTACCGCATCGCCAGCGCCCGCCCGGCCTCGGACTGGATCGGCAGGAAGCGGAACCGCCCCTCAGGATCATGGTCGATCACGAACCGCACCCAGCGCGAGCAGAAGACGCAGACCCCGTCGAACAGGATCAGGCCGTCGGGTTCCTGCGGTGCGGGCTGCGGCGACCAGCGGCTCATCAGTATCCCTTCGGGCCCCACCGTGCCCATCTTCCCGCTCACCGCCAAGGTGACACAAGGCCGCTCAGAAGGGCTCGAACGAGCGTTGGTTCATATCCCGATAGACCAGTTGCACTTCGATCAGCAGATCATCCCTCTGGCCCGGCAGGACGAGGGAATCCGGCGTATCCGGTATGACGCCGCAATGGGGCCCGGCGCAGATCATGGGACGCCAGACCACACCCTGGCTTCCAGCCAGAACGCCCCGCGGATCATGATAGGTCATCCGGTAGGCGTCCCCCTGAGTCTCCGGGGATATCCGGATCAAGGCGAAGTCGGGGGCAGGCGTGGCCCGCAGATATCTCACCTGCTCAGCGCACGCTTCCGTGGGCGCGGGGCCGGCACAGGTCTCGCCCGGTCGTCGCCTCCAGAGGACGGCGCGAGCCCCGACCCAGTTGCCCGGGAAGATCATTCGCGATTGTCCGTTGGAGATGATGCGGTGGTCTGACGGGTCCAGCGTCCGAAGGCCCGGAAAGCCGTCCACGAGGTTGGCGTCCGTCGTCGCCGGGCCGGTCGTCAGTTCAACCGCTGACAGCCGCAGTCCAAGATCCACCTTGAGCAGATCCCCGGTGTTCAGTTGATCGACGCTGTGGGGCGCGTCCCGGCTGTCAAACAGCCAACTGCTGTGATCCGCCGTCCCCACCCGCGGGTGGAGGGGATCATACATATCGACCGGTTGGTTGTCGGACGGCCGCCGCCCGCGACAGGCCTCCAGCGGTTCAAGGACCAGAACCGATCCATCCGCGCGCGCCAGCCAGTGCGTCACGCCTTCCGACAGATGAAGCGTGGGCAGACGCCAGCGCTGGTTCACGATCCTGCAATCGACCGCCATCACCTGGGTGGACGACGTAGCGCCGTCCTCAAACGTCACCGAGGTGAAAACACGATACCGTTCGACCTCGCCGCATGAGCCGAGCAGCAGCGCCAGCGTGGTCGCCAGAATGGTGCGAATGCAGTTCATCACCTCTGGTTACGGCACGCCCGTTAACAGCCGCTGAGGGTGGTCATCACCCCGCCGCCACCGCTTCGATCTCGACCAGCCAGGCCTCGTCGAAGATGCCGGTGACGATCACCGTCAGCGCGGTCTGGCGGCCGCCGAGGCGGCGGATGCGGACCTCGCGGTTCTCCAGCGCGTAGGCGCGGTCGGACAGGAAGGTCGTGACCTTCACCAGATTGTCCAGCGTCAGGCCCGCGGCGCGCAGCTGGGTCTCCAGGTTGTCCCAGACCTGCTCGCACTGGCCGATGAAGTCAGGCGCCAGCGACCCGTCGGGCGCGACCGGGATCTGGCCCGACAGGTAGAGCCAGCGGGTCGCCCCGCTGACTTCACAGGCCTGGGCGTACTCGCCCTCCGCCGGCGGCGAGCCGTCGCCGGTCAGAGGGCGGATGCTGACCGTCACTGGCGAGCGGCGTCCGAACGGGCGCGCACCTGGGCGAACTCGGAGGTCGGCTTCCAGCCGGGCCAGTCGTTGCTGTTCGCGAGGTCCAGACCCAGGTGGTAGAGCAGCGTCAGGTTCTCGACCGCCGACGTCAGGTTCCAGTCCGCCGACCATTCGTCCGAGGGCTTGTGATAGTCGGCCGCGAACTTGGCGCGCCAGGCGGCCTCGCCAGCTTCACGGCCGCCCTCGACCCAGTCCCAGCCGTGCCACGGCATGATCGCCGGCACGCCCATGCGGGCGAAGGGGAAGTGGTCCGACCGGTAGTAGAAGCCTTCCTCGGGCATGTGGTCGTCCGAGACGTAGCGGCCCAGCGGCGCGGCCAGGGCCTCCAGCCGGTCTTCCAGATCGTTCTGGCCCTTGCCGAAGATCGGAATGTCGCGCGTCGAACCGGACAGCGGCAGCATGTCGATGTTGATGTCCGCGACCGTCGTCTCCAGCGGATAGACCGGATCGGCGGCGTAGCCGTAGGCGCCCAGCAGACCCATCTCCTCGGCCGCCATGTGGGCGAAGACGATGGAGCGCTTCGGGCGCGGGGCCTGGCTGAGCTGACGCGCCATCTCCAGCACGCCGATGGTGCCCGAGGCGTTGTCCCAGGCGCCGTTCCAGATGTTGTCGCCGGTCACATTGGGGTGCTGGGCGGCGCCGCCGACGTGGTCCCAGTGGGCCGAGTAGATGATGGTCTCTTCCGGATGCTCGGTCCCGGGAATGCGGGCCAGCAGGTTGTGGGTGACCAGGGTGTCGATGGTCTCCGAGATGTCCAGCGACAGGGTGACGCCGTTCAGCGGCACGGCCTTGAACGACCCGCCGGCGGTGTTGGCGAAGCTGTCCATGCCCAGCCCGGCCGCCGCGGCCAGGGCGAAGGCGAGGTCGTGGTTGATGGCGCCCGAGAACTCCAGGTTCGCCGCGCCGGGCGTCAGGGTGCGAGTGCGACCCGCGCCGCGCATGGCGCCCTGCCATTGGGGCGATGAGGCGGCCATGGGGACCAGGGTGACGACACCGACCGCGCCGCGGCGGAAGGCCTCGTCGGCCTTGTAGGCGCCCGACTGGTAGTTGGTGGCGTATTCGCCGTTGAACCGCTCGCCGTCCGGCTCGCCGGCGATGACCACCACGACCTTGCCGCGCACATCCAGGTCGCCGTAGTCGTCCCAGTTCCGCTCGGGCGCCGTGATGCCGTAGCCGGCGAAGACCAGGCCCGCATTGCGGATCGAGGCGCGACCGTCGTTGGTGACGGCGCGCAGGACGATGTCGGTTCCGACCGTCAGCGGGTGCGACTGGCCGTCCGGGCCGGTCCAGCTGGCCGTGCCGCCGGCGACCGGGGTGTAGCGCTTCAGTTCGACCGGCTGCAGCCACTGGCCGTTCGGGCCGCCGGGCTGCAGGCCCATGGCCTCATACTGCCCCTGCAGCCAGGCCAGCACCATGCGCTCGCCCTCGGCGCCGGGATAGCGGCCCTGGTATTCGTCCGCGCTGATGGTGCGGATGTCGTTGCTGATTCGCTCGGCCGAGAAGCTCTGGGCCCCGGCGGCGCCGGCCGCCAGAAGCATGGCGGCGAGGGCGATGCCGCCCGTCAGTTTGCGAAACATTGAGTAGGCTCCATCCCCCGATTTGATGGCGCGCACTCTAGGGCGGCCCCGAAGGACCGCTCCTTACATTTTTGTCATGTCAGCGCCGTCTCCCTCCCCTTCTGGGGAGGGTGGCTCGCGAAGCGAGACGGGTGGGGAACCGAGCGCTCGGATATGGACCCCACCCTGTCGTCGCTGACGCGCCGACATCCCTCCCCACAAGGGGGAGGGAAACGCGGGGTCTCTACCGCCGCTGGGCCGCCGTCGCGGCGCGGGCCGGTCCGAACTCGGAGCCGTCCTTCCACTGCGGCCAGACGCGGCTGTTCGCCAGGTCGCGGCCGACCGAATAGAGGACCTGCAGATCCTCGACCTGGCCGCGCAGATCCCAGTCGGGCGACCATTCGTCGGCGGCCTGGTGATAACGGCTGCGGCCGTACTCGGACCGGGACGCCTGGCGCTCGGCGATCGGCTCGTCGCGGAAGTCGCCGGTCGAGCCGCCGTAGGTCATCGGCACGCCGCGCTTGGCCAACGGGAAGTGGTCGGAGCGGAAATAGCCGCCCGAGGCCGGGTTGGCGTCCGGCTGGATGGTGCGGCCCTGGGTCTCGACGACGGCGGCGATGCGCTCGTCCAGGTCCGACTGGCCGTAGCCGGTGATGCCGTAGCGGTTCACCCGGCCGTAGACGTTCATCGAATCGACGTTGAAGCCGCCGACCGTCGTCGCCAGCGGATAGACCGGGTTGGACGCATAGTATTCCGAGCCCAGCAGGCCGCTTTCCTCGGCGGTGAAGCTGATCATGACGATCGAGCGCTGGGGCCGCGGACCGGCGCCGAAGGCGCGGGCCAGCTCCAGCAGGCCGGCGGTGCCGGTGGCGTTGTCGACCGCGCCGTTGAAGATCGTATCGCCTTCGGCGTCCGGCGCGCCCACGCCGATGTGGTCCCAGTGGGCGGTGAACAGGACGGTCTCGTCCGGATGGGTCGTGCCCGGCAGGCGGGCGATCACGTTGTGGGTCGTGACCTGGTTCGTGGCGACGTCGAACATGCCGCTGAAGGTGGCGCCGGTCAGTTCGACCGGGCGGAAGTCACGGCTGCGGGCGGCGACCTTCAGGGCGTCGAAGTCCTGACCGGCGGCGCGGAACAGCTCGACCGCGACGTCGCGCTGCAGCCAGGCCTCCATGGGCACGCGCTCGGCGGCGGCGTTGGCGCGGACGATGTCGAACTGCGGCCCCGACCAGCTGTTGGTCACGGTGGCCCAGCCGTAGGAGGCGGGCGCGCTTTCGTGGACGATGATGACGCCGGCGGCGCCCTTGCGGGCCGCCTCTTCGTACTTGTAGGTCCAGCGGCCGTAGTAGGTCATGGCCCGGCCGCCGAAGGTGTTGAGCTCCGGCTGTTCGAAGTCGGCGTCGTTGACCAGGACGACGATGACCTTGCCGCGGACGTCCACGTCCTTGAAGTCGTTCCACTGCCGCTCGGGCGCGTCGATGCCGTAGCCGACGAAGACCAGCGGCTTGTCCATCAGCATGGTGTGCTGGCTGGGCAGGCGGGTGGAGATGACGATCTGCTGGCCCTGGGTCAGCGGGATGGCGGTGTCGCCGACCTTGAAGCCGGCGCGGATGTTGGAGGCGGTGAAGCGGTTCAGCGTCACGTCCTGGGTCCACTGGCCGTTTGGTCCGCCCGGCTGGAAGCCGGCGGCGGCGTACTGGGCGCTCAGGTAGTCGATGACCTTCTGCTCGGCGGGCGTGGCGATGCCCCGGCCCTCGAAGCTGTCGTCGGACAGCACGCGGACATGCTCGGACAGCCGGCCGGTGTCGAAGGCCGGGGTCTGGGCGCCGGCGGCGCCCGCGACGGACAGGAGCGCGCCGGCGACCAGCGCGGCGACAGAGACGGACAAACGCATGCTCGGGACACCCTCAGCCTTTTGAACAGGGGGCGGACCGTAGGGCGCCGTTCGGGGGCTGTCGATCAGGCGCCGCCTACTGCGGCGACACGGCCCCGCCGGCGGGCCAGGCCGAGTCGCCGACGCGGGTCAGGCGCATCTCGATGAAGCGGCGGGGCGGCTGACCGTCGGCGACATAGTCCCCGACCTCATGCCAGACGCCGTCGCGGACGGTGGCGACGTACTGGATCTTCGCGTTCGGCCCGGCGGGCGTTTCCCAGCGGAACCCGTCCTCGGTGCGCTCGAACGGATAGTCGCCGCTGTAGCCGTTGGCGTAGCTGCGGAAGCCGTAGCGTCCGGCCCGCTCGTCCCACGAGAGAATCGCGAGGGCGTTGAAGCCGGTCGCGCCGTCGGCGGCGTAACCCCGCCCTTCGATCACCTTGACCGAACCGCCCAGCAGGGAGCCGACGCGTTCGGTCTGGGTCAGGACGAAGCGGCCGCCGGGCATGTTGATCACCGCCTCGCCGCGCCATTCGCCGTCCAGGAAGTCGAGCGCGCCGACGGCGGTCCGCTGGGCCTGGCTGCCCGTCGGGCTGGGCGCGACCTGAGCGGCGGCGGGAACCGCCGTTGAGAGGGCGAACACGGCCAGGGCGGCGGCGGACACGGAGCGAAGACGGCGGATCATGGAGACCTCCCTTGATTTCACTTTGTGTTCTAAAGTTCTTTTCCAATCTTGGCAACGCACTGGAGACGGAAATGAAAAACCCGCCGGAGCGCGGGCTCCGGCGGGTCGATCATGTCAGCCTGTGGAGAGCGCCTTAGTGGGCGACGCCTTTCCAGATGCGGCGGTAGGACAGGTAGGTCACGCCCGCGAACAGCAGCAGGAAGATCAGCGTGCCGACGCCGGCCCGCTTGCGCGCCACCTGCTTGGGATCCGAGGCCCAGGCGATGTAGGCGGCGACGTCCTTGGCGTAGTTGTCGACCGTCTGGGCCGTGCCGTCGTCATAGGTCACCTGGCCGGCGCGCAGCGGCGCGGGCATGGCGATGAAGCCGCCGGCCGGCACGTGCTTCGCGTCGCCCGTCCAGAACGGGGTCAGGTCGCCGGCCATGTAGGCGTTGTAGTTCTGTCCCGGACGGATCGTGAGACCCTCCGGCACGGCGTGGTAGCCGGTCAGCAGCGAGTAGATGTAGTTCGCGCCGCCGTGACGGGCCTTGGCCATCACCGACAGGTCGGGCGGAGCCGCGCCGCCGTTGGCCGCCGCGGCGGCCGTGGCGTTCGGATACGGGTGCGGGAAGCGGTCGGCGGCGGTGCCGTCACGCATCACCGGCTCGCCGGTTTCCGTGTCGATGTCCGCGATCTGAACTTCCTTGGCCAGCGCCTTGACGAAGCGGTTCTCGGCCGGACTGGCCTGGTGCGCGTCGTAGAAGGGACCGCCCGGTTCCGCGAGCGTGCGGAAATGCATCAGGTCCATGCTGTGGCAGGACGCGCAGACCTCGCGGTAGACCTTGTAGCCGCGTTGCAGCTGGCCCTGATCGAAGGTCCCGAAGGGACCGTCGAACGAGAAGCCGCCGTCACGCAGGTGGTGGCCGCCGCCTTCCGCCAGCGCGGGGCCGGCGGCGAGGGTCAGGCCGGCCGCCGCGGCGATCAGGACCAGGGTCTTCTTCATGGAGCGCATCGGAGTCTTGAGGGTCATCATGGTCGCGATCAGCCCTTGTGCTCGTCACTGCCCGACAGGACGGGTTCCGAAATGGTCGCCGGGATCGGGAGCGGCTTCTCCTTCAGACCCACCAAGGGGAGGATCACGAAGAAGAAGGCGAAGTAATAGAGCGTCGCCAGGCGGGTCAGCCACAGGTAGCTGTTCAGCTTGCCGTCGATCAGGGTGAAGCTGGGCATGCCGGGGACGACCGCGGCGTCCGGCAGCTGACCGCCGCACCAGCCCAGGATCACGCCGACGACGACGAAGATCACGAAGAAGATCTTCATGGTCGGGCGGTAGCGCATCGAGCGCACCTTCGAGGTGTCCAGCCACGGCAGGATGAACAGCACGCCGATGGCGCCGAACATCGCCAGCACGCCGCCGAACTTGTCCGGGACCGCGCGCAGGATGGCGTAGAAGGGCAGCATGTACCACTCGGGCACGATGTGTGCCGGGGTCTGCAGCGGGTTGGCCGGGATGTAGTTGTCGGCGTGGCCCAGGGCGTTCGGCATGAAGAAGACGAACACCGCGAACAGGATCAGGAACAGGATGATGGCGAAGCCGTCCTTGACCGTGAAGTACGGGTGGAACGGGACCATGTCCTTCTTGGCGCGATCCTTCGGGATCAGGATGCCGACCGGGTTGTTCTGGCCCGCGTGGTGCAGGGCCCACAGGTGCAGGACCACGCAGCCGGCGATGACGAACGGCAGCAGGTAGTGCAGCGAGAAGAAGCGGTTCAGGGTGGCGTTGTCGATCGCCGGGCCGCCGCGCAGCCAGATCAGGATCGGCTCGCCGACGACCGGGATGGCCCCGATCAGGTTGGTGATGACCTCGGCGCCCCAGTAGGACATCTGGCCCCACGGCAGGACGTAGCCGAGGAAGGCGGTGGCGATCATCAGGAAGAAGATCACGCAGCCGACGATCCAGATCATCTCCCGCGGCGCCTTGTAGGACCCATAGTAGAGGCCCCGCAGCATGTGCAGGTAGACCGCGATGAAGAACATCGAGGCGCCGTTGGCGTGGGTGTAGCGGATCAGGTCGCCGCCGTTGACGTCACGCATGATGCGCTCGACCGAGGCGAAGGCCAGTTCGGTGTTCGGCACATAGTGCATGGCCAGGATGATGCCGGTCGCGATCTGCGTGACCAGGCAGAGGGCCAGGATGCCGCCGAAGGTCCACCAGTAGTTGAGGTTCTTCGGAGTCGGCAGCGACATGTAGTCCGCGCCGAAGCGGACGATCGGAAGACGGGTGTCGAGCCACTTCTCGACGCCGGTCTTGGGGACGTAGGTGGATTCGTGATCGCTCATCGTTCTCTTATCCGTCCTCAGCCGATCTTGATGCGGGTGTCGGACACGAAGTCATACTCCGGCACCACGAGGTTGGCCGGAGCCGGTCCCTTACGGATGCGGCCCGAGGCGTCGTAGTGCGAACCGTGGCAGGGGCAGAACCAGCCGCCGAAATCGCCGGTGCCGAAGGTCGGGACGCAGCCCAGGTGGGTGCAGTTGCCCAGCACGACGAGATACTTCTCGTGGCCCGGCTTGGTGCGTTCCGCGTCGGTCTGCGGCTGCTTCAGGTCGCTGGCGTGATCGTCGGCGATCACGCGCTGCAGTTCGGCCGGGCTGCGATAGCGCACGAACACCGGCTTGCCCTGCCACTTGATCACGACCTGCTGGCCTTCCTGGACCTTGGTCATGTCGAATTCGATCGACGCCAGGGCCAGGGTATCGGCCGCGGGGTTCATCGAATTGATCAACGGCCAGACGACCATGGCGGTCGCGCCGACCGCAGCCGCGCCGGCGGCGATATGGATGAAGTCCCGGCGGGTGGCGTCGCCGCCTTCGCCTTCAACGACCGATTCGGCCACGTCTCACTCCTCGTACGCCGCATTCCACGCCCGGGAAGGAGCATGGCGGTCACGGCATGAATGCATTAGCGGAAACCCGGAAATCTCGCCCGGCCCGAGTTTGCGGCGGAAAGCCGCAAGTTGCTGACGCTTCTTGCGAAACGGTCGCAAAACAGGCCGCGACAAGCCCCCGGGCCGCGCGTATGAGGGCCTTAGAATGCGTCTCGCCCTTTTTCAACCGGCCATTCCGCAGAACGTGGGCGCCTGCATCAGGCTGAGCGCCTGTTTCGGCGTCGAACTGCACGTGATCGAACCCACCGGCTTCCGTCTGGATGACCGGGCGATGAAGCGTGCTGCGCTGGATTACGGCCCCCTCGGCCATATGACCCGGCACGCCGGCTGGGACGAATTCCAGCGTGATCGGGGCGCCGGGCGGCTGGTGCTGTTTACGACGAAGGGCGCGACGCCCCTGCCCGGCTTCGCGTTCAGGCCGGACGATGTGTTGCTGTTCGGCAGCGAACCGACGGGCGCGCCTGATTTCGTGCACGCGGCGGCCGACGAACGGGTGGTGATCCCGCTTCGGCCCGAGGCCCGGTCGCTGAATCTGTCGGTGTCGGCGGGAATCGCCCTGTTCGAAGCGCTGCGCCAGACCGGCGGCCTGCCCTGAAGCGTCTGGACGCGCGAGCCGGAACAGCCAATACAATCTGCGGGCATGATCGACCGCTTCCGGCTGCCCCTCACCTTCGACGCCGCGGCCCTGACGGCCGATCTCGACGCCCTGTCGGCCGAGGGCTGGATTCCGCATTTCAATCGGGGCTTCTACGACGGCGACTGGAGCGGACTGGTGCTGCGCGGTCCGGCGCAGGGCGCCGACAGCCTGGTGGCGACGGCCGAGGCCTTCGCCGACACGCCCCTGCTGGATATCTGTCCCGGTGTCCGCGCGGTGCTGGCGACGCTGGACTGTCCGCTGCGGTCGGTGCGGCTGCTGCGGCTGGGGCCTGGCGGGGTCATCCGGGAGCATCGCGACTACGACCTGGGCTACGACCGGGGCGAGGCCCGGCTGCACGTGCCCGTGGTCACCAACCCCGACGTCAGCTTCCACCTGCGGAACCGGCGGGTGGTCATGGCGCCGGGCGATACCTGGTATCTGGACCTGAGCCAGCCGCACCGGGTGGTCAACGGCGGCGCGACCGACCGCATCCATCTGGTCATCGACGTGGGCGTCAACGACTGGCTGCGCGACCGGATTCCCTTCGAGGCCGACGATCCCTTCCGGTCCGTGGAGCCGGAGGTCGGGGCTGACGAGGCCAAGGCCAATCTGGAGCGGTTCCGGGCGCTGGTCGCGGCCGAACCCGCCCTGCACGGCGACCTGCGCGACACCACCGACCGTGAGCTGTTCGTCGAGGAGACCGTGCGGCTGGGCCTGGCGCATGGCCTGCCCTTCACCGCCGAGGCCGTGCGCGAGGCCCTGATGGCCGAACGCCGACGCTGGAACGACCAATGGATGAAGTGACCACGCTGGACGGCTGGTTGCCCGGCCGCATCTTCTGGGACGACGCCGATGTCGAGGCGTCGGTCGTGGAATGGATCTGGTGCGACGCCCCGCGCTTCACCGAGGCCTTCCTGGACGACACCTTCACCGGGCTGATGCGCCATCCGGCCAACACGCTGTTCAGGCGGCGAACGACGCTGGCGGAACTGGAGACCTGGGTCGGGCGCAGTCCAGGCGTCCCGCCGACCGGCTTCATCTTCCATGTCTCGCGCTGCGGTTCGACCCTGCTGGCGCATCTGCTGGGTCGGCTGGACGGGGCGCTGGTGCTGTCGGAGCCGGGGCCGGTGGACAGCCTCATCCGGGCGGGCGAGCGGCTGGGCCGCGAGCGGCAGGTCGCCCTGCTGCGCGCCATGGTCGGAGCGCTGGGTCAGGCGCGGGCGCCCGGGCAGAGCCGGCTGTTCGTCAAGTTCGACGCCTGGAACACCCTGCAGCACGACCTGATCCGCGAGGCCTTCCCCGAGACGCCCTGGGTCTTCCTGTACCGCGATCCGGTGGAAGTGCTGGTCAGCGCCCTGGGCCAGCGCGGGGTGCACACCGTGCCGGGCCTGCTGCCGGCGTCCCTGTTCGGGATCGACGCCGAGCCGGATGCGGACGCCTACGCCGCCCGGGTGCTGGGTGCGATCTATGCGGCGGGGCTGGAGGCGCACGGTCGGGCGCCCGGGCTGCTGGTCGACTACGGCCAACTGCCCGGCGCGACCTGGGGTGAGGTCGCCGCCCATTTCGGGATCACGCCGACGCCCGACGAGATCGCGCGCCTGACCGCCGCCTCGGGCCGCAATCCCAAACAGGGCGACCAGCCGTTCACCGCCGACGCAGAAGCCAAGCGCCGGTCCGCGCCGGAGGGCCTGCGCGCGCTGGCGGAGCGGTGGATGCAGCCGGCCTACGAGCGGCTGGAGGACGCGCGCTCGAACTAGCTATTCCGGCGCCCCGCCCGCCAGCGGCGCGGCCAGGCTGGGGCGTTCGGCGCGCTTGGCGGCGGCCACCGCCTCGACGGCGCGCATGGTGCGCAGGACGTTCTCGCCCGCCAGCTTGCGGATGTCGGCCTCGGTCCAGCCGTTGGCCATCAGGGCGGCGAGGATGCGCGGATAGGCGTCCACCCCGGTGATGCCGTCCGGCAGGCTGTCCACGCCGTCGAAGTCGCCGCCCAGGCCGACATGGTCGATACCCGCCACGTCGCGGACATGCTGGATGTGGGCGACCACGTCGGCGATCGTGGCGCGGGGCCGGGGGTGGGCCTCGGCCCAGGCGAGCAGGCGCGGGTCAGGGGTCTCCGCCCCCGGATCGACGCCCAGACGGTCGGCCTCGAGCGCGAACTCCTGGTTCCACGCCATCTGGGCGGCGCTGACGAAGCCGGGCACGAAGGTGACCATCACCACGCCGCCGTCCTCGGGCATCAGGCGCAGGACATTGTCGGGCACGTTGCGGGTCCGGTTGGTCACGGCGCGGGCGGAGGAGTGGGAGAAGATCACCGGCGCCTCCGAGACCCGCATGGCGTCCAGCATGGTGTCCTCGGAGACGTGGCTGAGGTCGACCATCATGCCGATGCGGTTCATCTCCTTGACCACCTGCTCGCCGAACGGCGACAGGCCGCCCCATTTCGGCGCGTCCGTGGCGCTGTCGGCCCAGGTCGTGGTCTTGGAGTGCGTCAGGGTCATGTAGCGGACCCCGGCCTCCTGGAACTCGCGCAGCAGGCCCAGCGAATCGTCAATCGAATAACCGCCCTCGATGCCGATCAGGCTGGCGATGCGGCCCTCGCCGTGGATGCGGACGACGTCGTCCGCCGTGGTCGCCAGCTCGAACACATCCGGATGGGCGGCGACGATGCGGCGGACCGTGTCGATCTGCTCCCAGGTCTCGCGCGCGGCCATGGTGGGGCTGAGGTCGGCCGGGACGTAGACGGACCAGAACTGGCCGCCCACGCCGCCGGCGCGCAGGCGGGGAATGTCGGTGTGCAGCTTGGTCGTGGCGCGCAGGTCGTGGGTCAGGTCGACGGCGTAGGGGTCGTTGCCGTGGCTCTCGCGCAGGGCCCAGGGCAGGTCGTTATGGCCATCGATCAGCGGCGTGCCGTCCAGGATGCGCCGGGCGCGCGCCTCGCCAGGATCGGTCTGCGCCGCCGACTGGGCCAGCGCCGGGAGGGCGACGGCGGACAGGGCGACGGCGGCCAGAAGGACGGTGCGGATCATGGACGGTTCCCCCAAAACGAAGCGGCGACAGTGGCAGAGTTGCGGGGGCGGTCAACGGGCCGCACTTTCGTCGAAGGCGACGGGGGCCTAGAGCGAAATCGGTCGAGTTGGACGAAGTCCGGCTCGGCTCAGATTTCGCTCCAGTTTGATGCTGGACCATTTTTTGGATTCAGGTCGAAGCGACCTGAAGCAAAAATGGTCTAGGAAGCCGCCATGACCGACGCCGCCGATCCCCTCGCCCAGAAGAAGACCGAAGCCCGGGCCTGGTTCGAAACCCTGCGCGACCGCATCCACGCCGGGTTCGAGGCCCTGGAAGACCAGGCGCCCGCCGACCTGTTCCCCGGCGAGCCCGGCCGCTTCGTGCGCACCCCGTGGGAGCGCAAGGAGGGCGGCGGAGGCGTCATGGGCATGATGCACGGCCGCCTGTTCGAGAAGGTCGGCGTCCATGTCTCGACCGTGCACGGAACCTTCCCGGCGGACTATGCGAAGACGGTGCCGGGCGCGGCGGAGGACCCGCGCTTTTTCGCCACCGGCGTGAGCCTGATCTGCCATCCGGTGAGCCCGCGGGTTCCGGCAGTGCATATGAACACCCGCTTCATCGCCACGACCAAGAGCTGGTTCGGCGGCGGGGCGGACCTGACGCCCGTGCTGGACGTGGACCGGCGCGAGGATGCGCCCGACACCGTCGCCTTCCACGCCGCCATGAAGGCCGCCTGCGACGCCCACGATCCCAGCTGGCATCCCAAGTTCAAGGCGTGGTGCGACGAGTATTTCTTCCTGCCCCACCGCAACGAGCCGCGCGGCACCGGCGGGATCTTCTACGACCATCACGACAGCGGCGGCTGGGATCGCGACTTCGCCTTCACCCGCGACGTGGGCGAGGCCTTCCTGGACGTCTATTCGCGGATCGTGGCGGGCCGGATGGGCGAGGCCTGGACGGCGGAGGAGCGCGAGGAACAGCTGGTCCGGCGCGGGCGCTACGTCGAGTTCAACCTGCTGTACGACCGGGGCACCACCTTCGGCCTGAAGACCGGCGGCAACGTCGATTCGATCCTCAGCTCGATGCCGCCCGTGGTGAAGTGGCCCTGATCTGACCGCTCGGCCCCTCGGGGTCCAGGGCGCTGCGGATTGCCTCGAACAGACTGGCCAGGGTGACCGGCTTGGTCAGGTGGCCGTCGGCGCCGGCGGCGCGGCCCGCCGCGACATGCTCGGCCATGGCGTTGGCGGTCAGCATCACCATGGGCGTGCGCGGCAGCCCCTGGTCGGCCTCCAGCGCGCGGATGGCGCGGGTGGCGCTCAGACCGTCCATCACCGGCATCTGCATGTCCATCAGCACCAGGTCGAAGCCGCCTTCCGCGAAGGCGTCCAGCGCCTGACGGCCGTCCTCGACGGCGACCATCTCCATGGCCGTGGCGGCCAACATGATCTCGACCACCTTGCGGTTGGCGGGGTGGTCGTCGGCCAGCAGGATGCGCAGGGGCGTGGCGGCTACGTCGATCGTGTCGGCGGGCGCGGCGGCCTCGGCGGCGACCGGCTCGGCCGGCGGCAGGGCGATCTCGAACCAGAAGGCCGCGCCCTCGCCCGGCGTGCTGTCGCAATCCAGCGCGCCGCCCATCAGATCGACCAGGGCGGTGGAGATGGCCAGGCCCAGGCCCGTGCCGCCGTAGCGCCGGGTGATCGAGCCGTCGGCCTGCTGGAAACGGGTGAAGATGCGGCCCTTCTGCTCGGCGTCGAAGCCGACGCCGGTGTCGCTGACACGGAAGACGGCGCGGCCGTCCTCGACCGCCTGCACGACGATCCGGACCTCGCCTTCGGCGGTGAATTTCAGGGCGTTGGAGACAAGGTTGTTGAGGACCTGGCGCAGGCGGACCGCGTCGCCCTCGACGAAGCCGGACAGGGCCGGGTCGAAGTCGACGTTCAGGGCGACGCCCTTGTCCTCGGCCTTGACCCGCCACAGGGCCGCCACGTCGCCGACGGTCTGCTCCAGATCGAAGGCGACCGGTTCGAGGGTGACCTGCCCGGACTCGATCTTGGCGCTGTCCAGGATGTCGGACAGAAGGCGCTCCAGGGTCGCCCCGGACGAGCGGATCAGCTCGACCATCTCGCGCTCCTGAGCGTCGAGATCGCGGCGCGCCAGCGAGTCGGCCATGGAGACCACGCCGTTCAGGGGCGTGCGGATCTCGTGACTCATATTGGCCAGGAACTCGCTCTTGGCGCGGTTGGCCTCCTCGGCGCGGCGGCGGGCGTCGCGCAGGAATCGGCCCAGCCGCCACTGCCACGCCAGCGCCGCGGCGGCGCACAGCAGGAACAGGACGACGATGACGGTGACGGTCAGCTGCAGCCGGGTGTTGGCGCGGGCCATCTCCAGCTGGCGGCGGCGCTCGGCCAGTTGCTGCTGCATGTTGCCGGTGACCTGGTGGATGCCGGCGCTGAAGCTTCGGGCCGCCGAAGTCTCCTGGGCCGCCATATGGGCGCGCAGTATGCGGAAGGCCTCTTCGGGACGGCCCTCGGCGAACAACACCTCGGCCTCGACCTGATCCACGTCCGACTGTTCGCCGACGCCGGCCTCGAGCCGCCGCAGAGTCTCCAGGTCCCGGCGGGCGGCGGCGGCCTGGCCGGTGCGGGCGCGGGCGACGGCGCGCAGCGGCAGGGCGTCCCGGGCCAGGAAGGCGGCCTCGCCGAGGTCCTCGCCGTAAGGCTCCAGACAGGCCAGCACCGCGCGCGGCGCCTGGCGGGCGTCGGCGACGGTCGCGCACAGACTGGCGTCATAGATCTTCAGCGTCGGCAGGTCGGAACGCAGGGCCAGCCGGTTGTGGGCCGCGTAGAAGCGGGCGGCGCGGTCCATCTCGCCCACCTTCACCGCCATCATGGCCAGGTTGTAGAGGCTGTCGAAATCCGGACGCGGATAGGCCGGGGTGGAATAGTCGATCTCGAACTTGCGGAAGGCGTCGGCGGCGCCCTTGACGTCGTTAAGCGCCTTCAGACCCATGCCCGCCACCTCCCAGATGCCCGCGCGGGCGGTGGCGGCGAAGGGGTCGTTGGCGGGAATGTCGGCCTCCGCCTGGCTCAACAGCTGCAGGCCCTCCCCGACGCGGGCGTTGTCGATCATCCACAGGGCGGTCAGGCGGGCGGCGTGGGCGCGCACGAACCAGTCGCGGCCGGAGGCGGCCATGCGGTTCATCTCCGCGGCCACGGCGCCCTCGCCCTGATCGTAGCGGATGGTCAGGGCGTTCAGGTGGGCGATGTCGATGTACCGAGCGTCGCGGCGACGGCGGGCGGCGGCCTCCAGCCGGGCGTTCCATACCGCCGCGCGCTCGAACTCGCCCTGGTTCAGGATGGTCCAGGTGACGTGGTAGAGCCGGTTCAGCCCCTCACGGTCGGTGCGCCGCATGGCGTCATGGCCGAAGGCCTCCAGCGCCGCGAAGGTGGTCGAGGAGGCCCGAGCCTCCACGAAGGCCGCCAGCTGCATCCCGTCGTCCGTCCCCCGGGCGTCCGGCTGTGCGAACGCGGGAGCGGCGCCGAGGACGGCGAACACTGCTGCAATCGTAAGCGCGAACCGGGAAAGGCACATGTCCCTCCGTATTCGCACGCATTCCTTGAGTAAGATTTACAGCGCGAGAAAGCCGCGAATCCATTCCGTGACCAGGGCCCGGTCGTTCGGCTGGGCCAGGGTCTCCAGCGCCCGGTCGACCAGCACCGGATCGATCCGCCCGCGCCGCCCGGCGGTCAGGTCCGAGGCGTAGGCGGGGGTGAACTCGGGGTGGCCCTGGAAGCTGATGGCGTCCTCGCCCCACGCCAGGCCGGCGTAAGGGGTGAAGGCGCTGCTCAGGGTGACAAGGGCGTCGCCGGGAATGGCGACCACCTGGTCCTGATGCGAGACGGGGATGGCGACCGTGGCGGCGGCGGGGGTCATCCACGGCGCCGGCGCGGCCACGTCGTAGCGATGCAGGCCGACGCCCCAGCCCCGGTCCGACTTCTCGACCCGGCCGCCCAGGGCCTGGGCCATGGCCTGGTGGCCGAAGCAGACGCCGACCAGCCTGGTCTCGCCCCGGGCCAGACGGATCCAGTCCAGCAGGGCGCCGATCCAGGCGTCGTCCTCATAGACCCCGGCCGCCGAGCCCGTGATGACGGCGCCGTCGAAGCCGACGGGGTCAGGCCATTCGCCCTGCCGCACGTCGAACACCGTGGTCTCGAACCCGTCGCCCAGCAGGGTCACGAACATGGCCGGATAGTCGCCATGGGTTTCGGCCAGGGCCGGCGGCGGCGCACCGGTCTTCAGGATGGCGATACGGGTCATTCGGCTCTCCACGGGCCACCCGATATGGCCTCGTGGGCCGGACAGACAAGACGCCGCTCCCGTCGTTGGGCGAGAGAGGATTCTTTAGGTTCGGACCGTACAAACCTGAAGCAAAACTGGTCTAGAGGACGCGCCATGTCCGATGCTGATCCCATAGTGCTCATCAACGTCTATCGCTGCGATCCTGAAAAGCAGGCGCTGCTGATGGAACATCTGGCGGTGATGGTCGCCGCCCAGCGCGGAGCCGAGGGCTTCATCTCGGCGACCCTGCACCGGGGCCTGAACGGCAAGGTAGCGGCGGTCTATGCGGTCTGGCGCACACGCGAGGACTGGAAGGCCATGGCCCGGACCGCTGGCGTGGCCAAGGCTATGGAGCCGATCATGGCCATCGCCACCTTCGAGCCGCACCTGTACGAGCCCGGCGAAGTGATCGACTAAATTACGCCGTCCAGACCTCGGCCTTCGCTCCGGCCTCGCCCAGCGTGCCGGCGACCCAGTCGCAGATCTGGCGCGCGGCGTCTTCCGCCCCGGCGGGAGCATTCAGCACGACCATGGCGCAGCCGTTCATCTTCATCGGATTGGTCAGCGGCCGCAGGCGCGCCTCGGCGACCAGCACCCGCTTGGCGCCGGCCTCGTCCAGCCGGCGCAGGAAGCCGTCGAAGGTCTCCAGATCCTTCAGCGGGGTCCAGACCGCGACCATGGCGCGGGGATCGGCGCGGACGATGGCGGCGGCGGTGTCAGCGGCGCGCTGATAGTCGTCGGGCCGTTCGAACGGCGGGTCGATCAGGACCAGGGCGCCGGACGCATGCGCCGCCTCGGCCCGCGCCTGATCATAGCCGTCGCCGCCCCGGGCGGTCGCCTGGGGGAAGGGCTCCAGCGCCGCGGTCAGCAGCTCCAGCACCGGCGGGTTCAGCTCGAAGCCCAGATAGCGGTCGTCGCGGCCGAGCCGGCGAGCGATCAGCAGGGGCGAGCCCGGATAGAGGCGCGCGCCGCCGTGCGGATTCAGTTCGCCGACCGCCCTGGCCAGGGCCTCGATCAGGGGCGGACGACGATCGGCGGCCATCAGACGCGCGATGCCGGCCTCGGCTTCCTTCGACCGCACGCCGTCGCCGCTGAGGTCGTAGACCCCGGCCCCCGCATGGGTGTCGATCACCGTCACGGGGCCGGTGGCGCGGCGGCGGTCGAGCAGCCAGAGCACGAGAGCGTGCTTGACCAGATCGGCGAAATTTCCGGCATGGAAGCTGTGGCGATAGTTCATGCCCCCTGCCCTCCGCCTCCGCGCCCGCGCGGTCAAGAGGAACCGCCTTCGTTCGCTCGTCGTTGGAGTTCGCCATGATCGAACACCCCGTCCTGCCCGACGAAGACCGCCCCCCTCCGAAGGCCGTCGCGGACGCTGCGGAGCGAGGACTGGAGCTGCGCCGCGAGCACAAGCGCGGCGGCGCCGAGGTCGGCGTGCGCCGGGCCGAGCAGCTGATGAGCCAGGAGATCCTGAGCGATCGGGACATCAGGTCGACGTACAGCTATTTCGCCCGCCACGTCGTCGACAAGCACGGGCGAGACTGGAACAACAAGGACAAGCCCTCGGCCGGCCATATCGCCTGGCGGCTGTGGGGCGGAGACGCCGCGCGGGATTGGATCCACGGACTGCGCGAGACCTTGCCCGAGGTCGGGGTGTGACCCACGTCGATGTGCCCGAGGGCCTGACCTGGTGCAGCGACGAGGCGACCGGCTTCTCTCGCCGGAAGTCGGGAACAGGGTTCCGCTATCTGGATCGCGACGGCAAGCGCATCACCGACATCAAGGCGCTGGACCGTATCCGGATGCTGGCCATCCCGCCGGCGTGGACCGACGTCTGGATTTGCCCGCGCGCCAACGGCCACATCCAGGCCATCGGCTGGGACGTTAAGGGCCGCAAGCAGTACCGCTATCACCCCGACTGGAGCCGCCACGCCTCGGAGAGCAAGTTCGACCGCCTGCCCGCCTTCGCCAAGGCGCTGCCGAAACTGCGGGCGCGGGTCGAGGCCGACTTGGCTAGGCGCGGCATGACCCGGGACAAGGTGCTGGCCACCGCCGTACGGCTGCTGGAGATCACCCTGATCCGGGTGGGCAACGCCGAATATGCGAAGCAGAACCGGTCCTACGGTCTGACCACCCTGCACAAGCGGCATCTGGAATTGGAGGGCGCCGCCCTGACCTTCGCCTTCAAGGGCAAGAGCGGGGTGGAGCATGAGGTGAAGGTGCGCGACCGGCGGCTGGCGACCGTGGTCCGGTCGTTGCGTGACCTGCCGGGACAGCAATTGTTCAAATACCGCAACGCCGATGGCGATTTGTGCCCCATCACGTCGGACGATGTGAACGCCTATATCCGCGACGCCATGGGCGAGGCCTTTTCAGCCAAGGACTTCCGCACCTGGGCGGGGACCGTGTCGGCGGCACGGGCGCTGAGGGAGGCGGAAACCCCGACCTCGCCCACCGACGCCAAGCGCAAGATCACCATCTGCGTGAGGGCCGTTTCCGGCCTGCTGGGCAATACGCCGACGGTCTGCCGGTCGTCCTACGTCCATCCGAAGGTGTTCGAGATGTTCGAGGCCGGAGGCCTGGCCGCCCTGCCCGGCCCGGACGCCAAGGGATTCGAAGCCGCCCTGATCCGGGCCCTGCGATGAGCGCTCAGGCCGTCATCCAGTAGCCGCGGCTGCGAAGACTGACCGGCGCGCCGGTCGTCGTCACCTTCGCCAGGATGGCCGCGCGGAAGGCCTCCGCCTCCTCGTCGCCGCGCAGGCGGCGCAGGGCGCGGATGATGCGGGTGATGCGCAGGTGGTTGTGGTCCGCCGCCTTCAGCCAATGGTCGTTGTTGCGGTAGAAGGCGGCGATCCGGTCCGTGGCCGCCGCCAAGGTGCACTGGGCCATGACCGAGTCGCAGATGGCCGTGGCCTCGTCCTCGGTGAGCACGGGCGATTCCGGCACGGCGGACGAGGGCTCGGTCAGCGGGAACAGCCACTGGATGAAATCGTGGGTGTTCTCCAGCGCCGCATCGTCGAACGCCAGGACGTCGAAGATCGTGCGCCCGCGCGCATCGGTCCCTTCGCCCTCAAGGAAGGCGAGAACGGAGGGCGTCGATGCGGTCAGCGTCGCCTCCTAGGCCGCCTTGTCCCAGTTGAGCACCACCTTGCCGGACTGGCCGGACCGCATGGCCTCGAAGCCCTCGCGGTAGTTCTCGTACGACATCTGGTGGGTGATCAGGGGCTGGAGGTCGAGCCCGGCCTTGAGCAGGCCCAGCATCTTGCGCCAAGTGGTGAACATCTCGCGGCCGTAGACCCCCTTGATGGTAAGGGCCTTGAGGATGATCTGGCCCCAGTCGGTCTCCATCGGCTTGGACGGAATGCCCAGCAGAGCCATGCCGCCGCCCATGATCAGGGTGTCGACGCATTGCTTGAAGGCGATGGGCGAGCCCGACATCTCCAGCGCCACATCGAAGCCGACCTTCAGGCCCAGCTCGTGCATGACGTCCTTCAGGTCTTCCTTGGTGGTGTTCACCGTGCGGACCCCGGGGGCGACCTTCTGGGCCAGGTCCAGGCGGAAGTCGTTGATGTCGGTCAGGACCACGGTGCGCGCGCCGGCGTGGCGGGCGACGGCCGCAGCCATCATGCCGATGGGACCGGCGCCGGTGACCAGCACGTCCTCGCCCAGCAGGTCGAACTGCTGCGCCGTGTGCACGGCGTTGCCGAACGGATCGAGGATCGAGCCGATCTCATAGGGCACGTCGTCCGGCAGCTCGATGACGTTGAAGGCCGGGGCCACGACGTATTCGGCGAAGGCGCCCTGACGGTTGACGCCGATGCCGCGGGTGTCGGGGTCCAGGTGGAAGTGGCCCGCGCGGGCCGCTTCGGAGTTCAGGTCGATGACGTGGCCCTCGGCCGAGACGCGCTGGCCGATCTTGAGGCGACGATCCACGTCCTTGCCGATGGCGACGATCTCGCCGGCGAACTCGTGGCCGGTGATCATCGGGACCGGCACGTTCTTCTGGGACCACTCGTCCCAGTTCCAGATGTGGATGTCGGTGCCGCAGACGGCGGTGCGTTTGACCTTGATCAGCACATCCTCGTCGCCGGCGACCGGGATCGGGGCGTCGATCAGCTCAAGGCCGACTTCGGGACGGGTCTTGGCCAGGGCCTTCATGGTGTCGGTCATGCGATAACTCCCAATTCCTTGCCGGCCGTCGTGAACGCCGCGACCACTTGATCAATCTGTTCGAAGGTGTGCGCCGCCGACATCTGGGTGCGGATGCGAGCCTGGCCGCGCGGCACCACCGGGAAGCTGAAACCGATGACGTAGACGCCCAGCTCCAGCAGGCGGGCGGCCATGTCCTGGGCCAGCTTGGCGTCGCCCAGCATGACCGGGATGATCGGATGCTCGCCCGGCTGCAGGGTGAAGCCCGCCTCGGTCATCGCCTTGCGATAGCGGGCGGCGTTGGCGAACAGCTGTTCGCGCAGCGTGTCGCCTTCTTCGCCGGCGGCGATGCGGATGGCTTCCAGCGACGAGCCGCAGACGGCGGGGCTGAGCGCATTGGAGAACAGGTAGGGCCGGGCGCGCTGTTTCAGCAGGGCCACGACGTTGGACTTCGCACAGATGAAGCCGCCCATGGCGCCGCCCAGCGCTTTGCCGAAGGTGCCGGTCACGAAGTCGACCTCGACCCCGTTCCAGGCATAGGAGCCGCGCCCCTGCGGGCCGAGGAAGCCGGTGGCGTGGCAGTCGTCGACCATGATCAGGGCGTTGTACTGGTCGGCCAGCGCCCGGATGTCCTTCAGCTTGGCGATATAGCCGTCCATCGAGAAGGCGCCGTCGGTGGCGATGATGATCTCTTTGGCGCCGTCGGCCCGGGCCTGCTTCAGCTGGGCTTCCAGATCGGCCATGTCCGAAGTGGCGAAGCGGTAGCGCTTGGCCTTGCACAGGCGCACGCCGTCGATGATCGAGGCGTGGTTCAGGCTGTCGGAGATGATGGCGTCGTCGGCGCCGAACAGGGGCTCGAAGATGCCCCCGTTGGCGTCGAAGGCGGCGGCGAACAGGATGGTGTCTTCAAAGCCGAGGTAGTCGGCGATGGCCCGCTCCAGCTCCTTGTGGATCTCCAGCGTACCGCAGATGAAGCGAACCGAGGCGGTGCCCGCCCCCCACTTTTCCTGCGCCCTGATGCCCGCCTGGGTCACCCGCTCGTCGCCGGCGAGGCCGAGGTAGTTGTTGGCGCAGAAGTTCAGGACATCGCGCCCGCCCACCTTGATGACGGGTCCCTGACGGGAGGCGATCACGCGTTCGGGCTTGGTCAGCCCCTGGGCGTCGATGTCGGCGAGTTCCGCGGAGACGCGGTCGTAGAAGGTCGCTGTCATGCGCGCTCCGCTACGCCGAATCCGTGACGGTTTGAACCCCCTAAACCGTGGGCTCGGGCGCGGACGTTCCCGTGGGCGTCAGCGGACGGATCGGGCTGACCCGCACGCGGTTGCTGCAGGGACTGAACGCCATGTCCATCGAAACCGCCGCGGTGTCGCCCGGCGCGGTCACCCGGAGGCGCGTCACATTGGGGCAGGTGGTCTGGCCCTCGGCCTCGTTCGGCATGACGTTCCAGGCGATCTCGAAGGCCGCCTTGGCCTGCGGGGCCAGCAGCACAGGCGACGGCGCCTGGCCCTGGGTGAAGTAGCTGCCGGGGCTCTGCTCGCTGCGGATGGCGGTCAGGTTGCGGCCCTGGCGATCCTGAAGGACCACGCCGGGATAGCCGGTCAGGCTGCAGGCCGTGGTTCCGATGTTCTGGACGCCGATGTTGGAAACCCGGTTGCCCGCTCCGGCGTCGCCGCCCTCGTTGGACAGCTTCAGCTGGGGACCGCGGCAGGGCGCGGCGGCGGGCAGGACGCCGCCGGGCGCCGGCTGGGGCGTCGGAACCGGACCGGGCGCGACGACCGGGCCGGGGGACGGACGGCTGCAACGCTCCAGCACCGCCGTGCCGACTTCCTCATTGGGACCCAGACGGCTGAGAGTGGCGCTCTCGGCGCCGTCGCGGGTGGCGGTCCACCATTCGACGCCCGAGCCGACGTAGCGCGCGCCCGAGGCCGACTGGGAGATGCGCAGGGCGTAGGCCTGGCCCTTGTAGGCCAGCTGGGCGGTCGAATCGTCCGGGTAGGCGACGGTGATCGACTGGCCGCTTTCGCAGGCGTAGCTGACCGGCGGTGCGGCCGGGGTGGTCGGCGCGGGCGACGGCGGGATGGGGGCCGGCGGCTGCTCGGCTTCGGGTGAACAGGCCGCGACGGCGAGGGCCAGAATGGAGACGGCGGTGGTGCAGGCGGCTGTCAGGCGCATGGAGAAGTCCCTTTTCCCGGTCGCAGTTAACGCCACCGAACGGCAAAGGCTCCGCTTGCGCAAGCCTGCGCGGACCGGTCAGGCCTGATCCATGATCGCCGGGCCGCCCATGAGAGGATCACTGACCGAATCCGCGCCCGTCTCGAGCCGGCCGGCCAGCCTGCGGAAGTAACCGCCGCCACCGGGGCGGCGCAGGGAGAGGTCGTACCAGCCCTTGGTCGGAGCGACGAACCGGGGCCGGCTGACCGTCGAGCCCGCCGCGATCTCGCCGAGCCAGGGCGGCGCATCGGGACGATAGGCGTCCATGATCTCAACCGCCTGCGCGACATCGCCGGGATTGGAGATGGTCAGGACCAGCTCCCGGCGATCCGGGTGTTGGGCCAGGGACAGGCGAAGCTCGCCGCCGGCGGCGTCGCCGATCAGATGGCGGTGGAAGCCGTTGGGTCCGAGGATCCACAGATCATAGGCGCCCGGCGCCCAGACGCCGCGCAGGGCGCCGCCGGGGCCGACGGTGTAGCGGCGGGGCGTGCGGTCGAGGCGCAGGCGGTCGTAGACATGGAAGACCGCGCCGACGCCGCCGTGATTGCGGAAGGTCAGGGCGACGGCCCCGCTCTCGCGGTCCTCGTCGACGCCGAGGACGTACGGGAGGGCGCGGGAGGGGCGGAAGCCGGCGGCCTGGAGAGGGATTTCCGGCCGGGCGGGGGTCGTCGGCGTGGTCTGCCCGGGCAGGGCGGCCGCGCGGGCCGCCGTTTCGCCGGTCGGCGGCAGGGCCGTGGGGAAGACGGCGTTGGGCGTGTGGAAATCGAAGGCGCCGGTCAGGTCGCCGCAGACCGCGCGCCGCCAAGCGGAGATGTTGGGCTCCATCACGCCGAAACGGCTCTCGAGGAAGCGGATCACCGAGGTGTGGTCGAAGACCTGGGAATTGACCCAGCCGCCCCGGCTCCAGGGCGAGATGACGTACATCGGCACGCGGGGCCCCAGGCCGTAGGGCCGGCCGACGAACTCCGGGCGTTCGGCGCGGGCTTCGCTCGGCGTGGTCGCCAAATGATATTCGCCGGCCGTATCGACCGTGGAGCCGCCCATGGCGGGCGAGGCCGCGCCTCCGTCCAGCGCCGGGGGCGCCGGCGGGGGAACGTGGTCGAAGAAGCCGTCGTTCTCGTCGAAGGTGACGAACAGGGCGGTGCGGGCCCAAACCGTCGGATCGGCGGTCAGGGCCTCGATGACCCGGGCGGTGTAGTCAGCGCCCTGGGCCGGGCTGGATGGTCCCGGGTGCTCGGAATCCGCGGCCGGGGCGACGATCCAGGAGACCTGCGGCAGGGCGCCGGTGAGGACGTCTTCGCGCAGGCCGTCCAGATGTCGGGTGCTGAGGGCCAGCGCGGCGAGGCGGGGGTCGGCGCCGGGCGCGCCCGCGTGGCTGTCGCGGAAGGACTGGAACCCGGCGGTGGGGTTGTCGGTGAAGTTGTCCGCCATGTCCTGATAGATGCGCCAGCTCACCCCCGCGGCCAGCAGCCGCTCGGGATAGGTGGTCCAGCGGTAGCCGTCGGGGTGACCGCCGTCCGTCGCCAGGGCGTCATGCGAATTGGAGATGGAGGGCCCGCCCCGCGTCCCGGCCGGATCGTTGGTCCCGCTCCAGAGGAACAGCCGGTTGGAGTTGGTGCCGGTCTGGATCGAGCAGTGGTAGGCGTCGCAAACCGTGAAGGCCTCGGCCAGGGCGTACTGGTAGGGAATGTCCTCCTGGCGGAAATAGCCCATGGAATGTTCGGTCTTGGCGGTCGGCCAGGCGGCCATGCGGCCCTCATCCCAGGCGGCCTGGGCGTCGGGCCAGCTGTGGGGCGTGCCCTCGACCCGCATGAGCCGGAAGTCCTCGGCCGTGTTCAGCGGGAAGGGAGAGACCAGGGACGGCCGGCCGGGCTTGCCCGGATTGGCCTGAACCCAGCAGGTCCCGCTCTTGCGATCGGCGGTGTCCGGCAGCGGGATGGGGAAGCGGTCGCCGAAGCCGCGAACGCCGCGCAGAGCGCCGAAGTAGTGATCGAACGACCGGTTCTCCTGCATCAGGATGACCACATGGGCGACGTCGGTGATGTCGCCGGCGCGGACGTCGGCGTCGATGCCCATGGCCCTGGCGATGGCCGGAAGCATCAGGGCTCCGCCGCCAGCGGCGAGCAGAAGGCGGCGGCGGTCAGCGTCCATGGTCGGCTCCCGGTTGATGCCGCACCGAAGCACAGCCGTGCGAACCCGGGATGACGGCCTGCGTCAGGCGGTCAGGACACGCGGCAGCTTGAAGGTGACGGTCTCGCGCTCGCCGTCGTCCTCGACCACATCGGCGTCGAAGCGGTCGCGGACGGCCTGCACCAGATCCTCGATCAGCCGTTCGGGCGCCGAGGCCCCGGCGGTGATGCCCAGGGTCGACACCCCGTCCAGCCAGGTCCAGTCGACGTGGCTGGCGTCATCCACCAGCCGGGCGTCGCGGGCGCCGGCCTTGATCGCCACCTCGACCAGCCGGACCGAGTTGGACGAATTCTTGGACCCCACCACCAGCACCAGGTCGCAGCCGTCGCCCAGCCGCTTCACGGCCTCCTGACGGTTGGTGGTGGCGTAGCAGATGTCTTCCTTGTGCGGATCCGGCAGCTCCGGGAAGCGCCGCTTCAGCGCCGCCAGGATCTCGGCGGTGTCGTCCACCGACAGGGTGGTCTGGGTCGCATAGGCCAGGGGGGCGTCGCCCGGACGCTGGAAGGTCTCGGCGTCCTCGACCGTCTCGACCAGGCTGATGGCCCCGGCCGGAAGCTGGCCCATGGTGCCGACGACCTCAGGGTGTCCGGCGTGGCCGATCAGGATGATGTGCTTGCCGTTCGCATGATGGCGCTCGGCCTCGACATGGACCTTGGAGACCAGCGGGCAGGTGGCGTCCAGGAACAGCATCTCGCGCGAGCGGGCGGTGGCGGGCACCGACTTGGGCACGCCGTGGGCGGAGAAGACCACCGGACGGTCGTCGGGGCAGTCGTCCAGTTCCTTGACGAAGACGGCGCCCATGGCGCGCAGCCGCTCGACGACGTGGCGGTTGTGCACGATCTCATGCCGCACATAGACCGGGGCGCCGTACTTCTCGATGGCGCGCTCGACGATCTGGATGGCCCGGTCCACCCCCGCGCAGAACCCCCGCGGGGTGGCGAGGCGCACGGTCAGGGGACGCTTGTCCGCCGGTCGGATCGGCTGATGAACGGTCATGGGCCGGAACCTAGTCGTTCGGACCGTTCGCCGCCACCGTCGTTTCCGCGTCCGGCGGGTTTGCCGCGCCTCGGTTTAGCCGCTATCAGCGGCAAGCGTGCGGACGGCGTCGGGCTGTCGCCGCCTCCTCGTGATCTGGAAGAGCATTGATGCGTCGCGTCCTGAAGGTTTCCCTGGCCTCGGCTCTTGTCGCCGCCACCCTCGCGGCCGTCGCGCCCGCCGCCGTCGCGCAGAGCCGGCCGGGCGGACGCGGACAGGATCCGGCGGGCCGCGACCGCCCCGAACCGGGCGAGCAGACCGGCGACCGGGCCCGTCGGGTGCGCATCGCCCCGCTGCAGCGCCGCTCGGCGGCCGGCCCCTGCCCCTATGTGAAGATCCTCTACGACGCCGCCCGCTACGTCGAAATGACCGGCGACCGGGTCGCGGCCGCCAACGTCGGCTACACCGGCGAGATGGAGGGCCTGGTGTCCGACTGCGCCTACCAGGGCGACGGGCCGATCCAGGTCGAGACCCGCGTGCTGTTCAACCTGGGCCGCGGACCGCAGGCGCAGGGCGACGGCCGCACCTACCGGTACTGGATCGCCGTCACCGAGCGGAACAGCGCCGTGCTGGAGAAGACCTATTTCGACCTGCCGGTGACGTTCGAGAACGGCGCCACCACGACGACGGTCACCCAGGACAACACGATCGTCATCCCGCGCGCCTCGGCCACGACCGCGGGCGACCATTTCGAGATCCTGGTCGGCTTCGACATCACGCCGCAGATGGCCGAGTTCAACCGATCGGGCAGCCGTTTCCGCGTCAACGCGGGCGCCGCCGCCCCCACGACCCAGCCCCCGGCCCAGTAAATGACCGATCTCAGAACGGAACTGGGCGAAGCGGTCTGGGCCGCCTTCGCCGCCGAAGGCGTGGACCCCGCGCTGGCGCGCGTCACCCCCTCGGACCGGCCCGACCTGGCCGACTTCCAGTCCAACGGCGCTCTGGCCGCCGCCAAGGCGCTGAAGGCCAATCCGCGTGAGCTGGCCGGCAAGATCGCGGCGCGCCTGGAAGGCGATCCGCGCCTGGCCTCGGTCGAGATCGCGGGCCCGGGCTTCATCAACCTGAAGATCGCCGACGCCGCCCTGGCCCGGCGCGCGACCGAGGTGGCCACGGACGCCGAACACGCCGGAGCCGCGGTCGTCGCCGAAGCCCGCAAGGTGGTCATCGACTACGGCGGTCCGAACGTGGCCAAGCCGATGCACGTCGGCCACCTGCGCAGCGCCATCATCGGCGAAAGCCTGAAGCGGCTGTTCCGCTTCCGCGGCGACGACGTGACCGGCGACGCCCACTTCGGCGACTGGGGCTTCCAGATGGGCCTGCTGATCGTCGCCTGCGGCGACGAGGGGCTGGCCGACGCCTTCATGGCCGAGGGCGACGGTCCCTTCCCGGCCGAAAGCCCGGTGACCCTGGGCGACCTCGACCGGCTGTATCCGCTGGCCGCCGGCAAGGCCAAGGAAGACCCGGCCTTCCGCGACCGCGCCCGCAAGGCGACGGCGGAACTGCAGGGCGGCCGCCCCGGCTACTGCGCTCTGTGGAAGCATTTCGTGGCGGTCAGCCGCGAGGCGCTGAAGCGCGAGTACGGCGACCTGTCGGTCGATTTCGACCTGTGGAACGGCGAGAGCGACGCCGATCCGCAGATGCCCGAGATGCTGGAGCATCTGAAGGCGACCGGCCTGCTGGTCCCCGACGACGGGGCGCAGGTGGTGCACGTCGCCCGGCCCGGCGAGACCCGCAAGAAGAAGATGGCCGACGGCTCGGTGATCGAGGCCCCCTCCCCGCCGCCCTTGCTGGTGATCAGCTCGGAAGGCTCGGCGATGTACGGCACGACCGACCTGGCCACGATCCTGGACCGCAGGAAGGCGCTGGCGCCGGATCTGGCCCTGTACGTTGTTGACGAGCGGCAGGCCGAGCATTTCGAACAGGTGTTCCGCGCCGCCTATCTGGCGGGCTACGCGGCCGAAGGCGCGCTGGAGCACCTCGGCTTCGGCACCATGAACGGCCAGGACGGCAAGCCCTTCAAGACCCGCGCGGGCGGCGTCCTGAAGCTGCGCGACCTGATCGACCAGGCGACCGAAAAGGCGCGCGAGCGCCTGCATGAGGCCAAGCTGGGCGACGACCTGCCGCCCGACGCGTTCGAGGCCATCGCGCACAAGGTGGCGATCGCCGCCCTGAAGTTCGCCGATCTGTCGAACGCCCGGACCACCAGCTACGTCTTCGACCTCGACCGCTTCATGAGCTTCGAGGGCAAGACCGGTCCCTACCTGCTGTATCAGGCCGTGCGCATCAAATCCCTGCTGCGCCGGGGCGAGGAACAGGGCGCCCGGCCCGGAGCCATCGTCATCGCCGAACCGGCGGAGCGCGACCTGGCCCTGACGCTGGACGCCTTCTCGCAGGCGGCGGCCGAGGCCTACGACAAGCGCATGCCGCACGTGATCGCCGAGCACGCCTACCGGCTGGCGCAGTCGTTCTCGAAATTCTACGCCGCCTGCCCCGTGCTGGCGGCACCGGACGACGCGACCAAGGCGTCGCGGCTGGCCCTGTCGAAGGCCACGCTGGATCAACTGGTCCTGACGCTGAGCCTGCTGGGAATCGACACGCCGGAGCGGATGTAGGCTAGACTGGCGGGGCCTTTCAGGAGCCCCCTCATGTCGCTCGACGCCTATATCGCCGGCCTGCCCAAGGCCGAGCTGCATCTTCACATCGAGGGCTCGCTGGAGCCCGAGCTGATGTTCGAGCTGGCGCAGCGCAACGGCGTGGCCATTCCGTTCGACAGCGTCGAGGCCGTGCGCGCGGCCTATGACTTCTCAAACCTGCAGGACTTCCTGGACATCTATTACGCCGGGGCCAACGTCCTGCTGACGCGGAAGGATTTCGAGGACCTCGCCTTCGCCTATTTCCAGCGCGCCGCCGCGGACAACGTCCGCCACGCCGAGATCTTCTTCGATCCCCAGACCCACACCGACCGGGGGGTGCCCTTCGCCGTGGTGGTGGAAGGCCTGATCGCGGGCATGGAGCGGGCGAAGACCGAACTGGGCGTGACCTCGGGGCTGATCCTGAGCTTCCTGCGCCACCTGAGCGAGGAAGAGGCCTTCGCGACGCTGGAGATGGCCAAGCCGTACCTGCACCACTTCATCGGCGTCGGGCTGGATTCGTCCGAGGTCGGACACCCGCCGTCGAAGTTCCAGCGCGTCTTCGCCGCTTCCCGGGAGCTGGGCCTGAAACTGTGCGCCCACGCCGGCGAGGAAGGCCCGCCCGCCTATGTGCACGAGGCGCTGGACCTGCTGCACATCGACCGCATGGACCACGGCAACCGCTCGATGGAGGACGAGAGCCTGATCCAACGGTTGGCGAAGGAGCAGATGACCCTGACCGTCTGCCCCCTGTCGAACCTGAAGCTCTGCGTGGTCAACGACCTGAAGGACCATCCCGTCCCGGAGATGCTGCGCCGGGGCCTGCACATCACCCTGAACTCGGACGATCCCGCCTATTTCGGCGGCTATGTGAACGCCAACTACGCCCGACTGGCCGAGGCCGTGGGCCTGACCCGCGAGCAGGTGACCCAGATCGCCATCAACAGCTTCGAGGGCAGCTTCCTCGGTGAAGCGGACAAGGCGGCCCGGATCGCGGAAGTGAAGGCGTACGCGAGCGTCTGAACCTCACCTCCCCATCGCTCCTTCAGGATGACGGGGTCGGTCTACGGGCACGGGTACTGGCGCCGGATGACCTCGCGCAGGCCATCGGTGATCGTCATGCGTCGGCGGCGGGGTTCGGGGATCGCCTTGAGCTGATTCAGGACGGTCTCGGTATTGAACGTGAAGGTCTCGGGTAGACACGTCTGAGGCGGCTGGTTCGCCTCCCGCGCCCGATACTGCGCCGTGGCGATGAGTATCAGGCCAGCTTCGACCTCGCGCTTAAGGCGACGATAGTCGGACCGCAGAAGAGCCAGCGGATTGCGTGGAATGCGGTCGGCCGTGGCGATGAACTCGTTCAGCGGCATGGTCTGGGCGGAGGCCGAGCCCGGCAGGGCGGCCCCCAGCATCGCGACACCGACGATGATCCATACGATCCGCCACATCCCCAACCTCCCTTGTACAGCACAGCTACAGGATGTCGTTTTAGCTGAACGCGAAATGAACGCCGCCGCACGGATGGGGGCGCGCTCGCATGGCGTGAGCACCCGCCGCCACCGCCCCGTCATTGGCGGCGATCCGCCCGCCCACGCTTGACTTCGCGCCGGAGTCGGGGCCTAGGTCCGCTCGCTCTCGCGGGAGAGATCGGGGTCCGGAAACGGAGCCCGGAGCCGAAGGCGCAACCGCCCCGGAAACGCTCAGGCAAAAGGACCGCGAAAGCGCACGGACGCTGGAAAGCCGCCGCATGGCGCGCCGACGGAGCAAGTCCCGGATCACGTCCGGGGCGGAATCTCTCAGGCTTCAGGACAGCGGGGGCGCGAAGACGGCGGAGCTTCCGCCAAAACCCGCGACCGCGAGAGTCTGATGACCGATCAAGCCTTGAAGACCACTCCCCTGAACGCCGCGCACCGCGCGCTGGGCGCCCGCATGGTCGGCTTCGGCGGCTATGACATGCCGGTGCAGTATGAAGGGGTGCTGGCCGAGCACCGCTGGACCCGCGAGCACGCCGGCCTGTTCGACGTGTCGCACATGGGCCAGTGCAAGATCACCGGCGCGGACGCCGTGACCCAGTTCGAACGCTTCGTGCCCGGCGACTACCAGGTCCTGAAGTCCGGCCGGCAGAAGTATTCGCTGCTGCTCAACGAGAGCGGCGGCATCATCGACGATCTGATGGCCGGCAAGCCCGACCACGACGGCCTGTTCGTCGTCGTCAACGCCGGCAACAAGGACGAGGACTTCGCCTTCTGGGAAGCCAACCTGCAGGGCGACGCCAAGCTGACCGTGCTGGACCGCGCCCTGATCGCCATCCAGGGGCCCGAGGCCGCCGAGGTCATGGCCGCCCACGATCCGGTCTTCAACGATTTCGGCTTCATGGACAGCGCGCGTCTGATGCTGTTCGGCGTGGACTGCTACGTCTCCCGCTCGGGCTACACCGGAGAGGACGGCTACGAGATCTCGGTCCCGGCCGCCGACGCCGAGCGCATCTGGAACGCCATCCTGAAGGACGCCCGCGTCAAGCCGATCGGCCTGGGCGCGCGCGACAGCCTGCGCCTGGAAGCCGGCCTACCGCTGCACGGCCACGACATCGACGCCTCGACCAGCCCGGTCGAGGGCGCGCTGACCTTCGCCCTGTCCAAGTCGCGCAAGGAAGCCGCTGACTTCAACGGCGCCGACCGCATCCTGAAGGAACTGGCCGACGGCCCGAGCCGCGTCCGCGTCGGCCTGAGCGTCAAGGAAGGCGCCCCGGCCCGCGAAGGCGCCGAGATCGCCGACCTGGACGGAAACATCATCGGCACGGTCACCTCGGGCGGCCCCTCGCCGACGCTGGGCCGCAACATCGCCATGGGCTATGTGCCCCCCGCCTTCGCCGAACTGGGCACGGACCTGAAGGTCCTGGTGCGCGGCAAGCCCGCCGCCGCCGAGGTCGTCGCCATGCCCTTCGTCGCCCAACGCTACTACCGCAAACCCAAGGTCTAAGGATCACTCCCATGCGCTTCACCAAGGATCACGAGTGGGTCAAAGTCGACGGCGACATCGCCACCGTCGGCATCTCCAAGCACGCCGCCGACGCCCTGGGCGACGTGGTGTTCGTCGAGACCCCGGACGCCGGCAAGGCCGTCTCGAAGGGCGACAGCTTCGCCGTCGTCGAGAGCGTCAAGGCCGCCTCGGACGTCTACGCCCCGGTGTCGGGTGAAGTCGTCGAAGGCAACGCCGTCCTCGCCTCGGCTCCGGAAACCGTCAACGCCGACCCGGAAGGCGAAGGCTGGTTCGCGAAGATCCGCGTCTCGGACGCCTCGCAGCTGGACGCCCTGATGGACCGCGCCGCCTACGACGCCTTCCTCGCCACCCTCTGACGCGGTGTTCACGGTCTACTTCAGCCACGCGACGACGACGCCGTTCCAGCCAGGCCTGCGCCAGCTGGTCGAGGCGGCGCTCATTGACTGCGGCGCGGAGCGGACCGGTCTGGAGGCTGAAGTCCGGCTCAACGACGGGGCGCTTCTGTACCTGTTCGGGGAATACGAGACCGACGGGATGCTCGCCGAGTACCCCGTCCTCACCCCGACGGTCGCCGAGGCGCTCCTGACGATCCTGTCGCGGACCAACAGCTTCCTGCTCGGCGATCCCCGGGGCGCAGCCCTGGTGCGCCTGTCGGGCGTCGTGGGCGAGCCCCGCGCCCCCCTGATCTTCGCGCCGCAGATCACCGAGTTTGAGTCCGCCGACGACCTCCTGGAACTGCTGAAGCAGATCCACGAAAGCCGCGAGGACTCCGAACCCGCCTCCCGTCCGACGCCCGCCCCGGCGGTGCGACGCCCTTCAAAGCCCGGCCCGGGCTCCTTCATCCTCGATCTCCTCTTCGGGAAAGCTGTCTAGATGCGTTACCTCCCCCTGACGCCCGACGACCGTGAGGCCATGCTGGCCGCGATCGGCGCCAAATCCATCGACGACCTGTTCGTGGACGTGCCGCAGGCGGCGCGCCGCGAAGGCTTCGTCGACCTGCCGCGCGTGGCGGGCGAACTGGAAGTCGAGCGCACGCTCTCGGCCATGGCCAACAAGAACGCCTCGGCCGGTTCGGTGCCCTTCTTCTGCGGCGCCGGCGCCTACAAGCACCACGTCCCGGCCACCGTGGACCACGTGATCCAGCGGTCGGAATTCCTGACCAGCTACACCCCCTACCAGCCGGAAATCGCCCAGGGCACGCTGCAGTACCTGTACGAGTTCCAGACCCAGGTCGCGAACCTGACCGGCATGCCGGTGGCCAACGCCTCGCTCTATGACGGCTCGACCGCCATGGCCGAGGGCGTGCTGATGGCGACCCGCGTGACCCGCCGCAACAAGGCGGTGATCTCGGGCGGGGTGCACCCGCACTACGTCCGCGCCACCGAGACCGTGGTCCACGCCGTCGGCGTCGAGACCCTGGCCCTGCCCGCCGCCGTGGACGCCGAGGCGGACGTGATCGCCCAGATCGGCCCGGACACAGCCTGCGTGGTCGTCCAGACCCCGAACGTCTTCGGCACCGCCACCGACGTGACCAAGATCGCCGAGGCCGCTCACGCCGCCGGCGCCCTGCTGATCGTCGTGGTCACCGAGGCCGTGTCGATGGGCCTGCTGAAGTCGCCCGGCGAGATGGGCGCGGACATCGTCGCGGCCGAGGGCCAGTCGATCGGCAACGCCCTGAACTTCGGCGGCCCCTACGTCGGCCTGTTCGCCACCCGCGAGAAGCTGATCCGCCAGATGCCGGGCCGCCTGACCGGCGAGACCGTGGACGCCGACGGCGAGCGCGGCTTCGTCCTGACCTTGTCGACGCGCGAGCAGCACATCCGCCGCGACAAGGCGACGTCGAACATCTGCACCAACTCGGGCCTGTGCACCCTGGCCTTCACCATCCACATGAGCCTGCTGGGCGAGACGGGACTGCGCAAGCTGGCCCTGCTGAACCACGAGAAGGCCGTGGCGACCCGCGACGCCCTGGCCGCCATTCCGGGCGTCGAGGTCCTGACCCCGCGCTTCTTCAACGAGTTCGCGATCAAGCTGCCGAAGAACGCCGCCGAAGTGGTCGACACCCTGGCCGGACACCATGTGCTGGCGGGCGTGCCGTACAGCCGTCTGGCCCCCGACGCGGGCATGGACGACTTGCTGCTGGTCGCGGCCACCGAAACCACCCTGGATCACGACATCAAGTTCCTGGCGAAGGCTCTCGCCACGGTCCTGGCGGCCTAAGCGGAGATCGAACGATGAGCACCATGAACACCGTCGGCCGCCCGACCGCCCCGAACCAGGTTTCCGAGAAGCCCGCCACCCTGACCGGCGGCCGCGGCCTGCTGCAGAACGAAGCCCTGATCTTTGAGGGCGAAGGCTGGGGCAAGACCGGCGTTGACCTGCCGGAACCCAAGACGACCGGTTCGGACCTCGGCGACCTGGTCCGCAAGGATCCGATCGGCCTGCCGGGCCTGAGCGAGCCCGAGGCCATGCGCCACTACGTGCGCCTGTCGCAGAAGAACCACGCCATCGACCTGGCCATCTATCCGCTGGGCTCGTGCACGATGAAGCACAACCCGCGCCTCAACGAGAAGATGGCCCGCCTGCCCGGCTTCTCGGACATCCACCCGCTGCAGCCGATCTCGACCGTGCAGGGCGCGCTGGAGCTGATGAACACCCTGGCCCACTGGCTGAAGACCCTGACCGGCATGCCCGCCGTCGCCCTGTCGCCCAAGGCGGGCGCGCACGGCGAGCTGTGCGGCCTGATGGCCATTCGCGCGGCCCACGAGGCCTCGGGCCAGCATGAGAAGCGCCGCAAGGTTCTGGTGCCGACCTCCGCCCACGGCACCAACCCGGCCACCGCCGCCTTCGTCGGCTATTCGGTCGTGGAAGTGGCCCAAACCGACGACGGCCGCGTGGACGTCGCCGACCTGGCCTCCAAGCTGGGCGACGACGTCGCCGCCATCATGGTGACCAACCCCAACACCTGCGGCCTCTTCGAGCGCGACATCCTGGAGATCAGCCGCCTGACGCACGAAGCGGGCGCCTATTTCTACTGCGACGGCGCCAACTTCAACGCCATCGTCGGCCGGGTCCGCCCGGGCGACCTGGGCGTCGACGCCATGCACATCAACCTGCACAAGACCTTCTCGACGCCCCACGGCGGCGGTGGTCCGGGCGCGGGTCCGGTGGTGCTGTCCGAGGCCCTGGCTCCCTTCGCCCCGGCCCCGTGGGTCGTGCACGACGACAACGGCTATCGCCTGGTCGAGCGCGAGGAAGACGAGGCCGCCCAGGCCTTCGGCCGCCTGTGCGCCTTCCAGGGCCAGATGGGCATGTACGTCCGCGCGCTGAGCTACATGCTGAGCCATGGTTCGGATGGCCTGCGTCAGGTGGCCGAGGACGCGGTCCTGAACGCCAACTACATCAAGGCCCGCCTGCAGGACCTGATGAGCCCGGCCTTCCCGGACGGCCCGTGCATGCACGAGGCCCTGTTCGACGACGAGTGGCTGAAGGGCACGGACATCACCACGCTCGACTTCGCCAAGGCGATGATCGACGAGGGCTTCCACCCGATGACCATGTATTTCCCGCTGGTCGTCCACGGGGCCATGCTGATCGAGCCGACCGAAACGGAATCGAAGGCCGAGCTGGACCGCTTCATCCACGCGATGCGCCTGCTGGCGGAGGCCGCGAAGGCCGGCGACGTCGACCGCTTCAAGGGCGCGCCCTTCCACGCTCCCCTGCGCCGCCTGGACGAGACCCGCGCCGCCCGCTCGCCGGTGCTGCGCTGGACCGCCCCGGATGGCTCCAACCAGGCGGCCTGATCACGATAGCCTCCCCCGCCGCGCGGGGGAGGCCGTCACCCCGCGACGCGCCTCAGCGCCGCGAACGCCGCGCGGCCGAAGACCTCCGGGTTCGCTGACGAGTCTTTCAGCCAGGCCTCCGTGGACAGCTTCAGGATGCTGACGGCCGCGCCGGCGACCACCCGGCAGCTGATGTCGTCCTCGGGCAGTCCCTTGCGGGCCGCCAGGGTCTGCGCCAGCAGCCGTTCGATCCGCTCGTACTTGGCCTGATCGCCGGGCTGCAGGGACGGCGTGCAGCCGATCAGGGCGGCCACGGCGCGCATTTCCTCGGACCGATGGCGCTGCGCCAGATCGACGAAGGCGTTCTCCACCATATCCAGCAACGGCTCGTCCGCCGGCCGCGCGGCCACGGCGTCGGCGATCAACTGCGGAAATTCGGCCTTGGTCGAGAGGATGATCTCCTCCTTGGTGCCGAAATAGTTCAGCAGGGTCCGCCGCGAGACGTCGGCGGCCGCCGCGACTTCGTCCAGGGTCGTGGCCTCGAACCCCTTCTCGAGGAACAGCCGGACGCCTTCCGTCTGAATGCGGGCGTGCGTCTCCGCGCGCTTGCGCTCGCGCAGACCGGGCTCGCTGGAAGAATTGTGATCTTGCACTTCTTGCATATTTGCACCGGATGCAGATATGCAAGCCGGAGCCCTTCGAGGCGACTGGTTTCAGCGACAGGATAAAGCCGATGGCGACGTGGACCACAAAAGATATTCCCGATCAAAGCGGCAAGCTGGCCGTGGTGACCGGCGCGACCGGCGGGCTGGGGCTGGAAACGGCCATCGCTCTTGCGGGCGCGGGCGCGGAGGTGGTGCTGGCGGCCCGCAATCCTAGGAAGGGCGCGGAAGCCGAGCAGCTGATCCGCGCGCGCCATCCGTCGGCGAATGTGCGCTTCGATCTGCTGGACCTGGGCGATCTGGCCTCGGTCACGGCCTTCGCGGACCGATATCTGGCCGCGGGCCGGCCGATCGACCTGCTGATCAACAATGCGGGCGTCATGGCCCTGCCGAAGCGGCAGAGCACGGCCGACGGGTTCGAGATGCAGTTCGGCACGAACTACCTGTCCCATTTCGCCCTGACGGCGCGCCTGCTGCCCCTGCTGACGGCGGCGAAAGCCCGGGTGGTGCAACTGTCCAGCATGGCGCACCGCGGAGGGCGCATCCGTCTGGATGACCTCAACTACGAGCGGGGCTATCGGCCCTGGCCGGTCTATCAGCAGTCGAAGCTGGCCATGCTGATGTTCGCCCTGGAACTGGATCGCCGCAGCCGGGCGAACGGCTGGGGTCTGACCAGCGTCGCGGCGCATCCGGGCTTCGCGCGGACCGACCTGATCACCAACGGGCCGGCCGTGGACGGCGGCGCCCTGTTCGCATGGGGCACCAGCCTGATTACGCCCTTCCTCAGCCATTCGGCGGCCCAGGGCGCCCTACCGACCCTGATGGCCGCCACGGCTCCCGGCGTCGCCGGCGGCCAGTATTTCGGCCCCCAAGGCTGGCAGGAGATGAAGGGCCCGCCCGGACGCGGCAAGATCGAATCCCAGGCGCTGGACGCCTCCGTCGCCAAGCAGCTCTGGGCCGCATCGGAGGAGCTGACCGGCATCGCCTTCCCCTGACGCGTTCGACCTCGCTTCCTCCCGCACCTGCGAAGCACGCCAAAGTGAACGTCCTCTCCCGTCAGAGGCGTATGCTTGCGTTGCGTTGTCAGAACCGGAAACAGGCGTTGGAGGCGCTGCAGGTCATGATGTCACGCGTACAAAAGGGTCTGGTCGCGGGTTTTGCGGCCACCGTGGCGGTCTCGATCATCGAGGCCGTGAACATGACGGTCGGGCACTGGGCGGTGAGTTTTCCGCAACTGCTCTCCGTCATGCTGAGGACACCGGATATTCCAGCGGTCGGTTGGATCGCGCACATCGTGGTCGGCACCCTGGTGCTGGGACCGCTGTTCGCCATCCTCTGTCCCCGGCTGCCGACGGATACGCCTGAATCGAAGGGCATCCTGTTCGCCGTGGGCGCCTTCATCCTGATGGGCCTGACAGTCGCGCCGATCGCAGGCATGGGCATGTTCTTCATGCGCGGCGGCTTCGGCACCCTGGCCTGGATGATCGTCAGCCACGCGATCTTCGGCATCGTGCTGGGCAACGTCTACGGCCGGCTGGTGCGACGCGAGAAGCTGCATCCGCCGATCCACGCCGCCCCGGCCCACTGAGCAAGAAAAAGGCCCCGCCGGCGAACCGGCGGGGCCTGATTGTTTTGACCTGACGGCCTGATCAGTTCAGCCGCGTGCCCAGCTGAGCGATGGCGGCGTCGAGGAGCGGATCGCTCTTCTGGCCAGCCACACGGGCGGTCAGGATCTGTTCGGCGGCCTTGGCGGCCAGATCGGCGGCGGCGGCCTTCACCTCAGCGGCGGCCTGGGCCTCGGCCTGGGCGATGCGACGCTCGGCCAGAGCCTGACGGCGGGTCAGGGTCTCTTCCAGCTTGGCTTTCGCCTCTTCTTCCATGCGGCGGGCGTCGGCTTCGGCGGCCTTCAGCATCTCGGCGGCCTGGGCTTCTGCCTCGGCCTTCTCGGCGCGGATCTGGGCCAGCAGGGCCTCGGCCTCGGCGCGCAGGCGGGCGGCCTCGTCGAGTTCAGCCTGGATCTTGGCGGCCTTGGCGTCGAGCACGCCCGCGACCAGCTTGGGCACGCCGGCGATGGCGGCGATCACGAAGAAGATGATCAGACCGATGGCGACCCAAAGTTCCGGGTTGGCCAGGTCGTAGAGATGGGGATTGAAGAATTCCATCAGGCGGCGCCCTTCACGGCGGCGGCGGCTTCAGCGCCGGTCGGCGCTTTACCGGTGAGACGTTCGACAATCGCTACGGCGGTGTCCGACGCGATGGTCGAGACGTTGGCCATGGCGGCGTCGCGGGTTTTGCCGATCGCAGCTTCCGCCTCGGCGATACGAGCAGAGACGACGGCCTCTTCCGCGGCGGCGCGGGCGTTGGCTTCGTCGGTCACGCGGGTCTTGGCGGCGGTGGCCGTGGCGCGCGAGGCGGCGCGGGCCTCCTCGACTTCGCGCTTGGCGGCTTCGGCCTGACCGGCGGCTTCAGCCTGCACCTGACGAGCCGTCTCGACCGCGGTCGAAATGGTCGAGGCGCGCTCATCGAACACGCGACGCATGCGCGGCGCGAAGATCTTGGCGATCAGGAGGTAGAGAACGGCGAACAGGAAGACCAGATAGACGATCTGGCCGACCCAGTGCTGGAACTCGAACTGGGGCAGGCCGCCCGACTCGTGTTCACCGCCGTGAGCGGCTTCGGTCGTGGCGTGCGTGTCCTCGACCGCGACCGGGTGGGTCGCGTCTTCGGGCATGACGGGGTGGGCTTGAGCGGTCATCGGTCGCCTGGAGAAGAGTCTGGAAGGTCGTCAGCCGGCGGCGCGGACCGGGTCCGCGCCGCCGAAGCCGATTACGAGATCCAGATCAGGATGCCCATGACGAAGGCCAGGATGCCCAGGGCTTCAGCCAGGGCGGCGCCGACGAACAGGTTGCCGATTTGCGAGCCGGCGGCCGACGGGTTGCGCAGGGCGCCCGCCAGGAATTGGCCGAAGATGTTGCCGACGCCGATGCCGGCGCCGATCATGCCGCACATCGCGATGCCGGCGCCAATGAGTTTAGCGGCTTGGGGATCCATGGTCTCAGTCCTGTTGGTCTAGGTTTTGGTTGGGTTGGAAAGAACTGGTCCGGCCCTAGTGGGCGTGGTCCAGGTTGACCACATCGTTGAGGTAGATGCAGGTCAGAACGGCGAAAACGAAGGCCTGAAGGAAGGCCACGAGGAACTCGAGGGCGGTCAGGCCGATGGTCATGCCCAGCGACAGCGGGAAGACCAGGATGCCGAACCAGCCGGCGCCGCCGATGATCGCGGTGGCGACGAAACCGGCGAACACCTTCAGGGCGATGTGGCCGCCCATCATGTTGCCGAACAGACGAAGCGTCAGGGTGATGGGGCGCAGCAGGAACGAGAAGAACTCGATCAGGCCGACGACGGGGCGCATGACCAGCGGGGCGCCGGTCGGCCAGAACAGCTTCAGGAAGCCGACACCGTTCTTGACGATGCCGACGATGACCACCAGCGCGAAGGTGATGACGCCGAAGGTGGCCGTGATGGCCAACTGCGAGGTGGCGGTGAAGCTCAGGAACATGCCGAGCAGGTTCATCGCCAGGATGAAGGTGAAGATCGAGAAGACGAACGGGAAGTATTTCTTGCCGTCGTGACCGATGATGGACTCGGTCAGTCCGTCGATCATGCCGAAGAGGGTCTCGCCCACGGCCTGCATGCGGCCCGGGACGACCTTGGCGCCGTTGGTCACGAGCGTCAGGAAACCCACGACGACGACGAAGGCGATGGTCATCGCCAGGTGCGAGTTCGTGAACGCGAGATCGACCTTGCCGACGAGCGGCAGGGTGACGTCGGGCAGATCGACGATCTTCTGGATCTGGAACTGGTGTAGCGGATCGGCCATCGGTCGATCAGGCTCCTTCATCTTCGTCGTCGAAGGGAACCGACTTCGGCTCCCCACTCTTGTTGGCCTCGGCCATGAGACGCTGCGCCGTGCGCCACGCCATCCAGACCGAGAGGGCGAAGCCCAGAAGGACCCCGCCGATAATTCCCACCGGCGAGGTGCCGGCGAAATGATCGACCCCGAAGCCGATCGCGAGACCCACGAAGACGCCGCCGAACAGGTCGGCGATGATCTTCCAGGCCTGGCCCGCCGCCGCCTGACCCGCAGCCTCGTGAGAGAGCGGCGGCGCGGTGCGCGCCTCCAGGTCGGATGCGCTCTTGTTGAGACGAGCGATCGCCTCTTCGCGCGATTCCGGTGGCAGGGACATGGCGGCCTCAGCGCTCCTTGATCCGCCGGTTGGCGAACCCCGGAGGGGGTCTGAATTCGGCGCGGAACCTATAGGCGAGACCCCCGCAGGTCAAGGCGGCGCGAGGATGCTTTAGATCATTGAAAATGCGCACGATTATTTCGCCGTTTGAGCGGGCGTGGCGAACGGTCGCTGTGCTGCGCGAGGATTCGCGCACGGGCCGTCGAACCGGGCCGCATCAAAGTGACGGCGACGACCGCGCAACCGCGTCTATCCGCCCGGCGTCGGCGCCGGGATCGCCGGCTCCTCGCCGCAGCGCAAGCCGGTGTAGAGGCCGTTGAGGTAGTACCAGCGCTGCTCGATGGACCGCGCCCGGGCCTCGCGGCGCTCGCGCTCCGGCCGGGTCAGGGCGTCCGCGCCGGCCAGGGCCAGGCCCGCGCCGGGGATCAGCATGGAGGCGCCCGCGCGGCCGACGCCGACGACCGAACTGAACACTCCGCCGCCCTGCCCGCCCCCCATCTGCGCGCTGAGGTCGGCCGCCTCGTCGGAAATCTGCCGGCAGTTCATGGCCGCGTCGCCGGTGCGGAAGATCTGCAGTTGCTCGGGCGGCGGCGATTCCGCCGACGCCTCCTGGGCGAGCACGGGCCCGGCGGCGAGCGCCAGGGCGAGAGACAGGACGATGGATTTCATGACGACGCTCCGAACCGCCCCGGTTCAAAACGGCATGCCGGCCTCTAGGTTGCCTCAGGCCCGAACCGCGCGGGTCGCCTCGACGCCCAGGGCCTGCAGGGCCGTGGCGGCGATCTGCTCGGCGTTCAGGCCGGCCTGGGCGTACTGGACCGCCGGGCTGTCCTGGTCCTGGAAGACGTCGGGGAGGTGCAGGGTGCGGATCTTGAGCCCGCCGTCCAACGCGCCCTTCTCGGCCAGCATCTGGAGCACGAAGGCGCCGAAGCCGCCCATGGCGCCCTCTTCCACCGTAATCAGGCATTCATGCTCGCGAGCGAGACGCAGGATCAGCGCCTCATCCAGCGGCTTGGCGAAGCGGGCGTCGGCGACGGTGGCCGAGACGCCGCGCGCGGCCAGGGCGTCGGCGGCCTTGAGCGATTCCTGCAGGCGGGTGCCCAGCGACAGGATGGCGACGGTCGTGCCCTCGCGCACGACGCGGCCCTTGCCGATCTGGAGCGGGGCGGCCAATTCCGGAATCTCGACCCCGACGCCGTCGCCGCGCGGGTAGCGGAAGGCCGAGGGGCGGTCGTCGATCTCCAGGCTGGTGGCGATCATGGCGGCCAGCTCGGCCTCGTCCGAGGCGGCCATCAGGACCATGCCCGGCAGCGCGCCCATGTAGCCGATGTCGAAGCTGCCCGCGTGGGTCGAGCCGTCAGCGCCGACCAGGCCGGCGCGGTCCATGGCGAAGCGCACCGGCAGGGACTGGATAGCCACGTCGTGGACGACCTGGTCGTAGCCGCGCTGGAGGAAGGTCGAATAGATGGCGCAGACCGGCTTCATCCCGTCGGCGGCGAGGCCGGCGGCGAAGGTGACAGCGTGCTGCTCGGCGATGCCGACGTCATAGGTGCGGGTCGGGAAGGCCGCGCCGAACAGGTCGAGGCCGGTGCCCGAGGGCATGGCTGCGGTGATGGCCACCACCGTCGGATCGATCTGAGCCCGCTTGATCAGCTCTGTGCCGAACACCTTGGTGTAGCTGGGCGCGTTGGAGACCGGCTTGGACTGCTTGCCCGAGACGACGTCGAACTTGACCACGGCATGCAGTTTGTCGGCGCTGCTTTCGGCCGGGGCGTAGCCCTTGCCCTTCTGCGTCACGACGTGGACCAGCACCGGGCGATCCGTGATGGCGGCGGCGTTCTTGAGGATGGGAACCAGGTTGTCCATGTCGTGCCCGTCGATGGGACCGACATAGTAGAAGCCCAGCTCCTCGAAGAAGGTGCCGCCTACGATCATGCCGCGGGCGTACTCCTCGGCCTTGCGGGCGGCGTTCTTGAACGGACGCGGCAGGTGTTCGACGAATTTCTTGCCGATGTTGCGGACCTGGCGATAGGCGCCGCCCGAGACCTGGCGGGCCAGGTAGGCGCTCATGCCGCCGACTGGGGGGGCGATCGACATGTCGTTGTCGTTGAGGATGACCATGAGTTGGCCATTGGTCGCCTCGGCGGCGTTGTTCATGGCCTCGTAGGCCATGCCGGCTGAGATCGAGCCGTCGCCGATGACGGCGACCACGCGGTTGTTCTCGCCCTTCTGGTCGCGGGCGGCGGCGAAGCCGAGCGCGGCGCTGATCGAAGTCGAGGCGTGGGCCGCGCCGAAGGGGTCGTATTCGCTCTCGGATCGCTTGGTGAAGCCCGACAGGCCGCCGCCCTGACGCAGGGTGCGGATGCGGTCGCGGCGTCCGGTCAGAATCTTGTGCGGGTAGCACTGGTGACCGACGTCCCAGATCAGGATGTCCCTGGGCGTCTCGAACACATGGTGCAGGGCAACCGTCAGCTCGACCACGCCCAGGCCGGCGCCGAGGTGGCCGCCGGTCACCGATACGGCGTCGATGGTCTCGGTCCGCACGTCGTCAGCCAACTGCTTCAGCTGGGCGATGTCGAAGTCCCGCATATCGGCGGGGAACTTCACCTGGTCGAGGATCGGGGTATCGGGCATGCGGGCGGTTCGTACCTAGGCCTTTGGTCTTCCAACACGCAGTAGAGCATTTCGCTGCGGTCGAGGTCGATGCGATCTGAAAAATCCGTGCAGGAACGGTGCATCTAGCGCGAGAGCAGCGTTCCGGCGAGAGCCCATGTTGTCACTGTGGGCTTTGGGATTCCGCTCACCTGAGGGCAAGTTCGCGGGCCAACCGGACGGAATCGCCCCTCGTCGAAACCGAGATCAGGGCCTCCGTCGCCGCACTGATCAAATGTTCCAACCATCGAAAGTCCCGGCTGCGCCTGTTTCCAATGGCCCAGTCGATGTGAGCGCTCTCCTCCACGCGAATGTCGGAGATGACACGACGCATCTCGTCGTCCCGCCCCTCGGCCCAGCGGATTTGGTCGTCCAGATGCCGATGGACCGTCGTTTCCACCGCCTCGGTGCAGGCGAGGATGGCCTCGCGGCCCAGAAGCCCCGTCAGCAGCCCCAGAACCGCGCCGCCGACACCCCAGATCCACATCATCCGACAGGGCTTAGCCTCGCGCGTTGGCATCAACTCCCGGAACCGGCGCCGATGCGTCCGCTCATGCTCCAACGCCTCCCGCAGGAAAGGCAGCAGGTCCGGGGCCCGAACCTGGGCGGCGAGAATCTGCACGCTATAGATACTGATCGCGCCATGCTCACCGCCGTGGTTCACCCTCAGGATGCGGGCCGCGATGGTGACGTTCAGCGCCAAGCCTTCAGGACCGGCGCTGAAGCACAAAGTCCACGCTGGCCTTAAGGATATCCGCGTCGGGCCCGAACACGTCCAAGTGGGCGCGGGCCTGGTCCGCCAGGTGCGCGACCCTGTGCCGCGCCTGGTCGACGCCCAGCAGGGTGACGAAATTGGTCTTGCCCTGGGCGTGATCCTTGCGGGCCGCCTTGCCCAGAATGTCTTCGTCGCCCTCGACGTCCAGCAGGTCGTCGACGATCTGGTAGGCCAGGCCGATGTCGTGGGCGAAGCTGGTCAGGGCCTGGCGGTGCACCTCGCGGGCCTGGGCGATGATCAGCGGGATCTCGAAGGCGAAGGTGAACAGGGCGCCGGTCTTGAGCCGCTGCATGCGGGCCACGCCGCCCAGGTCGTCGCGGACGCCAAGGAGGTCGATCATCTGGCCGCCGGCCATGCCGCGCGCGCCGGACGCCATCGACAGACGGGCCGCCAGCTCGCAGCGGATGGCGGGATCCTCGTGGGTGTCCTCGTGCAGGATGATGTCGAAGGCGGCGGTCTGCAGCGCATCGCCGGCGAGGACGGCGGTAGCCTCGTCATAGGCGATGTGCACCGTCGGACGGCCGCGCCGGACGTCGTCATCGTCCATGCAGGGCAGGTCGTCATGGACCAGGCTGTAGGCGTGGACGCACTCCAGGGCGCAGGCGGCGCGCAGGACCGGGCGTTCCTCGATGTCGAACAACTGGGCGGCCTCGAGGGCGAAGAAGGGCCGCAGCCGCTTGCCCGGACCGAGCGCGGCGTAGCGCATGGCCTCGGTCAGGCGCGATTCCGGCCCCTCGGCGCGCGGCAGCAATTCATCCAGCGCCACGGTGACCAGGTCGGCGACCTCGGCCACCCGGTCGATGACGCCCTGCTCGGGCGAGTTGGCGGCGTGAGGCTTGTTCAGAACAGCCTCCCGCCCACGGGAACGTCGCGATCGACCCCGACCAGCACCACGGCGCCGTTCTCGTCAGGGAAGCCGAGGGTCAGGACCTCGGACCGGACCGGCCCGATCTGCCGCGGCGGGAAGTTGACCACGGCGGCGACCTTGCGGCCCTCCAGCTCCTGGAGCGTGTAGTGCACGGTGATCTGGGCCGAGGACTTCTTGACCCCGATGTCCGGACCGAAGTCGATGGTCAGCTTGTAGGCGGGCTTGCGGGCCTCCGGGAACGGCTCGGCCTTTAGCACCCGGCCGACGCGAACATCGACCTTCATGAAGTCGTCGAAGCCGATGGTTTCGGCCGGCGCGGACATCAGTCGAACGCCGCCGGCTCGGCGCCGCGCGGCTGGCCGTCGGGACCCACGACGATCTTCTCGACGCGCAGTTGGGCGGCCTTCAGCCGCGCCTCGCAATGCGCCTTCAGGCGCGCGCCCTCCTCGTACAGGGCGATCGATTCCTCGAGCGGCGCCTGGCCGGATTCCAGCTTCTGGACGATCTGCTCCAGGCGCTGCAGCGCGTCTTCAAAACTCAGATCGGCGGGGATGGGAGTGTCGGTCATAGGGCTTCCACGGACGAACACCTTCCTTAGTCAGTGGACCCCGTGGCGGCAATGCGTTGAAAGGGCGTTCCACATACCGTCGTTACCGACTACACGCGTTCAGGTTCGGGAAGAGCGGGGAGCGATCATGCGGGGATGGCTGATCATCGCGGGAGTGTGCGCCGGACTGGCGGGCTGCGCCTCCGTGCCTCGGGACCAGGCGGCCGATCTGGCCAAGAGCGGCGCGGAGGCCTCGGACCTTGCGGCGAAGGAGGTGCGCGACCTGTCGGGACGGCTGGACCGGCAGGAAGAGCTGATGGCCTTCACCAACACCTGGGAGACCTGCATCGAACTGGCCGATCCGAACCAGTGTGAGCCGGCGGACCAGAGCGACGCCAACGCCCAGGAGGTCGGCAAGCTGATCCGGGCGATCAACCTGAGGGCCGATGCGCTGACCGCCCTGGCCGACGCCTATCGGGCGCTGGGACAGGAGGCGCAGTACGACGCGGCGGGCGCGATGGAGGCCGTGGTCGGTCGCCTGACCACCAGCGTCAACGCCTATGCCGACATCCTGCAACCCGGATCGGGCGCCCTGATCAGCGCCCCTCTGGGCAGCGCGATCAGTCAGGGCGCGGGGCTGCTGGCCGGCGACCGGCAACGGACCCGGCTGCGCAACGGCAGCGCCCGCATCCGCGACGCCGTCGTCCTGCTGCGCCGGTCGCTGGGGGCCGAGATGCGGCTGTTCAACGCCCTGTCGGGATCGTTCGCTAATCAGGAAGGCGCCGCGGTCGAGGCCCTCTACAACGCCGGACTGATCTCGCGATCGCCCCTGTTGCAGCCCATGGCCGCCGACCTGGGCGTGACCCTGGTCCCTGACGCCGAGCAGATCCTGGCGTCCAATCCCAGCGCGCGGGGCGCGACCCTGGCCTTCCTGCGCGGACAGGCCAATGACCGGGTGCGCCTGCAGGCCGCGCGCTATGACGCCATCCTGAACACCCTGGCCAAGCTGGAGACGGCCCACACCGATTTCGAGACCGTGGGCGCCGCCGACATCGCGGACCTGAACCGGGCCATCGCCGAGATCACAGCCCTGATCCCCGCGCCGAAGGAGGCCGCCCGATGAGCAGCACCCATGAGGAGCGCTTCGCCTTGGCCGCTCAGGCCTATTCGGATGCGTGGAGCGCCCGCAAGGCGGACCGCAAGGCCTGCGGCGGCGACGCGGTGAAGCTGAAGGCGATCAACGCCAACCTGGACGGCCTTCACACCCAGATGCTGCGCGCCGCCAAGGCCTGGCTGGCCGAAACCGGCCCAGCGGTGGAGGCCGCGTTCAAGGCCGCGAAGGACGCCAAGGCCGCGGTCGACAAGGCGCGTCAGGACGAGGTGGACATCGTCACCCGGCTGGGGGCGTTCGCCGATCTGCTGGACGGGGTGAAAACCCTGATCGACAAGGCGAAGAAGGCGACGGAAGACGCCTGACCGGCTCAGGGCGCCGGCGTCTCGACTCGGCGGGCGGAGATGATGCGGACGCGCGGCTCCAGCATCTGGCCCTGCATGACACCTTCGCCTTCAGTCGGCGACTTGGGCGCCGCCAGGATGGTGCGAACCACATCCATGCCCTCGACCACATGGCCGAACACGGCGTAGCCCGGATCGTCAGGCGTGGTCTTGCCGGCGTCCAGCGAGGTCAGGCTGCCCACGATGATGAAGAAGTCGGCCGTCGCCGTGCCGGGCGCGTTCTGCGCCATCGACAGGGCGCCTTCGGTGTGGGTCAGGCCGGTCTGGCTGGTCGGCTCATGCGCCACGGGCGGCAGGATCCGGTCCCGGGCGCCGCTGGCGCCGCCCTGGATCAGGCCCGCGTCCGGCCCCAGTTGCATGGCGCGATAGAAGGTCAGGCCGTCGAGACGGCGCTGGTCGACATAGCGGAGGAAGTTGGCCGAGGTCAGCGGCGCGCGCGGATCGGTCTCGACGAGGATGGTCCCCAGATCGGTGACGAGGGCCACGCGGACCCCGGCGGGTGCGGGCGTCGCGGCATCCTGGGCCAGGACCGGGCCGGCGCCGAACAGCAGAAGAAGGCCGAGGAGGCCGGAAAGCAGGGATCGCCGGATCATGACGCCTCCGTTTCGCTTCAGCGCTTCTCGTAGCGGCGCTGGGACCAGTAGCGGAAGCCCTGGTTGTGAACCAGCTTCCACCCGTCGGCCTTCAGGCGGCGACCGACCATGTGATTGAAATAGCCGTGCGCCAGCACCAGCACGTCCTGACCGCTTTCGGCGCGTCCGATGAGGACCTGGGCGGCCTGCTCGGCGCGAGCCTCGGCCTCGTGCCGGGTCTCCTGACCCTCGTGGTGATTGAAGGCGTGCCACCAGAAACGGGCGACCGCGCCCCAGTATTTCGGCGGCAGCTTGAACCAGGCGGGGAAGTGCGGCGGCGGCAGCGGCGCCTCGATGAACAGGGCGTCGGTCATGACCTCCTTGCCCGCGGCGGCGGCGGCGGCCGTCTCCTGCGCACGGGGGCGGGTCGAGGCGTAGATGGCGCCCGCGCCCTCGGCGGCGGCGACCAGTTCGGGCGGAGGAGTCTGGCCGGCGCGCAGGCCGCCGATCTCATACTTCGCCCACCAGTCGCGGTACTGGTCCGAGGTCAGCATGCATTTGCGCGACAGGGCCGGTTCGCCATGGCGGGCCAGGATAATGGCGCCGGGACGCACCGCGACCAGCGCCGCCCTGACGCGATCTTGGGGCGGGACAGGCTCTGACGGCGCGGACGCGGGGGTATCGACCAAGGATGAGTCTCTAGCGGCGAGGGGCATAACATTGGAGGGCCAAACCTTTGGCAGACCGTCCTTATTCCTCCCCCAGGGCCTGTACATGGGCGACCGCCGAACGGCCCAGCCCTTCTAGGTCGTAACCGCCCTCGAGCGATGAGACAACCTTCCCGCCGCAGCACGAACGCGCGACCTCTATGACGGCGCGGGTGGCCCAGGCGAAATCCTCGGCCTCCAGGCTCTGGTGGGCCAACGGATCGCGGCGGTGCGCGTCGAATCCGGAGGAGATCAGAATCAGGTCGGGCCGAAAGCCCTGCAAGGCCGGCATCAGTCCGCCGGCGAAGGTCGCGCGCCACGCCTCGCGCGCCGCGTGGGGCGCGACGGGCGCGTTGACGATGTTGCCGACGCCGGTCTCGGAGGCGGCGCCCGTGCCGGGATAGAGCGGCATCTGGTGGATGGAGCCCAGAAACAGGCTGTCGTCGGTCTCGAACGCCGCCTGGGTGCCGTTGCCGTGGTGCACGTCGAAATCGATCACGGCGACGCGGACCAGGCCTTCCGACTGGGCCACGCGGGCGGCGACGGCGACGTTGGAGAACAGGCAGAACCCCATGGCGCGGTCGGGCTCGGCGTGGTGGCCGGGCGGACGGACGGCGGCGAAGGCGCGGGTCAGCTCGCCCCGGGCCACGGCGCGCACTGCATCGACCACCGCCCCGGCGGCCAGGCGGGCGGCGCGGATGCTGCCGGGCGAAAGGACGGTATCGGCGTCCAGCTGGTTCAGCCCCTCGGCGGGCGAGGCGTCCAGCAGGCGGGCGACATAGGCCGCCGGGTGCAGCCGCTCCAGATCGGCGACCGAGGCTTCGGCGGCGGCGCGGCGGTCGCGGCCCAGGCCGGCGTCGTCCAGCGCGTCCAGCACCGCCTTCAGCCGCTCCGGGCTTTCCGGATGTCCCAGCCCCGGCTGATGGGCCAGCATATCGGGATGGGTGAAGAGAACCGCGCTCACGAGGCGCAGGCCCGGTCGGTGACGCGCAGGTGGCTTTCGCCCCACGCCTTCAGGGCGAGGACCACCGGCGTCAGATCCCGCCCGGCGTCGGTCAGGCGATACTCCACGCGCGGCGGAACCTCGGCGTAGACGGTGCGGGAGATCAGGCCGTCATCCTCCATCTCGCGCAGCTGCTTGGTCAGCATCCGCTGGGTGACGTCGCCGACCAGCCGCCGCAAGGCGTTGAAGCGCAGGTTTTCCTGCGTCAGCAGCTGATAGACGATCATGCCCTTCCACTTGCCGCCGATCAGGTCGAGCGAGGCGTCGACGACGCATTCCCCATCACGCACACGACGCTCGACAGGGCGATGGTAGAGGTGAGAGGCGGTATCCATTCAGGTACTACATCCAGAAAATGACCGTACTTGCCAGCAATGGCAAGGTGCATCAGGTGGGAGTCCGTCGCAACGGAGATCACCATGAAAGCCATCGGAACCCTCGCCCCGCGCCCCTCTGACGATCCGGCCGCCCTGATCGCCTTCGACGCGCCCGAGCCGGCGCCGCGGCCCCGGGACCTGCTGGTCGAGGTTCGGGCCGTGGGCCTGAACCCGGTCGACGCCAAGGTCCGCGCCGGCCGGACCCCCACTGACGGCCAGCCGTCGATCCTGGGCTACGACGCCGCGGGGGTGGTGGTCGGGGTCGGCGCCGAGGCCAGCCTGTTCAAGGTCGGGGACGAGGTCTTCTACGCCGGGCAGATCGATCGGCCGGGTTCGAACGCCGAACGACAGGCGGTGGATGAGAGAATCGTGGGGCCGAAGCCGAAGTCGCTGACCTTCGCCGAAGCCGCCGCCCTGCCCCTGACGGTCATCACGGCCTGGGAACTGCTGTTCGATCGGATGAAGGCCGGGAAGGACGAGGACGAGACCCTGCTGGTCGTCGGCGGGGCCGGCGGCGTCGGCTCGGCCCTGATCCAGATCGCGCGGGCGGTGACGGACCTGCGCGTCGTGGCCACGGCTTCGCGGCCCGAGACACGGCAATGGTGCCTCGATCTCGGCGCCCATGCCGTCATTGACCACACCGGCCCCATCGACGAGGCGCTGGAGGCCGCGGGCGAACGTGCGCCGAAATACATCGCCGCCCTGACCCAGACGCCGCGCCATTTCGAGGCCCTGGCCCGCGCGATCGCCGTGCAGGGCGTGATCGGCTGCATCGACGACTTCAAGGGCCTGCCCGTCGAACTGCTGAAGGGCAAGAGCGCGGGCTTCGTCTGGGAGTTCATGTTCGCCCGCCCGATGCACCAGACCGCCGACATCCAGGCCCAGCATGACCTGCTGACGCAGGTCGCCGCCCTGGTGGACGCCGGGAAGATCCGCACCACCCTGACCGAAAACCTGGGCCCGTTGTCGGTGGAGGCCCTGCTGGAAGGACACCGGCGGCTGGAGAGCGGATCGACCATCGGCAAGCTCGCGCTGGACGCCTTCCCACGCTAAGCGGGGCGGATGACCGACGCGATCATCCGCCCCGCCCGCACCGAAGACGCACAGGCGCTGGCCGACCTGGGCCGCCAGACCTTCATCGACACCTTCGTCGCCGCCGACGGCTTCGCCATTCCCTATCCGGAAGCCGACCTGACGGCCTTCCTGGACGCGAGCTTCAACGCCGACACGATCCGCACCAAACTGGCCGAGCCGGGCGCGGCCTGGTGGGTGGCGGAGCGCGACGGCGACCTGCTGGCCTTCGCCAATACCGGACCGAACACCCTGCCCCACCCCGAGGGCGAGGCCGGCCACGCGGAGCTGCGGCGGCTGTACGTCTCGAAGGCCGCGCAGGGGCTGGGACTGGGCACCCGGCTGCTGGCGATCTCGCTGGAGTGGATGCAGGCCAACACCACCGGCCCGATGTGGATCGGGGTCTGGAGCGGCAACCTGAAGGCCCAGAAGCTCTACGAGGCCTACGGCTTCGAGAAGGCGGGCGAGTACCGCTATCCGGTCGGCTCGTGGTTCGATGACGAGTTCATCTTGCGGCGCGGCTGATCGGCGATCAGGTTAGGGGCATGCTCCTGCCCTTCTTCACCGCCCTGCGCGACGCGAAAGTCCCCGTGTCGATGAAGGAATGGCTCCATCTGATGGAGGCCATGGACAAGGGCGTGGCCGGCGGAAAGGTGGATGACTTCTACCACCTGTCGCGCGCCGTTCTGGTCAAGGACGAGAAGCACTACGACCGCTTCGACCAGGTGTTCGGCAAGGTGTTCGCGGGGATCGAGACCGTCGGCGCGGGCGAAGACCTGACCACCGACCTGCCCGAGGACTGGCTGCGGCTGCTGAACGAGAAATTCCTCTCAGACGAGGAGAAGGCCCAGATCGAGGCCATGGGCGGCTTCGAAAAGCTGATGGAGACGCTGAAAGAGCGTCTGGAAGAACAGAAGGGCCGGCACGAGGGCGGCAGCAAATGGGTCGGCACCGGCGGGACCAGCCCCTTCGGCCACGGCGGCTACAATCCCGAAGGCGTGCGCATCGGCGGCCCCGGCAAGCAGGGCCGGGCCGTAAAGGTCTGGGAGAAGCGCGAGTACAAGAACCTGGACGATCAGGTCGAACTGGGCACGCGCAACATCAAGGTCGCCCTGCGCCGCCTGCGCCGCTTCGCCCGCCAGGGCGCGGCGGACGAGCTGGACATGGACGCCACCATCGACGGCACGGCGCGCCAGGGTTGGCTGGACATCCACATGCGGCCCGAGCGGCGCAACACGATCAAGGTGCTGCTGTTCCTCGACATCGGCGGCTCGATGGATGCCCATGTGAAGATGTGCGAGGAGCTGTTCTCGGCCGCGAAGACCGAGTTCAAACACCTCGAATTCTTCTACTTCCACAACTGCCTCTACGAGGGGGTGTGGAAGGACAACCGGCGCCGGCACACCGAGAAGATCCCGACCTGGGAGGTGCTGAACAAATACCCCGCCGACTGGCGCGCCATCTTCGTCGGCGACGCGACCATGAGCCCCTATGAGGTGACCATGCCCGGCGGCTCGGTCGAGCACTGGAACGAGGAGGCCGGCGCGGTCTGGCTGAAGCGGGCCACGCAGCAGTGGGACAAGGTGGCGTGGCTGAACCCGTCGCCGGAGCGGTACTGGAACTATTCGGCGTCCGTGGGCCTGATCCGCGATGTCATCGACGAACGCATGTATCCGCTGACGCTGGACGGGCTGGAGAAGGCGATGCGGGCGCTGGCGAAATAGGCTAGCGTGGGACCGTACATTTCGGAGGCTCCCCCCATGCTGACCGCCGCCGTGCTTTCCGCCCTGATGCTGCAACAGGCCGCGCCCGGCCCGGTCGTCTGGACCGCGCCCGCGGAGCCCGCTCCCGCAGTGACCGCGACAGCCGCCGCCCCCGCGATTCCCGACTGGGCCCGCGCCGATCCGTTCGGCTATGAGCGCTCGGAATGCAGCCCCCTGATCCGCGCGGCCTCGGAGCCGATGGAGGCATGCCAAAGCCGCGTGCGCCTCGCCCTGGCCGCCAATCTCGGCGACGCCCTGCCCGCCGGCCTGCGCCCCAGCGGATCGCCGGACAACTGCCGCCAGGAAGCGGCCGGCGACCGCTATGCGATGCAGTGCGGCGCGCCGAGCCGCAGCGTGCCCGCCGGCCCGGATCTGAGCGACCGGAACTGCACGACCCGACCCGCCGTCACGAACCAGGGCGCGGTCGCCTTCCGCGAGGAATGCACGGTCGGCGGCCGGGAGGTTCGCGAAGAAGGCCTGAAGATCAACCTCGGCCGCCGCGACTGACTCCCCTCAGGCGGATACGCGAACGCCGCGCTCCCGGAGGGAACGCGGCGCTTCGAAATGCAGGATCGGACGGTCCTAGCTGCGCTTGTCGCCGCGCAGGGTGTCCTTGAGGCCGCCGACGGCGTTCTGGATCTTGCCGGCGGCCTGGTCGGCCTTGCCTTCCGCTTTCAGCTTTTCGTCGCCGGTGATCTTGCCGGCGAGTTCCTTGGCCTTGCCGCCGATGTTCTTGGCGGCGCCGTCGATACGGTCTTGATCGGGCATCAGAGTCTCCTTGGAAGAGCGCCGAGGGGAGGACGGCGCTTCGATAGGAGAACGGGCGAAGGCGGAGCGATGTTCCCGCCCGCGTCACAGTGTGCGGGACCGCACGGAGATCAGCCCTAGAGCGAAATCGGTTGAGCTGGACGCTGTCCAGCTCGGCTCAGATTTCGCTCCAGTTTGATGCTGGACCATTTTTTGGATTCAGGTCGATCCGACCTGAAGCAAAAATGGTCTTGCGCCGCAACCACGCCGCCACCGCCCAGGCATGGGCGTCGTGGCGCAACTCGTTCAGGGCGGTGTGCGGATGCAGCCAGACCAGCTCGTGATCCGCCTCGACCTTGGCCGAGGGATCCAGCGAGACCTGTTCGGCGATCCAGTAGCCGCCGGTGTTGTTGAGAGGCTCGCCGGTCGATTTGCGGAAGAACTGGGAGGCCTCGGCGATGCGGGCGAAGGGGCGAACGGTCATGCCCGTCTCCTCCACGAACTCGCGGATCAGCGCCTGTTCCTCGTTCTCGTCGCCATCCACCGCGCCGCCCGGCAGGTCGTAGTAGCTGCCCTCGCCGCGATCGACCCGAACACAGGCCAGCTTGCCGTCGTGGAAAACCAGGCCGAAGGCGGTGGGGCGCAGGACATAGTCGAGCCCAGGCTCCGCAACGCCGAACTGCAAGGCGGCGGTCATGTCAGAGATCGAAGGCCAGGCGCGCGCGAACGCCCTTGTGCGCCCGGTCGAACTCGACCGTCGAACGCAGGCCCGAGGCCATGGCCGAGATGATCTTGCCGCCCAGACCGGTGCCCTTGGGGGATCCGTCACCCATGCCCGGGCCGTCGTCCTCGACGGTCAGCAGGGCGCGGCCGTCAGCGTCGGCGCGCAGGATGACGCGGATCTCGCCCCCTTGCCCGGGCGCGTAGGCGTACTTCACCGCATTGGTGACCAGTTCGGTGACCACCACGCCCAGAGAAACCGCCTGATCGGTCGACACCCGCAGGGGCTCGACCTCAAGCGTGATGGCGGGCGAGCCCGCGCCCGGTCCGACCGACTTGCCCAGCTCGTCGATCAGGCCCTTCAGGTACTCGTCCATGTCCACGGAGGTCATGTCGCCCGAGGTGTAGAGGCGGCGGTGGACGTGGGCGACGGCCTCGATGCGGGCCTGGGATTCCTTCAGCGCCGCCCGGGCGCCCTCATCGGCGAGGTGGCGCAGCTGTAGCGACATGAAGCTGGACACCAGCTGCAGCGAGTTGCCGACACGATGGTTGACCTCGCGCAGCATGGCCTCGGCGCGGTCGCGGGCGAGGCGGACCTGTTCCTGCGCCTCGTCATGCTCGCGCTGCAGGCGGCGGCGCCGCACCGCTTCCTCGACCGCGTTGCGCAGCAGGGCGGTGAAGTCCTCGGACACGTCCTTGATGACGTAGTCGGCGGCGCCGGCGCGCAGGGCGGCGACGGCGATACGCCCCTCCTGGGCTCCGGTCACATAAACCACCGGCGGCGGGTCGGTCAGAGCGACGATGTCCGGCAATACGTCCAGCCCGTCGCGGCCGGGCATGTAGTGGTCCAGGGCGACGGCGTCGAAATCGCCCGGACGCGTGATGAGAAGGTTCAGCCCCGCATCCCCGTCGGGGGCGCAGGAAACGGCGTAGCCGTGACGCCCGAGCTCCTTCTCGACCAACCGCGACAGTCCGCGGTCATCGTCGATGTAGAGCAGGCGGATGACCTCCCCGTGGGTCTTCACTCGATCTCCGGCGCCTGCATGACGGACAGGAAAAGCCCGAGCTGGCGGATAGCTCCCGCAAAGCTTTCGTAGTCGACCGGCTTGGTGATGTAGACGTTGCAGCCCAGATCGTAGCAGCGCTGGATCTCGACCTTGTCGTCCGTGGTGGTCAGGACGACCACCGGCGCGCGGCGCAGTCGCTCGTCGTTCTTGACCTTCTCCAGAATGTCCGTGCCCGACATGTCCGGCAGGTTCAGGTCCAGCAGGATCAGCAGCGGCCCGTTGGCCTTGACGGGGGCGCTGAACAGATAGTCCAGGGCGGAGCTGCCGTCGGCGAAGTGCGCGATATCATTGGCGATGTTGGCGCGGCGGATATTCTTTTCGATCAGCTTGGCGTGACCGAGATCATCCTCGATCATGACGATCTTGACGGAACTGCTCATCAATAATCTCCGGGGCCGGCAAGGGTCAGGCGTGTGGGGAATTTGAGAGTGAATGTCGAGCCCTTTCCGAGCTCTGAATCCACTGCGATATCACCGCCGAGGCGGCGAACACTGTTGCGCACGAACGCCAGTCCCAGGCCTTCGCCGGCCCGATCCTGGCGGCCCGACCGGCGGAACAGCTCGAAGATGCGCTCGTGATCCTTGGGCGAGATGCCCCGGCCGTTGTCCTCAATGCGGTAGACGTTCCAGTCGCCCTGCACCTCTCCCGAAACGACGATGCGGCCCGGGCGGCCCTGTTCGAGGTATTTGACGGCGTTATCGATCAGGTTGCCGAACACCTGCTCGACCGACAGCCGGTCGCTGTCCAGCCGGGGCAGGGGCTCCACGACGACCTCGGCATCGGCGGACTCGGTCTGGTGGCGGACGCTGTCGGCGATGCCCCGCACCATCTGCGTCATGTCCAGCAGTTCGGGGACCAGCGTCCGGCGGCCTTCGCGGGACAGCTTCAGGATGGCGTTGATCAGCCGGTCCATCTTCTCGGTCGAGGCGCGAATGAAGCCGATGGCCTCCGGCATGTCCTCGCGGACGGCCACGATGATCTCAGGGTCCACCTTCCGGCGGCTCTCGGCCTCGACGATCGCCTTGTCGATGACCTTGCCGACCTGTTCCAGCTCGGAGGTGTAACCCATGACGTTGACCAGGGGCGCGCGCAGGTCGTGGCTGACGATATAGGCGAAGCGCTGGATTTCCTCGTTGGCGCGGGTCAGGTCTGAGGTTCGCTCGCGGACCTTGGCTTCCAGACCCGCGTTCATGCGATGCACCGCGTCCCGGGCGGCCTGGATCTCGGCCACATAGCGGCGGATCAGCCAGGCGCTGACGCCGGCGAGGACGATGATCAGCACGCCGCCGATGGCGTTGACCAGAACCGTGATGCTGCCGGCCCATTCGGACTGGCGGGTCCGGAACTGCATCCGGGTCTCCAGAATCTCGTCGATGCTGGACGCCTCGCTGCGGAAGGCGTCCATCGTCGCCTTGCCCTCATTGCCGCGCACCACCCCGAGGGCCTGCCCCAGACGCCCGGTGCGCGCCATGACGATGGTCCGTTCCAGCTCGGCGTCCTTGGTCTCCGCCAGCTGACGCAGGTGGACGACGCGGGGCTCGATGTCCGGATCACCGCGCGACAGCTCGGTCAGCTCGGCCAGGATGTTCGGCAGGTCGCGGGAGGCCTCGTCGTTGATCTCGAGGTATTCGGTGTTTCCCGTCAGCAGGAAGCCCCGTTGCCCGGTCTCGGCGTCGATCAGCCGGATCAGCACCGTCCGCGTCTGGCGGCGCAGCAGTTGCGCCTTCTCGACCTCGTCGTTGAAGGTCGCCGTGCGGCGGATCATCACGAAGGTGGCCGCGTTGCTGGCCAGCAGCAGGACAATGGCGAGCGCGAGAAGGCCCGCGACCCGACGACCCAGGGTCGGCGTCCGCAAAAACTGGCCCAAGGCCTCAAGCGTGTCGCGCAACGCCGAACTCATCGGATACGAGCATTAGCGTCGCGCTTTGCCCTGTCCAGTCGCGCGCAGGGAGAAACTCTCGCCGAGTTGAGGATTTAGGGTAAAGATCGTCGGGTCTTGTTCGGGGGAAGAGGCGCAAATGGTCTGGTGGTGGTGGATCGTACCGGCGGTCGTGGGACTGATCGGACTGGTGCTTTTGTTCAAGGGCCTGGGGGCCCTGTTCCGGGGGAAACTCGTCTCCGGCCTCCTGGGCGGCGTCGGTGGAGCCGGCTTCATGGCCGTGGCGGCGATCGCGGCGCTGCTGGCGCTGGACGTCCAGACCTATTCGCGGCTGGTCTATGAGCGGCCGGTGGCGACCATCACCACCCGCCATCTGGGCCCCCAGTATTACGAAGCCACCGTCATCCAGCCCGGCAACGGCGAGAACATGCCGGCGGCGACCAATCTGTATCCGCTGCACGGCGACGAATGGCGCATCGAGGCCCAGGTCCTGAAATGGAAGCCGTGGGCCAATGTCCTGGGCCTGAACACCCAGTACCGGCTGGACCGCCTGTCAGGCCGTTATCAGTCCATCCAGCAGGAGATCAACGCCGAGCGCAGCGTGCATCCGCTGTCGATGACCGAGGCGGACAACGGCCTGCCGTGGAAGATCAGCACCTGGGATACGGCGCGGAAGTACCGCAAGTACGTCGACGCCGTGGACACCCTGTACGGCGGCGCGGCCTATATGCCGATGGCCGACGGCGCGCGCTACGACGTGTGGATAACCCAGTCCGGCCTGATCGCCCGCCCCGCCAACGACGTGGCCCGCAACGCCTCGGCCGGCGGCTGGGTCTCGGTGGACTGATCTAGACCGAGCCGATGGTCCGCAGGCGCGCCTTGGGGTGCACCTCGTTCTGGCTCATGACCACGGTCTGGCCGCGGAAGCGCTCAATGATGGAGCGCACGTAGGGCCGCACCTGCGGCCCGGTCAGCAGCACCGCTGTCTCGCCCGCCATGGCGGCCCGCTCGAACACGTCGCGGACGGCGCGGATGAAGTCCTGCAGACGCGAGGGGGCCATGGCCAGTTGCTTGTCTTCCCCGGGGCCGATCAGGCTTTCGGCGAAGGCGGCTTCCCACTCGGGCGACAGGGTGACGATGGGCAGGGCGCCGTCGTCGCCCTTGTGCTGCCAGCACAGCTGGCGGGCCAGGCGCGCGCGGACGTGCTCGACCAGGGTGGTGACCGAGCTGGTGTGCGGCGCGGCCTCGGCCAGCCCCTCCAGAATGGCGGCCAGGTCGCGGATCGAGACCTTCTCGCGCAGCAGGGACTGCAGGACGCGCTGCAGGGTGGTGACGGTGACCACCGAGGGGATCAGTTCGTCGACCAGCTTCTTCTCTTCCGTGCCCAGTTCCTTCAGCAGCTTCTGCACCTCGGCGTAGGAGAGCAGGTCGGCCATATTCTCCTTGAGGATCTCGGTCAGGTGGGTGGTCAGCACCGTCGACGGATCGACGATGGTGTAGCCGCGGAAGGTCGCTTCCTCGCGCAGGCTTTCGTCGATCCAGGTGGCGGGCAGGCCGAAGGCGGGCTCGCGCGTGTGCTCGCCCGGCAGCTCGACCTGACGGCCGGCCGGATCCATGGCCATAAGGGAGCCCAGGCGCACCTCGCCGGTCCCGGCCTCCATCTCCTTGATCCGGATCGCATAGCCCTGGGTGCCCAGCCGCATGTTGTCCAGGATGCGCACCGACGGCATGACGAAGCCGTACTCCTGGGCCAACGAACGGCGCAGGGCGCGGACCTGGTCCGTCAGGCGGCGGCCCTCCAGATCGTTGATCAGCGACAGCAGGGAATAGCCCAGCTCGATCTTGACCTCGTCGATGGTCAGGGCGGTGCCGATGGGCTCCTCGACATCCTCCTTGGGACCGGCTGCGGCCTGGGCGATCTCGGCCTCTGTCGGCTGAGGCTTGAGCCGCTGGCGGCCCAGCCGCCAAGCCATGAAGCCCGCCCCCGCCGCCAGGGCCATGAAGGGGATCAGCGGCATGCCGGGGATGACGCCGATCAGGGCCGAGGCGGCCGAGACGACGCCCAGGCTGACGGGATTGGTGGCCAGCTGGCTGACGAAGGCCTTGTCCGCCGTGCCCTCGACGCCCGCCTTGGACACCAGGAAGCCGGCGGCGATCGAGATGATGATGGCCGGGACCTGGGTCACCAGGCCGTCGCCGATGGTCAGCTGGATATAGGTGTTGGCCGCCTCGCTGATCGGCATGCCGTGCGAGATGACGCCGATCAGGATGCCGCCGATGGCGTTGATGAAGGTGATGATCAGGCCGGCCACGGCGTCGCCGCGCACGAATTTGGACGCACCGTCCATGGCCCCGAAGAAGGTCGATTCCTGCTCCAGCTCCTTGCGGCGCAGCTTGGCCTGGTCTTCGGTGATCAGGCCGGACGACAGGTCGGCATCGATGGCCATCTGCTTGCCCGGCATGGAGTCCAGGGTGAAGCGGGCGGACACTTCAGCGATCCGGGTCGAACCCTTGGTGATGACCACGAAGTTCACCACCAGGATGATCGCGAAGATGATCACCCCGATGATGAAATTGCCGCCCATCATCAGCTCGCCGAAGGCGGCGATGACCTGACCGGCGGAGGCGTGCCCCTCCTGCCCATGGGTCAGGATCAGGCGAGTGGAGGCCAGGTTCAGGCCCAAACGGAACAGGGTCGAGACCAGCAGCACCGTCGGGAAGATGGCGAAGTCCAGCGGCCGCTTCATCATCACGGCCGTCATCAGGATCAGCACGGACGAGACCAGCGAAATGGCCAGCAGCAGGTCCAGCAGGAATTTTGGCACCGGCAGGATCAGCAGCATGATCACGCCGATCACGCCGACGGCCATCAGCACCTCGCCGCGCATCAGCCAGCCGCGCATGTCCAGCGCGGTGGGACGGGCGTAGCCGTCCTTCATCAGGACGGGAGCGTCAGTCATGGCCGAGCGCCTTCAGCGTGATGCGGGTCGCCTCGGCGATGACCGCTTCGTTCTGCTCCGATGATGAAGAGCGGTCGGCGTGGTAGTAGATCGCCAGCGTGATCGGCGCGCCGGACGGGGGCGTAAGCACGCCGATGTCGTTGGTCGGACCATAGCCGCCGGTGCCGGTCTTGTGCGCCACGGTCCAACCGGCGGGAACGCCCGCCTTGATCCGGCCCGGACCGGTGGGGGTGTCGATCATCCAGCGGGTCAGGAGAGCCTGCGAGCTTGGGCTCAGCGGAGTCTCGGCCGAGACCAGCAGACGCTCGATGTTGTCCACGGACTGGGCCGGCGTAATCGTGTCCTTGTCGCCGTCCAGACGGTTCATTTCCGGCTCGAGCCGATCGACGCGGGTGCTGTCGTCGCCGATGCCCCGGTAGAAGGCGCGCAGAGCGTCCAGCCCCCCCATCTCGCGGATCAGGATGTTGGCGGCGGGGTTGTCGCTGAGCTCAACCGTCCCCTGCATCAGTTGCTGGACCGTCAGGGTCGAACCGACCGCCGCCTCCGTGGTCGGGGCATGGTTGAGCATGTCGGCGCGGGTGATCGGGATCGCCCGATCCAGACGTTCGTGACCGGCCTGCACCCTCAGCAGCGTCGCGGCGGCCAGGTACATCTTGAAGGTCGAGCAGTAGACGAACCGCTCACTGCTGCGCCAGACCACGCGACGACGGTTCGTGGTGTCCACGCCATCAAGGCCGATCCGTCCGCCATAGGCGGCTTCCAGGCCGGAGAGGTCGAGGTGCCGCGGCGGGCCGGCGAGCCTGTGGGGCGTGTCCGACTGAGGGCCGGCCGCCGCTTCAGGCGAGGGCCCGCACGCGGCCACAGCCAGCGCGCCGAGGCCGGTCAGGACGCTTCTGCGGTCCGTTCCCGTGGTCATGGATCAGGCGGCCGCGTAGCCGCTGGAGGCGACGCCCGACTGGGGCGCCGGGATCAACGTGCCCTCGTCGGCGTATTCGTTCAGCTTGTTGCGCAGGGTCCGGATCGAGATGCCCAGGATGTTGGCCGCGTGGGTGCGGTTGCCCAGGCAGTGCGACAGGGTGTCGAGGATCAGGGTCTTCTCCATCTGCGCGACGGTCTGGCCGACGTGCGAGCGGGTGACGACGTCGGCGGCGTGGGCCGCGCGGGCGGCGGGGCCGGCGTCAGCGGCGGCCGCGCCATAGGCGCCGGCGGTCAGCGGCTGGCCGTCCGGCAGGCGGATGGCCTCGACGTCGATCTCGGGCCCGACCGCCAGCAGCACCGCGCGGTGCATGGCGTTCTCCAGCTCGCGGACGTTGCCGTTCCAGCGGTGGGTGGTCAGGGCGCGCTTGGCTTCGGCCGAGATCGGACGCACCGGCACGCCGTTGGCGGCGGCGTATTTCTTGACGAAGTGGTCGGCCAGGGCCGCGATGTCGCCCGGGCGCTCACGCAGCGCCGGCAGGCGCAGGTTCACGACGTTCAGGCGGTACAGCAGGTCTTCCCGGAAGGTCCCCTCGCTGACCGAGCGGGCCAGGTCGCGGTTGGACGTGGCGATGATGCGGATGTTGACCGGAACGGGCTTGGTGCCGCCGACGCGGTCGATGATGCGCTCCTGGATGGCGCGCAGCAGCTTGGCCTGCAGGCGCACGTCCATTTCGGAGATTTCGTCCAGCAGCAGGGTGCCGCCGTCGGCTTCCTCGAACTTGCCGATGCGGCGGGCCAGGGCGCCCGTGAAGGCCCCCTTCTCATGCCCGAACAGTTCCGACTCCAGCAGATTGTCCGGGATGGCCGCGCAGTTGACGCTGATGAAGGGGCGGTCGGCGCGCTTGGACCCGCTGTGCAGGTAGCGGGCCATGACTTCCTTACCGACGCCGCTTTCGCCGGTGATCAGGATCGAGGCTTCCGAGCGCGCGACCTGGTCGGCCAGCTGGATCACGTGCTTCATCGACGGATCGGCCGAGATCATCGGGCGCTCGTCGTCGGCGACCGCCGACAGCACCGCCGCGATCAGGTCGGCTTCCGGCGGCAGGGGGATGAACTCCTTGGCCCCCGCGCGGATGGCGTTGGCGGCGTCCGTGGCGTCGGCGTCGACGCCGCAGGCCACCACCGGCACGTGGATGCGCTCGTTCTCGTTGGCCGCGATCAGGGCGGCGATGTCCACGCGGTAATCGACCATCAGCAGGTCGGCCCCCTGCCCGCGACGCAGTTGCTCCGTCGCCTGATCGCCGCGCTCGACGTGCTGGACCTTGGCGCCGTGCGCCATGGCCATCTTCACCGCCGTCGCCAGCTGTCCGCTGAGCCTGCCAACCACCAGAAGCCGCATGGGTCTTCTCCTTCAAATCCTACGCACCGGTCCGCTCCGCGGGTCCGGGTGCAACACCGTCAGGCGTTGCTGTCCTCGATCTTGATGATTTCCGTCATGGTCACGCCCAGACGGTCCTCGACCACCACCACCTCGCCGCGGGCGACGAGACGGTTGTTGACGAAGATGTCGATCGCCTCCCCGACCTTGCGGTCCAGCTCCAGAACGCTGCCACGATTCAGCTTCAGCAGCTGGGCCACGGACATGTGGGCCTTGCCCAGCACGGCGGAGATGTTGACGGGCACGTCGAAGACCGGCGCGAGATCGTGCGCGGTCTTGTCGGTGTGCTCTTCATGTTCTGCGAGGGCGGTGGAGTCCGGAAACTCCTCCAACGCCATGGTGTCGGTCGCCATCAGGACCTCCCGTTCAGGGTTTCAGCGTGCCCGGCCTCGGCGGCCAGGGCGGAGTTCAGCGCTTCGGCCATGCGGGCGAAAGCGTCGGCGGGATCGAAGTCGGCGCGTCCGTCGGCCCATTCCAGGCGGAAGGCGGCCGGGGGCAGGCCCGGCTCGTCGCGGAAGGCGACGATGCCAGAGAAGCCCGCGTCGGCGCCCAGCTGCTGCAGACGGGCGCGGGTCTCGTCGGTCAGGTCGCCGGTGCGGATGACCAGGCGCGGCGAGGCGTCGATCTCCTGCCCCAGGGCTTCCAGCGCAGCCTGCAACGGCGCCTCCGGGAAGCGCTCCAGAGCGGCGGCGGCGACGACCCGGGCGGCGGCCATGGCCAGCTCGGCCGACTGTTCGCGGTGAGCCTGGGCGATCTGGGTCAGGGCCGGCGCCGCGGCCTCGAGCGCCTGACCGATGCTCGACAGGGCCATGGCCTGGATGCTGGCGACCTCGGCCAGCGCCGTCTCGCGCGCCTCCACCGAAGCCTGCGCCACCAGCGCCTCGACCTCGCCCTGGGTCCAGGCGCGCTTGGTCGGACGCCAGCTCGAACCGCGCACGACCTCGCCGCCGGCGTCGAACTCGGTGTCGAAGAAGAAGGCTTTCGTTTCGGGTTGCGCGCTCATGTCAGTAAATCAACTCGTCGTCGCCGCCCTGGCCGACCAGCATGATCTCGCCCTTGGCGGCGAGATCCTTGGCGACCTGAACCATGGCCATCTGGGCCTGATCGACGTCCTTCAGACGGACCGGGCCCATCGACTCCATGTCCTCGCGCATGATCTTGGCCGCGCGCTCGGACATGTTGGAGAAGAACAGTTCGCGCAGGGTCTCGGAGGCGCCCTTCAGGGCCAGCCCCAGCGAGTCCTTCTCGACCGCGCGCAGCAGGGTCTGGATGCCGCCCGGATCCAGCTTGGCCAGGTCCTCGAACACGAACATCAGCGCGCGGATGCGCTCGGCGGCCTCGCGGTTGCGTTCTTCCAGCGCGCCGATGAAGCGGGCCTCGGTCTGGCGGTCGAAGCTGTTGAAGATGTCGGCCATCAGCTCGTGGCTGTCGCGCTTGGACGTGCGCGCCAGGTTCGACATGAACTCGGTGCGAAGGGTCTGCTCGATCTTGTCCAGGATGTCGCGCTGCACCGGCTCCATGCGCAGCATCCGCTGCACGCATTCCAGGGCGAAGTCCTCGGGCAGGCTGGTCAGCACGCGGGCGGCGTGGTCAGGTTTGATCTTGGACAGGATCACCGCGACGGTCTGCGGGTATTCGTTCTTCAGATAGTTGGCGAGAACGGCCTCGTTCACATTGCCGAGCTTGTCCCACATGGTCCGGCCGGCGGGCCCGCGGATTTCCTCCATCAGGGCGTCAACGCGATCGCCCGGCATGAAGGAGGCCAGCAGCTTCTGGGTCTGCTCATAGCTGCCCATGACCGCGCCCGAGCCGCTCATGCCCGAGACGAACTCGACCAGCAGCTCCTCGACGACGCTCGCGCTGACGGTGCCCAGCGAGGCCATGGCCTGGGAGATTTCCTTGATCTCCTCCTCGTCCAGCCCCTGCCACAGCTTGGTGTGGTCCTCGCCCAGCGACAGCAGGATGACGGCCGCCTTCTCAGGGCCGGTCAGTTTCCTGATGTCATCGACAGCAGGCTTCTTGGTGACCATGCGGGCGCCGGACATCAGCCTTCATGCACCCAGCTGCGGAGGATCGAGGTCGATTCCTCCGGGTGCTTCTCGACGAAGTCAGCGACCTTCTTGACCGACGACGCCTTCACCTGGCCCTCGATCCGGGCGATGTCGAGCCGCTGGTCCATCTCGGACGGACCGCCCAGTTGCGGCAGGGCGGAGCCCGCGCCGCCCACGATGGTGGTCTGCAGCGAGGTGACCGGCTGGCCGCCGGGTCCGGCCAGTTGCGGCTGGCCGCCCGCGCCCGCGCCGGCGCCGCCCGTGGCGGCCTTCAGCAGCGGACGCAGGACGAAGAAGATCAGCAGCAGGCCGGTGATCAGCAGCACCAGCAACTCCACGCCGCGCATCAGGTCGTTCTTGGTGAAGTTGAACAGGGGCGAGCCGCCCTCCTCGCCGCCCGCGGCCGCGACATCGCGGTTGAAGCGGACGTTCAGCACCTCGATCTTGTCGCCCCGGCTCTCATCGATGCCGACGGCGGCGGCGACCAGGGACTTGATCTGGGCGATCTCCTCGGCGGTGCGCGCCGCATAGGTCGGCTCGCCGCCGTTGGCGCCCGGGGTCCACTTGCCGTCGACCGCGACCGAGACGGCCAGCTTCTTGATCTCTCCGGCTTCCTTCACCGTGGTCGTGGTGGTGTTGGAGATCTCGTAGTTGGTGGTCTCGGTGTTCTGGGTGTCGCGCGAGCCCTGCGGAGTCAGGCCCGGAGCCTGACCGCCCGGAATGTTGTTGGTCGCCGTCGCGCCGCCGTCGGTCGCGCCGGTCGTGTCCTGGCTCTCCGAGCCGTTGGTCGAGGTCGAGCGGACGACCTGGCCGTCCGGATCGTAGCGCTGCTCCTGAGTGGTGGAGCGGGCGTGGTCGATCTCGGCGGTGACCTGCACCCGCGCGCCGCCGACGCCCACGACGCCCTCGACGATATCCTTGATGCGCGCCTGAAGCTGGGACTCGGTCTGGCCGCGCGCCTCTTCCGCCGACGCGGAGCTGAAGCCCTCGCCGGCGTTCCCGGCCGCGAGGGTGCGGTTCGAAGTGTCGGTCAGGGTGACCTTCTCAGGCTTCATATTGGGCACCGAGGAGGCGACGACGTTGCGGATGGCCTGGACCTGGGCGCCGGTCAGCTGGCCGCCCGTCACGCCGACGACCACCGCGGCCGTGGGCTCGGCGGCCTGGGACTGGAACAGTTCGCGGCGCGGCAGGGCGATCATGACCCGCGCCGACTGGATGCCGCGCATGGTCTGGATCGTGCGGGCCAGCTCGCCTTCGAGGGCGCGCTTTTCGTTGAGGTTCTGCTGGAATTCGGTCTGGCCCAGCACCGACTGGTTGTCGAAGATCTCGTAGCCGACGCTGCCGGAGGTCACGAGCCCCTTGCCCGCCACCAGCATGCGGGCCTCGCCCACCTGGTCGCGGTTGACGAAGATGGTCGAGCCGTCGCCCTTGGAGCTGTATTTGATGCCGGCGCCGTCCAGCGCCGTGGTGACTTCCGAGGCTTCGCGCAGGTCGAGGTTGGAATACAGCAGCGCATCCGGCGCCTGGCCGATCCGCAGCATGACGAAGACCAACATGGCCGCGACGCCGGCGGCGACGCCCAGCACCACGGTCAGTCGGCCGATCCCGAATCTCTGCAACGCCGCCGTGAAGCCGCCCACGCGCTCTAGCCCCGATACTCACGCGACTCTGGAACGACCCGCTGGGCAGAAAATGCCGGGCGCGTGGTAAACGCCGCGTTAAGGACGTTGACCAATCAGCGTTTCTTGCGCTGTCCCATGACGAAGCCGATCACTTTCGCTGCGGCTTCGAAATGTTCGCGCGGGATCGTCTCGTCCACATCGACGGCGGCGTAGAGGGCGCGGGCCAGCTGCACGTTCTCGATGATCGGCACATTGTGCTCGCGCGCGAGCTCGCGGATCCGCAGGGCCAGGGCGTCGACGCCCTTGGCCACGCAGACCGGCGCGGCGTCGCCCTCGGTGGGCTCGTAGCGCAGGGCGACCGAATAGTGGGTCGGGTTGGTGACGATGACCGTGGCCTTGGGCACGTTCTGCATCATCCGCTGGCGGCTGCGCTGGGCCCGGATTTGCTTCAGCTTGGCCTTGACGTGCGGGTCGCCCTCGGACTGCTTGTAGTCTTCCTTCAGCTCTTCCTTGGACATCTTCATCCGCTCGTTGAAGCGGTAGCGCTGCCACAGATAGTCGGCGCCGGCGGTGAAGCTGAGGAAGATCAGGGCGGCGCTCATCAGGGCGATGGCCAGGTCGCGGGCCAACGGCAGGATGGCGGCGGGCGGCATGGCCGCCAGGTTCTCGAACTCCCGGATATGCGGCTTCATCACCATCCAGCAGATGGCTCCGACGGCTATCAGCTTGAGGAAGGTCTTGATGAACTGCACCAGGCCGTCCGGGCCGAAGATCCGCTTGAACCCCGCCATGGGGCTGACGCGCTCCCACTGCGGCTTCAGCTTTTCGGCGGTGAACATGATGCCGGACTGAGCCAGGTTGCCGCCCGCCCCGCCGATGATGGTGGCGAGCATGACCGCGCCGAGGAAGGGGGCGATGGCCCACAGGGCCTGGGCGCCGATCTCGACGCCGGCGCCCGTCTCCAGCCCGCCCAGCATGGTGTGCGGCGCGGCGATGAAGGGCAGCAGCTGCTCGGCCATCGAGGTGGCGAAATAGCCCCCCATCCCCAGCAGGACCGCCGAGGCGCCGAGCAGGGACGCGGCCGAGCCCACGTCCATGGACTTGGCGACATCACCCTTCTTTCGCGCGTCCGCTAGTTTTCGCGGTGTCGCCTCTTCTGTCTTCGATTCGGGATCGGCGCCTTCAGCCACCGGCGCCTCCCGCGAAGATCTGGGCCAGCGCCCGGTAGCGGTCGATGAAGACCGTGCCGAGCACGCCGAGGCTTAGAGCAAAGATCGACAGGCCCAGGATGACGCTGAGCGGAGCCGCGGCGAAGAAGACCTGGAACTGGGGCATGACTCGCCCGACCAGCCCAGAGGCGAGGTTGAAGATCAGGGCGAAGACCAGCAGCGGCGCCGACAGCTGGACGCCCAGCGCGAAACTGTCGCCCAGCGTGCGGATCGCCAGGGTGGCGAAGTCGCCGGTGACCAGAGGTCTGGCCGGAGCGATCAGCTCGTAGGAGCCGACCAGGCCGGCGATGAACAGGTGATGGGTGTTGGTCGCGAAGATCAGCGTCGTGCCCAGCAGCATCAGGAAGGCCGAGATGGTCGAACCGGGCTGGGCCTGCAGCGGGTTGGCCGTCTGGGCGAAGCTGAGGGTGGTCTGTAGCGAGACGATCTCGCCCGCCGTCGACAGGGCGGTCAGGAAGCTGCGCAGCAGGGCGCCGATCATCAGGCCCACGATGACCTCACGGATGATCCAGCCGGCCATGGCGCCCAGGGTCTGCGGCAGGGCCGGAAGCGCGCCCGCCACCACCGGCCACAGGGCCAGGGTCACGACGAGGGCGAAGGCCAGGCGGATACGCGGCGGCACATAGCTTTCGCCGACGCCGGGCAGCATCAGCAGCACAGAGCCGATCCGCGCGAAGATCAGCGCGCCTTGCCAGACCTGATCAGAAGTGGCCCAGGGCTCCACCGGCCGGTCACATGCCGGCGATGCGGGCGGCGATCGTGCGCATGAAGCCGCCCAGCAGGGTGCCCATCAGCGGCAGAAACAGCAGCAGGGAGATGAAGATGGCGATGATCTTGGGCGCGTAGATCAGGGTCTGCTCCTGGATCTGCGTCAGGGCCTGCACCAGGCCGATGACCACGCCGACGACCAGCCCGACCAGCAGGATCGGCGCGCACAGCTGGATCGTCAGCCACAAGGCGTCGCGGCCCACATCCAGAACTTCCGCGCCGTTCATTCCACGCTCCACAGGCCGCAGGACGCGCAGCCGAACTGGGCAAGAAATGCCGGGAGTGTGGTTAACAGGGTGCTAACCGGAGGCGCCGGACCTCAGCTATGAGAACGGTCGACGACGAAACGGGCCACCGAGTCCCGAAACGCCTGAACATCCTTGTTCAGCTGCACCAGCTTCTGGACGCTGAGGCCGGCGGAGGCGAACAGGGTCTCGCCGAGACAGGTGCTGCGCGCCTGCATGTCCCGCCCCGCGTTCGTAAGGCGCACCACCACCTGACGTTCATCGGCCGGATTGCGGATGCGGGACACCAGGCCGGCTCCCTCCATCCGCTTCACCAGCGGCGTCACATTGCTTGAATCCAGCCCCAGCCTGCCCGCGATCTCGCCGATGGTCAGGCCGTCGGCCTCCCAAAGGGCACCGAGCACCAGATACTGGGGGTAGGTGATCTCCAGCGCGTCCAGCAGCGGTTTGTAGGCGCGATTGATCGCCATGCTCGCCCCGTACAGCGAGAAGCAGAGCTGCTGGTCCAGGGTCAGGGTTGGGACAGGATTGGGCAAAACGACTCCTCAGACGGCTCCCGAAGCGAATCCGGGCCGCCTCAAAACATATCGCGACATATAATCTCTGGACAGAGGCAGGCCACCTCGATAGGTGTTATATGTCACGACATATTATGTCGCAGCATATCATACCCTCCCCGCTTCCTCATTCCCAAGGATTTCGCATGGCCGCCCCCGCTCCCAGCCCCGAACGCGCCGCCGCATTGACCCGCTACTACTTCCTCAGGGCGGGCGTCTCCGCCGCCTGGGTCGCGGCGGCCTTCACCATCGGCGGGGCCAATCCCCTCATCGGAGGCGTGCTTCTGGTCCTCTATCCGGCGTGGGACGCCGTCGCGAACGCGCGGGACGCCCTGGCGAACGGCGGCCTGCGCGCGAACCCGGCCCAGGCCCTGAACCTGGGAGTCAGCGCCGTCGTCGCGCTCGGCGTCGCCCTGTTGATGCAGGTCGATATGGCCCGAGTGCTTCAACTGTTCGGGGCCTGGGCCATCCTGGCGGGCCTGCTTCAACTGCTGGCGGGCGTTCGCCGCTGGCGCGCCTATGGGGCGCAGTGGGCGATGATCCTGAGTGGAGCCCAGTCCGCGCTGGCGGGCGGGTTCTTCATCCAGCAGTCCTTCGCTCCCGTGGTTCCTTCGGTCCTCACGACCGTCGCGCCTTACGCCGCGTTCGGCGCCTTCTACTTCCTCGTCTCGGCCATCGCCCTGACGATCCGGAACCGGCGGCGGAAAGCGTGAAATCAGGGGGAGGTTCGTTTCGTCGAGCCTCCCCTTTCGCGTTCTCCCCCTCTATGAAGGCCCCATGACCAAGCCGACCATCACCCAGTCCGACGCCGAAGCCGCCGTTCGCACCCTGATCGAATGGGCGGGAGACAATCCCGACCGCGAGGGCCTGCTGGACACGCCGGCGCGGGTGGCGCGCAGCTACAAGGAGCTGTTCGAGGGCTATGAGGTCGAGCCGCGCGCCTATCTGGAGCGGACCTTCGAGGAGGTCGGCGGCTACAACCAGATGGTCGTGCTGAAGGACATCCGCTTCGTCAGCTTCTGCGAGCACCATATGCTGCCGGTCGTCGGCGTGGCCCACGTCGGCTACCTGCCGACCGACCGCGTCGTCGGCATCTCCAAGCTGGCGCGCGTGGTCCGCGGCTACGCCCGGCGGCTGCAGATCCAGGAGAAGATGACCTCCGAGATCGCCCTGGCCATCGAGGAGGTGCTGCGTCCCCAGGGCGTCGGCGTGGTGATCGAAGCGGAGCACAGCTGCATGACCCTGCGCGGCGTCAACGCCCCGGGCGCCAGCCTGACCACCAGCCACCTGAGCGGCGTCATGCGCGACGATCCCCGGACCCGGGAAGAGTTCCTGCGGCTGACGCGGACGTAGAACGCTGGTCTTCGGTCGAGCGATCGACCACTGTCCCCCGGCAACGCGCGGGGGACGACCATGGGACTTTTCGACTTCCTGACCGGGACGCGCTCGCCGCCCTCCGGGACCAGGCGCCAGTCCACGACTGACCTGCGCAAGCGCCTGATGGCCGTCAACCGCGCGACGGCGCCCTTCGTCATCCGGGACGGGAAGAAGGAAGGCGTCGACATGGTCGCCGAATGGCGGATCGTCGACGCCAAATGGTATGAGTTCTTCGCCAAGGCCGGCATCAAGAAGGTGTTCAAGGTCCTGATGAAGTTCGACGAGGCCAAGGGCGAGGTCCGGTCCGTCGATGAGTTGTGGGAAGTCGAATGGCGGGCCGGCGTGCCGACGCTGAGCGCCCGGGGCAGCGCCTCGCGCGGCCAGACGTTCGAAAAGAGCTTCGAGACCGTCTACGCCTTCCGCGAGGACGGGTCCTTCGGCGAGGTCTACGACTACGCGTTCGACACCACCGAAATCAAAAACCCGGTGCGGGCCGCCGTCCTTGAGGCGGGCTGGCGCTGGCGCGGCGTCGCCTTCGGCAAGCTGTAACCCGGAGCCGTCACGGCCCGGTCCTTGCGGAATTCGCCTCGAAGGAGGCCCTTCCCATGGCCTGGACCGCGATTTCGACCCGAAATGAAACACCCCCCATCGTTCGGGGCGGCTGGCTCGACGCGTTGCGTTTCATTGTGGCCAGCCTGATCATCCTGCATCACTTCCAGATGTCGGCCCCCGTGCCGCTGGCCGAAGGGCTGCATCCGGTGTTCGAGCGGGGCGGCTTCCTGCTGACCAACTTCTTCCTGATCGACAGCGGCTATGTGCTGATGCGGGTCTACGGCGCCTCAGTCGCCAAGGGCTCGATGTCCGCGGGCGACTTCTTCCTGAAGCGCTATCTGCGCGTGCTGCCCGCTCACCTGATCATGGGCCTGTCGCTGGTCGCGCTGGTCGTCGTCGGCGGCGCCCTGGGGTTCGCGCCCCGGGCCCCCGAGTGGTTCCGCTGGGACCAGCTGTGGGCCCAGCTGACGCTGACCCAGGCCTACGGCGTTCCGGGCGGCTACGGCTGGAACGCGCCCAGCTGGTCGATCTCGGCCCTGGTCGGCTGCTACCTGGCCTTCCCGTGGATCCTGCGCCAGCTGATCAAGCTCGGCCCGTGGAGCGTGCTGGGCCTGGGCGTCGGCCTATATCTGCTGGCCAACCAGATCACCTGGACCTTGCTGGGCTATCCCGTCTACCAGATGCCCATGGGCTTCGGCTTCTTCCGCGCCCTGCCGCTGTTCGTGCTGGGCATGTCGCTGGCCTGGTTCGCCCAGAAGGTCTGGATCGCGCCGAAGCTGGCGGGCTGGGCCGGGATCGGCGCGGCCCTGCTGCTGGCCTTCGTCCAGTATTTCGACAAGCACGCCCTGATCTCGCTGGCCTGCATCTCGACCATCATCCTGGCCGCCGGCGCCACGCCGACGCCGCGCCCCTCCAAATTCGTAGAGAAGGCCGCCCAGGTGTCATTCTCGATGTTCATCACCAACGAGGTCGTGCGCATCGCCTGGTTCGGGGTCGCCAATGTGCTGATCGCCAAATTGGCCCTGCCCTCGCCGGTGCAGTGGGCCCTGTGGTTCGCGGGCGTGGCGGCGGCCTTCGTCTTCGCCTTCCTGTTCCACCAGATCATCGACACCCCGATCCAGGACCGCGTCCGCGGCTGGCTGAAGTCGCGCCGTCGGTCGGCCCCGGTCGTCGGACAGCCGGTGGTGTCGCTGGAAGGCTGAGTCCCGGCTACATGTAGCCGGTGATCGCCGGCGCCCTGCCCCATTCGTCGGCGGCGCCGTCCTCGTAGCGGATCGGCGCCTCGGCCAGTTCTTCGGGGCTGACGTCGTCCAGCGCGGCGACGTTCACGCACACGAAGTCTCCGCCCATCACCGGCTCGCTGGCGAGGACGAACGCGTAGATCCCGCAGGTCTTGCAGAACGTGTGATCGATCCCGCCTTCGCCGAACCGGTAGTGGGTCAGGTTGTCCGCCCCCTCCAGCAGCCGGAAGGCCTCGGACGGCACGTGGTTCTTCCACATCCGGGTCTTGCGGCAGATCGAGCAGTTGCAGCGCAGCGTGGTCGCGTACCACGGCCCGGGGCGAAGCTGCGGCGAGCGCTGTCCCTCAGGCGCCAGATCGATCTCGCACTCGAACTTCACCGCTCCGCAATGACAGCTGCCGCGCCTCGTCCGGATCATTCCATGCCCTCGATCAGATGAAGAATATTGCCGTCCGGATCCTTGAACCAGACCAGCTTCATGGGGCCAGCCTCGTGGATGTCTCCGTTCAGGGTCAAGCCCATGTCGGGATAGTGCTCGAACGTCACGCCCTTCGCCCTCAGGTCATCCACCACCGCGAGGAGGTCGCCCTTCATGTCCCAGGTGACGGCGTTGGCCTTGTTCGTCCCGGCGAAGTCGGACCTGTAGACGGTCAGATGCGTCGCCCCGGTGCGGAACCCCAGCACGCCTTGGTCCTCGCTCCCACCGTCGCGGGTCAGGCCCAGGGTATCCTCGTAGAACGCCCGGGCGCGAGCCAGATCGCTGACGGCGACGATGGCGGACGCGTTGCGGTCCTTCAGCATGACGGTCTCCCTTTCGATATGGGAGAGGCAGCGTCCGGGCCGCGGGTCCGGTTCCCGGCTCAGCTCGAACAGGCCGCCGCCGTCAGATCGGCATACGCATGATTTCCTGATAGGCGGCGATCACCTGGTCGCGGACGGCCATGACCGTTTCCAGCGAGGCCTCGGCCGAGCTGACGGCGGTGACCACGTCGATCAGGCTGCCCTGCCCCTGCACGGCGGAGGCCATCTGGCCCTCGGCGGCGCGCGAGGTCTGGGTCATGTCGCCCATGACGTTGGTCAGCATCTCGGCGAAGCCGGACTGCTCGGGCGCGGCGGCCGGCGCGGTCGGCATCGCCCCGCCCTGGATCGCCGAATAGGCCTTGGCCGCCATCATGGGGTTCATGGGTCAGCCCTACTTCTTGATGATGTCGAGGGTGCGCGCGTCCATCGACCGCGCCGTCTCGATGACGTTCAGGTTGGCCTCATAGGCCCGCTGGGCCTCGCGCATGTCCATGGCCTCGACCAGGGTGTCGACGTTGGGCCGCAGCACATAGCCCTCGGCGTTGGCCGCCGGGTGCGATGGGTCGTACTCGGAGCGGAAATCGCCCTGATCCGGTCGGACCTCGGCCAGGGTCACGCCGGTGGCGCCGTCGATTTCGCGCGCCTGGAAGACGGGGATCTGGCGGCGATAGGGCTCGCCGCCCGCAGTCTGGGCCGTCGACTGCGCGTTGGCGATGTTCTCGGCGATGATGCGCATGCGCGACTGCTGCGCCTTCAACGCGCTGGCCGCGACAGCCATGGCGCTGTTTCTCGGGGGGACGGGATCAGGCATCGGCTATTCCCTGTTTATCAACGGCCGGGCGCGCGGGCGGCCATGCGGAGCATCTGCATCGACTTCTGATAGAAGCCGATGGCGGCGTCGTAGGACATGCGGCTCTCGGCCATCTTCAGCATCTGCTCCTCGACCACCACGGCGTTGCCGTCGAGCGTGGTCTCGGAGTCCGGCGCGGCGACGGCGTCGAAGCGCGCCCGCTGTCCCGCCGGGGCGATATGCATGGCGCTGGTCCGGGTCATCTGCAGGCCGCCGCCGCTGCGCAGGGCGGCGGCGAAGTCCTTCGGCGCGTTCAGATCGCGGCCGACGTAGCCGGGCGTGTCCGCATTGGCCACGTTCTCGGCGATGACGCGCTGGCGCTCGTCCAGCCAGGACAGGCGGCCCTTGATCTGGCTTAGCAGCGGAAGGTCGGTGAAGCCCACGGGCGTCAAAGTCTCCGGGCGCGGATCGCCCACGGTTCGATGGGCAGAAAATGCCGCCTCCATGGTTAATGAGACGTTATCTCAACGAGACGTTAACCATGATCGCCGAAGTCTGACGCGCCGGAATCAGTCTTCGGCGGGGCCCGTCGCATGAACTTCCTCGATCTGCTCAGGGCCGTGTTCGCCCTGGCTTTCACCCTCGGCATCATCGGTCTGGCGGCTTGGGCGGCCCGGCGGTACGCCCCGCAGCTGCTGGCCAAGCTCAGCGCCGAGCGCGGCGAACGCCGCATGCAGGTGGTCGAGACCCTGGTGCTGGACCCCGCTCGCCGCCTGGTGCTGGTCAAGGTCGATAACGAGGAACGCCTGCTGCTGCTCGGCGAAGGCCGCGAGCTGATTGAGCCGCGCGGACCGGAGGCGGGCCGGTGAGCGGACGGGCCGGCCTGAAATCCATCTTCGTCATGCCGACGCGCGATGAGTTGAAGCGCGCGGCCCTGCTGTCCCTGCTGACCACCCTGCTCTGCCTGTGCTGGCCGCTCGCGGCCCTGGCCCAGGATGTCGCCGCCGGCGGCGCGGCGATCAATGTCGACCTGGGCACCGGCGCGGGCCTGACCGAGCGGGTCGTCCAGCTGGTCGGCCTGATGACCGTCCTGTCGCTGGCGCCGTCGATCGTGATCATGACCACCAGCTTCGTGCGAATCGTCGTGGTGCTGTCCCTGCTCCGCACCGCCCTGGGCATGCAGCAGTCGCCGCCCAACGCGGTGCTGGTCTCCCTGGCCCTGTTTCTGAGCGCCATCGTCATGGCTCCGACGTGGCAGGACGCCTATGATTCGGGCATCCGACCCCTGTTGGACCAGCAGATGGAGCTGCCTCAGGCCTTCGATGCGGCGTCGGAACCTGTGAAGACTTTCATGCTCGGACAGGTCGATCAGGACGACCTCGCCCTGTTCACCCGACTGTCCAACATCGAGGCCCCGGCGCAGGCCGTGGACCTGCCCCTTCGGGTGGTCACTCCGGCCTTCATGATCAGCGAGTTGAAGCGGGCGTTTGAAATCGGATTTCTCCTTTTCGTTCCGTTCCTTGTGATCGATTTGGTGGTCGCCAGCGTGCTCATGTCCATGGGCATGATGATGCTCCCCCCGGTAGTGATTTCACTGCCCTTCAAACTGATCTTTTTCGTGCTCGTGGACGGTTGGAGACTGGTCGCCGGAAGCCTGGTCGAGAGCTTCCAGCGGGCGTCCGGAACAGGGTAAATCCCCAGCCCGTGGGGCTTACAGCGGCGATCCCGCTTGCCATCCCGAGAAAAAGCGGCGTTGATCCGTCCGTCATCGCCCTTGAATTGGGGGGCGAGCTTCAATCGGGAAACGACCCACAATGACCACTCAAGCCGAACTCATCGCCGCCGTCGCCAAAGACGCGGGCGTCAGCCAAGCCGACGCCGGCCGCGTCCTGGAAGCGATCGTGAAGAACATTCACAAGTCGCTGACCTCGGGCGGCGACGTCCGCATCTCGAACCTCGGCGTGTTCGACACCGCCGCCCGCGCCGCGCGCGAAGGCCGCAACCCCGCCACCGGCGCGACCATCAAGATCGCCGCCTCGAAGGCCGTCCGCTTCCGCGTCTCGAAGCCGCTGAAGGACGCCGTCAACGGCTAAGCCATTCGGCGACGGAGCCTGACGGCTCCGCTGCCAGGGCTATTCAGGAACGGGCGGGAGTCGCAGGGCGATTCCCGCCCGTTTTCTGTCTGAGCTCGGCTTTCATCTCGTTGACCCAGCCGGCGAAGGTGTCGGCCGAGGCGCTAAGCGCGGCGAAGTCGCCCGCCGAGGCCATGCCGTCCGAGCCGTCCAGCGCGATCGACAGGGCGACCTTGGATCGGGCTCCGGCCACGAACGGACGATAGTTGCGCGACAGCCGGCCCAGCGAGGCCGTGTCCTGCGCCAGCGAATAGCCGACCCCCGCTCGGATCAGCCGGGCTTCCTCGTCCTGGGTCAGGGCCGCCGGGTTGCGGTAACGCTCGCCCATCGCCGCTTCGTACAGGGCCGCCGCGCCGCCCCAGTTCTCCTGTTTCCAGAAGATCTCGGCCTTCACGGCCTTGGCGTCGGACGAGGCGTCCGCGCCCAGCACTTCCAGCGCGTGGTCGTAGCGGCCCAGGTTCATCAGGGCCCGGGCCTCCAGCGCCCGGCGCTCGGCGTTCAGGGGCGTGGGCAGCAGGGTCGAGCGCGAGCTCCAGATCGCCTGCAGCGCCTGCTCGGGCTGACGGTCCATCAGATAGACGGTGGCCAAATCGGTCGCGACCTGGGCCTTGGCGACGCCCTCCAGTCGGCTGTCGACCTGGTGCTTCAGCAGTTCGGCGGCCTGGTCCAGCAGGTCGACGTCGATCAGGCGGCGGGCCAAGCGGCGGACCATCTCGTCGCCGTCGGCGCCGATGGGGGTGAGTTCGCGGAAGTCGTAGAACAGGCCCAGCGCCTGCACCGGCTGCAGGCCGTCGGCGCCGCCTTCGAGGAACAGCATGCGGAAGGCGTTGTTCAGATCGATCGACAGGTCCGCCGCGCCCGGCAGGCGGCTCATGCGGCCGCCGGCGCCCTTCAGGGCCGTCAGCGCCTCGCGGTACAGCCCCTGAGACAGGTACAGCTTGCCCAGCTGACGGATGACGGCCAGCTCGGTGGCGTCGCCCCGCCAGCGCCAGCGCAGGGCTTCCAGCTCCTTGGCCGCCTCGTCAGGCTTCATTGTCCCGCGCTCGAGCGACAGGCGGATCAGACCCAGCTTGGCGGGCACGGCGACCTTGTCCAGCGGCGCGCGGCCGACGGCGCGATAGACGGCCAGCGCCCGGTCGCCCATGCCGTCCTGCTCGAACAGCCGGGCCTGCACGTTGCGGGCGGCCAGTTGGTCGGCGGCGGGCGCGTTCTGGCTGAAGGCGTAGGACAGCAGGGCGCGGGCGGCTTCCGGGTCGCCGCTTTCCAGCGCGGCCTCGGCGTGGGCGGCGCCGAAGCGGGCGCGCCAGATCGGCGGGAAGTCGTCGACCGCCCCGGCGCCGGCGTTGAAGGCCTGGCGCGCGGCGGCCCAGTCGCCCTGTTTCGAGGCGATATAGCCGCGCCACACCGCCGAAGCCGGATCCCCGGCGACCGCGGCCGAGGCGAAGTCGCCCTGGGCTTCGTCCAGACGGCCGATGGAGGCTCGCGCCGCGCCGCGCAGACCGCGCACCTCGGGCTCGCCGGCCATGTTCGGCGCCTGGGCCACGATGGCGTTCAGCACGCCGATGCCCTCATAGGACAGGCCCGAACCGACCAGGAAGCGGGCGAAGGCCATGCGCGCCTCGATGGGCGCGCGCGGGTTCTCTCCGGCAACGGCGGACTCCGCGCCCGCCGCGTCCTGAAGCTCGCGATAGCGGGCGGCGAAGGTGGCGTGGCCGGTGCTCTCCCAGCCCTCGACGATGAGGCCCGGATACTTGGCCTTGCGCGGCGCGCCCGGCTCGTCCTCGGCGGTCTCCAGCGCGGCCGAGGGCGCCGACAGGGTCAGGCCGCCCGGGCGGCTCAGGGTGACCAGGTCGCCGTCGGCCCGGATGGCCAGGTCGGACACCAGGGTCTCGACCGCCAGACCGTGCGCCGTCGGCAACAGGGACATGTCGAGGCTTTGCCGGCTGTCGGCGAAGCCCTTGCCGGGGGCCAGGGCGGTGACGGCGGCGAAGCGGTCGCCGGCCATCGGATCGGTCAGCCAGATGGCCTTGGTCGCCCCGGCCATGCGGGCGACCAGAGCGGGCTCCCCCGTATCGTCGCGATCGACGGTGACGCCGCCGGCCGAGGCCGCCGGGCCGCCGATGCTGACGGTCCAGGTCGAGCCGTTCGAGGTCGCCGACACCCGCAGGGCGCGCGGCGCGGCGATACGGACGGCGACGTGGTCCGGACCGGCGGTCCAGTGGGCGCCGGTGGCCGGGCCCAGCGCCTTGGCCCCGCCCATGTCGAGGCGGGCGGGGGTGTCGAACACCACCCATACCGCGTCGCCCCGGCGGAAGACCGCGGCGCCGACCGGCTGTTCCCACTTGAAGTCGAGGCTGACCTTTTCCGGGCTGACATGCGAGACCACCGGCACGACCACAGCCTGGGCGGCCGCGACCGGCGCGACGGGCGCCTCGGGGGCGGTGGCGTACAGGTTGACGAAGACCGCGCCGTCGGCTGAACCGGTGCGCACATCGGCGCCCTCGGCCAGGGTCAGGACCAACTCGGTGCCGCCGCGCACGGCGCGGGTCTCGACCTTCTCGACCCCGCGCGGCGGATCGACGCGCAGACGTGAAACATCAGGGGCGGCGGTGGCGCCGATGCGCACGATGACCGTCCGGCCCTCACGCCGGACTTGCGACCGGGCGCCGATGACGCCGGCGAACTCCACCCGGGTGAAGACCTCATTGGCGCCGATGCGAATGGTGACCGGATCCAGGGCCGCGCCGGCTTCCTGGGCGTAGAGCGGCGCCAGCGGGGCGAGCACCACCGCGCCGGCCGCGGCGGCGGCCACGGTCGACTTCAGGATGCGCTTGCTGGAACGGGCCCCGGACATGCGCGCGCACCCTCGCGCGACGCCCCTTTAAACGCGGTTAACGGATGGTGACTGGACCCCGGCGCGCCACCGGTTTCCACGCCGCGACAAACGGCCCCGGTTGCACCCGTCCCTCAACAGGCCGACATGCAGGCCATTGAGGAACCGGAACGCCATGAGCGACCCTGTCTATCCGCCGCTGAGCACCCTGAAGACCGGCCTGCGCTGCCGCTGCCCGCGCTGTGGCGAGGGTCCACTGCTGCGGGGCTTCCTCAAGATCCGCGACAACTGCCCGAAGTGTGGACTGGACTTCAGCTTCGCGGACCCGGCGGACGGCCCGGCATTCTTCGGCATGAGCCTGGTCGGCGTCATCGGCATGGCCCTGTTCATGTGGTTCGAGTTCACCGTCCACCCGCCGGTCTGGGTGCATTTCGCGGTCACCATGCCGCTGCTGGTCCTCGCCTGCCTGGCCGTGCTCCGCCCGCTCAAGGGCTGGCTGGTGTCGGAACAGTACATCCACAAGGCGGCCCCGCCGGAGTGGGAAAGCATCGGCAAGCACGGCGACGGGTCGAAGTGGCGCTGAGCGCCTTAGCGTTCCGCCACCGGTAGTCCGATCTCGAACACCGCCCCGCTCTCGGACGGCGCCAGGTCCAGCGTCGCCTGATTGGCGGCCAGCAGGGCGCGCGCGATCGACAGGCCGAGGCCGGCCCCGCCCTCGCTGCGCCGGGTGGTGAAGAAGGGCTCGAAGATGCGTCGTGCATCCGCCGGCGCCACGCCGGGGCCGTCGTCCGACACCGACAGAATGACCGAGTCGCCCGCCACCCGCGCCGCGATCCGAACCGCCTTCGCTCCTGCCTGGCGGCTGTTTTCCAGCATGGTCGAGACCACCACCTCCAGCGTCGCGGCGGGCGCGGCCACCGGCGGCAGGTCCCCAGGCAGGTCCAGGGTGATGTTCAATCCCGGCGAGCAGGCGTCGACGGACTTCAGCAGGGGCGGCCTCAGGTCGATCGACAGCCCCGCCTCGGGCCGGGCCATGTCGGCGCGGGCCAGGTCCATCAGCCGCGTCACCAGCCCCGACAGCCGCCGCCCGTCCGCGGCGATGTTGTCCAGGAATTTGCGCCGCCGCGCGGGCTCCATGTCTTCGTGATCCTGCAACAGCTCGACCGCGCCCTGGATGCCGGCCAGGGGCGTCTTGAATTCGTGGCTGACGGCGGCGGCGAAGTCGCGCAGGTAGCGGGAGCGACGCTCCACCGCCTCGGCCATGATGCCGAAGTCCTCGTACAGGGTCCGGATCTCGACGGCGGCGGTGCTGGGGGGCGGCGGCACCGACCCGCCCCCGCTGGCGACCTCGCGCGTGACCCGGCTGAGCGCCTCGATCGGCCGGGCGATGCCCCGCGACACCAGCACCGCGAGGAAGGCGATGAAACCCAGCACCCCGACGATGCCCAGCGCGATCTTGATGCGGTCCTGGTAGATGCCCCGGAACAGGGCGCGCGGCGACCGGGAGACCAGGATCACCCCCTCGACCTGTCCGTTCACCACTACCGGCCGGGCGTGATGGATGCGCAGGGCCGAGGCGCGGCTGAGCCACTCCCACGAATAGCGTGGATGATAGGCGGCGTTCCGGCGCAGCATCGTCGCGGGTCGCCCGGACAAGGCCGCGTGGACCTCCGGGATGTCCTTCCAGCTGCCGCCTTCGCCGAAGCCGCGAACCACCACCCCGTTGCGGTCCAGGAAGATGATCGAGGCCAGCGTCGTGCGGCTGGTCTCCTGCATCACGACGTCCAGACGGCGGCCGACGATGACGGCCTCCGGAGTCGGCGGGCCGGAGGGTCGAGCGGGCGGACGGGCGGGCAGTATCGGGGTCGAACCCAGGTCGATGGTCGCCGCCTCCGGCTGGTACCAGCCGGGCGCCAGCCGCTGCGCCGCGGTCGGCGCGGTGAGGCGCGAGCCCGGCCACAACGCCTCCGCCGTGGCCGACAGGGCGGCGGTCTGCGCCACCAGCTCCGCCTCGGTCTGGCGCACCAGGGTGTTCTCGTAGACCCGCAGGAAGATGGCCGCGAAGCCGGGCAGAAGGGCCGCGAACAGCAGCACCGAAAGCAGGATGGTCCGCAGCCTCAGGGCCGGCCAGTGCCGCCGCACGAACAGCCGGAAGCGCCCGGGCGGCTTGTCGCTCACGCCGCCGCGCCGACGCAGGGTCCGAGCTGGTAGCCGAGGCCGGGCCGGGTCTCGACCACGTCTCCGCCGCCCACCGCCGCGAACTTGCCGCGCAGGTTGCGGACATGGCTGTCGATGGTCCGGTCGGTCATCGCGAAGCCGGGGCCGTGCACCCGGTCGATGATGGCGTCGCGGGTGAAAACCATGCGGGGCTGGGCCGCCAGCACGCGCACGATGGCGAACTCGGTCACCGTCAGCGGCACCTCGGCTCCGCCCCAGGCGGCGCGCCAGCCTTCGGCGTCCAGCGTCAGCCGGCCGTAGCTCACCGCCCCCGACGGGAGGGGCGCCGGCGTACGGGCCGTGCGCCGCAGGATGGCGGCCACCCGCGCCACCACCTCGCGAGGGCTGAAAGGCTTGGTGACATAGTCGTCCGCGCCCAGCTCGATGCCCAGCACCCGGTCGAACTCGTCGTCGCGCGAGGACAGGAACAGCACCGGCACGTCGCCCCTGGCGCGCAGGCGGCGGCAGGTCTCGATCCCGTCCATGCGGGGCATGTTGATATCCAGCACCACCAGATCGGAAGGATGGGCCTCAAGATCGCTCAGGGCCGCCTCCCCGTCCGCCGCCTCGCGCGTGGCGAGGCCGGCCTTGCGCAGGGCGAAGGTCAGAAGATCGCGGATGTGGGGGTCGTCATCGACCACCAGGACAGTGCGCTGCATGATCGCCATGTTCAGACTCCAGAGGCTGAGGTCAACGGGGCCGGGACGGCCACGGTCGGGGGAACGGTCGCCGAGGGTGCGAGCCGGGGCGGCGGCGGGGGCCTCAGGCGGCCGTCCCACATCCGTTCGCCGGGCCTCGGAACCAGCAGAGGCCGATGCGCGGTCAGGGCGTCGATCCGCTGCAGCCGCCGCGCATTGCGCCAGGTCCAGCCGCGCCATTCCGACTGATCCTCCTGCAGGCGCGCCATCAGGTCGCGGCGCACGGCGGCGGCGCGGTCGCGCAGTTCCGGATCGTCGGCCGCCTGTTCCAGCTCGACCAGCGACACCAGCGCCGGGGCGCCGAGATCGCGCAGGTAGCCGAGGTCCAGCTGGGCGCCGGTCCCGTCGATCTCGCGGGCGTGCCTGACGTTCCAGGCCGCGGCGACGGCGCCCAGATCGACCGTGCTGACGACGGCCAGAACCACCAGCGCCAGCTTCACATTGGCGCCGATGAGCCAGTCGCCGTCCTTGTTCTTCAGCAACCGCCAGCAGATCAGCAGCAGGCCGAGTCCGACCATGACCATCCAGATCATGGCCACGATGCGGAAGCGGGTCAGGGCGTAGCCCTCGATATAGTCCGCCGTGCGCAGCAGGGACGAGGCGACCAACACCATGTTCTGTGCCACCCACAGGACCACGAGTCCCCGCACCAGCGGACGCCGCGCCGTCTCCGATCCGGGCCGCAGGGCCACCAGCACGAACAGGCCGGCCAGCAGCGCCGTCGCGATCAGCGGATAGGCGCCGCGATGGGCGTAGTCCGCCAGGGTCATCTCGCCCGGCAACGGCGCGCCGCTCCACAGGAAGGCGGCGTCCAGTCCGTTCTGGAGCGCGAACAGGGCGTTGAAGACCAGCAGGGACAGGGTCACCGAGGCCGTGTTCACGCCCGGGATCCGGCGCTCGCCCAGGGACGGCAGAGCGATCAGCTTGCGATACCAGCGCGGCCGCAGGGTCGTGCCGACCATCACCGCCACGATCCCGCAGCCGATCAGGCGCAGCAGGGTCGATCCGGACGGCGCCGGGATCCGCGCCGTGTCCAGAACGTCGGCGATCAGGGGATTGGCACGCGCGAACAGCAGCAGGAAGATCAATCCCCCGGCCGCCGGCAGGGCCAGCACCTTCAGCACGGCCGCCGGCGACACCCGGGCGGGTCTGCGCCGTCGCAGCCGCGCCAGCCGGACCAGATCGAGGATCGGCCCGACCAGCGACACCACGCCATGAATGACCAGACGTTGGGCCCACCGCCAGACGGCTTCCCCCTCGCGCACCCGCGCCGACAGGGCCGCGACGGTCAGCATCAGGCCGAACAGCAGCCATGACAGCGCATCGGGCCGCTCGATCATCACCGCCGCCATGACCCCCGCCGCGACCACCGCGAACTGCGCCCGGCGGTCGCGCGCCAGGCCCTTTCGGATCAGCAGCAATCCGCCGATCCACGCCGCCGCGAACCCGCCGACGACCGCGCCCCATGGAATGGACTGGAAGAACAGGGCGTCCGCCAGAACGGCCAGGCCGGCGGCGACCCCCGCCTTCAGCCAGAACGACGATCGCGTGAATGGATGAGTGCTGAGCATGGGCCTCCCCTCGATGAGGGGGCCCTTGTCGCGCGGTGCGGTTCAGACGTGCGGGGCGGCCCGGGGAGCTTCGGCGCAGACGGCGTGCAGAAGCGGTGCAGCGCCGCGTCGGCCACGTCTTCCGTCAATCACAGGTTGAGCCCCGCCCGCCCGGCCGAAAGATCAGCCGGCCAATCAAGCAAGAATATATTCCTGCCTACGTCCATTTCTGACGCATCCGTACTGTAGGATTTATTTCCTGCCCGCCTTGGGCGGACCTATAGACGGAGGGACACTTGCGAACACCCATTCACGTCCTCGCCTGTGCGGCGATCCTGCTCGCAGGCTCGGCGACGGCCCAGGACGCCCAGACATTCCTGTACGACGCCAACGGCCGCCTCACGGCGAACACGACGGCGCGAACGACCGGCGATTCCGTGCGGTCGTATTACATCCTGGACGCGGCCGACAACCGCTTGGGCCACGGGGCGGTCCCCGTCAGCCCCCCGCCGGCCGGCGATACCTTCACCTTCCCCTACACCCTGGTCCCGACCCAGAAGCTGACCTCGGCCAACGGCCAGTACACGATGGCGTTCGAGCCGAGCGGCGACCTGGTCATCCGCAACACGTCCGGCGCTCAGGTCTGGAACAGCTGCACCGGCCAGGGACGCTCCTGGTTCGTGCGGGTCTCGTCCGACGGCCAGCTGGCCATCTTCGACACCACCGGCGCTCCGTTCTGGACCGCCGGCGCGTCCGGCAATCCGGGCGCCGTTCTCACCCTTCAAAATTCCGGCGTCGCGATCCTGAAGAGCGCGGGCGGAACCACCCTCTGGACATCGAGCACCCCATGCGCCTGAGCCATCTTCTCGCATCAACCGCGCTGGGGCTCGGCCTCATCGCCCCGCAATACGCCGCCGCGCAGACGCTCCCGCCCGCGCGCTATACGCTCGATCCCCGAGGCATCGATCTGGTGCGGAGGGAATGGACGCCCATCAGCGCCCAGGTGTCGATCGGCGGCGAGACCGGCCTGTCCTACAGCCGGGTCCAACTGGCCTATGACCAGCCGTGGTGGGACAACGCGATCGCCGCTGTCCGATACACCGACACCGGCGTCATCATCACCGCCGATGGCATTTCCGAAGCCTTCGACGGCCCGTTCGGCGGCCCCTGGACTCCTGTCGAGAACAACGGGTCCACGCTGGTCTACGACTCGGTCGCGAACGCCTACACCTATGTGCGCGCTGGCACGTCCTATCGAATTGAGCCCGTCGGCCCTGAAAATCTGTTGTCCGCCCCGATGCTGACGCGGCGCGAGCAGCCGAACGGGCTACGAACGGATTACACCTACACCATCGACAAATACTGCCTTCCGGAGAACCCCGGCGATCCTTGCGGCTGGTGGAATGAAACGCATACCGCCCGGCTCCAGTCCTATCAGACAAACACCGGCTATCAGATCCACTATGACTACGAGCAGAACACAGACCCGATGGCTCTCAGCTGGGGCAGGGTTGCAAAAGTCACCGGGCTGAATCTTGCGGTGGACTTCTGTGACAAGGCCGCCTTCACCTGCACGGGTCTGACTCGCACATGGCCCAGCGTAACATTCGGCTACGCGGAGGGGCCGGGCTACCAAGATAGCATTTTCGTCGATCAGGCCGGCGTCGAGACGCGCTATCGCTACAGCACCCTGCTCGACGGCGACCGGTTGGTGGAACTTTCGGTCGGGGCCAGCACCACCCCTCTCGTGTCGGTCCAGTACGACCATATCAACCAGTGGGTCGAGGCGGTGACCGACTCGACAGGCCGGTGGGAATACGGTTTTCAGGATACGGGCGCGACCCGGACCGCCCATGTCTACGGTCCGCTAGGGCAGAAGACGGAGGTCGTCTCGGACCTCGCCACCGGCCTCGTCACCTCCGCGACCGAAGTCACGTCGACGTCGCCGACGACGAGCCGCACCTGGGCATGGACGTACAACGCCGGGTCTCGTGTCGACACCGCCACGGGGCCCGAGGGTGAAACCGCGGAATACGTCTATGACGGCCGCGGCAATGTCACCCAGGTGACCCTGTCGCCCAAGACCGGTGGAACGGAGGCGGACATCGTCACCAGCGCCACCTATCCGGCGACCTGCGCCAACCCTGTCACCTGCAACCGGCCGACCTCGACCACGGACGCGACGGGCGCCGTGACCGACTACACCTGGGACAGCACTCACGGCGGACCGCTGACGGTCACCCAGCCCGCACCGACGGTGGGCGCCGTCCGACCGCAGACCCGCTACGCCTATGCGCCCCAGACCGCCCAGTTCAAGAACAGCGCGGGCGTGATCGTGGCGGCCTCGACCCCCGTCACCCTGCCGGTCGAGACCTCCGCCTGCGTAACCGGCGCCACCTGCGACGCCACCGCTGACGAGGTCCTGACCACGATCAACTACGGCGTCACTTCCGGCGTCGCCAACAACCTGCTTCCGGCCTCGATCAGCCAGGGCTCCGGCGCCGTCCCCGCCATGGCGGTGACGGCCCTGACCTATACGCCGGACGGCGACGTCGCCTCGGTCAACGGTCCGCTCAGCGGATCCGACGACACGACCACCTACCGCTATGACACGTCGCGGCGTGTGTTCGGCGTGATCGGTCCCGATCCTGACGGGGTCGGCGCAGGCCTGAATCGGGCCCAGCGCGTGACCTACAATGATCGTGGTCAGACGATCCTCAGCGAGGTGGGAACGACCGCCGGCCATACCGATCCGAACTGGGCGGCGTTCTCGCCGCTTCAGAAGAGCAGCGCCGCCTATGACGACTTCGGTCGGCCGGTCGAGACGCGTCAGATGTCCGCCGCCGGCGCCGTCTCCGGCGTCCAGCAGACCAGCTATGACGCGGCCGGACGGGTCACCTGCACCGCGGTGCGGATGAACCCCTCGACCTTCGGCGCCCTGCCGTCCTCGGCCTGTACGGCCGCCACGACCGGCGGTTTCGGCCCGGACCGGATCACACGGATGACCTATGATGTCGCCGACCGGCCGCTGTCGGTGACCACGGCCTACGGCACCGGCGACGCCCGGCCCCAGAGCCAGACCTATACCGCCGGCGGACAGCTCGCGTCCTTCACCGACGCCAGGGGCAATGTCTCGCTGTTCGAGTACGACGGCTTCAACCGCCAGGCGAAGCTGCGCTATCCCAACGCGACGGGCGGCGGAACCTCGACCACGGACTATGAGCAGACCGTCTACGACGCCGTCGGCCGCCCCTACAGCGCGCGGAACCGGGCGGGCGAGCTGACCTATTTCGGCTACGACGCCCTGAACCGGCTGGTCACCCTGAACCTGCCGTCCGGCACCCCGGACGTCAGCACGGCCTATGACAATCTCGGGCGGGTGTTCAGCACCAGCGACGGAACGATCACGGTCAACACGACCTGGGACGCCCTGTCCCGCCCGGTCAGCGAGAGCTCCAGCGGCGTCGGCGCCATGGCGTATCAGTATGACGCCGCCGGCCGTGTGACCCGCATCACCTGGCCGGACGCCTTCTACGCCGACTATGAGTACGACCTGTACGGCGGCCTCAAGACGGTGCGCGAGAACGGCGCCACGTCCGGGGCGGGCGTCCTGGCCAGCTACGGCTGGAACGACCTGGGCCAATCCACGTCGATCACCCGCGCCGGCGGAAGCGGGGCCTCGACCACCTACGGCTACGACGCCTGGGGCCGGCTCTCCAGCCTCGCCCAGAACGCCGACGGCTCCACCAACGACGTGACTTTCGGCTTCAGCCACAATCCGGCCGGTCAGCTCGTCACCCGAACGGTGTCCAACAACGCCTACACCCGGTCCGGCGGCGGCGTGGACTACACGGTCAACGGCCTGAACCAGGCGACGGTCGTCGGCGGTTCGCCCGTGACCTATGACGGCAACGGCAACACCACCGGGATTTCAGGCGACACCTACGGCTACGACGCCGCCAATCGCCTGACCTCGGCCAGCGCGGGGGCAGGTTCGACGGCCTTCACCTTCGACCCGCTGAGCCGCCTAGCGACCTCGACTGTCGGCGGCGCCACGACCCGGCGTCAGTATGCCGGCCAGCAGCTGGCGGCCGAATACAATGCCGGCACGGGCGCCCTGACGCGCCGCTACATCCCCGGCCTCGGCCTGGACGACGTAGCGGCGACCTATGACGGGTCAGGAACCTCGAACCGCAGCTGGCAACTGGCCGACGAACGCGGCTCCGTCATCGCCCAGTCCGGCGCGAGCGGCGCGGTGTCCAACATCAACACCTACGACGAATACGGCGTCCCGGCTTCGGGCAACGTCGGTCGCTTCCAGTACACCGGCCAGCAATGGCTGCCGGAAGCGGGCGCCTACCACTACCGGGCGCGGACCTATCTGCCGGAAGTCGGGCGGTTCCTGCAGACGGATCCGATCGGGTATCAGGCGGGTGCGAACCTGTACGCCTATGTGGGCGGGGATCCGGTGAACCGAACCGATCCGTATGGACTCGATTTCGAGATCACTGGCGGAAATCCGGTGGAATGGTTTTGTAGTTACGTGACGAACCGCGCCGGAGACAGGCTTTCTGACTACTACGGATGCAGGGTTACACAACGAGAACCTTACCAAATTTGGTCCAACTATGACCAATACACTACAACCAATCTATTCTACGGTGGCAGCGGCGGGGGTAGCGGCGGTGGCGGTGGCGGCGGCGCCTCTCTCCCGTCGGATCGCTGCCATGCCGCAAGTTCAGCTCAACAAGATGGCAGAGGAGGACGATTTTCAGTAAACTGGGGGTGGTCACTGCCTGTTGTTGCCGCAAAATATGCACAACACTCGGTGCCAAGAAACCCACTCAGTGGAATGGGGCAAAGCTATTTCTATACCGGACAGGTGAGCCTAGCAGACATCGAATCTCTGACCGCTTGGGGAGTAGCCCGATATGAAGCACAGCCTGAAATTCTGGGACGACGTCGCATCGTGTTCGATACCGGAAGGACGGTGGGATTTGACGCTCGTAGCGGCACGAGCACGACGTATTTGACTATTATTTTGTCCGCTAGCAGATGGAATCCGCAAACCAGAACTCGTGAGCGAGCTGTTGTGAGCGTTTACTCGGGGTGCCCATGATAAAAATCACTTTCAATCCAGAATTTCCGAAAGGGGTTCGCTGGAATCCATCGGAAATAATAGATCATGCGGAAATTTTTTGGAGAACAACTGACTCTAATCTGCCGTTAATCGACATCGTCATTTCTTTTGATGACAAAGATTTTCGGTATTATCCGGCGAATATGGGCACCGTGCTGTCAGACATACTGAGAGAGCATAAGCTTTCCTCAGAAAGCTCAGATCACGCACTAGAGCTTTCAGGATATCCGCTGGCTGATTTGTCGTTCGACGGCGAGACTGTAATTATAAGCCCCATTTCGGAATTTGAAAAAAACCAACAGATAAAAACCAACAAGAACGACTACATCTCAGCACTAGAAGAAGGAATCGGTTCATTATTGGATGAAATTGATCGAACGGGCGTTTGGATTCGAAACAAACGAACAAATATTGCCTGAATACGCGAGATTAATTGTCGTTTTTAGAAGAGCAAATCGCTAAAGGTGAAAATTCGATCGAGGCGGGCCATAGAACAATGAAATTTGCCTGCCATTTCGGCACTCGTGAACTAGTCATGATCGAATACCCTTGGCGACCCCGGCAGGACTTCAACCTGCGACCTCGGCTTTAGGAAAGCCTTGCTCTATGCGGCTGAGCTACAAGGCCATGGCCGGGCGAACTAGAAGGGGGGCGGCGGGGATTTATTCCCGCCGCCCCTTTTTGTTGGGGCGAACCCCAGCGCCGGATATCCAGCCCCTGCGCTCAGGCCACCGCCGTGGCGATGACGCTGCCCAGCGGGGTCGGATTGGGGTCGTTCTGGTGCTGCACGGCGTTGACCGCCCAGTCCTCCAGCACCACCCGGTCCTTCTGGAACACCATCATGTGGGTGGAGCCGCCGAACTCGAAATGGCCGATCTCGACGCCGCGCGAGACGATCACCGCCGGATCGCCGGGCCCGACCAGGAACTGCGGATCGATGACGCAGGTCGAGACCTCGACCATGCCGATGCAGATCAGGGCGACATAGCCGCAGGTCGGGTGTTCGAAGATGAAGATCGCCCGGGCCGCGACGTGGCCGAGATAGGGCTGCGACTCCGTCCCCTCCCAGGTGCCGACATCCTCGCCCTGGCCCGGCCGCTGGGCGAAATAGGTGCCCGGCTGCACCCATGAGCGGACCAGCCGGCCGTCCAGGGGACAGTTCCAGCGGTGATAGTGGGTCGCCGACAGGAAGCCCTGGTACAGCTGGCCGCCCTCGAACAGCGAGGCGATGGCGGTCTGTCCGGCGAACAGGTCGGTCAGCGAGTAGTTCACGTCCTTGATCCAGAACTCGGTCTCCAGCGCGACACCGTTGCTGTACTCCCAGGGCGTGGTCTCGCAGCCGATGTTGATCTGGGTGGTCGGGTCGCCCTGGAACGGCCGGGCGCCGGGAACGAACAGCCGGATGAAGAAGGAATTCCACGAGTCGAAGCCGTAGCCGGGCTGGGTCGCGTCGAACTGCATCTGGTTCCACACGCCCGCCGACCACGCGGCCTGCGAAATCCACGAGCCGGCCTTTTCCGGATCGTTGATATCCAGCTTGTCGAGCGAGGCCGGGCTCTTCAGGAAGGCGTTCCAGGCGTCCAGCACCGTGCGGAACTGCTCGTTGAAGGTCGTGTCGTGGAACAGGGCCAACCCCGCCTCGGTGGCCATGCCGATGGCCATCATCCCGTTCATGGGCGTGCCGACCTGGGCCGTCGTGTTGAACGAGGGCGAGGTGGTGATGATCTCGTTCAGCATGTCGAAGAAGGTGTCGAAGTCCGGGATCCATACGACGTCTCCGTCCTGGTCCTGGATCTGCTCCCGGGTCGCGGGGTCCAGCGTCAGGACAAAGGCGTTGGCCTGCTCGATCATCGAGTTGACCCACATCCGGTAGACGCTGTTCGAACTGACCCAGTCCTTGAGGTCCTGGACGGCGGAGACCATCGGCGTGAGCGTGCCCGCCGCCTTCTTCGCCGCGATATGGTCGCGCAGCGGCACGAGGAATTTCGCCGTCGCCCAGACCCGGTTGGGGACCCAGAACCCCATCTGGATCGGTCCCGCATTGTCGAGCGTCAGTAGGTTCGAACCCGAACCCTCAATCGGTCGCGTAGTCATGGATAGTCCCCCCAGATCGCGCCGGATGGCGCCCTGAAGGGGAATACAACTTAATATAGTGAAAATGCGCAACCCAATTTCAGGTTGATATCGCCCGAGTTCACCACTCTCGACATCTCGCGACCTCACCGGCATTGAACGCCATGCCCTTCCTCCAGGCGACCAGTCGCGCGGCCGACGCCCAGCAGATCGTGGATGCGGCCATCGCCCATGCCGGAAAGGACGGCCTGCACAGCCTGACCATGCGCGACCTGGCCCAGGCGGTCGGCAAGAGCACGACCGTCATCGTCAATCTGTTCGGGACCAAGGCCGGATTGATCCAGGCGGTCGGCGAGGAGGCCCTGCGCCGCGACGCGGCCTTCCACGCCGAATTCTTCCGCGCGGCGGAGGGCTTGAGCCCAGGGCGCGACAGCCTGCTGGCGCTGGTGCAGCACTATCTTAACCGGCGCGCCGCGGACGACGCCGGCTTCGTGCGCATCTGGGAGGCCCTGACGCTGGATGCGGACGCCGGCGCCGAACGCCGCGACCTGATGCGGCGCTGGCATGCACTCAAGGTAGACGCGTGGCGCGCCCACCTCGCAACCGAAGATCGAACAGCTGATTTTTCCGAGCCTTTGGTCGCGACCCTGACCATCGAGCAGTTCTATGCCGGAGCGCTTGCGGGCCGCCCCGACTACCAGGTCATCGCGGCCGAGGGCCTGGGCGGTCTCGCCGACCGGATTCTGGGCCTTCCAGAAGGTCCGCCGACGGCCACCCTGTGGTATCGCCACCGCCTGATCCTGCCTAGGGCGCCGACGGACGGGATGGACCCGGACTCCATGCCCCTGAAGCTGCTGGACATCGCCGCGGACCAGATCCTCGCCGGCGGCCTCACGGCGATCACCAACCGGTCGGTCAGCGCGGTGGCCGGGACCTCGACCTCCACCCTCGCCTACCACTGGCCGGACATGCGCAGGTTCGTCCTGGACGCGGTCTGGCACGCCGTCTTCCGGGACATGCCGCGCTATCTCGCCGGCCAGAAGCCGGACGACGATCCCGCCTGCGTCGACCTGGATCGCTGGGCCTCCCGGATGATCCCGCTCGCCTCCGTCCAGCCGGACGCCGAGGGGTTCTATGTCCGTTACGCCCGCCTGATCGCCAGCATCTGCGTGGAGGCCCGTCGCGACGCCTCCCTGCGAGATCTCGCCATGCTGCTGCGCGGCCCGGAGGGCGGCGGCACCTACTACAACCAGGCGGGAATCTGGCCCGCCGAGTTCGACCTCACCCGGCTGGCGGCCACCCGCTTCGCGCTCTGGTACAAGGGCGCGGCCCTCATCGCCCTGACGACCGGAACCCCGGTCAGCGCGACGGACCTCCAGACCGCGGCGGGCAAGCTGGTCGCGCGCAAGGCGCGGTAAAACAGGCGTTTTCTCCAGGGCGTCACAAAGCCCCAGAACATCTGACAAAAACACTTCAGGCGGGCGTCACAAAAGCATAGCTCGCCCATCCTACTGCCGCATCGTTGTCGAACGTTTGTTTTTCTTCGTCGCGACGGTGGCTCCAGCTCCTCCCCATTGCGGGAGCCGCCTCGACCCTCGACCGGACCAGCAGGCGTTCGACGACATCCCAAAACACTCGGCTCGCGAGGGTGGGGGTACTCCGCGCGTCGCCCGATGGATGGTCAAAAAATGCAACGTCTCCTCTTCGGCGCGTCCAGCGCCATTCTGGCCCTGGCGGCGCTGCCCGCCATGGCCCAGACCGCTTCCGAGCCCCAAGCGACGCACGCCGCCTCGGCGCTCGATGATGTCGTGGTCACCGCCCAGCGCCGCGCACAGAACAGCCAGGACGTGGGCATCGCCCTGAGCGTCATCGGCGGCGAGGAGCTCGACGAGAAGGGCGTCAACGTCGTCAACGACATCGAGAATGTCGTCCCGAACCTCGAGGTCGACAGCCAGTTCGGCAGCGGCCAGCCCAGCTTCCGTATCCGCGGCATCGGCACCCGCGAATACTCCAGCAACAACTCCTCGACGGTCGGCGTCTATGTCGACGAGGTCGCGCACCCCTATACGATCACCACCCAGGGCGCGATGTTCGACATCGCCCGCATGGAGGTCCTGCGCGGGCCGCAGGGCACCCTGTACGGCCGCAACACCACCGGCGGCGCGGTGAACATCATCACCAACGCCCCGACGGCCGACCTGCGCTCCGGCTTCACCGCGGAATACGGCTCGTACGACCGCTACAAGGTCGAGGGCTTCGTCTCGGGCCGGATCGCGCCGGGCCTGCTGGGCCGCCTGGCCGCCGTCACCGAACAGGGCGGCGCCTGGCAGTACCACCGCGACACCGGCCAGCGCCTCGGTGATCGCGACAAGACCGCCATCCGCGGCCGCCTGACCTGGGACGCCGCCGAAAACGTCACCGTCGACCTGGCCGCGACCTGGGCCATGGACAAGTCGGACGGCCTGGGCTTCCGCCTGCGCGGGCCCTACGCGGTCAACGACGGCAGCATCACCTATCCGACCGACACCGCCTGGCGGATCACGGGCTGGCAGCTGTCGCCGGAAATGGCCGCCGTCTCGGGCCGCGCGCTCGGCTCCAAGCCGGGCCGCGACAACGACGGTCTGGACCTGGCCGCCCGCGTCCAGGCCGACCTGGGCTGGGCGACCCTGAACTCGGTCACCGCCTACCAGACCTTCAACCGCTCGGAATACAACGACTGGGACGGCACCCGCTTCAACGAATCCGACGTCTATTTCTACAACGACCTCGAAGTGCTGTCGCAGGAACTGCGCCTGTCGAACGAGATCGGCCGCCTGAACTGGATGGTCGGCGCCCACTACGCCGATGAAAGCCTGGACGGCGGCTTCTACACCCAGTTCCGCGGCGCCAACCGCGAGCTGATCAACACGCCCTACGAGCAGTCGGTGCAGGCGATGGGTATCTTCACCCACAACAGCTTCGCCCTGACCGACCGCCTGACCCTGATCGCCGGCCTGCGCTGGGAACAGGAGGACCGCAGCCTGACCACCTCGGGCACCCGTCGCCTGAACGTGCCGGTCGGCCCGAAGGTGACTTACGAGACCGACCTGTCGGAAGTGACCGGCCGCTTCGGTCTGGAGTACGACCTGGCCGACAACGCCATGCTCTACGCCAGCGTGGCGCGGGGCGTGAAGTCCGGCGGTTTCACCACCTACAACGGCACCTCGGCGACCCCGTTCAAGCCCGAGATCGTCATCGCCTACGAGACCGGGTTCAAGTCGGACCTGTTCGACAACACCCTGCGCCTGAACGGCTCGGTCTTCTTCTACGACTATGAGAACCAGCAGGTTCAGGGCCTGGAGTACGACCGCGAGGCGGGTCGCCTCGGCAAGATCACCAACGTGCCCAAGTCGGAAATCTACGGCGGCGAGATCGAGCTGACCTGGATGCCGCTCGAAGGCCTGACGATCAGCCAGAACTTCGGCTACAAGGAAGGCGAATACACCGAGTATTTCGCCATCGACGGCGCGGCGACCGACGCCGCCAACCCGGTCAACGGGCCGTGGACCGTCATCATCTCGAACGACCGTTCGGGCGAACCGCTGCAGTTCCCGAAATACAACTACGGCGGTTCGGTCGCCTATGACTGGTCGCTGGCCGGCTTCGACTGGCGGGCCGAGACCAACTACATGCAGCGCGACGCCATCTACAACGCGGCGTCCAGCTCGGTCCTGCCCGGCTACTGGCTGTGGAACGCCAACTTCAGCATGGGACCCTCGGACGCCAACTGGCGCGTGACCCTGTGGGGCCGCAACCTCTTCAACACCTACTACGAAGAGACCCGTAACGGCTTCAACGGCTCGGCCCGTCCGACCGCCTCGCCGAACCAGGGCCGCACGGTCGGCCTGCGCCTGTCGATGGACTTCTAAGCGAAGTCGCCCCCTCCGGCGGGTCGGTCCTCCGACCCGCCGGTCCTTCCTTTCGTCTTCCCGGACGCCGCCGATGTCTCTGCTGATCGCCCCGCCATCCCTGAACCGCCGCGCCCTGATCGGCGGCCTGGTCGCCGCGCCGGTGGTGCTTCAGTTCGGTCGCGCCCACGCCGGGGGCGCCTATCTGTTCCCGCTCGGCGTCGCCAGCGGCGATCCCTGGCCCGACGGCTTCGTGATCTGGACGCGCCTGGCCGCCGACCCGATCGCACCGGACGGCTTCGGCGGCCTGTCCGCTCCCATCGATCTGTTGTGGGAAGTCTCGGCCGACGAGCGCTTCACCCGGATCGCGGCGGGCGGCCGGATCACCGCGGACGCCTCCAGCGCCCACGCCGTCCATGTCGAGGTGCAGGGTCTGCGCCCGGGCCGCCCCTACTGGTACCGCTTCACCGCGGCCGGCCAGCAGAGCCCGGTCGGCATGGCCCGCACCGCCCCGGCGCCCGACGCCGCCGTCGACCGGATGCGCCTCGCCGTCGCCTCCTGCTCGAACTGGGAGGTCGGCTATTTCAGCGCCTATGGCCACATGGCCGACGAGGCGCCGGACCTGACCCTGTTCCTGGGCGACTACATCTACGAATACAGCCGCACCGGCGAGCGCGCGGCCTCGAACGTGCGCCACTACGGCTTCGAGGAAGCCACCACCTTGGCCGGTTACCGCAACCGCTACGCCCTGCATCGCACCGACGCGGACCTGCAGCGCCTGCACGCCGCGGCCGCCTGTCTGGTCACCTGGGACGACCACGAGGTGCTGAACAACTATTCCGGCGTCTGGCCCGACAAGGACGGCGGAACGGCCGATTTCCGGCAGCGCCGCGCCGCCGGCTACCAAGCCTTTTACGAGGCCATGCCGATCCGCCGCACGCGCGTCGACGCCCGGCTGCAGATGCCGATCTACAAGCGCGTCCGCTATGGCCGGCTGGCCGAATTCTACATGCTGGACGGGCGTCAGTATCGCTCGCGCGGCGCCTGTACGGTCGAAGGCGGCGCCAAGGGCCAGATCGTCGCCGACAGCCAGTGCACCGACCGTCTGGATCCGTCGCGCACCTTCCTGGGCTTCGATCAGGAGACCTGGCTCTACGATGGCCTGGCTCGGACGGACGCCCGCTGGAACATCCTGGGTCAGAACCTCGTGATGGCCGGGCTGCGGTTCGAGAACCGGGGCGACGAGACCCGCTACTGGACCGACACCTGGGACGGCTTCCCCGCCGCGCGCGATCGCATGACCCGCGCCCTGCATACGCTCAAGCCGAACAATCCGGTCGTGCTGGCCGGCGATTACCACTCGTTCTGGACCAACGATGTCCTGCTCGACAGCCAGGATGAGTCCTCGCCGAAAGTGGCGACCGAGTTCGTCGGCACCTCCATCACCTCGGGCGGCCCGCCCTACGAGGGCCTGATGTCGGCCATGCCCGCCAATCCGCACATCAAATTCTTCGACGGCCGGGTGCGCGGCTACATCTCGATGGACGTCACGCCGGAGCTGATGACCACCCGCTATCAGCAGATCAGCGACGTCCGCGACCCGCGTGCGTCCCTGTCGACGCTCAACACCTGGGTGGTCGAGAACGGCCGCCCCGGCGCCCAGTCCGCCTGACCAACAAGCTCCAGAACGCCCATGATGAACCTTCCCAACGCCCCCCTTCTGGTCGGCGCCGCCCTCGCTCTCGTCCTCGCCGGTTGCGCCGCCGCGCCGGCGCGGGACCCGATCTTCTGGACCGGCTTCCGTGATCATCCGCACGGCTACCTGGATGAGGGCTCCGCGCCCAACGCCGCGAACTTCCTGCCCCCGCCGCCCCGGCCCGGCTCCCTGCGCGAACAGGACGACATCGCCGTCTACCGCGCCACCCGCGCCCTCAAGGGCATGCCGCGCTGGGCCCAGGCCGCCGCCGACAACGAGATCGAGACGCCGTCGGCGCCCCGAATCTTCGACGAGGCGCTCGGCATCGCCTTCGTCCCGGAGCGGATGCCCACCCTGACGCTGTTGCTGGGGCGCATGCTGGGCGATCTGGAGACCATCCAGACCCCCGCCAAGCGTAACTATTTCCGACCTCGCCCCTTCGTCGTCGAACCAGCCGAGACCTGTTTCCAGCCGGAACCGTGGCTCGGGGCCAGCGGCTCCTATCCGTCAGGCCACGCCGCCCTCGGCTGGGCCTGGGCCCTGGTGCTGGCGGAGATGGCGCCGGACCGCGCCGACGCCCTGCTGTCGCGCGGCGTCGCCTACGGCGAAAGCCGGATGATCTGCGGCGTCCACTACGCCAGCGACGTCGAGGCCGGCCGCATCGTCGGCGCGGCGATCGTCGCGGCCCTGAAGGCCGACCCCGAGTTCCAGGCCGACTTCACCATCGCCGCTGAAGAACTGGCTGAGGCTCGCCGCACCGGTCGCTGAGCGCGCCATGACGCTCCGCGGACGGGACAGTTCGACAATGGGTTTGGCGACCCCGGCAGGACTCCAACCTGCGACCTCGGCTTTAGGAAAGCCTTGCTCTATGCAGCTGAGCTACGGGGCCATGGCCGGGTGAACTACCGGAGCGCAAAGCGTGACGGAAGCGGGGCGGCGGGGATTTCTTCCCGTCGCCCCTTTTTCTTGCCCGCCCCGGCGCGAGCCGCCTCAAAATGGATTGTGGTTAATCGCCCTTAAGATACAATATCTTGTAGGGAACAAACCCCGAATCGGGCCGTGTCGGTGATTCGGTCCTGATTCGTTTCGCCCCTGTTCCGCTGCGGGACAGCGCGACGTTTACGCCGGTCCCGAAGACGAGACTTCCGCTTGAGGAACCGTGCGGGACACGCCACCTTTCACCTGAGATGAGTGACCGCGGCACAGGCAAGGCCCCCTCGCGCGTGACGGCGATCCTGGGGCCCACGAACACCGGCAAGACCCACCTGGCGGTCGAGCGGATGCTGGGTCACGCCTCGGGCATGATCGGCCTGCCGCTGCGTTTGCTGGCGCGCGAGATCTATGACCGGATCGTCGCCCGGCGCGGGGCCGCCGCCGTGGCCCTGATCACGGGGGAAGAGAAGATCATCCCCGCCCGGCCGCACTATTTCGTCTGTACCGTCGAGGCCATGCCGCTGGAGCGGACGGTCGAGTTCCTGGCCGTGGACGAGATCCAGTTGGTCGCCGATCCGGAGCGCGGCCACGTCTTCACCCAGCGGCTGCTGCACGCCCGGGGGCGCGAGGAGACCATGTTCCTGGGGGCCGGGACCATGGCGCCGCTGATGCGGGCGCTCGTCCCCGACGTGGAGATCGTGGCCCGCGACCGGCTATCGACCCTCAGCTACGCCGGCTCCAAGAAGCTGACCCGCCTGCCCCGACGCAGCGCCATCGTCGCCTTCTCGACCGACCAGGTGTACGCCATCGCCGAGCTGATCCGGCGTCAGCGCGGCGGGGCGGCGGTGGTGATGGGCAGCCTGTCGCCCCGCACCCGTAACGCCCAGGTCGAACTGTTCCAGTCGGGCGAAGTCGACTTCCTGGTCGCCACGGACGCCATCGGGATGGGGCTGAACATGGACGTCGACCATGTCGCCTTCGCCGGCCTGAGGAAGTTCGACGGCCGCCGCACCCGCTGGCTGCACGCCAATGAGATCGGCCAGATCGCAGGCCGCGCCGGCCGCCACCTGCGAGACGGCGCCTTCGGTGTCACGGGCGAGGCGCTGGAGCTGGACCCCGACCTGGTCGAGCAGGTGGTCGAGCATCGCTTCGATCCGGTCCAGGGCGCCGAGTGGCGCAACGCCCGGCTGGACTTCGACACCCTGAACGACCTGCTGCGCTCGCTGACGGTGACGCCCAACACCTTCGGCCTGAATCTCACCGCCCCGGCGCTGGACGAGACCCTGCTGCGCCGGCTGATCAAGGACGAGGAGGTGGCCCGCATCGGCCGCTCGCGCGGGGCCATCATGCGCCTGTGGGAGGCGTGCCAGCTGCCGGACTTCCAGAAGACCACGCTGGATGAGCACGGGCGGCTGGCCAAGGACATCTTCCAGGCCCTGACCGGCAAGCGGGGACGCCTGACCGAGGACTGGATCGCGCCGCGCTTCGCCGAACTGGACCGCGACGACGGCCAGATCGATCAATTGTCGGCCCGGCTCTCGGGCGTGCGCACGCTCAGCTACATCGCCAACCGCCCCGACTGGCTGGACCAGGCCCAGGGCTGGCGCGACCGGACCAAGGCGCTGGAGGAGCGGCTCAGCGACGTCCTGCACGAACGGTTGACCGCCCGCTTCGTGGACCGGCGCACCACCGCCCTGATGCAGGCGCTGAATGTGCGCGGCGATGCGGTGGCCGAGGTCGAGGACACCGGCGAGGTCATCGTCGAAGGCCATTCGGTCGGCCGCCTATCGGGCGTCGACTTCCAGATCGACAAGGGCTCCTCGGCGCTGGAAGACCGCGCCCTGCGCCACGCGGCCCGACAGGCGGTGACGCCCGAGATCGCCCGGCGCCTGGGGAAGCTGGCGGCCGAACCGGACGAAGCCTTCTCTGTCACCCCCGACGGGGCGGTCCTGTGGCGCGGGGTGCAGGCGGGCGTGATCACCGGCGGCGAACCGTTCACGCCGAAGGTCCGATTGCTGGGCGACCTCGGCGCCGTCGCCGCGCGCGAACGGGCGGCCAAACGGCTGGAGGCCTGGCTGGCGGGCGAGGCCGGGCGCGCGCTACGTCCCCTGCGCCGGCTGAAGACGGCCATCGAGAACGGCACGTTGAAGGGCCTGCCGCGCGGGGTCGCCTACCGGCTGGTCGAGGCCGGCGGGATCATCGACCGGCGCGAGGTCGAACGCGATCTGGCCGCCCTCAGCCAGGCCGAGCGCCGCACGCTAAAGGAATTCGGCATCCGGGTGGGAGCCCATTCCGTCTGGCAACCCGCCCTGCTCAAAGACCGCGCCCGGATCACAGCCCAGGCCTTCGTGGCCCGCGAACCGTTCCGCCCGAAGCCGGCGGGGCTCAGCGTCCTGCCCGACCCGCCGCCGTCTCCCCGCCTGCTGTCCGCCTTCGGCCTGCGCGCCGTCGGTCGGTTCGCCGCGCCGGTGGAGCTGCTGGAGGCCCTGCCTGAAAGACGGGCGGGCGGTGAAATCCGGCTGTCCGACAAGACCCTGCGCGATCTCGGCGTCACGGCCGACGAAGCCCGGGCGCTGCTGGCCGCGCTCAGGACCACCCGCGCCCGGCAACCCGACCGTCTGGACAAGGCCGTCAAGCCGATCAAGGATTCGCCCTTCGCCGCCCTGTCGGTCCTGACCGCGCCGCCCCCGGCGCCGGCGACTGCAAAGCCCGCCCGCCCACGCCGCCGCCGCCGGACGAAAGAGGCCCGATGACGCCCTTTCATCATGTGCTCGCCAACAACGCCCTGGCCAGCATCACCAACTACACCGTGTGGTTCGCGCTCACCTTCTGGGTCTACATCAAGACGCAATCCGTCTTCGCCACCGGCATGATCGCCGGCCTGTATCTGGTGCTGACCGCCGCCTTCGCCCTGTGGTTCGGCAGCCTGGTCGACCATCATCGCAAGAAGCGGGTCATGCTGGGCTCCAGCATCGCCTCGCTGGTCTTCTACGCCGCCGCCTTCATGGCCTACGCCCTGGCGCCGGAGCAGGCGCTGGCCGACGTCGGGGGCGCACCCCTGTGGCTGCTGATCGGCCTGATCATGCTGGGCGTCATCGCCGGCAATATCCGCGGCATCGCCCTGCCGACTTTGGTCACCGTCCTGATCCCCGAGGATCGCCGCGACAAGGCCAACGGACTGGTCGGCATGGTCAGCGGCGTCGGCATCCTGACCACCTCGGTGATCAGCGGCTTCCTTGTCGCCTGGGGCGGGCTGACGGCCACCCTGGCCTTCGGCCTGATCGGGACGGCCGTCGCCTTCGCCCACCTGCTGACGGTCCGGCTGGACGAGCCCGCGCCGACCGCGGAACCCGGAGGCGAACCCCGGTTGAGGAAGGTCGATCTGCGCGGGACGCTTCGGATCATCGGCGCCGTGCCCGGCCTGTTCGCCCTGATCCTGTTCGCGACCTTCAACAACTTCCTGGGCGGAGTCTTCATGGCCCTGATGGACGCCTACGGCCTGTCGCTGATGAAGGTGCAACACTGGGGCCTGCTGTGGGGCGCGGTCTCGGTCGCCTTCATCCTCAGCGGGATCGTCATCTCGCGAACCGGCCTGGGTCGGAACCCGTTGCGGACCCTGATGCTGGTCAACCTGATCGCTTGGTGCACGGCGGCGGTCTTCACCCTGCAGCCGTGGATCCTGCTGCTGGCGGTCGGCTGTTTCATCTGGATGTTCGTGGGGCCCTTCGCCGAGGCGGCCGAACAGACCACCCTGCAGAAGGTCGTGCCCTATGAGCGTCAGGGCCGGGTGTTCGGCTTCGCCCAGTCCGTGGAGATGTCCGCCGCGCCCCTGACCGCCTTCCTGATCGGACCGCTGACCCAGTTCGTGGTCATCCCCTTCATGACCGACGGCGCCGGTGCGGACGCCATCGGCGACTGGTTCGGCCGGGGGCCGGACAGGGGCATCGCCCTGGTCTTCACCATTGCGGGCTTGGCCGGCGTCCTGATGACCGTCCTGGCCTTCAACTCGACCTACTACCGGCGGCTTTCCGCGGCCTACGCCCGCACCCCGGATCCGGAATCCGGCGCGGCCGAATGAGCGAAACGGGCTGCCGCATCGATGTCTGGCTATGGCGTGCGCGGTTCGCGAAGACGCGGACGCAGGCCGCGGCGCTGGTGGACAAGGGCGCGATCCGGCTGACCCATCAGGGCCGCCAGGTGCGCCTCGACAAGCCCGGCCGCACCGTCCACGTCGGCGACCGGCTGGTCTTCGCCCTCGGCGGACGGCTGATCGATCTGGAGGTGACCGGTCTGGGCGAGCGGCGCGGGCCCGCCGAGGAAGCCCGCGCCCTGTATGCGCCTATCGCTGAAGGGTGAACTCGCCCTCGATGTGCAGCTTCACCTCGTCGCCCAGGCCCATCTGGGTTCCGTAGGTGATGCCGAACTCCGAGCGCTTGATGGTCGCCTCGCCGTCGAAGCCGGCCCGATAGGCGTTGCCCATCGACGGGCCCGCCTGGTTGAACTCGACCTCCATCGTCACCGGACGGGTCACGCCGCGCAGGGTCAGGTCGCCGACCACGGTCGCCTCGTTGGCGTCGTCGGCGTCGACCGTCACCGAGCGCGAGACGAAGGTCGCGGTCGGATGGTTGGCGGTGTCGAAGAAGTCCGCCGTCTGCAGGTGGCCGTTCAGGCCCGCGTTGCCCGAGGCCACGTCCGTCAGCGGGATGGTCGCGGTCAGGGTCGAGGCCGACGGATTGGCGGGGTCCAGCTTCAGCTCGGCCTGCACGTTCACGAACTGGCCGGTGTAGGTCGAGAAGCCCAGGTGGCTGACCGACCAGGTGATCTTGCCGTGGTCGGAATCCAGCTTGTAGGCGCCCGCGCTGACTTCGGCGGGAACGCGGGTCAGGGCGGACTGGGCGACCACGCCCCCCGCGGTCAGAAGGGCGACGGCGGCGACGCCGGAGGCGATGTAGCGGAACGATGAGCGCATGGAGGAAGACCTGTGAAAAACTGCAATCGGATTAGATACAAATAGCCCGATAGCCCAGCTACGCAACCCCGAGAGGTCTGCTGCTGTTGACACCTGAGGCCCGCGGGGTCATCTGCGCCTCCCGCGCCCAACTGAACGCCCCGCCTCACCCCATGACCTACATCGTCACCGACGCCTGCGTGCGCTGCAAGTTCATGGACTGCGTCGAGGTGTGTCCGGTCGACTGCTTCTATGAGGGCGAGAACTTCCTCGTCATCGCCCCGGACGAATGCATCGACTGCGGCGTCTGCGAGCCGGAATGCCCGGTCGACGCCATCGTCCCGGACACCGAGGACGAACCGGACGGCAAATGGCTTCAGGTCAACGCCGAGTACGCCAAGGTCTGGCCGAACATCACGGTCAAGGGCGAGCCGCCGGCGGACAAGGAACAGTTCGAGCGCGAGACCGGCAAGTTCGAGAAGTATTTCTCGCCCAACCCCGGCAAGGGCAGCTGAGACTAGTCCCGCGCGCTGCCCTGATACGGAGAGGATTTCCAGCCTTCTCCACACTGACGCTGTGGACGTTTTGAAATTCCGCAGATTTGTGATAGGTTCCTGTCATTGGGTCGGGCGGTATGCGATTTCTTCGCGCCGCCCGCGTTTGCGACAGAATCCCGTCCACGAAGACGGGATCGGCCAGAGGTTGGGTGATCCGTTTCCGCATTTGACGACTAGAAAGACATCACCGACGGGCGTGTTTCCGGCGGCTGTTTATCTATTGTCCTTGCGCCTTCGCCTCTCCCTCCCGCTGAAGCCGGGAAAGGAATGACATGACGAGCAAAACCGGTCTGGAATTCAAGGTAGGCGATGCGGTGGTCTATCCGGCGCACGGCGTCGGCAAGGTCGCGGCCGTCGAGACCCAGGAAATCGCTGGCATGTCGCTGGAGGTCTACGTCGTGACCTTCGACCACGAGAAGATGACCCTGCGCGTTCCGACCAAGAAGGCCAAGACCGCCGGCCTGCGTTCGCTGGCCGCCGACGACGTGGTCACCAAGGCGCTGACGACCCTCAAGGGCCGCGCCCGCGTGAAGCGCACCATGTGGTCGCGTCGCGCCCAGGAATACGAAGCCAAGATCAACTCGGGCGACCTGATCTCGATCGCCGAAGTGGTCCGCGACCTGCACCGCGCCGACAGCCAGCCGGAACAGTCCTATTCGGAGCGTCAGCTCTATGAATCGGCCCTGGACCGCATGGCCCGTGAAGTCGCCGCCGCCAACAAGATCGACAAGGACGCCGCTGTTGAACTGCTCGGCAAGTCGCTGAGCGCCAAGAAGGCCATCGTCGCGGCGACCGCCGAGGCCGAAGCCGCCTGATCGACGCGCATCGCTGAAATACAGAAGGCCCGGGAGCGATCCCGGGCCTTTTTGTTTGCCCTGTCTTGCGCGGACCGGCGGGCCCGACAAGACTCCCGGCGAGCGCGGAAGGTCGGGAGAGTTCATGGCGTTGCAACCGTTCGGCTATCCGTTCGAGATCCTGTCGCCCCTCTCGCCGGACGAGGCCAAGGCCCGCATTCGCCGCCGGGCGAAGGGCTGGTTCGAACAGAAGAACGGCGCCCGCGGCTGGATCCTCGGCTCCCTGGTCTGCCTGTGGTGGACGGGCATAACCCGAGGCCCCATGCTCATCGGCTGGATTTCCTCCGCCCCCTCGGGCGCCCGGATCACCGGCCGCGCGGGCTCCGACCTGAACGGAGTCATTGGCGTGACCCTGATCGGCGTAGCCTTCCTGTTCGTCCCGCTCGTGGCGCTTCTCACTGGACGGGATGCAACCGAAGCCCTGCGGTCTATCCCGTTCATGGCCGCGATCTTCATCCCCCTGTGGCTGTTGGGCGTCTGGCTGCGGAACGCGATGCATGTTGAGGCCGACCCTCTGGTCCGCTTCGTGCGCAATGCGACGGCGCCGTCCAGGCGAACGCCGTCTGCAACCGCTCCGCTCCGGACGCTGACCCTGATCGTCAACGAGACGACGCGGACCGGTGTGATCTCCGCGGCCGAGTTGCAGGAGGCGCTTTCCGAAACCGGCCCGAACGACATCCTGATCCTTGAGGCCGCCCCCGAGGACTACATCCAGACCCGCTGGACCGACGGCGGCTTCATGCTCGAGCGTCGCGACGGCGGCGCGGATCGCCACTTCCGCGCGGAGAAGACGGAAGGCGGCCAGACAGTTCTGGAATTCGAGGACATCCTGGGAGCGTTCACGGCCTGGGCGGAGGGGACCCGACTTCCGGCTGTGTTGAAGTGGAAGGCGCTTCGGTTGCCCGACTGACCGTCCAGTTGGACTGGAAGTGGGCACGAAACAGTTTCGTTCAAGGCTTGGCGCGCCGGCTTTTATGCGCAGAGTCCGGAACCCTCGGAATGGAGGGTGACCGAATGCGTATTCTGCTGACGACCTATGGATCGCGCGGCGACGTCGAGCCGATGGCGGCGCTGGCCGCGGCGCTTCAGGCGCAGGGCGCGGAAGCGGTGGTCTGCGCCCCGCCCGATCAGGAGTTCATCGACCTGCTGGCCCGCGCCGGCGTGCCATTCGTCCCGGCCTTCATGGGTATCCGCGACTGGATCGCCGTCGCCGGCAAGCCGCCGGTGGACCTGCCCAAACGCGCGGCCGAAATGGCCTTCGCCCAGCTGGGCGCGATCTCCAGGGCGGCCGAGGGGTGCGACCTGATCGTGGCGACCGGCCTGATGCCGTCCTGCGCGGCCTCGCAGGCCGTGGCCGAGCAGAAGGGCGCGGCCTACGCCCACGTCTCCTTCTGCCCCCTGATCCTGCCGTCCGAGCATCACGCCCCCTTCCCCTATCCCGGCCATCCCCACCCGCCGGAGGTGACCGATAACCGCGCGCTGTGGGACCTCAACATCGGCGTCATGAACGCGCTGTTCGGCGAGGCGGTGAACGGTCTGCGTGCCTCCGTCGGCCTGTCGCCGACCGACAATGTCCGCGACCAGGTCTTCTCTGATCGCCCGCTCCTGGCCTCGGACCCGGCCCTGTGGCCCTGGGCGCCGACCGACCTGTGCGACGCCGTCCAGACCGGCGCCTGGATCCTGCCGGACCCGCGCCCGCTGCCGGAGGGGCTGGACGACTTTCTCGAGGCCGGCGCGCCGCCTGTCTATGTCGGCTTCGGCAGCATGAGCATGGCCGCCTCGCAGGACGCGGCGCGGGCCGCCGTCACCGCCGCCCGCGCCCATGGCCGCCGCGTGGTTCTGGCCGGCGGCTGGGCCGGCTTCGCCCTGCCCGACGACGGAGCCGACTGTTTCCGGGTCGGCGACATCAATCAGCAGGCCCTCTTCTCCCGCGTCGCCGCCGTCATCCACCACGGCGGGGCGGGCACCACGACCGCCGCCGCCCGCGCCGGAGCGCCGCAGGTCATCGTCCCCCAGCTCGTCGATCAGCCCTACTGGGCCGCCCGGGTCGCCGGCCTGGGCGTCGGCGTGGCGCACGAGGGCCCGACGCCCACGGTCGAGACGCTGACGGCGGCGTTGGACGCGGCGCTGCGGCCCGAAACGACAGCGCGGGCTGCGGCGCTCGCAGGCGAAGTCCGGAGCGACGGGGCCGCCGCGGCGGCGCATTGGCTTCTGGACCGCCTGAGCCTCAGGACACCGGCGTCGGTATCCCCGTCCGGTCGACGGCGACCATGATGAACTCCGCCGTGGCCGAGTGGCGCCGGTCGCCGCTCACCAGCCCCTCGGCCCACAGCTGAACCTCGACGGCCAGCGAGCTGCGCCCCGTCATCTTCACCCGCGAGACCAGTTCGATCATGTCGCCGCCGTCGATGGGGGCCTTGAAGTCGATGCGGTTGGTGGCGGCCATCACCACCACGGCGCGGGCGGACCGCGTCGCGGTGACGAACGCCGCCTTGCCCATCAGCTTCAGGGCGTCGCCGCCGAACAGGGTGCCGTAGTGGTTGGTCGTGCCGGGGAACACCATTTCCACCGTTCGCAGCCAGCCATCGGCCTGCTCCGCCTCGTCCTGGACCGGCGACAGCGGCGTCTCGTCTCCGTCGCCGCGCAGGGCGACCATGTTGAACAGGCCGCGCGTGCACAGCCGCCGCTCGCCGGTCAGCAGGGCCTCGGCGTGAAGCTCGACCTCCACGCCCAGCGACGACCGGCCCGTGCGCACGACCCGGCCCGTGGCCTCCACCATCTCCCCGATGCGGGCGGGGGCGGCGAAGTCGATCCGCTCGCACCCGGCCGTCACCACCGCCCGCCGCGCGTGGCGGCTGGCGGCCAGGAAGGCGACCTTGTCCAGGTGCGCCAGCCCGACGCCCCCGAACAGGGTGCCGTGGTGGTTGGCGTCCCCGGGGAACACCATGTCGATCAGGCGAACGGTCATGCGCGCGCCGCCCCACTTCGCGCTTCCCGGGCCGCCGCCACCATGTTGCGCAGGGCGGCCTCGGTCTCGGGCCACTGGCGGGTCTTCAGCCCGCAGTCCGGATTCACCCACAGCTGGCCGACGGGCAGCTTGGCGGCCGCGGCCTTCAGCAGGGCCGTCATCTCCTCCACCGCCGGCACGCGCGGCGAATGGATGTCGTAGACGCCCGGCCCGATCCCGGCCGGATAGCGATAGCTGGAGAAGGCGTCGAGCAGCTCCATCTTTGAGCGCGAGGTCTCGATGGAGATGACGTCGGCGTCCATGGCGCCGATCGACCGGATGATGTCGTTGAACTCTGAATAGCACATGTGGGTGTGGATCTGGGTCTCGTCCCGCACCCCCGAGGCGGCGATGCGGAAGCCCTCGACCGCCCAGTCCAGATAGGCCTGCCAGTCGGCGCGGCGCAGCGGCAGGCCCTCGCGCAAAGCGGCCTCGTCGATCTGGATGATGGGGGCGCCGGCGGTCTCCAGGTCGACCACCTCGTCCCGGATCGCGAAGGCGATCTGGCGGCAGGTCTCGCTGCGCGGCTGGTCGTCGCGCACGAAGGACCAGTTCAGGATCGTCACAGGACCGGTCAGCATCCCCTTCATCGGCCGCTCGGTCAGGGACTGGGCGTAGCGCCACCACTCCACCGTCATGGCCTTCGGCCGCGACACGTCGCCGTAGAGGATCGGCGGGCGGACGCAGCGCGAGCCGTAGGACTGCACCCACGCCGCCTTGGTGAACACGAAGCCCGACAGCTGCTCCCCGAAATACTGGACCATGTCGTTGCGCTCGAACTCGCCGTGGACCAGCACGTCCAGACCGGCCTCCTCCTGCCATCTGACCGTGCGGGCGGTCTCCTCGCGCAGGAACCGTTCGTAGGCCGCGTTATCGATGGCCCCCTTGCCGTGGTCGGCGCGGGCCTTTCGAACCTCGGGGGTCTGGGGGAAGGAGCCAATGGTGGTCGTGGGCCAGTCGGGCAGGCCCAGGCGGGCGTCCTGCAGCAGGCGGCGCACCTCGAACGAGGCCGTGCGCCGGCTCAGGTCGGGGTCGCGCTCGGCGGCCCGGGCCTGCACCGCCGCATCGTTGATGCGCCGCGAGACCCGGCGCGAAGCCACCGAGGCGGTCGAGGCGTCCAGGGTCTCACGCACCGCGCCGCGCCCCTCGTTCAGGGCCTTCGCCAGCGTCGCCAGCTCGGCGATCTTCTGCACCGCGAAGGCCAGCCAGTCCTTCACCTCGGCGTCCAGCGCGGTCTCGCGCTCCAGATCGATCGGGGTGTGCAACAGGCTGCATGAGGGGGCGATGATCACCTGACGGCCCGCCGCGACCACCGGTTCGATCCGGTCCAGCACGGCGTTCAGGTCGGCCTTCCAGACGTTGCGCCCGTCCAGCACCCCCAGCGACAGGACAAGGTCCGGCCGCGCCCCCGCGACGACGGCGTCCAGCTGCCCCGGCGCGCGGACCAGATCGACGTGCAGGCCGTGCACGGGCAGGGCCAGCACCGTTTCCAGATTGTCGCCGATCGCGCCGAACCAGGTCGTCAGCATCAGCTTGATCGGCGGGGTCACATCGCTCAGCACGGCGTAGGCATGGGTGTAGGCCTCGCGCGCCGCGTCGCTCAGGTCAGTGACCAGGCAGGGCTCGTCGATCTGCACCCAGGTCGCCCCCGCCCGCGCCAGCGACCGCAGCACCTCCGCGTAGACCGGCAGCAGCCGGGGCAGCAGGGTCAGCGGGTCGAAGCCCGCGTCGTTCGCCGCCGCGCCGCTCGAGACGGCCCGCGCCTTGCCCAGCAACAGATAGCTGACCGGTCCCAGCAGCACGGGCCGGGTCTCGATCCCCTGCTCCTTCGCCTCCAGATACTCGTGCAGCGCCTTGGTCGAACCCAGCCGGAAGGCCTGGTCCGCCGTGAACTCGGGCACCAGATAGTGGTAGTTGGTGTCAAACCACTTGGTCATCTCGGCGGCGGGAACCCCGTCGCCGCCGTGCGAATGGCCGTGGGCGCAGACGGTCTCGCCGTCACCCTGCGACCCGCGCGCCATGGCGAAATAGGTCTCCAGCCCGACCCGCTCGCCGCTCCAGCCGTAGATGTCCGGCACGGCGCCGACCATGGCGGTCGCATCCAGCACATGGTCGTAGAGCGAGAAGTCATTGGACGGGACGATATCGGCGCCCAGCTCGCGCTGGCGTCGCCAGGCCTGGCCGCGCAGCTCGGCGGCGGCGGCCAGCAGGGCCTTCTCGTCGATCCGGCCGGACCAATGCTGCTCAAGCGCGGTCTTGAGTTCGCGCTTAGGGCCGATGCGGGGAAAGCCGAGGGTGGCGACCTGGACGGGGAGACGGGCGGTCATGATGCGAAGCCTTTGCTGGTGGCAAGGCTTCGGGCAGGGACGCGCGAACGCCCGCGCGGAAACGGTCCGGCGGCGCACAGGCGACCTGACCGGACACCCCGCCGGAGGACGTTATCTGTCGGGGCAGGTCTCCTGGCTCACGGGTCACGGCTTCGGGTCCGGCCTTCCCGGGAGCGAACCCCCAGTGACACGTGATGGACCTTCGGCTCGCCGCTTACAGTTGCGGGGGCAGCGCCGGCGTCGCACCGGCTTCCCTCTTAGCTCCGCGCCGCCCGAAGACGACGCGCAGACCACGACAGGCGCTACAATGCCGGGCGTCGGGGCAAAGTCAAGAAACATATAAGGATATCCTTATATGTTTTTGGACGCCGCATCGGAGGGTGCCCGGATCGACACGCGCCCTCGCCTGCCGTACCCCTGCGGCCTCCCCTTCTCACCTGTGACCGCGCCCATGCCCTCCGGACTTATCGCCCTGCTCGACGATGTGGCGGGGATCGCCAAGCTTGCGGCGGCGTCGATCGACGATGTCGGCGCCGCGGCGGGCAAGGCCGGGGTCAAGGCGGCGGGGGTCGTGGTCGACGACGCGGCGGTCACGCCGAAATACGTCACCGGCCTGTCGCCCAGCCGCGAGCTGCCGATCATCGGCAAGATCGCCATCGGCTCGATCCGCAACAAGCTGCTGCTGATCCTGCCCGTCGCCCTGTTGCTGACCGCCTTCGCGCCATGGGCCATCACGCCGCTGCTGATGTGCGGCGGGGCCTACCTCTGTTTCGAGGGGGCCGAAAAGCTGATGGAGATGTTCGGCGGCGGCCATGGCGAAGATGCGCCCGTCGAGGGCGACGCCGCCCATCTGGAGGCCACGACCGTCGCGGGCGCCGTGCGCACCGACCTGATCCTGTCGGCCGAGATCATGACCATCGCGCTGAACGACGTCTCGGACGCCCCGCTGTGGACCCAGGCTGGAGTGCTGATCGTCGTCGGCCTGGGCATGACCGTGATCGTCTATGGCGCGGTCGGGCTGATCGTGAAGATGGACGACATCGGCCTGCACATGGCCGAGCGCCCGTCGCGCTTCAGCCGGACCGTCGGCCGCTGGCTGGTCAAGGGCATGCCCATCGTCATGTCGTCCCTGTCCGTGATCGGCACCGCCGCCATGCTGTGGGTCGGCGGCGGCATCCTGCTTCACGGAACGCACACCCTGGGGCTGGACTGGCCCGCCGTGCCGGTCGAGCAGCTGGCCCATACGGTCGCCCATGCGCTGGGCCCGATCGGCGGCCTCGCCGGCTGGCTGACCACGGCCCTGATCTCGGCGGTGATCGGGATTGTCGTCGGCGCCGTGATCGCGGTCGTGTTGCACCAGATCCTGAAGCTGAAGCCCGGCGCCGCCACACACTAGCTTCTCCAAACACGCGAACGTTATCCATTCACCTTATTTGGGGTTGTACAGGCGCGTCGCCGTTTGCCCCAATGCGGACCTTCACCAAAGGAGGGTCTGCTATGAAGCTCATCAAGTCTCTGGCGCTCGCGGCGGCGGTCGCCGTCGCCGGTATCGCCGGCGCGGCCTCGGCCGTGCCCCCGGGGCTCATGTACCAGAAGACCTATTACAGCGACGCCACCCTGACGACGGTGGTGGGCATCCAGGTCGACCGGTGCGTCAACGGCAACGTCGGCTCCGGCCCGCTCGCCGGTTCGAAGTCGGACTTCGTCGTCGCGGAAGCCGTCGGCTCCTGCCCGGGCGGCTACTGGTAGGCCCGCGGGCGTCCTCCCGCCGTCATCGACGGCGGGAGGTCCTTCTCCGGGATCAGAAGTATTCGGCGTCGGCCGGGCAGGTCGCCGCCAGACGGCGGGCGGTGATCGAGGCCGGCAGGTAGGGCGTGCCGCGCGCCAGCTGGGCCCCGCCGCGGAAGGTGAAGCTTTCCTGCGTATAGGTGCCGTTCAGGCGCACATTCACCCGGCGGTTCTTGTGGTCGGTGCAGACGCCCTCGAAGCGCGCGTTGCCGTTGCCGACCTGACGCACCGGATAGGTGCAGCGCCAGCGGCGCGTCGACAGGCCGCCGAAGAACCGGTTGATCTCGCTGGGGCGGACGCATTTCTGCTGGGTGTCGCGCGACCCCACCGCGCTGGTCGTATACTCCCAGTAGCCGGGCAGGACGGTGTCGCCGCCGGTCTGCGCCGCCATGGCCGCCTGCGGGGTCGCGGGCGCGGCCAGGAACAGGGCGCCGATGATCGCGGGCACGGCGACGGCGGCGGCTCGGGTCAGGACGGTCTTCATCTCGTGGCCCCTCAGGCGATTGGTCCGTTATGACTAGAAGGGATATATGGCCGGAATTGAACGGCGGCTGAACGGCCCCACGCCTTGACGCCCGGCAGACTCTTCCTCTATACGCCCCACCTCTCGCGCGGGATGTCGTCCCGCGCGCACCTGTTTCATGCGTCTGCACGCTTCGCGGACGGCTCCGAAGGATAGTCAGATGTCGCGTCGTTGCGAACTCACCGGTATCGGCCCGATGGTCGGCCACAGCGTGAGCCACTCGAACATCAAGACCAAGCGCCGGTTCCTGCCGTCGCTGAAGGCGGTCAAGGTCAGCTCGGACGCCCTGGGCCAGACCTTCTCGCTGCGTATCTCGAACGCCGCCCTGCGCACCCTCGACTACAAGGGCGGCCTGGACGCCTTCATCGTCAAGGCTCGCGACGAGCAGCTGTCGATCGCCGCCCAGCGCATCAAGCGCCAGATCAAGGCCAAGCTGGCTGAACAAGCCGCCGCCGCCTGATCCGCGACGACCATCACGTTTGAAGGGGCCGGTGGAAACACCGGCCCTTTTGCTTTGCGCGAAAGGCGGCGCATCCTGCGCCCATGACCCGCGACGAGATGTTCGCCTACGCCCTGACCCAGCCGGGGGCCGAGGATTCGACCCTGCACGGCGGGCGTTGTGTGCGGGTGCGCGGCCACTGGATCGTCAACGAAGGGCGCGAGCCGGACGCCCTGGCCCTGGCGCTGGACCTCGGCACGGTGGACTTCCTCAAGGAGACCGAGCCAGGGACCTATTTCCAGACCCCGCACTATGAGGGTTGGCCGGCGGTGCTGGTGCGCTACGCCGCGGCCGACGACGACCGGCTGCGCGAACAGATCGACAAGGCCTGGGCCCGGCGGGCGACCCGGGCCCAGCGCAAGGCGCGCGGACTGGAGGCTTGAAGCCAGACCTTGGCGGTTGCGTGACGGTCGCCGCCCCGCCAGTCTGCCCGCCTGTTCGCCGGGGAGTCACGCCATGTCCGCATCCATCCGCCGCGCCGCCCTGCTGGGCGCCTCGCTTCTGGCCCTGACCGCCGCCGCGCCTGTCCTGGCGCAGGACGCCGGCACGCCGGAGATCACCCGCGAATCCACCGATTTCACCCTGGGCACCGATCAGCCCCGCACGCCGGAACAGCTGGCCATGCGCATCGACCGGGCGGACCTGTCGATCAAGGTCATCCCCGACGACAAGGCCATCGACGCCGTCGCCGTGCTGGAGATCACCGCCACCGCACCGCTGGAGGCCGTGGTGCTGGAGCTGGACACCCTGCTGACCGTCTCGTCGGTCCAGATCGACGGCGCCGAGGTCGGACCGGGCGGCTGGAGCAATCCGGAAGGCCGCATGACCATCCCCCTGCCCCGTCCCCTCGCCGAGGGCGGCAAGGTCGCGGTGCGCATCGCCTACGCCGGCGCCCCGCGCGTGGCCCCCAGCGCCCCATGGGACGGCGGCTTCGTCTGGGCCACGACCGTCGACGGCAAGCCGTGGATCGCCACCGCCGTCCAGCCCGAGGGCTGCGACATCTTCTGGCCCTGCATCGACAGCCCGCTGGCCGAACCCGGCCGGGTCGACCTGCACATCACCGTGCCCTCGGACCTTTCCGCCCCCTCCAACGGCCGCTTCATGGGCAAGCAGGATCACGGCGACGGCTGGACCACCTGGAACTGGTCGGCCGCCAATCCCAACACCTACGCCATCGCCCTGAACATCGGGCCGTATGAGGAGGTCACGACCGGCTACCGCAGCCGCTTCGGCAACACGATCCCGATGTCCTACTGGTACCTGCGCACGGACGACCCGGCCAAGGTGCAGGCCCTGTTCGCCGAGTTCACGCCGATGATGGACTTCTACGAAGCCACCGTCGGCCCCTTCCCCTTCGGCGACGAGAAGATGGGCGTGGTCGAGACCCCGCACCTGGGCATGGAGCACCAGACCATCAACGCCTACGGCAACGGCTATCGGCTGGACGGCAAGGGCTACGACTGGCTGCTGCACCACGAACTGGCGCACGAGTGGTTCGGCAACCAGATGACCAACCGCAACGCCGACGACATGTGGCTGCACGAGGGTCTGGGCAGCTACATGCAGCCCCTCTACCTGCGCTGGCTGTACGGCGACCGGTATTTCCAGGCCGAACTGCTGAGCCAGCGCAATAACCTGGCCAATCGCTTCCCGGTGGTGTCCGGCGTCGAGAAGGCCGAGGACGAGGTCTACAAGGGCGAGGTCGGCCCCGGAAACGACATCTACTACAAGGGATCGCTGATCGCGCACTCGCTGCGCCTGCTGATCGGCGACGAGGCCTTCTTCCGGTCGGTGACCCGGTTGGTCTACGGACGCCCGGACCCGCGCCCCGGCAACTTCACCACCCGCTATGCGACGACCGACGAATTCCTGGCCATCGTCAACGAGGAGGCGGGCCGGGACCTGACTTGGTTCTTCCGCGGCTATCTGTATCAGGCCGCCCTGCCCGACCTGCGTCAGACGCGCGAGGGCGACCGGTTGACGCTTGAGTGGGTCACGGGCGACGGCGGGGTCTTCCCCATGCCGGTCGAGGTCGAGATCGACGGCCGCGTCGTCACCGTGCCGATGACCGGCGGCCGGGGCCAGGTCACGGCGCCCGCGGGCGCCCACGTCCTGATCGACCCGCAGAACAAGGTCCTGCGCCAGCAGGACTTCATCGAGGTGTGGAAGGGGCGGCAGCCCCGCTAGTCGACCGCCGCCGCGCTGATCGACTGCCGCACCAGCCGGCAGCCCGCCTGCGTCGTCAGGAAGGCGATGTCGCCGGCGTCGCGGCCGCAGGCGATGCGCACCAGCCCCTCGACCGGGGCCAGTCCTGTCGGATCGACCAGCCACCAGCCGTCCGACAGCCAGACTTCGAAGATGGCGTGGAAGTCCGGCGGCTGCAGCTGGTCGGCATAGGCGCTGACCGCCCGCGCCGGAATGCCCGAGGCGCGGCACAGGGTGATCCCCATGTGGGTGAAGTCGCGGCACACCCCGGCCCGGTCGATGAAGGTCCGCGCCGCCGTCGTGTCGCTGTCCGACGCCCCGGGCTCATAGTCGATGTTGGTCTTGATCCAGTCGAGGATGGCCAGCACCCGCCCACCCCCGATCGTGCCGCCGAAGGTCCGCTCCACGAACCGTCCGAACTGGTCCGACGGGCAATAACGGCTGGGCCACAGATAGGTCAGCACCTCGGGCGGCAGGTCGTTCCAGTCGTGCTGCACCGTCACTGGCGGCAGGCCCTTCAGGGTGCCGTTGTCGACCACCGCCTCATAGGTCAGGGCCACCTCGCCGGACAGGTGGGCGCGAAGGGTCCGGGCCCCGAACTCATCGTCCTCGTCCTCGATGAAGTCGACATGCGGCGTCGTCGTCAGCCGTTCCTCGAGCACATGCTGCCCCGGCCAGTGTGCGACCTGGATTTTGTAGATGGCGTCGGTGGGGGGATCGAAACTGTAGACGAGGTCGGCGCGGACGCGGATTTTCATGAGGTCTCGACTGGGCCAAGCGGAACCTGCCGTCAACGTCGGCGATGGAAGCGGCGTTCCGGGAAATCATCACGAGCCGCGAGGGCCGGTTCGCGAAGCCCGTTCCGACATTGACTCAGGAGGGGCAGACCGAAGAGTGCCCGACTCCGATTTTCCGGGGACCGGCTTTGGAGGAGCCCCGGCATGGACCTGATCAGCCTTCCGGTTTCGCCGTTCGCGGCTCGCGTTCGTATCGCGATCTACGCCAAGGATTTGCCGGTCAACATCGTCCCGCCGCCCTCGGGCTGGCCCGACAGTCGCCAGTTTCGGGACCTGAACCCGACCGGCCGCGTCCCGGTGCTGCTCGACGACCGGGGCGCCCTCTGGGAGTCCTCCGTCCTGCTCGAATATCTGGAGGAGCGCTTCCCGAGCCCTTCGTCGCTGATGCCCGTCGATCTCTTTGACCGGGCGACCGCACGGCTGTTGGTGCAGCACGTCGATCTCTATCTGATGCCGCCGGTGGTGACGCTCGCCGATCCACGGACCGATAGCGCGGGCGCGCGACGCGCGGTCGAGGATCTTCTGAATGGCCTCCAGATGGTCGATGGCCTGCTGGAGGGGCCGCAATACGCCCTCTGCGATCATCTCACCATCGCCGACTGCGCCCTGGCCCCCGCCCTGTTCGCGGTCGCGGTCACCGCCGACCGTCTCGGACTGGACCTGCTCGAGCCCGGCTCGCCCCTCGACACCTACGCCCGCCTGTCACGGGAGGATCCGCACGTCGACCGGGTGATCGGGGAGATGGAGGAGGGGTTGCGGCGATTGACGCGGATCGGCTGATCCGGCGAACCGGCTAGAAGCCTATGGCTCCAGCTCGATGTCCCAGTACAGGTAGTCGAGCCAGCTCTGGTGCAGGTAGTGCGGCGGGAAGCGGCGGCCGTGTTCCTGCAGCTGCCAGGCGCTGGGCCTATGGGGCGCGCGGCGGATCATCATCTGCGCCTGCTGGGGCGTGCGCCCGCCCTTGCGCAGGTTGCAGGGGCCGCAGGCGGCCACGATGTTCTCCCACGTCGTGCGGCCGCCGCGGCAGCGCGGGATGACGTGGTCGAAGGTCAGCTCGGCGCTGTCGCCGCAGTACTGGCAGGCGAAGCCGTCGCGCAGGAAGACGTTGAAGCGGGTGAAGGCGGGCTGCCGATCCTGATCCACATAGCTCTTCAGCGCGATCACGCTGGGCAGCTGGATCTCCATGGACGGGCTGCGCACGACCTTGTCGTAGACCGAGACCACGTCGACGCGGTCCTGATACACCGCCTTTACCACCTCCTCCCACGGCCAGATCGACAGCGGGTAGTAGGACAGCGGACGGAAGTCGGCGTTCAACACCAGCGCGGGCCAACCCGACGGGGGGCGACTGAGGACCTGCATCAGGTCCGCTCCGCGTGACGGAGGGTTATGGAAGCGACAGGACTGAAGACACGTCTCCTTCCCTCGTCAGGCCCCAATGAGGGCAAGGAGAAGGCTAGACCTGATTCGACAGCTTGGCGATGACTGGACGACGACGCTTTCGCGACGCCGCCTAAAAGCGGCCGACCAGTTCGAACCGCTCGCACACCACCAGCATATCCGGCGAGAAATGCCCCTCTCGCCGGTAGTAGGCCTCGTGCTCCGTGCGCCAGTACTCGGGCGACAGATCGCCCTCGCCCTCGGCGCGCATGAAGTCCTCGCTCACGTCGCGATAAGGCATGATCTCGACTTCGGTTGTGCGGATGACGCAGGTGGGCGTTCCCGCCCCGTCCAGGATCACGCTCAGTTCGCCGACCGTGGGCATGATGTCGGCCTGGCAGGATGCGAGCGACGAACAGGTCGCCCGCTTTCCGCCCGCCAGAACCAGGGCCAGAAGCTCGTCAGCCAGTTCGGGGCTGTCCCCGAACGCCCAGCGGGGTGCGTCGCCAAAGGCGTCGAGCGATAGGGTCATCACGGGTCTACCTCAGTTACGGACAACGGTGCCGGGAAAGGCCGGCAGGCTCCAGCCCCAGGCCAGCGCCCCGGCCCGCAGGCCGAAGCCCAGCGCGCCGCCGACGATGGCCGCCGGCCAGATGTCCAGGCCCAGCACGCGGGCGATGACGAAAACGGTGGCCGCCAGCAGGGCGGCGGACACGGTGATCTCGCGCCGCAGCAGGATGGACGGCTCCCCCGCCAGCAGGTCGCGCACCACCCCGCCGAAACAGGCCGTCAGGGCGCCCATGACGATGCAGATCAGCGGCGCGATGCCGAAGGCGCCGGCCTTGGCCGCCCCCATGACGCCATAGGCCGCCAGCCCGACCGCATCCAGCCACAGCAGGGCGCGGAACCGCCAGGGCCGTGCGCCGATCAGCCAGACCGCCACCGAGGCCGCCAGGCAGACGGCGATGTAGCGCCAGTCCTGCACCCAGAAGACCGGCGCCCCGATCAGCAGATCGCGCAGGGTGCCGCCGCCCACGCCGGTGATCGCGCCGAAGAAGGCGAAGGTGACCAGATCATGCTTCTGCCGCGCCGCCGCCAGCGCGCCGGTCGCGGCGAACACGGCCACGCCCGCGAAGTCGAGCGCGCCGAGAACCGTCTCGTGATTGGCGATGGCGGGATCGATGATCGGCGTCATGGTTTCGCTTGTAGCGCCTAGAGCCTGATCGGTTGAGATGGAATCGCTTCGCGATCCATCGATGCCGTGGATCAGGCTCCAGGCACGACGTTGGAGCGAAATCTGAGTTCGGATGCCAAAGCATCCAAACCGGTTTCGCTCTACGCGGGCGGGGTCTCCAGCGCGATCTCGCCCCGCTTCACCGCGCCGTACCAGCCCCACAGCAGATGGGCGGCGACGCTGCGGTGCGGGCTCCACGCCTCGGCCCGGCGATTGGCCTCCTTTTCGCGGGGCCGCAGCGGCGCGCCGTCCGCCCAGCGCATCGCTTCCTGCAGGGCGATGTCCCCGCCCGGGAAGACGTCCGTACGTCCCTCGCAGAACATCAGGAAGGTCTCGGCCGTCCATCGCCCAACGCCCTTGATGGCCACCAGCCGGGCCACCGCCTCGTCGTCCGACAGCGTCTCCAGATGATCGAAATTGATCCGCCCCTCGACGTGGGCGCGGGCGATCTCGTGGCCGTAGGTCGCCTTCTGGATCGACAGGCCGAAGGATCGCAGCGTCTCGATGTCGGTGGCCAGCACCCGCTCCGGCGTGACCACGCCTCCCAGCCCGTCCACCACCCGTTTCCAGATGGCGTTCGCCGAGGCCACCGAGACCTGCTGCTCAACGATCATCCGGAACAGGCCCTCGAAACCGCCGGTCCTCTGCCGCCATTCGAACACCGGCAGGCGCAGGTGCGCCTCACCCAGGGCGGGGTCGAGCGCGATCAGCGCCTCGCGGGCGGCGGCGATCTGCGCGGGGTCGGGCGGAACGGGCATGGGACCTCATCGACAGGGGAAAGCGGGCGATCTAATCGTTTGGCATGTTCACCCTGGACGATCTTCTGCACCCGATCACGCCCGCGCAATTCTTCGCGGACTATGATGGCCGGAAACCGCTGCACGTCCCGGCGGGCGATGATCGCCGCAAGCGGCAGGTCCTGGCCTGGGCCGACTTCAACGCCATGCTGGACCGCACCACCAACTGGTCGGCCAACACCCTTCGCCTGATGATGAACCATCAGGCCGTGCCGCCCGAACAGTACTGCACGACGCTGACGACGATGGAGGGCGCGATCCCGCGGCCCGTGCCGGCGAAGGTCGAGATGCTGCTGGCCACGGGCGCCAGCCTGGTCGCCAACGACGTGATGTACCTGCACCCGCCCCTGACCGCGATCACCGCCGCGCTGGGCGAGGCCTTCGGCGCCAGGGTCGGGGCCAATGTCTATTGCTCGTTCCAGGGCGTGCAGGCGTTCGGCACCCACTACGACAACCACGACGTCTTCGTGATCCACACCGAGGGCGAAAAGGTCTGGAACCTGTATCAGGGCCGCGCGGCCAACCCCGTCGATCCCCTGCCGGACAACGCCGAGACCCGCCGCTATTTCGAGCAGACGCGTGGGCCGGTGATCCAGAAGGTCGTCATGAAGCCCGGCGACGTCCTCTACCTGCCGCGCGGCTGGTATCACGACGCCCTCGCCCAGGACGGCGGGTCGTTGCACGTGACCTTCTCCGTCGCCCCGCTCTACGGCCGGATCCTGCTCAAGCTGCTCGACAACGCCGCCATGCAGAACACCGCCTTCCGGGCCTATCTGCCGCCCGCCTCGCGCGACGGCGGCGCCGCCCTCGGCCGGCGGCTCAAGGAGCTGGGCGAGCTGCTCGCCGCCCTGTCCGCCTCGCCCGCCTTCCTCGACGAGGTGGCCATGACCCAGACCCAGCTGGTCGCCCGCCCCTCGGGCTTCAGCCTGCCCGAGCGCAAGCCGGTGACGCTGTGCCGGATCACGGGCCGACCCTTCCCCCGCGCCTCCACCGGCGTGCAGGTGAGCTATGAGTGGATGCAGTTCGAGCGCCAGTTCGCCGTCGAGGACGCCGTCGCCCGCTTCGACTTCGTCTCCGAGGCCGACATCCGCGCGGGGGTCGAAGCCGCTCTCGCCGCCGGCGCCCTGCAAAGGGTCTGAGGCGCCCGCCGCATGATCACCCGGTTCGCCCCCTCTCCGACCGGACGGCTGCACAAGGGCCACGCCTTCTCGGCCCTCACCGCCTGGCGCGCGGCCCGGGCGGCCGGCGGGCGCTTCCTGCTGCGGATCGAGGACATCGACCCCACCCGCTGCAGGCCCGAGTTCGACGCCGGGATTCTCGAGGACCTGGCCTGGCTGGGGCTGGACTGGGACGGACCGGTGCGTCGCCAGTCGGCGCATCTGGCCGACTACGCCACGGTGGTGGACGCCCTGGACCGGCGCGGCCTGCTGTACCGCTGCTTCCGCACCCGCAAGGAGATCCTGGACGCCATCGGCGACGCCCCGCACGGCGCGGCGGAGGCGGTGCGGCCCGGCCCGCATCCCGCAGACGAGGAAGCCGCCCTGCTGGCGGAGGGCCGTCCCTTCGCCTGGCGGCTGTCGCTGGACCGCGCCCGCGAGACGCTCGGCGCCCGCGCCTGGGACGCCCTGGCCTTCGTCGAGGAGGGCGACGGCGACCGCGGCCTGATCCGCGCCCGGCCCGAGACCGCCGGCGACGTGGTCGTGGCCCGCAAGGACGCCGGGACCGCCTATCATGTGGCCGTCACCCATGACGACGCCCTGCAGGCCGTCACCCACGTCATCCGCGGGCAGGACCTGTTCGAGGCGACCCATATCCAGGTCCTGATCCAGGCCCTGATGGGCTGGCCCACGCCGCTCTATCGCCACCACCGGCTGATCACCGGTGAGGACGGCCGCCGCTACGCCAAGCGCGACGGCTCCGTCGCCCTGGCCCACCTGCGGTCCGAGGGACTGGACCCGGCCACCCTGCGCGCGGAGCTGGGCTTCTAGCGGAACAGCCCGTCGGTGTTCTTCGCCGGCGAGAAGACCACGGCCTTGTCCGGCGCCTCGACCTTGGCGCCCGGCCCGCCGATGGTCCGCAGGATGTGGCGGATGATGTTCAGCCGCGCGGTCTTCTTGTCGTCGGTGGCCACCACGCTCCACGGCGCGTGCTTGCTGTCGGTCTCGTCCAGCATGCGGTCGCGGGCCGCGCTATAGGCGTCCCAGCGCGCCTGCGCCTCGGCGTCCAGCGAGGACACCTTGAACCGCTTCAGCGGATCCTCGATCCGCTCGCCCAGCCGCTTGGCCTGCTCGTCCTTGGAGATGTCGAGCCACAGCTTGATGATGGTCACCCCGTCATCGGCCAGCATCCGCTCGAAGCGCGGCGCGTCCTTCAGGAACTGCTCGTGCTGCGCCGGGGTGCAGAAGCCCATCACCGGCTCGACCCCGCCGCGGTTGTACCAGGAGCGGTTCAGGATGACCGTCTCGCCCGCCGCCGGCAGGTGGCCGACGTAGCGCTGGAAATACCACTGGGTCGTCTCGCGGTCGGTCGGCTTGGGCAGGGCCACGACCCGCGTCTGCCGCGGCGACATGTATTCGGTCAGGCGCTTGATGGCCCCGTCCTTGCCCGCCGAGTCCCGGCCCTCGAACACGATCAGCGTCCGCCGGCCATTGTCGATCGTCCACGCCTGGGTGTCGACGATCGCGATCTGGAGCCGCTCCAGCACGTCGTCGTAGTCATTCTTGGTCTTGGCCATGCGCCCACCCTGCGCCGTCATGGCGCGTCGGGCAATGCAACGCCCAAGCTTGCGGGCCGTTGCAGCCGCCCCCCGATCGCCCTTTGCCGAACCGCCCGGGCCGGTTAACGCTGTGCGGGCATGCAGCGCGACTTCGCCGATTTCTGGAACCTGATGTGGGAGGCCGCGCTGGGCGTCTGCGCGGCCTTCGCCCTGCTGAACGCCTTCGCCCCGGCCCAGGACCTGCCGTGGAAGCCTCTGGATCTCAGCCACCCCATCGGCCAGGCCACCGCCGCCAAGGTCGACGACTTCGAGCTGACCCGCGTCTCCGCCCCGGAGGAGGTCGCCGCCGTCACCGACGCCTGCATCCAGATCCTGCGCGACGCGGGCGTCACGGTGGAGCGCGCGCCAGACCGCGACGACGGCGGCTTCTGCATCGTGCGCGGCGCCGTGCGCATCACCGGCGGCGACATCACGCCCCTGGCCCCCGGCGGCCTGGTCATGCAGTGCCCGCTGGCGGTCCGCTACGTCATCTGGGACCGGCAGGTGCTGCGCCCCGCCGCGCAGGAGATCCTCGGCTCGAAGGTCGCCCGGGTCGACAACTACGGCTCCTACGCCTGCCGCCGCATCTACAACTCCGACAAGCCCCAGGACCGGCCCAGCGAGCACGCCCGCGCCAATGCCCTGGACGTCGCCGGCGTGACCCTGGAGGACGGCCGCACCGTCTCCGTGGCCAATGACTGGACCGGCCAGGGCCAGGCGGGGGAGCCCGGGGCCCGCTTCCTGCACCGCCTGAAGGACGGCGGCTGCCGGGTCTTCTCGACCGTTCTGACCCCGGACTACAATGAGGCGCACAAGGACCACCTGCACCTCGACGGCGCCCCGCGCGGCCTGTGTGGTTAAACCCCGCTCATAATGTTCGCCTTGCGAACGAATCTCTTTGCTGTTGACCAGTCCGGTTTTGCGGGAGAGAACTTCGCCCGCAGTCCGGATTTCGCGCGGCCTCCACACCCGTGCACCGCTCCTTCTTACGGAACGAGCTTGTCCAGATGGGCTGACGGATGACCCCGTCGGGGCATCCGCCTGGAAAGCGCGTTTACGGAGACGCATTATGGCGACCGGCACGGTCAAGTGGTTCAACCCGACCAAGGGTTTCGGTTTCATCCAGCCTGATGGCGGCGGCTCGGACGTTTTCGTCCACATCACCGCGGTTCAGAAGGCCGGCCTCGCGGGCCTCGATGAAAACGCCAAGGTCGAATACGAGCTGGAATCCCAGCGCGGCAAGACCTCGGCTGTGGACCTGAAGATCCTCTAAGGATCGACATCCACGTCGAACAAGATGGGCGCGGAGGCCAAGGCCTCCGCGCCTTTCTTTTTGGGCGGCGCCTGCTGCCCGTCGAAGAATGACGATGGGCCTTAGATATTTCGCAGGAGCTTGGCCGCGGTCAGCGGGTCCACGATGCTCTCGTGCGGGCCATCGAAGCAGGGGAACGCCGTTGTCCACAAGAACTCAGGGAGATGGGACACCACCGCCCATCGAACATCCTTAGCCCAGTCGAAATTCACGTTGTTCGCGATTGGACTTCCAACGATCTTGTCCCTCAGAGATCTGGCTTGCACAGCTTTGGCCTCAAGGATGTCCTTTCGGGCCGCAAACCGCCGTGGCTCAGCGATCTCGAAATCAACCGGTCGTTCAGCCGCCACGCACTCAAGGACAACGGCGGTAGTTCCCACTCGGACCAAGGCGTCGACCTCTCTTTTGGTCCCATCCGGCCATTCGATATCGCCGAAGAACGCGACGTCGAAGCCTTCATCAGAAAGATACTGACGAAACACATCTTCGAACTTGAAGCCTTTATCGCCAATCTTGTCCCTCACACCGAAGAACAATCCCGACAACCAGTCGATAACCGAAACGATATCAAATATATAGCCATCCCCAAACGGCACCAACGGATATTTCTTTCCATTCGCCCAAAGGCTGACCGTTCGCTGCTTCGATTTATTGTACACCAGAAATTCGAATGACCGCTCAAGCTCCTCCTCGCTGGGAACGGTAATGGAGCCCTTGAACTCGCTCGCTACGCTGCGGGCTCTTTCGATAATCTGATCCTTGGAGAGGGATAGTATCCGATAGGCCCTCATAGCTAGATTCAAGCTATTTACGTCGACCAAGCGCTCGATTTCCGCACTTGGGTTGTGTTCCACAAGAACATTCGGCGGAACAAGCATGCTTGAAGAAAGGGCACATAGCAGAAAAACCAACGCCTCAAGCCGAACGCCGTGAAGAGCAAGAAATTTCTCCGCCATGAAACCGTTCGCCGCCCAAAAATGAGATAGGCTTTCGACGCCGACTTTGAAATTAGTTGCTCTTGGGACTAAAAACCCACCCGCCTTCTCAGCATAAATTCCACGACTATTGTACTGAGCCCAAACAAAGCAAAGACCATCATCGCTTCTCTTTCTTTGCGGATGCCAAGTTCCGAACAAAGTTTGAAATCCACCCGAAAGCTCCCTCCCGTCATAGAGATCATAAAGCTCGCCTGGGACAGTCGATTCGTAAGAAAACCAGTTCCGCTCCTCTTTCCAGCAGGCAACCGCACCTTTCCCAATTGTTCTCAGCGTCGCCGTGGCTCTCCAGTACTCATAAAACAGGCTCTCCAGACGATGGATCTCGAGAAAATCGTTCAGGTCAAAATCCGCCAGGACCCAGCGAGGGCCGGACGCGTTGAACATCTTGTAGAGAACATCCACATCTGCCGCGCCAATCTGTTGAGCACTTTTCGCAAAATATCCCCCCAACAGCTTGTTTGGAGCGCGTTCTTCCATCATCACCAGATCATCTGATCTTTCAGCCGCGAAGCGGACCATGGCTTGATCCGCGATCTTTCTCATCAGCACGGCGGTGACATAGTCGGTTTTCCCGTCGTGAAGCTTGGAGACCGCCGGCGCTATCCTTCTATACAGATGGAACCAGTACGCGGTGGAGTGCTTCGATAGCCGGCGCTCCAACTCGATCTCGATGTCGTCCAGATAGGGACGAACCAGATCCCAGCTTTCTTCGACCGTACCCGGACGCTTGCCCCGGACACGGCGCCTCAGCTTTGCACGACGCAATTCCAAGCCGGTCTCAATGAGAGCCGCCTGGATCGGCCCGCTGTAGGTGGAGTACAGATACCGGAAAGCGTAGGTATGATAATCGCTTGGAATGTATACCGCTTTTGATGTCGGTCGCGCGGCTGGCATCAGAGGCATTTGTCGATCGTTCTCGGCTGTTCGCCCCAGCGATATCGCGGCAGGATTGAACAGCCAAGCTCAACCATCAGAGGCTGAAGGCAACACCCGGGTACCACAACGTGCAGCGATATGCCGTTCAGGCCACGGCAGGGCATCAAAGAGGGAGGGGCGGGCCTCGCCCGCCTGTAAATGTTGGCAATGCCCCCTCATCGCCCCTTCCTGAACGCCTCCGCCTTCTCCGCCGCCGCTTCCGCCCGCCACCGCTTCGGCGCAGCCTTGTCGATCTCTTCTCCCGCCCCGGTCAGGACCTCGTTGGCGAACTCTAGGTCGAGGAGCTTCATCTTCTTGATCTCGTCGCGCAGGCGGGCGGCCTCCTCGAACTCCAGGTTGGCGGCGGCGTTGCGCATGCGGCCTTCCAGGTCCTTGAGGGCGGCCTGGAAATTGGTGCCGACGAAGGGTTTGGACTCGTCCTTCAGGCCCGGGTTGGTCAGGCGGTCCATCTCGCGGGACTCGTAGGGGCTGGCCAGGATCTCCTTGATGTCGCGCTTGACCGACTCCGGGGTGATGCCGTGGGCGGTGTTGTATTCGACCTGCTTCTCGCGCCGGCGGTTGGTCTCGGCGATGGCGCGCTCCATCGAGCCGGTCATGCGGTCGGCGTAGAGGATGACGCGGCCGTCGACGTTCCGCGCCGCGCGGCCGATGCTCTGGATCAGGCTGGTCTCCGAGCGCAGGAAGCCCTCCTTGTCGGCGTCGAGGATGGCGACCAGGCCGCACTCGGGGATGTCCAGGCCCTCGCGTAGCAGGTTGATGCCGATCAGGACGTCGAAGGCGCCCAGGCGCAGGTCGCGCAGGATCTCGATCCGCTCCAGGGTGTCGACGTCGGAGTGCATGTAGCGGACGCGGACGCCCTGCTCGTGCATGTACTCCGTCAGGTCCTCGGCCATCTTCTTGGTCAGGACGGTGACGAGGGAGCGGTAGCCTTGCTGCGCGACCGCCTTCACCTCGTCGATGACGTCGTCGACCTGGTTGCGGGTGGTTCCGCTGACCGGGCGGATCTCGACCGGGGGGTCGATCAGGCCGGTGGGGCGGATGACCTGTTCGGTGAAGACGCCGCCGGTGCGCTCCAGCTCCCACGGGCCGGGGGTGGCGCTGACGAACACGGTCTGGGGGCGCATGGCGTCCCACTCGTCGAACTTGAGCGGGCGGTTGTCGATGCAGCTGGGCAGGCGGAAGCCGTACTCGGCCAGGGTCGATTTGCGGCGGTAGTCGCCGCGGTACATGGCGCTGATCTGGCCGACGGTGACGTGGCTCTCGTCGACGAACAGCAGGGCGTTGTCGGGGATGTATTCGAAGAAGGTGGGCGGCGGCTCGCCCGGCGCGCGGCCGGTCAGCCAGCGGCTGTAGTTCTCGATGCCTGCGCAGGCGCCGGTGGCCTCCATCATCTCCAGGTCGAAGCGCACGCGCTGCTCCAGGCGCTGGGCTTCGAGCAGCTTGCCGTTCTCGACCATCCAGTCGAGCGTCTCCTTCAGCTCGGCCTTGATGCCGGTCATGGCCTGGTTGAGCGAGGGGCGCGGGGTGACGTAGTGGCTTGCGGCGTAGACGGTGACCTCGGTCAGGTCGTTGGTCTTCTTGCCGGTCAGGGGGTCGAACTCCTGGATGCTCTCGACCTCGTCGCCGAACAGCTGGATGCGCCAGGCGCGGTCCTCCATGTGGACCGGGAAGATCTCCAGCACGTCGCCGCGCTTGCGGAACATGCCGCGCTCGAAATTCAGGTCGTTGCGCTTGTACTGCAGCGCGATCAGATCGGCGCGCAGCTTGCTCTCGTCGATCTGGTCCCCGACCTTCAGCGTGAAGGTCATCGCGGTATAGGTCTCGACCGAGCCGATGCCGTAGATGCAGCTGACCGAGGCGACGACGATGACGTCGTCCCGCTCCAGGATCGCCCGCGTCGCCGAGTGGCGCATACGGTCGATCTGCTCGTTTATGGAGCTGTCCTTCTCGATGTAGGTGTCGGTCCGGGGGACGTAGGCCTCGGGCTGATAGTAGTCATAGTACGAGACGAAATACTCGACCGCATTGTCCGGGAAGAAGCTTTTGAACTCGGAATAGAGCTGGGCGGCCAGGGTCTTGTTGTGGGCCAGGATCAGGGCCGGGCGCTGGGTCTGTTCGATGACCTTGGCCATGGTGAAGGTCTTGCCCGAGCCGGTGACACCGAGCAGCACCTGATCCCGTTCGCCGGCCTCGGCGGTCGCGACCAGTTCGGCGATGGCCGAGGGCTGGTCGCCGGCGGGGCTGTACCGGGTCTCCAGCCGGAAGGGGATGGACTTGCGGTCCTGCGGGCGGTCCGGACGGTGCGGGACCCAGTCGGACGGCTTGCCCGGCGCTTCCTCGGGCGTCAGGCGCGGGCCAGTGACGGGGGCGAACATGGGCTGGCGGTTCTTGCCCGCCGCCGGGTCGAAGATGAAGGGCGCCTGGGCCTCGGCCACGCCGGGGACGTGTTCCGGCTTGCGCGTCCCCTGCGGGGTGGTCTGGGAGGAATTCCGGGGAGAACGGGCCATGAACGCAATCTAGTCAGCGGAGGGGGCGTGCGCCAGTGAACGCACGCCCCCGCATGTTCGGCTGCTGACAGCAGGTTGGCAGCAGTCAGATCCTTAGCGGCGCACGCGGGCGCGAACCTCCAGCTCGCCGATGCGGCGATCCAGATAGGACCGATCGTCGGACGAAGGCTGGGTGCGGCCGTAGGCGGCTTCGAGGCGGGCCAGGTCGCCGGCCTCGACGCGGATGTCGGCGATCTCGGTGCGGCTCAGCCCCGCGCTGTTCGACGACAGGGCGCGCTCGATATTGGACAGGCGGGTGCGGTTGTCCTGATAGCCGCCGCCGTTGTTCCCGCCCGAGGGCGCGTCGCCGACGCGGGCGTCCAGCGCGTCCAGCCGGCTGTCGAGGTCGTCACGTTCCTGGGCGGTCAGGCGACCGTCGCGCAGGTAGCCGCTCTCGACGCGGATCAGGTCCTGATAGTCGGTCTTCAGGCGCGTGGCCTCGGTGCGGGTCAGGCGGCGGTTGCGCACGGCGGTGTCGACCCGGGCCTCGAAATCAGCGCGGCCGTCGGCGACCGATGCGCGGCCGGAGGAATAGTCGGAGCCGCCGGCTTCGACCCGCTGCGAGAACTCGCGATACTGGGCGACCAGATCGGCCCGCTCCTGGGTCGTGACCCGGCCGTCGGCGGTGTAGCGGGCCTCCAGCTGGACCAGATCATCGTATTCGTCGCGCAGGCGACGGGCTTCGCTGCTGGACAGACGGCCCGAGCGGACATCGGCGTCGAGCCGGGTCTGGAATTGGCTGCTTTGGTTCGAGAGCGGACGGCGTCCCCGGCTCCATTCTGTCTCCAGCGAAGACGAGACACCGAGACGATCCCCGAACAGGGCCCCGAGAATGGCGCCGACGGCGTCCTGCTGGTTCGTCGGCTGTTGCTGGGTCGAGCCGTAGGGCGTCTGGGCCGCGGCCAGCGGCGCGGCGCCAAGGACCAGCGCGCCGGCGGCGGCTGCGTAAAGGAGTTTGGTGGACGTCATGGGTCAGGCTCCGACCGTTGTTCGAGGCCGGAAGAACGGTGCGCAGCCGTTAAGGTTGCTGCGGCGCGGCAAGGCGAGGATGGTGAGGATGTCCGGAAACCGCCAGCGTCGGGCCGAACGCGCCCCCATGTAGACGTCCGACACGGAGGAGTTTCCAATGACCGCCTTTCACGACCTGCATCGATCCGGCCTGTTGATCCTGCCCAACGCCTGGGACGCCGGGAGCGCGGCGGTGATGCGGTCGCTGGGCGCGCGGGCCATCGCCACGACCAGCGCGGGCTGCGCCTGGGCCCTGGGCTGGCCGGACGGCGACGCCCTGCCGGTCGACCGCGCCGTGCAGATGTCCGCCGACGTGGTGCGGGCGGCGCAGGGCGTCCCGGTCAGCGTCGACTTCGAAGGCGGCTATTCCGACGATCCGGCCGAGGTGGCGGCGACGGCGAAGCGGCTGGTCGCGACGGGCGCCCAGGGCGTCAACATCGAGGACGGCGGCAAGGCGCCCGAGGCGCTGGCGGCCAAGATCGCGGCCATCCGCGCGGCGGTGGGCGACGCACTGTTCATCAACGCCCGCTGCGACATCTGGCTGGCGGGCGTGGGCGCGCCGGCGGGGCGGGTCGACGAGGCGGTGCGCCGCGCGGTGATCTATCAGGCGGCCGGGGCCGACGGCCTGTTCGCGCCGGGGCTGGTCGAGGCCGAGGGGATCGCCACCCTGACCGGCGCGACATCCCTGCCGGTCAACCTGCTGGCCTTCCCGGGCCTGCCGAACGCGGCGGAGCTGGAGCGGCTTGGCGTGCGGCGGCTGAGCGCCGGATCGGGACTGGCGAGCGCCGCCTACGGCCGGACGGCGGCGCTGGCGAAGGACTTCCTGAGCACGGGCGTGTCCGAACCGATGATGGAGGGCGCGCTGGGCTGGGGCGAGATGAACGCCCTGATGCCGGGCTAGACTGGCCCGATGATTCTGACCCTCTCCATCCTGCCCTCCCCCGTCGGTCCTCTGGCCCTGGCCTGCGACGCTGAAGGGCGGCTGCGCGGCGTGTCGTTCGGCGAGGGACTGAGCAAGGCCATGCGGCGGGAATATCCGGACGCGGTTCAGATCGAGGGCGAAACCCCGGCGGCGGTGCAGGACGGACTGACGGCCTATTTCGCCGGCGACCAGGCCGCGCTGCATCGGATCCCATGGTCGCTGGACGGCGCGTCTGCGGGCGACGGCTTTCAGGCGCGGGTGTGGAAGGCGCTGGCGGAGATCCCGGCCGGCCTGACCATCAGCTACGGCGAGATGGCGAAGCGGGCGGGAGAACCCGGCGCGGCCCAGGCGGCGGGCGTGGCGCTGAACCGCAATCCGATCGCGGTGGTCCTGCCCTGTCACCGCGTCGTCGGCGCGGACGGCGCCATGGTCGGCTTCGGCGGCGGGCTGGAGCGCAAAACCTGGCTGCTGAGGCACGAGGGCGCCCTGCTGCTCTGACCGCTTGACTCATGTAACCCTGAGGTGACATGTAACCCGTAGGTGACACGGGAAGCAGGGTCATGAGCGACGGAAATTGGCAGGCGGTGGAACGACGGAGGGCGACGCGGTACGGCGTCGCCGTGGCGGTCTTCTGCCTGGGCGTCTTCATCGCCTGCTTCGCCGCCATCAGGCGGCACGAGGACGGGCCGGATGCGCACGGTCTCTTGGCGATCGCGGTCGCTGTGGGAGTCGTGATGGCGGTGGCCGGGGTCGGTGGAATGTTCGCCTTCCGCCGTGACGACGCCGAGCGGACGCGGGAGGGAGCCGGCAGCTACCGAGACCGCCTGCAGCGCGACTGGATCAGCCGGATCACCATCCTGCCCGCCGCCACCCTGGGCATCACGGCGGTCGCCATGGCCCGTGCCCAGGAATGGCTGAGCGGCGAGGACACCAGCTGGGGCGGGGTTCTCCTGGCCGGCGCGGCGGCGATGAACCTGCTGCTGATCCCGCTGATGATCATGGGCTGGGACGGCGGTTCACGGAAGGTGAAGCGCCTGCTGGACGACGAACTGACCCGCGCCTATCGGGCGAGCGCCATGACCTGCGCCTTCTGGGTGCTGCTGGTCGGGGTGACAGGGGCCTATCTGGTCGGGCTGTGGAACGCGGACGTGACGGTGATCGCCCTGCCGATGATCCTGTGGGTCGCGGCGGCGACGGCGGCCCTGCGCTTCACCGCCCTGCACCGCCGGGCTGAGCGGGAGATGGACAGCGACGATGGGTGATCCGCGGCTGGCCTCGCGGCTGAAGGAAGCGCGGCAGGCGGCGGGCCTGACGCAGGCGGAACTGGCTGAAAGGGCCGGGGTGTCGCGCAAGACCGTCAACACGGTCGAGAACGGGGTCTTCATCCCCTCGACCATCCTCGCCCTGTCGCTGGCGCGGGCGCTGGACGCGAAGGTCGAGGACCTGTTCTGGCTGGCGGATTGAGGGGTTGTGTTCGCTCCGGCTAAGGATACCAGCGCGCCTCAGGCAATGCCGCGTTGAGACCGCCGCGCCAATATAGCCCCTGCCCAAGACGGCTTAAGCGATTCACGTAGGCGGCAATATGGGCGAGATGCTCCTCACTGAAACGCCTAGAGTGCTTCTCCACGCGCCCCCCAGGTCCCCGATGAATAAATTCAAAGGTGATGCCCCACTGAGGCAACGCCGATAGCGACCCGTGTGCCATCATCGTACGAATTTCAGTCAATGCGAGGAAGCGATCAAGGAACAGAGTCGCAACCCCGCACTGCTTCTGAAGAGGTCCAGGCGCTGCAAACACCTCCTTCAGATACTTTGCAGTCCTTGTCGCCCCGTAAGGGTGCCCATCACGCAATGGCCGGTAGGCCGGGTGACAGCTGGCGCGCAAGGCAATCTCGCCGATGCCTGTTTCGATTTGCCCGAACCCGGAAACTATCGCTCCTCTGTGAAGCACCGCCCGTTCGACCAGTTCTTCGTCCGCCCAAGGATTCTTCTCGGGTGCCAGAGAACGACGCCCAAACCCTGAGGGTCGCCTGTTCACGGCGGCTGTCGACGGGTCCGCTTCGAACATCACGGACTTAGTCCTTGCCGTCACGACCATCCGGCTCCTTGGCAACGCCTTTGAAGGGCCCTTCGGTAGACTTCCTCTCCATGAAACGTCCCGAACCTTCGTCCCGTTTTTGCCAGTCCCCACCCTCATGCTGGAACTGGGTACGACCCCGGACCGCTCCGATCCGGTGTCCCTTGCCGGTATTTACTCCCATTTGGTCACCCTTCTGGCGGAACAAAAAAAGAACTTATACCGGCGATTCTCGAAATCGAAAAGCTTCAAGGGTTCAGAGAGCCTGCGCCCTCCTGCGTCGCATTCGCTCCCGTTGCCGCGTAGGAACGGCTAGACAGTAAAGATGACCGCCCTCCCCCTGTCCGAAATCCTGATCCTGCTGGCGGCGCTGGTCGCGGCGGGATTGGCCGGAGGACTGGTGGCCGGGCTGTTCGGCGTGGGCGGCGGGACCGTGATCGTGCCCGCCCTGTTCTACGCCTTCGAGGTGCTGGGCGTCGGCGGCGAGAGCAATCTGCATGTCGCGGTGGGCACCTCGCTGCTGACCATCGTGGCGACCAGCTGGCGCTCGCTGAAGGCGCACCGCAGCCACGGCGCCGTGGACGAGGCGGTGCTGAAAAGCTGGACGCCCTGGGTCGGGCTTGGCGGCCTGGTCGGCGCGGCCATCGCGGGCGTCGCCTCCATGGAAGGGCTGGCCGTCGTCTACGGCGTCTGCCTGGCGCTGATCGGGCTGCAGCTGGGCTTCCTGCCCGAACGGTTCACCCTGGCGAAGGACATGCCGACCGGCTGGACCCGGCGCATCGTGGGCACGGGGATCGGCGGGCTGTCGGCGATGATGGGCATCGGCGGCGGCAGCTTCGGCGGACTGACCATGACCCTGTGCGGACGGCCGATCCATCAGGCGGTGGCGACCGCCTCAGGCTTCGGCGTGGCCATCGGCGCCGCGGCGGCGTTCGGCTTCGTCGTGTTCGGCTGGGATGCGGTCGGACGGCCGCCGTTCTCGGTCGGCTACGTCAACGTGCCCGCGGCCATCGTCATGGGGGTGCTGACCACGGCGGTCGCGCCCTGGGGCGCCAAGCTGGCGCATCGGCTGGACAAGCGCGTCCTGCGCAAGGTCTTCGCCGTTTACATGGTGGCGACGGCGCTGTCGGTGGTCGTGAAGGCGCTGTGAGGGGCTAGGGGCTAGGGGCTAGGGGCTAGGGGCTAGTTTGGCGAGCAGGCCGGAACCGCAAGAACCCATCAATCTAGTCCCTAATCCCTAGCCCCTAGTCCCTCCCCCTACGGCCTCAGCGTCAGCGCGGCCGGGGTCGCGGTGAAGGCGGAGAGGCGGCCGAGGTAGCTCATGCCCAGCAGCGAGTGGGGCAGCCCCTGTTCGACCACCAGGGCCTCGACCTGCTCGACGCGGGCGCCGGCGACCGAGACCGCCTGAAGCTGGACGGGGGCGGCGCGGACGGGGCCCGAGGCGGTGACCACCTTGGCGCTGAAATCCGAGGCCTTGAGATCGAAGCCCAGGCGGGCGGCGTCGGCGGGGGTCAGGACCACCACGCTGGCGCCGGTGTCGACCATGACGCGCACCGCATGATCGTCGATCCGCGCCTCGGCCCAGTAGTGGCCGTCGGCGGCCTTGAGCACCTGGCCCGGAACGCCCGTCGCGGCGGCGTGGATTGCGGGGATCTCGGCGGCCTGGGCTTCGCCACGCAGGCCGGATTGCTCCATCCACCACAGGACGGTCAGCGACGAGGCGACGGCCAGGGCCAGCACCCCGAGGGAAGACAGGTCGACACGCATGAAGACGCGAACTCGCGGCGATCACCGCTTACTGCGGCCTTTCCCCTGTCGCACAGGCCGATTGGGATGCGGTGAAGGAGGATGGTGGACGGAATCTGAATCCGTCCAGTCAGACAGGCCCCAGTTTCGCCGGATCGATACGCGAGCGGCGCGAGGCCAGCTCGGCCATGACGGCGGCGCGTTGCTCATCAGAAAGGGCGCTCCAGCCGCCGATCTCCGGAAGGGTGCGATAGCAGCCCAGGCAAAGGCCGGTCGGGCCGTCGACGATGCACACCTTCACGCAGGGCGTGACGACGGGCCGGGGCGGCTGGTGTGGCGCGGAGGGGACAGTTGATGACATGGGTGCGAAATATGGTCCGGTAGCGGAGTAAAAATACTTGCAATTCGATCAGGATTATCCTACCTTGACCATGACGCGAAACGACTATGACGGTGAGACTCCCGATCAGCACGACGTGTCTCTTTTCATCGTTCAACGAAAGGAGACATCACAGATGAACGACAAAGACAGGAACCTCCAGCACGCCATGATGAGCTTTGCGCTCTGGGGCGGGATGCTGGTGAACACGAAGAACACCAACGGCGCAGGCGATCGCGTGATCAGCCACCCGTCGAACTTCGTGCCCATCAAGATCGACAGGGCGCGCCGGTAAGGCGAGACCCGGATCCGAAGAACACAGAAGCTCCGGCCCGCAAGGTCCGGGGCTTTTGTCTTTTTGGAAGGGCGCTATCGCTCGCGACGCGGTCGCTCGCGGCTTGAGCGCGGGTCGGCGCTCCCCCGGCGGCAGCTTGAGCGCGCTCGCTGAATGCGGCACTGCTCGGGCATGACCCTGATCCACATCGAACGCCGCGGCCCGATCGAACTCTGGACGCTGGACCGCGCCGAGCGGCTGAACGCCCTGCCCGACCTGGAGGATGGCGAGGCCTTCGCCGCCGCCTGCGAGGCCGTGAACGCCGACCGAGATGTGCGTTGCGTGGTGCTGACCGGCGCGGGCCGAGCCTTCTCGGCCGGCGGCGACCTGCGGGCGATGCAGGACAGGCGCGACCTCTTCGCCGGGGCCGGGACCGACATCCGCGAGCGATACCGCCGCGTCGTGCACCGGATCGTGCGGTCTCTGTACGGACTGGAGGTTCCGCTGGTCGCGGCGGTGAACGGCCCGGCCATGGGCCTGGGCTGCGACATCGCCGGCCTGGCGGACATCCGCATCGCCTCCGAAGCCGCCTCTTTCGGCGTGCCCTTCCTCAAGCTGGGCATCCTGCCGGGCGACGGCGGGGCGTGGCTGATGCCGCGCAACGTCGGCTACGTCCGGGCTGCGGAACTTCTGTTCACCGGCCGGACGCTGGACGCTCAGACGGCGCTGGAGTGGGGGTTGGTCAACCGGGTGGTTCCCGCCGATGCCCTGCTGGACGAGGCCTTCGCCACCGCCGGCCAGGTCGCGGCCCAGGCTCCCAACGCCCTGCGCATGACCAAGGCCCTGCTGCGTCAGGGCCGAGACGCGACCTTCGACCAGATCCTGGAGATGACCGCCGCCATGCAGGCGCTGGCCCATCTGACCGGCGATCACGCCGAGGGGGTGGCCGCCGTGCTGGAGAAGCGGCCCGCGGACTTCAAGGGACGCTAGGCGGCTTCGGCGGATCGACCGCCATCGCCATTGCCGATTGTGTGGCGGCGACGAAGGCCGAGGAGGCCGTGCTCATCATCACTCCGGCGCCTTCCAGGGCCTGGACCCAGCTCCTGTCGCCTTCGGGGGCCTGAAGCGCGCGCATCAGGGCCGCGGTGCTCGCCGCCTCGACCAGGATGGAGGTGCGCCGCACATGCGCGGCGGCGTCGATCAGATTCATGCAGACCGATTGAGCCACCGCCAGTCGAACCATGGCGTCGATGGTCGGGTCCGGCGTGGGCGCAACGGGCTTGGACGGCTTCGGGGGCGCGGGTTCTGGGGGCGGAGGCTTCGCCATCTCAGGTCGTTCCCTCCACGGGCGGTTCGCCGTTCGCCGGCGGCGGCGGCGTGACGCCCGCCGCCCGATAGAGCAAGGCGATGCCGATGTCGCTCGCGGCCTGGGCGAGCGCCAACTGCTGTTGCTGGGCGGCGGTCGTGTTCTCGAACATCATCCCCGAAGCATGGGCGAAGCTCTGGAACAGCCCACCCATCGCCATGGCGGGCGCTTCGGCCGTCACCTTTACATTGGTTTCGGTCACCGAGTCGGTGACCTCCCGGTTGACGTGAGCATAGCGGGACCGCGCGGCGGGCTGCGCCGGTCCGGCCTCGGCTCCAGCCTTCGGCATGGGCCGTTTCATCCGAGGATCTTGCTGGTCGCCACGGTGTCCAGGCTGTAAATTTGCATCACGCCCTGAGTGGTCGCGGCCTGGGCGGCGATGTTCTGCTGTTGCTGGGCGGCGACCGCGTTGTGGAACATCAGGCCGGTGGCGTGCGCCATGCTCTGGTACAGGCTGCCCAGCGCCACGGCGGGCGACTCGCCCAGCACGCTGACATTGCTCTGAGTGATCGCGTCGGTGATCTGGTCGTTGACGGCGGTCGGAAAGGCCATGGCACGTCTCCTGTGAAGCTTCAGAAACGGGAGCCTACACCTCTCGCATCGATTGCATAGTGAAAGCTATGCGACCTCTCCGACCGGCCGCAGCCCCAGCGTCATCGCGAACATGGCCAGACACACCAGGCCGGACAGGATCAGAGCCGCGGCCGGCGAGGCGTCCACGGCGAACGCATAGGCGGCGGGCGCGACCGCCTGGAGGTAGCGGGCCGGCGTCAGGACCAGCGCCTGCCGGACGGCGTAGCGATCCGGGCCGAACACATGCAGCGGCAGGACGCCGGCGGCGACGGACAGCAGGCCGTTGCCCAGCCCCTGCCCCACCGCCAGCAAGGGCGCCAGGCGCGCGCCGCCGAGCAGCGCCAGGACCGCGCCCAGAGGATGGAACAGGCTGGCGATCCGGATGGTCAGGACCGGGTGCGAGCGGTGCAGGATCAGCAGGTCGAACAGACGGGCGGCGACGGCGCTGGCGGCCATCAGTCCCGCGGCCCAGGCGGCGTGGGCGGGCGCCAGGCCGAGATCGGCCAGCAGGCGCGGCAGATGCGCGCCCATGGCGGTCGAGACCATCCAGCCTCCGGCGAACACCGCGGCGATCTGGACCATGCGGCGGTCCCAGCGGATGCGCTCCGCGGGCGCCCGGCCATCGATCACGCCCGGTGGTCGGGGCGGCAGGACGAAGGCGGTCAGGGGCAGGCAGAGCGCCAGATGCGCCAGCGCCCAGACGGCGCAGGCGATCCGCCAGTCGAAGGTTTCGACGATCAGGCGGCTGATCGGCCAGCCCAGCCCTCCGCCCAGGGCGCCGAGCAGCGAGACGGCGGTGATGGGACGACGCGCCTGCGCGCCGTGGATCTCCACCAGCGTCGCGAAGGCCGAGCCGTACAGGCCGATCGACATGCCCACGCCCAGCCCCGCGACCGCCGCCAGCAGGACCCATTTCGACGGGGCCGTCGCCATGAGCAGCAGCGCGGCGGCGAAGGCGCTGTGGGCCCATCCGAGAACGCGCCGCCCGCCCCGCCGCTCGAGCCACCGGCCCGCCCAGGGCGTCAGGACCGCCGAGATCAGGAAGGCGACAGACAGGGCGGCGAACACCTGCGTCGGCGGTAGGCCGAAGGCCCGCGCCATCGGGTCCGCGAGAACCCCCAGCAGATAGTAGCTGGAGGCGAAGGCGACGATCTGGCCGAAGCCGAGGACGGGGACGACGAGACGGGCGCGCGTGAACATGGCGCTGGATCGCGGGATTGCGGCGCCCGCGAAAGCGACTTATCGGCTAGACCATGTTCGAAAACCTCACACCTCGTGGGTCGCTGCCGTCGCTGAACGGACTGCGCGCCTTCGAGGCCATGGGACGGACCGGCAGCGCCACCCGGGCGGCCGCCGAACTGCATGTGACCCACAGCGCCGTCAGCCGGCAGGTGAAGGCGCTGGAGGCCGCGCTGGGCGTGCGACTGTTCGAGGGCCCCAGGCACAGATTAAGGCTGACCGAGGCCGGCCAGACCCTGCTGGCGGGGCTGACGTCCGGCTTCGACACGCTGGCGGCGGCGGTGCGGAACGTGAGGACGAGGCAGGACGTGCGACTGGCGGCGCATCCCAGTCTGGCGGTGAAGTGGCTGGTGCCCCGGCTGGCGGATTTCGAGGCGCGCCACCCGGAGATCGCCCTCCACCTCAGCGAACTCGAGAACCGGGCGGTCCGCCAGCGCGGCGCGGACCTGTCCCTGCGCTATGTCGATGCCGAACACCGCACCGCGCCGGGGATGGAGGTCCTGGCCGAGAACCGGATCGGCCTGGTTTGCGTGCCCGGCCTCGTCGATCGGATAGGGACCTCGGCCCGGCTGACCACCCGGACCCGGGAGAACGCCTGGAGCGACTGGACCGCCGCCAGCGGCCGGTCGCCGCCGACCGGCCGGAACCGCAGCCTGCCCCATCTGCATGTCGTCCTGGACGCCGCGCTGGCGGGACTGGGCGCGGCGGTCCTGCCCTGGATGATCGTGGCGGACGACCTCGCGGCCGGGCGGCTGGCCGCGCCTTTCGGCTTCGTTCCCGACGGCGGCGCGCTTGTCGTCACCGGCGGAACCGGTGATCGGCGGCGCGAAGAACGGGCTTTGATCCTGTGGCTGAAAGCCCAGGCTCGGTCTTTCACACTCGCCGGCTGACCACCGAAACCGGATCGGAGGCCGAGGCGTTTATCCGCCTCAACCCGATCGGAGCCGCCATGACCGTCGTGTTCCATCGCCGTATCGAGGTGGACGGCGTCGACGTCTTCTATCGCGAAGCCGGACCGGCGGATGCGCCGGCGGTGCTGTTGCCGCACGGCTATCCGTGCTCGTCGTACGAGTTTCGCAACCTCATGGCGCGGCTGGGGGAGTCGTGGCGATTGCTGGCGCCGGACTTTCCGGGATGCGGCTACAGTGGGACGCCCGAGGGGTTCGCCTACGATTTCGACGGCTATGCGCGGTTCCTGGAACGGTTCGCGGATGCGGTCGGGGCGGAGCGGTTCGTGCTCTACCTGCACGATTTCGGGTCCCAGATCGGTCTGCGGCTGGCGATCCGGAAACCGGAGCGGATCGCGGCTTTGATCGTCCAGAACGGCGACATCTACGAGGACCAGCTAGGTCCCCAGTACGACGGATTGAAAGCGTACTGGGACGACCCCACGCCCGAACGGAAGGCGAAGCTGGGAGAGGCGATCACCCAGGACGGCTATCGCGAGGAGTTCCTGAACGGGAGCGAGGACGACGTCGCCGAACGGATCTCGCCCGATCTGTGGACCCTGCACTGGGCGCTGACGACGCCGCGGCGCAAGGGGATTTATCTGGAACTGATCGCGGGCCTGTTGGAGAACCGCGACTGGTTCCCGCGCTATCAGGCCTGGCCGCGGGATCATCGGCCGCCGGCGCTGATCATCTGGGGGCCGCGGGACGGCTACATGCCCGCCGGCGCCGCGAGAGCCTGGCTACGCGACCTCCCCGACGCCGAACTGCACCTGTTCGACGACGGGGGGCACTGGCTGCTGGAGACCCACCTGGATCAGGTCGTCCCGCTGATCGGGGACTTCCTGACCCGCACCGCCAGCCGTTGATCAACCGCCCTGACGGGCCGGGGCGCGCATCGAGCGGTCGGCCGGAACGCCGGCGGCGACCGTGCGCGGGGCGCCGGCGACCTGGCCGGGCTTCATGAACTTCACCAGCACGCGCTGGCCGATCAGCAGCGGGGCGTCGCCGGCGGTGACCACCACCTCGATGACGCGCTCGTCTGAACGCTGCGAGGGATCGTCCGAGGCCAGCTTGCGGGCGCCGAAGACGGCGGCGCGGCGCAGGACGGTGCCGACGTAGACCTTGGAGGTGTCGCCTTCGGGCGTGATCTCGACCTGCTGGCCGACCGTCACGTTCGGGATGTCGCTCTCGACGATCTCGGCGCGGGCGATGCGCGGGGCGTCGGGCTCCAGATCGAACATGTTCGACACGTTCAGGGTCGAGGCGCCGGCGCCCGGGTTGGCGTAGCGGCGCACGATGCGCCCGTTGGCCGGCGAGCGGATGACGGTCAGCTCGACATTATAGGTCGCCTGATCGCGGCGGGCGCGCGCGGTCTCGACCGCCGCCTGCTGCGAGCCGAGCTGGGCCTGGGCCGACGCGATGGCGTCACGGGCCTGGTCGAGGCGCTGGGCGGCGACGAAGTTGGTGGCGGCCAGACGTTCCAGACGCTCGAACTCGCGCTGGGCGGTGCGGATGTTGACCTGGATCAGGCGCAGCTGGCTTTCGGCCGCGACGAGATCGGCGTTGGCGGTCTGCAGGGCCAGACGGGGTTCATCGTCTTCCTGACGGGCCAGGATCTGGCCGGCGACGACACGGTCGCCTTCCTGCACCAGAACCTCGCGAACCACGCCGCCGCGGCGGGCCGCGATCTGGATGATGCCGCCCTCGATATCGACCTTGCCGTTGGCGATCGCCGCATACGGGCTTTCAACCTTCTCTGCGGCGGCCTTCTCTTCCTCGGCCTTTTTCGCCTTGGCGTTGCCCCTGACCATGGTGAAGCCGGCGACCGCGATGATCACCGCGATCAGGCCGATCCAGAGCCACTTGTTCTTCAGAAAGCGGAGCATGTCGTTTCTCGGTCCTGGAAGGCGTTCAGTGCGACGCCAAGACGGCGTCAGGATTGGGGGTGCGGCGTTCGTCGCTGATGATGACGCCGTCCTCGATGTGGATGACCCGGTCTGCCCAGGCCTCGAGGCGGGGGTCGTGGGTCACGCAGATGACGGCGGCGCCGTGTTCGGTGGCGGCGCGGCGCAGCAGGCGGATGACCACCTGGCCGTTCTCGCCGTCCAGCGCCGATGTGGGTTCGTCGGCGAACAGGATCTTCGGATCCTTGGCGAGCGCGCGGGCGATGGCCACGCGCTGCTTCTCGCCGCCGGACAGGGCGGAGGGCCGCTGGTGCAGACGGTGGCCGAGGCCGACCTCCTCCAGCGCCAGCTTGGCGCGTTTGGTGGCGTCGCCCTTGGACAGGCCTTGGAACTTCAGAACGATCTCGACCTGCTGCAGCGCCGACAGCGCCGGGAACAGGTTGAAGCCTTGGAAGATGAAGCCGCAATGGTCGAGGCGGAATTTGTCGATCTTGCCCGAAGAGAAGCTCCACAGGTCATCGGCGTCGAGGGCGTCCACCCGCCCCTTCTCGGGACGGAGCAGGCCGGACAGGGCGGCGATCAGGGTCGACTTGCCCGAGCCCGACGGTCCCATGACCATGGTCAGGTCGCCGTGGCGGGCGTCGAAATCCACGCCCTTCAGCACTTCGACGAAGCTCTTGCCGGACTTGAACCGCTTGACCAGGCCCTTGGCCTCGATGGCGAAGTCGCCGTGTTTTCCGTGAACCTTGGTGTGACTGTTCATCGCAGCAGGTCCGCGGGTTGGCTGTTCTTGAGGATGCCGAGCGAGAGCAGTCCCGAGAGCATGGCGATGATGATCAGGCCGCCGCCCACGATGATCAGCAGCGGGATCGGCAGGGCGATGATGACGGCGTTGGACAGGGCCAGAAGCTGCACCAGCCAGGTCAGGAAGATGGCGGCGATGACGCCGACGCAGCCGACCCAGAAACTCAGTTCCATGACGATGCGGCGCAAGCTCCCCATGCCGACGCCCAGGGCGCGCAGCGAGGCGAACTCCTTGATGTTGGCCATGATGGCGCCGCGCAGGGTCTGCCAGGTGATGGCGACGCCGATGATGGTGCCCAGCACCACGCAGCCGCCGATGATGATGACCAGGATGCCTTCTTCGAACATCGCGCCGGCGTTGGCGTCGGCCAGCTGCTGGCGGGTCCAGGCCTTCCACTGGCCGTCGCCCTGGACGTTCAGCTCATTGGCGACGCGCTGGGCCTGGGTCGGATCGGACAGCTTGATCATCAGCGGGCCGACGCGCGGACCGGTATCGGCCTGGCCCACCATGCGCAGGGTGTCGCGCGACATGATGATGGTGGCCTGCATCATGTTGGGATAGCCGCGGGTGATCCCGACGACCGTGACGGTCTGGCCGTTGTACAGGGCCTTGTCGCCCAGCTTGACGCCCAGCTTGCGCGTGGCGGTCTCGTCGATGGCGACCGTGTAGGGCTGACGCAGGGCGTCGACCAGTTCCTGGGAATAGTCGGTCGGGATGGTCACGGACCCCGGCGTCGTGTCGATGATGCTGGCCTGGACGAACTCCTGACGCGGCGCGCCCATCTTGGCGCGGTCGGCCTGCGACATGGTCGGATCGACGTTCTTGACCGACTGGAAGGAGCCGCCGGCGCCGTCCAGCGGCTGGACCTCGACCACGGCCGGATTGCGGTAGGCCAGCGGGATGAAGCGGCGCGGCACGCCCGACGGTCCGCCCATCAGGCTCTTGGCGCCGGGCTGCATGATGATGATGTCGGCGCTGGAGCGCTCGATGGTCGCGGTGAAGCCCTTGCCGATGCCGATGAAGACGCCGGTCATGGCCAGCACCAGCAGGCCGGAGAGGGCGAGCGCCATCACCGCCGCCATGTAGCGGCGCCACTCGTACAGAAGGGTTGAAAGTGCGAGCGACATGAAATCAGCGGGTCCCGGACGTTGCCCGCTATGTGACGACGCCCAAGGTTGTGGCCAAGTTAAATCGGGGTAAGGCGAGCGCCGATATGAAACGGCGGCGACGGGAAACCGTGGACGACCGCGTTGCACAGGCGCTAGTTACCCGCACCAGGCCGGGGGCCGGCCCAAGGGAGAAATGCCAAAATGATGTTCCGTTCGTTGCGCGCCGCTGTTCAGGCGACCGCGTCCATCATCGCCGTGGGCGGCGTTATGGCGATCATGGCCGCGCCGTCGGCCGCCAAGGCCGATGAAGGCATGTGGACCTTCGACAACTTCCCGATCGCGACGGTGAACCAGCGCTACGGCACCCGCATCGATCAGGCGTGGCTGGATCGCGTGCGCAACGCCTCGGTCCGCATCCAGGGCTGCTCGGCCTCCTTCGTTTCGCCGGAAGGCCTGATCCTGACCAACTGGCACTGCGTGGTCGGCTGCTCGCAGGAGCTGTCCACCCCGACGCAGGACCTCGTGAAGAACGGCTTCACGGCGGCGACCCGCGAGGAAGAGCGCCGCTGCCCCGGTCAGACCGCCGAAGTCCTGACCGAGATCGTCGACGTCACCGACCGCGTGCTGGCCGCCGGCCAGGGCCTGGAAGGCGCGGCCTTCAACGCCGCCCGCTCGGCCGAGATCAACAAGATCCAGACTGAAGCCTGCGCGGGCGACGCCAAGTTCAACTGCCAGGTCATCAGCTTCTACCGCGGCGGCAAATACGCCCTGTACAAGTTCCGCAAGTACGACGACGTCCGCCTGGTGTTCGCGCCTGAGAACCAGGCCGCCTTCTTCGGTGGAGACCCCGACAACTTCAACTTCCCGCGCTACGCCCTGGATGCGGGCTTCCTGCGCGCCTACGAGGACGGCAAGCCGGTCAACGTCGGCCAGAACTATCTGCGCTGGAACCCGAACGCCCCGGCCGAGGGCGACGTGACCTTCGTGTCCGGCAACCCGGGCACCACCCAGCGCCTGCTGACCATGAGCCAGCTGGAGCGCCTGCGCGACCAGCAGCTGCCGGTCACCCTGATCCAGAACTCGGAACTGCGCGGCCGCCTGCTCGAATATTCGCTGACCGGCGACGAGGCCAAGCGCGTGTCGTTCGATCCGGTGTTCGGCCTGGAGAACAGCTTCAAGGTCTATTACGGCCAGCAGGGCGCCCTGACCGATCCGGCCTTCATGGCCCGCAAGCGGGAAGAAGAGACCGAGCTGCGCGCCCGCGTCGCCGCCGACCCGTCGCTGGTCCAGCGCATCGGCGATCCGTGGGCCGATCTGGAACGCGTGCAGGCCACCGCCCGCGACCTCTACCTGCCCGTCCGCCAGCTGGAGCAATCGGCCGGCGGCGGCTCGCAACTGTACGCCTACGCCAAGGCCCTGGTCCGCGCGTCCAAGAACACCACCATGACCGCCGAGCAGCGCACCCGGATGGCGGCGACGATTTCGGCCGAAACGCCGATCTATGTGGATATGGAAGAAATCCGCATGCGCTACTGGCTGTCGAAGACGCGGGAGTACCTGACGGTCGACAATCCGCAGGTGAAGGCGATGCTGGGCCGCGAGAGCCCGGAAGCCCTGGCCGAGCGCCTGATCACCGGCACCAAGCTGGCGGATCCGGCCTTCCGCGCCCAGGCCGCGACCATGACGACCGAGCAACTGGCCGCGGCCGATCCGCTGCTGGCCTTCGTCGTCGCCAATGACGACGCCGCCAAGGCGATCGGCGACCGCTGGAACGCCGAGGTCAACGCCCCGACGGCCCGCGCCGCCGAGAAGGTCGCCCAGGCCCGCTTCGCGGTCTACGGCACCAACCTGTATCCGGACGCGACCTTCAGCCTGCGCCTGTCCTTCGGCAAGATCGAAGGCTGGAGCTACCGCGGCGTGACCGTGCCGCCGTTCACCTACATGGGCGGCCTGTACGAGCGGGCCACGGGCGCCGAGCCGTTCAACGCGGCCCAGGCCTTCATCGACAACGAGAGCCGGGTGAACAAGTCGGTGGTCTATGACTTCTCGTCGACCAACGACATCATCGGCGGCAACTCGGGCTCGCCCGTGATCAACGCCGCCGGCGAAGTGATCGGCGCCGCCTTCGACGGCAACATCCACTCGCTGGGCGGCTCGTTCGGCTACGACGGCGAGCTGAACCGGACCGTCTCCGTCTCGACGGCGGCGATCACCGAAGCGCTGCGCAACATCTACCCGAACCCGCGCCTGCTTCAGGAGCTGGGCGTCGATCAACCGCAGCGTCGCCGCCGCTAAGTCCGGCGCGACACCGCAACGCCTTCGAGAGGGGCCGTCCGGACTTGCCGGGCGGCCCCTTCTGGTTTCATGGTCCGCCGCAAATGAGGGCGCACGCCGCCCGCCCGGAGTCCGTTTTCATGCGTCACCTCACCCCCGCCGTCGCCGCCGCCCTCCTGACCCTCGCCGCGGGCTCCGCCGCCCAGGCGGAAGAAGGCATGTGGACGTTCGACAACTTCCCCATCGCGCGGGCCAACCAGACGCTGGGCACCCATATCGATCAGGCGTGGCTGGATCGGGTGCGGCTGTCGTCGGTCAAGTTCGGCGGCTGTTCGGCGGGCCTGGTGTCAGGCGAAGGCCTGGTGATGACCAACAACCATTGCGTCGCCACCTGCGTGGCCAACCTGTCGACCCAGGCCGTGAACTACGCCGAGACCGGCTTCACCCCGCGCAATCGCGAAGAAGAGCTGAAATGCCCCGGCGCGACCGCCGAGATCCTGACCGACATCACCGACGTGACCGAGCGGATGCACGCCGCCGGGACCGGCCTGTCGGGACAGGCCTTCACCCGCGCCCGTGACGCCGAGGCGGGCCGGATCGAGCAGGAAGCCTGCGCCGGCGACACCGGAAAGCGCTGCCAGGTCGTGACCCTGTACCGGGGCGGTCAGTTCAAGCTGTACACCTACAAGAAATACTCGGACGTACGCCTGGCCTTCGCGCCGGAGGATCGGGCCGCCACCTTCGGCGGCGATCTCGACAACTTCAGCTTCCCGCGCTTTGCCATCGATGCGGCCTTCATCCGCCTGTATGAGAACGACGCCCCGGCGGCGACGCCGACCCACTTCACCTGGAAGGCCGACCGTCCGGTCGAGGGCACGCCGGTCTTCGTCTCGGGCAGCCCCGGCGCGACGCAGCGGCTACTGACGCAGGACCAACTGATGACCATCCGCGACGTGGTCCTGCCTATGGACCAGCTGATCGCTTCCGAGCTGCGCGGCCGCCTGATCCGCTACTCCGAAGAGGGCGAGCGGCAGGCCTTCGAGGCGATGGATCCCATCGTCAGCCTGGAGAACACCTACAAGCGCGGGCTGGGCCGGATGCGCGCCCTGACCGACACCAGCTTCATGGCCATGAAGGCCGAGCAGGAGGCCGACTTCCGCCGGCGCTATGCCGAAGCCAACGGCGCCTCGAGGACCAATCCGTGGGCGCTGCTGTCGGACGTGCAGGCGGACGCGCGCGAACTCTATCCCGCCATGGCGCTGCTGGAAGGCGGCTCGGGCGTGGGCACCACTCCGGTGGCCGGTGGCTCGCAGCTGTTCCTCTGGGCCCGCACCCTGGTGCGCGGGGCGCAGGAGCGCGGCAAACCCTCGGCCGAGCGCCTGCCCGAGTTCGCCGACAGCCGCCTGTCCGGCGTGCAGACCGGCCTGTTCGCCGAGCGGCCCGTCTATGCCCACCTCGAGCAGGTCCGCATGGAATGGTGGCTGTCCAAGACCCGCGAATGGCTGACCGTCGACAGCCCGTACATCCGTCCGCTGCTGGGCGAGGAGTCGCCGGAACAGCTGTCGGCACGCCTGATCGAGGGCACCAAGCTGGCCGATCCGGCCGTGCGCCGCGCCCTGTGGGAAGGCGGCCTGGCGGCCATCGAGGCCTCGGACGATCCGCTGATCCGCTATGTCCTGTCCATCCAGGACACGACCCGTGCGGTTCGCGGGGCCTGGGAGGAGACGGTGCAGTCGCCGACCGACCGCGCTTCCGAACAGCTGGCAGCGGCCCGCTTCGCCGCCTATGGCGACAGCGTCTATCCGGACGCCACCGGCACCCTGCGTCTGACCTACGGCAAGATCGAAGGGTCGGACGTGCCGGGCCAGCGGTTCGGCGCCTTCACCACCTTCAGCGGGCTGTGGGACCGGGCGACCGGCGCCGCGCCGTTCGACGTGGCTCCGAAGCTCCTGGCCGCGCGTGACCGCATCGACGGTTCGACCGTGCTGAACATGACGGTGTCGTCGGACACCATCGGCGGCTCGTCGGGTTCGCCGATCGTGACGGCGGCGGGAGAGATCGTGGGCGCGAACTTCGACTCCACCGTCCTGACCCAGCGCAACGCCTACGGCTACGACCGCAACGTCAACCGCTCGGTCATCGTGACCACCGGCGCGGTGACCACCGCCCTGCGGGACGTCTACGGCATGGACGGGCTGGTGCGGGAACTGGGCGTTCGGTGAGGCTTCTCCCTCCCCTTCATGGGGAGGGATGTCGACGCGAAGCGGCGACAGGGTGGGGTGCGTTTGGCATTCCCCACCCGGCTTCGCTGCGCTCAGCCACCCTCCCCACTTCGGGGGAGGGAGACCTTCAGAGCTGGCTCATCTTCTGCTGGGCCTTCGAGAAATACTGCCAGCCGGTCCACAGGGTGACGCCGGCGGCGACCCAGGTCAGGACGACCGCGAAGGTCTCGAAATGGGTCTGCCATTCCGGGGCGGTGCCGTCCGGGTTGGTCAGGCCGAAAGCGTCCCACAGCAGGGTCAGTTGCAGGGCGCCCAGCGCCAGCATCTGCAGCAGGGTCTTCCACTTGGCCAGCAGGGTGACCGGCAGCTTGACCTTGCCCGCCACGGTCTCGCGCAGGGCCGAAACCGCGAACTCGCGGAACAGGATCAGGCCGCAGGGAATGGCGATGCCCGGCAGCGAACCGGACGCCAGCACGCCCAGGATCGCTCCGGTGATCAGCACCTTGTCGGCGATCGGATCTAGGATGGCGCCCCAGCGGGTCGTGGCGTGCCAGCGGCGCGCCAGGAAGCCGTCGACCCAGTCGGTCGAGGCGGCGACGGCGTAGATCCAGAAGGCCCAGACGCCGAAGCTGAGCTGCTGCTCGGGCGACAGGAAGCCGTCCATGAAGCCCGGGGCCGCGCCCGCCAGCATCAGGAACATCACCACGCCCGCGGCGAGGCGCAGGCCGGTCAGGATGTTGGGGATGGGATTGGCGTGAGGGGTGGGGGTCATCGCGGCCTTCCGAAAACAGGTGTCCGGTGTGCCACGCTTCGTCGGACGAGGCGAGGCGTCACAAGGGGCTTCAGTCCAGGGGCTCGAACCGCCCCGGTCCCTTCAACGCGCGAAGCACGCCGTCGGCGATGCCGAAATGCAGGCCGCTCAGCGTCAGGGTTCCCGCCGCCTCGCGCTCTGCGATCCACGGGAAGGTGCGTAGGTTGTCCAGCGACAGGCGGACCACCGCCTCCTCCGCCGCCTGCTCCCGCTCCGCCGGAGCGACCTCCTCGCAGACGCGGCGCACGACAGGCGCGCCCTGCGCGACCCAGGGCGCGACGAAGTCCCGCACATTGTCGGGCGCGCCGTGGATCATGGCGTTGACCCCGCCGCAGGAGGCATGGCCCATGACGACGATGCGCGACACGTTCAGCACCTTCACCCCGAACTCCAGCGCCGCCGAGACGCCGTGCAGGTGGCCGTCGGGCTGATAGGGCGGGACCAGGTTGGCGACGTTGCGCACCACGAACAGCTGGCCCGGCGCGGTATCGAAGATCAGGGCCGGATCGGCGCGGCTGTCGGAACAGGCGACGATCAGGGTGTGCGGCCTTTGGCCCTTTGCGAGAGCCTCGTATTCGGCGCGGGCCTCGGGCCAGCGTTCTTCACGGAAGCGGCGATAGCCGGAAGCCAGTTCGTCGGTCATGGCGCCCGTATAAGCATTCCTGCGCCGTTAGGGGAGATGCCCTCGCCCGCCGCGAGGAGAGGTCGCGCGGCGGGCTGCAGGGGTCACAGATTCGGAGCCAGCTGCTGCAGTTGAAGGCTGACCAGCATCACGCCGCTGTCAGCGTCACCGGCCACCCGGCCCCAGCCGGACGAAGTGCCCATCTCGTAAAGCTTGGGGGGGCTGCCCGCCGCACCGACACCCATCAGTCCGATCACGAACATGCCGTAGTCGTACCAGTAGGACGACACGGGCGTCATCTCGCCGCCCTGGGTGGCGGTGTACAGCATGGAGCCGTCGGGGTTGACCTGCAGGGCCGGGGTATAGGGGTAGTGCAGAAGGCCGCCGTGGTGCTCAACCGCCCCCTGTTGATAGTAGGTCCCGGTCCAGAGCGGCAGCAGAACCGGCCCGAACGGCGTGGTCCCTTTCACCTGAGCGCCGTACAGCGTGCCGCTCAGGCTGACCCCCGATGAGGTGCTGCTGAAGGTGAGGGTGGCCGCAGCGCCGCCCTGGCCATCGGAGACGGTCAGGGTCGTGCCGTCGAAGCTCGCCCCGGCGCCGATCTCGAACTTGTTGGACGTTACGCCGTCCGGGCAGAGGGTGATGGTGCCGAAATATTGCGACTGACCGCCTGTCGGCGACGCCGTCCAGACTTCATGGGTATCGACCATGACGAAGGCGTTGGTCGTCGCGTCCACGACATAGAAGCCCGTGTACGGAATAAGCGCCTGCGCCTGAGAGGTTTGACCGGGTGCACTCGACATCTGAGAGGGTCCAATTCCGACGGTTCAATGGAGCGTGACAGCCACGATCCGCCGCTCAAGAAACAGACTGAAGAACACCGGTCAATGACCTATGGTGGTATCTGTATCTAATTTCGATCCCTGCGGGAGCGACGGTCATCGCCCCGCACCTCGTATCGGGCCGCGCCTCGATCTAGCGGTTCGCCTCGGGATGGAAGAAACCGTGGATGCGTTCGGCCAGCGCCTGGCTGACGCCCTCGACCTGGATCAGGTCGGCGACCGACGCCCGACCGACGCCCTTGGCCGAACCGAAGGCGTGCAGAAGCGCCTTCTTGCGGCCGGGGCCGATGCCCTCGATCTCGTCGAGCGGGTTCTTCTTGATGTCCATGGAGCGCCGCTTGGCGTGGGCGCCGTTGGCGAAACGGTGCGCCTCGTCGCGCAGGCGCTGAATGTAATAGAGCGCCGGCGACTTCAGCGGCATCATGAAGGGCGCCTTGCCCGGCATGAAGAAATGCTCCTTGCCCGCGTCGCGGTCCGGCCCCTTGGCCACGCCGACGGCGAGGATGTCGTCCAGCCCCAGATCGGCCAGAACCGCCTGCACCTCGGCCAGTTGGCCGGCCCCGCCGTCGATCAGCAACAGGTCGGGGCGTTCGACCTCCTCGCCCTCATCCTCGTCCTTGACCAGGCGGGTGAAGCGTCGCCGCATGACCTCGCGCATCATGCCGTAGTCGTCGCCGGGGGTGAGGTCTTCGCCCCGGATGTTGAACTTGCGGTACTGGTTCTTGCGGAAGCCCTCGGGTCCGGCGACGACCATGCCGCCCACGGCGTTGGTCCCGGAGATGTGGGCGTTGTCGTAGATCTCGATCCGCTCGGGGCGCGAATCCAGCCCGAAGGCCTCGCAAACCTCGTCCAGGATCTTCGACTGGGCCGAGCTCTCGGCCATCTTGCGGCCCAGCGCCTCGCGGGCGTTGGTCAGGGCGTGATCGACCAGCGCCCTGCGGTCGCCCCGGGCGGGCTTCTCGATGCTGACGACGCGGCGGCCATCGACGATACGGGCCTTCATCGAGAAGGCCTCTTCCAGCAGTTCCTTCTCGAACGGGACGACGTTGGACAGGATCTGACGCGGGACCGGCTTGTCCTCGTAGAACTGGCCCAGGAAGGCGGCGAGGATTTCGGGATCGGTGTCGGTCTTGTCCACGCGCGGGAAGTAGGCGCGCCCGCCCCAGTTCTGGCCGCCGCGATAGAAGAAGACCTGCACGCACGCCTGCCCGCCGTCGGAATGCAGGGCGAAGACGTCGGCCTCGGCCACACCCTCGGCGCTGACGGAGTTCTCCATCGAGATGGCCGAGAGGGCGCGGATACGATCGCGGACGCGGGCGGCCTGTTCGAAGTCCATGTCGTCGGACGCGGCCTGCATCTCCTTGGACAGGCGGCCGATGACCGCGCGCGACTTGCCGCGCAGGAACTGTTCGGCCTCGCTGACCAGCTCGCCGTAATCCTCCAGGCTGATCAGGCCCGTACAGGGGGCCGAACAGCGCTTGATCTGGTGCAGCATGCACGGCCGGGTGCGGGTCTCGTAGACGCTGTCTGAGCACGACCGGAGCAGGAAGGCCTTCTGCAGGGTGGTCAGGGTCCGGTTCACCGCCCAGGTCGAGGCGAAGGGGCCGAAATAATCGCCCTTGATGGTGTGGGCGCCGCGATGCTTGCGGACCTGGGGGGCGCGGTGGTCGCGGCGGATCATCAGCTCGGCGAACGACTTGTCGTCTCGCAGGACGACGTTGAACCGCGGCTTCAGCTTCTTGATGAAGTTGGATTCCAGCAGCAGGGCCTCGGTCTCGGACGCCGTGACCACCAGCTCCATCGAGCGGGTGAGGGAGACCATCAGGCCGATGCGCTGGGTGTGGAACCGGCCCTGCGCGTACTGGAGGATGCGCTTCTTCAGCGACCGTGCCTTGCCGACGTACAGGCAGGCGCCGTCCTCGCCGTACATCCGGTAGACGCCGGGCTTGTCCGGCGCGCGACGGGCTTCGTCGCGGATCAGGTCGGCGGCGCTCAGGGGCGACTCCGGGAGCGGCGAATCAGTCGTGGGCGTCTCCTCGGTCATCGGAAGCAATATAGGCGTCCCAGCGCCGCCGCGAAGAGTCAGCAGACGGTCTAGAAGCGCCGGACCATCAGGACGCCGCCGATGACCAGGGCCACCCCGGCCAGTCGGCCCAGGCTGATCGGGTGCTGGGGCGCGCCGAAGGCGCCGATCTGATCCAGGATCAGGCCGATCAGCAGTTGGCCGGCGACCATCAGGGTGATGGTCAGGGCGACGCCGAGACGCGGCACGCCCCAGGCCGCCGCGACCACGAAGATCGCGCCATACAGCCCCCCGATCCAGGCGTACCAAGGCAGGCCGCGCGCGGCGGCCATGTCCGGCTTGGTCTGCAGGATCACCGCAATGACGCCCAGCGCCGCCGTTCCCACCGCGAACGACACGAAGGCGGCGTTCACCGGCGACCCGACGGCGGTCATCATCTTCGCATTGGTCGGCGCCTGAAGCGCGGTGGCGCCCCCCGCGAGGACGACGGCGATCATGGAAAGCAGCATCGGGTTCATGCTGTCTGGCTACCACCTCCCGATGCGACGCGCACCGGTCGTCAGCGGTCGAGCATGAAGCGCGCGGCGCGCTCGCCTTCCGCATCGCCCGCCTTGCCGAAGTCGACATTGATGTCGCGGTGGCTGTCACCCGGAGCGGCGACCACCTCGGCCCGGCCGCCCGCGCGGATCAAGGCGGCGGCCAGAGCCTCGCTCTGACGCTTCGAGTCGTCGCGGCTGGAGATGTAGAAGATCAGATAGGGCGGGTAGCGCACGCCGGACCGGATCAGCAGGGTCGGCGACAGCTCGGCGGCATGGTCGCCGAAGGCCTCGCTGTAGAGATTACCCAGCAGACGGCCCGCGAAGCCGTCGCCCCGGTCGCCTGTGGCGTCATAGCCCGCGCCGTCCAGCAGGATGACGCCCGCCAGGTCCGACGGCTGCAGCCCCTGCCCGGCCAGGTAGGCCGGATCAACCCCGACCAGCGCGGCGAGATGAGCCCCGGCGGAATGGCCGATCAGGAAAAACGGGCGCCCTGGATGGGTGCGTTTCAGTCCCGCGACGGCGGCGGCCACGTCCTGCGCCTGCTCGCGCGGCGTCACCTGCGGGACCAGCCGGTAGCCGATGGAGGCGAACGTCAGACCGTGACGGCGGGCGTACTCCGGCAGGCCGTGCACCATGCTCCGGTCGCCCCTCGACCAGCCGCCTCCATGGATGAAGGCCAGAACAGGCCCGGTATCCGGACCGCCGCTGTAGAGGTCATAGGCCTGCTGCGGATCGGGCCCGGTCGAGATCGAAAGGTGCGGTGCGTCGGAGGCGCCGTCCCCCCGCCCTCGGCGGCGACCGAGCAGTCGAGGACGATCCTGCGCAGCGGCGGCCCCGGCGGCGAAGGTGGCGGCCATACCCGCGATCAGGGCCGCGCGGCGATCCAGTTCACGCATAGATGTGTCTCCCTAAGCCCCCGAGGGTTTTCAACGCCAAGCTTGACCTCTTTCCGTCGTCACCAGTGCGGCGTGGCCTCGTTCGCGCCGAACACCTCCGCCAGCCGGGTCCGGGTGGCGCGATGGGTGTCCTCAGGCAGGGCGGCGGGGTTGAACCAGCCGATGTCGGCGATCTCGCCGTGGCTGGAGCGGTCAGTCAGGGTGAAGCGGTCGATACGGTAGACCAGCACATGATCGCCGCGGAAATAGCGTTCGTTGGAATGGGCGCTGACCAGGATCGGCCGCCCTTCGACGATCAGCCCGGCCTCCTCGCGCATCTCGCGGATCAGGGCGTCCTCGGCGGTCTGGCCGCGCTCGACCCCGCCGCCGGGCAGCCACCAGCCGTGGACATAGGTGTGCTTGACCAGCAGCACCCGCCCCTCGCCGTCCACCGCGACGCCGCGCACGCCCAGGGTCATGCCCCGGCTGGCGCGGGCGAAGGCGAAGAACAGGGGCCGAGTGAAGGGCTCGATGCGGGCGCGCCACGTCGTCATGCGGCGACGATACGCCCTGATGCATCCTTGAACAGCGAGGCACGCCGCTTTATTGCCGGTCGCATCAAGGAGCTTCCCATGCTGGCCCTCTACATCATCTTCGGTTTCATCGCCGTCCTCGCCCTGATCAACTTCGTCGAGTTCGGCCGGGTTGACTAAGTCCGCCGCCGATCGCGGCGCCGCGCTGGTCACCGGCGGCGGCAAGCGGATCGGAAAGGCGATCTGTCTGGAGCTGGCGCGCGCCGGCTTCGACATCGTGATCCACTATCGCGGGTCGAAGGAGGCGGCGGAAGCCGTGGCCGAAGAGGTGCGCGCCCTGGGTCGCCGGGCGGCCGTCGTCCACGGCGACCTGTCGGTCGAGGCCGAGGTGCGCGGGATCGTTCCCGCCGCCGCCGAGGCCGTCGGTCCGCTGGCCGTGCTGGTCAACAACGCCTCCATCTTCGAGGACGACCGGGTCGGAGCGCTGGGGCGCGAGACCTGGGACGCGCATATCGAGACCAATCTGCGGGCGCCCGTGGTGCTGGCCGAGGCGTTCGCGGCCCAGGCGCCGGACGGCGGCTGCATCGTCAACCTGCTGGACCAGCGGGTGCTGAAACCCGATCCCCGCTTCTTCTCCTACGCCCTGTCGCGCAACGGCCTGTGGTGGGCGACGCGGACGATGGCCCAGGCGCTGGCGCCGCGTATCCGCGTCAACGGCGTGGGCCCCGGCCCGACCCTGCCCTCCATTCATCAAAGCCCCGAAGATTTCGCCGCCGAGGCCGCCGCCGTGCCGCTGGAACGGGCGGGCAGCCCCGAGGCCGTGGCCGCCGCGGTGCGCTGGCTGGTTGAAGCCGACCTCGTGACGGGCCAGATGATCGCTGTCGACGGGGGCCAGCACCTGGCCTGGCGAACCCCGGACATTGTGGAGTAGCCCGTGGCCGCACCGTCTCCCCTGCCCTTCCCCGCCCCTGGCGCGCCGGTCCGCGAGGGCCTGACCGTCTTCGTCAAAGGGCTGGAGGTCGCCGCCGGCATCGGCGTCTACGACCATGAACAGGGCCGGCTGCAGCGGCTGGTCATCGATGTGACGCTGGATCTGACGCCCGCGCCGATCGAGCGGCTGAGCGACACCATCAACTACGAGACCGTGGCCGAGGCCGCGCGCGCCATCGTCGCCGAGGGCCACGTGGGCTTGGTCGAGACCTTCGCCGAACGGCTGGCCGTGGCCATGCTTGGGGATGCGCGCGTGCGGCGCTGCACCGTGCGGGTCGAGAAGCCGGGCGCCCTAGGCGGCGACGAGGTTCCGGGCTGCGAACTGGTGATGAGCCGCTAGTCTCCAGACTCTGGCGGTTGCGCCCCGCGAGCCGGACCGTCATACCTGAGGACGGACTCGAAGGACCCCCGATGGCCGAACCCGGCGATCCCCAACACCCTGATGATCATGATGATCATGTCGGCTTCGCCTCGGCGGCGGCGCTCGAGGGCCGTCCGCGCGACGTGACGCCGGAGCCCGAGCCCACGCCCGAACCGGAGCCGGAACCGGAACCCCAGGCGGCTCCGCAGCCGGAACCCGAACCCGATCTGTTCGATCCTCCGCCCGTCCGTGCGAAGCCCCCGGAGCCGGCGACGCCCGACCGGCGCCCGGCCTCCGCCGATTCGATCTTCGAGGCCTCGCCCGACTTCACCGGCCATTCGCGTTCGCGCGCCGCGCCGGTCAAGGACCCGCCCGGCGGCATGGGCCTGTACGCCGTCTACGCCCTGATCCTGCTGGCCGTGCCGACGCTGGGCGCCTCGGCGGTGATCGCCCTGTTCGCCGTGACCGGACGGCCCGGTCCGGACGACGCCCTGGCGCGGTCGCACTTCATCTATCAGCAGCGGACCCTGTGGGCCGCAGCGGTGGCGGTCGTGGCGGGGGTGATCCTGCTGGCGGCGCCCTTCGCCCTGGGCGTGCCCATCCTGTTCGTGGCGGCGCTGTGGGTCGTGCTGCGCGGCGCCACCGGCGTCTGGAACCTGAAATCAGGCCGCGCCATTTCCAGCCCACGAAGCTGGTGGATTTGAAAGAGAGACAACCCGATGTCGCACGTGCCCCCTCAGGATTCTGACACGCCGCGCTTTGACAGCGGAAGCGGCGACGGCGGCAGGGTTCCGGCGCTGATCACCTGGGCCCTCTATATCCTGTCCATTCCGAGCGCGAACATCCTGGTGCTGGTCGGCCTGGTGGTCGCCTACGCCTCGCGCGACACCGCCACCGGCCTCTCGCGCGACCATCTGGATGCGCAGATCAAGCTGTTCTGGTCGGTCTTCTGGTGGACGATCGGCTGCTGGATCGGGCTGGCGGTCAGCGCGGTGCTGTCGATGATCTTGGTGGGCATTCCCTTCCTGATCCTCTTCGGCATCCTGTGGCTGCTGATCACCGTCTGGTTCACGGTGAAGAGCATCCTCGGCCTGCTGAACCTGCTCAACGACCGCGCGCCCTGAGGCGACGGAACCACGGACGTCGGCGATTCGCGGTTTTCCAGGAACGCCGGGACGGCGCGCGGATTGGGGGCATGTCGGTTCGCCGACAAGAGTCAGGAGTTCCGCATGACCACCTTTCGTGACGTTCGCGCCGAACAGCGCTTTGAACAGGGCTTCGCCGATTCCGAGGGCGAGATGCGCACGGTCTTCGCCGACTATGCGACGCAGGACGACGTCCGGGTGATCCTGCATGTCGAGGCCGATCCCGCCCTGCGGGGCGGGGGCGCGGCCGGGCGATTCATGCAGGCGTTGGCCGGCCACGCCCGTGCCGAGGGGCTGAAACTCCGACCGCGTTGCAGCTATGCGGTCCTGTGGCACCGTCGCCACCCTGAGTACGACGACGTCCTGGCCTGAGCCGCGCCGACTGGCCTTGCGCCGGAGCCTGTGATGGACTGCCCCGCTCAGGGGGAAGTTTTCACATGATCGTTCGCCATCTGGCCGCCGTCGCGGCCGTCTGCGTCATGGCCGCGCCCGGCATGGCCGCCGCCCAGGTCTGGAGCGACTGGAGCGAGGCCGAAGCCCGCACCCTGGTCGCCGCCGAGAACGGCGTGGTCGACGAGGTGCTGCGCCCCGATGACGGAACGCTGGAGGTCTACGCCACCTTCGACGGCTGGCTGAAGGTCCTGATCGGCGGCAAGGACTGCAACGGTCGGGGCCCGGCCCTGCGCTGCAAGGAGATGACCTTCAACGCCCTGTTCGAGATCGACGACGCCGCCCGCGCCCGGCGGCTGGAATCCGAACTGATCCACAATTTCGTGGCGGACATGGCCGATGGCGAAGACTATGTCGTCGAACGGGCGGTCGAGCTGACGGGCGGGGTCAACCTGACCAACCTCCGCGCGCAGCTGGACCGCTTCATCGGCACCTGCGAGCTGGTGACGGAAAAGGCCTGGCCGGACAAGGGCGCCGCCTCCGCCGCCCCCGGCAAGGGCCGCTAGGCGTCAGCCGCCTCCGTAGCCGCCGATGATCGGCAGAACTTCACCGGTGATGTAGCTGGAGCACTGGCGCGAGGCGAGGAAGACGAAGGCGGGCGCGATTTCCTCGGGCTGGGCGGGACGCTTCATGACGGTCCCTGAGCCGAATTTCGAAGTCGCGTCGGCGTCTTTGTCGGCCGGGTTCAGCGGCGTCCAGACCGGCCCCGGCGCGACCACGTTCACACGGATCGCCCGAGGGGCCAGATGCGTGCCCAAGGACCGGGCGAAGGCATGGATGCCGCCCTTGGTCATCGAATAGTCCAGCAAGTCCTCGTTCCCCATGATGCCCGTGACCGAGCCGGTCATCACGATGGCCGAGCCGGGCCGCAAGTGCGGGACCGCCGCCTTCACCAGGTTGAAATAGCCGTAGAGATTGGTCTTCAGCGTCCGGTCGAAATGTTCGAACGTCAGGTCCTCCAGCGTTTCCACATGCTCCTGGAAGGCGGCGTTGGGGACGACGACATCCAGCCGCCCGAAGGCGTCGAGCGCCGATTTCACCGCCGCCGTCGCAAAGGCGGGATCCGAGACGTCGCCCTTGAGCACGATGGCCTTGCGGCCCTCGGCCTCGACGGCCTTCTTCGTATCCTCGGCGTCTCTTTCCTCGTCCAGATGACAGAGGGCGATGTCACAGCCTTCGCGGGCGAACAGGACAGCGACGGCGCGGCCGATGCCGGAATCGCCGCCCGTGATGATCGCCGCCAAACCCTCCAGCTTGCCCGAGCCCTTCCAGAAGGGCGCGTCGTACATCGGCGCGGGATCGAGCCTGAACTCCTCGCCAGGCTTGCGCTGGTGCTGTTTCGGGAACGGCGGTTCAGGGTATTTCCGCGCGCCGGCCTGGACCGCGCCCTTCTTCTCGCTATCGCCCGAGGAGCCCTTGGCGTCGATTACAGCCTGAATCTTCCGCTCCTGATCGGCGATGGTATCGGCGCGAGGTTCGAAGCGGTCATCCATGTCGATTCTCCTTCAGCTGGTGAAGGGAAAGCCGAGGGAGCGCCGACCGTTCCAGCGCATTATGGTGTTCGACCAGCCGAAGCGGCTGGAGGGAGGCGAGATGCCGGAACTGGACCTGAACACCCTGGGCGCCGCGGCGGGGCCGCTGCAGACCTGGATCCTGCCGGCCCTGCTGGGACTCGGCCTGGCCTCGGCGACGGGGCTGCGCACCTTCCTGCCGTTGCTGATGCTGGCGCTGGCGGCGAAGTTCGAGCTGTTCGGCGTGCGGCTGATCGATCAGATGGACTGGCTGGTGTCGTGGCCCGCCATCGCGGCCCTGGGCACGGCGGCCGTGGCCGAATTCGCCGGCGACAAGGTCCCGGCGGTCGACCATGCGCTGAACGCGATCGGCTACGTGACGCGACCGGTAGCCGGGGCGGTGGCGGCGGGCAGCGTGTTCTGGGCCGTGGATCCGACGACGGCGGCCATCGCCGGGGTCATCGTAGGAGCGCCCGCGGCGCTGGCCTTCAACGCCGCCCAGACCGGGGTGCGGGTCGGATCGACCGCGACCACGGCCGGGCTGGGCAATCCGGTGGTGTCCCTGATCGAGGACGTCCTGGCGGTCCTGACCGTGGTCGTCGCCTTCCTCGCGCCGATCCTCATCCCGCTGGCGCTGATCGTGCTGGCGGTCATCGTCTTTCGGCTGGCCAACCGTCTGCGCGGCCGCGACGCGGGACGAGTCAGAGCGCCCGGCTGACGATCGCCTTGAGCGTCTCGGACTTGGAGGGAAGGTCCGAAGCCAGCCGCCCGGCCAGCTCACGCGCGCCCACCGGATAGGCGTCGCCGCCCTCGGCGATCTCGCGGGCCAGAGCCGCCGCCTGCATCAGGACCGCCTCCAGCGCCTCGACCTGCTCGACGGCCAGCGCACGGGCTTCCATCTGAAGCCGACGGACCCGGTCCGCCGTGGTCTCCGGCGTCCGCATCAGGTCGTAGATTTCAGCCTCGGCCTGGACGAGACGCAGATCGGGTTGAGAAGGCGGCGAGCGCTTGGGCATGGCGGTGTCTCCTGCCAAGCCAATGCGGGCTGACTCGTCGGAGTTCCCGTCCTCACGCGGACGGATTTCACAAAAGCGGGGCTGTGGCTTTCACGCCTCAGGTGAACGCGGTCAGGCCGCGTCGTCGTGTGCCTCGAGACGCGCCTCGGCCTCGCGTACGGCGTCGGCGGCGCGATCGACGACCTCAAGGCCGGCGCCGGACTTCACCCCCTCGACGGTCAGGATGCGGCGGAAGGCGCGCGCGCCCGGCCGACCGTGCATGACGCCCAGCATGTGGCGGGTCATGTGGGCCAGGTGCACGCCCTCTTCCAGCCGCGCCCGCAGATAGGGACGGTAGCGCTCCAGCGCCTCGAAGGCGTCCACGTCGGCTCCCGCCGACCCGAACAGGCGCCGGTCGGCCTGCCCCAGCAGCGCGGGCTCGTGATAGGCGGCGCGGCCCAGCATGATCCCGTCCAGCCGCACCCCGTCAGCGTCGTCGAGATGCGCTTCGGCCTCGTCGAGTGACGCTATGCCGCCGTTGATGCTGATCGACAGGTGAGGCCGCTCACGCTTCAGGCGGCGGACCAGGGCGTAGTCCAGCGGCGGAACGTCCCGGTTTTCCTTGGGCGAGAGGCCTTTCAGCCAGGCCTTGCGGGCGTGGACGATGAAGGTGTCGATCCCGACCGCTGCGCTGGCGTCCACGGTGGCGAACAGGCTGACCTCAGGGTCTTGGTCATCCACCCCGATGCGGCATTTGACGGTGGCGGGAACCGAGACCGCCTCCTTGATGGCCGCCATGCAGTCGGCGACCAGTTCCGGCTCGCGCATCAGGCAGGCGCCGAACTTGCCGGACTGGACCCGGTCTGACGGACAGCCGACGTTCAGATTGATCTCGTCATAGCCATACTGCTCGCCGATGCGGGCCGCCTCGGCCAGTTGCGCGGGGTCGGAGCCGCCCAGTTGCAGGGCCACCGGATGCTCGACCGCGTCGAAACCCAGCAGCTTGTCCCGGTCGCCGTGCACCACCGCGGGCGCTGTGACCATTTCGGTATAGAGCAGCGCGCGCGCCGACAGGGCGCGGTGGAAGGCGCGGCAGTGCCGGTCGGTCCAGTCCATCATCGGAGCGACGGAGAGGCGGCGGGAGAGGGCGAGCGGGTCGGACAAGCGAGACGGCCGTTTGGAAGACGAAGGCGGCGGCTTTTACGTCATCCGGACCCGGAAGGCGACCGGAGCGCTTGCACGGGGTCCTCGACAGGGCGAACCTCGGTTCCGCGACAGGAGAACAGACCATGGCGGGCTGCGGACATCTGGCCACCGTGAACCGGGTCACCCCGGGATCGAAGGGCTGCGAGGAATGCCTGAAGACCGGAGGCTGGTGGGTGCATCTGCGTCTGTGCCGAAGCTGCGGCCATGTCGGCTGCTGCGACGACTCGCCCAGCCGCCACGCGACCGCGCACCACCAGGCGACCCACCATCCGATCATCGAGGGCTACGACCCGCCCGAGGGCTGGGGCTGGTGTTACGCGGACGAGGAGTTCGTCGATCTGCCCGACCAGACGCCGCAGCTCGGGCCGATCCCCAAATTCTTCTAGCCCGGCTCAGCGCCGGGCGATGGTCAGGCTGTAGCCGCCGGTCTCGTCACGACGCGCCATGGCGCGAGGCTGGAAGGGCCGGATGATGTAGATCGCACCCTTCTCCGCGGTGACCGTCGCCGTCGCGCCGGCGGTCTCTCCGGCATGGACGGCGGCGCCGCTGGTGTCCGCCGCGTCGATGACGTTGATGTAGAGGTTGGTGTTCGAGGGCGCGAAGGTCGCCGTCAGGGTCTGCCCCGCCGCCACCGGAACGGCCCAGACGGTGGACTTGTAACCCTTGACCTCGCCCGTGACCGTGGTCGAACCCTCGCGCGGAAGCTCCACCACCGACAGGGTTTCGTCGGGCGACAGGATGGCCTGCAGCGCCGCGGCGTCGACAGTCGGAAGAGGTGCGGGAGCGGCGGCCGCCGGCGCGGCTGCGGCCGGTTCAGCCGGAGCCTCGGCCGGCGGGGAACAGGCCGCGAGAACCGAGAAGACAGCAAGCGGGGCGGCGGCGACGGACAGCTTCATTCTGGGCTCCTGGACAAAAGACTGCGACCCCGAGACTGAACGCGCCGGCGCCGTGATGGATCAAACGCCGGCCTTCTCGCGCTCTTCTTCCTCTTCCTCGAGGGCTTCGGCCGCTTCCTCGTTGAGGGCCTGCCCCTCGCGACGGGGCTTGATGTAGGGCTCCGGCTTGGTGGTGCGGATGTTGCCCCGCATCAGCGACCGCCCGCCCTGAATGCCCTCGACCATCTGGATGGACAGGCGTTCCTCGTCGCGGCGGCGGACGTCCTCGATGGTCTCCCCGGCCTGTTCGTGGGTGAAGCCCAGGTCGATAAGCACCTGATAGCCGAACACCAGGGCGCTCTCGAAGGTTTCGCGCAGCTGATACTCGACCCCGGCCTGGACCAGACGGATGGCGTGGCCCCGGTCGTAGGCGCGGACGAACAGCTTGGTCAGCGGGAATTCCGCCTTGACCAGTTCGACGATCTTGTCCGCGTCCGCCTGTTTGTCGACGCAAACCAGGATGGTCTCGGCGTTGCCGGCGCCCGAGGCGCGCAGCACGTCCAGCCGGGTCCCGTCGCCGTAGTAGACCTTGAAGCCGAAATTGCCGGCGGCCTGGATCATCTCCACGTCCAGATCGATGATGGAGACGTCCACGTCGCGGGCCAGCAGAGGCTGGGAGACCACCTGGGCGAAGCGGCCGAAACCGATGATCAGAACCCGCTCGCGCAGGTTCTTGGCCTTGTCGACGCCGTCCGCATCCTCGGGGTTCAGGGTCGAGGCGGGCATCAGGCGGCCGACCAGCAGGGTGGTCAGCGGCGTCAGCACCATCGACAGGATGACCACGGCGGTGGCGATGCCCGAGATGCGTGCGTCGAAGACCCCGGTGGTCAGGGCGGCGGCGTACAGGACGAAGGCGAACTCCCCGCCCTGGGCGAACAGGACGGCGCGTTCCACGGCCTCGCGCTCGCTGGCCTTGAAGATGCGGGCGACGCCGTAGATGGCCACGGCCTTCACGGCCATGAAGGCGATGACGCCCCCGACCACGACCTGCCAGTCGGCCAGCACCACGCCGAGGTCCAGCGACATGCCGACGCTGAGGAAGAACAGGCCCAGCAGAATCGCGCGGAAAGGCTCCACGTCCGCCTCCAGCTGGTGCCGGAAGGTGGACTCCGACATCAGCACGCCGGCGAGGAAGGCGCCCATGGCCATCGACAGGCCGCCCAGGTCCATCAGCCAGGCGGCGCCCACCACGACCAGCAGGGCCGCGGCGGTCATCACTTCGCGGCCGCCATAGCGGGCCAGGAGGCGGAAGATCGGATTGATCAGGAATTTGCCGGCCAGGAAGACGATGGCCACCGCGCCGATGGCCAGGCCGACCGTGCGCCACAGGGGCGGCGCCGCCTCGCCCGCCAGTCCCATGACCGAGGCCATGACGGCGACCACGGCCAGCAACGGCACGATGGCGAGATCTTCCAGCAGCAGGATGGAGACCGCGCGCTGGCCCGAGGGCGCGGACATCTCCCCACGCTCATCCAGCATCTGCATGATCACGGCGGTGGAGCTGAGCACGAAGCCCATGGCCGCGACGAAGGCCACCGGAACCGACAGGCCCGCGGCCATGCCGGTGAAGGTCAGCAGCAGGCCGGCGCCCAGCACCTGGGCCGCGCCGAGGCCGAAGATGTCCTTGCGCAGGCTCCACAACCGGCTGGGCCGCATCTCCAGTCCGATGATGAACAGGAAGATGACCACCCCGAACTCGGCGACGTGAAGGATGACCTCGGGCTCGGTGAACAGGCCGACGCCGAACGGGCCGATCGCCAGGCCGGCGGCCAGGTAGCCGAGCACCGAGCCCAGTTGCAGCCTGCGGAACAGCGGCACGGCGACGACGCCCGCCGCCAGAAGCGCCGCCACATGGCCCAGCTCGAGTCCGCCGGTCGCATCGGCCATCGTCATCCCCTCGTCAGTCGAGGCTCCATAGTGGGGCGCGACGGCGTGAATCGCCACCCCGCGCCGTCAGACTTCGTCAGGTCCGCCCGCCACAGTTTGGCCCGAGGCTGAACTCCCTGATGCCCGTCAGAGCCAAAGGGAGATGCGTGATGACCCACAGCCCGCTGAAGTCCGCCACCGTCGTGGCGATGAGCGCCCTCATGATCATGGGCGCCGCGCCGCCGCCTCCCGCGGGCGCGCCGCAAAGGCGGCTGGCGCGAGACGGCGAAGTCTCGGTCGCGGCCTGCCGTGAGGTCGGGATCACCCTGCAGCGGGAGGTCGCTCAGGGCGATGTCGTCGTCACGGGTACGCGGATGAGGCGCACTGGACCGCAATCCTCAATGCCTATGCCGCCTCCGCCACCTCCCCCGCCCCCGCCGGTCGCGCCCTCACCGATTCCGCGCCTTGAGGCGCGGGCCGCCACCACCCAGTACGCCGTCGCTCCTCCGGTGATGCACCCCTCGGTCGCCCCCCGGCCGACGCCGGATACAGAGCGCTACCCGGACGCCACGCCCAATCCCGTGCGCCGCGTCGCCGACGAACCGGTGTCCACCTTCTCGATCGACGTGGACACGGCCAGCTATTCCAACGTCCGGCGCTTCATCGACGAGGGTCGCGCGCCGCCCGCCGACGCCGTGCGGGTCGAGGAGCTGATCAACTATTTCGACTACGGGTACGACCGTCCGACCTCGGCCAGTCAGCCGTTCGCGATCACCACCGTCGTCGCGGCCGCGCCGTGGTCGCCGGGCCGCCAGATCGTCCACGTCGGCCTGCAGGGCTATGAACTGCCCGCGGCACAGCGGCGGCCCCTGAACCTGACCTTCATGGTCGATGTCTCGGGTTCGATGCACTCGCCGGACAAGCTGGCGCTGGCGCAGCGGTCCATGAACCTGATCATCGACCGGCTGCGGCCCCAGGACCGGGTGGCGGTGACCTACTACGCCTCCGACGTCGGCACCGCCGTCGGCCCGACGCCGGGCGACCAGAAGCTGAAGCTGCGCTGCGCCGTGGCGGCCCTGAACGCCGGCGGTTCGACCGCCGGAGCCCAGGGCATGGTCAACGCCTATCAGCAGGCCGAGGCCGCGTTCGGGGCCGACAAGGTCAACCGCATCCTGATGTTCACCGACGGCGACTTCAACGTCGGCGTGACCGAGAACCAGCGGCTGGAGGACTACGTCGCCGCCAAGCGCGCGACCGGGATCTACCTGTCCGTCTACGGCTTCGGGCGCGGCAACTACCAGGACGCCCGCATGCAGACGATCGCCCAGGCCGGCAACGGGACGGCGGCCTATGTCGACGACCTGAACGAGGCGCGCCGCCTGTTCGGGCCGATGTTCGACCGCGGCGCCTTCCCGATCGCCGACGATGTGAAGATCCAGGTCGAGTTCAATCCGGCGCGGGTCAGCGAATACCGGCTGATCGGCTATGAGACCCGGATGTTGAACGAGGAAGACTTCAACAACGACCGCGTCGATGCGGGCGAGGTCGGCTCCGGCGCCTCGGTGACCGCCCTGTACGAAATCACGCCCGTCGGCGGACCGAGCCAGATCCCCGAGCGGCGCTACGACCAGAACCGCATCGGCGTCGGCGGCGGCGATCCGAATGGGGAGATCGGCTTCGTCCAGGTCCGCTACAAGTTGCCGGGCGAGGCGGACTCGCGCCTGATCCAGCGCGTGGTGTCCAACAGCGGCCAGCCGGCCCGCTCGACCCAGCCGCCGGAAAGCACGCGCTGGGCGCTGGCGGTCGCGGCCTTCGGTCAACGCCTGCGCGGCGATCCGTGGATGCCCGCCGACTACGGCTGGGATCAGATCCTGGAGCAGGCGCAGGGCGCGCGCGGCGATGACCCGTACGGCGACCGGGCCGAGTTCGTGCAGCTGGTCCGGGCCGCGCAGGGCCTGCCCGCCCGAACGGTTCCGTAGCCGGTTTCCGCCATCCTGCCATGGCGTGGCGGCAGACTTCGGCTAGGCTGACCCGGTGACCGAAACCATCAGCCTGAAGACCGCCCGCCGCATCGCCCTGGCCGCCCAGGGTTTCGGCCGGACCCGCCCCGCGGTGCCCGGCCGGAGCCATGTCCGCGACCTCGTCCGCAAGCTGGGCGTGGTGCAGATCGACAGCGTCAATGTGGTGGCGCGCACCCACTACCTGCCCGCCTTCTCGCGGCTGGGCGACTATCCGCGAGAAGCACTGGAGGCCGAGGCCTGGGGCGCGCGTCGCAGCCTGTTCGAATACTGGGGCCACGAAGCCTCGCTGATGCCGATGGAGCTTCAGCCCCTGTTCCGCTGGCGTATGGCGCGGGCGCGCGACGGTGCGATGTGGACCGGCCTGGCCCGGTTCGGGCGCGAGAAGCGGGACTATATCGACGGCGTGCTGGCCGAGATCGAACGGCGCGGCCCGGTGACCGGCGGCGACTTCGCGCAAGGGCCGCGCGGCCAGCCCGGCTGGTGGTCGTGGTCGGACGGCAAGCGCGCTCTCGAGTGGCTGTTCTGGGCCGGGCTGATCACGACCAAGACCCGGCGCGGCTTCGAGCGGGTCTATGACCTGACCGAGCGCGCCCTGCCCGACCGCATTCTCGACCTGCCGACCCCCGATGAGCCGGACGCCCAGCGCGAGATGGTCCGCATCGCCGCGCGGGCGCTCGGCGTCGCGACCGAGGCCGACCTGCGCGACTGGTTCCGCATGCCCGTGGCCGAGACGAAGGCGCGGATCGCGGAACTGGTCGAGGCGGGGGAACTGACGCCGGTGACGGTGAAGGGCTGGCGTCACGCCGCCTATCTGGCGCCGGGCGCCCGAACCCCGAGGAAGGTCGAGGGCGTCGCCCTGCTGTCGCCGTTCGACAACCTGATCTGGGCGCGCGACCGGACCGAGCGGCTGTTCGGCGTGCGGGTGCGGCTGGAGATCTACACCCCCGCCCACAAGCGCGAGCACGGCTACTACGTCCTGCCCTTCCTGGAGAACGAGGCCATCACGGCGCGCGTCGATCTGAAGGCGGACCGCAAGGCCGGTCAACTGCTGGTGCAGGCCGCCTGGCGTGAACCGGACGCCACGCCCGACACCGCCGTGCGGCTGGCGGACGAGCTGAAGCGGATGGCCGGCTGGCTGGGGCTGGGGGGCGTCCACGTCGTCGGCAAGGGCGATCTGGCGGAGGCCCTGGCCGGCGCGCTTTGAAAAGTCCGGGGCGGCGCCCCTTGATTAAGTGGACACGACTGTCCACTTACGCGCCATCATGGATCGCCCGCTGAGGAAAGACGCCGCCGAACGCCGTAAGGCGCTGCTGGACGCCGCCCGCGCCGTCTTCGCGGAAGAGGGCATCGACGCGCCGCTGGACCGCATCGCCGAACGGGCGGGCGTCGGCCGCGCGACCCTGTACCGGAACTTCCCCGGCCGGACCGAGATCGCGCTGGCGGTGCTGCTGGACGACATGGCCGAACTGGGCGAGCGGTTCGCGGACCGCGACGCGCCGGACGCCTTCCTGGACTTCCTCGCCGCCCTGTCCGACCGGATGGTCCGCAACGCGGCCCTGGGCGGGGTCGTGCGGTCGCCGCCGTCGCCCGAACTCCTGACCCCGCTGCGCGCCGCGATGATCGAAGCGGCCGCCGCGCCGCTGAAGGTTTCGCAGGTCGCGGGCGTGGTCCGGTCCGACCTGACCCTGAAGGATATCCGCGTCCTCGCGGCCATGCTGGGCGGCGGATTGCACAATGCGACGGTGCGTGAACGGAACGGCATCGCTCGCCGAACGCTGGAGCTTGTGCTGGACGCTGTGAAGGCGCGCCTCGGGGAGGAGGCATGAGCCGTCGGAACTTCCACCTGCCGTGGGCCGAGTATCTCGAGACCCTGAAGCCGCACGAGCGGCCGATGCTGCCCGGCTCGCCCGCGACGCCGGACCACACGGCCCCGTGGCGGCTGGCCTATGCCGGCACCGGTGTGCTGATCACGGCCACGGGCAGCATCGGCAACGCCATCGTCACCGCCAACACGCCGCAACTGGCGGGCGCCCTGGGCGTGTCGTTGGTCGAGGCGGCTTGGCTGCCGGTCGTGTTCGTCATGACCAACGCCTGCATGAACCTGCTGCTGATCAAGTTCCGGATGCAGTACGGGCTGCGGCTGTTCGCCCAGATCTTCCTGGTCGCCTACGTCCTGATCGGCCTGGGGACCCTGCTTTTCGAAGACTACCAGTCGCTGCTGATCGCCCGCGGGTTCGCCGGCATGGCGGCGGCGGCCCTGTCGACCCTGGGCATTCTGTATCTGATCCAGGCCTTTCCGCCCAAGCTGCGGATCGGCGGCCTGCTGACCGGCATCGGGATCTCGGGCCTGGCCATACCGGCCGCCCGGCTGTTCTCGACCTCGCTGATCGACCTGTCGGAGTGGCGGGGCGTCTACGTCTTCGAACTGGGACTGGCGCTGGTCGCCCTCGCCGCCGTCCTGGCCGTGCGCCTGCCCCCGTCCGAGCGGAACAAGGTGTTCCAGCCCCTCGATTTCGTCACCTTCGCCCTGTTCGCGCCTGGGATCGCCCTGCTCTGCGCCGTGCTGGGCCTGGGCCGGATCGTCTGGTGGACCGAGGCCGCCTGGATCGGCTGGGCCCTGGTCGGCTCCATCGTCCTGCTGACCGCGGCGATCGCCATCGAGTACAATCGCGAGACCCCGCTTATAAACCTGAAATGGATGGCCGGGCCGGACATCCTCCGGCTGGGGCTGGTGATCATCGGGACCCGCATCGTCCTGTCGGAACAGACCTCCGGGGCCGTGGGCCTGATGACCCAGATGGGCCTGGGGCCGGAGCAGCTCTACAGCCTGTTCTGGGTGGTCCTGGTCGCCACGGCGGCGGGGACGGTGGTCAGCATCCTGACGCTGAAGCCGGACCGGTTGATGGCCCTGATCGCCATCGCCCTGGCCCTGATCGCCGTCGGCGCCTTCCTGGACGCCCGTTCGACCGTCCTGACGCGTCCGGCGCAGCTGTATTTCAGCCAGGCCCTGATGGCCTTCGCGGCCTCGTTCTTCATCGGGCCGGCGATGCTGATCGGCTTCCTGCAGGTGCTCCAGAAGGGCGCCCAGAACCTGGTCAGCTTCATCGTGGTGTTCACGGTCGGCCAGAACATCGGCGGCCTGATGGGGTCGGCCCTGGTCGGCACCATCGAGACGATCCGGGAGAAATTCCACTCCAACCAGCTGTCCGAGGCGATCAACCTCGGCGACCCGAACGTCGTCCTGCGGCTGCAGCAGCTGGGCGGTGCCTATGCGCGGGTGCTCGGCGATCCCGCCCTGCGCACGACGCAGGGACAGGCGATGCTGCAGCAGCAGATCACCCAGCAGGCTCACGTGCTGGCCTACAACGACGTCTTCCTGCTGATCGCGGTGTTCGCGGCGGTCGGCTGTGCGTGGACGACCTTCCATCACCTGAGACCCCGCATCCTGGCCCGCCGGGCCGTGCGCAAGGCCGGCGAACCCGTCGCCGCCACGCAATGACCGACGAGACCCTCTTGAAGCCATGACCGACACGACCGCACCCGCATCCACCCCGGCTCCCACGACCGGAGCCGCCCCGGAGCCGACGCAGCCCGCCGCTCCGGCGCCCGCGCCCGCGCCGAAGAAGACCGTGCTGTTCACCGTCGTGCTGATCGCGGCGGCCGTGATCGGGGTCCTGCTGGTGCTGTGGGCCTGGCAGCTGCCGCCCTTCGTCTCCGGCGTTCAGCACACAGACAACGCCTATGTCCGCGGGCAGGTGACGGTGATCGCGCCGCAGGTGACCGGCTATGTCACCTCGGTCGAGGTGCAGGATTTCCAGACCGTGAAACAGGGCCAGCTGCTGGCCACCATCGACGACCGCATCTACCGCCAGCGCCTGGAGCAGGCGAAGGCGAGCCTGCATTCGGCCGAGGCCGCCCTGGCCAACTCGGCCCAGGCCCAGAATTCGGCGCGCGGGTCGGTGGCCCAGCAGCGCGCCACCATCGCCGGCGCCGAAGCCAATCTGGCCAAGGCTCAGGCGGATGCGACCCGGGCGCGGCGGCTGTTCGAGGGCGGCTGGGTGGCGCAGGCCCAGGTCGACGTCAGCCAGGCGGCGCTCAGGGCCGCCCAGGCCCAGCTGGCCCAGGCCCGCGCCGCCGAGGGCATCGCCCAGACCAACGTCACCTCCGCTGTCGTCAGCCGCGGCTCGCTGGAAGCCGCCGTCGAGAACGCCCGGGCCCAGGTGCACCTGGCCGAGATCGACCTGTCGAACACCCGCATCGTCGCCCCGCGCGACGGACGGCTGGGCGAGATCAGCGTACGGCAGGGTCAGCAGGTCGCCGTTGGAACCCAGCTGATGGCGCTGGTCCCCGACCGCATCTGGGTGACCGCCAACTACAAGGAGAACCAGCTGCGCGACATCCGCGTGGGCCAGCCGGTCGAGCTGTCGGTCGACGCCCTGGGCGGCCGCACCCTGAGCGGCAAGGTCGAGCAGATCGCCCCGGCCACGGGGTCGGAGTTCAGCGTCATCCGTCCAGACAACGCCACCGGCAACTTCACCAAGGTGGCCCAACGGGTGCCCGTTCGCATCGCGCTGGATCCGGGCCAGGAAGGGCTGGACCGCCTGCGGCCGGGCCTGTCGGTGGTGGCCCGGGTGGATACGCGAGACAGGCAGTAGGCAGTAGGCAGTAGGCAGTAGGGTGCAGACCGTCGGCGGAGGGAGCAATCGTCCCTATTGCCTACTGCCTACCTGCCTATTGCCTCACACCTCGAACCTCACCCCCTGCGCCAGCGGCAGCTCGCGACTGAAATTCACCGTCTGCGTCTGGCGGCGCATATAGGCCTTCCAGGCGTCGGAGCCGGACTCGCGGCCGCCGCCGGTGTCCTTCTCGCCGCCGAACGCCCCGCCGATCTCGGCGCCCGAGGGGCCGATGTTGACGTTGGCGATGCCGCAGTCCGAACCCCAGGCCGACAGGAACTGCTCGGCCTCGCGGACGCTGTCGGTGAAGATGCAGGAGCTCAGGCCTTGCGGCACGGCGTTCTGCATTTCGACTGCCTGATCGAAGTCATCGTAGATGAAGGTGTAGAGGATCGGGGCGAAGGTCTCGTGTTTGACCGTTTCGGTCTGCTTGCTCATGCCGATGAGGGCGGGCGTGACGTAGACGCCATCGCGGTCGAGGCGCTCACCGCCGCAAATCAGGACACCTTCGCGGCTGGCTTGGTCCACCGCTTTACGGAAGGCGGTGTAGGCGTCTTCATCGATGAGAGGTCCCACCAGCACGCCGTCTTCGCGAGGATCCCCCACGGGCAGGGTTTCATAGGCCTGGACCAGGCGATCAATCAGCTTGGCGGAAATATCCGAGTGCATGAACAGACGGCGCAAGGTGGTGCAACGCTGTCCCGCCGTGCCGACCGCCGAGAAGGCGATCGCCCGGACCGCCATGTCGAGGTCTGCGCTCGGACCGACGATCATGGCGTTGTTGCCGCCGAGCTCAAGCAGCGACCGGCCGAGGCGGGCGGCCACTGTCTGGGCCACCGCCCTGCCCATGCGGGTCGAGCCGGTGGCGGAGACGAGGGCGACGCGGGCGTCGGCGGTCAGTATCTCGCCGGCCTGGCGGCCGCCGATGACGAGCTGGGACAAGCCGGCGGGCGCATCGCCGAAACGCGACAGCGCGCGGTCTAAGATCGCTTGCGTGGCCAGCGCTGTCAGCGGCGTCTTCTCCGACGGCTTCCAGATCACCGGGTCGCCGCAGACCAGGGCGAGACAGGCGTTCCAGGCCCACACCGCGACCGGAAAGTTGAAGGCCGAGATGACCAGAACCGGCCCCAGCGGCTGCCAGGTCTCGCGCATGTGGTGGCCGGGCCGTTCGCTGGCCAGCGTCAGGCCGTAGAGCTGGCGCGACAGGCCGACGGCGAAGTCGCAGATGTCGATCATCTCCTGCACCTCGCCGAGGCCTTCGGAGACGATCTTGCCGGCTTCCAGGGTGACCAGACGGGCCAGGTCCTCCTTCGACGCCCGCAGCTCCTCGCCCAGCAGGCGGACCAGTTCGCCCCGGCGCGGGGCCGGTACGCGTTTCCAGGCGTGGAAGGCCTGGACCGAGCGGGCGATCACGCTGTCGATGTCCGCGGTCTCGGCGACCGAACCGGCCGTGGAGCCGTCGATGGGCGAGCGCGTCGGCAGCTGGCCGTTCCAGACCGCCGCATCGACGCCCAGTCGTTGAAGGATGGCCTTCGCCTCATTCGCCGCCGTCATCGTCCGCTCTCCCTCGTCTGAAGCGGCGTGTAGCCCGGCCATCGCGCGGGCGGAAGCGGAACCGCCGCGCCGGGCAAGGGTTCTGTCGGCGAACCAGTCCAGGGAGATAGCCCGATGAAGGTACGCGATCTGATGAGCAAGGACGTGCAGGTGGCCCGTCCCGGCGACAGCCTGCAGGAGGTGGCTCGCCGCATGCATGACGGCGATTTCGGCTTCATGCCCGTCGCCGACGGCGACACCCTGATCGGGACGATCACCGACCGCGACCTCGTCGTGCGCGCCCTCGCCGGCGGCGTCTCGGCCACCGCCCCCGTGGTGGAGTTCATCACCCGCGATCCCTACACGGCGCGCGTTGACGATGATCTGAAGACCGTGCTGGACGCCATGAGCAGCCGCCAGATTCGCCGTCTGCCCGTGCTGGACAAGGACAACCGTCTGGTCGGCGTGGTGTCTCTGGGCGACCTCTCGACCCGGGTGAAGGAGAAGTACGCGGGCGAGGCCCTGGAAGGCATCTCCCGCAACTGACCGGCGGCGGCGTCAGGATTCTCTTTACCCTTTCGCCAAACCGGCTGTTCATCCGCAGGCCGCATTGTGCCCTGTCTCAGGACGGGAGTGATCGATGGCGCGCGCGCAGTTCCAGAAGGGCCAGAAGGTCTGGGTCGAGTGCGTCGGCGCGTGGGCCCAGATCGAGAAGGTCCAGCCCGTCTGGGCCAAGGGCTTCGAGGAGCCGGTCCGTGTCACCTATGACGTGGGCCTGGGCCGCGAGTTCCTGGGCCATGAACTGCTGCTGCCGGTCGAGGATCCGGCCGCCGAGGTCTCAGGCCAGAACTGGCGGCTGATGCGCGCCCGGAACAAGTGGCAGGCGGCGGAGGATACCCCGCACCATCCCTTCCCCGGCACCTATCCCGTCGTCGTGACCGACAAGGCCGACTGGGGCGGCTGGCGCGTGCCGGGCGCCGAATACGACCGCGACCCCGAACAGATCGAATTCCAGGCCCGGCTGATCGCCGCCGCCCCGCGCCTGATGGCGCTGGCCGAGCAGCTTCTGGCCTCGGTCGACGAGGCGCCCGACGACGCGCCGCCCGAGATGCGCGCCCTGGCCCGCGAGGCCCGGACCGTGCTCAGGACCGTGACGGACGTGCTGGCCGCCCCGACGGGCGAGCTGGCGGCGGCCCCGACGATTCAGGCGGCGTAGGCGCGAGGACAGGCCGGTTCCGGCGTTTCGGCGCCGGAGTGCGACTCCCGCGACTCACCCCGTTCAAGAATGTTGAGCGAGGGTTAACCCCGCTCGACACGAATCCGCGACGCAGCCTAGATTCGGGCTTCGTTGTCGAATCGTCCGGGAGAGCGCCTTGCGGGGTGAGGAGCGCCGCATATCACCGCAGGGACGACGCGCCTCCGATCGCGAGCGCGGGGCGCCCGCATGGCTGCGCATCTCGATCCTGACGCTGGCGCTGGCGATCACCGCCCATGTGCTTCTGGTCGCCCGCGGCGTCGCCGCGCCCCAGAGCACGGGCGCCGGCTTCTCGCTGCACGATCTGTGGGTGCTGGGCCCGCCGATCGGCATCGGCCTGTTCACCCTCGTCCTCGTCGTCATCATGCAGCGGCGACAGATGGGCATCAGCCGTGAATGGGCGGCGTCCGAGCGCCGGTTCCGCGGCGCGGTCGAGGCGGCGCACTGCGGCGTCTGGGACTGGGACATCGAGGCCGGCGAGGTGATGATTTCGGACTATATGGCCAGCCTGCTGGGTCTGGACCGCAGCGGCTCCCTGCCTGACACCGTGATCATGGAGCGCATCCATCCGCGCTACCGCGAGGCCGTGCAGCACGCCCTGCGTCAAGCCCAGGCCTACGGCGCCTTCGAGGTCAGCTTCCCCGTTCCGGACGACCAGGGCCGGGCCCGCTGGATCGACGCGCGGGGCCAGGCCCGCGGCGAGCGCGGGCAGGACGGCTTCACCTCCATTCTCGGCGTGGCGCTGGACACCACCGAGGCCCGCCGCGCCAAGTCTCAGGCCCAGGCCGCCGAAAGCCGCCTGCGCGACGGCATCGAGAGCGTCTCGGACGCCTTCGTCCTGTTCGACAAGTCGGGCCGGCTGATCCTGTCCAACCAGGCCTTCCAGGACGCCTTCGGGTTCGAGGACGGCGTGGTCCGCAAGGGGGCCTACAAGCAGGACCTGAACCGCATCGCCGCCCTGGCCATCAAGTCCGAGCAGGCCGCCGCGGGCGGCCGGGCCGGCGCCCGCGAGGTCGAGCTGGTCGACGGCCGCTGGCTGCAGCTGGTCGAGCGCTTCACCTCGGACGGCGGCTCGGTCGTCTCGGCCGCCGACATCACCGCCATCAAGCAGAAGGAAGCCGAGCGCCAGCGCGCGGTCGAACGCCTGCACGCCACCATCGCCGAGTTGGAGGACCGCGAGGAGAAGCTGTCCCTGCTGGCGCGAAAATACGAAGTCGCCATGACCCGGGCCGAGGCCGCCAACCAGGCCAAGTCCGAGTTCCTGGCCAATATGAGCCACGAACTGCGCACGCCGCTGAACGCCATCAACGGCTTCTCGGAGATCATGGCCGGAGAACTGTTCGGTCCGCTGGGCGACGCCAAATACAAGGGCTATGCGGGCGACATCCTGAAGTCGGGCCAGCATCTGCTCAGCCTGATCAACGACATCCTCGACATGGCCAAGATCGAGGCCGGCAAGCTGACCCTGCATTATGAACAGGTGTCGCTGAAGGAGGTCGTGGACGACGCGGCCCGGCTGATGCGCGGCAAGATTCAGGAGGCGGGGCTGAAGCTTCTGGTCGACGCCGCCGAAATCCCCGACATCGAGGCCGACCATCGCGGTCTGAAGCAGGTGGTGCTGAACCTGATCTCGAACGCCGTGAAGTTCACGCCCGAGGGCGGCGACATCGTGGTGACCCTGTCACGGCTCGACGACGACCGGGTGCGGGTGGCGGTGACCGACACCGGCATCGGCATCGCGCCCGAGGACCTGGCGCGCCTGGCGCGCCCGTTCGAACAGGTCGAGGGCCAGCACTCCAAGACCACCCAGGGCACCGGCCTGGGCCTGGCGCTGACCAAGTCGCTGATCGAGCTGCACGGCGGCCAGCTCATGATGGAAAGCGAGCCGGGTCAGGGGACCACCGTCAGCTTCGAACTGCCGATCCATCCCCCCGGCGCGCCGGCGCAGGCGGCGCGGGCGGCCGCTTAATCGACCGCCTTCTTGTCGTCAGCGGACGGGATGTCCGGACGATCCCGAACCACCACGCGGCCACGGCGGGTCAGGATCTCCGAGAGCGCCTGCCGATCCGCTGGATCGAGGGTGCCGAGCAGCTGGACGGCGTCGGCCTCCAGCCGGGCGCGGCCGCGGATCTCGGCGGCGCGGGACTCTTCCAGCAGGGCGGTGGCGCGGGCGGGATCGAAGTCCGGCGAACCGGCCAGATCGACGGCCGCGCGGCGCTTCAGACGCGCCTCCTCAAAGTCCGGCTTGGCGACCAGGGCCGAGGCCTTCAGCGTCTGGCGAACCCGCTGTCGGACCTGCGGATCGAGACGGCTGACCACCACCTGCATCGGCGAGCGCTCGTGCGGCGCGCGCTGCGCGGCGTCGATGCGGTCCTCGACCTTGGCCCGGCCCACCCAGAGGGTCGCGCCGGCCGCGACCGCGAACAGGTTCAACGCCACCGAGGCGGCAAGCGCGATCTTGAGGGCCTTGGGGCTCAACCGAGCACCTCCGTGTCATCCACGCCCTGCAGCGAGGCCTGATAGAGCACCGCGTCGGCCTGGGCGTCGGCAGTCAGGTGGCCGGTCATGATGACGCCGGCGGCCACGCCCGCGCAGGCCGCGGCGGCCCAGCCGGCGCCGAGAACCAGCGCCAGCCGGTCGAGCCACAGGCGACCGTTGCGACGCGCCTTCAGCCCCAGTTCGGCGGCCGAAGCGATGACCCGGTCGCGCAGGGCCGGCGAAACCTGCGGCGTCGGCGCGGCGTGCAGCAGGGCGTCGACGGCGTCCGCCTCGGCCAGGACCGCGCGCGCCGCCTCGGGCTCAGCCGCCATATAGGCCTGCGCCGCCGTCCGTTCGCTTTCAGGCCAGCGCCGCGCGTCGGCGCCGTAGGCCGATACCAGGGCGTTGAACCGTTCCGCCGTCATCACACTCATGCTCCTTCAGCGTCCGGCCGCATATCGGCCAGAGCCAGTCTCAACGCCCGCCGCCCTCGCGACAGCAGGCTTTCCAAAGCCTCGACGCTGACCTCCATCAGGGCCGCGGCCTCGATGTTGGTCAACTCCTGATAGTGGCACAGGACAATGGCCTCTCTCTGACGATCCGGTAAACGGGCCAGGGCCGCCTCGACCCGCGCCCCCACGTCCGCCGCCAGCAGGCCCCGATCCGGGGCCGCGCCCTCGTCGGGCCGATCCGGCGGACTGTCGGTGGCGATCTCGCGCCGCCGACGCAGCCGGTCGTAGCAGAGATTCAGCGCCACCCGGTGCAGCCACGTATCGAAGCGCGCCTTGCCCGGCGTCCAGCGCGGCGCCTGCCGCCAGGCCCGCAACATGGCTTCCTGCGCCACGTCCTCGGCCTCCACGGCGTCGCCCAGCATCCGGCGCGCCAGCGCCAGCATGCGGGGCAGCTTGCGCGTCACCATGGCCTGAGTGGCCGCCGGATCGCCCTGACCCACGCGGCGCACCAGATCCTCGTCGGGGTCGGCGATCAGCGCCAATAGGCCCTCGTTCGAACATCATCGAGAGGGTCGGTCGGCGCAGGTCCGTCGTCCCCGCCATCTCCTTACTCCGAAGCGGGGGCCGGACGCGACGCCTGACGTGCGGCGCGGCGTTCGGCCATGCGTTCGCGGCGATGTTCACGCGCCTGCTGCCTCCCGGCGCGGCGTTCTTCGGCGGTGACGAAGCCGTCGTGATCCGCATCCAGACGCGCGAAGGCCTGCTCGGCTTTCGCCTGCGCCTCGGCCACCGAAACCGGGCCGCGTTCGGCGCGCGGCCCGCCATGGCGGGCCATGCGCGGACCATGACGGCCGGGCTCGCCGTGGGCGCGAGCGGCGCGGGGCGCGGTGAACTCCTCGCGGCTGATGGCGCCGTTGCTGTCGGCGTCGAGCCGGGCGAACCGCGCTTCGGCCCGCTGCTGCCGATGGGCGACGCGCCGGGCCTGCCTCTCCTCGCGGGTGACGGAGCCGTCGCGGTCCGCGTCGGCGGCGGTCAGGCGAGCGACGCGGCGGCCGACGAACTCGGCCTGGCTGATGCGGCCGTCGCCGTCCGTGTCGGCGCGCTGGGCGTGCGCCTGTCGCTCGACGATGGGGCGGGCGGGCTGCTGGGCGGTGGCGCCCCCGGCGAGGGCGGCCAGAACGACGGTGGCGACGGCGCCGATAGCCAAGGTCCTGCTCATGCGATGATCTCCATGGCCGTTCGGCCGTGTGCGTCCCTGTCAGGAGATCAAACGGGGGTGGCTTCAGTCTCCGTCGCGAACCGGCGGCAGGGCCGTCTCGAAGGCTGCTCGCGCCGCGGCCCGGACCTCGGCCAGACGCGCCGTCAGGGCGTCGAAATCGGGCTCGCCCGCGGCCTCGGCGAGACGGCGGCGGAACCCCTCGGGCTCGTCGGAAGGATCGCCGGTCTCGTCGAAGGCGGCGGCCAGCACCTGTCCCAGGGCCTGCTGCAATCGCCAGGCCTCGGCCAGCTCGGGATCGCCCACCAGGGCGTCCAGCGTCGAGACGGTCAGCGGGGCGCCCGTCGCCGCCGCGCGCAGCTGGCCGGCCTGGGCCACGAACTCGGCGTCGACCTGCCCGCCGGGCGCCAGCTTCAGGTCCCAGGCGCCGCGCCCGGGCCGTTCGCGCGCCATCAGGTCCCGCATGCGGCGGGCGTCGGCGGCGATGTCCACGCCGGGCCGGGGGCGGCGCAGAATGGCCTCAAGCGCCGCCGTGACCGCCGCGCCGAAGGCCGGATCGTCGGCCCAGACGACGCGGGCGCGGGTCAGGGCCATGAACTCCCAGGTGTCCGCCTCGGCCGCGTAATAGTCCTGGATGGAGGACAGCCGCAGGGACACCGGTCCCTTGGCCGCGCCGGGGCGCAGCCGCATGTCGACCTCATACAGCCCGCCCTCCGCCGTGTGCGCCGACAGGGCGGCGATCAGCCTTTGGGTGAAGCGGGAATAGAAGACGCCGGCGGCCCAGCCCTTGTCGGACGACACCGCCTCGGGCGGCGCGTCGTACAGGGTCATCAGGTCCAGGTCGGAACTGGCCCGCATCTCGCGCGATCCGGCCTTGCCCAGCGCCACCACCGCCACCTGTCCGCCGGGCAGGTCCCCGCCCTGCCGCGCGGCCTCGGCCAGGGCGGCGGGGGCCAGGGCGGCCAAGGTGGCGTCGGCCAGCGCCGTCAGGGCGCGACCGGCGCTTTCCGCCCCCGCGCGACCGGTCAGGATCTGCAGGCCGATGCGGAACATCTGATCGCGGTGGATACGCCGGACGGCGTTCATCGCGCCTTCGAAGTCGGGCGCGGCGCCGGCCTCGGCCAGCATCTGCTCGGCGACGCCGGTGTCCTCTTCCAGGTCTCGGGTGAAGCGGGCGTCCAGCATGCTGTCCAGCGCCGCCGGATAGCGGCCCAGGGTACGCGCCAGTCGGGGCGCGAAGGCCATCACGCCGACGACCAAGTCGAACAGCCGGGGCTGGGCCATGAACAGGGCCTGCACCTGCACCCCGCCGCTCAGGCCTGCGAAGAACACGGCGAAGCGGCGGAAGGCGTCATCCGCCGCCCCGGTGTCGGCCAGCGCCGTCAGCAGCCGGGGGGCCAGCCGGGTGAACAGCTCCCGCCCCCGGGCCGTCCGGGTGGCCGGAATGCGTCCGTGGTGCCAGCTCCGGATCGTGTCGGCGACGGCCGCGGGTTCGGAAAAGCCCATCCGTTCAAGGGTGGCCAGGGTCTCGGGGTCGTTCTCGACGCCGGTGAAGACCAGGGAGCCATAGCGGGACGACAGTTCCTCCTCGCCCTCGAACAGCTCACCGTAGCGGCCGTTGACCCCGACCAGCACGGCCTCCACGCGGGCGTCGAAGACCGCCAGGTCGCCCTCCCCCGCCAGGGCCGCCACGGCCGCGCGGCGGACGGGGTCCGTGGGCAGGCTGTGGGTCTGTTCGTCGTCCAGCATCTGGACCCGGTGTTCCAGCCCGCGCAGCTCGACATAGGCGGCGGTCAGCTCGGCGCAGACCTCGGCCTTCACGTGGCCCGCGTCGCGCAGGGCGGCCAGCGCCTCGACGGTGCGCGGGACCCGCAGCTGCGGGTCCCGCCCGCCCAGGATCAGTTGCTGGGTCTGGGCGAAGAACTCGATCTCGCGGATGCCGCCCCGCCCCAGTTTCAGGTTGGCCCCCGCCGCCTCCAGCCCCTCGCCGGTCTTGTGGACGTGGATCTGTCGCTTGATCGACTGGATGTCGAGGATGGCCGGATAGTCGAGGCTGCGCCGCCAGATGAAGGGGGTCAGCGCCTTGAGGAAGGCCCGGCCCTCCGCTTCGTCGCCCAGCATGGCCCGGGCCTTGATGAAGGCCGCCCGCTCCCAGTTCTGGCCGACGCCCTCGTAGTAGGTCAGGGCGAAGGGGACCGCGATCACCGGCGGGGTCGAGGACGGATCGGGCCGCAGCCGCAGGTCGACGCGGAACACATAGCCGTCGCCGGTGCGCTCCTGCATCAGGGTCGAGAAGGCGTGGGCGATCCGGTCGACGAAGCGCTGCGGCTCGACGCCGTCGGCCAGCGCCGCGGTCAGCACCTCCGGCTCCCAGAACAGGCTGATGTCGATGTCCGAGGAGTAGTTGAGCTCGTCCGCGCCGTGCTTGCCCATCGCCAGGCCGAACAGGCCTGGAATGGGGCCGCGCCTGTCGTCGGCGGCGGAGATCAGCTTGCCGCGCTCGCGCTGGTCATGGGCCACCGCCACCAGCGCCGCCTGGGCCGAAACGTCGGCGAAACGGCTGAGCGCGCCGGTCACCTGATCGAGGTCCCATTGACCGCCCAGGTCCGCCAGGGCCGTCAGCAGATGAAGCTCGCCCTTCAGACGCCGCAGCGGCGCGCGCAGGTCGTCCGCCCCCCCGGTCAGGGCGGCCGTCCCGTTCAGAACCTCGGCCAGGCGCGCATCGGCGCCCTGTTCCAGCAGATCATGCAGCATCTGCGGCCTGCGGCGGGCGAGGCCGAACAGATAGGGCGAGGCGGAGAAGACGGGGCCCAGAACCGGCCAGGCGGCCTGCAGCGTATCGGACCAGCCGCCTTCCGCCGCGGCCTCCGACAGCCGCTCATGGGCGCGCTCGGCGGCGGCGGCGTCAACGATCGGTCCGCAGGGCCGCAGGGCGCTCATCCCGGCGACCGCATATGCAGCAGCGGATAGGGGCGCCCCTGGTCGTCGGTTTCGGAACGCCCGGTCCGCGCGAACCCCAGGCGTTCATAGAAACCGATGGCGCGGGGGTTCTGCTCGTTCACATCGACCGTCAGCGCCGGGTGCAGCGACCGGGCGTGGTCCATCAGGGCGCGGCCCACGCCCGAGCCGTGGCGGGCCGGATCGACGAACAGGGCGTCGACGTGGGCTTCGGTCATGGCGATGAAGCCGAGCGGGCGATCCTCGCCGTCCACCTTCACCCAGGACACCATCGCGGGCAGGTGCTCGGCGACCAGGGCGTCGATCGCCTCCAGATCGTCCGGGGCGAGGAAGTCGTGCGTCGCGCGGACGGCGGCGCGCCAGATCTCCAGATTGCGCGGAGCGTCGGCGACGGTGGCGGCGCGGATCATCCCTCCGCCGCCGGCAGGACCAGGGCGACGCGCAGTCCGGGGCCGAAGCCGGCGTAGGCTCCGGGGCCCTCGTCCAGGACGATGCGCCCGCCATGGGCCTCCATGACCGCGCCGACCAGCGACAGGCCGAGGCCCGAGCCGGGCTCGGTGCGGCTGTTGTCCAGGCGGACGAAGCGCTGGATGACGCGCTCCCGGTCGTCCTCGGGCACGCCGGGACCGGTGTCGGTGACCGAGAATTCGATCTCGCCCGAAGACCGGCGGCGCGCGCGCAGCATCACCGCGCCGCCCACCGGCGTGTACTTGATGGCGTTGTCGATGATGTTGGCCAGCGCCTGGGCCAGGAAGGGCTGGTTGGCGTTGACCATCAGGCCGCGCTCGATCTCGGCGGAGAACTCCAGCCCCTTGTCCTCGCTGGCGGGCTCGTAGAGCTCGGCCATGTCGGCGGCCAGGTCGGCGGCGTCGAACACCGCCGGATCCGGCGTGCGGCCCGAACCGGCGGCGGCCTGCAGGCGGGCGATGGCCAGGACGGTGTTGAAGGTCTTCAGCAGGTCGTCCGCCTCGGACAGGGCCAGCTCCAGCGCCTCGGTGCCGTCGATCTTGCCGGCTTCGGCGTCGATCAGCGCCACCTCCAGCTTGGCCCGCATCCGGGTCAGGGGCGAGCGCAGATCGTGGGCGATGGCGTCGCCGGCGTGGCGGATCGAGGCCATGGAGGACTCCATCCGGTCCAGCATGACGTTCAGGCCGGCGCCCAGTTCGTCGAGTTCGTCGCCGGAATTCCGCACCGGCACCCGCGCCTTGAGGTCGCCCTCCTGAACCGCGCCGACCACCTTGTTCAGCCGGCCCATCGAGCGTTCCAGGTTGCGGCTGACGAACAGGCCGCCCGCCAGGCCCAGCAGCAGGACGATGCCCATCGCCGCCCACAGGGCCTGGGTCAGGCGGCTCAGATAGGCCTCGGTGTCGCCCATCGACTGGCCGACGAACAGGACCTCGCCGCCGGCCAGCCGCGCCTGCACCCCCAGCGACTGGGGCCGGGTGACCCGGCCGCTGGCGTCGTTGTCGGTATAGGTGAAGGTGCTCCACCGCGGGGTCCGGCCGCCGTCCTCGGTGCCCTCCGGGATCAGGTCGATCGGCGTCTCGGTCAGGTTGCCGGTGATCAGGCCGCCGTTGGCGTCCATCAGCATGTACAGATACGATCCGCCCCGGATGGTCCGGTCCACCAGAGCCGCGTTCAGGGCGTCCTTCCCCCGCTCGCGATAGATGCCGGTCAGCACCCCGAACTCGGTCGTCACGTCCACCTGGGTCTTGGACCGCGCCTCATTGGCCGAGGCCACATAGACATAGGCCAGCACCGCGCTGGCCGCCGCTGCGAACAGGGCGACGAACAGCAGCGTCAGCCGGAAGGGCGTGCGGCGAAGGAGCGAGGGCAGCTTCATGCGGAGGCGCTACGCCTCCAGCCGATATCCCGCCCCGCGGACCGTCTGCAGCATGGCCTTGTCGAAACCCTTGTCGATCTTGGCGCGCAGGCGGCTGATGTGGACGTCGATGACGTTGGTCTGGGGGTCGAAATGATATTCCCAGACCTTCTCCAGCAGCATGGTGCGGGTCACGGACTGGCCGGCGTGGCGCATCAGGAACTCCAGAAGCTGGAACTCCCGCGGCTGCAGGTCGATCTCCTGCCCGGCGCGGTGCACGGTGCGGGCGATCAGGTTCATCTCCAGGTCGCCGACCTTCAGCACCGTGGCGACCGAGCCGGTCTCGCGGCGGCGCGACAGGGCCTCGACCCGGGCGATCAGTTCGGCGAAGGCGTAGGGCTTGACCAGATAGTCGTCGCCGCCGGCCTTCAGACCCACGACGCGGTCCTCGACCTCGCCCAGCGCCGACAGGAACAGGACCGGGGTCTGGTCGCCGTCCTTGCGCAGGGTCTCGACCATGCCGATGCCGTCCAGGCGCGGCATCATGCGGTCCACGACATAGACGTCATAGCCGCCCTTCTGGGCCTCGAGCAGGCCGAAGGCGCCGTCGACGGCGTGGGTGGTGTCGTGACCGGCCTCGGTCAGTCCCCGGACCATCGCGGTCGCGGCCTCGGCGTCGTCCTCGACCACCAGAATGCGCATGGAATCAGCCCCTGAATGCAAATCGCCGCCGATGTTAGCGCATCGGCGGCGATGAAGTCAGTTAAGCGTTATTCAGACTTCGGAAGAGGCAGGACCAGGGGCGCGTTGCCCTGCTGCGGCGTCCAGACCAGGATGAAGACCCCGGTGCCCGCTCGTTGGGCCGCCTCGACGGCGGCCTGGAAGTCGGCGACCGAGGTCACCGCCCCTTGGCCGGCGCGCATGATCACATAGCCCGGCTCGAAGGTACGGCCATCGATGCGCTTCTGCTGGGTGATCACCACGCCGTTGACGCCGGCGGGAATGTCATAGCGTTGGCGCAGGGCCGGGCTGACTGGGGCGACCGTCAGACCGCCCACGGTCGTGCCGGTGGAAACACCGCCCGGAGTGGCCTCGGTCCCCGGTGCTCCGGAACCGTCATTGTTGAGCTCGGCGATGGATGGGCGAGTACCCGACCGGACGTTGACCGTCTGGCGTCGCCCGTCGCGAATGATCTCCAGGCGCAGATTGTCGCCCGGACGCGCCTGGCCGACCCGGCGGGTCAGCTCAGTCGAGTCGGCGACCTTCTGGCCGTTGATGCTCAGCACGATGTCGCCCACCTGCAGGCCGCCCCGGTCGGCAGGACCACCCGGCGTGACGCTGTTCACAAAGGCGCCCTCGCGGCTTTCAAGGCCCAGCGGGGCGACGAAGGCGGGATCGATCGGTCCGATCTGGACGCCGAGATAGCCGCGCTCGATCGTCTCGCCGCGCATCAGCCGATCGGTGATCGGCTTGGCGACCGAGGCGGGAATGGCGAAGCCGATGCCGACCGAGCCGCCCGACGGCGAGAAGATCGCCGAGTTCACGCCGATAACCCGGCCGTAGATGTCGAAGGTCGGACCGCCCGAGTTGCCTCGGTTGATGGCGGCGTCGATCTGGATGAAGTCGACATAGTTGGCGGTCGGGTCAGGGATGTTGCGCCCCTGCGCCGAAACGATGCCGGCCGTGGCGGTGCCGCCCAGGCCGAAGGGGTTGCCCACGGCGATGACCCAGTCGCCCACGCGGGGCTGGGCCGTCTCCTCGAAGCTGACAAACGGGAAGTCCGAACCGTCCACCTTGATGACGGCCAGATCGGTCGCCTCGTCGCGGCCGATGATCCGGCCGGCCATCTCACGCCCGTCGGCCAGCTTGACGCTGATCTCGACCGCGTCGGCGACGACGTGGTTGTTGGTGACGATGAAGCCGTCGGCCGAGATGAAGAAGCCCGAACCGGCGCCCAGGGCGGTCGCGCCCTCGCCGTCTTCGCCCTCGCCCTGTCCGTTCGGAGCCGGAACCGGCACAGGGCCGAGGCCCGGGATCTGGATGAAACCGCCGCGCGGTTGTTGCACGCGGGTCTTTACGTCGATCTGCACGACCGCCGGAGCGACCTGGGCGAAGATGTCGGCGAAGCTCAGCGGCGCGCCCTGCGGCGGCGCGAAGTTCAGGCCGGCGGCGCCGGCGCTGGGGATCAGACGTCCACTGACGCCCGCGACGGGGTCGGCATGGGCGGCCGGCCAGTCGATCACTCCACCCGCGGTCGCGGCGGCGGCGAAGGCCAGGCCGGCGACGGCTCCGAGCATGAATTCCTTGCGCTTCATCATAGGCGGTCTTGCGATCCTCTTGCCGGGCGACGAATGCGCCCGTTACGGCGATGAATATAGAGCGTTTGTGGATCTCACCAACGCCACGGCGCGATGATGGCTCCTGCCCCGCGTCAGTCGTCGGACGGCTTTGCGTCAGGATCGCGGCGAAGCTGCTCTCCGGCGAGAATATCGGCCAGTCGAGCCTCCTCATCAGGCGAAAGCGGAGAAATCTCCATCTTCCGGCGACGCGCGAAGACCAGCAGCGCGGAGCCCACCGCCAGCAGCACCGCCAGGGGCCCGAACCACAGCAGCCAGGTCCCGATCCGCACCGGCGGCTTGAACAGGACGAAGTCGCCGTAGCGGCGCACCAGGTCCTCGCGGATCGCCTTGTCCGTGCGGCCGGCGGCGATCTGCTCGCGCACCAGGCCGCGCATGTCGGCGGCGATGCCCGCCGGGCTGTCGGCGATGGCCTCGTGCTGGCAGACAACGCAGCGGATGTCGTCGAACAGGCGCTGGGCGCGGGCTTCCTGGACCGCATCCGGCAGGGGCCGGTCCGGCGCGGGCGGCGGCTCGGCGGCCATCAGCCCCACGGCGGCGACCGCGATCAGCAGGGCGCGCCTCACGCCGCCTTCCTCGCGTTCACGGCCAGCCGCAACCGACGGTCCATCAGCGACAACACCCCGCCCAGCGCCATGATCAGCGGCCCCAGGAAGATCAGCCGCGCCCACGGATTCCACCAGACCCTCACGTTCCAGGCGGGTTGGCCGTCCGTCGCCCGCGCCCGTTCGCCGACCACGACATAGACGTCGTCCAGCCCGCGGAAATCGAGCCCGACCTCGGTCGTCGTCTGGCCGCCCGCCGGGAAGAAGCGGCGCTCGGCGGTCACCTCGCGCGTGCGGCCGCCGGGCGTGGCGACGCTGAGCTTGCCTTGCTCAGCCAGATAGTTGGGGCCTTCGACGATGCGGACCTGATCCAGGGTCACGGTCCACTTCCCTGCCTGCACCGACTGGCCGACGGCCAGCGGGCGGGCCGCCTCGACGCGATAGCCGGTCTCGACCACGCCCCCCAGCACGAAGACGCCCAGCCCGGCGTGGGCCAGGGTCATGCCCCAGGCGCCCAGCGGCAGCCCCCTGGCCCGGCGCAGCGTCTCAGCCAGAGGCGCACGGAACAGGCGGATGCGCTCGGCGGTCTCGGCCAGCGCGCCGAGGATCAGCCAGGCGCCCAGGCCGACGCCCGCCGCCGACAGGGCCTTGCGCGGCTCGAACACGGCGAAGGCCAGAAGCGCCATCACCACGGTCAGGGCGGCGGCGACCGCCAGCCGCTGGCTCGCGCCCTTCAGGTCGCCGCGCTTCCACGCCAGCAGCGGCCCGGCGGGCAGGATCAGCAGGGCCACGGCCATCAGCGGCACGAAGGTCAGGGCGAAATAGGGAGGGCCGACCGAGATGGTCGCGCCCGACGCGGCCTCCAGGATCAGCGGATAGAGGGTGCCCAGCAGCACCGTCGCGGCGGCGGCGGTGAGGAACAGGTTGTTGATGACCAGCGCGCCCTCCCGGCTGACCGGGGCGAACAGGCCGCCGCCCTTCAGCTGCGGCGCGCGCCAGGCGAACAGGGCGAAGGCCAGTCCGGCGGTCCCGCCCAGGATAGCCAGCAGCATCATCCCGCGCTCGGGATCGACGGCGAAGGCGTGCACGCTGGTCAGCACGCCCGAGCGCACCAGGAAGGCTCCCAGCATGGAGAAGGTGAAGGCCAGCAGGGCCAGGAAGGTGGTCCAGCCCGCCAGCGCGCCGCGCCGCTCGGTGACCACGGCGCTGTGCAGCAGGGCCGCGCCCACCAGCCAGGGCATGAAGGAGGCGTTCTCGACCGGGTCCCAGAACCACCAGCCGCCCCAGCCCAGCTCATAGTAGGCCCAGAAGCTGCCCAGCATGATGCCGACGGTCAGGAAGGCCCAGCTGGCCAGGGCCCACGGCCGAACCCAACGGCCCCAGGCGGGCCAGAAGCTGGCGTTGGCGCGCCCTTCGATCAGGGCGGCGATGGCCAGCGAGAAGCAGACTGAGAAGCCGACGTAGCCGAGGTAGAGCAGCGGCGGGTGCAGGGCCAGCGCCGGATCCTGCAGCAGCGGATTCAGCGAGTCGCCCTGGAAGGGAGCCGGGTTCAGCCGCGTGAACGGGTTCGAGGTGAAGACCGTGAAGGCCAGGAACAGGGCGCCCAGCAGGCCCTGCGTCGCCACCGCGCAGGTCTTCAGGCCGAAGGGCAGGTTGTGCGCCCGCGCCAGCGCCGCGCCGAATCCGGTCATGACCAGGCACCACAGCAGCAGCGAGCCCTCGTGGCTGCCCCAGGCGGCGGCGACCTTGTAAAGCATCGGCTTGTCGGTGTGGCTGTTGGCCGCGACGTTGGCGACCGAGAAGTCCGATACCGCGAAGGCGAAGATCAGGGCCGCGAAGGCCACGGCGACCAGGCCCGCCGCGGCGATGGCCGCCCCGTTGGCGGCTCCGGCCAGAACCGGGCTGCGGCGCAGGCGTCCGGCGGCCGCCATGACCGCCTGCAGCACCGACAGCGCCAGCGCGAGGATGAGGGCGAAGGCGCCCGTTTCGACGATCACGAGGCGGGATCTCCGGCGGCGGGACGCCATTCGCCCTTGGCCTTCAGCCGGTCGGCGACCTCGCGCGGCATATAGGTCTCGTCATGCTTGGCCAGCACCTGGGTGGCGCGGAACGAGCGGTCCGGCAGGAAGGCGCCCTGGGCCACGATCCCCTGCCCTTCCCGGAACAGGTCGGGCAGGTCGCCGCGGTAGACCACGCGGGTGGCCGCGACATTGTCGGTGACGACGAAGGCCACCTGGCCGTCAGCGTCGCGCTGGACGCTGCCCATCTCGACCAGGCCGCCCAGACGGATGACCCGGCCGGCCGGCGCCTTGTCCGCAGAGGCCTCGGACGGAGAGAAGAAGAAGGTCACGCTGTCGCGCATCGCGTAGAGCGACAGGCCGACAGCCAGCGCCAGGATAGGCGCCACGGCGGCGACGATCCAAAGGCGGCGGCGCGCCTTGGGCGATTTCGGCAGCCAGCTCATGCGGCGCCTCCCGGCGGCAGGCGGCGTTCCAGATCGGTCCGGCGCGGATCGGCGGGATCGAGCGCGGCGATCAGGGGCAGCCACATCGCACGCACGCCCGCCGCGTCGCCCCGCGCCAGGGCGGCCTCGCCGAGGAAGTAGCGGGACCCCAGCTGGTTCGGGTCGCGCTTGAGGGACTCCTGGAAGGCCGCCTCGGCGTCCCCCCCGACCGCGCCGTCATTGGCGCGCACCAGGCTTTCGCCCAGCCGGGCCCAGCTCTGGGCGTCCTCGGGGTTGAGCGCCAGCGCCCGGCGGAAGGCGGAGGCCGCGCCGATGGGATCGCCCGCGTCGAAGCGGGCTGCGCCCAGCATGGTCAGGGCCTGACGATTATCGGGTTGCTCGCGCACGATGCGGGCGACCACCGCCGCGATCTGCGGGCCTTCCAGGGCCTCCGGCTGGACCGCCCATTCGTCGACCCGCCGCTCATAGGCCTGGTCCGGCAGTCCCACCGTACCGACCAGAAGATACAGCCCCAGCGCCGCCGCGACGGCCGCGCCCGCACCGGCCAGGGTCCAGACGCGGTCCTTAGATCCGGCCCGCACCGGCGCGACCGCGCGCTCGCCCGACAGGATGCGGCGCCCGGCCTCGGCGCGAGCGGCGGCCCAGCCGGCCTCGTCCATCAGCCCGCGCGCCTTGAGGCGATCCAGCTCAGCCAGCTCGGCGGCCGCGGCGGCGGTCTCGACCGCCTCGCCGGCGTCGGCGCCGCGACGGGCGCCGGTCAGCACCAGCAGGCCCGCGAGGGCCGCCAGCAGAGCCGTCATGATCCAGAAAAACATCATCGCCGCGCGATGTAGCCGATCAGGCCGCCCGCGACGAGGCCCCGCTCGATACCGGGGGCCCTCCGGCCACTGCGGCGCGGCGACGCACGGTCCGCGCCGGGTCGCGGGCGTCGATCAGTTCCAGATAGCGGGCGGCGACCGAAACCAGCTTCAGCGCATGCGCCTCGTCGGCGGCCTCGCCGTCGTTGATCTGGCCCAGCACCTGGTCCGCATAGTCGACCAGTCGTACGGTCAGGGCCTCGACCAGCGCCTTGCGCGCCGCCTCGGCGCCGAAGATGGCGGCGGCGCCGCGGGTGGCGCCGACCAGCCGCAGCAGGGCGAAGGCCGCGTCGGCCGCTTCTCCCCGCGCGGCGGCCCCCAGCATCGGGGCCATCCGGCTCATCCGGCCGGTGGTCTGCACCCGGGCCAGGGGCAGCGCCTTGTCCACGGCCTTGTCGGCGCTGCGGAGCAGGCCCGACAGCCAGGCGGCGACCTTGACCCGGCTGTCCCGCACCCGCCGTCCCCACTCCGAATCCGGATCCAGGGTCAGGGTCACGTCCAGCTCGGCCAGCACGCTGGCGCACCAGTCGAGATCGGCGATCACCGCATCGACGCCGCCGACGGTTCCGTCGGGGCGATAGGCCGCCAGCCGGGCCGCGCGGTCGTCCACGCCCGCCAGCAGCCGATCGACGAAATCAGCCAGCTCCGAACCGCTGAGAAAGCCCTGACGGCCCGCCACGCCCGAGGTGCGGGTGATGATGCGCAGCACCAGCACCGCATCGTCCAGCCGGGCGAACAGCATCTCCAGCAGGCGGGTGGCGCCGTCGGAATGGATTTCGGAACAGTCCTTCACCAGCAGGCGCAGCTCGGCCAGCTGATCGCCGTCCGGGCGTTTGAGCCAGACCTCGATCGACGGCAGGCCGCGCCGCGCCAGGTGGGCCAGATCGAGACAACAGGCCAGGTCGATCAGCCCTTGAGCCCTGCGGTCGGGCGCGAGGCTCTCGGGCCAGACCAGGGCGGGCCGGTCACGGACGGCGCAGGCGGCGGCCAGGCAGAAGCGGTTGGCCACCGCCACCGCGTCCGGCCCGTCGGTGTCCAGGCGCGGCAGCAGATCCGGCTCGCGTTCGATGGCCGCGCGCCACAGGCGGGGCAGGACCGCGGGCGGGAAACCCAGGGCGGCGATGCCGTCCGCGCGGGGCTGGAACATGCGGGCGATCGGCGCCAGGACCACCGCGCGACGGGCGCGATCGCGCATCTCCTCGGCCAGCATCAGGCGCAGCTCGGCGGCGCGGCCGCCCGGCAGGGCGGCGACGGCGGCGGAGACGGACTTCAGGACGGTCTCCGGGCACCGCCCGATCAGGGCGGCCAGCGCGACGCGATGGGCGGCGGTCAGCCCGGACATGGGACCTCTTCGAGCCGGCAAGGTCCGGCAGGCCCCCAAAATGGGGGAGCCAGGGTTAACAGGCTCTAACCAACTGTTCTGTGGTCAGATTTCCGCCGTGGGAAGTTCCAGCAGGACCTTGAGCCCGCCCATGTCGCTGTCGCCCACGGTGATCTTCCCGCCGTAGGCGCGGGTCAGCTCGACCACGATGGACAGGCCCAGGCCCGAGCCGGGCGTGGTCTCGTCCATGCGCATGCCGCGCTGCAGGGCGGCCGCGCGCTGCTCCTCGGGCAGACCCGGGCCGTCATCCTCGACCACCACGATCATCTGGCCCAGATGGGTGGGCCCGGCCGAGATGCGGACCCGGCGCTTGGCCCATTTGCAGGCGTTCTCCATCAGGTTGCCGAGGATTTCCTGCAGGTCCTGACGCTCGCCGCGGAAGCCCAGCTCGTCAGGCGCGCGCCAGTCGATCTCGACGCCCTTCTCCTCGAACACCCGCTCCAGCATGACGGCCATCTCGTCCAGCACCTCGGCGATGGGGGTGCGTTCGCCCAGCGACTGGGCGCGGGCGGCGGCGCGGGCGCGGCGCAGGTGGTGATCGACCTGGGCCTTCATCACCTCGGTCTGCTTGCGCACCATGTCGGGCAGGTCGCCCTCCTGGGCGCCCGCCTCGGCCAGCATCACCGACAGGGGCGTCTTCAGGGCGTGCGCCAGGTTGCCGACGTGGGTGCGCTGGCGCTCCACCGTCTCCTGATTGTGGTCCAGCAGTTGATTGACCTGTTCGGCCAGGGGCTGGATCTCGAGCGGGTAGGTTCGGGCGATGCGGGCGGCCTTGCCCTTGCGCACGTCGGCGATCTCATTGCGCAGGCTGTAAAGCGGGCGCAGGCCGATCTGCACCTGCAGGAAGACCGCGACCACCAGGCCGAGCCCGAGGATCAGCAGCGCCGTCCCGGTGAAGGTGGCGAACTGGCGCGTGTCGGCGTCGATCATCGAGCGGTCCACCCCCGCCATGAGCACCAGCGGCGCATCCCGGCCGGGCATGGTCTTCAGGCTGGCGGCGACGCGCAGCGGCTTGTCGATGGGGCCGGGGGCGTTGTAGCTGATCGTCTCGCCGAACGCGCCCTGCAGACGGTTGCCGAGCCCCGGCGGCACGTTCAGGTCCTCGCCCGCCAGCGAGGGCGAACGGGCCAGCGTCCGAACCCCGCCCTCCCCGTCCAGCTCGCCGACCGCCCAGTATTTGCCGGACAACGGGCGAAGGGTCTGCGAGTCCTTGATCTCGGCGACGGTCACGCCGTCCGGGGTCACCGTCGTCGCCAGCACCACCTCGTCGATGGTCTGGTTCAGGAGAAAGCCCAGGCGACGCAGGGTGCTTTCCTCATACTGGCTCGTCAGGGCCCAGCTGGTCAGCGCCAGGGCGACGACGATCCAGGCGGCGGCCAGCCAGATCAGGCGCCGGGTAAGGCTGCGGCCCGGACGGCCGAACCAGCGGCCCCAGGTCTTCGGCTCCGTCGCGGTCTCGCCTTCCCCCGCCGTGTCGGTCACGCCGCGTCAGACTCCCCGGCCAGCGGCGTCAGGCGGTAGCCGAGGCCGCGCACGGTCTCGATCCGGTCGGAGCCGATCTTCTTGCGCAGGCGGCCGACGAACACCTCGATGGTGTTGGAATCCCGGTCGAAGTCCTGATCGTACAGATGCTCGACCAGCTCGGTGCGGCTGATCACCCGGCCCTGGTGCATCATCATGTAGTGCAGCAGGCGGTACTCCAGCGACGTCAGCCGCAGGGGTTCGCCGTTGACGCTGGCGCGGGCCGCGCGGGGGTCGAGACGCAGGCCGCCGCAGGACAGGGTCGCCGAGGCGATGCCGGCCGAGCGGCGCAGCAGGGCGCGCAGGCGGGCCAGCAGCTCCTCGGTGTGGAACGGCTTGGTCAGATAGTCGTCGGCGCCGGCGTCGAAGCCCGACACCTTGTCCGACCAAGCGCCGCGCGCGGTCAGGATCAGGACCGGCGTGGTCTTGCCCTCGCGCCGCCAGCGTTCCAGCACGGACACCCCGTCGATCTTGGGCAGGCCGAGATCGAGGACGATGACGTCATAGGGCTCGGTGTCGCCGAGGAAATGCGCCTCCTCGCCGTCCGCCGCGTGATCCACCGCATAGCCCGCATCCCCGAGCGCCAGCTTCAGCTGGCGCGAGAGGTCGGCGTCGTCTTCGACCAGAAGCACTCGCATCGTCGGATCCTAGCGGCTGGCGTCGACGGAGATGTTGAACACCCGCCCGTCGCGCTCGAAGGTGAACACATGGGCCCCGCCCGAGAAGCCGCGATAGCCCACGAAGCGGGCGTCGCCCGCCCGCGACTGGGCGATGCGCTGCGCTTCAGCGGAGCTCATCTGGGGCCGTTCCTGGCGCTGCGGCTGCTCCTGGGACGGCGGACGGCGATCGCCGCGCGGCCCATCCTGAGCGACCGCGGCCTGGAAGGGCGCTGCGGCGAGCAAGGCGGCGACAACAAGGGCGGACATCCGGTTCATGGATCGGTTTCTAGTCTCGGGGCTCTGAACGACGGCTGAACGAGCAGTCTAGACATATTTCACGGTTCGCGGGCATCGACCGGTCGGCGCGAAGCATCTTTTTCTGGCCGCGAGCTGTCGGCCCGGCGGGACCTCCCGACCCCATGCGGCCTGACGTGGCTCGCGCGCGTGCGCGGACCATCTCTCCCAAAGCAGACAGGCCTGGGCCGGCGTGACGCCGATTTCATGCAGATGAACGTTAACTGACTTCGGCTGTTCAGGTCGGGCTCAGGCCGGGGCTGCTCTTATCCGGGTCAACGCAGCCCATCCGGTTGCGCCAAGCCAAGGAGAGACCCGATGTTCAAGAAAGCCCTCATCCCCGCCCTCGTCCTGGCCGCGGCTTCCGTCGCGGTCCCCGCCGCCGCCCAGTCCTACGGCCAGCACGATCGCGGCCATGATCGCGGCGGTCCCCGCTACGAGCAGAACCACCGCGGCTGGCAGCCGATCGCCCAGCGCAAATACAACCTCGACCAGCGCATCGACGTCGGTCAGCGTAACGGCCAGCTGAGCCGCCGCGAGGCCAGCCGCCTGCGGGCTGAGCTGAACTCGCTGGTCCGCCTCGAGTACAGCTACCAGCGCGGCGGCCTGTCGGCCCGCGAGCGTCAGGACCTGGACCGCCGCTATGACCAGCTGTCGCGCCAGGTCCGCGAAGAGCGCCGCGACCGCGACGGCCGTCGCCACTAAGCTCTGACGTCCTCCCCGGCGTCGGAGGGGCGCGATCCGAAAGGGTCGCGCCCCTTTCGCCGTTCAGAGCCTGAGCACGCTTTCGATCACCGTCACCGCCTGTCCGCGCAGCAGGACGCGGTCGCCGTTCAGCACCGTTTCGATATCGCCGCCCCGTCCAGGAAAGACCTGGCGGAAGCGCACGTCCGTGCGGCCCAGCTTGTCGGCGTAGAGCGGCGCCAGGATACAGTGGGCCGAGCCGGTGGCGGGGTCCTCGTCGATGCCGCAGCCCGGCGCGAAGAAGCGGTCGACCACATCGACGCCGTCAGACGCATCGGCGCGGGCGCAGACGATGACCTGCCCGGCCTCCCCCGCCTCGCCCTGCAAGGCGGCCAGGGCGCGGATGTCGGGCGAAACGGCGTGGACGGCGGCGGCGTCCGCCAGCACGGCGACCAGATAGCGCCCCGCCCAGACCTCGACGGGCTCGACGCCCAGCGCCCGCGCCAGCCCCTCGACCGGCCCGGTCCGGCGCGGCGGATCGGCGGGGAAGTCCATCTCATACCCCTGCCCCGACGCTCGCACGATCAGCGGCCCCGAGCGGGTGTCGAAGGTCAGGGCTTCGGCCTCCGGACCCGTCTCCGCCAGCAGGACATGGGCGGCGGCCAGGGTGGCGTGGCCGCACAGATCGACCTCCGTCCCCGGGGTGAACCAGCGCAGGCCGAAGCGCGCGGGATCGGCCGTGCGCAGCAGGAAGGCGGTCTCGGCCTGATTGTTCTCCTTCGCCAACGCCTGCATCCATCCGGCGTCCGGCCATCGGTCGAAGGGCTCGACCACGCAGGCGGGATTGCCCCGGAAGGGCGCGGCGGCGAAGGCGTCGACAGTCCACTGGCGCATGATTGGCCTGTTACGCCCCCGGCGCCGCCCGCGCTATAGCCTGATGATGACCGATCTTCGCACCGACCTGACGGACGCCGACCTGCGCACCGCATGGCGCTGGATCGCCGAGGAGAGCTACTGGGGCAAGCACATCCCATGGGCGACCTTCGAGCGCGCCTGCCGGGGCTCGATCTGCTTCGGCCTGTTCGAGGGCGAGCGCCTTGAGGCCTTCGCGCGTGTGGTCACCGACGGCGCGACCTTCGCCTGGCTGTGCGACGTGTTCGTCGATGAGGCCGCGCGCGGTCGGGGTCTGGGCAAGGCGCTGATGGAGGGCGTGCTGGCCGATCCGCGCGTTCAGGGCCTGCGCCGCTGGGGGCTGGCGACCGCCGACGCTCACGGGCTGTACGCCCAATACGGCTTCGAACCCGCCGACCCGCTGCGGCACATGGAGAAGGTGGATCGCGACGTCTATCCGCGGCTGGCGGCGACTACCTGATCACCCGCAGCTCCGGCCACCGCGCCCGCGCGCTCGCCACCACCTTGTCCCACCCCTTGGCCAGCGGACGGTTGGGATTGGGGCGCAGGACCATGTCGAACATGTCCTCCAGGCCGAAGGGCGCCGCGATGCTGATGGCGTCGTCCTCCTCCAGCCGGATCCCGATTGAGAAGGCCGGGGCGACGAAGCGGCTCAGGGCCGTGTCGGTGTCGGGCAGGGCGTCATAGGGTTCGCCGAAGCGGTCCTCGAACCACAGGTGGACGCGGGCCTGATTGCGGACTTCGACGATGTCTCGGAAGGGCGGTTCGAAGGCGGCGGCGACCCGCTTGATGACGACGTCCTCGGCGTCCCAGCTGACATCGGGGTCGAAATAGCCCAGGTCGTAGTCCTTGATCCCGTAGCCCGCCGGTCGGCCGGTGACGTCGTTCCACACCGCCTGGTAGACGGCGCCGGAGAAGACGCGCCAGTCATTGAGGCCGAGCGCGCGCACCGTCTTCAGGACGTGCATCAGATCCGGGTTGGCGCGGACGATGTCGGCGAGGCGAGCCTCGAGATCGCTCATTTTCGCAGCGTCCAGCCGTGATCCAGCGGGCCGTGGCCGCCGCCCAGGCCGGGCGCGCGGCGGATGGCCTCGGCGACATAGGCCCAGGCCTCGGCGACCGCGACTTCCAGGGTCAGGCCGCGCGCCAGGCCGGCGGCGCAGGCGCTGGCGAGGGTGCAGCCGGTGCCGTGGGTGTGGCGGGTGTCGACGCGTTCGCCCTCCAGCAGGGTCTCGCCGTTCGGGGTGACCAGCACGTCGACCACGGTCTCGCCCGGGACGTGGCCGCCCTTCATCAGCACCGCCTTGGCGCCCATGCCGAGCAGGAACTCGCCCGCCCGGCGCTGGCCGTCGAGATCGGCGACCGTCAGCCCGGTCAGGGCCTCGGCCTCGGGCGCGTTGGGCGTCAGCAGGGTGGCGCGCGGGATCATCAATGTGCGGACGGCCTGCACCGCCTCGTCGGGCAGCAGCGGGTGGCCGCCCTTGGCGATCATGACCGGGTCGACGACGGTCAGGGCGTCGGAGGTGTCCAGAATGGCCGCCACCCGCTCGACCACCTCGGTCGATCCCAGCATGCCGGTCTTGATCGCGTCGGCCCCGATGTCGTCCAGCACCGCTCGGGCCTGGGCCTCGATCAGGTCCAGCGGCAGGGGATGCACGCCGTGGACGCCCAGGGTGTTCTGGACCGTGATGGCGGTGATGGCCGTCGCCGAATAGCCGCCCATGGCGGTCACGGCCTTGATGTCCGCCTGAATTCCCGCCCCGCCGCCCGAGTCGGAGCCGGCGATGATCAGGACGCGTCCGAGGGAGCAAGTCATGCCCCGCAGATGGCCGAGTCCGAAGGTCGGGACAAGTCCGATCCCGCTACGACCAAAACTGACGGGGTCGCGTGCTACTCAATTTCCGCTCGGGAGAGGCGAGCCGCCACGACCACCCTCACCTGAACGAGAAAAAGTGCACAATGTGCACTCGCTTTTTTTCCAAGTGCACATTTTTCATTGCCCTATGGCTATATTGTCGATAGGCAATACTTATGCACGCCGCCCTTCAAGCCCTCTCCGAACCGCACCGCATGGCCATCCTGGCCATGCTGGCGGACGGCGAACGCCCCGCCGGGGACTTCGTCGACGCCCTGCCCATCGCCCAGCCGACGGTGTCCAAACACCTGTCGGTGCTGCGTGAGGCCGGACTGGTGACCGTGCGCAAGGACGCGACGCGGCGGCTCTACAGCCTCAACCCCGCGCCGCTGAAGGAGTTGGACCAGTGGTTGGCGGGTTATCGCCGCTTCTGGACGAGCACGCTGGATGCGCTGGAGGCGCACCTCGACAGGGAGTTTCCGCAATGACCGACACCACCTATCCGCCCGTTGCCCTCGGGGCCGACGCGGGCGCCATCCGCCGGGTCGAGGACGGCTGGGAGATCCGCTTCGAGCGCCGCCTGCGCCATTCGCCCGAGCGGGTCTGGAAGGCCCTGACCACGGGCGACGGCCTGGCCTGCTGGCTGGCCGAGGCCGAGATCGAACTGGCCCCCGGCGGGAAGATGGAGCTCAATTTCCGCCAGCCCGACAATGACTTCATGCCCGACATTCCGGAGAAGCGCCGGCAGTCGAATGAGGTGCTGACGGTGCAGCCCTACAGCCGCTTCGAACACACCTTCGGCAGCAATCCGGACTCGGTCGTCTCGTGGCGGCTCGAGCCGGACGGCGACGGCACCCATCTGACGCTGGTGCACCGGGTGCCGGAAACCTGGGCGGGCGCGCGGGCCAATGTGCTCAGCGGCTGGCAGCATCACCTGGAAGGCCTGGACGACGCGGTGCGCGGCGTGCGGCATCCGTGGAACTGGGACCGCTGGTTCGCCCTGCGCGACGCCTATGGCGCGCGGCTGGAGGGCGCTCAGGACGCGGGCCACACCAACGACTGGACCACCAGATGACCGCCCCGGTCGCCGCCGCCGGCATGCTGATCCGCCGGCCCGTCGCCGAGGTGTTCGAGGCCTTCATCAATCCGGCGATCACCCGCCGCTTCTGGTTCACTGACGGCGGCGGGCGGCTGGAGCCCGGCGCGACCCTGACCTGGACCTGGGCCATGTACGGCGTCTCGACCGAGGTCGTGGTCAAGGCCGTCGAGCCGAACCGCCGCATCCTGATCGACTGGGACAACACCTCGTCCCCGACCGAGGTCGAGTGGCTGTTCGAGCCCCGGGGCGACCACGCGTGGGTCACGGTCCAGAACCGCGGCTTCACGGACGACGCGGACGGCGTCGCCGAGGCTCTTGATTCCACCGGCGGCTTCGCCCTGGTCATGGCCGGGGCCAAGATCTGGCTGGAGCACGGGATCGAGCCGGATTTCGTCGCCGATCGCTTCCCCGAGCACCGTGTACCGGGATGGTCGGCATGACGGGCGTACGTGTGGAGAAGCGGTTCCGCCATCCGCCGGAGCGGGTGTTCGACGCCTTCCTGGATCCCGCCCATGTCGGCGAATGGCTATACGCGACCCCCACGGGCGTGATGGAGCATGTCCGCTACGAGCCCCGTCCGGGCGGGGTGATCGAGCTGTTCGACCGACGCGGTGAAGACCTCGCCGAGCATCACGGCGTCTTCATCGAGATCGACCGGCCGCACCGCATCGTGTTCGAGACCCGATACGCCGACGACCAGTCGATCATCGTCACCGTGACGTTCCGGCCTGCCGGCGACGGCTGCCTTGTCGTGCTCGAACACGCCCTGCCGGACGAATGGGCGCACTTCGTCGAGGGCGCCTCGAAGGGCTGGACCATGATCCTGGACGGCCTCGCGAGGACCGTGGAGGCGTCACCAACTGGAGATCAATCATGAGCGACTGGCTCGACCAACTGATCGGCGAGTGGACATTCGACGGCCGCACGATCCCCGACGATCCTTCTCAGCGCCGCACGGGCGCGGAGACCGTCACCCGCCGCGGCGCCTGGATCGTCATCGAATCCAGCGACGACGTCCGCTTCCAGTTCGCGTTCGATCCGGCGACGGGCAGGGTCACGGGCGATTTCGTAAGCTGGGAACACCCCACTCTGTGGACCTATGACGGCGCCGTCGAGGACGGGCGGCTGCACATGCGCAGCCGGGGTCCCAGCTTCGATATCGAGGGCGAGGAGACGGACTACGACGATGTCTTCGAAATCCTTTCGCCCGACGAGCGCCGGCTGACCGGGCGCGTGCTCGGCCAGGACGGACAATGGCGCGACTTCACCACCACGACCTACCGCCGCAAGCCGTGAAGGAAGGGACCGATGATCCGCATCAAACTGACCAGCATTTCCGTGCCCGATCAGGATCGGGCCGAACGCTTCTACGTCGACAAGCTCGGCTTCCAGGTGAAGCAGAACATTCCGATGGGACCGGTCCGCTGGCTGAGCGTCGTCTCACCGGCTGATCCCAACGGGGTCGAGTTGTCGATCGAGCCCGGCTCGACCAAGCCGGAGGTGGCGGCCTTCCAGGCCTGGATGGTCGAGCAGGGCATCCCATGGACCGCCTTCGAGGTGGACGACATCGACGCCGACTACGAACGCCTGACCGGACTGGGCGTCGCGTTCCGCGGCCCGCCCGCCGACATGGGTGCGGTGCGCGCCGCGACGCTGAACGACACCTGCGGCAACCTGATCATGCTCTACCAGACGATCTGACGGGCTTTCCGGCGCGGTATTCACTACATAGGGAATATCGAAACAGGAGAGCCGTCGTGTCGAGGAAGACCGTGGTGATCGTCGGGGCCGGCTTCGGGGGGCTGGCCGCCGCCAAGGCGTTCAAGGGCGCCGATGTTGAGGTGGTGCTGATCGACCGCACCAACCATCACCTGTTCCAGCCCCTGCTCTACCAGGTCGCCACCGCGGCCCTGTCGCCCGCCGACATCGCCACCGCCTCGCGCACCCTGCTGAAGGGCCAGAAGAACGTCACCGTCCTGATGGGCGAGGTGACGGCGGTCGACGCCGCGGCGAAATGCGTGCGGCTGAAGGACGGCCCGGATCAGCAATACGACTGGCTGATCCTGGCCACCGGCGCGGCCTACAGCTTCTTCGGCCATCCGGAATGGGCCGGCGACGCCGAGGTGCTGAAGTCGCTGGACGACGCCCTGACCATCCGCCGCAAGCTGCTGGCCGCCTTCGAACGGGCGGAACTGGCCGACGATCCGGCGCAGGCGCGCCGGCTGACCACCTTCGTCGTGGTCGGGGCCGGGCCGACGGGGGTGGAGACCGCCGGGACCATCGCCGAGATGGCCCGCATGACCCTGCGCAACGAGTTCCGCCGCATCGACCCGACGCAGGCGCGGGTCATCCTGTTCGAGGCCGGGCCGCGCGTGCTGGCCGCCTTCCCCGAGGACCTGTCCGCCTATGCCGAAAGGGCGCTGGAGGAATTGGGCGTCGAGGTCCGCACCGGAACGGCGGTGGAGGCCATCTCTGACGGCCTGGTGCGCGCCGGCGGCGAGACCATCGAGGCCGCCGCCGTGCTGTGGAGCGCGGGGGTCGAAGCCCGGCCGGCGGCCCAGTGGCTGGGCGCGGAGGCGGTGCGCAACGGCGCCGTCGTGGTCGACGCGACCTGCGCCGTGCCGGGTCTGGAGAACGTCTTCGCCCTGGGCGACGTGGCCAGCTACCGGCAGGACGGCAAGCCCCTGCCCGGCCTGGCGCCCGTGGCCAAGCAGCAGGGCAAGTGGGTCGGCCGGCTGGTCCGCGCCCGGGCGGAGGGACGGCCCGATCCGGCGCCGTTCCGCTATCACGACTGGGGCACGATGGCGGTGATCGGCCGCTCCCGCGCCGTGGCCCTGCTGGGGCCGTGGAAGCTGAAGGGGTTCATCGCCTGGCTGGCGTGGTCGCTGGTCCACCTGATGCTGCTGATCGACTTCCGCAGCCGGGCGGCGGTCTACGTCAACTGGACCTGGGCCTGGTTCACCATGGGCCGCGGCGCGCGGCTGCTCACCCGGCTGCCGTGACGGCGGCCTGCACGGCCAGCGCCTGAACCGTCTCGCGCACGTCGTGGACCCGGATGACGGCCGCGCCGCGCCGCGCCGCTTCCAGCGCCAGGGCCAGTGAGCCGCCCAGGCGGTCCGAGGCCTCAGCTGCCGTGGGATCGACAGCGGCGATGGTGCGCTTGCGGCTGGCTCCGTAGAGGATCGGCAGGCCGGTCGCGCCGATCCGTTCCAGATGCGCGGTCAGGGCCAGATTGTGCGCCAGGGTCTTGCCGAAGCCGATGCCGGGATCCAGCCAGATGCGGTCCGGCGCCACGCCCGCCGCCATCACCTCGCCCGCCCGCAGCGCCAGCCAATCGGCGACCTCGGACACCACGTCGTCGTAATGCGGCGCGTCCTGCATGGTGCGCGGCTCGCCCTTCATGTGCATCAGCACCACGTCGCAGCCGAGGTCGGCGGCGGTCGGCAGGCTGGAGGCCGAGAAGCCCAGGGCGGAGACATCGTTCCAGATATTGGCCCCGGCGCCGACGGCCACGGCCGCCACCTCGGGCTTCATGGTGTCGATGCTGAGCGGCCCGGCCCAGTGCGCGCGCAGGCCGGCGATCACCGGGGCGGTGCGGGCGATCTCGTCCTCGATGCTGACCGGCTCAGCCCCCGGCCGCGTGCTCTCGCCGCCGATGTCGAGGATATCCGCGCCCTGCCGGACCAGCTCCAGTCCGTGCGCGATCGCCGCCTCGACCGTGTCGTGCCGCCCGCCGTCCGAGAAGCTGTCCGGCGTGACGTTGACAATGCCCATCACGCGGGGGCGGAGCATCGCCATCAGCCCTTGCCCTGCGGATAGACGGTCTCGCCCTTGCGCAGCATCTCGACGGTGGCGGCGATGCGCTTGGCGCGGCCCGCCTCGGTCTTGAGGGCCTGCAGGCGGAAGATCAGGGCGAAGCGGTTTTGGGCGGTCAGGGTCGCGAAGAAGGCCTTGGCTTGCGGATCAGCCTCGATGGCGGTCTGGAGGTCATCTGGGACAGTCGAGCCCTTGATGCGGTAGGCGGCGTCCCAGCGGCCGTCGGCCTTGGCCGCCTCGACCTGTTTCAGACCATGCTCGGTCATGCGGCCGTCGGCGATCAGGCGGTCGATGTTGTCGACATTGACCTGGCTCCAGGTGCTCTTCTTCCCGCGCGGGACGTAGCGCTGAAGGAAGCTCTTGTCGTCGAAGCCCTTGCGGATGGCGTCGATCCAGCCCCAGCACAGAACGGTCTCGATGGCCTCGATGTGATTGATCGACTTCAGGCCCGAGCCCTTCTTGTGGATCTTGATCCAGACCTCGGGCTCGCGGTCGTGGTTCTTCGCCAGCCAGTCATGGAAGGCGGCGGCGTCCTCGAATTCGCGCACGCGGGCGGGATCGACGATGACCGGCGCCATCAGCCCTTGCTCCCGATCAGTCCGCCCAGCGCATCCAGATAGGCGCCGAACGCCTTGCGGCCGATGGGGGTGATGGAGACGCGGGTCAGCGGCTTGTTGTCCTTGAAGCTCTTGTCGATGGCGACATAGCCCGCCTCCTCCAGCTTCTTGAGGTGGACGGACAGATTGCCCTGGGTCGCCTCCAGCACGGTCTTCAGCTCGGTGAAGTCGGCGGTGTCGGCGTCGGCCAGATAGACCATGATCCCCAGCCGCATGCGACCGTGGATGACCTCGTCGATCCGTCCGAGATCCGCCAGTCCCATGGCTCAGGCCGCCTTCGATCCGGCGCGGGCGTCGCGGAACAGGATCAGGCCCGGCAGGGCGAACAGCAGGAACAGGGCGATGGTGCAGACGCCGAGATAGGCGAGCGGCTGGCGCACCAGCACCCCCAGGGCGACCGCCGTGACCCAGCCGCCCAGCGCGGTGGCCAGCATCCAGCCCTTCCGCTTCAGCATCCAGGCCACGTACCAGGCGGCGGCCTGAAGCGCGAAGACGATGGCGGCGTAATAGAGCCAGATGGCGAAGTCCTTGTCCCGGATCGCGCCCACGGCGAAGACGATGATCACCGCCGTATTGGCCATGCCGGTGGCGCTGAAGGCCGCGCTCAGCGTGCGCGACGCCGTCGGGCCCCGGTTGAGCGCGCCCTGCTTGCGGTCCCGCAGGATCGCCCAGGTCAGGACGACCAGGAAGGCGGCGGTGAAGCCGACCACGATGATCAGATTGGCCAGGTCCGGCAGGCGGACCACGCCGAAGACCTGACCGAGGTGGAACAGGCATTGGGCGCCGTAGATCAGGCCGCCGGCCAGGTAGCAGACCGCCAGCGTCATGGGCACGCGCCCGCCGCCCTCGACGATCGAGCGCATGAAGGCGAGGTCGTCCTCGGGCGAATGCAGACGGGGCTTGGCGGGCATGGCGACTCTCTCCGAACCGGCTCGTCCATCGGGGTGGACGAGCCGGAAGGGGTTGGCAAGTTATTCGGCGGGAACCGCCTCAGGTTCAGCCCGACGACGCCACGGGATGCGGCGGCCGTTCAGCCACTTGCCCATGAAGCCGTGGCGCACCAGCAGCTCATAGGAGCCCAGGCAGACGGCGAAGACGCCGAGCGACACGCCCGCCAGCTTGATCCACCAGGGCGCCGGCCAGTCCTGCACCCACACCTGGGCCAGCATGACCAGCGGCAGGTGCAGGATGTAGACCCAGTAGGAGGCGTCGGCGAGGTAGCGGCGGACCGGGCTATGGCCGGACAGGAACCGCAGGCTCAGGCCCAGGGCGGCGAAGGCGGACGAATAGACCGCCAGGGCGCACACGGCGGCGGCGATCGCCTTGGTCGTGGTCGGCTCGACCATCGGCGCCAGCTTCGGTCCGCCCGCCAGTTCGTAGGCCGCGACGCCCGAGGCCACGGCGACGAGCAGGAAGATCGGCGACCAGGCGGCGATCCTGTCCAGCAGCTCGCGCCGCCGATCCAGCAGGAAGCCCAGCCCGAAGGCCGACCCGAAGCCGACCAGGGCGGCGGTGTGCGGGACCAGCCCCGCATCCGGCGTCGGCACGGCGAAGAAGGCGATCCATTTCGGGTCCAGCCAAAGCGCCAGCGCCAGCAGCGCGGCCATCAGGACGGGCGTCCACCAGCCGATCAGCGCGCCCGTGATCCGGTCCACAACCCGGCCCCAGCCGCCATTGCGGTCCAGCGCCGCGAAGGGCGCGCGCAGGATCAGGGTCGCAATGCAGAACAGGGACAGGACGTACAGGAACCACAGGTGGGTCAGCGGAACATTGGTCCAATCATAGGTCGGCGGCGGCGGCGGGGGCGCGCCCGGGACGATCATCCCGTTGGCGTGGGCGTTCCAGACCAGGGCCGTCACGATCCCCGCCATGACGGGGAACCAGAAGGCCAGCAGCGGCCCGGTGATGCGCACCGCCCGGTCCCGCGCGAAGCCCCACCAGCCCTTGCGGCTCAGCATCATGCGGGCGAACAGGCCGGCGATCAGGAAGAAGGCCGTCATCCGGAACAGGTGGATGGCGAAGAACAGCCAGGCCGCCCCGATCGACCGGCTGTCGTCGGCGACGATCCAGATCTGCTGGGGGAAGAACGACAGGCTGGCGTGCAGGACGACGCCCAGCAACAGCGCGCCGCCCCGCAGGGCGTCGAGGCCATGAAGGCGTTCGGGTGGGCGGATTTCGGAATGGGTCATTGAACCGGTCTCTTTCACAGGCGTCGGTTGTTGGATTTCAGGGCGTCGAGCAGGCGGCGCACCGCGTCGGCCACGACCTGCGGCTCATCCAGCGGAATGGTGTGGCCGCTGTTCTCCGCGACGATCAGCACGCTGTTCGAAGACAGGGCGGCCAGATCCTCCTGGCCCTGACGATGATTCAGATCCGCTTCGCTCGGCGGCGACATCGTCCGCCCCCGGCGGATGACGATCAGAGGCAGGTCGCCCAGCGCGCCCGGTCCGCCCGGCGGCAGGGTCTCGGGACCGAGCCGGCCCAGGGCCTCGAATTCCGCCTTCACGCCCCGCAGGACCTCCGGCGTGAACGCCATCTGCACTTCCGCCGGCGTCCCGGCCGGCATGCCGATCACCGGCACGCCCGGCCGGGAGACCGCCAGGGCCGCGTCGATCTGCGAAAGGGTCGGCCCCCGGGCGGCGTCGATCTCGGGGAGGTTGCGTTCCGAAGTGGCGTCCACCAGCACCAGGCCCGCCACCTGATCGGGATTGGCGGCGGCGTAGGCGCGAACCAGGAGCCCGCCCATTGAATGGGCGACAAGCACATAGGGGCCGTCGATCCCCGCCGCCGTGAGCAGGGCGCGCAGGTCTTCCACCCTGTCCGGATAGCTCCAGCCCTCCGGAGCGGGGTCGCTCCAGCCCATCCCGGCGCGATCATAGGTGCAGACCCGCGCGAAGCCCGCGATCGCGTCCTGGGCCGCCCTCAGGGTGGTGTTGGCGGTGTACTGGGACAGCCCGGCTTCAAAGATCACCGCGGGTCCGCCGCCTTCGCCCTCGCACAGGATGTGCAGCCGGCGACCGTCAGCGATGGCGACCAGTCGACCCGGAGCCGCCGGGCGGACATAGCCGCCCGACGCGGCGGGAGCCGGATTCACCGCGCCCTGGGCCGCCGCTGACGTGCTCCCGGCGGCGAACGCCAGCAGACTGATCGCCAGAGCTCCGGCCTTGCACGCGCCGAACCGATGCGAACGGCCGATGGGGCGGATTTCAGATGACGGCATGATGGGCTTCCCCTCGTTGAGAGCAGCGTTCTACGTCAGACTTGTTTGAAATGCAAACTTGTTCATTACGGCGACGTCCACCTGGTTTGACTTCCCCCGTGGTCGGCCTAGCCTGCGGGGCATGTGCGGATTGTCCGAACAGGGTCGAATGCTGAATCACGCGGGCCGCCTCGTCGCAGGCGACTGACCCGGGGGCGATGACGCGTGTCGCGCCTCCGGGAGGCGCGACCTGTTCAACAGCAGCGACGGCGCCCGAGCGGGCGCGCTGCACGTTTCATATCGAGATCAATTCCATGACAACCCGTTCCACGGGCGCCGCCCCGCGTCTGCCCGCCATCCACCTCAGCGCCACGGACCACGCCCTGCTTTCAGGCCTTGTCGGAGACGCCGACGCCGAAGGCGCGGCGGGCCTGCTGCAGCAGGAACTCGCCCGCGCCCATGTGCACCGCTCGGGCCGCCGCATCCCCACCGTGGGCCTGAACCACTGGGTCCACTACGTCGACGGCGACAACAGCCGGACGCGGCGGATCAAGATCGTGCTTCCGGCCGAGGCCGATATCGATCAGGGGCTGATCTCGCCCCTGTCGCACGTCGGCGCGGGCCTGCTGGGCCTGGCGCAGGGGCAGTCGATCCGGTGGCCCGCCCCATCCGGGCAGATCCGCACCCTGACGCCCGTCCTGATCGAGGATCCCGACGACCTGGTCTGAGGCGGACGGAAAAAGGGCCGGGGATCGCTCCCCGGCCCTTCCTGTTTCGTATGGCGCGACGGATCAGTGGACCGTCGGAACCTCGACCTCGACGCCGTCCGACACCGGGGTAATCGGCACCGAGACCGACGGGCCGGCGGTGGGGAAGTTGCTCTCGTCGCGGTTCGGCGCGAGGCCCTTCTCCAGCAGGTCGCGGATTTCGTCGCCCGACAGGGTTTCGTACTCCAGCAGGGCCTGGGACAGTTTCTCGTGATCCTCGGCCTTCTCGGTCAGGATGCGGCGCGCCTCATCCCAGCCGTCGGTGACGAGGCGCTTGACTTCTTCGTCGATGATCCGGGCGGTCTCTTCCGAGACGTTCTGGCTGCGCGCGACCGAGTGGCCCAGGAAGACCTCTTCCTGGTTCTCGCCGTAGGCGACGGTGCCCAGCTTGTCCGAGAAGCCCCAGCGCGTGACCATGGCCCGCGCCAGCTTGGTGGCCTGCTGGATGTCCGAGCTGGCGCCCGAGGTGATGTTCTCCTTGCCGAAGATCAGCTCCTCGGCCACCCGGCCGCCCGCCATGATGGCGATACGGTCGATCATCTGCTGGTACTTCATGGAGTAGCGGTCGCCTTCCGGCAGCTGCATGACCATGCCGAGCGCGCGGCCGCGCGGGACGATGGTCGCCTTGTGCACCGGGTCGGCCATCTTGACGTTGATGGCGACCAGGGCGTGACCGGCCTCGTGATAGGCGGTCATGCGCTTCTCTTCCTCGTTCATGGCCATGGATTTGCGCTCGGCGCCCATCATGACCTTGTCCTTGGCGTCCTCGAAGTCGCGGTGCGTGACCATGCGGCGGTCCTTGCGGGCGGCCATCAGGGCGGCTTCGTTGACCAGGTTCGCCAGATCGGCGCCCGAGAAGCCCGGCGTGCCGCGCGCGATGGTCTTCACATTCACATCGGCGGCCAGCGGCACGTCCTTCATGTGGACGCGCAGGATCTTCTCGCGGCCCGCGACGTCGGGGTTGGGCACCACGACCTGACGGTCGAAGCGGCCCGGACGCAGCAGGGCCGGGTCCAGAACGTCGGGACGGTTGGTGGCGGCGATCAGGATGATGCCTTCGTTGGATTCGAAGCCGTCCATCTCGACCAGCAGCTGGTTCAGGGTCTGCTCGCGCTCGTCATTGCCGCCGCCGAGACCGGCGCCGCGATGGCGACCGACGGCGTCGATCTCGTCGATGAAGATGATGCAGGGCGAGTTCTTCTTGGCCTGTTCGAACATGTCGCGCACGCGGCTGGCGCCGACGCCGACGAACATCTCGACGAAGTCCGAGCCGGAGATGGAGAAGAAGGGCACGCCGGCCTCGCCCGCGACGGCGCGGGCCAGCAGGGTCTTACCCGTACCCGGAGGGCCGACCAGCAGGGCGCCCTTGGGGATCTTGCCGCCCAGGCGCTGGAACTTGCCCGGGTCCTTGAGGAAGTCGACGACCTCCTGCAGTTCTTCCTTGGCCTCGTCCACGCCGGCGACGTCGTCGAAGGTCTTGCGGCCCTTGTGCTCGGTCAGCAGCTTGGCCTTGGACTTGCCGAAGCCCATGGCCCCGCGCGTGCCGCCCTGCATCTGGCGCATGATCAGGATCCACAGGCCGATGATCAGCAGGAAGGGCAGCGCCGCCATCAGGATGCCGATCCAGATCGGCTGGCGGGTGTTCTTGACGTCGACGGTCGCGCCCTTCTCGGTGATGCTGTCGATCAGCGCGCCGTTGGGCATGGGCGTGACGACGGTGACGACGCGGTTGTCCTTGAGCGTGGCCTTCACCTGCTCGCCATGAACTTCGATGCTGGCGATGGCGTTGGCGTTGCGGGCCTGGAGCAGATCCGAATAGCTCATCTCGGCCGGACGCGCGGCGGTGGCCTTGGCGTTGTCGGGGGCCGTCAGGCCGCCGCGGTTGAAGGCCATATAGGCCGTCGCCAGTCCCAGGATCAGGACGCCGATGATGGCCAGGTTGCGCAGATTCATTCTCGTCTCGTTTCCTCGGAACGCGGTTGCGGCCCGTCGTTCGATGATGTCACGCCAGAAAATAGGTGGTTCCGGGGCGTCGCGCCATGTGCGTGAGCATCCAGATCCCGTTCATGCGTCATTCCGTCCAGCGCCGCCGCCAGTCTCGCTTCGACCAGGGCGTGCGCCTTCATGCCCTCCCCTGCAAGAACCGCAGCATCCGGAGCGTTCCGGATCAGCACAGGGCGAGCCCCGCGGGCGGCGGGCGGAAGGGCCTTCAGGACCTCGCGATCGGCGTCTGACAACAGGGCCATACGCCCCGCGGCGGGGCAGACGGTCCAGCCGGCGTCCGGCGCCGTCACCAGCCACCGGCCGTCCCAGACCGTGCCGACGCCGGGCGACAGGGGGATGGGGCGGCCCGCCCCGCGCCGGAACTCACCCGGCTCGCGCAGGACGCTGATCTTCGCCCTCCTCGCCTCGAGACGGGCTCCGCACAGGGTGGCGGTGAACTCCTCGCCCGCCCGCAGACGCTCCAGAACGGCGCCCAGGCGTTCGCCGCGCGGCGGCCGGTCGCCGCCGCCGGCGCAGACGAGGGCCGCGGACAGGGCGCGGGCGGAGACCCGGCGCGACAGGCGGATGAGGTCCTCCTCGACGCCGAGCACGCCCGCGACGGGGCCCTCGGCCGAGACGCCGTGGGAGACGGCGGCGGCCAGGCTGCGACGGGCCCGCGCGCGGGCGCGGGCGAAGCGGAGGTCTTCATTGGCCGGATCATCGATCCAGTCGGCGCCGCGCGCCTGCAGCCAGGTCCGCAGGTCTGCGCGACGGACGTCCAGCAGGGGACGCAGCAGCATCAGCCCGCGTCCCTCGGGCCAGGCGGGGGACGGCGTCCATTCGCGCAGGCGGCCCAGGGTCGAGCCTTCGGCCCGCATGACCTCGCCCTCGGCGACGTCGTCGGCGGTGTGGCCGATCAGGATGACCGAGGCGTCCGCCGCGCGGGCCGCGTCGGCGAGCAGCCGGTGGCGGGCGGCGCGGGCGGCGGCGGGCAGGCCCGTGGCGGGCTTGTCGCCGGACCAGACCAGACCGCGCCAGTCGGCGCCGACGGCCCGGGCGGCGGCCTCGGCGCGGGCGGTCCAGTCCGCCCTGTCGGGGTTCAGGCCGTGATCGACGGTCAGCGCCAGCAGACGGCGGCCATGGGCTTCGGCCCAGTCGGCGGCGAGGTGCAGCAGGGCGATGGAATCCCCGCCGCCGGACAGGGCCACGGCGAGCGGGCGCGAAGTCTCCGTCAGAAGGCGGGCGGTCAGGCGGCCCCGGGCCTGGGCGACCCAGTCAGGATCCGACCGGCTCAGCCCGGTCTCCGGGCCGGCGGACGCGCGGGGGTCGCCGCCGGGGCGCGGGCGGGGGCGCAGGCGAAGCGCGCGCCCATCTCGGTGGCGCGGGTGCGCTGGGGCGCCGTGGCGGTGGCGGCGTAGCGGTTGGTGAACTCCGCCAGCGCGCCGCAGGCGTCGGTCTTGCGGTCGGCGGCGTTCAGCGCATTGGCCAGTTCCAGCGTGGTCGCCGCGGCCCAGGACGTGGTCGGCCAGCCGCGGATGGCCGAGGAATAGGCGCGCACGGCGTTGTCGTAGTCGCCGTCCGAGACGCGCAGATCGCCGATGCGGCTGAACGCCTCGCGCGCCTGCGGCGTGTCGGGCCAGGCCAGGGTCACGGTCTGCAGCGCGCGGTCGCCCCGCGCCGGATCGGTGGCGGCCAGACGGACGGCGGCGGCCAGATCGCGCGCCGCGTCGCCCGTCGGCGAGGTGTTGGGAATAGGCGAATTCAGCTCGGCCTCGCGGGCGGCGGCCTGCTCGATGGCGCGGACCCGGCCCTCGGCGTCGCGGACGCGGGTCGACAAGGCGGCGTTGTCGCGCTTGGACTCGTCCAGGGCGAACGTCAGGCGTTCGATCTCGCCGTTCACCCGCTGGGTGGTGGCTTCCAGATCCTGCAGGCGGCGGTCCATCAGGCCGACGCGGCCCTGCAGCGCCACGACCTCTTCGTCCGGCTCGATGATCACCGGCTGGCCCGCGGCGTTCCGCTGGGTCACGGCGCGCTCGAGGCGGCGGACGTTGCGGTCCAGTTGATCCAGCCGGCGCTTGTCCCACTGGATCGGCTCCATCGGCGTGGTCTGGGCCACAACGGTCGTCGTGCCGGCGATCATCACGACGCCCAAGGCGGTGATGACGACTTTGCGGGTGCGCAGGGCGGACGGGAGCTTGAGCATGGGATCAGATTTCACCGGATTTGGGGCGGTCGCAAGGCAGTCAGACCGCGACCGCCAGATAGATGATCGCCGTGACGAACAGCCCCACGACGATGAGGCAGAAGTTCTGGAGGAGGACGAACCGCCAGATCGTCGAGAACCAGCCGAGCTCATAACCGCCCTTCAGCTGGGCGAATTGATGGATCGGCGTTCCGACCATGACCGCGAACCACGCCGCCACACCCAGCGCCGGGTGGATGAAGCCCAGACAGATCGCGATCAGGCCCACCAACACCACGAAGGTCAGCGAATACAGAACAAAAACACCGTGGTCATAAAGGGTCGTCTTGCGCCGCCACAGGAACAGCAGGGCCATAAACGGGATCGACAGCGGCACCAGCAGGAAGGCGAATTTGTAGAAGGTCTGCTGGATTTTGTAGACCGCGAGGTCAGGGTTCATCAGCTTCTTGGCGACCTTCTTGACGCCCGGACTGACGGTCGGGTCAGAGTAGACGTCGTTGGCGATATCACTGACCGACCCCTGCCAGCTATCCGATTGCACCTCGTCGGAAGAGGCCGCTTCGGCGCCATCAGCCTTTTTGCTGAGACCCGCCAGGACATTGTCGGCGACGTCCAGCGCCGCCTTGTCGCCGGCGGTTGTCGCCGCGGCGCGGGCCGCGGCGATATCCTGACGCCCCTTCTCGAACTCGGCCGCGCCCTCTTCCCCCGCGACGGTGCTGACCGGGTGGAAGCTGGACTCCGGCATGTGCACAAAGCTGAGCGCGAAGAAGGAGACGAAGACCGTGAACAGGAAGATCGCCAGCGGCGAGACGTAGCGGGTGCGCTTGCCGTGGATCCACTCGCGCGTCAGCTTGCCGGGATTGAAGGCCAGCAACGGCAGGGTGCGCCAGATACGGGCGTCGAAATGCATGACGCCGTGCAGCACCTCCTCGCCGAGATGCAGCAGGGTGCGGTGAACATGGGTCGGCTGACCGCAGTTCGAACAGAAATTGCCGGAGGTCTCGGACCCGCAGTCGGCGCAGGTTCCGGTGTGGTCCTCGCCCGCCTTGCCGGCCGGCTTCTCGATCGCGCCGGCGATCAAACCTGCGGTCACGACGCCGCCTGCACCTTCGATATCCATCGCCAGCATCCCCCCGGGCCGCACTCAGGCGGATGTCAAACCCGCCGTACAAAAGGAAAGGGCGTCGGTAAACCGACGCCCCCTCCCCATACAACTGTCGCCGCGATTTAGCGCGCGGCGCCGGAGACGATCGCGGTGTGGGCGTTGCGGTTGCGGGCCCACGATTCCTCCGACGAACCGGCGGCGATCGGACGTTCCTTGCCGAAGCTGATCGTGTCGATGCGGCCGGCGTTGATGCCGCGCTCGATCAGATAGGTGCGGACCGACTCGGCGCGGCGGGCGCCCAGGGCCAGATTGTACTCACGCGTGCCGCGTTCGTCGGCGTTGCCTTCGATACGGATCGTGACCGAGGGGTAGCGCTGCAGCCAGGCCACCTGGGCGTCGAGGCGCGGGAAGGCTTCCGAACGGACCGAATAGCTGTCGAGGTCGAAATAGACGCGGTCGCCGACGTTGACGACGAAGTCCTGCTCCGAACCCGGGGCGGCGGCGCCGAGGTTTCCGCCGTCGACGTTGCCGTTGTTGACCGGCGGATACTGCGGGCCGACCGGCGGCGGGACCTCGCCCGTACCGGTCTCGACCGGACGACGCGGGGTGCAGGCGGCGATGGCCGTCACGGCCACGCCCACGGCGGCCAGACGGACGAGGGTCGAGGGCTTCATCATCGAGGTCGTCTCCTAGGTCGTCGGGGCTAGGCCCCGCTTAGCTTTGCTGTAGTAGGTCGGTACTGTCGCGCCAGCTTTTTCACCAGACACGATAACGCGGTAGTGAGGCCAAAGGCTCCGCTTGTGATCAGCTGGGACAGGCGTCCGCGCCAGAGGCGCCCAGACGGCTGGGTTGCTGATCGAGCAGCGGCGACCACGCCGGGTCTGTGCCGCGACCGCTGTAGCCGGCCTGGCTGACCACCCGGCCGGACAGATCGACGGTCCACAGCCGGGTGTCGCCGCCGGGGCTCTGGCGCGCGAACATGATGTAGCGGCCGTTGGGCGCCCAGGTCGGGCCTTCCTCGAAATAGCTGGACGACAGGATGCGCTCACCCGAGCCGTCGGTGTTCATGACGCCGGTCGAGAAGCGGCCGCCGCCCTGTTTGGTGAAGGCGATCAGGTCGCCGCGAGGGCTCCAGGTCGGGGCGGTATAGAGGCCGCCGCCGCGCGAGATCGGCCGCTGGCCCGAACCGTCGGCGCGCATGGTGTACAGGCGCGCGCTGCCCGAACGGTCCGACGTGAAGACGATCTGGCTGTTGTCCGGGCTGAACGACGGCGAGGTGTCGATGCCCGGATCGCTGGTCAGGCGGCGCACCTGACGGCTGCTGAGGTCCATCACATAGACGTCGGTGTTGCCGTTCCGGATGATCGAGAAGGCCATCTTGGCCCCGTCGTTCGAGAACCGCGGCGCCAGCACCTGACCGTCGAACTCGCCCAGGCTCTCACGGCGCTGGGTGGCCAGGTTGAACAGGTAGATGCGGCTGTAGTCCTTGCCGAGGGCGACGTAGGTGATCTCGTTCGGATCGCTCAGCGAGAAGCGCGGCGACATGATGATCTCGTCGCCCTGGGTCAGGTAGATGGGGCTGAACCCGTCCTGATCCGAGATCGTCAGGCGCGACAGCCGGTTCAGCTGGGTGCCGCTTTCCGAGACGAAGACCACGCGGCTGTCGAAGAAGCCGCTCTCGCCGGTCATGCGCTGGTAGACCATGTCCGCGATCTTGTGGCCGATCCGGCGCCATTGCTCGGGCGTGGCGGTGAACTGGTAGGCGACCAGCTGGCACTGGCGATAGGGGTCGTACAGGCGGAAGCCGAAGTCGTTGCGGCCGTCGGGCCGGGCGGTGACCGAGCCGTACAGCACGGCCTGCGCGCCGATCGAGGTCCACTGGGCGAAGTTCGGCGCGTTGGCCAGCGTCAGGCCCGTCTCGACGAAGCTGGCCGGATCCAGCGGCTCGAAATAGCCCGAGCGGCGCAGGTCGGCGCGGATCACGCCCGACAGGTCGGAACCGTTCTGGCCGCCGAAGTCGGCGACGGCGATCTGCATGGGACGCAGGACGCCCTGATTGATCTCGACCTCGACCGGTTCCTGCGATTGCGGCTGTCCGGCGGGCGGCGTCTGGGCCGTGGCCGCGCTCACCGTCATCGCCAGGATCGCGGCGCTGGCCAGTAGTCGGTTCAATCGCATGAGAAGCTCCCGCAAGTTCGAACGTACGCCAGTTCTTGTCGCCGAACCGGTCGCTTATGGCCAGCATGGCCGTGATTGGGGCGACTTTCAGGCCCCGTCAGGGTTCGTCAGAACCTTTCCTACCGGTTCCGGCAGGCTTCTTCGGTGTTGAAGGTCGGGCGGAATGAGCCGCCGGTGAAACCGTCGGGCACGTCGAACGGCGCGGTCTGGCGCAGGGCGCGCATGGCCGCGTCGGCCGAGGCGCGCCAGACCGGGTCCGAGCGCGGCGAAATCAGGGTCGGGCCCGCCGTGATCCGGCCGTCGCGCGACAGGGTGACGTCCATCTGGATGCGCAGGTTGCGGGCCTCGGGCACGTCGCAGGGCAGAATCCAGTTCGGGATGATCTGCTGGAACATCGCCGTGATCTGCGGACCCGAACTCTGCTGGACCGGACCGGCGCCGCCACCGCCGGGCGGCGGGCGGCGGGCCGGACCCGGATTGTTGCGCAGCGGCCCCGCGTTGGCGTTCGGGTCGAAGCTGGGCTGGGGCGGCTGGCGTGGAGGTTGGGGACGCGGCGGCTGGGGACGCGGGGGCGTCGGGGGACGCTTCTCCGGCGGGCGCGGCGTCGGCTGGGGCGAGGGACGCGGCGGAGTCGGACGCGGGGCGGGCGCGGGCGGCGTCGGCTCCGGCGGAGGCGGTTCGACCGGAGCCTCCACTGGGGCGGTGTTGGCCTCCTCGGTGGTCGGTTCGTCGCTCGGCGTGATCTCTCCGCCGCCGGAGACCAGCGTGTCCGACACGATCTGGACCGGTATGGCGTTGTTGACCGGCAGGCGCGGCGGGGTCGGCGCGAACAGCACCATCCACACCAGGCCGGCGCCGATCAGGGCGTGCACCGCCAACGCGCCGACCAGAGCTACTCCGGGCCGCTCCACGCCGTCAGCCCTCCCCGGGCGTCGCGGCGGTGTCGGTGATCAGGTTCAGCTTGGTGAAACCTTCCGACGACAGGCGGGCCATGACGCGGGCCACCGCCTGATAGGGAGCCCGGCCGTCGGCGCGGATGAAGATCGGTTTCTCGCGGGCGTCCGCGCCGCCTTCCTCAGCGACACGCGCGAGCAGTTGATCCCAGCGCACCTCGCCGTCGCCGACGAAGATCTCGCCGTTCTCCTTGATCGAGACCGTCACCGGCTGGCTTTCGGTATCGACGGCGCTGGCTTCGGTCTTGGGCAGCTCCACCTCGACGCCGGTCGTCAGCAGGGGCGCCGAGATCATGAAGATGATCAGCAGCACCAGCATGACGTCCACCAGCGGGGTGACGTTGATCTCGCTCAGCGGACGCTTGCGCGCCCGGCGGCGGCCGCGGACATGGCCGCCTCCGCCTGCTCCACCCAGGGCCATGGCTCAGGCCTCCCGGCGCGGTTCGGACGAAGGCGCGCCCAGGCGGCGGGCCACGGCGGCCTGCAGGTCGTCGGCGAAGCTCTCCAGACGGCCGGTGAACTTGCCCGCGTCGATCGAGAATTTGTTGTAGGCGATATAGGCCGGGATGGCCGCGAACAGGCCGATGGCGGTGGCGAACAGCGCCTCCGAGATGGCCGGGGCCACGGTCGTCAGATTGGTGTTGCCCGCCGAGGCGATGGCGCCGAAGGCGTTCATGATGCCCCAGACCGTGCCGAACAGGCCGATGAAGGGCGAGGAGGTGGCGACCACTGACAGGACGCCGAGACCGTTCTCGACCCGTTGACCCTCGCGGGCGATCAGGCTGTCCAGCGCGCGGTCGATACGCGCCATCAGCAGATTGCCCTGCCCCTCGGTCAGCGGGCCGCGCGTGCGGGCCTCGCGCCAGTCCGACAGGGCGATCACCAGCATGCGCGGCAGGGGATGCGAAGGGTTCGGACCGGCCTGCGCCGCGATCTCTTCCAGCGACCGGCCAGAGCCGACCGCGTCCTCGAAGGCGTTGGCCTGACCGTTCAGGCCGGCGAAGCGGATCGCCTTGTCGATGATCACCGCCCACGACCAGACCGAGGCGAGCGCCAGACCGACCATGATGGCCTTCACGACGAGGTCGGCCCGCAGGAACAGGTCGACGGGATTCAGCATCGAGGGGTCTGCAGCGATGGTCATTCAGGCGTCCTTGCGTGTCCGTCCTGTGCAGCGGACGGGCGTGGCGGTTCTGTGGCGAGTCAGATGTCGTCAGCCGGGTTTAGTGTCCTGTAGCGGCACGGTCACGCTCGTGCACGTGACAGGTTCGCAATGCGCCGCCGCTCTCGCCTCAGGCTATTCCGGCGAGCGGGCGGCGTTCGGCTGCACGGCCACCGAGACGGGGGCCCCGACGCTGATGATCACGCCTTCGTGGCCTTCCTTGGCGATCGAATAGGTGGCGGCGTCGCGCAGCAGCTGGTTCTCGCAGGCCTGATCATTCGGACGGCCCAGATCCTCGCAGCCGCGCTTGGCGGCATCGGCCCAGCCGCGCACCCGACGGGTGGCCGCCTCGGCCCGCTTGATCGCGGCCTCGTCCTCGGCGGCGGCCTGGGCGATCAGGGCCTGACGGGCACCCTGCTGGTACTGCAGCTCGGCCTGACCGGCCATCTTGCGCTCCCAGACCTTGTAGTAGGGGCAGCCGACCAGTCCGCCGCCCAGCAGCAGCACCGCCAGCAGGGTGAAGATGGCCAGCAGGGTCCAGGCCTGGCGGCCGGTCATCTCGGAGGTCTGAGCCATGTCAGGGCTTCCTTTCTTCGGCCAGCCAGGGGCGGACCTTTTCAACGAGTGTCTTGGTGGGACGGCGCGGGCGGCCGTCCATGTGGATGCAGACGACCTCCACCTCGGCGCGGCACAGGACGCTTTGGGTGGGGGCGTCATCGCCGCGCGCGATCTCCTGCGCGATCAGCAGGCGGGGTCCCTTCACGGCCTCATACCAGGTGCGCACCACCAGCTCGTCGTCGATGCGCGCGGGCTTGAGGAAGGTCAGGTTCATCTTGGAGACCACGAAGGCCATGGGCTGGTCGCCGTCCAGCAGCTCCGCGTGGCCCACGCCCATCAGGCGCAGGCAGTCGGACCGCCCCCGCTCGAAATAGCGGACATAGTTGGCGTGGTAGACCAAGCCGGTGAAGTCGGTGTCCTCGTAATAGACGCGCACCGGCAGGCGATGCTCACGCCCTTCGAAACGGCCGGCGGTGGGACGGTCGGTCATCGCACCAGCTCTTCATGACGCTTGAGGAAGCCGGGGCACAGGTCGCCCTGCAGCTGGTCGAACTCGACCTTCAGCGGATCGGTCTCCAACATCAGGCGATTGGGGCGCGAGATGAAGGCGACGATGTCATCGCCGTTGCGGATGTAGCCGCAGACGGCTCGGCGGCGGCCGGTCTCCGTATAGGTGACGCGCGCCTGACGGCCGACCAGCCGATGCACCTGGGCCTGGGCGCGCTGCTCGGGCGTCGGCTCGGGCGTTCCGAAGGCGTTGCGGCTGACCAGCCAGACCAGAAGCGCGCCGAGCAGGATGACGGCCACGCCGAGGACGGCGATCAGGCGTTCAACGCGGATTGTCCGTTTCGCCATGCGGCCTCCCTGCCCCGACCATGCCGGGGTTCGGCGCGCAGGTGAAGGCTATTTGCCCCCGAACAGGTCGCCCGCTTGGGGAACCTTGGGCGGTTCGGTCAGGCCGAGGTGGCTGTAGGCGCGCGCGCAGGCCATACGGCCGCGGGGGGTGCGCTGGATGAAGCCCTGCTGCAGCAGATAGGGCTCGATCACGTCCTCGACCGCGTCTCGCGCCTCGGCGATTGCGGCGGCGAGGGTGTCCATGCCGACGGGGCCGCCGCCGTAGTTCTCGATCAAAGCCTTGAGGAAGCGCCGGTCGTTGGCGTCCAGGCCGACCTCGTCGATCTCCAGCCGGGCCAGCGCGCGGGCGGCGGCCAGTCTGTCGATGGAGGTCGCGCCCTCGGCGGAGGCGAAGTCGCGCACCCGGCGCAGCAGGCGGCCCGCGACCCGGGGCGTGCCGCGCGAGCGCGAGGCGATCTCCAGCGCCCCGTCCTCGGTGATCGCCGCGCCCATCTTGCGCGCCGTGCCCATGACCACGCGGGTGAGTTCCTGCGGAGTGTAGAACTCCAGCCGCATCGGGATGCCGAACCGGTCGCGCAGCGGCGTCGCCAGCAGGCCCGCGCGGGTCGTGGCGCCGACCAGGGTGAAGGGGGCCAGGTCGATACGCACGGAGCGGGCGGACGGCCCCTCGCCGATGATCAGGTCCAGCACATGGTCTTCCATGGCCGGGTAGAGGATTTCTTCGACCGTCGGGGCGAGGCGGTGGATCTCGTCGATGAACAGCACGTCGCGCGGTTCGAGATTGGTCAGGATGGCGGCCAGGTCTCCCGCCTTGGCGAGGATGGGGCCGGAAGTAGCGCGGAAGCCGACGCCCAGCTCGCGCGCCACGATCTGCGCCAGGGTCGTCTTGCCCAGCCCCGGGGGCCCGAACAGCAGCACATGGTCCAGCGCCTCGTTGCGGGCGCGGGCGGCGTCGATGAAGACCTTCAGATTGCCCTTGGTCTGCTCCTGGCCGACGAACTCGGACAGGGTCTGGGGCCGCAGGGCGCGGTCGTAGGCTTCGCCGGGGGCGGGCTCGGCGGAGATGATGCGGTCGTCGGTCAACGCCCCAGCTCCTGCAGGGCGGCGCGGATGACGGCGGACAGGTCGGCGTCCTCACCCAGGCGGATCAGGGCCTGATCCACCGCGCGGCGGGCGTTGACCTCGGCCACGCCGAGTCCGAGCAGGGCCGAGACGGCTTCGCCGGTCAGGCTGGGGGTCGGAGCCGCGATCTCGGCGTGGACGCCAGGCGCGGAGGGCGTGAAGGAGGTGTCGCCCAGCGGCTTGCCCTTCAATTCCGTGACGATGCGCAGGGCCAGCTTGGGGCCGACGCCGTTGGCGCGGGCCACCGCCGCCTTGTCCTCGCGCGCCACCGCGGCGGCCAGTTCGCCGGGCGGCAGGACATCCAGCACGCTGAGCGCCGCCTTGGGGCCGACGCCCTGGATGCCGGTCAGGGTGGTGAAGGCGCGCCGGTCGTCGCGGGTCAGGAAGCCGTACAGGCGCGGGCCGTTCTCGGCGGACCAGTTCGATTCGATGTGCAGGGTCGCCTCGTCGCCGGGCGCGGGCAGGCGCTGCAGGGTGCGGGCCCCGCAGGCGACGACATAGCCGACCCCGGCGCAGTCGATCAGGCAGTGATCCTGCTCGACCTCGGCCAGCACGCCGCGAAGACGTCCGATCATGCCGCGCCTCGCAGGGCGGTCAGAAGCGCGCGCTTGCGCAGCTGGGCGTGGGTGATGGCGACGGCCAGGGCGTCGGCGGCGTCCGCCTTCACGTCGCCGGCCGAGGGCAGCAGCCGCTTCACCATGAAGGCGATCTGGCCCTTGTCGGCGTGGCCGGCGCCGACCACCGCCTTCTTGATCAGGTTGGGCGAATATTCCGCGACCGGCAGGCCGCATTTCGCGGGGGCCAGCATGACGGCGGCGCGGGCATGGCCCAGCTTCAGCGTCGAGGACGGGTTCATGTTGACGAACACCTCCTCCACCGCCGCCTCGTCACAGGCGTATTCGGTGCAGATCGCGCTCAGGGCGTCGAGCAGGTGCAGCAGCCGCTCGCTGAACGGGGCGGTCTCGGGCGGGGTCACGACGCCGTGCGCAATCCAGCGCAGCCGCGAGCCTTCGGAGGCCACGACCCCCCATCCGGCGCGTCTGAGGCCGGGATCCAGACCGAGTATCCGAGTCGTTTCGTTCGCCATCCGTTCCGTTATTGCCCGAGAGATGCCTAACGGACAATGACCGGATGCGATCATCGACCATTGCATACGCAATGAAGTCGTGCTTTGCGTATGCAATGGACACCACCCCCTGCATCTGCGGCCGCTTGCGCCGCACCTCGCGCGCCCTGACGCGACTGTATGACGAGGCGCTGGCGCCGGTCGGGCTGACGGTCACGCAATTCTCGGTCACGCGGACCCTGTCGCGGCTGGACCGGCCGACGCTGACGGAGCTGGCGGACGCCACCGCCCATGAGAAAAGCGCCCTGTGGCGCATCCTGCAGCCGCTGGTGAAGAAGGGCTGGATCGACGCCGCCTTGCCGAAGGGCGAGCGCGGGCAGCGCCTGTCGGTGACGCCGTCGGGCCTCGAAAAGCTGAACGACGCGATGCCCCACTGGCGCGTGGCGCAGGCCAGGGTGTCCGAAACCCTCGGCGACCGCGAAGCCGCCCTGATCGCCCTGCTGCGGGAAGTCGAAGCCCATGTCTGACGTCCTGCACCCGAAGCTGTCGAACCGCGCCTGGACCATGATCCTGGCGGGGGCGGTGATCGTGACCCTGTCGATGGGGGTGCGGCAGTCGTTCGGCCTGTTCCTGCAACCGCTGGGGCTGGAGTTGGGCGTGGACCGCCAGACCTTCGGCCTGATCGTCGCCGGCCAGAACCTGCTGTTCGGCCTTCTGCAGCCCTTCGTCGGGGCCTGGGCCGACCGGCACGGCGCGGGCCGTGTCGCCGTGGTCGGGGCCGCCGTCTATGCGGTCGGGCTGATCATCGCGGCGACGGCGGTGAACGCGCTGGGCCTCGCCGTCGGCTTCGGCGCCCTGGTGGGCCTGGCCATGGCCGGCTGTACCTTCACCGTCATCCTCGGCGCGGTCGGCAAGATCGTGCCCGCCGAGAAGCGCACCCTGGCCTTCGGCATCGTCACCGCCGGCGGATCGCTCGGCCAGTTCCTGGTCGTGCCGGCGGCGCAGGGCCTGCTGGACGCCCTGGACTGGCGGCTGACCCTGTTCGTCATGGCCGGCCTGATCGCCGTGATCGCGCTGCTGGCGATCGGCATCGCGGGCAAGCCGCCCGCCTCGATCGGCCGGCAGGACGGCCCGCCGATCCGCGAGGCGCTGAAGGAGGCGTTCGCCGACCGTTCGTTCTGGCTGCTGAACGCGGGCTTCTTCGTCTGCGGCTTCCACATCGCCTTCGTCGGCACCCACCTGCCGTCCTACATCCGCGACCAGGGCCTGCCCGCCGAGGTCGGGGCCTGGTCCCTGGCCCTGATCGGCCTGTTCAACATCGCGGGCTCCTGGCTGTGGGGCGCCTGGGGCTCGAAGCGGTCCAAGAAGAACCTGCTGGCCCTGCTCTACGGCCTGCGCTCCGTGACCATCGTCCTGTTCATGATCCTGCCCCTGTCGTCGGTCAGCGTGCTGGTCTTCGCCGCGACCTTCGGCTTCCTGTGGCTGGGCACGGTGCCGCTCACCAATGGGCTGGTGGCCCAGATCTATGGCTTGAGGCACCTGTCGGCGCTGGGCGGGATCGTCTTCCTGAGCCACCAGATCGGGGCCTTCCTCGGCGCCTGGACGGCGGGTGTGGCCTTCGACGTCACCGGCTCCTACAACCTGATCTGGATGGTCTCGATCGCCCTGGGCCTGCTGGCCGCCGCCGCCAATCTGCCGATCCGGGAAGCGCCGCTGCTTCGGCCCGAAGCGGTCCCGGCGCAATGACGCGCAAACTGGCCGTCGGCGGCGCGGCGCTGGTCCTGACCGGGCTGGGGCTCTGGCTATGGAGCCGCAACGGCATGGCGGTGTTCCTGGACGCCATGGTCGCCTTCTGCACCTGAGGCCTGTTCGTCGGGCCTATTCGTCTCTGGGCATCACCGAGAAACCGGACAGATCGTCTTCCTGCGACAGGCGGGCGACCAGGCCGTCGACGTCCAGGGGCATGGCGCCTTTCACCTTCATGTGGTGCTCGTGGACCTTGCCGTCCTGCGAGATGACGTGGCCCAGACGGACGGCCTTCATGCCCGAGTCGCGCAGCAGGTTGCGGACGACGGCCTCGCCCGGAGCGGCGTTGCGCCGCCACTTCAGCACCACGTCCATGACGCCGATGTGGGGCAGCTTGGCGTCGGCGAGGCGCAGCACGGCCAGCACCGCCAGCGTCGCGCCCGCCGCCAGCAGGGCCAGCGGCAGCATGCCGACGCCGAACAGCACGCCGATGGCCGAGGTCACCCACAACGACGCCGCCGTGGTCAGGCCGTGAACAGAAAACCCCTCGCGGAAGATCACGCCGGCGCAGAGGAAGCCGATGCCGGTCAGCAGGCCGTGCGACATCCGCGTCGGATCGACCACCACATTCTGCCCTGGCAGGGCGGTGAAGGCCCAGGTCGACTGGTGCATGGCCGCCAGCATCAGCACGCAGCTGGTCAGGCAGACCAGGATGTGGGTGCGAAAGCCCGCCGGATGGCCGTGATAGGTCCGCTCGACGCCGATCAGCCCCCCGGCCGTCATGGCCGCAAGCACGGGCCAGACCAGATCAAAGTTCAGCAATGAAATTCGCTCCGCAAACTGACGAATCCCGAACCTAGGCCTGTCCGGCGGTTTCAATCAAGCAGCGGGCAAGCAGGGGTCAGTCGTCGCGCGGATCCAGTGAGTAGCCGATCACGCCGTCGATGCCGCGCAGGCGGGCCGCGAGCGTCTTCAGGGCCGGCTCGCCTTCGACCTTGAAGCGGAAGCTGCGACGCAGGGCGGCGCCGCCGTCGATCAGTTCGAAATGGTCCACCGTGGAGGAGCGGTCGATGCCGGCCAGCGCCGCCTCGATGCGATCCTCGGCGCCGGTCGCGTCGCGCCGCCAGACGATCTGGGCGTCGATCACCGCCGTCTGCGGCAGGCGCAGGCTGACCAGCCGCAGGACGACCAGGATGGCGACCGTCAGCACCGTCCCGACCAGGCCGAGCCCATACAGGCCCGCCCCGAACAGCAGGCCTATCGCCGCCGTGATCCACAGCGACGCCGCCGTGGTCAGGCCGTGAATGGAGAAGCCCGCGCGGAAGATCACCCCGGCGCACAGGAAGCCGATCCCGGTCAGGACGCCGTGCGCCAGACGCGCCGGATCGGCCACCACCGCGGCGCCCGCGACCGGCAGGAACCGCCATGCGCCCTGCGACACCGCCGCCTCCATCAGCAGGGCCGAAGCCAGGCAGACGAGGATGTGGGTGCGAAAGCCCGCCGCCCGCCCCCGCCATTCGCGTTCGAAGCCGATCAGCCCGCCGGCCAGGACGGCGGCCAGAAGCGGAAGGGTGAAGCCGGGCAGGTCGCTCATGTCCATGGGCGAGCAACGGCGGCCGAGCGTAGCGGTTCCGGCGCTCAGCCGGCCGGCGCGGGTTCCGGCGGCGGGGGCGCGGGCGTTTCCAGCCGATCGGTGGGCGGCAGGGCCGACGGCGGCATATAAACGGGCGGCTTTTCAGCCTCGGCCGGCGGCTGAGGCGGCCTCACCCATCGAGGAGTAGCGGTGTAGGACACGCCGAGCGTGACCGTGCCTTCGACCGTGCGGCCGTTGGCCGTCAGCGGCTCCATGCGAGCGCCCGACAGGGCGGGCCGCGTCCGCGCGGCCAGCCCCGTGCCCGCGGGCTCCTCGGTCGCCGCACAGTTCGACAGGGTCCCGCCGCGGCTGACATTGCAGCGGAACCGGACGCTCATGCGGGTGACGCCCGGCGGGTAGGCGTCGTCTCCGACCGATGGCCAGGCCGGCGGGACCGACCAGCGGAGCGGCCCCCAGGCCGGCTCACGGCTCTCACGCTCTGAGGATGCGCCGCGCGGCGCCGTATACGGGGGCGCATCGCCGTAGGAGAGATCGCCCGGGGGCGAGACGGGGACCGTCAGGGGGGTCGCCGACGACGCCTCGGCGGCTGGAGTCGGCACGGGCGGTTCGCGTTCAAGCGCCTTTTGGGCGGCTCGCGCCGCACGCTCGGCGGCCTGCGTCGCGCGATAAGGTCCGGCCTGCCGATACTGGCCGACCAGATGGACCAGCGACACGACGGTCGCGACCGCCAGGGTCGCGCTGAAGGCGCGGATCAGCCACCGCCCGGTCCTGCCGCGCGGCCTCGCATCCGCCGGATCGTCATAGCTGTGCGTCATGGCGCCTCCCCGCCCCTATCCTGACCGGTCAGCCCCCTGTCTTGCAACGCCCGAGACAGCCGCGCCGCGCCGCGCTAGCGTCTGGCTGCTGGGGAGAAGCCTGATGTCCAAGTCCGCCGGAACCATCGCCGCGATCGCGGTCGCCCTCATCGCCTTCGGGGGCGCCCCGTCGCGGGCCCAGGACGCTGCGCCCCGGCCCGACCAGCAGGCGTTTCGCGGCCTCTACGAGGAACTGATCGAGACCAACACCACCCTGTCCGAAGGCAGTTGCACCCTGGCGTCCGAGCGGATGGCGGCGCGGCTGCTGGCCGCCGGTTACCCGACCGCCGACGTGCGCGTGCTGGTTCCGGCGGAGCGGCCGAAGGACGGCAATCTGTCGGCGGTGCTGCGCGGGTCGGACCCGTCGGCCGGTGCGATCCTGCTGCTGGCCCACATCGACGTGGTCGAGGCCCGCCGCGAGGACTGGGACCGTGATCCGTTCACCCTCGTCGAGGAGGGCGGCTATTTCCACGCGCGCGGCGCGCAGGACGACAAGGCCCAGGCGGCCATCTGGGTCGACACCCTGATCCGGCTGAAGGCGCAGGGCTTCACCCCGCGTCGCGACATCAAGATCGCCCTGACCTGCGGCGAGGAGACCTCCGACACCTTCAACGGCGTCTCGTGGCTGCTGGAGCACCATCGCGACGCGCTGCAGGCGGACTTCGCCCTGAACGAGGGCGCGCGCGGGCGTCTGGACGCGGACGGAAACCGCGTGGCGCTGGAGATCCAGGCCGGCGAGAAGATCTATCAGGACTACCGTCTGGAGATCACCAATCCGGGCGGCCACTCCTCGCGGCCGGTTGCGGACAACGCCATCTACCGCCTGTCCGCCGCCCTGACCCGACTGGGCGGCTACACCTTCCCGACCGAGCCGAACGCGACGGTCCGGGCCTATTTCACCGCCCTGGCCGAGGTCACGCCCGCCTACGCCCTGCCCATGCGCGAGGTCGCCGCGGCCGCCAATCTGGACATCCGCGAGCGGGCGGCGCAGCGGCTTTCCGCGGCCGATCCGGCATGGAACGCCGTGCTGCGCACCACCTGCGTGGCGACCATGGTCGATGCGGGCCACGCGCCCAACGCCCTGCCCCAACGCGCGACCGCCAATGTGAACTGCCGCATCCTGCCGGGTCACGATCCGCAGGCGGTGCGTGCCGAACTGGAGCGGGTGCTGGCGGATCGGGACATCGCGGTGACGATTCCGGGCCAGATCGATCCCACATCGCCGCCCCCGCCGCTGAGCCCCGCCATCGTCGATCCGATCCGCCGCATCGCCGCCGATCTGTGGCCGGGCGTGCCGGTGGTCCCGTCGATGAGCCCAGGCGCCACCGACGGCCGCTTCACCAACGCCGCCGGCATCCCGACCTACGGCGTCACCGGCCTGTTCTCCGACCCCGACGGCGGCGGCGTGCACGGGCTGAATGAGCGAATCCGCGTCCGATCCCTGTATGAAGGACGAGATTTCCTGTTCGAACTGGTGAAGGCGTACGCGCGGTAGGTCCCGTCCGGGTCCTAACCCGCGTACTTGGCGGCGTCTTCGTCCGAGATGTCCTCGTTCGAATAGACGTTCTGCACGTCGTCCTCGGCGTCCAGCGCGTCGAGCAGCTTGAGCAGGGTGCCGACGGCTTCGCCGGTGACCGGCACCTCCGACTGGGGCTTCCAGACGATAGCGGTCGACTTCGGGTCGCCCAGCACCTTGGACATGGCCTCGGCCACCTCGTTCAGGTCCTCGAAGGCGGTCCAGATGGTATGGCCCGGCGCGTCTTCATAGATGTCCGGCTTGACCAGATCGCTCTCGACGTCCTGGGCACCCGCCTCGATGGCGGCTTCCATGACGGCGTCCTCGGTGCCGGCCTCGGCCTTGTAGATGATCTGGCCGACGCGATCCCACATGAAGGCGACCGAGTTCATCTCGCTCAGCGCCCCGCCGTTCTTCTTGAAGGCGGCGCCGATGTTGGAGGCGGCGCGGTTGCGGTTGTCAGTCAGGGCTTCGACGATGATTCCGACGCCGCCCGGGCCGCGGCCCTCGTAGCGGACCTCTTCCATCGTATCGACATCGCCCGACGAGGCCTTGTTGATGGCGCGCTGGATGACGTCCTTGGGCAGGCTTTCGGCCTTGGCGTTGTTCACCGCCAGACGCAGGCGCGGGTTCATGGCGGGGTCGGGCAGGCCCGACTTGGCGGCGACCGTGATGTCGCGCGACAGCTTGGAGAACAGCTTGGAACGCTGGGCGTCGGCGCGCCCCTTGCGGTGCATGATGTTCTTGAACTTGGAATGGCCGGCCATGGGTTCGGTCTCTGGTCGTCTCAAAGGGTCGAAAGTCGGAGCCGCGATCTAGCCGAAGGCGGCGGCGGTGTCACGATTCAGGAACCTGTAGAGCTTTACAGGCATTTCGGATCAGCAGACGGAGCCCCGACATGACCGCCGAAGACGCCATCTACGCAGCCGAGGGCTATCACGACGACGACCTGCACGAGGCCGACATCGTCGAGTGGTACGAGGCCCGCCCCGTCACCGTCCCGACCGCCGTCGCCACCGGCGCCGTCATCGGCGCCTTTGCGCTCGGTGTGCTGACCGCCGTCGGCGCCCTGGCCCTGATGGGCCGCCTGGACGACTGAGACGCTATTCGCCCGCCGTCCCGAAAAGGGCGGAGTTCTGGATGGAATGTCTCCGGTATGTGAGGTCGGCCTCCACGAGCTTGTTCCAGTTGTCGCATTCAACCAGCTGGTCTTTCAGGCGATCGGACAGGCTGAACCATCCATCCGCCAGCACGATCTCCACCGGCCAGGGCTTGGAGACGTGATTGGCGATATCGTCGGCCGCCCTCTGGACAGCCTTCGAGATCGCGATGAAATTCCCGATCGGGGTGAAGTTGGCCGCGGCGTCAGCGCCGTTCCGCACCAGTGAATCGATCAGCGAAGTCAGCGTCTGGCTGTCGTTGGGCGCCAGGACCGAGGCGAGACGTCCGCACTCCTGAGCGACACGAAACGCCGCCGTGTCGAGCGCGAGTCCAAACGCGGCGTCAGCGCGAGACAGGGTCTCGATCTGCATCCGGTCCACCGCCCCGGCCTCCGCACCTTGTGGCGGCAGCGTACTGGCTGAAGCCCGGCTAATGGCCGCAAGGGCGTCGTCCAGGTCCGTATAGGCCCGCATCATGTCCGCGTGGCTAGCGAGGGCCTGCCTGATCGCGGCGTCCACCTCGGCCAGCGAGCGTTTCACGGCCTCTGAACGCGCAAGCGAGGTTCTGTACGCGAGCCATTCCCCGCGAGCGTCACGGCTTTCCTGCAGCACCGTCTCGGCCTTCTTGAGAAGCGCGAGGGCCGTGCTCTTCATCCGGTCAGCTCTTCAGGCTCTCAAGGAAGCCGCGCATCTTCTCGTCCACGGGCACCGGCCGCTTGGTCTCTCGGTCGACATAGACGTGGACGAAATAGCCGACGGCGGCGGCCTCCTGCTCGTTGTTGCGGAACAGGCCGATCTCGTAGCGAACCGAGCTTGAGCCCACGTGCGCCACCCGCACCCCGGCCTCGATCTCGTCCGGGAAGGCCGTCGGCGAGAAATACCGGCAGCCCGTCTCGACCACCAGGCCGATGGTCGTGCCCTCGTGGATGTCCAGCACGCCGTTGACCACCAGCAGCCGGTTCACCGCCGTGTCGAACCACGAATAATAGACCACGTTGTTCACGTGGCCGTAGACGTCGTTGTCCATCCAGCGCGTCGAGATCTGCTGGAAGCGGCGGTAGTCGCCGCGCTTCGTGCGTTCGATGGTCCCGGTCATTAAGTCCCTTCCCTCTTTTAGGTGCGCTACCGCTCGGCGCGCGGCGCCTCGCTGCTTGAGCGCAGGATGAGTGCGCCGCGCTGTGTGGTCGTTCGTCCCTCGGAGCCGGTCTGCGCCGACTTCCGATACCGACGCTCGGGCTTGGCGGACGCCGCGTCAAGCGCCCGAACCGAAATCGGTTGGGTTGGGCGGGGCCCAACTCAACCCAGATTTCGGTCCAGTTTAATGCTGGACCATTTTCTGGATTCGGGCCGTTCCGGCCCGAAGCGAAAATGGTCTAGCGTCAGTCCCATGAGCCCGCCGATCCAGACCCGCGCCGCCGTCCTTCGCGCCCTGGGCGCCGCCCGCCCCTATGCCGACAGCCGTCCGCTGGCGATCGAGACCGTCACCCTGGACCCGCCGGGCGCCGGGGAGGTCCTCGTGGCGGTCCGGGCGGCGGGCCTGTGCCACTCGGACCTCAGCGTCATCAACGGCGACCGGCCCCGCCCCATGCCGATGGCGCTGGGCCATGAGGCGGCCGGCGTGGTCGAGGCGGTCGGCCCCGGCGTCGACGACCTGCGGCCCGGCGACCATGTGGTCATGGTCTTCATGCCCAGCTGCGGCCATTGCCAGCCCTGCGCCGGCGGCCGACCCGCCTTGTGCGAGCCCGGTGCGGCAGCCAACGGCAAGGGCGAGTTGCTGGGCGGCGGCACCCGCCTGCACGGCGCCGACGGCGAGTTGCATCACCACCTCGGCTGCTCAGCCTTCGCCGACCGGGCGGTCGTCTCGCGCCGGTCGCTGGTGAAAGTCCCCGCCGACCTGCCGTTCGAGCACGCCGCCCTGTTCGGCTGCGCCGTCCTGACCGGGGTCGGGGCCGTCGTGAACACCGCGCAGGTCAAGGCCGGGCAGTCGGTGGCCGTGGTCGGTCTGGGCGGGGTCGGCCTGGCCTCCGTGCTGGGCGCATTGGCCAGCGGCGCCAGCCCCGTCGTGGCCGTGGACCTATCCGAGGACAAGCTGGCGCTGGCCCGCTCCCTCGGCCCCGTCCTCACCGTCAACGCCGCGGACGCCGACGCCGTCGAACAGGTGCGCGCCCTGACCGGCGGCGGCGCCGACGTGGTCCTGGAAATGGCCGGCTCGGTCCGGGCGCTGGAGGCGGCGTGGAAGATGACTCGCCGGGGCGGGACCACGGTCACCGCCGGCCTGCCCCCGCCCGAGGCGGCGCTGGCGGTCAACGTCGTCAATCTGGTCGCCGAGGAGCGGACCCTGAAGGGCAGCTATATCGGCACGGCCATCCCGTCGCGCGACATCCCCCGCTACATCGCCCTGTTCCGCGAGGGCCGTCTGCCGGTCGACCGGCTGCTGACCGGCGTCGTCGCGCTGGAGGACATCAACGCCGCCTTTGACGACCTGCACGCGGGCAAGGCCGTGCGGACCGTCGTCCGCTTCTAGGCCTTGTCGCGCACCCGCATCGCGCCGCCCTGGCCGGTCTCCACATCGAAGCGGCCGGTGGCGCGGATCAGGTCCGACAGCTTGGCGTGGCCGTAGGACCGCTGATCGAAGTCGGGATAGGCGTTGCGCAGCCGGTTGCCGATGCCGCCGACCGTCACCCAGCCGTCGCCGTCCTCGTCCATGTCGGCGATGACCGAGGCGATCAGGCGCGCGGCCTCGGACGGCTTGCGGCGCACCGCCGGCGCGGCCGGCGCCTTGCCCGCCGGTGCGGCGACCGTCCCCTCCTCGGCGGCGGGGGCGCTCAGGTTCTCGGTGTAGATGAAGCGGGTGCAGGCCTGCCGGAAGCTCTCGGGCGTCTTCTGTTCGCCGAAGCCGTAGACATCGACCCCCTCCTCGCGGATCCGCGACGCCAGCCGGGTGAAGTCGGCGTCCGATGAGACCAGGCAGAAGCCGTCGAACCGGCCCGAATGCAGCAGGTCCATGCCGTCGATCACCAGGGCGATATCGCCGGAGTTCTTGCCCTTGGTGTTGGCGAAATTCTGCTGCGGCTGGATGGCGAAGCGGGCCAGGACCCGCGTCCATCCGGCTAGCTGAGCGCTGGCGAAGTCGCCGTAGATGCGCCGCGCCGAGGCCTCGCCCAGGGTGGCGATCTCGGTGAACAGGGCCTCGGCGATCCGGGCCGAGGCGTTCTCGGCGTCGATCAGCACGGCGAGGCGGGGCGGCTTGGCGGCGTCGGAAGCGGGCATGAAATGATCTCGGCGAAGGGGAGCCCATCCTCCACCTCTTCGCCGCCGCTGTCGCCTCCTCTGTCGTCCTTGAGCCCGACACGCTACATCGCGCCCATGACCCAAGCTCCCCTGCGCCGCCTGATCGACCTGCCGGGCCTCGACGCCCTGGAGATGAAGGCGCTGATGAAGCCGCGCCTCGCCGACCCCGACACGCGCGACGAATTCCCCGAGATCGCCGAGGCGGCGAAGGCCGCCTTCGGCCTGACTCCGGACGAGGCGGAGGCCGTGACCCTGCCCGCCGACTGGGACGGTATCGAGCGCCTCACCGGCTTCGACCTGACCGACGCCTTCGAGGCCGAGGGCTGGGATGTCGCGGACGCCAAGCGCAAGCCCCTGCGCATGCTGGCCCACTGGACCCTGCCGCTGGCGCTGGCCATGCGCGGCGTCGCCGGCGAACTGCCCTTCCAGCCCGAACCGGGCCCGGACGACCGCGGCGACGACTGGGGATCGAAGATGGCGGCCGAGGCGACGCGGTTCAGGAAGCGGTAGGGCGGTGAAGACACCTCAGGCCGACTAAAACCTGTTGCTGTCCCCCCTCGCGCCATGCCTAACCTAGAGTAGGCGGATAGGTTTGCTTCCTACCTGAGATAGGAACCCGCCGAGGGCGCGGGGGAGGCGCGCAAAGGCGCATGTCACTCTCGTCGATCCTGCAATCCATCATCTCGCTCCAGCACGAGCATTCGTCGGTCGGCACGCCGGCCATGGCGCTGAGGGGTGAGTTGGTTCGCGACGCCCTGCGGCTGGAAATCAACGAGTGGCGTCTTGAAATCGCGCGGGTGTTGGGACGCTACGGGGACGATCTGGAAGTCCGGGGCAGCGACGGCTCGGGCCGCAAGGCCGTCATCCCGTGGGTCAGGCTCTATTCCAGGAGAATGGCGCCGGCCCCGACCAAGGGCTGGTCCATCAGCTATCTCTTCCATCCGGACGGCGCCGGCGTCTCCCTGTGCCTGATCCACGGATCGACGACCGGGGAAGGCCGACAATTCAAAAGCCTGGGCCGAGGCGAAGCCGCTGAGCTGGTCGATTGGGGACGCTCCGTCGTGAGGAACGACCTGGCCCACGACGAGGCGGTGCAGGCCGGCGTCGTTCTGGGCCGGCAGCATCTGGCGGCGGCCTACGAACGAACGGCCCTGTTCTCGAAATTCTACGCCGACGGATCGATACCCGCCGACGAGGCGCTGGTCGGCGATCTCATTCTGTTTTCCGGCGCGCTGGCCAAACTCTATCGCGCCGACGAGGCGGGGATCACGCCCGGCTCCTCCAGTGCGGAAGTCGTCCACATCCTGCAGTTGGCGGAGGAGATGGCGGCGCCGTTCAAACCACCTCAGCGCGGACAGGGATGGGGCCTCGACACCGCGGCCAAGACGGCGGTCGAACTGCGCGCGATGCGCGTCGCCGAGGAATGGCTTTCGCAGGAAGGGTTCACCTTCACCGACGTCTCATCCACCGACAGCTGCGACTTTCGCGCTCAGCGCGACGGCGAGGACTGGGTCATCGAGGTCAAGGGCACGACCGCGGGCCCCAAGAGCATCCTGGTCACGCGGAACGAGGTGGCGCTGCATCGCGCGTCCCATCCGCTGAACGCGCTCCTGGTGGTGCATGGCGTCAAGCTGGGGAAGGACGGCGTGTCCGCCTCGGGCGGGACGCTTCTGGTTCTTTCGCCGTGGCTTCTGGAGGACGATCGCCTAAGCCCCACCAGCTATGAATACCGGCTGGTCTAGGCCCGGCCGGCGGCCCCTACCCCATCCGCGCCGGAGCCCGCGCCAGAATGGCCCGGATCTGGTCGGGGTTCATCATCACGCCGCGACCGCCGGCCGGGTTGATCAGGATCACCGCGTCCTGGAGCAGCTCGAACAGGTGGCGGCCCTGGATGGCGATGAAGGCGGCGTCGGCGCCGAACACCTGGGCGACGCGTTGGGGATCGGTGAAGAGAGCGACGGTGTCGCGGCCGTCCTTCATGCGCAGGCCGCGCAGGATCAGCTCCTGCCCCGGGCTGATCATCTGGGCGCCCTCGGAAAGACCGGCGCCGACGCTGTCCGGCTGGGGCACGGCGAACAGGTCCTCGCCCAGCAGCAGGGCCTCGAACAGGCCCATGTCCGCGGGCGGCGCCAGACTGTCGTTCAGGGCGACCTCGAGCGGGTTCAGCGGGCTGTCGGTGAAGGCGAGGTTGAGGGCGTCAGTCATGGTCGGACTCGGCTACAGGCGGGCCGACACACAGACGGGAACGGCCGCGCGGCGTCAACCGCGCGGCCGCCGGGAAAGTCCGTCGTCGTCCGGCTTACGCCAGGACGACGATGGTCACGCGCCGGTTCTGGGCGCGGCCCTCGGGGGTGTCGTTGGAGGCCACCGGCGATTCCTCGCCGTACGAGATGGCCGCCATGCGGTTCAGGGCCACGCCCCGACGGCTGAGGAAGCGGCGCACGGCCTCGGCCCGGGCTTCACCGAGCTGGTCGTTGTGCGCGGCGTCGCCGACGCTGTCGGTATAGCCCTGGATCTCCAGATAGACGTTCTGGTTCTCGCTGGTCAGGCGCTGGGCGAACTCGGACAGACGCTGTTCCGCCTCGGGCGAGAGACCGTGCATGTCGGTCGGGAATTTCACCGAGTCATCCGACAGGACGACCTCGTACAGGAATTTGCCCTCGGCCAGTTTGTGGGCCGAGTTGGCGCGGGCGAGCGCTTCGCCGGCGGTGCCCTCGACCGTGGTCACGCGCGCATCGACCACGGCGGTCTGATCGCGCACGAAGCGGTGGCTGGCGCAGCCCGAGGCGGCGACGCCCACGGCCAGAAGAACGCCTGCGGCCGCGGCCATCCTGAGTTTCGATCTGATCAAGAGTCTCTCCATCAATGGTCCGGTGCGCCATGGTCCGGTTGTCGCGCGAGCCGCCCAGCACAGGTTGCCCAACGACGAACGGCGGATGAGGTTGCATGAGACGAATGGAAGCTATGCGATTTATTGCATCGAGATACTCTGTCATCTCTTACGGTAAAGCTTGCTTTCAACTTGTAGTGCGGCGCCATGATGCTGACGCGAGGCGCGACTCATCATCGAGACAGCGATTTTCATCTAACATCGTTCCGGAGATTGGATGCGCGAAGCGAGACGACGGCGAAACGGCGGAAGGGTCGGCGCGACGGCGGTCGCGGTGCTGGCCCACGCCGCCCTGCTGCCGGTTCTGTTCGCGGCCGGCGGCGATCCGGGCGCCCTGCCGGCGCCGGTCGAGCCGCCGGCGATCCTGGTGGAGTTGATCCCGCCGCCGAAACCCCCGCCGCCGCCCGGCCCGAAGGCGGAGACGCCGACGCCGCCCGCCGGACCGCCTGATCCCGCGCCCGCCCCGCCCAGGCCGCCGGCGCCGCGCCCGCCCCTGCGCGTGCGCCCGGCCCCGCCGACGCCGCGGATGGAGTCCGTCCCCCTGCCCGCCGCGGCGCCTGAAGCGCCGCCCGCCCTTCCGATGCCGACCGTGGGCGAGGCCCAGCTGGCCGGAGCGCTGCGGGCCGGCGCGGGATCCGGCGGCGGAGCCGGAGGCGCGGGCGGTGCGGGCGGCGGAGGCGGCGGTTCCGGGGACGGCGGCGGCTGCGACATGGTGCGCGAGCTCCAGAACGCCCTGCGCGGCGACGCAGACGTGCGCGCGGCCATCGCCAGCGCCCATAGCGCCGCGGGCCCGGGCCGGGCCCTGCTGGTCTGGGACGGCGACTGGCGCCAGACCCCGGGGCAGTCGGGCAAGGGACTGGCGGGCGTGCGTCAGGCCATCGCCCTGGAGGTCGCCTTCGCCCCCCAGGCCTGCCGCCGCGAGACCATGCGCGGCCTGGTCCTGATCACCATGAGCGACGCCCCCGGCGCGGCGCGGGTGGTGCTGGGGACCGGAAGCTGGCGGTGGAACGATCTGCTGAGACAACGGTGAAGCTGCCGTAAAGCGGTCTTGAGGCAGCCGCGGTCTGGTCGCCTACCCCGGCTAGACGCCCGCCCGGGCCTGAGGGGGTTCGTGTAGATGAACGGCGGACAACAAGACCCTCAGCCTCTGTTGGGCGCGAGAGTTGCACACCGCGACGATCGAGACCTCTCGATAAAGTTGTGGGGCTGGTTGTGAAGATCGCTATACTTGCAGGCACTCGTCCTGAAGTCGTCAAATTGGCGCCGGTTCGAGCCGCGCTGGGCGCCGTGCCTGGGCTGGAGCCCGTGTGGATCTCCACCGAGCAGCAGGGCTCCCTGAACGCGCAGGCGCTGGAAACTTTCGGAATCACGCCGGAGATCCGGCTGGACCCCCCCTCGCCGGAGCGCACCCTGGGCGGACGCTTCGCCCAGATCATGGACCGGCTGGACGACGTTCTGGGCCGTCTGGCCCCACAGCTGGTGCTGGTGCAGGGCGACACCTCAACCACGGCGGCCGGGGCCATGGCGGGCTTCGCCCGCCGGATTCCGATCGGCCACGTCGAGGCCGGCCTGCGCACCTTCGACCTGGAGCAGCCCTTCCCCGAGGAGGGCTGGCGGTGCGTCGTCGGTCAGCTGGCCGACCTGCATTTCGCTCCGACCGAAGCCGCGGTCCGGAACCTGCTGCGCGGGGGCGTGTCCCAGCACCGTATCCACATGACCGGCAACACCGGAATCGACGCCGTTCGGCTGTCGGGCGCCCGCGTGACGCCCGTCCCGCTGACCGATGGCCTGCGCCTGGTGCTGGTCACCGTGCACCGGCGCGAGAACTGGGGTCCCGAATTGGAACAGGTTCTGGCCGCGCTGCTCCGGATTCGCGACCAGGTGTCCGATATCGAGATCGTTTTCGCGGCCCACGCCAACCCGGCGCTGCGCGGTCGTGTCGACGCGGCCCTGGTGAACCAGGACCGCATCCGCATCGTCGAGCCGCTGGACTACCTCGGCTTCCTCGCGCACCTGAAGAGCGCCACCCTGGTCCTTTCGGACTCCGGCGGGGTGCAGGAGGAAGGCCCGGTTCTTGGCGTGCCGGTTCTGGTGCTGCGCGACGCCACCGAACGGGCCGAGGCCGTAGAGGCGGGCGTGGCCAAGCTGGTCGGCGCGCGGACGGACGACGTGGTCGAGGCCGCCACCGCCCTGCTGACCAACGAACCCCAGCGGATGCAGATGGTCCGCGCGATCAGCCCGTTCGGCGACGGCTTCGCGGCCGGGCGTATCGCCGACGTCGTCTCGCGCTGGAGCCCGGCCAAGGCGCCGGGCGGCGAACAGATCCGGGCGGCGGTCTGACATGTCTCCCGTCCTGGCCATCACCCTCGGGCACTGGCTGAACCTCCTGACGGCGTTCCTGCCGACGGGCGCGGACCTGTACGCCTTCGTCCTGGGCTACTGGGAGGTGCTGCGCTGGGCGGTGATCATCTCGGCGGTGCTGATCCTGATCAGCTCGCTGGACGATCTGCTGATCGATCTCGCCTACTGGTGGGGACTGCTGGTGCGGTTCTGCACCTTCTGGGAGCGGCCGGCGCCGCAAGCCCTGCTGGAACGCGAGCCCGAGAAGCTGATCGCCATCATGGTGCCCGCCTGGCAGGAGTCGGACGTCATCGCCAGCATGGTGGCCAACACCAACAACACCTTTGACTACAGCCGCTACCACATCTTCGTGGGGGTCTACGCCAACGACCCGGAGACCCGGCGCGAGGTCGAGAAGGTGCGCCAGCGCTTTCCCAACGTGCACCGGGCCGAGGTGCCGCACGACGGGCCGACCTCCAAGGCCGACTGCCTGAACTGGATCGTGCAGAACATCCTTCTGTACGAGGAGAAGAGCGGCCAGAAGTTCGGCGCCTTCCTGATGCACGACGCCGAGGACGTGGTGCACCCGTTCGGCCTGAAGACGGTCAACTGGTTCGTCGACGAGGCGGCCATGATCCAGATGCCGGTCCTGTCCATGGACCGCAAATGGACCAACCTCGTCGCCTGCCACTACATGGACGAGTTCGCCGAGTTCCACACGAAGGACCTGCCCGTCCGCTCGGCCCTGGCCCGCATGACTCCGTCGGCGGGCGTGGCCACCGCCTTCCATCGCCTGGCCATGATGGCGCTGGTCGAGGAAAAGGACGGCCAGCCGTTCAACACCGACAGCCTGACCGAGGACTATGACGTCGCCCACCGGCTGAGCGCGCTGGGGTATCCGTCGATGTTCGTGCGCTACCACGCCCGGGTGCCGCGTCAGAGGAAGGCCTGGTTCCGCAAGGGCATGGTGGAAATCCAGCGCCGTGAACTGGTGTCGACCAAGGAGTTCTTCCCGCACAAATTCTTCTACAGCGTCCGCCAGAAGGCGCGCTGGACCCTGGGCATCTCCATCATGGGCTGGGCCCAGCTGGGATGGTTCGGCGGACTAGTGAACCGCTACTACCTGTTCCGCGACCGCAAGGCCCTGTTCACCGCCCCGGTGGGCATGTTCGGCTATGTGATCGTGGTGCAGCTGCTCGGCCTGCTGCTGGTCGAGATGATCTGGCCGGAGGCCGTGAACCTGCCGCCGGTGATCGACCGGCACTGGGTCTGGGTGATCGTGACGATCAACTTCCTGTTCCTGGTCAACCGCATCCTGCACCGCGCCTGGTTCACTGGGATCAATCACGGCCTGAAGCATGTGCCGCTGACGCCGGTGCGGATCGTGACCTCCAACCTGATCTCGTTCGGCGCCTTCTGGCGGGCCTCGCGCCAGTGGATCAGCCATCTGATGACCGGCCGACCGATCGCCTGGGACAAGACCCAGCACGCCTATCCGTCACTGTCGGAACTGCAGCAGGGCTCGGGTCGGCTGGGCGACACCCTGCGCTTCTGGAACCACGTGAGCGAGGCGGACCTGACCGCCGCACTCGAGGCCCAGAAGGCTGACTACCGCCCGCTCGGCCTGCTGCTGCTCGATCTCGGGACGGTCGAGGACGATCATCTGGCCGAGGCCTTCGCCGAGCGCGGCGAGACCTACGCCTCGATCTTCGATCCCTTCCAGATCGACCCCGCGGTGCTGAACCTGCTGACGCCGGAAGAGGCCGCGCGGTACGGGGCCGTGCCGCTGCGCCGCACCGGGACCAATCTGGACGTGGCCCTGGCCGAGCCCCTGCCCTCCGACCAGCGCACGGCGCTGGAAAAGCGTTTCGGCCAGCAGGGCGTGCGCGGCGTACGCTTCCTGTTCGCGCCGCTCAGCGACATCGCCTTCGCGATCCGCTTCGCCTGGGGCGAGGATCCCTTCCCCGGCGTGCGCGAGCAGCTGACGCGGATGCGGGCGGCCGGCCGCCTGGACGCCTCGCGCGAGGCCATGCTGTGGCGTTCGGTGCGGGCCGGCTATGCGCGGCTGGGCGACATCCTGATCCGTCAGGGCCGCATCAGCCACGCCGACCTGCAGACCGCGCTGGCGGCGTCGCGCGCCGACGGCCGCTCGCTGGGCGAGACCCTGACCCGGCTGAACATGGTCTCGGCCGCCGATATCGAAACCGCCCTGAAGGACCAGCGCAGCGCGCGCTGGCTGAACGAACATCTGGCTGAGGCGCTGAGAAGCGCGCCGCCCGAATCCCTGCCCGACCCCCGTCACGAACCCGTCTGACCCCCCGAGGCCCCGCCGTGAACCGCTCCCTGCTCCTCGCCTCCGTCGCCCTCGCCGCCACCGGCGCCGTGGTCCTGACGCCGGCCGACGCCCGCGCCCAGACCGTGGCCGCCCAGGCGGACGGCTACGCCGACGCGACCGCCGCCTACCAGGCCATGGGCGCCGGACGCCCCGCCGACGCCGTGGCCCCCGCGGCCCGCGCCGTCGCCGCCGCGCCGGACAATCTGGACTGGCGGCTGCTGCTGGCCGACGCCCTGACCGGATCGGGGGATCACGCGGGCGCGCTGGCCGCCCTTCAACCCGTGGCCGGCAGCTGGGACCACCGCGTCCAGACTCGCCGCGCCGAGGCCGCGCGCCAGACCGGCGATCTGGAACAGGCGGTGGAGGCCTACGCCCTCGCCGCGCCGCTGGCCCCAACCGCCGAGGGCCGCGCCTATCTGACCCGCGCGCGGGCGCAGGCCCTGGTCCAGCTCGGCCGCACCGGCGAGGCCCGCACGGTCCTGCGCGAAGCCGCCGCCGGCGGCATGCTGCCGGGCGACGCGCCGCTGGACTTCGCCTACGCCGCCGTCGGCGCGCGCGACGATCGGCTGGCCGTTCAGGGCTTCGCCGCCGCCGACCGCGCCGAACCGCTGAAGGGCGCCCAGGCGCTGGACGCCGCCTATGCCGCCCGCCGCGCCGGCCAGGACGCCGAAGCGATCACGTGGCTGGAGCAGGGCGCGCGCACCCTGCCCGCCGCAGAGCTGACGCCGCAGCGCCGGCATGAAATCGGCCGCGAACTGCAGACGCTGGAACATCGCGTCGGCGGGACGGTGACGGTTGCGACCGGCCCGGCGGCCAGTGCGACGACACTGGTCAACGCCGGCGGCGACCAGGTCACCCAGGTCGGCGGCGAGGTCTGGGCCCGGGTCGGCGGCGACAACAACGGCCGCCCGGTGCAGGTCTTCGCCCGCGCCTACCAGACCGTGGACGCCGACACCGGCCCGACCGGCGGCGACAGCACCCAGGGCTGGGTCGGCGTGCGCTGGAAGCCCTTCACCGAGACCAATCTCTCGCTGGAAGCCAGCCGCCTGATCGCCATCGGCGACGCGGCGCGCGACGACACCATGCTGCGCGCCGCCTGGTCGGCGGACGTGGGCGGCGACCTGCGCTACGACCGAGATTCCTGGCCCTCGGCCCATGTCTATGTGGACGCCGCGCGCCTGCTGGAGGACGAGCAGACCTATGCCGTCGCCGACGCCAATATCGGCTGGACCTGGGTCGCCTCCGAAAGCCGCCGCGACACGATCACCGCCGGCGTCGGCGTGCGGGCCGACTACGACAGCCTGCGCGCGGAAGAATGGGCGGTGGCCGCCGGCCCCCGCGTCGCCTGGCGCCACTGGATGGGCGGCGACGACCTGCGCGCGCCGGGCCGCTATCTGGACCTGTCGCTGGGGTATTATGCGCCGCTGGACGACGGACCACGGGATGCGGGGGTGGTGGCGGCGGTGACGTTCGGGTTCTGAGGTCGCCCGCACCTCCCGCGCCCACCGCAAGAATGGATCGCACCATCGACGCTCAACACTAGTGGAAGTTGGTACGAACCGAGCTACACCTACCGTGGATAGACAAATCCACGGCGCTGTAGATCGGGGCGGAGCGTACCAAGTCGTGAAAGGCGTTTTTGATACGAAGCCGGGCTCCGGCTATGATGATAGCGCTGATCGGTATCATTTTCCGGCGCGACGAAACTATCTCGACGTCGCGCACGCCGTGGTCGGGGACTGGATTGTCTACCGTGAGCCCCAACGGAATGGAGGGCGGCGCGCCTATATCGGCGCCGCTCGCGTGACATCAGTTGAACCGGATGCCCAGCAGCCGGATCACGCATACGCTCACACCGCTGACTACTTCCCGTTCGACCCGCCAGTTCCGTTCGCGGGAGGGCCTAATGGGAGTTACTGGGAGACCCAGCTCCGTGCGGTGGAAAATCCCGCTCGAGTTGGCCAGGTCCTGCAAGGCAGGTCGATGCGTCTCATTTCCGAAGAAGACTTCGCCGCTATAATCTCGCGAGGACTCGGAGAGACTTTTTCTATCGACAATGTCGCTCGATACGGGCCTGGCGTGACGGAAAATCAGACCCACCCGCTCTCTGGCTACTCAGAACTGCCCGGAGAGGATTTCGTTCGGCGTATCGAACGCTCGCTGACCAACCGCAAAATCCGAGATGCGAACTTTCGTCGCCTAGTCTGCCAGGCATATGGCCACACCTGCGCCGTCACCGGCCTACACATTCTTGACGAAAGTGGCCGTTCTGAAGTGCAAGCCGCTCACATTTGGTCAGTCGAGCAAGGCGGTCCAGACGTGGTGCAGAATGGAATTGCGCTTTCAGGCACAGTCCATTGGCTGTTCGATCGGCACCTCATTTCACTGACAGAGGACTATCGGCTCGTAGTGGCCCGCGACCGCATTCCCGCAGAGTTGCTGAGTCTCTTCGAGAGGCAGATGGCTCGTATCCGCCTTCCCAAAGATCGAAACTTTTGGCCAAATCCAAAGTACGTCCTGCGTCACCTTGAGGCTTTCAGGGCCGCCCGCTAACCCTCAATCCTCATCCATCTTCAGCGCCGCGATAAACGCTTCCTGCGGGATCTCCACCTTCCCGAACTGTCTCATCCGCTTCTTGCCGGCCTTCTGCTTCTCGAGGAGCTTCTTCTTCCGCGTCGCGTCGCCGCCGTAGCACTTCGACGTCACATCCTTGCGCAGGGCGCGGACGGTTTCGCGGGCGATGATCTTGCCGCCGATGGCCGCCTGGATCGGGATGACGAACATGTGCGGCGGGATCAGCTCCTTCATTTTCTCGACCATGCCGCGCCCGCGCGTCTCGGCGCGGCCGCGGTGGACCAGCATCGACAGGGCGTCGACCGGCTCCGAGTTGACCAGGATGCTCATCTTGACCAGATCGCCGGTCTTGTAGCCGGTGATCTCGTAGTCGAACGAGGCGTAGCCCTTCGAGATCGACTTCAGCCGGTCGTAGAAGTCGAACACCACCTCGTTCAGCGGCAGCTCATAGACCACCAGGGCGCGGGAGCCGACGTAGGACAGCTCCAGCTGGGTGCCGCGGCGGTCCTGGCACAGCTTGATCACGCTGCCCAGGTAATCGTCCGGGGTCAGGATGGTCGCCTTGATCCACGGCTCGCTGATTTCCATGATCTGCATCACGTCCGGCAGGTCGGCCGGGTTGTGCAGGTCGATGGTCGTGCCGTCGCGCTGGGCGATCTTGTAGACGACCGACGGCGCCGTCGCGATCAGGTCGAGATTAAACTCGCGGCTCAGGCGCTCCTGGATGATCTCCAGGTGCAGCAGGCCCAGGAAGCCGCAGCGGAAGCCGAAGCCCAGCGCCGCCGAGCTCTCCATCTCATAGGTGAAGCTGGCGTCGTTCAGGCGCAGGCGGGCGATGGCCGCGCGCAGGTCCTCGAAATCGGCGGCGTCGACCGGGAACAGGCCGCAGAAGACCACGGACTGGACCTCCTTGAACCCTTTCAGCGGTTCGGCGGTCGGCTTCTTCTCGTCGGTGATGGTGTCGCCGACGGCGGCGTGAGCCACTTCCTTGATCTGGGCGGTGATGAAGCCGACCTCGCCCGCCGACAGCTGGTCGACCGGGGTGTTCTTGGGCAGGAAGACGCCGACGCGATCGACCAGGTGGGTCGAGCCGTTCTGCATGAATTTCACGCGCTGGCCGGTCTTCAGCACCCCGTCGAAGACGCGGACCAGCAGCACGACGCCCAGGTAGGGGTCGTACCAGGCGTCGACCAGCATGGCCTTCAGCGGCGCGTCCGGATCGCCCTTGGGCGGCGGCAGCTTGGTGACGATGGCCTCGAGGACGTCTTCAATGCCGAGGCCCGACTTGGCGCTGGCCAGCACGGCCTCGGAGGCGTCGATGCCGATGACGTCCTCGATCTGGGCGCGCACGCGCTCCGGCTCGGCGGCGGGCAGGTCCACCTTGTTCAGGACCGGCACGATCTCGTGGTTGTTGTCGATCGCCTGATAGACGTTGGCCAGGGTCTGGGCCTCCACCCCCTGCGAGGCGTCGACGACCAGCAGCGAGCCCTCGCAGGCGGCCAGCGAGCGCGAGACCTCATAGGCGAAGTCGACGTGGCCGGGCGTGTCCATCAGGTTCAGGACGTATTCGAGACCGTCCTTGGCCTTGTAATTCAGGCGCACCGTCTGCGCCTTGATGGTGATCCCCCGCTCCTTCTCGATGTCCATGTTGTCCAGAACCTGGGCGGACATTTCGCGCGCGGTCAGGCCGCCCGTGAACTGGATGAGCCGGTCGGAGAGCGTGGACTTGCCGTGGTCGATGTGCGCGACGACGGAGAAGTTGCGGATGCGGTCGATGGGAGGGGTCGTCATGGTCCGGCGCGCCTAGCACGACGCACGGGAAAGCGCCAACGCAACGGGATATCCCTCCGGCTCCGCCACTGATTTCGTTACTGATTACTTCCGCGTAAGGCGCCGCTTTGTCGTTTCCGAATGCCGGCGAAATCTGTATTCAACGACTGATGACAACCGGACGCCTCCAAAGGGCGTTCTTTCGCTCGGCCGCGCCTCCCCCCCGCGGTCGTCAAGGGGATCACCAAGTGTCGATCAAGCTTCACAGCCGCTGGACCGTCGCCGTCGCCTTGATGGCCGCCACCGTGACGGTGGCCGCCTGCGGGAAGGCGGACGAGGCCCCGCCGCCGCCTTCGCGCCAGACCGTGACCGCCGCGACGGTCACCCAGGTCTCGCTGCCGCGCATCGTGACCGCCTCGGGCAGCGTCTCGGCCTGGGAAGAGGTGCCGGTCGGCGCCGAGACCGGCGGACTGGTGGCCACCGGCGTATTCGTGGACGAGGGTAGCTGGGTCCGTCAGGGCCAACCGCTGGTCCAACTGAACGACGCGCTGCTACGCGCCCAGCTGCGCCAGCAGGAGGCGGGCGTGCAGACGGCCCGCGCCAACGCCGCCCGCGACGACTCGGCCCTGGCACGGGCGCAGGAGCTGAAGGAGCGCGGCTTCCTGAGCCAGGCCTCGCTGGACACGGCGCTGGCCAACCAGCGCGCGTCCCAGGCCAATCTGGCCTCGGCGCTGGCGTCGCTCTCCGAAACCCAGACCCGCCTGAACCAGAGCACCATCCGCGCGCCCGTCTCGGGTCGGATCATCAGCCGCAGCGTCACCCGGGGCCAGATCGTGGCCGCCGGGACCGAGCTGTTCCGCATGGTGCGCGACGGCCGCCTGGAGCTGGACGCCCAGGTGCCGGAGACCGAGCTGCCCTTCGTGGCCGCCGGGCAGACCGTCACCATCGTCTCCGACCAGAGCGGGAGCACCACCGGCACGATCCGGATCGTGACCCCGGAGGTCGATCCGCAAACCCGTCTGGGCGTGGCGCGCATCACCCTGGCCCCCAGTTCGACGCTGAAGCCGGGCAATTTCGCCCGCGCCACCATCAGCGTTGGCGCGGCGCCGGCCCTGACCATTCCCGCCTCCGCCATCGTATTCCGTGAAGGCAAGCCAGGGGTCTATGTCATCGGCCAGAACGCCCGGGTCGCCTTCACCCAGATCGAGACGGGCAACCGGACCGGCGCGATGATCGCGGTCACCCGCGGACTGAGCGCCGGCCAGAGGGTCGTGGTCGCGGGCGCAGGCTTCCTGGGCGACGGAGACCTTGTGACGGTCGGCCAGCGGGCCAGCACGCCCGCCCACGCCCCGGCTCGTAGTCAGGGCCACTGAGGATGAATTTCAACAACATCTCTTCGTGGTCGATCAAGAATCCGATTCCGATCGTCCTTCTGTTCATCGTCCTGACGATCGCGGGCACGGCCAGCTATTTCAAGCTGAGGACCAACCAGTTCCCCGATGTCGATCTGCCGGTGGTGGCGGTGACGGTCATCCAGTCGGGCGCCGCGCCGACCGAGATGGAGACCCAGGTCACCCGTCTGGTCGAGGATTCCGTCGCCGGTTTGGGCCAGGTCAAGCACATCACCTCGGTGGTGAACGAGGGCGTCTCGACCACCTCCATCGAGTTCCAACTGGGCGTGGATCTGGAGAAGGCCACCAACGACGTGCGCAACGCCGTCTCGGGCATTCGCCAGAACCTGCCCGCCGACGTGCTGGAGCCGATCGTCCAGCGCATCGAGTTCACCTCCATCCCGTTCGCCAACTATGTGGTGCGGGCGCCGGGAATGAGCCCCGAGGAGCTGAGCTGGTTCGTCGAGAACACGGTCGCCAAACGACTGCTGTCGGTGAAGGGCGTCAGCCAGGTCAGCCGTGACGGCGGCGTCACGCGCGAAATCCGCATCAAGCTGGACCCGGCGCGGCTGGAAGCGGCCGGCGTCACGGCGGCGGCGGTGTCGAACCAACTGCGCGCGCAGAACATCAACCTGCCCGGCGGCCGCGGCGAGATCGCGGGAACCGAACAGGCCATCCGCACAGTCGGCTCGGTCCGCTCGGTGGAGCAGTTGCGCGAGACCCTGATCCCCATCGGCGCGCGCACCGTGCGTCTGGGCGATCTGGGCGAGGTGACCGACGAATGGTCGGAGCAGCGCGGCCGCGCCCGCTTCAACGGTCAGGAAGTCGTGGGTTTCGGCATCTCGCGCGCCATCGGCTCGTCCGAGGTCGATGTCTATGACCAGACCCGCGAGGCCATCGAAAAGCTGGACGACGAACGCGCCGACGTCACGATCGAGGAGGTGGCCAACACCACCCAGGACGTGATCAACAATTTCCACGCCTCGGTCGAGGCGCTGTTGCTGGGCGCCCTGCTGGCGGTGGCGGTGGTGTTCGTCTTCCTGCGCGACTGGCGCGCGACCCTGATCGCGGCCATCGCCATGCCGTTGAGCCTGATCCCGACCTTCTGGATCATGGATCTGATGGGGCAGTCGCTGAACGTGGTGTCGCTGCTGGCCCTGTCGCTGACGGTCGGCATCCTGGTCGATGACGCGATCGTGGAGATTGAGAACATCGTCCGGCACATCCGGGACGGAAAGGCCCCCTACCCTGCCGCCATCGAGGCGGCGGACGAGATCGGTCTGGCGGTCATGGCTACGACCGGGACGCTGGTGGCGGTGTTCGCGCCGACCGGCTTCATGCCCGGCATCGTGGGCCAGTTCTTCGTCAGCTTCGCCATCGCGGCCTGCGTGAGCGTGCTGTTCTCGCTGCTAGTCGCCCGAACCCTGACCCCGCTGATGGGCGCTTTCATGCTCAAGCAGAACCAGGGCAAGGAGCATAAGGACCCGTTCTGGATGGGGCCGTACCTGCATGCGCTGGAATGGTGCCTGGGCGACCGGGGCAAGACCGTTGCGGGCCAGCCGCCGGCCGATCCCCTGCGCCGCAAGCCGCCCTTCCTGAAGCGGGTGCGCGCACGGTTCTGCGATCACCGCCTGTGGGTGATGGGCATGGGGACGCTGTTCTTCATCGGCTCGCTGGGTCTGGCGGCGATGCTGCCAGGCGAGTTCATTCCGGTGGAGGACCAGTCGCGCTCGTCGCTGACGATCCAGCTGCCTCCGGGAACGACGCTGGACGAGACCGACGCGGCGGTGCAGCGGATCAACACCGAGCTGATGAAGCGGCCCGAAGTGCGGTCCGTCTATTCCTCGATCGGCTCGTCCACGGTCAGCTTCGGTCCGGGCGGCGGCGGTGGCGCGGGCGAGGTCCGCAAGGCCAGCCTGACGGTCAATCTGGTCCCCCGCGCGGACCGCAGCATCAGCCAGCAGCAGTTCGAACGCGACTTCGGTCCGGTGCTGCGCGACATCCCCGGCGCCCGCAGCCAGTTCGGTTCGTCCGGCGGCGGCGGCTCAGGCCTGATCGCCATCGCCCTCGTCAGCGATGAACCGACGGCGTTGGAGAAGGCCTCGGCCGACGTCGAGCGCCAGATGCGCGACATCCCCGGCGTGGCCAATGTGATCTCGTCCTCGGCCCTCGTACGGCCGGAAATCCTGATCACGCCCAAGGCCGACATCGCCGCCCTGCAGGGTGTATCGACGCAGGACATCAGCCAGGTGGCCCGCGTGGCCACCCTGGGCGACGCCGACCAGCTGCTGCCCAAGTTCAACCTGGGCGACCGTCAGGTGCCCATCCGGGTGATGCTGGCCGAAGACGCCCGCACCGACCTGTCCCTGCTGGAGAACCTGAAGGTGCCGACCACATCGGGCGGGGTGGTGCCGCTGTCCGCCGTGGCCGACATCGGCTTCGGCGCCGGCCCGAACCAGATCGACCGTCTGGATCGCCGCCGCGTGGCCAACATCACCGCCGAGATCAGCGGCACGACCTTCAGTGAGGCCACCAAGGCCATCGATGAACTGCCGGCGATGAAGAACCTGCCGCAGGGCGTGCAACAACAGCTGACGGGCGACGCCGAGAGCAACGCCGAACTGGGGCTGGGCTTCGCCTTCGCCATGGTGACCGGGGTGCTGCTGATGTACGTGGTGCTGGTGCTGCTGTTCGGCAGTTTCTTCCACCCGATCACCATCCTGGCGGCCCTGCCGGTTTCGTTCGGGGGGGCCTTCTTCGCCCTGCTGATCACCGGCAAGTCGCTGTCGATGCCCGCCTTCATCGGCATCATCATGCTGACCGGGATCGCGGCCAAGAACTCCATCCTCCTGGTCGATTACGCGATCATGGCGATGAAGCAGGGCATGTCCAAGCGCGACGCCCTGATCGACGCGGCCCACAAGCGGGCCCGGCCGATCATCATGACCACCTTCGCCATGGGTCTGGGCATGCTGCCGATCGCCGCGGCGCTAGGAGAAGGCACCGCCTTCCGCTCGCCCATGGCCATCGCGGTCATCGGCGGCCTGATCACTTCGACCGCGCTGAGCCTGCTGTTCGTACCGGTGGTGTTCAGCCTGATCGACGGCGTGAAGACCCGGCTGGAGCGGCGCATGGCCAAGACCTTCCATACCCAGCGCGGCCACCACGACCATGAGGCGTCGGCGGCGGACTGATCCGCCGACGCCTCAGCGGCCGAGCGTGACCGGAGCCGGCGCTTTCGGATCGCGCACCGCAGCCAGGAAGGCGGCGGCGTTCGCATGGAACCGGCCCGTCCGTGACTGGCAGGCCGTCGCAGGGCACGCCGATCATGGCCGCCGCCGGTGTGGCGGGTCCGGCTCCCTCGCTCTTCGGCGAGAGGAGCGCTCACGTAAAGCAGCGCCAAGGCGCCCGGTATCTGGCTGGAGCGAAGTCTGAGCCCAGCCGGACTGCGTCCAACTCAACCCATTTCGCTCCGGCGTCCGCTGCGATCTCCTTCACCCAAAACAAAACCGGCCGGGGTCGCCCCCGGCCGGTTCCACGATCCGCCTTTTGGCGAAGCGATCAGTACTTGAAGCGCAGGGTCATGCCGTAGGTGCGCGGCTGGCCCAGGAAGGCGTTGTAGGTCTGGGTGTCCAGAGCCTGGTTGTAGTAGGTGCCCGGGTGGCTGCCGGCGGCCTGGACCGTCGACTGGAAGGCGGTGCCTTGCAGCGGACCGTTGTAGCCGACCTGCAGGTACTCTTCGTCGGTGATGTTCTGGCCCCAGAGCTCCATCGTCCAGCGCTCGTCCTCGGAACCGATCGAGATGCGGCCGTTCACCGTGGTGAAGGCGTCCTGCATCTTGAAGGGCGAGAGGTCCGAACCGGTGTTGTATTCCGACATGTACTTGCCGGCGAGGCTGAAGCCGCCGCGCAGGCCGCTGCCCAGGTTGCGCTCGAAGTTGATCGACAGCGAGGCCGAGTACTCCGGGGCGAACGAGGGACGCGAGCCCGGCAGCAGCGAGGCGGCCGGGAAGTTGTTCGGATCCACCAGGTCGGCGGCGGTGAACACGCCGTACTCCGCGTCGGTGTAGGTCACGCCGCCCTGGAAGCTCAGGCCCTCGATGGGCGAGAACCAGACCATGTCGGCGTCGATGCCGCGCGAGGTCAGCTCCGGGATCGGCTCGACCGTGAAGCCCACGCCGTTGAAGGTGTTCAGCTGGAAGTTCTCGAACTTCTGGTCGAAGTAGGTGACGTTCAGCAGCAGGGTGCGGTCCAGCAGCGTCATCTTCACGCCGGCTTCATAGCTGTCGACGTACTCGGACGGGAAGTACAGCGTCGACACCGGAGTGATGGTGCCGGTGCGGTGCACGCGGTCCAGGTTGAAGCCGAAGCTCTTATAGCCGCGAGCGTACGAGCCGTAGAACATGACCGAGTCGTTCAGGCGGTAGGACGCCTTGATCGTGCCGGTCAGTTCGCTGTCGTCCGCGTCCTCGGCGATCGTGCGGTTGTTGAACGCGCTGTTGGCGAACGGCAGGCAGAGGGCGCCCAGGATGCCGCCGACGTTGGCCGCACCGGCCGCGCCGGCGATGGCCGCCGCGTTCAGCTGGGCCGCCGTACAGGCGGCGCCGTTGCCGCCGACGTTCAGCTGGCGCGCGTCGAGGGATTTGTCATCCATCGTGTAGCGCAGGCCCAGCGTCAGATCGAACTGGTCGGTGACGTGCCAGGTGTTGTTCGTGAAGAGCGCGAACGAGGTCGATTCCTGGTCGTAGGTGTCGCGATAGCCCTGACCGACGGTGAAGCCGGGGCCGCCGCCTCCGACCGCGCCGCCGGTGCCCAGGCATTCGCGCAGGCCGAAGGGCGGGGCCGGGTTGGTGGCGACCTGACCGGCACGGGTGAAGCAGGGGACGATGTTGGGGCTGATCGGGACGGCGCCGGCGGTGGCGGCGTTCAGGTTCGCGCTGAGCAGGTAGGAGATGAACGGCGTGTAGTCGGAGCCGAAGTACCAGCTGTCGTTGCGGGTGATCTCTTCCTTGGTGGCGAAGAAGCCGACCAGCCAGTCGAGGCGGTCGGTCTGGCCGGCCAGACGGAACTCCTGCGTCAGGTTCTTGACGCTGTAGCCGTTGTCGCCGTCCTGGTTGCGGTAGGCGATGTCCGCGCCGGTGTAATCGATGTCTTGGCCCAGGGTGGTCGCCCATTCACGCCACGAGGTGACCGAGGTCAGGGTCGCGCCGCCGAACAGCGACGGCATGTCGAAGTTGGCTTCGAGCGAGACGCCCTTGTCTTCGATTTCCTGGCCGCTCGAACGGTTGGCGTAGGCCAGGCGCGAGAAGGGCAGCGGAGCGAAGCCGGGCGCAGGCGGACGGGCGCCCGAGCCGTTCGACAGCAGGTCGATGAAGGCCTGGGTCGGACCCGAACGGATCTGCACGCCGGTGCAGCAGTATTCGTCGCGCGAGGTGTAGTCGGCGATCAGGCGGAACGAGGTGTTGTCGTTCGGCAGCCACAGCAGCTGGCCGCGGACGGCGCCGAAGTCCTGGTTCTGGTCGTCGGTCTCCGGACGGGGGCCGTCGCCGATGTCCACGTCATAGAAGCCGTCGCGCACGCGGCGGGCGGCGTACAGGCGGAAGGCCAGGGTGTCGGTGATCGGGCCGGTGACCGAGCCCGAACCGCCCATCGCGCCGTAGTTGCCGACGGTCAGTTCGGCGTTGAAGCCCGGGGTGAAGGACGGGGCTTCGGTGATGATGTTGATGACGCCGGCCGAGGTGTTCTTGCCGAACAGGGTGCCTTGCGGACCCTTCAGGACCTCGATGCGGGCCAGTTCGCCCAGGTCGCCGAAGCCGACCGAGTTGCGCGAGCGATAGACGCCGTCAATCACGACGCCGACCGAGCTTTCCAGGCCGGGGTTGTCGCCGACGGTGCCGACGCCGCGGATACGGGCGGTGGTCGAGGCTTCCGACGACGTCGAGGTGACGGTCATGCCCGGCGTCAGGATCTGCAGGTCCTTGATGTCGCGGACGCCGGCGTTCTGCAGCGTTTCCGCCGGCAGGCTGGTGACCACGATCGGCACGTCCTGAAGGTTCTGCTCACGCTTCTGGGCGGTGACGATGATGTCGTCGATGGTCGTCGGGCCGTCCTGGCCCGCGCTCTGGGCCGACGCGGTCCCGGCGATGCCGAAGGCGCAGGCGCCCACGACAGCGGCCGAGACGGTGGTGCGAAGAAGGTTGGTAAGGCGCATGCAATGGCTCCCCGACATAGGCCCGACCCCGTGTTGTGACGGTGGTCGTGGCGTTTCCTGATCCCTTGGTCCGCGCCCTTATCGTGGAGCGCGAAACTCCAGCATCCGGGGTAACTCAGGCAGGACTCAGCGACAAGGAGCGCTGGTCGCCCAGATCGAATTTCGCCGGTGCGTGAAGGCTAACTGTGACGCAAAAGCGACAGAAAGCGATGACGTTACGTCAATATTCGCTCAACTAGTGTGAGTATCCGCGCCTGTTTCGGCCAATTTCTTGCGCCGCGAGGCTGCAATCCCAAGAACCACCGCTCCGGTGATCGCTGATAATATAGACCCGCCGAGCACCCCCAGCTTGACCTCAACCTGCTCCGGCGAGTCGATCGCGCCGGGGAAGGCCAGGATGCCGATGAACAGGCTCATGGTGAAACCGACGCCGCACAGCAGACTGACGCCGTAAAGCTCCAGCCAGGTCGCGCCGGTCGGACGCCGCCCAATACCGACGGCGGACGCCAGCACCGCGGCCCCGAAGACCCCGGCCTGCTTGCCGATGAACAGCCCCAGGGCGATCCCGAGCACCAGCGGAGCGAAGGCCTGCTCCAGCGACAGGCCGGCGAAGCTGACCCCCGCCTTGGCGAAGGCGAACAGCGGCAGGATCAGATAGGCCACATAGAAATGCAGGTCGTGCATGGCCTCCTGCAGCGGGCTCTGGCCGTCAGAGCGGCGATCCTTGACCGGCACGATGGCGGCGAAGGCCACGGCGGTCAGGGAGGTCGACAGGCCCGACTGCACGGTCAGGTACCAGATCAGGCCGAAGCCCAGCACCCAGAAGGGAGCCGGGATCTTCTTCCACTGCGCCACCACCGCCCCGACCAGAAGCAGCCCCGCGACCCACAGCAGGGGGCCGATCGCCACGCCCTTGGAGAACAGGATGGCGATCAGGGCGATGGCGCCCAGGTCGTCGGCGATGGCCAGGGTCAGCAGGAAGACCCGCAGGGAGGACGGCAGGTTGCGCGCCACCATGGCGAAGACGGCCAGGGCGAAGGCGATGTCGGTGGCCAGCGGAATGGGCCAGCCGCCATGCGGCCCGCCCAGCGTCGTCGAGAAGGCCAGATAGACCACGGCGGGGATGACCATGCCGCCCACCGCCGCCAGCACCGGCGTCGCCAGCTTGCGGGGATCGCTGAGCTCGCCGCGCAGGATCTCGTATTTGATCTCCAGCCCCACGACGAGGAAGAAGACCGCCATCAGGCCTTCCTTGATCCACTCCGAGATCGTCAGCTCCAGCATCACCGGCCCGAGCTGGACGACATGCTCGCTCTTCAGCCAGCTGAAGTAGTCGGCCGACCACGGCGAGTTGGCGACGATCAGGGCGGCGATGGCCGCAAGGCCCAGAACCGCGCCGGAGCCGGCCTCGGTCTTGAGGAATTCGAGGGTGAGTTTGCGCGCCATGGGGCCTCCGTTCGAACAAGGTCAGTGGCGCCAGGTTATCGACGGACGCCGGACCGGATTCGCAGGAGGCGCGCCGGCCTGACCCGGCGCCCCGGAGGGGGCGCGGGCCTGATCTCTGCGGCCACCATACGGCGACCGGCCGTCCGTTCAAGGCGAAGACGCACGGCCGGCGGTTGCTTCGCGGGCGCGCAGACCGCATCTGGCGCGGATGCCCGTCTCTCCCGATTACCGCCCCGAGCCCCGCTTCTTCGATCTGGGAGACGAATACGGCGACGCCGTGCGGGCGGCGGAGTTTCCAAAGACCCTGCTGCGCTTCCGCAACGACCGGGCGGCGGCGACCGTGGGGTTGGAGACGCTCACGGACGCGGAATGGATCGCCCACTTCGGCCGGTTCGAGCCCCTGCCCGGCCAGCCCCAACCGATCGCGATGCGCTATCACGGGCACCAGTTTCGCACTTACAACCCCGACCTCGGCGACGGGCGCGGGTTCCTGGCGGGACAGTTGAGGGAGACCTCACGCGCTCAAGCAGCCAGCGACAGCGCCCTCCCAGGTCGACTTCTCGACCTGGGAACAAAAGGCTCCGGCACGACGCCTTGGTCGCGGACGGCGGACGGGCGACTGACGCTGAAGGGCGGCGTGCGCGAGGTGCTGGCGGCCGAGATGCTGGAAGCCCAGGGCGTCCCGACCAGCCGGGCCTTCAGCCTGATCGAGACCGGCGAGGATCTTGAGCGCGGCGACGAACCCTCCCCCACCCGCTCGGCGGTGCTGGTGCGGCTGTCGCACAGTCACATCCGTTTCGGCACCTTCCAGCGCGCGGCCTATTTCGGGCGGCCCGACATGATCGAGGCCCTCGTCGAGCACGCCCGGTCGCTCTACCACCCGCACGTCGCGCGAGGCGATGTCCCGGGCTTCCTCGCCGCCGTGGTCGAGGCGTCGGCCCGGCTTACCGCGCGCTGGATCGCCGCCGGCTTCGTGCACGGGGTGCTGAACACCGACAATCTGAACGTCACGGGCGAGAGCTTCGACTACGGTCCCTGGCGCTTCCTGCCCTTCTACGAGCCCGGCTTCACCGCCGCCTATTTCGACCAGACCGGCCTCTACGCCTTCGCCCGCCAGCCCGAGGCGGTGTTCTGGGCCCTGACCCAGCTGGGCGGGGCGCTGAAGCTGGCGGCCGACGCCGAAGCCCTGACCGACGCCCTGAACGGGTTCGGCACGGCCTATATCCGCCACCTGCGCGCCGCCTTCCTGGAACGGCTGGGCGTGAAGAGCCTCGGCGAGGCGGCGGACCAGCGGCTGCTGGACTCCACCTTGGCCCTGCAGCGCGAGGGCGGCGAGGCGATCCGCTGGGAGCCCCTGTTCCACGACTGGTTCGGCGGCTTCGCCTCCTCGGCCCGGGCGCTGGCCGGTCCGCGGGCGGCCCTGTACCAGACCAAGGCCTTCGCCGACTTCCGCTTCGCACTGTTCGAGCATGAGCCGGACCGGCCCGAGCGGCTGGAGCATCCCGTCTTCGCGGCGGCGGAACCGGAGGAGATGCTGATCGACGAGGTCGAGGCCATCTGGGCCGCCATCGACGCCCACGACGACTGGTCGCCCCTGCACGACAAGCTGATCCGGATCGAGGCGACGCGGAGCGCCCGCGCCTGAACCTTACGAAAGTTTCATATCGTTTATCGACAATTTCCTTGATCGATAATCGATACGATCATATCGACTATCGACATGGCCGCCCGTCGCGGCGGGGAGGTAGTCAAATGAAGCTCATCGGTCGTCGCTCCGTCGCCAGCGCCCTGCGTTGGGTTCTGGGGTTCATGAACGTGTTCGTGACCTTCGCGGTCGTCTTCACGGCCCTGCTGCTGCTGGCCTCGCTGGTCATGCCGGACTTCGCCGCCGGCTTCACCGACGGCCTGGCGGATGAGGACCCCGGCATGGGGGTGCTCCTTCTCAACGAGCGCGCCACCTTCCTCGCCGCCTTCGTGGCCACGCTCAGCACCTGGTGGATTCTGAACCGCCTGCGCCGGATGTTCCTGGCGGTGAACCACGGCGACGCCTTCGAACGCGCCAATGTCGGGCGGCTGCAAGGAGTCGGCCTCGGCCTGATCGGGGTGCAGATCAGCGCCGCCATCCTCGCCTTCACGGTCCCCAAGGGGATTATCGCCGACCTCGACTATCAGCTCGATCTCGGCGCCTGGCTGGGCATCCTGATCGTCTTCATGCTCGCCGAGGTGTTCCGCCAGGGCGCCGCCATGCGCGACGACCAGCAGATGACGGTCTGAGGGAGAGACGCCGATGTCCATCGATGTCCAACTGGATCGCCTGCTGCTCGAGCGCCGCATGTCCCTGACCGAGCTCAGCGACCGGGTCGGGGTCACCCTGGCCAACCTGTCGATCCTGAAGACCGGCAAGGCCCGCGCCGTCCGCTTCAGCACCCTGGATGCCCTGTGCCGCGAACTGGACTGCCAGCCCGGCGAACTCCTGGCCCGCAGCGAAGGCCCGCAGCCGGCGGACGACGAAGAGGCCGCGGCCTGAGGCCGTTCCAGCAGGCTTTCGGAAAGCCCGCTTGTCATGATGTAAAAGACACTTGACTCCATGTTGGCGCGATGTAAAACACCCTTGTCACAACGACAGGGAGCCTTGACATGACCAACCCGCCGGCGCCGACCAAAGCGGCCTGGAGCCCTTCGCGGGGCGAGATCGCGATCTTCCTTCTGGCCATCGTCGTGATCGTTTCGGACATGCCCGAGCCCATCCCCTTCTGGCCGATGGCCTGGGGACAGGCGCCGTCCGTCGGCACCGTCCTGCTGATCACCGCGATCCTTCTCGCCCTGAGCCGGTTCGGTCGCGAGCAATGGGACAAGGCCCAGTGAGCGCGCCCCATCCGCTGAAGGCCCTGCGCCTCGAACAGAACCTGACGCAGGCCGAACTGGCCAACCGGTTGGACATCTCGCTCCGGACGCTTCGGGCCATGGAGAACGGCTTCTACGACCCCTCCGTCACCCTGGCCTTCAGGGCGGCGCGAGCGCTGAACCGGCCGGTCGAAGAACTCTTCCACCTCTGATCCCGGGCCCGATCCCTCGGAGCCCGCCCCCCTCTTTCACATCAAGGAACAAGACCATGGTCACCAGCATCATCCTGGGGCGCGCCGCCTCATGCCTGGAACATTTCGCCGCCGGCCTGTGCCTGACGGTCGTCGCCTCGGCCTTCCTCTACGCCGCCGACGCGCAGATCAGCGCCGCCGTCGACGCCTCGCCCGCCCCCGTCACGGCGGAGAACTGACATCGCTCATGTAAGGCTGCTGACAGCAACTGGCAGCAGGGTGGCGGTAGAGATGTCCTGGCCGGCGCGCCCCGCCGGCCCGTCCGCCCCGGAGCCCCGCCATGACCTGTCAGTACGATTCACCCCGGGACCGGCTTAACCGGGCGGAAAGGCCGGTCGCATTACACCGATTTATAAATACGGCCACGCTTTGGCCGCGGGGATTCCGCAGAAGGCGGTCACGGATGGTTACGCTATCGCTTCGCCCCCTTGCGGAATGGCTTCGCCGATCCGATCTCGCGACTGTTGCAAATAACAAGAGCGCCCGACGGGCGTCATCGACAATGACTTCTCAGACACTGAATCCCGCCCGCTCGCGGCTGAACGCGAGCTACCGCAACCTGACCCTGTGGACCTTGCAGGGCTGGGTCGCGATGTTCTTCATCGCCGCCGGCTACGCCAAGCTGAGCGAGCCGCTGGCCAACCTGACCGACCTCATGAAGTGGCCGGCCCTGGTGTCGGAGAACTTCACACGCGGCCTCGGCGTCGCCGAGATCGTGCTGGCCGTCCTGCTGCTGGCCCCGCTGGCGTCGTGGAAGCATGGCCGCCCGCTGCTGGTCGTCGCCGCCTCGGGCCTGCTGCTGCTGGAAACCGTCATGCTGGTCTTCCACGCGACCGGCCTGGACGTCGGCCCGGCGGTCAGCAACCTGATCCTGATCGCCATGACGGCGCCCGTGCTGTGGATGCGGGCCCGCGAGGTTCGCTAGGCTCTCAAGGCGACAGGCGGATAGGCACCAGGGCCGCGGCGGAGACGTCGCGGCCCTTCGCTTTGGCGGCCATGATCCGGCGCCTGCCGCCTCGGCCAAACCTTCCCTTTACGTGCACGTCAAGTTCGGTCTAGAACTTCGGACATGGCGACCGCCGACGACCACCGCACCTATTCGATCCGCCAGCTGTGCCGCGAGTTCAGCGCGACGGCGCGCGCCCTGCGGTTCTACGAGGACAAGGGCCTGCTCAATCCGGCCCGCAAGGGCCAGACGCGCGTCTACGACGCCCGCGACCGCGCCCGCCTGAAACTGATCCTGCGCGGCCGCCGCATCGGCTTCAGCCTGCAGGAGATCCAGTCGATGCTGGATCTGTACGACCGCAAGGATCACAACGCCCACCAGATGGCCGTGGCCCTGCGCCAGCACCGCGCCCAGATCGCCGCGCTGAAGCAGCAACTGGACGACATCGAGGGCGCCATCGAGACGGCCGAGCAAGCTTGCCAATGGATGGAGGAGAAGCTGGGCGAGTTCCGCCCCGACCTCCTGCCCGGCGCCGAGGAATACGCGACCCTGATGAAGGCTCGCCTGAACATCGACCACCACCACCAGCCCTTCAAAGCGAGAGCCTGACGCATGGCCTACAAAGCCCCCGTCCGTGACCTGACGTTCATCCTGAACGAGGTGCTGGAGATCGACCGCTACACCAACCAGCCCGGCTTCCAGGACGTCTCGTCAGAGCTGGCGCAGCAGATCCTCGAGGAGGCCGCGCGCTTCTCGGACGAGGTCATCGCCCCGATCAACAATCCGGGCGACAAGGAAGGCTGCCACTGGTCCGAAGGCGGCGTCGTCACCACGCCCAAGGGCTGGAAGGAAGCCTATCACCAGATGGTCGAGGCCGGCTGGCCCTCGCTGATGATGGATCCGGCCTACGGCGGCCAGGGCATGCCCTCGGTCATCGGCTCCGCCGTCGGCCAGTTCACCGCCGGCGCCTCGGCGGCCTTCTCGATGTACCCCGGCCTGACGGCCGGCGCCTGGGCGGGCATCCACGCCAACGCCTCGGAAGAGCTGAAGCAGAAATACCTGCCCAAGATGGCGACCGGCGAATGGACCGGCACCATGAACCTGACCGAGCCGCAGTGCGGCACCGACCTGGGCATGGTCCGCACCAAGGCCGTGCCGAACGGCGACGGCAGCTATTCGATCACCGGCCAGAAGATCTGGATCTCGGCGGGCGAGCACGACTTCGCCGACAACATCATCCACACCGTCCTGGCCCGCGTTGAAGGCGCGGTCCCGGGCATCAAGGGCCTGTCCCTGTTCCTGGTGCCCAAATTCCTCGTCAACGAGGACGGCTCGATCGGCGAGCGCAACACGCTGGAATGCGCCGGCCTCGAGCACAAGATGGGCATCCACGGCAACGCGACCGCGGTCATGCAGTACGACGGCGCCAAGGGCTGGCTGATCGGCGAGGAAGGCCGGGGCATGAACAACATGTTCGTGGTCATGAACGAGGCCCGCCTCGGCACCGGCCTGCAGGGCCTGGCCATCGGCACGGCCGCCTACCAGGCCGCCGTCGAGTTCGCCAAGGACCGCCTGCAGGGCCGTTCGCTGACCGGACCGAAGAACCCGGACGGCCCCGCTGACCCGATCATCGTCCACCCGGACGTGCGCCGCATGCTGCTGGAAGCCCGCGCCTTCGTCGAAGGCGGCCAGGCCTTCATCCTGTGGACCGCGCTGCAGTCGGATCTGGAGAAGTCGGAAGACGAGGCCGTCGCCACCAAGGCCAAGGACTACATGGGTCTGCTGACCCCGGTGCTGAAGGCCTATCTGACCGACAAGGGCTTCCACGCCGCCTCGCTGGCCATGCAGGTCCACGGCGGCTCGGGCTACACCGAACACTTCCCCGCCTCCCAGTATCTGCGCGATGCGCGGATCACCATGATCTACGAGGGCACCAACGGCATCCAGGCGCTGGACCTGGTCGGCCGCAAGCTGCCGTCGGCCGGCGGGCGCGCCATCATGAGCTGGTTCGGCGACATCGACGCCTTCGTGGCGGAGCACAACGACGCCGGCGAGACGGTGAAGCCCTTCATCGACGGCCTGGCCGACGCCAAGAAGAAGCTGCAGGACGGCACCATGTGGCTGATGCAGAACGGCATGGCCAACCCGGACAACGCCGGCGCCGGCTCGACCGACTATCTGAACATCTTCGGCATCACCGCCCTGGCCTATGTCTGGGCCCAGATGGCCATCGCCGCCCAGAAGCAGATCGACGCCGGTTCGTCCGACCCGTTCTACGCCGCCAAGCTGCAGACCGGCCGCTACTTCGTCGAGCGCATCCTGCCCGACGCCGCCGGGCACCTGGTCAAGATGAAGACCGGCGCCGACGTGCTGATGGCCATGCCGGCGGACTCGTTCTGACGGCGGATTTGACTGCCGTGACGTGAGCGCGGCAGCGACGGACTGACAACTCTCCCTCCCCTTCATGGGGAGGGTGGTCGGCGCGCCAGCGACGACCGGGTGGGGAGGGCTCGGCACGACCGCGCCCCACCTCGCCGAGCCGCCCCCACCCGGCCGCTGCGCGGCCACCCTCCCCATGAGGGGAGGGAGAACGTGAGTGATGCCCCCATGAACGTCCTCAACAGCCCCGACCCCGCCTTCATGCAGGAAGAGGAGATCACCCTCTTCTCCGACTCCGTCGGCAAATGGATCGACGAGCATGCGCCGCTGGAGAAGGTCCAGCAGTGGATCGCCGACTCCTCGGTGCCGCGGCAGCTGTGGAACGACGCCGGGGACGCAGGCCTGCTGGGCCTGTCGATGCCGGAAGAGGACGGCGGCTTCGGCGGCGACTACCGCCACGAAGTCGTGCTGATGCGCCAGCTGGGCTGGAAGGGCGCGGACCATTTCGGCATCTCGCTGCACAATGCGATCGTCATGCCCTACGTCTGGCACTACGGCACGGCCGAGCAGAAGGCGCGCTGGCTGCCCCGCCTGCAGACCGGCGAACTGGTCGGCGCCATCGCCATGACCGAGCCGGGCGCGGGCTCGGACCTGCAGGGCGTGAAGACCACGGCCATCAAGTCGGGCGACCACTACGTCCTGAACGGCTCCAAGACCTTCATCACCAACGGCCAGCTGGCCAACTTCATCATCGTCGTCGCCAAGACCGACCCGGCCGAAGGCGCCAAGGGCACCAGCCTGATCGTCGTCGAGACCGACGGCGCGGAAGGCTTCGAGCGCGGCCGGAACCTGCACAAGATCGGCATGGAGGCGAACGACACCTCCGAGCTGTTCTTCAACGACGTGAAGGTCCCCGCCGAGAACATCATCGGCGGAACCGAGGGCCAGGGCTTCATCCACCTGATGCAGCAGCTGCCGCAGGAACGGCTGAACATCGCCATCCAGGGCGTCGCCGCCGCCGAGCGCGGGCTCAAGGAGACGCTGGCCTACGTCAAGGAGCGCAAGGCCTTTGGCAAGCGCGTCATCGACTTCCAGAACACCCAGTTCAAACTGGCCGAGGTCAAGACAAAACTGACGGTCGCCAAGGTCTTCGTCGACCACTGCATGGGTCTGCACCTTGAGGGCAAACTGGACGCCGCCACCGCCTCGATGGCCAAATACTGGGTCACCGACATCCAGGGCGAGGTCATCGACGAGATGCTCCAGCTGCACGGCGGCTACGGCTACATGAACGAGTACCCGATCGCCCAGCTGTACAAGGACGCCCGCGTCCAGCGCATCTACGGCGGCACCAACGAGATCATGAAGCTGCTGATCGCGCGGACGCTGTAGCGCGACCCAGCTCACGACATGATAGCGTTCGCCACATGTGGAGCTTTCTGGCGGACCTGATCTTCGGGCCCCGTTCGTCGAGTGACGATGGGGACGATCATCCGAAGTGGGATGTCGTCTGGCGCAGAGATCGCACCGATGGCGTCGCCTGGGTCGAGATCGTCCGTCGCCCTGATGGCCTGTTCTATTTCGTCGAGTCCGTCCGCGAGTACGTGCGCGACCCCATTTTTGGAGACTATGAGTCCGAAGGTCCGCTCCAGACCTCGGGGCTCTATGCGTCCGCCGAAGATGCGGAGCGGGAAGCGTTCCTGGAGGTTTCCTGGCTGCGTCAGGTTCGGGATTGATCCACATTCAGCCGCCTGGTCGACGCGCGCGGAGGTTCCTATTATGGCATCGGTCCAATGACCGCCCATAGCGAACACGATCTCGGAGAGGCGCTGCGGGCGATCGAGTCGACCCTGTCCAAATGCGAAAAGGCGTTGGCCCGTCTCACGCCCGGCACGGCCCAGCACACCCTGCTCACGCGCAGGATCGCGGCCTTCACGATCGCCATCGAACTTCTCAGAGAGAAGCTGGGCGAATAACCTGCTGATCCACGGTTGCTTGCCCTCTCCCGGCGGCCGTCGGATATTCGGCCTGGGCGAGTTGCGAGGGGCCATGAAACGTCGTCACACGGCATGCGCGGCTCTCGTCGTCGGCCTGTTGCTGTCACAGGGCGCCGTCGCTGAGGACGCGCGGATCACGCCGAAGCTGTCCACGAACCTGCAGCGGACCTGCCAGGGCGAGGCGACCCGGCTCGTGCTGATGGACCAAGGCCAGGCCGTGGCCGACGCCCAGCCGACGATCGAGCGGCAAACGCGTCGCTTCCGGGCGTCACGCGCGCCGGACGGGTGGGCCTTCGAGCACTCGGTGATCACGCCATCCAACGAGTCGACGCTGCGCTTCGAAACGGCGCCCGATGGAGCCGTGACCACGGCGGACATGTCGGGACCGTCCGTGGACGCCCTGCCGAGAAACCAGATGTACGCCCTCGCGACCGCCACGGCCGAGGACGTTCCCGAGCGGCTGCTCCTCGGTCGGTCTTTCGCGGTCGGCGACAGCTACTATCCGGAGGACCTGCGGCGGAATCTTCTCACCCGGGCCGGCGCGGGCATGGGCCTGCCCTTCGCCGTGAACGGATCGGTCGACATGCGGTACGAGGGCCAGGTCGAATTCGAGGGCCGACGCGCCTGGCGGTTCGCAGGCCGCATCACGGCGAGCGGGTCCGGCGAGGTGTCAGGCGCCGCCATCGCGGTCGACCATGGGACCGAGGCTGTCATTCTGCATGACGCGGAGACGGGACTGGTCCTGAAGTACGACACCCGGGCCGACACCCACATCTCGCGCGATGGGCGGCCCTTCCGTCATTTTCAGAAGACCGACGCCTTCACCTGCGAGATCATTCCGCGGTGAGCCTGGTGTCGGGTATCAAGGCGCCATGACCCGCCTCCACATCCCCCAGCCCCTGTCCCCCGGGGCCGCGCTCGCGCCGACGCTCGACCAGTCGCGCTACCTCACCCAGGTGATGCGGCTGAAGGCCGGGGATGAGCTGCGGGTCTTCAACGGCCGGGACGGCGAGTGGCGCTGCACCATCGCCGAGGTGTTGAAGAAGGGCGCCGTGCTGCGCGCCGAGGAACGGGTGCGCGACCAGATCAATCCGCCCGACATCCACCTGCTGATCGCCACGGTGAAGAAGGCGGCGCTGGAGTTCGCGGTGGAGAAGGCGACCGAGCTGGGCGCCGCGCGGATCCGGCTGGTGACCACCGCCCGGACCCAGCCCCAGCACCTGCGCCTCGACCGGCTGGACGCCATCGCCGAGGAGAGCGCCGAACAGACCGGACGGCTGGACGTGCCGCTGGTGGACGAGCCGTCGAAACTGGATGCGATCCTGGACGGCTGGGACGTCTCCCGCCGGCTGATGTTCTGCGACGAGACCGGCGGGGAGCCGGCGATGAAGGCCCTGCAGGCCGCGGGCGGATCGTCCTGGGCCGTGCTGATCGGGCCGGAGGGCGGCTTCACGCCCGAGGAACGCGACCGGCTGCGGGCCCTGCCCTTCACCACCGCCGTCTCGCTGGGACCGCGCGTGCTGCGGGCCGACACCGCCGCGACCACCGCCCTGACCCTGTGGCAGGCGGCCCTCGGCGACTGGGACCGCTGATCCGACCGGAATTGACGTATCGGCGAGGCAGAATACGGCACGATGGAATCGCACTGTTCGCACTCTTCGCACCCGTTTTTTTCCGCCACGAGTCCGACGAAACCGCTGTCGGGACCGTTCCAATTCCGCCTGCCCCTTGAGCAAGCGCCGCTTCCCGCCCATCTAGCCGCGACACGAGGGGCTTGAGACATCCATGGCCGACACCGCGCCGCTTTCCCGCGAAGACCTGATCGGGGCCATGTCGAAGGGCGCCAAGCCTCGCGACCAGTGGCGCATCGGCGCCGAGCACGAGAAGTTCGGCTTCGACCGTTCGACCCTGCGCCGCCCGACCTATGAAGGCCCGAACGGCATTAAGGCGATGCTGGACGGCCTGACCCGCTTCGGCTGGGACAAGGTCTATGAAGGCGAGAATGTCATCGCCCTGGAGCGCAAGAACAGCGAGGGCATGACCGCCTCCATCAGCCTGGAGCCCGGCGGCCAGTTCGAACTCTCGGGCGCGCCCCTGAAGGACGTGCACGACATCTGCAACGAGACCGGCCAGCACCTGATGGAGGTCAAGCAGGTCGCCGACCAGCTGAACCTCGGCTTCCTCGGGACCGGCTTCGACCCGATGTGGACGCGCGCGGACGTGCCGATCATGCCCAAGGGCCGCTACGGCATCATGCGCGCCTACATGCCCAAGAAGGGGAACCTCGGCCTCGACATGATGCTGCGCACCTGCACCATCCAGTCGAACCTCGACTTCGAGAGCGAAGCCGACATGGTCGCCAAATTCCGCACCGCCCTGGCGCTGCAGCCGATCGCGACCGCCCTGTTTGCCAACTCTCCGTTCACGGAAGGCAAGCCCAACGGCTTCCTGACCGCCCGCGCCAACGTCTGGACCGACACCGATCCGGACCGCACCGGCATGCTCGACTTCGTCTTCCAGGACGGCTTCGGCTTCGAGCGCTACGCCGACTATGCGCTGGACGTGCCGATGTATTTCGCCAAGCGCAACGGCCAGTACATCGACCTGTCGGGCCGCTCGTTCCGCAAATTCATGGACGGCCGGCTGGACGACCTGCCGGGCGAGCTGGCCACGCTCAAGGACTGGAACGACCACCTGACGACGCTCTTCCCCGAGGTGCGGCTGAAGGCCTATCTCGAGATGCGCGGCGCCGACGGCGGGCCGTGGAGCCGCATCTGCGCCCTGCAGGCCCTGTGGGCCGGCGTGCTGTACGACGCCCCGTCGCTGGCCGCCGCCTGGGACCTGGTCAAGGACTGGGACATCGCCGACCACGAACGCCTGCGCCGTGACGTGACTCGGCTGGGGCTCAAGGCCGAGGTCGGCGGCCGCAACGTGCAGGCCGTCGCCAGGGACATGGTCGAGATCGCCCGTCAGGGCCTGAAGAACCGGGCCCGCTTCTCGGGCGGCATGGTCGATGAGCGCGGCTACCTGTCCGAGCTGGAAGACATCGCCGCCAGCGGCGTGACCCCCGCCGAACGGCTGCTGGACCTGTACAACGGCGAATGGCAGGGCGACCTGACCCGGCTGTACCGCGACTTCGCCTACTGATGCGCCCGCTCGGCATTGATCACGTGGTGATCCGCACCCGCGACCTGGAGGCGATGATCGCCTTCTATTGCGAGGTGATCGGCTGCACCGTCGAACGCCGCCGCGACGACATCGGCCTGATCCAGCTGCGGGCCGGCGACGCCCTCATCGATCTGGTCCCGGTCGCCGGCGTGCTGGGCGCCAAGGGCGGGGCGGCGCCGGGTCCGGAAGGCCGCAACATGGATCACCTGTGCCTGCGCATCGCCGACTTCCAGATCAAGGCCGTACGGGCCCATCTGAAGTCGCATGGGGTCAAGCTGGGCGACGAAGGCCTGCGGTACGGCTCCACCGGCGATGCGGTATCGATCTACATCAGCGACCCCGACGGCAACGACCTGGAACTGCGCGGCTGACGCCCCCGCCCGGCGTCCCGCGCATGGCGATTTGACGCGGACCAATGCAATCCGACCTTAACATCACGGCGTTAAGGTTGATGTCCCGGCTACCAGCGGACGCCCCATCGACGATGACCTGCCCTGCCCCCGCCAAAAGCTCCAACGACGACACGGCGCCCAGCGCCGGGGGGCAGGCGGAACTGGCCAACTTCTTCGACGTCTCCCTCGACCTGCTGGTCATCCGCGAGCTCGACGGGCGCCTGGTTCGGGTCAGCCCCTCCTGGCGGGCGGCCATGGGCTATGCGCCGGCGGAGCTGCAGGGGACCTATCTGCTGGACCTGGTCCACCCCGACGACCTGCCCGGAACCCGGGACAGCGCCCGCGAGGTCGAGAACCGGCGTCCCGGCGCCCCCGTGGTGGGTCACATCAACCGCTACCAGCACAAGGACGGCCACTACCGCACGCTGGAATGGCGCGCCCAGCGGTCCGGCGACCGCATCTACGGCGTGGCCCGCGACGTGACTGATCGGGTCGCGGCCGAGCAGGCCCTGCTGGACGCCAAGGTGGCGGCCGAGGCCGCGAACCGGGCCAAGTCCGACTTCCTGGCCAATATGAGCCATGAGATCCGCACGCCCCTGAACGGGGTCATCGGCATCGTCGACGCCCTGTCGCGCACCGCGCTGGACGCCGGCCAGACCGAGATGGTCGAGCTGATCCGCAGTTCGGGGGTGACGCTGGAGCGGCTGGTGTCCGACATCCTCGACGTCTCCAAGATCGAGGCGGGCCAGTTGGACCTGGAGTCGCGGCCCTTCGATCTGGACGAGGCCCTGGAGCCCATCGCGGTCATGCAGACCCGGGCCGAGGACAAGGGCCTGGCCTTCCACATCGAACGCGATCCCGAGGCGCGCGGGATGTTCCGCGGCGACAGCACCCGCATCCGCCAGATCCTCGGCAACCTGCTGTCCAACGCGGTCAAGTTCACCGCCGAGGGCGCGATCACCGTGCGCGTCCAGATGGCGGAGGGCCGGCTGGCGATCTCGGTGGAGGATACCGGCGTCGGCTTCGACGCTCACCACGCCTCGCACCTGTTCGAGCGCTTCAACCAGGCCGACAGCACCATCACGCGCCGCTTCGGCGGCACCGGCCTGGGCCTGTCCATCTGCCGCTCGCTGGTCGAGATGATGGACGGCGAGATCGAGGCCCGGTCCGCGCCCGGCGAGGGCAGCCGCTTCCGCTTCGCCCTGCCGCTGGAGCGGGAGCAGAGCCTCGACGACTATGACGCGCGCGACGCCCGCGGCGGAGGGGGCGCCCATCCGCTGACCGAGCGCGCCCTGCGGGTCCTGCTGGCGGAAGACCACCCGACGAACCAGCGCGTTGTCCAGCTGATCCTGGCCAGCCACGGGGCCGAGGTGGTCATCGCCGGGGACGGCGCCCAGGCCGTCGCGGCGTTCGAGGACGACGACTTCGACGTGGTCCTGATGGACATGCAGATGCCGGTGATGGACGGACTGACGGCGACCCGCGCCATCCGCGCGCTGGAGGCGGCCTCGCCCGGCCGGGGGCGCACCCCGATCGTGATGCTGAGCGCCAACGCCATGATCGAACACCGCCAGGACGCGATGGCCGCCGGCGCCGACAGCCATGTCGCCAAGCCGATCACCGCCGCCAGCCTGCTGGCCGGGATCGAGGCGGTGATCGATTGACGACCGGCGGCTTTCTTAAGCGGCCACGGCCGTGTTGCACTGGGCGATCTCGGCCTCGGTCAGGGCCAGGCCGCCGCGGCTGAAGCCGGAGACGGCGCCGGTGCGGGCCACGAACCGGCGGCACTCGCGCATCAGCGGCTGGGCCGCGCCGCCGCCCCGGCCGACGCAGGCGCCGTCCGGACCGCAGGCCCAGTTGCGGCCGTCGAGGTTCAGCCGGATCTCGCGCGGCTGGACCAGGGTGGCCGAAGCGCCGGTGGGAGCCGGCGCAGGTTGAACGGCCAGAAGGGCGGCCGTCATCAGGGACATGAGAAGCATGGCGCTTCCTCCTCGGAGGGGGTGGTCAGAACGACCGGGATCAGATAAAAGTGACCGGTCGTACACCTATAAGTGACCGATCGGTCACTTTGAGTCAACAGGATTTCCGCTGATGCCGCCCAAGGGCGAGTCCACCCATGCCCGGCTGATCGACGAGGCGATGGCCCAGGTCACCGTGCGTGGGCTGGCGGCGGTCAGCCTGGCCGACGTCGCCGGCGCGGCGGGGGTGTCCAAGAGCGCCGTGCTCAAGCATTTCCAGTCCAAGGAGGCGCTGCAGGCCGAGGTGGTCGACGCCATGATCGCCCGCTTCACCGCCGCCGTCTGGGCCCCGGCCGAGCCGCTGGCGCAGGGCCGTGAGCGGCTGGACCGCATCTTCCAGGGTGAACTGGACTGGATTGACGGCGAGGACCGGCCGGGCGGCTGCCCGCTGAAGGCGGCGGCCATCGAACTGGACGATCAGCCCGGCCCGCTGCGCGACACCCTGAAGGACAGCCAGATCCTGTGGGCGAAGACGCTGAAGCGCGAGTTCCGGACCTTGAAGCCCGACGCCGACAGCGTCGCGCTCGAGATCCTGGTGTTCCAGTTCAAGGGCATCGTGCTGGCCTACGGGCATTCGCGCCGCCTGCTGGACGACGATACGGCCCGTGCGCAGGCGACGGCGGCCTATCGGGCGCTTGTGGGATCGGCGGTCTGATCCTAGGTCCTTGGACGACAGGGAGAGGACACCATGACAGGCACCATTCGGGTCGGCATCGGCGGCTGGACCTTCGAGCCGTGGCGCGGCGTCTTCTATCCCGACAAACTCAGCCAGAAGAAGGAGCTTGAGTACGCCTCCAGCAAGCTGAGCTCGATCGAGATCAACGGCACCTACTACTCCGGCTTCAAGCCCGAGACCTGGATGAAGTGGCGCGACGAGACGCCGGACGACTTCGTCTTCGCGGTGAAGGCCAGCCGGTTCTGCACCAATCGCAAGGTGCTGTCGGAAGGCAATGAGAGCTTCGAGCGGTTCCTGGACCAGGGCCTGACCGCGCTGGGCGACAAGCTGGGGCCGATCAACTGGCAGTTCATGGCCACCAAGAAGTTCGACCCGGTCGACTTCGAGGGCTTCCTGAAGCTGCTGCCCAAGGAGAAGGACGGCATCCGGCTGCGTCACGCGCTGGAAGTCCGCAGCCCGACCTTCGACACCCAGCAGTTCTACGATCTGGCGGCCAAATACGGCGCGGCCATCGTCTACGCCGAGGACGACGAGGCGCCGGAATGGCCCAGGATCGACCTGCCGACCGCCGACTTCACCTATGCGCGCCTGATGTCGAGCAGGCCGGACGAGCCGACCGGCATGACCTGGGCCGAACTGGACGGGATCGCGGCCCGGGCGAAGGACTGGGCCAAGCGCGGCGACGTGTTCGCCTACTTCATCGCCGGGGCGAAAGTGCGCAATCCGGCGGCGGCGCAGGCCCTGATCGCCAAGCTCGGCTGACGCGCCGACGATAAAGCTGCGTAACGGCGTCTTTCCGCGCAACGGCGCGCGGGCTAAAGCGTATCCATACGGCAGGCGGTCCGCGTCAGAGACCGCCGCTCAAGGGAAAAGGAAGCGCATATGGCACGCGTCGCACTGGTCACGGGCGGAACCCGCGGTATCGGCAAAGCCATCGTGCAGCGGCTGAAGGAGGACGGCATGGCCGTCGCCGCCGGCTATTCGGGCAATACCGAAGCCGCCGAGGCCACGGCCCGCGAGCTGGGCGTGATGGTGGTGAAAGGCAATGTCGGCTCCTATGACGACTGCGCCCGCGCCGTCGCCGAGGTCGAGGCCGAGCTGGGGCCCGTCGACGTGCTGATCAACAACGCCGGCATCACCCGCGACGGCTTCTTCCACAAGATGAGCGCCGACCAGTGGTCGGACGTCATCCGCGTGAACATGGACAGCGTCTTCAACATGACGCGCCACGTGATCAACGGCATGCGCGACCGGGGCCACGGCCGAATCGTCAACATCTCCTCGATCAACGGCCAGAAAGGCCAGATCGGCCAAACCAACTATTCCGCCGCCAAGGCCGGGATGATCGGCTTCACCAAGGCGCTGGCGCTGGAGAACGCGCGCAAGGGCGTGACCGTGAACTGCATCGCCCCAGGCTACATCGACACAGAGATGGTGGGCGCGATGGACGAGAAGGTCCTGGCCGGAATCATCGCCCAGATCCCGGTCGGAAGGCTCGGAAAAGGCGAGGAAATCGCCGACATGGTGTCCTGGCTGGCCGGTGAACGTGCCGGATATGTCACAGGCTGCACCCTGTCGCTGAACGGCGGTCAGTATCTGGTCGGCTGATCCGATCCCTGCCCAAAATCCGCCGCGTGACGACTGCACCAAGTCAGCCATGGAGTTGACGGCAAGGGTCAGAATGGCGCGCGGGCCGCTTCCGACCGTGATGGCGCTTGCCATCGCGGCGGCGGCGTTGCTGTCCGCTGCATTCACCGCGCCCCAGGTCTTCGCCCAGGAACGCGGCAACGCCCAGGCCGAGCAGAGCCAGGCGCTGCGCAGCCGGGGCGGCGCCAATCACGCGCCACCGCCCGTCGGACGCTACATATCGGAATCGGGCGAGGCCTTCACCCTGGACCGGTCGGGGCAGCGCCCCCTGCTACGCTTCGATCGCCGCGACGAGACCTGGGTGCTGCGCCCCACCGCCGCGCCGCGCGGGGACGTCATCTACCGCAACGACGCCGGCCAGCAGATCCTGCGCTTGACGCCCGGCGGCGGCATGACGGTCTTCACCAGCCGCGCGCCGGGCGGGTCGCCCGTCTCGCTGACGGGACCGGGTGAAGCGCTGACCCAGCCGTCGCTGGGGCCGGCGCAGCTGTTCCAGCTGATGACGCGCCGCAGCGCCATGATGAGCCAGACCATGGGTCGGCTGATCGAGATCAATGTCGACACCGATGCGGACGCCGAAGGCCTGACCGTCGAAGCCCTGATCCTGTCGACCGACGCGGTGCTGCGCATCGCCCGCTCGCCGACGGGCCGGTCGTCGCTGAACCAGTTGCGCCGCATCGTCATCGTTCAGGGCGGCAGCACGGCGGTCACCTATGTGCGGGGCGAACTGCGCATCGTGGTCGCCCCGACGCAGGGCGTCGCGGGGCGTCCATCGTCCGCGCGGGTGATCCGCGCCTTCCTGCCGCAGGACCCGACGCCTAACCGGTAAAGCCGTCCTTGGCCGCGCGCCGAGCCGCGAAGTCCGCGGCGTCCGCCGCCCGCAGGAACGGATTGAAGGCCTTCTCCGAACCGATCGTCGTGGGCACGGTGGGCTGGCCCCGTTCGCGCATCGCCATGATCTCGGCGGCGCGCGCCCGCATCTCGGGCCGGTCGTCGAGGCTGAGGGCGAAGCGCGCGTTGGCGGCGGTGTACTCATGCGCGCACCAGACTGTCGTCTCGTCCGGCCAGGCGGCCAGCGTCCGCAGGCTGTCCCACATCTGGCCCGGCGTGCCCTCGAACAGGCGGCCGCAGCCGAGAGTGAACAGGACGTCGCCGACGAAGGCCTGACCGTCCGACGGCGCGCGATAGACGACGTGGCCGAGCGTGTGCCCCGGCGCGTCAGACACCTCCAGCACCGTCTCGCCCAGCATCACCGTATCGCCGCCGCGCACCACGCGGTCCAGCGGCGCGGCCTTGCGCACTTCCTCCGGGCCGACGATCTCGCAGCCGGTCTCGGCCTGCAGGGCGGCGTTGCCCTGGGTGTGGTCGGGGTGCCAGTGGGTGTTCAGGATCAGGTCCAGCCGCCCCCAACCCGACCGCTCCAGCTCCGCCAGTATGGCCGCCGCGTCGGGCGTATCGACCGTCGCGACGGTTCCGGTCGCCGTGTCGCGGACCAGGAAGCCGTAGTTGTCGTTCAGGCAGGGGAAGAGGCGGATTTCGAGGGTCATGACGGCATTCTGGCAGCCGCTCCCCGGCGGGTCTATGCTGGCCCCATGCGGCGCAGCATCGAGGACCTGAGGATTTTCTACGGCGAGCCCGCGGGCGCGCTGGCCCGCCGACTGCTGGCCCGCCGGCTCGAGGACGCCTGGGGCGAGGCCAGCAACTGCGACGTGCTGGGCCTCGGCTATGCGACACCGTGGCTGGAGGCCTTCATCGGCGCACGCCGGGTGGTCGCCGCCATGCCGGGCGGTCAGGGCGTCGAGCTGTGGCCGCAGGCGGGCAAGAACCGCACCGTGCTGGTCGAAGACCGCCGCCTGCCCTTCGCCGCCGGATCATTCGACCGCATCCTGATGGTCCATGCGCTGGAAGAGGCCGAGGACGCCCAGGCGCTCATGCTGGAGGCGGTGCGGGCGCTGGCGCCGGCGGGCCGGGTCATCCTGGTGGCGGCGGCGCGCGGCGGCCTCTGGGCGCGGTCCGAGAACACCCCCTTCGGCCACGGACGGCCCTTCACCCGTCGCCAGCTGGAACGGCTGGTGCGCGAGGCCGGGCTGGAGCCGACGGCCTGGTCCCAGACCCTGTATGTGCCGCCGTGGGGTCCGCTGCTGCCGCTGGCCGACGGGCTGGAACAGATCGGCAAGCATGTGCTGCCCGGAGCCGCCGGCGTCATCCTGCTGGAGGCCACCCGCCAGGCCTACGCCAGGGCCCGTCCCGGCGGGGCGGTGGCCACCGTCCCGGTGCGGAATTCCGCGCTGCAGCCGCAACCGGCCTCGCGCGCCCGGCGTGATCTGGCCGAATAGGCCGAACACCCGTAAAGGCGGCCCATGCAGCGACTGATCCTGATGCGCCACGCCGAGGCGGAACGGGCGAGCGGCTCCGGCCGTGACCGCGACCGCGACCTGTCGGCGCGTGGCCGAAGCGACGCCGCCCTGATGGGCCGCGCCCTGGCGGCCAGGGGCGTGCGCCCGGATCTGGCGCTGGTCTCCCCCGCCTCCCGCACCCGCCAGACCTGGGCCCTGGTCCACGACGCCATGGGCGATGTCGAGGTGCGCGACGACGAACCGCTCTACAACGGCTCGGCCGATACGCTGCGCCGTCATATCGAGGCGGTCGAGGACGAGGCCGGTTGCCTGCTGGTGGTGGCGCACAATCCGGGCGTTCACCTGCTGGCTGTCGAATATCTGATCGAGAGCGCCGCCTCGCCGTCCGTGCTGGACCGGATGAGCGGCGGCTTCCCGCCGGGGGCCGCGGCCCTGTTCACGGTGGATGTGGCCGGGCGCTGCACCTTCGAAGGCTTCCTGCAGCCGCGGGACATCGCCGAATGAGCGAGATCGCCTACAAGCTGGTCGACCACGCCGAGTGGGAGCTCGCCCGTCTGGACGGCGCCTATGCCGGGTCGGCGGTCGACCTGAAGGACGGCTACATCCACATGTCCAGCGCGGCCCAGCTGGCCGAGACGGCGCGCCGCCACTACGCCGGGCGTGGCGACCTGCTGTTGATCGAGGTGGACCTGGCGGTTCTGGGCGAGGCGCTGAAGTGGGAAGCCTCGCGCGGCGGCGATCTGTTTCCACACCTGTTCGCCCCGCTGCCCGTTTCCGCCGCCCGCGACGAGCGTGGCCTGTCGGTGGATGCGGACGGGATCATGCGATTCGAAGACGGAGCCGTCGGATGGCCCTGACCGACCTCGGCGCGGCCCTGTTGCGCCGCCTGGATCCCGAAATGGCCCACCAGCTGGCGATCAAGGCGCTGCAGGTCACGCCGCTGCCCGCGCCCGGCGCCGACGATCCCGTGCTGCACACCCGTCTGGCCGGGCTGGACCTGCCCAATCCGGTCGGGCTGGCCGCGGGTCTCGACAAGAACGGCGAGGCCCTGCACGGGCTGGCGCGCCTGGGCTTCGGCTTCGTGGAATGCGGCTCGGTCACCCCGCTGGCCCAGCCCGGCAATCCGAAGCCGCGCCTGTTCCGGCTCAGCGAAGACCGGGCGATCATCAACCGGATGGGCTTCAACAACGCCGGGCTGGAGGCCTTCGCGGACCGACTGGCGCACCGCCCGAAGACGGCGGTGATCGGGGCCAACCTCGGCGCCAACAAGGATACCGAGGACAAGGCGGCCGACTATGTCGCCGGTCTGGTCCGGCTGAAGGGTCTGGCCGACTACGTCACCGTCAACGTCTCCTCGCCCAATACGCCGGGCCTGCGCGCCCTGCAGGGCCGAGCAGCGCTGGACGACCTGCTGGGGCGGCTGGCGGCGGCCCGCGGCGAGGACCCGACCCCCGTCTTCCTGAAGATCGCGCCCGACCTGACCGCCGACGAGATCGGCATGATCGTCGAGGCCAGCCTGGACCACGGCCTGGACGCCCTGATCGTCTCCAACACCACGCTGGACCGCCCCGACAGCCTGCGCTCGCCCGACAAGGGCGAGGCCGGCGGCCTGTCGGGCGCCCCGCTGCGGGCGCGGGCGCTGGACGCGCTTCGCGCCGCCGCCGACGCCTCGGCGGGTAAGCTGCCCCTGATCGCGGTCGGCGGCATCGATTCCGGGGCCGAGGCCTGGGCCCGGATCCGCGCCGGCGCCTCGGCGATCCAGGTCTATTCCGCCCTGATCTACGAAGGGCCCGGCCTGGTGTCGGGGATCAAGCGCGACCTCGCCGCCCGCCTGCGCGCGGACGGCTTCTCCACCGTCTCGGAGGCCGTCGGAACGGGCCGTTGACGGACCGTTAGGGCAGACGCGTCATGGTGGAAGGAAGGGCGAGTACGCCCATCCTCGGGGAGACGCATGGCGAACACCGGCGCCAGCAACACGACGCCGATGACCGATCCATGGGTCATCGCCATCCGCCAGCGTCGCAAGGCGCTGTTGCAGCGTCTCGGCATGGCCGCCGCCAGCGCCCTGGTCTTCAGTCCCCTGATCGGCTGGAACATCAGCGTCGGATGGGTGCTGGGCTACTTCCTGGTTCAGGGCCTGGACCTGTGGGCCTTCGCCCCGATCATCGGCGGCCGCGCCCAGAAGCTGACCGGCTTCCGCGCCTTGGCCGGCGATCTTCTGCTGTTCGTCAACGCGGGCTATTTCGGCAGCCTGTCCGTCCCGCTGTGGCTGATCGGCGGTCCGATGGGCGGGGTCTGCGCGGCCATGCTGCTGTCGGCGGGCGCCATCTATTCGATGATCAATGCGCCGCGTTCCATGCGCGTGCTGATCCTGACGGTCACGCCGCAGTTCCTGTACCTGACCTCCATCCCCGTGTTCATGGCCCTGTTCGGCGGCTCGACCGGCTTCGTGACCGCCGCGGCCATCGCCGTGGGCGTCTTCATCACCTACTGCCTGTCGACCTGGCAGCGGATGAACGAGGCGCGCACCGCCGAGAGCGCCGCCCGGATCGAGGCCGAGCAGAAGCGTATCGACGCCGAGCGCATCATGGACGGCCGCAGCGCCTTCCTGGCGACGGTCGGCCACGACCTGCGCACCCCCATCAGCGCCATCCTGACCGGCGCGGCAGAGCTGGAACGGGGGGCCAACGACGGCTCCGCGCGCGCTCAGGCCCGCCTGATCAGCGACGCCGGTTTCATGATGAAGGCCTTGCTGGACGATCTGCTGGATCACGCCAAGCTCGAGGCCGGCCATATGACCGTGGACGCGGTCGATTTCGACCTGCGCGAACTGCTCAACCAGACCGTCCGCCTGTGGCGCGGACCGATGCGGGCCAAGGGCCTGAAGTTCCGCGTCGAGGGCGCGGCCACCATGCCCGCCTCGGTGCGCGGCGACCCGATGCGCCTGCGGCAGGTGCTGAACAACCTGATCTCCAACGCCATCAAGTTCACCGACAAGGGCGCGATCACTCTGCGCCTGAACGGCTGGACCGAGGAGCCCGGCGGCTATGCCGTCCTGATCGAGGTGGTCGACACCGGCCCGGGCATGACCGCCGCGCAGGTGGCCCGCCTGTTCACCCCCTTCGACCAGACCATGGACGGGGTCAGCGCGCGTCACGGCGGCACCGGCCTGGGCCTGTCGATCAGCCGGCAGCTGGCGGACCTGATGGACGGCCGTCTGACCGCCCGCAGCCGCCCTGGCGAGGGCGCCCGCTTCACTCTGGCCCTGCGCCTGGCGCCGGGAGAGATGACCGAGGCGGTCACGCCCGGCCTGGATCAGGAAAGCCGCGACGCCGTCGCCCGCGTCCTGTCGAACCGGCAGGGCCCTGCCGCCCCCGCCCTCGCGCCCCGCCCCCTGGAGACGGCTCGCCCCGCTCCGGCTCCCGTCGCCGCCGAGCCCGCGCCCGAACCGATCGCGGACGAGGCCTATGACGACGAGGACGAAGGCCGTCCGATGCGGGTGCTGGTGGTCGACGACCACGACATCAACCGCCGCGCCATCCAGCTGATCCTGCAGCCGCTGGGCTGCGACATCGCCACCGCCGCCGACGGCATGGCGGCGCTGAAGATCTGCGAACAGACCGCCTTCGACCTGATCTTCATGGACGTGCGGATGCCGGAGCTGGACGGGCGCGAGACGACGAAGCGCATCCGCGCCGGAAACGGCCCGAATGCGGGCGTGCCGATCATCGCGGTGACCGCCGATACCTCGCCCGAGGACATCGCCGCCTGTACCGCCGCCGGCATGACCTATTTCGTGCCCAAGCCGATCACGCCGCCGATGCTGCTGGGCGCCATCACTCATGTAATGACGGATCAGGGCGAAGCGGACGATATCGAGACGGCCGCCGCCTGATCGCGCACGGCCGCCAGCAGGCGGTCGGGACAGTCCGGCGCCTTCATCGCGCACTCCCAGACGGTGATCACCCGCCAGCCCAGCGCCAGCAGCGCCTCCGCGTTGGCGGCGTCGCGGGCGCGGTTGCGGTCGATCTTGGCGATCCAGTAGGCGGCGTTGGCCTTGGGCTTTCTGGACCCGCGCGGGCAGTCATGGCCGTGCCAGAAACAGCCGTGGACGAAGACGACGGTCCGCCGCCCCTTCATGACCACGTCCGGCCGCCCCGGCAGGCCGGCTCCGCCCAGCCGATAGCCGATCCCGGCCGTGCGCAGGATGCGGCGCACGGCCAGTTCGGGCGTGGTGTCCTTGCCCTTCACACGGCGCATCACGGCGCTGCGCTTTTCCGGGGTGAAGACGTCGGTTGAACCCATCGGTCGAGAGGCCCTCAAGTAGCCGAGGGGCGGTAGGGCCTCGCGACCAACGCTTTAAAGCTGCGCCAGCAGGTGCTCGGCCGAGGACACCTTGAACTCGCCGCCCTGCTCGATGTTCAGCTGTTCGACGACGCCGTCCTTGACCAGCATCGAGTAGCGTTGCGAACGCTCGCCCATGCCGAAGCCCTTGGCGTCCAGCGCCAGGCCGAGCTGGCGGGTGAAGTCGCCGTTGCCGTCGGCCAGCATCAGGATGTCTTCCTTGCCGATGCCCTGGCTGTCGGCCCAGGCGCCCATGACGAAGGCGTCGTTGACCGACACGCAGGCGACGGTGTCGACGCCCTTGGCGGCCAGGTCTTCACGGTGATCCTTGAAGCCGGGCAGGTGGCGGGCCGAACAGGTCGGGGTGAAGGCGCCCGGAACAGCGAATAGGGCCACGGTCTTGCCCGCGAAGATGTCGTCGGTGCTGACCGGCTTGGGGCCGTCGTCGGTGGCCCGGGTCAGGTTGGCCGAGGGAATACGGTCGCCGATCTGGACGGTCATGGCAGGCTCCTGGAAGGAAGATGAGGATCAAACTCCCGGACCAGATAGGCGTTGCCGAGGGCCGCGCCAACCGCCTGCGTCCACGCCGCGCTTGCGCCGCCGCCCTCGCGTGCCGATCATAAGGGCATGGACGACTTCCAATCCCTCGTCGGACGCCTGCTGGTGGCCATGCCGGGCATCAGCGACCCCCGCTTCGAGCATGCGGTGATCCTGGTCTGCGCGCACGGCCCGGACCACGCCATGGGCCTGAGACTGGACCGCCCCGCGCCGGGCGTGGACCTGAAGGCCGTCCTGTCCAAGCTGGACACCCCCGCCCCTGACGGCGCCGCCGCGCGCAAGGTGCTGGTGGGCGGTCCGGTGGAGCGGGAACGCGGCTTCGTCCTGCACACCGACGACTGGATGATGGAGGACGCCTCGATGCCCTTCGGCGAGGGTCTGGCCATGACCGGCACGCGCGAGGCGCTGGCGGCCATGGTCGATCCGCTCAAGGGGCCGCGTCAGTCGATCCTGCTGCTCGGCTATGCGGGCTGGGGCGACGGGCAGCTGGAGGATGAGCTGGTCGAGAATGTCTGGCTGACCGCCGACGCCGATCCGGGCCTGATCTTCGACACCGATTACGACGCCAAATGGGCGCGGGCCGTGGCGACGCTTGGCGTCGATCCGGCGCAACTGTCAGGGCAGGCCGGGCGGGCCTAGGGCCTCACGCCCTCGCATTTCGACAGCAGCCAGCGCGCGCGATCCGTCAGCGCGGTCTCGCCGGACGCGACCTCTTCGACGCTGACGTCTGTCCATTTTCGCGAGTGGCGCATGAGGACTGCGACCCTTCCATCGACCCGGCCGTCGACCCGACCGCACCACAACCTGGTCCGGCGCCGCTGAGATCCATCGGAATCGATCAAGTTCGGCCCTTCGGCGAGGTGGATCACAGCCTCGCCGAAGGAAGGGTCATTTTGCCGAAGCGCGCGCTCGACAGGCCCCGCGCCCGAGTTGGTCCACTTTTCCCAAGCGCCCCACCCGACAAGGCCGAGAGCCGCGACAATACCCAGGATGCGCAGCCATCCCGGGGTCTTGTCTCCGATCATCAAGCCGACCGAGCCTTGATCGGCGCCGTCCCATCAGCGAGGGACTCGTTCAGATAGACCTCGGCCTCCTGCGCGGGCAGGGCCTGGGCGTAGCCGAAGCCTTGCCCGTAGTGACACTGGGCCTCAAGCAGCAGCTTGGCGAGGCCGGCGTTCTCGACGCCCTCGGCGACGACTTCCAGCGACAGGTCGCGGCCCAGGTTGACGACCGATTTTACGATCTTGGCCGAGCCCTCGTCCTTGTCCATGGTCAGAACGAAGTAGCGGTCGATCTTCAGCGTGTCGAACGGCAGCTTGGCCAGATAGCTGAGCGACGAGAAACCGGTGCCGAAGTCGTCCAGCGCCAACGAGGCCCCGGCGTTGCGCAGCTTCGTCAGCGTCTCGGCGGCGCGGGTGGTGTCGCGCATGATGTCGCCTTCGGTGACCTCCAGCTTCAGCGCGCCCTTGGGCAGGCCCGCCTCGCTGATGATCCGCGAGACGTCTTCGACAAGATTGGCCCGCTCGATCTCGCCGACCGACAGGTTGACGCTGCAGAACAGCTTGCCCGCCGACGGGTGTCGGGCCAGCCATTCGGCCAGCTGCCGCGCCGAGGCGGTCATCATCAGCAGGCCCAGGTCGTTCATCAGGCCCATCTCGTCGGCCAGGCCCAGGAATTCATCCGGCGGGACCATGCCGCGCTTGGGGTGACGCCAGCGGGCCAGAGCCTCGAAGCCCGCGACCGCGCCGGTGTTGAGGTTCACGATCGGCTGGTAGAAGGGCTCGATCTCGCCGCGCACGAAGGCGTTGCGCAGGTCCGCCTCCAGCGCGAGCCGGGACAGGCTGTCGCTCTCCAGCGCGCGGCCATAGGCGGCGATGCCGCCGCGCCCGGCGGTCTTGGCCTGTTCCACCGCCAGTTCGACCCGGCGCAGCAGTTCGGCGGGATCGGCGGCGTCGGGGCCGCCCTCGACGGTCACGCCGCCGATGGAGACCGTCGGATAGATGTCGAAACCGGCGACGCGCAGCGGCTGTTCCAGCGCCTCGCGCAGGCGTTCGGTCGCCGCGCCAGCGCCGCGCGGGACCAGGATGGCGAACTCGTCCTCCCCGATGCGGGCGGCGTTGGAATCGTGCGGGAAGGCGGCGTTCAGGCGCGAGCCCAGCGCGGCCAGCACCAGATCCGCGCGTTCATGGCCCAGGGCCTCGTTGAGACGGCGCAGGCGGTCGACGTCGGCCACCACCAGCTCGAACTCGCCCATCTGGGTCAGGGTCTCGCCGGCGCGCGACAGGAAGGTGCGGCGGTCCAGAAGGCCGGTCAGGTGATCGCGGTGCGAGGCGGCGAACTTGGTTTCCAGCGCCACGACGCCGGCGGCGCGCAGGCCGTCTTCAAGCCAGACCCCGCGCCAGATGCAGGTCTCGGAATCGCGCATGCGCAGGCGAACGGCGACCTCGGTCCCCTCCTCCTGCGGCTTGAGAATCTTTTCAGCCAGCGCCCGGTCCTGCGGAATGGCCACGGCGGTGAAGGCGGCGCCCGAGCATTCGGGGGCCAGCGGACCCAGCCCGAGGGCCCGCGTCGCGCCCGTGAACCGCATCTGATCCTCGGCGGGCGTCCAGATCCACAGCGCGGCATCGGCGGCGGCCAACGCCTCAATGGCGGTCGTCGCGTCCCAGGCCAGACTTCTGGAGCGAGTGTTCACGCGCCGCGGTTCTCCGGTGCACGGCGTCAGCCGGCGCGCCCGGCCCCATCATTCACGCGGCCGAACAGGAGATGATCTGCCCAACCGCCGTTAATTTTGAGATAAGCCCGCGCCCGGCCCTCATGCTCGAAGCCCGACTTCTCCAGCACCCGGCGCGAGGCCATGTTGTGCGGCACGCACGCCGCCTCGACCCGATGCAGGTTCAACTCGGTGAAGGCGAAGCCGACGAGGGCGCGCACCGCCGCCGTGGCGTGGCCCTGCCCGGCGAACGGGCGGCCGATCCAATAGCCGATGGTGCCGGTCTCGGCGACGCCCCGCCGGACGTTCGACAGGGTGACGGCGCCCACCAGCGTTCGCCCGTGATCGGTGAAGATGAAGAAGGGCCAGGCGTTCCCGGCTTCCAGTTCGCGCTGATAGATCGCCAGCCGCCGCTTGAAGGCCGCGCGGGTCAGGTCGTCCTCCGGCCAGGTCGGCTCCCACGGCTGGAGATAGGGATAGGACTCCTGCCGCAGCATGGCCCAGGCCTCATGGTCGGCCGAGCGCGGCGAGCGCAGGATGACCCCCTCGCCCTCCACCACGGGTCCGCCCGCATCGCTGATCCAGTCCAGAAGCGCCATGGGGTCAGAATAACCGGGTCCCGATCAGCCGAACAGGGCATCCCTGAAGGCCGCGCCCGCCGGGGCGGCGGCCTTGGGACCCAGCACCGCCGTGGCGGCCAGGCCGGGCGCCAGGCACCCGGCGGCGGCGGCGCGGACGTCCTCGGCGGTCTGGGCCAGGGTGCGGTCGGCCATGGTCTGGGACGCGATGGGCGCGCCGAAGAGCAGCACCTGAGCCGCGGCCCGGCCCGCACGAGCCGCCGGGCTCTCGTCCGACATCCACAGGCCGGCGTTCAGCACCGCCTTGGCGCGCGACAGCTCGGCGGCCGTGGGACCGGTCTCGGCCAGCGCCTTCAGCTCGGCGGCGCAGACCTGGGCCAGTTCGACGGCCCGGTCGGCCGAGGCTCCGGAGTAGATGCCCAGGACGCCCGCGTTCTCATAAGGCTCATGATAGGCGTCGATGGCGTAGGCCAGTCCCCGCTCCTCGCGGGCGCTCTGGAACAGGCGCGAGGCCATGCCGCCGCCCAGGATCTCGCTCATCAGCCGCGTGGCCGCATAGGCGGGGTCCAAGGCCGACGGCGCCGGCAGCTGGAAGACGATATTGGCCTGTTCGATGCGCCGGGTCAGGGCTGCGTCGCCGCCGGTGAAGCGGGGCGTATCCGGCTCTTCCGCCGGGGCCGCCGCCTGATCGCCGAACCAGCGCTCGGCCAGGGCCAGCAGCTCGGCCTCATCTACCGCGCCGGACGCCGCCACCACCATGCGGTCGGGGGAATACAGGCGGGCGCGCCAGACGCCGATGGAAGCGCGGTCGATCGGCTTCAGACTGGCCACGGAGCCCAGGATCGGACGTCCCAGCGGCTGGCCGGCGAAGGCGCGCGTCTGGGCCATTTCGAAGACGTGGTCGTCGGGCGTGTCGAAGGCTTCGGCGATCTCCTGCGCCACCACGTCCTTTTCGCGCACGATCTCGGCGGGATCGAGCATGGGGCGGAAGACGAGGTCGGAGAGAACCTGCATGGCCAGCGGCAGGCCGCCCTCCAGCGCCCGCACCTCGAAGCTGGTGCGCTCATAGCCCGTGGCGGCGTTGATCGAGCCGCCTTCGGCCTCGATCCGCTCGACGATCTCCCGCGCGCCCATGTCGCCCGCGCCCTTGAACACCAGATGTTCGAGGCAGTGGGACCAGCCTGAGGTGGCCTCGCTTTCCCACTTGGCCCCGCCGCGCACGGCGACGGTCAGGGCGAGGGTGCGCAGACCCGGCATGGGATCGCAGACGACGCGGACGCCGTTGGACAGAGTGTGGAGGGTGGCGGTCAGGAAGAGCTCTTTTCAGTGTCGCTGGACGGCGTCGAGGGGCGCAGCTTGCGCCGAAGCAGGGCCACGTAGGTTCCCGCGAGCGCCAGCGCCAGTCCGAACCATGTCAGGGCGTAGCCGAGGTGGTTGTTGGAGAAGGCCGCCGGCGGGGCTGAGGGCTGCAGCGCCTGCCATTCCGGATTGGTCGAGGACAGGGCGTAGAGGGTGCGCGGATCGACGGCCTCCATCACGCCCAGCGCCCGGGCCATGGCGACGGTGTCCCGGGCGTAGAAATGCGTCCCGCTGACGGCTGGGGCCATGGGGCCTGGCGGCGGCGTATGGCGCACCTCGACCGTGACCTCCAGCGGCGCCCCCGAGGCGGCGACCGGCGGGCGGGCGGAGATGGTGTCGGCGATGAAGCCCCGATCGACCAGGAAGGTCGAACCGGCGCCCTCGGGACGGCAGGCCGAAACCAGCCGCACGCCGACCTGTCCCTCCTGAATGGTCTGGAGTTCGACGAACGGGGCCGTGGCCAGCCCGCCACAGACGATGATCGCCTTGCGGAATTCCGGATCGGCGGCGGCCAGGACGGCGGACAGGGGCTGCGGCGGGGCCGTCGCGGCGGCCTCGGCCTCCGCGATCAGGGCTTCTTTCCACTGCAGGCGCTGCACCTGCCATGTCCCCAGCGCGCACAGCAGGACCAGCGACAGTCCGGAGGCGATGGTCAGCCCCCAGGGGAAGCGAACGCGGGCCTCAGCCATGGTTCGCCTGCCCGGCCTTGTTGCGCATCTGGAGGGCGATCATCACGCCCTTGCCCGGGCGCATCAGCCCGATCGACAGCCCGGCCACCAGCGGCAGGGCGATCAGCAGCAGGAGCCAGATCGGCGGGTTCCAGGCGATCATGGCGAACAGGGCGCCGAAGACCACGATGCCGCCCGCGATCTGCATGATGAAGATGGCCGCGCCGTCGCCGGTGTTCAGGCGGCTGTAGTCGAAGCCGCAGGCCTCGCACCGGTCCACCATCTTGAGAAAGCCCGCATACAGCGGCGCCTGATCGCAGTTGGGGCAGCGGCAAAGCAGACCGGCGCGGATCGGGTCGATCCGCGCCGGTTGATTGTTCAGACCTGAGGGCCCGTCGATCACCCGAAGGTGACGTAGACGAAGGCGAACAGGAACAGCCAGACCACGTCCACGAAGTGCCAGTACCAGGCGGCCGCCTCGAAGCCGAAATGCTTCTCGGGGGTGAACTGGCCGGCCAGCAGGCGCAGCAGGCACACGATCAGGAAGATGGTCCCGATCAGGACGTGGAAGCCATGGAAGCCCGTCGCCATGAAGAAGATCGAACCATACAGGCCCGAGTTGATGGCTTCTTCGTTGAAGAACAGGTTCTCGTGGATGATGTGGCTGTACTCGTAGACCTGGACGGCGGTGAACAGCACGCCGAGCGCGATCGTGATGATCAGGCCGATCTTGGTGGCCTTGCGATCACCCTGCGCGATGGCGTGGTGAGCCCAGGTCACGGTCGTGCCGGACAGCAGCAGGATGACGGTGTTCAGCAGCGGCAGCTGCCAGGCGTCCAGGGTCTCGATGCCCTTCGGCGGCCAGGTCGACCAGGCCTTGGCGGTGTCTGCCCAGGCGCCGACTTCCGGAATGTGGGCGCGAGCCTCGTTGAAGATGCTCATTTCGAAGAACATCCAGAAGAAGGCGGCGAAGAACATCACTTCCGAAGCGATGAACAGCAGCATGCCATAGCGCAGGCCGATCGAGACGACCGGGGTATGATCGCCCTGGCGGCTTTCCTTGATCACGTCGGCCCACCAGCCGAACATCGACACCAGCACGCCGGCCAGACCGGCGACGAACAGGACCTTGTCGCCCTTGGCCAGCAGGGCCCCGGCGACCGGACCGGCGTCAGCCGACGCCAGCCCCTTCATCCAGACGACCGCGCCGATCATCATGATCGTGACGGCGATCGAGGACACCAGCGGCCAGGGGCTGGGGTTCACCAGGTGATAGTCGTGATGCGGAGTCGCGTGGGCGTCGGCCATCTGTATCTCTTGAACGGTCGAGAGTCGTATTGGGGGCAGGCTATAGCGCCCGCTATCCGGCCGCGCCAGAGGGCGAGACGCCGTTTACGGCCTGCTGGAACCGCTCGGTCGGATAGAAGGTGTAGCTGAGGGTGATTTCGGTCACGCCGCGGCTCTCGCGGTCGGTCGCCATTTCGGGCGCCACGAAATACTGGACCGGGAATTTCATGGTCGCGCCGGGCTGGATGATCTGCTCGTCGAAGCAGAAGCACTGCAGCTTCTGGAAATAGGGTCCGGCGCGCTCCGGCACGACGTTGTAGGCCGCCTTGGCGCTGATCGGCTTGTCCGAGGTGTTGGTCACGTCGAAGAAGGCCATGCCCGTTTCACCGATGCGGACGCGCTGGGTCACCTGCTCGGCCCGGAAGGTCATGGGCAGGTCGCGGACGTTGGTGTCGAAGCGGACCAGCACCGTCTGGTCCAGCTGGACATCAGGAGCCCTCTCGGCCTTCTTGACGGTGCCGTCGAAGCCGGTGACCTGGCAGAACATGCGGTACAGCGGCACGGCGGCGAACGACGCGCCCGTCATCCCCATCACGCCCAGCACGCAGACGATGGCGACGGCGTTTCGCGACAGCTTCATTGGGCGTAGCCCACCGGCTGGCCGGCGGCGACGGCCGCCTCGCGGGCGTCCAGGTTGCGCTTGAGGTTCAGCACCGTAACGCCGAACACCAGGATCATGAAGCCCACCAGCACCCCGGCGATGGCCAGGTTGCGCTTCTTGCGGGCGGCGAGTTCTTCAGGGGTCAGGCGGCGCATGGGCTTACAGTCCCGGGGTAAGGCTCTCGACCAGCAAGGCGGCGAACAGGGCCATCAGGTACAGGATCGAGAAGGCGAACAGGTTGCGCGCCGGTTTGGCCTCGGCGCGGACGTCATACAATGCGGCCTCTCGCCCCACGGCCTCGGCCTTGTCGGGCTGATCGCCGGCGCGCGAGCGCCACAGGCGGACGGCCAGCAGCAGGAAGCCGAGCCCGCCGGCCAGCGAGACCACCAGATAGATCACTCCGCCCAGCCCCGTCAGGCCCGGCGCGATCGCCGCAGGCAGGAACAGCAGGGTGTAGATCAGGATCTGCAGCCGGGTGCTCTTGGCGCCCCGCGCCACCGGCATCATCGGAATGCCGGCCTTGGCGTAGTCGCCGGCCGAATACAGGGCCAGGGCCCAGCTGTGCGGCGGGGTCCACAGGAAGATGATCAGGAACAGCAGCCAAGCCTGCCACGGGGCCTGGCCGGTGGCCGCCGCCCAGCCGATCACCGGCGGCAGCGCGCCCGCGGCCCCGCCGATGACGATGTTCTGGGGCGTCCGGCGCTTCAGCAGCAAAGTGTAGAAGACGGCGTAGTAGAGGATGGTCAGCAGCAGCAGGCCGCCCGCCAGCCAGTTGGTCGTCATGCCCAGCAGCATCACCGAGAAGACCGACAGGACGACCCCGAAGGCCATCGCATCGTTCTTCCGGACGCGGCCCGCCGCGACCGGCCGGCCGCGCGTGCGCCGCATCAGGGCGTCGGTTTCGCCCTCCAGCGCCATGTTCAGGGCGCCGGCCGCCCCCGCGCCGACGGCGATGCACAGCACGGCGATGGCGGCCGAAATCCAGTCGATGGCGCCGTGGGCCACGACCAGGCCGGTCACGGCGGTGAAGATCACCAGCGACATGACGCGCGGCTTCAGCAGCTGGAAGAAGTCTTCCGGCTGGGCCGTGGAGATCGTGGACGGGGCGGTGTCGGTCATTGCGCTTCTAACGGTTGAGGGCCGCCCCTTATGAAGGAGCGGCCCCCGATTGTCGTTCCGGCCGGGGCCGGTCGTTCTAGTGCTCGTCGCTCTTGACCACCGGCAGTTCGTTGAACTGGTGGTGCGGAGGCGGCGAGGACAGGGTCCACTCCAGCGTCGTGGCGCCTTCGCCCCACGGGTTGGCTTCACCCTTGCGGCGACGGATGGCGGCTTCGGCCAGCATGACCAGGAAGACGACGACGCCGACGACGGTGATCGCGTAACCGATCGACGAGACGTGGTTCCACAGGGTGAACGCGTCCGGATAGTCGATGTAGCGGCGCGGCATGCCCTGCAGGCCCAGGAAGTGCTGCGGGAAGAACACGAGGTTCACGCCCACGAACATGATCCAGAAGTGCAGGCAGCCCAGGAACTCGTTGTACTTCACCCCGAACATCTTCTCGAACCAGTAGTAGAAGCCCGCGAAGATGGCGAAGACGGCGCCCAGAGACAGCACGTAGTGGAAGTGAGCCACGACGTAGTAAGTGTCATGCAGGCTGTAGTCGATGCCGGCGTTCGACAGGACCACGCCGGTCACGCCGCCGACGGTGAACAGGAAGATGAAGCCGATCGCCCACAGCATGGGCGTCTTGAAGCTGATCGATCCGCCCCACATGGTCGCGATCCAGCTGAAGATCTTCACGCCCGTGGGCACGGCGATGATCATGGTGGCGGCGATGAAGTAGGCGCGCAGGTTCACGCTCATGCCGACCGTGTACATGTGGTGCGCCCACACGATGAAGCCGACGAAGCCGATGGCGACCATGGCGTAGGCCATGGCGAGGTAGCCGAAGATGGGCTTCTTCGAGAAGGTCGAGACGATGTGGCTGATGATGCCGAAGCCCGGCAGGATCAGGATGTACACCTCGGGGTGGCCGAAGAACCAGAACAGGTGCTGGAACATGACGGGGTCGCCGCCGCCGGCCGGGTTGAAGAAGCTGGTGCCGAAGTTGCGGTCGGCCAGCAGCATGGTGATGGCGCCGGCCAGGACGGGCAGCGACAGCAGAAGCAGGAAGGCGGTGATCAGCACCGACCAGGCGAACAGCGGCATGCGGTGCAGGGTCATGCCCGGCGCGCGCATGTTGAAGATCGTGGTGATGAAGTTGATCGCGCCGAGGATCGACGAGGCGCCCGCGACGTGCAGCGAGAAGATCGCGAGATCCATCGCCGGGCCGGTGTGGCCGGTGGTGGAGAGCGGCGGATAGATCGTCCAGCCGCCGCCGAAGCCGCGGCCCGGTCCGCCGTCGACGAACATCGAACAGATCAGCAGCACCCAGGCGGCGACCAGCAGCCAGAACGAGATGTTATTCATGCGCGGGAAGGCCATGTCCGGCGCGCCGATCATGATCGGAACGAACCAGTTGCCGAAGCCGCCGATCATGGCGGGCATGACCATGAAGAAGATCATGATCAGGGCGTGGGCCGTGACGACGGCGTTATAGCCGTGCTTGGACTGCTCGATCAGACCCATCAGCTGGATCGACGAACCTTCCTTGAAGATTTGGATGCCCGGCTCGGCCAGTTCCCAGCGTATCAGGCCGGACAGGGCGCCGCCCACGATGCCCGCCATGATGGCGAACAGCAGGTACAGGGTGCCGATGTCCTTGTGGTTGGTGGACAGGAACCAGCGGGTGAAGAAACCCGGCTTGTGGTCGTGATGCCCGTCGTGGTCGTGGGCGAGGTTTTCGGCTGCGGTGGCCATGTCTTTGGGGCTCTCGCGTATCGTTACTGGGCGGCCGGAGCGGCGGCGGGAGCCGCAGCCGGGGCCGGCGTGGCCGCGACGGGCGCGGCAGGGGCGGGAACGGCGACAGCGCCGTCGGCGACGGTGGGCGCGCCGGTGGTGCCGGCGGCGGCCTGGGCGGCGGTGCCGCCCGGAGCTTCAGCCGCGGTCTTCGGCGTCATGGAGCCGCCCTTGCTGGCCACCCAGGCTTCAAACTCAGCCTGGGTCACCACGCGGATCTCGATCGGCATGAAGGCGTGATCGACGCCGCACAGCTCCGAGCACTGGCCATAGAAGGTGCCCGTGCGATCAGCGCGGAACCAGGTCTCGTTGACCCGGCCCGGGACGGCGTCGACCTTCAGGCCGAAGGCCGGCAGGGCGAAGGCGTGGATCACGTCGGCGGCGGTGACCAGGACGCGGACCGTCTTGCCTACCGGCACCACGATCGGCTCGTCGGCGGCCAGGCGGTAGACGTCATGCGACAGGCCGCGCTCGGCCAGCTTGTCCTCGGGCAGCATGTTCGAGACGTACTCGGCGATGCCCTGGTCCGGATATTCATAAGCCCAGTTCCACTGGTTGCCCGTGGCTTTCACGGTCAGGTCCGGCGTCGGCATGTCGTGATAGGCGAACAGCAGGCGGAACGAGAACAGCGAGATACCCACCAGGATCAGCACCGGGACGATCGTCCAGATGACCTCGATCATGGTGTTGTGGCTCCACTTGGCGGGAACCGGATTGGACTTCTTGTTGTAGCGGATGACGATCCAGATGATCAGGCCGAGCACCAGCAGGGTGATCAGCGTGATGATCGGCATCAGGATCAGGTCGTGGAAGTGGTGCGCCTCGACCTTCAGCGGCGACGCCGCCGGTTGAAGCCCGATACCGCCCGGCGTCGGTTGACCCATGCGCTCGGGTCCCGAAGCCAAAGCCGGCGTGGCGGCGAAAACGGCCAGGCTCAGGGCGGTGAGTCCACCACCGACGATCGCCCGGGCGCGCGTGCCCATCCCCATGCGAGACATCCTCATAAAACCGTTTCTTCGCAATCATTTGCGAGTGAATCGCAAACAAGCGCCGGGACACAGCGGCCCGCGGCGGTACATCGGGCGGTCCATATCGCCCCCTCCCTCACTTGCCAAGCGTCCCGACCGTTCCGCGACGTTCGGGCGCCGGATTAAATCGCATTCATGTTTCGCCAGCTACCTTGCGGCGCAAGATACCTTGCAGTATCCCATCGACATCACAGGAGACGTTGATGTGCCTGAAACCATAGAGATCCAGTTGAAGAAGGGGGTGCTGACGCTGTGCGTCCTGGCCCTCCTGAACCGGCGCGAAAGCTACGCCTACGAAATCGCGTCCACCCTGTCGGACGCCATCGATATGGGCGAGGGCACCATCTACCCGCTGATGCGGCGGATGCAGTCGGACGGCCAGGTCGAGACCTATCTGGTCGAATCGTCCTCCGGGCCCTCGCGCAAATACTACCGACTCACCGACGCCGGTCGCCGGGCCCTCGCGGCCCAGACCGCCGAGTGGCGCGCCTTCGCCCGCGCCGTCGAAACCATTGTGGACGTTCCGGCCGAACCGGCTGCGCCGTCCGCCCAAGAGGGAGCTGAATAATGACGAGGGACGAATTCATGGGCCGGTTGCGCCGCGGGCTGGTGGGCCTTCCCACCCGGGCCGCCGGCGACATCGCGTCCGACTATGAGCAGCATTTCGACGACGGGATCGCTGACGGCCGCTCCGAAGCCGAAGTCGCGGCCGCCCTCGGCGATCCCGACCGTCTGGCCCGCGAGCTGCGCGCCGAAGCCGGCGCCCGTCGCTGGGACCAGGAACAGAACCCCGCCGCGGCGGCGGGCGCCATCTTCGGGCTGATCGGCCTGGGCGCCATCGACATCCTGATTCTGCTGCCGATCGTCTTCCCGGTGTTCGGCGCGGTGATCGCCATGCTGCTGAGCGGCGTCGCGGTCTTCATCGCCGGCGGCTTCGTCGCTGTGGCCGGATCCTTCTTCGGCGGGCCCGGAGGCGTGCTGGCTGCCCTTCTGATGGGCGTGGGCCTGATGGGCCTGGGCATCTTCATGGTGGGCCTGATGGCCCTGCTCACCAAATGGCTGATCGACGCGACCGTCTGGTACGCCCGACTGCACTACCGCGTGCTGAAGCCCGCGCTCGACAACCAGAACCAGGCCTGAGGGAGGGACCTGACATGATCCGCAATCTACTGGTCATCACCGGCGTGGGCTTCGTCCTGGCGCTGGTCGGCATCGGCGGCTCCATGGCGCTGGTCGGCAACGACGTCCGACGCAACGACTGGACCTGGGTCGTCACCGACGACGAGGCCGGCGACTCCGGCTTCCACCTGGAACGGGGCGAGGTCTCGCCGGAAACCGTCCGCACGATCGAATGGACCGGCGGCGAGCGCCTGTCCGTCGATATCCCCGGGCAGGTCACCTACATTCAAGGCGACCAGCCGGGCATCCGCATCACCGGGCCGAAGGACGCCGTCGACAAGGTTCGCTTCTCCGACGGTCGCCTGATCATGCTCGACGACGACCGCAGCGAGCGCGGCTACATCCGCTGGACCGGCACGGGCATCCGCGTCTGGAGCGAGACCGAGGCCCTGCGGGTCGAGGTCACGGCCCCCGCGGTCCACACCTTCGAAATGGGTGAACACGGCCGGCTCAAGATCCGCGGCTACGATCAGCCGACCCTCGACGTGACCGTCAACGGCAACGGCGAGGTTGAGGCGGACGGCCGCGCGCCGAAGGTCACCGTCACCGTCAACGGCGACGGCGATACGGACCTGCGCCGGCTCGAGGTCGTCGACGCCAAGGTGGACCTCACGGGCCGCGGCGATGTGACGGTCGGCCCGACCGGCCGCGCCGATATCGACATCTCCGGCCACGGCGACGTCACCCTGACGCGCAACCCGGCCCAGCTGAACCAGTCGATCACCGGCTGGGGAGACGTCGACCTCGACTGACCCTAGCCGCCCCTATCCCTCCTCGTCGTGGTGGAGGGCGGCCGCTTCGGCGGCCGGAGCGGGGATGGCCGCTGCTCCCTCGTCGCGCCATCCCCGCTTCATTCGCCGCGCCCCGTGCGCGGCGAAGACCGTGACGCGGCGCATCTAAGTCCCTATCTCTGCCGCCATGACCGTCCTCGTTTCCCCGCCCGCCATCCTCGACAGCGCCGAGGTCGGCGCCGACGAAGCCCTCTCGATCCTCCAGGACGCCCTGACCGGAGCCGATGACGGCGAACTGTTCCTCGAACGCTCCGAATCGGAATCGCTCGTTTTCGACGACGGCCGCCTGAAGTCCGCCGCCTATGACGCGACCGAGGGCTTCGGCCTGCGCGTCGTCGCCGGTGAAACCGCCGGCTACGCCCACGCCAACGAGATCAGCGGCCCCGCCCTGCGACGCGCCGCCGACAGCGCCGCCCTCGCCCGCGCCGGCTACGCCGGGATCGCCGCCGAGGCCCCGCAGGCGACCAACCGCAAACTCTATGACGAGGTCGATCCCCTCGCCTCCCCCGCCTTCTCCGACAAGATCGCCCTGCTGGCCGAGATCGACGCCTGGGCCCGCGCCCGCGATCCGCGCGTGGTGCAGGTCTCGGCCTCGCTGGTCGGCGAGCATCGCCAGATCGAGATCCTGCGCGGCGACGGCCGACTGATGCGCGACATGCGTCCGCTGGTCCGCCTGAACGTCTCCGTCACCGTCGAGAAGGACGGCAAGCGCGAGAGCGCCTCCTCGGGGGCCGGCGGGCGCGCCGGCTTCGAGACCTGGATCGCCCCGGCCCGCTGGCAGGGCCAGGTCGATGAGGCCCTGCGTCAGGCCCTGGTCAATCTGGAAGCCGTCGATTGCCCGGCGGGCGAGATGGACGTGGTCCTGGGCGCAGGCTGGCCGGGCGTGCTGCTGCATGAGGCGATCGGCCACGGCTTCGAAGGCGACTTCCACCGCAAGGGATCGTCGGTCTTCACCGGCAAGATGGGCCAGCGCGTCGCCGCCCCGGGCGTGACCGTGGTCGATGACGGCTCCATCGCGGGTCGCCGCGGCTCCCTGACCATCGACGACGAAGGCACGCCGACCTCGCGCACCGTGCTGATCGAGGACGGGATCATGGTCGGGCTGATGCACGACCGGCTGTCGGCGCGTCAGTTGAACGCCCGCGCCACCGGCAACGGCCGCCGCCAGTCCTTCGCCCACATGCCCATGCCGCGCATGACCAACACCTTCATGGAAGGCGGCAAGGACTCCAAGGCCGACATGATCGCCTCGACGAAGCGCGGCCTCTACGCCGCGAACTTCGGCGGCGGCCAGGTGGACATCACCAACGGCAAGTTCGTGTTCCAGTGCACCGAAGCCTATCTGATCGAGGACGGTCGGATCACCGCCCCCGTCCGCGGCGCCACCTTGATCGGCGACGGGGCCACGGCGCTGACCCAGGTGCAGATGATCGGCGACGACTTCGAGTTCGATCCCGGCGTCGGCGTTTGCGGCAAGGCCGGCCAAGGCGTCCCCGTCGGCATCGGCCAACCCTCGCTGAAGATCGCCGGACTCACGGTCGGCGGCACGGCGGTCTGAGGCGACGCCGCCCGGCGTTTCATGGTAGAGCTTCCCTTGACGGTTGCATGAACGATCGCACTCGCGGTCGCGGCCCGTCCGGGGAGACGTTTCATGAAGGCCGCCCTCTCTCAGTACGAAGTCGATATCCAGATGACGCCGGCCACGCTGGAGGCGCTCATGGCGAGCGGCTACGCGCTGTCGGCCTTCAAGGCCGTCCAGACCACGGTCAACGGCGCCGCGCCTCTGCTGTGGTACCAGACCAGCCGACTGCTGATGACCACCTCCATCATTTGGCAGGAACAGTATCAGGCCTATGCCTCGACCAGTCAGATCATCGCCCACGGAATGATCCGGCCCAATTCGACGACCGACATCGGCCTCGGCCAGACCGCTCAGGTCGGCGCCAACGGCGCCATGACCGCTACGGATGGAGGAACGCCCGCCGCGATCTCCATCCTGAACCAGGCCAGTCAGCCGTGGACTTGCGGCGTTTCGCAGGTGGTCGAGAACCAGGCGAACCCGGTCTGCGCCGTACCGCTCTACGGGAACATGCTCGACGTCATCGCGCCGGTGGAGCAGGTCCTGCTGATGCTCTCGGCCATGTCGGTCAACACCGGCACCGTGATCTATCAGGCCTATGCCCCCGGCGTGCTGATCGACCTCAGGGGCGCCGCGCAGCGCACGGTCCAGTTCGACATCAACAACGGCTGGAGCTGGGACAGCGGGACATGGGCGCGGTCGGTGGCGTCCAACACTGACCTCGTGCCCCTGCTGATCCAGCAGTGAGGCGACGAACGGGCCAGTCCGCTCTCGCCGCGCCGCCGATCACATTCTGAGCCGGATTACCGGGACCGCCACTCCGGTCCTACGATCTCGAAGCCGCGGGCCTTCAGGCTGTCCAGCACGCCGCCCTCTTCGGCTAGCAGGCGGACCGGCGCGACGCCCATCGTCGTGCCCGGCGAGATCATGGCCGTCTCCACCGCCGCCGCCCATTGCTGGTGCAGCTGGGGAGCCAGCTCGGGATCGCCCCACGGCCAGCAGACGTTCAGCGCCTGTTCGATCGGCGAGTTGACCACGTCCGGCACGCGGAAGGCGCGCCAGTCGATCGCGCGGTCACGCGACGACTCGGGCCCGGCCTCGGCGGCGGCGATGGCGCGCTCGACGCACGGCACATGGACGCTCTGGGGCGCCGAGATCAGGCTTTCGACCAGTTCGTCGCCCCGCACGGTGCCGACCGGACGCATGTCGATGCGGGCGCGGCGGCCGGCGCGGCGCACCACGTCCACCGCGTCCTGCGCCTCGCCCCCGGCGCGGAAGCCGGCCTTGTCCTGCATCAGGTCCAGGCTGGTGAAGAGCAGGCTCTGGGTGCGCCAGTTCTGGTTCCGCTCGTCGGCCATCAGCGCGTCAAGCCGCGCCTGATACTCGGGCGACAGCCAAGTCGCCGTGGTCTGCCCCTGGGGCATCCGCCCGATGGTCCGTGCGCGCCAGATGACGCGCAGGATATCGCTGAACGACGCCCGGCCCTCCTGAGGCAGCAGGATCAGGTCCGCCTTGGCGGTCGCCTGCTCCAGCGCATCGGGATGCCAGGTGACGTCGCGCGGGATGGCGCGGATCGAGCCCACCAGGATCAGGGTCGAATGGCCCCGTGTGATCGTCCACATCGGCGCGCCCGAGCGACGGGCCAGCACCACGACCTCATCCAGCTCGGTCGCCTCCTGCGAAGCGGGGGCGGAGGGCGTCTGCGCCAGGGCCGGCGATGCGGCGGCAGTCAGAAGCAGAAGGGAGACGGCAACGGCGACGACGGCTTTCACGAACTCACCCGTTAGACTTGATGAAGAGAAGTATTGGATAGACCAGATCAGAACATAAAGATGACAGCCCTGTAATGCTGTCGCCGATTTAATCCACCTGTCCGTCTTGTAACTGGAGACAAGCAAACCATCCGGTCACACCTCTCGTCACACGACGAGGGGAGTTTCGCAATGACCAGAACCATTCTGTTGGCGACCACAGCGCTGTTGCTGACCGCCGGCGCCGCGGCCACTCAGACGCCGCCGCCTGTACAGGCCGAAGCGGGTCAGCAGGGCGTGCTGATCTTCGAACCGGCCTTCTTCTCCGACCAGCAGCCCAACACCGCGCTGGACATGGTCAACCGCGTCCCCGGCTTCAGCGTCAACGACGGCGACGGCAGCCGCGGCTTCGAGGGTTCGGTCGGCAACATCCTGATCAACGGCTCGCGGCCCGCCTCCAAGAACGACACCGGCTCCAATGTCCTGTCGCGCACCCTGGCCGCCCAGGTCCTGCGCATCGAGCTGATCCGCGGCGGCGCCCCCGGCATCGACATGCAGGGCTTCTCGGTCGTCGTGAACGTCATCACCCGCAGCGAGTCCAGCCGGCAGTCGGTCTTCACCGGCAACGCCGCCCTGTTCGAGGGCGGAAACGACGTCTACGGCGGCTCGTGGCAGTTCACGGCCAAGGACGGCGACCGCACCTGGGGCTTCACCCTCAGCGACGGCATGTCGACCAGCGACTCCAACGGCGTCGGCCCGGTCGTCCGCCGCGACGGCGCCGGGACCATCCTGCGTCAGGAAGACTTCTTCAACGACCAGTCCGGCGGCGGAAACTCGCTGCGGGTCAACTACGCCAGCCCCTTCCTGGGCGGCAAGATCGACCTGACCGCCCGCTACGGGATCAACGACTTCTCGAACATAAACCTGCAGACCTCGCCCACCGTGCGGCGTGAGAGCGTGTACGCCGAGGACGGCGCCAGCGGCGAGTTCGGCCTGGTCTACACCCGCGATATCGACAGCCGCCTGAAGTCCGAAACCCGTTTCATCCACGAGTTCTCCGACAACGATTCGAGCGCCTTCTCGCGGGTCACGGAAAATGCGGTGAACGCGCCAGAGCAGCGCTTCTCCTCGGTCAGCGAGAGCTCCGAGACCATCCTGCGCAGCCTGCTGCGCTATGAGCATTCCCCCAAGCTCACCATCGAGACCGGCGGCGAGATCGCCTACAACATGCTGGAGACCGAGCAGGCCTTCAGCGTCGGCGGCGTGGCCGTTCCGCTGCCCTCGGCCTCGGTCAAGGTCGAGGAGACGCGCGGCGAGCTTTTCGCCAAGGGGACCTGGCGGCTGCGCGACAACCTGACCCTGGAAAGCGGCGTGCGTGTCGAGGCCTCGACCATCAGCCAGTCGGGCGACGCGGACAAGGAGAAGAGCTTCTACTTCATCAAGCCGCGCTTCCTGGCCACCTGGACGCCGAGACCCAACAACCAGGTCCGGCTGCGCTTCGAACGCGAGGTCGGACAGCTGAACTTCAGCGACTTCGCCGCTTCGGCCGAACTGGAGGACGAGAACGTCTTCGGCGGCAACATCGACCTGGAGCCCGAACAGCGCTGGATCAGCGAGCTGGCCTATGAGCGCCGCTTCTGGGGCGACGGCATCGTCAGCATCACCCTGCGCCACGATGAGATCAGCGACGCCATCGACGTGATCCCGCTGGACGGCGGCCTGTCGGCCAACGGCAACATCGGCGATGGAACGCTGGACCAGTTGGCGGTGAACATCCTGGTGCCGATGGACAAGGTCGGCTTCACGGGCGGCCGCGTCGGCTTCCGCAACACCTGGAACAAGACCGAGGTCACCGACCCGACCACCGGCGAGACGCGCCCGATCTCAGACGTGCGCCCCACACAGGCGACCATCACCATCGCTCAGGACATCAAGTCCTGGAACCTGCAGTGGGGCGGCGCCTGGCTGCCGCTGCTGGGCCTGGCGAGCTACGACCCCGACCAGAGATTCAGCTGGCGCGGCAAGGACTATTTCGAGCTCTGGGCCGAATACAAGCCGACCCCGACCCTGTCGTTGCGGGCTCAGATCAATGTCTGGAACGACTTCGACCAGGAACGCATCGTCTACGGCGACCGCCTGACCCGGCCGATCGCCTACGTCGAAACCCGTCAGATCGACCCGCGGACCTTCTACCAGCTGCGCCTGCGCAAGACGTTCTGATCGGCTCCGGAGGCGGCGGCGGTTTCCCTTTGACCGCCGCCGGTTCACACACCTGTCCCGCTTGTAACTGGAGCCGGCGGGGCTTCGCAGGCAACCTCTACCGACAGGGGAGACGTCATGCACAAGGCATTCTGGCTAGCGAGCGTCGCAGCGTCCGTCCTCATAACCCCGGCCCTGGCGCAGACCGCGCCGCCTGCCCCCGAAACCATCGCCCAGCAGGGCGTGCTGGTGTTCGAGCCCGTCTTCTTCGCCGACAGCCGCCCGGACACGGCGTTCGACATGATCACGCGCCTGCCGGGCTTCGCCTTCAACTCCGGCGACAGCGACACGCGCGGCCTGGCCGGCGCGTCGGGCAACGTCCTGATCGACGGCCAGCCGCCCTCGGCCAAGACAGATAATCTGGAGGCGGTCCTGCGCCGCATCTCGGCCGCAGGGGTCGCCCGCATCGAGCTGATCCGCGGCGGCGCTCCTGGCATCGACATGCAGGGCCATCCGGTCGTCGCCAACGTCGTTCTGGCGCGCCAGGTGACCACCGAACGGGTGCTGGAGCTGAACAGCTACATCTATCCCGACGGCCATCTCGGTCCGCTTCTGGCGGCCCGCTATTCCCGTCGCGACGGCGACAACCAGATCGAAGGCTCGATCAGCGCCACCTCCGACCGCACGGACGGCACGGGCGACGGCTTCCGTCGGCGCTACGACGCGTCGGGCAATCTGGTCCAGGACGCCGACCTGGTGCTGTGGGACCGCTTCCGCAACGTGCGCGGCACCGGCGCCGTACAGCGCCGCCTCGCCGGCGGTCGCCTGCGCATCACCGGCCTGCTGGGCTGGTTCAGCAATGAGAACGCCCAGGACGTCCTGATCCGCTCGGGTTCCGGAACCGACAGCCGCAACGACGAGGAAGACCGCGGCATCGACAGCGAGCTGGGCGTCAGCTGGGTCCGGGACCTTGGGCCGCGCACCGCGCTCGAGCTGACCGGCCTGCAGCGCTACGAAACCGAGGACTACACCGGCGTCTCCGCCAGCGGCGGGAACAGCTCGACCTTCACCTCCGACGACACCGAGGGAGAGTCGATCGCCCGCGTCGAGCTGCGCCATCGCCCCTCGGACCAGTGGTCGGTCGAGACCGGCGGCGAGGTGGCGTGGAACTTCCTCGACAGCGCCACGACCTATTCCGAGAACGGCGTGCCCGTTCCCCTGCCCTCGGCCTCGGTGCGGGTCGAGGAGCTGCGGGGGGAGGTCTTCGGCCAGGCCACCTGGCGACCCAATCCCGAGTTCACCCTCGAGTTCGGCGTACGGGTCGAGGTGTCCGAGATCAGCCAGACGGGCGACAGCGACCTGAGCAAGTCGTTCGTCTATCCCAAGCCCCGCATCCAGGCGACGTGGACGCCGTGGACCGGGCACCAGTTCCGCTTCCGGGTCGAGCGGACGGTGGGCCAGCTCGACTTCGGCGATTTTGTCGCCTCGGCCGACATCGACATCGGCCAGGTCGAGGGCGGCAACCCCGATCTGGCGCCGTCGCAGGAGACGGTGTTCGAGGCCTTCTACGAGCGCCGCTTCTGGGACAAGGGCGTCTTCGACGTGACCGTCCAGCATGCCGAGGTCCAGGACGTGGTCGATGTGATCCCGCTGGCGGGGGGCTTCGACGGCGTCGGCAACATCGGCGACGGGACCTCGAACTTCTATCAGCTGCGCCTGACGCTGCCGATGGACCGGCTGGGCCTGTCCAACGCCCGTCTGCAAACCCGCGGCAGCTGGTCACAGACCCGCGTCACCGACCCGGTCACCGGCCAGGAGCGCCGCTTCGAGGGCAACCAGGCCTTCGGCTGCGGCGTCAACTTCAACCAGGATCTGAAGGGCGGTCGCTGGTCCTACGGCTTCGACCACGGCTGCAATGTCGACAAGGGCCGCATCTTCCGGGTGCGCGAGATCCGCGCCCTCTACGCTGAGCCGGGCGTATCGCTCTATGGCCAGTGGAAGCCGCGGCCCGACCTGACCGTCCGCGTCGACATGGGCAACGCCAGCGACCGGGCCCAGGGCTATAACCGCGACCTCTACAGCGGACCGCGCGACGTGGCGCCGGTCGTCACCCACGAGGTGCGCCGCACGAAGATGAGCCCTTGGCTGTTCCTGCAGATAAGAAAGACCTTCTGAAGAAGGCGTCCCTCCGTCCCCCGGAAACTGAGGATGCCCCGGTGCATCAAAAAAGGGCGGGACCGCGAGGTCCCGCCCTTCCTGTGTGATCAACCCGTGAGGGCGATCAGTGGATGCCCGCCATGCCCTTCTTGAGGAGCGGCGAGATGATCAGCAGGAACACGCCCACGCCGACGCCGACCCAGCCGATGGTCCCGAAGATGGAGCCATAGGTTTCCAGAGCCAGGGCGCGGTCGGTGACGACGCCCGCCACCGTGTCGGTCGCGGTCGCCTTGGCGATGATGCCGGCCACGATGTGCGCCACGGAGCTGGACAGAAACCACACGCCCATCATCAGGCCGACCACGCGCGCCACCGAAAGCTTGGTGATCATCGAAAGGCCGACCGGCGAAATGCAGAGCTCGCCGATGGTGTGGAAGAAGTAGGTCAGGAACAGGAACAGCAGCGGCACGCGGAAGTCCGCATTGGCCAGATTGCCCGCCGCCCACATCAGCACCAGGAAGCCGATCCCGACGAACATCAGACCGAACGAGAACTTCACCGGAGTGGAGGGTTCGGCGTTGCGCTTGGCCAGCCAGACCCACAGCGCCGCCATGATCGGACCGCCCAGAACGATGATGCCCGGGTTGAACATCTGCGTCATGGCCGCATTGAACCACGAGGGCATCTGGGTCGACTGGTCGGCGAACAGGGTCAGCGACGAGCCGGCCTGTTCAAACAGGGCCCAGAACAGGACCGAGAAGAAGATCAGCACCTGGGCGACCAGCATGCGGCTCCGCTCGGAGCCCTTCAGCTTGAAGACCGTGTAGCCGACAACCAGGGTGAAGATGACGCCCGCGAGCCACGGCAGCAGGTTCTCGATGATCTCGTGACGCTGCATCAGAAGCCAGGTCGGGAAGACCGCGACCAGGCCGGCGATCCAGAAGAACGGCACCAGCGGCACGCCCAGGATGCTGCGCCCCTGAACCGGAACCGGCGGTGCGCCGCGGCCCTCAAGCCAGCCCTGGCCGAGCACGAAGGTCAGCAGGCCGAACAGCATGCCCACGCCCGCCAAGCCGAACCCGTAGGCCCAGCCGTACTTGATTCCGAGATAGGAACAGGCCGCGGTGGCCAGGAACGAACCCAGGTTGATGCCGACATAGAAGATGGTGAAGCCGCCGTCGCGACGCGGGTCGTTCTCTTCGTAGAGCGCCCCCACGACGGTGGAGATGTTGGCCTTCAGGAAGCCGACCCCGACGATGATCAGGGACAGGGCGAAGAACAGGATCGGTTCGCCCAGCGCCAGGTCGCGGTTGGTCTCCAGGCTGTAGCCGCCCGCGGGCGTGAAGGCCGGGAAGCCGCCGGCGGTCGGAGCCGCGACAGCATTGGCGGCTGCCGGCTCGGCGCCGACGGTCGAGACGCCTTGCGGCGTGATCGAGATATGAACCCGCTCGTCGCCGTTGACGGCGAACATCTTGCGGTTCTGGTCTCGGCCTTCGACCTGAAGTTCGTAGGTCGTGGCGCCGATGGTCAGGCGCTCACGCCCGCCCGTGCCCTCGAAGGCCATGGTGAAGTGACCAGCCACCAGCAGCACCGCGCCGATGATGACCGCCTTGCGCGATCCCAGATACCGGTCCGCGATCAGGCCGCCCAGCACAGGCATCAGATACACCAGCGCGGCGTAGGCCGCGTAGATGCCCTGCGCCTCGCCGGTGCTGAACAGGAAATGTTGGGTCAGATAGAGGACCAGCAGGGCCCGCATGCCGTAGTAGGAGAAGCGCTCCCACATCTCGGTGAAGAACAGGATCACCAGCCCGCGCGGATGTCCCAGAAACGTCTTGCGGGGCCCGGCGGTAAGCGCGCCCCCTGTGTCCGTCGTACTCAACGGCCAACTCCCATTTTGCCTTGCGCCCCACCTGACGCGATGGGCGCATAAGCAGCACGCGGATGAAGACCGGACAAGAGTTAAGGGTAAATTGGCGCCGAGGTGGCTTGCCGCCCCCCCTGACGGCAGGATAGGCCCGCCGGACAGGCGGCAGGTAAAAGCATGACGACTCGGCGCGCGACCCTGATCGGATTGGCCGGCGGCCTGGCCGCGGCCGCCTGCTCGCGCGCGCCCACAGTGACGGGCGACGTAGTCGCCGCGGGCCAACCCGCCGCCCTGCTGATCTGGGCCGTCGCCCGCGAGCGGCTGGCGGGATGGCCGCGCAAGCCGGACCCCGAATGCCTGGCTGGACTGGCGCCCGGCGCCGCGGCGCTGCCCGAGCTGGGCGGGCTTGCCGGACCGGGACGGCAGGCCGGACTGGAAGCCATCGCCGCCCTGCGCCCGAGCCTGATTCTCGACTACGGCGACACCGATGCGCAGAACGTCCAGCGCGGGGTCCGGATCAAGGCGCGGTTGAACCTGCCCTGGACCCTGATCGACGGCGCCCTGACCCGCATTCCCGAAGCCTTCCGACAAGCCGGAGGGCTGCTCGGCGCCGCCGAGCGCGGCGCCAGCCTGGCCGACGACGCCGAACGGGTGCTGGCCGACTGGCGCAGGTCGCCGCCGGGCCGAAGCTTCTACTACGCCCGCGGCGCCGACGGGCTGGAGACCGGCTTCCGCGGCGCCCTGGCCACCGAGGTGCTCGAGGGCGCCGGCTGGACCAATGTCGCGGTCGGCGCGACCGACATCGGGCGGGTCACCCGCGAACAAATCATCGCCTGGGACCCCGAAGTGCTGGTCACCCTGAACGAGGGTTTCGCGCGCACCGCCCTGCACAGCGAGGTCTGGCGCCGCCGTCCCAACGGCGGGATGCGCCGCATCCTGCTGCTGCCCGACAAGCCGTTCGGCTGGATCGACCGGCCGCCGTCGGTGAACCGTCTGCTGGGCTGCGCCTGGCTGGCCTCTCCCGGCGACAGCGCCATGGCGCTGGCCATGCTGAGCCGCCGCCTCTACGGGCTGGCTCCGGCCGAAATCCGCCGCCCGCAATGGCTCGATTGAGAGGCGTTCCAGCCTGGGTCCCGACCGCCGCCCTGACGCTGGCGGCCCTCGCCGCCGCGACCGCCGTCCTGTGCTCCGGCCCGCTGTCGGTCGCCCCGGCCGACCTCGCCGCCGCCCTGTTCGGACGCGGCTCGCCCGAAGCGGAGCTGGCCCTGGCCCTGCGCGGCCCCCGCCTGCTCGCAGCCCTGACCTGCGGCGCGGCGCTGGCGGGCGCGGGGGCGGGCTTTCAGATCCTGTTCCGCAACCCCCTGGCCTCGCCCGACCTGCTCGGCGTCTCTTCCGGCGCGGGCTTCGGCGCGGCGGTCGCCCTGCTGCTGGGCGCCGGGGTCTTCATGACCCAGACCGCCGCCTTCATCGGCGGGCTCGCCGCCGGGGCGCTGGCGGTCGGCTGCGCGGCGCTGACCCGCAGCGGCGACGGGCGGCTGGCCCTCATCCTGTGCGGGGTGGTGGCCGGCGCGCTGGCCTCCGCCGGACTGGGGCTCGTGGTCACCCTGGCCGAGCCCTATTCCCAGCTTCCGGCCATCACCTACTGGCTGCTGGGCTCCTTCACCCGCGCCACCTTGTCGGAGGCGGCCCTCGCCCTGGTCCCCGCCGCGCTGGGGACCATGATCCTGCTGTGGCTGGGTTTCCGGCTGGACGTGCTGTCTCTGGGGGACGAGCAGGCGCGCTCATTGGGCCTGCCTGCGCGGCCCCTGCGCATCCTCGCCCTGTGCGCCGCCGCCCTGATGACCTCCGCGGCGGTGGCCGTGGCCGGCGTGGTCGGCTGGATCGGCCTGCTGGCGCCCCACGCCGCGCGGCTGGTCGTCGGCGAACAGGCCGGGCGGCTGATCCCCGCCGCCATGGCGATGGGCGCCCTGTTCGCCCTTGTCATCGACCGCCTGGCCTCGGCCTTCGGCCCTGCGGAGCTGCCCGTCGGCCTGCTGTCCGCCGCCGTCGGCGCCCCGGCCTTCCTGCTGCTGTTCGTGATCAGTGCGAGGCGGGCATGAGCCTGATCCTAGAACAACTGGTCGCGGGCCGCCGCGGCTTCCGCCTGCCGCTGCTCGATCTGGCCGTCGCGCCGGGCGAGGTCGTGGCGCTGATCGGTCCCAACGGCGCCGGCAAGACCACCCTGCTGAAGACCGTCGCGGGCCTGCTGCCCCCGCTGCACGGCCGTACCGTGGGGGCCGGACCGGCCGCCTATCTGCCGCCGCCGGGCGCCGTGTCGGCCGGCTTCTCCGCCCTGCATGTGGCCGCCCTGGGCCGGGCGGGACGGCGGCGCTGGTCCTCGGCCCTCGCCCCCGACGACCTGGACGCCACCCGCGCCGCCCTCACGCGGCTCGAGGTCGCCGATCTCGCGGACCGCCCTTTCGACCGCCTGTCCAGCGGCCAGCAGCAACTGGTCCTGATCGCCCGCCTATTCGTGCAGGACGCCGCCGTCTGCCTGCTGGATGAACCCCTGGCTCTGCTCGACCCCGCCCACAGCCTGCAGGTCGAGACCGCGATTCGGGCGCTGGCGGGCGAGGGGCGTGCCGTCATCGCCTCCACCCACCATCTGCCCTTCGCCGTGCGCGCCGACCGGGTGTTGTCGCTGGGACCGGACTGGATCGAATCGGCGAGCCCGGCCGCCGCCCTCGCGCCCGACCGCCTGCGCGCCCTGTTCGGGGTCGAGACCACCGCCTGCCCCTGCTGCGGCCATGCTGTCTCCTGAGCCCTTGAGTTGACGGCCCGGGTGGCCGACCCTGCGGTCATGACCCGTCTCCGCCTCGCCCTCGCCGCCGCCGTCTTCGCCCTGATCGCCGCGCCCGCCGCGGCGCAGGAGACGCCCCGCTGGTCTTTCGCCATCCACGGCGGCGCCGGGGTCATCGAGCGCGCCAGCCTGACGCCCGAGCAGGACGCCGCCTACCGCGCCGCCCTGCACCGCGCGCTGGAGGCCGGACAGACGATCCTAGCCGACGGCGGCTCGGCGCTGGACGCCATCCAGGCGGCGATCCAGGTGATGGAGGACGACCCGCTGTTCAACGCTGGACGCGGCGCCGTCTTCACCGCCGAGGGCCGCAACGAGCTGGACGCCGCGGTCATGGACGGCGCGACCCTGAACGCCGGATCGGTCGCCGGCCTGACCACCACCCGCCACCCCATCGGCGCTGCCCGCGCGGTGATGGAGCAATCGCCCCACGTCATGCTGATCGGCCCGGGCGCCGACAGCTTCGCGGCATCCGTCGGACTGGAGCAGGTCGATCCGAATTTCTTCTTCACCGAGCGCCGCTGGCGGGGACTGGAGACCGCCCTGCGCGCCCAGAACCTGCCGATCCCGCCCCGTCCCGCCGGCGCGCCGGGGCCGCAGGCCGCCAACGACCTGCCGCAGCCGCCCCTGAACGAGCGCAAATTCGGCACCGTCGGCGCGGTCGCGCTTGACCAGCAGGGCCGTCTCGCCGCCGGCACCTCCACCGGCGGCATGACCGCCAAACGCTGGGGCCGCGTCGGCGACGTGCCGGTGATCGGCGCCGGCACCTACGCCTCCAACGCCGACGGCTGCGCGGTCTCGGCGACCGGCTCGGGCGAGTATTTCATCCGCGCGACCGTGGCGCGGGACATCTGCGTCAGCACGCGGGGCGGCGCGACCGCGCAGGCGGCGGCCGAGACCGAGATCGCGGACGTGGGCTCGATCGGCGGCGACGGGGGCGTGATCGTCATGGGTCGCGACGGAGCGCCCGCCTTCGCCATGAACACCTCCGGCATGTATCGCGGCGCCGTCTCCAGCTCCGCGCCGGCCCAGGTCGCCATCTATGGCGATGAGGACCTCCAGCCGTGACCGCCGCCATCGATCTGACCGAGAAGTTCGCCGCCTTCTCCGATCACTGGCGGCCGCGCGTCGCCGCCCAGCTGAATGGTCAGGACGTTCGGCTGGTGAAGGTGCAGGGCGTCTTTCCGTGGCACAGCCACGCCGACGCCGAGGAGATGTTCCTGGTCTGGAAGGGGCGCTTCCGGGTCGAGTTCCGCGACCGGATCGTCACCCTCGACCCCGGCCAGTTCATCGTCGTGCCGCGCGGCGTCGAACACCGCACCGCCGCCGACGAGGAGGCCGAGGTGATGATCTTCGAGCCGTCCGAGGTCATCAACACCGGCGACGCACCCGTCTCCGACTTCACCGCTCCGTCGGGACAGACCGTATGACCGCCCGCGACACCCCCGGCGTCCTCGCCCCGCCGCCGCTGATCTATCTCGCCTTCCTTCTGGCAGGCTGGGGTCTGGGCCAGCTGTTCCACGACTCCTCGCTGGGGCTGGACACCAACCTGCGCCGCGGTCTGGCGTTCGGCCTCGTGGTCGGCGGCCTGCTGATCGAAATGATCGCCCTCGGCCGATTCCGCCGCTGGGGCACCGCGCCCGAGCCGTGGAAGCCCTCGACCGCCCTGATCACCGACGGCCTGTATCGCTTTAGCCGCAACCCGATCTACATAGGCTTCGCCGTCATCCATGTGGGCTTCGCGGTCGCCATGGACAGCTCGGCGGCGCTCGCCGCACTTCTGCCCTGCCTGGTCGTCATCCACCGCTTCGTGATCCTGCGCGAAGAACGCTACCTCTCGCAGAAATTCGGCGCCGCCTGGGACGCCTATCGCTCGAAGGTGCGCCGATGGCTGTGAACGAAGACGAACTGTCCGTGGTGGCCATCGAGGAGCTGGACGCCGCCTGCGCCCTGCCGTGGCCCGATATGAAGGCCGTCACGCCTTGGGGCGACACCTATGAGGGCGTCGCGCCGTCCGGCCGCGAGGTCGAGATCGAGCGCCGCTACCTGTGGGCCCACCAGCCCGAGGGCGCCATCGCCGTCGAGGTCGAGGTGCGCCTGATCGGGGGCCGCGAAGGCGCCGAGGCCAAGGCCCTGATCCACCCGCCGGGCTGAATCCACAAAACCGTTAACCTTTTCCCGTTGCCAAGCGCTGCCGTCGGCGCAGAATGCCGTTCGGTCCTCTCAGCGGGTATTGCATGTCCTACGGCCCAGACTTCGCCACGGCCGATCCGGCCAACGCTCCGCTCGACGCCCCCCTCTATCTGGGCGCGGACCCGGTGCTGTGGGGCGCCCTGATCCTGCTGTTGCTCGCCGCCGTCCTGATGGGCTGGTTCCTCGGCGCGCGCGCTGCGCCGAAGACCGGCGACGCCTCGGCCTCGATCTGGAAGGCCATCGACGGCGCGGCCAAGGACGCCATGAAGGCGGACGACAGCGCCCTCAAGGGCCGGGCCGAACATCTGCTGGGCGTGGTCGACAACCGTCTGGGCAAGACCCTGGCGCTCGCCGGCGGCAAGGACGGCCTGTCCGCCTGCGTGAAGGCCCTGCGCTCCGCCGTCGACGGCACGCTGCCCGAGAAGCCCAAGGACAGCCACGACGCTCCGAAGGCCGACCCTGACAAGGCCCATGACGGCCATGGTCATGACGACAAGCCTGCCGACGACCACGGCCATGGCCCGACCGCCAGCGCCGCGACGGCCAACATCACCATCAACGTCGCCCCGCCGGCGCCCGCCAAGCCGGACAAGCCCCACCACGATCACCATCCGGCCCCCGCACCGCGTAAGGAGATGACGGTGCGCGAACAGACCGACGCCCTGCGCCTCGCCGTCGCAGCCTTCAATGAACACTGGCGGCACGAGAAGGCCCGTATCCGGGCGCTGCGGGCCGCGCTGGCCGAACTGTCCGGCGTCGACGGGCCGCGTTTCAGCCACGACTGACGACACGATCCCGCGACAGGCGGTTTCCCGAACGCCGGAAACCGCTTAAGCCGGAAACATGAAACTCGCCTCGCTCAAGCACGGTCGTGACGGCCGCCTCGTTCTCGTTTCCAGCGACCTCGCCTGGTTTACCGACGCCTTCCTGATCGCGCCGACCCTGCAGGCGGCGCTGGACAACTGGGACCGGGTCGAGCCCGACCTGCGGGCCCTGGCTGAAAGCCTGGAGCACGGCGGCGTGCCGCGCGGCCGCTTCCACGAGCGCGACGCCGCCTCGCCCCTGCCCCGCGCCTACCAGTGGGCGGACGGCTCGGCCTATGTGAACCACGTCGCCCTGGTGCGTCAGGCCCGCAACGCTGAAATGCCCGAAAGCTTCTGGACCGATCCCCTGATGTATCAGGGCGGTTCGGACGGTTTCCTCGCGCCGCGCGACGCCATCCCGCTGGCCGACGAAAGCTGGGGATGTGATCTCGAAGCCGAGATCGTCGTCGTCACCGGCGACGTGCCCCAGGGCGTGACCCGCGAAGAGGCCCTGTCGCACATCCGCCTGGTCGGCCTGGTCAACGATGTGTCGCTGCGCAACCTGATCCCGGCCGAGCTGGGCAAGGGCTTCGGCTTCGTCCAGTCCAAGCCCGCCAGCGCCCTGTCGCCGGTCTTCGTCACCCCCGACGCCCTCGGCGATCGCTGGGTCGACGGCAAGCTGCACGGCGCCCTGGCGGTCCAGCTGAACGGCGAGGACTTCGGCAAGGCCGACGCTGGGGTCGACATGACCTTCGACTTTGGAACCCTGATCGCCCACCTGGCCAAGACCCGCGCCCTGTGCGCCGGCACGGTGATCGGTTCGGGCACCGTTTCGAACCGCGACGCCGACGGCGGCCCGGGCAAGCCGGTGTCCGAGGGCGGCCTCGGCTACTCCTGCATCGCCGAGGTCCGCACGGTCGAGACCATCCTGCGCGGCAAGCCCGAAACGGCCTTCCTCAAGCATGGCGACACCGTTCGCATCGAGATGCTGGACGACAAGCACCACTCCATTTTCGGCGCCATCGAGCAAACTGTCGGTCCGGTTGCGGGCTGACGCCTTTTCGCCTTTCTGTCGGTGTTAAGCTTGGCCACGACAACAAGGGAATGGGGAGTAGACTAATGAACCGGAAGTCGCTTTGGCGCACGATCGGTATGGCCTGCATGGCGCTCGCAGCCGTGCCGGCCTTGGCCCAGGATGCGGGTGAGGATTGGGATTTCGGGCGCGATGAATCGCGGAACCTGAGCATCGCCGCCGTCACCTTCCAGAATTTCGGCGTCGCCGTACGCTGCGCCAACGACCGGCTGAGCGTGGTGGTCTCGGGCCTGCCTGCGGGCTCCGGCCGCCGGTCGCTGGGCTGGAGCCTCAACGGCGCCGCCGACCGGACTTCGCAATGGGTGTCGGCGCGCAACAGCACATCGGCGTTCGCGGTCTGGCCGCGCAGCGTCGCCACCGACCTGAGCCATGGCGGTCGCCTCAATGTCTCCATCGCGGATGGAAGCCGAGTGCGCCGGTACGAGGTCGACATTCCGGCGTCCAACCAGGCCGTCGGGCGCGTCTTCGAGGCCTGCGGCCTCAGCCTGACCACCCCCGCCGATGTCGCGCCGTCCGGTGAAAGCTTCGTCGGCCTGCGTTGGGACCGCGCGCCGCGCCCCAGCCTCCCCAACCGTTCGGAAAGCTTCGAGGCCGGTCTGGCCGGGATCCAGTGCACGGTCCAGGCCGATGGATCGCTGCGCGGCTGCCGCGCCGAAAGCGAGTTCCCGGAAAACGGCGGCTTCGGGCGCGCCGCCGTACTCGGCGCCCACCGTTCGGGCCGGGTGTCTCCGATCGTTCAGGGCGAGTCCATCGCCGGTCGGACGATCAGCTTCGTCACCAACTACGGACAGCTCGAAGGCAACTACATGGAATCGCCGCCCAGCCGCCTGCCGGGCCGTGACGAGATCTACAATCCGCAGCGCGTGACCCCCAACTAGGTCTCGAACGCCGGCCCGTCTTTACGCGGGCTCAGGACGGACTAAGCTTCCCCCGTTCGCCGATCAGCGCGAACGGGGGAAGTCTTCGTGACGCAAGAACAACTCATTCCGCTCATCGCCATCGCGGTGGTGATCCCGCTCGTCCTGCTGCGCAATCGCAGACCCCGGACCCTGCGCATCGAGTACATGTGGGTAGCGCCCCTGCTGGTCGTGGCCGCCATCGGCTTCGGCATCTGGGGCATGACCGTCAGCGGGCGCGGCCACGCGCCGGTCGAGCCTCTGTCCCTGCTGATCCTCGCCGTCGGCCTGGCGCTGGGCTGCGCCTTCGGCTGGCAGCGCGGCAAGATGACCACGATCTACAAGGAGCCGGACGGCACGCTGAAGGCCCAGGCCTCGCCCATCGGCCTGGTCATCATCATCGCCATCCTGATCGCGCGCCAGACGCTGCGCCCGTGGCTCGAGGCCCACGCCGCCGACTGGCACGTCAATCCGCTCGCGATCCTCGAAGCCTTCATGCTGTTCGCCGCGGGGACCGTCGTAGTCCAGCGCATCGAAATGTGGATCCGCGCCCGCAACATCCGCCACGGCGGCGCCGACGCCCATGTCGAGACCGAGGCCTGACACCCATGCGCCTGACCAGCCCCCTTCTCGCCGCCGCCGTCTGCGCGCTCGGCGCCTCTCCCGCCCTCGCCCAGCAGGCGGCCGAGGACTGGGACCTGACCACCAACGCCGAACAGCAGCTGACCCTGGCCACGCTCGACTTCGGCGCCAACGTCCTGGCCCTGCGCTGCCGCGCGGGCGACCTGGACATACTGGTGACCGGCGTCCCGGTCTCCACCGCCGCAACGCGCAAGGTGCGGGTGTCGGCCGGGGCCATCGCGGCCGAGGACCAGGTCTGGATCGCCCAGCCCGGCCAGCCCGTCCTGGGCGCCGACGAGCCCGCCCGGCTGGCGCGCCAGCTTCGCGCCGGCGGCGATCTGGACATCCGGCTGGATCCCGAAGGTCCGACCGATCGCTCGCACCGCTACCGCCTGACCGTCCCGGCCTCCGCCGCCGCGGTGGACGCCGTCCTGACCGCCTGCGCCAAACCCCTGGATGAGCCGCGGGACCTGCTGGTGCGTGTCTCTGAACCCGTCACCTGGAGCGCAATGCCCATCCCGGCCTTCCCAAGGAGTCCGGCCGCGCAGACCGCGGGCCGGGGACGGGTCGGTCTGTCCTGCATCGTCTCGCCGGAATGGGGGCTCACGGACTGTCGGGTCGAGAGCGAGACGCCGCCGGACGCAGACTTCGGCGCCAGCGCGCTGCGAAGCGCCGGTGACGCGCGCCTGAATCCTCCGACGAACGGGACGGATATTCGTGGCCAGTTGCTGGTCTTCGCCATGCAGTTCGAACCGCCGGGCGGCCGGTGACCTGAGGCGAGTTGCATTCGTGCGACCGCCCCTGTAGGCGCAACGTCATGCGGGCGTGGTGAAACTGGTAGACGCGCCGGACTCAAAATCCGGTTCCGAAAGGAGTGTCGGTTCGAGCCCGACCGCCCGCACCAATCGACTCAAGGCGTGAGATGGACGCCGGCGTGGCTTCGAGCCCGCCGGGCTCGCCCCAACTCTCCACGCACACCTATCGCGCGCACGATCTTGTGACTTTGGGTTGCCGATCCGGCGCCCCCTACTGACTCGCGCCAAGCTTGGCTTTATTTTTGTAGGAGGGTCTCATGCTGAAGAACATCCTGGCCGCGACGGCGGCCGGTCTGGTCATGGCCGCGTCGCTCGGCGCCGCCGCTCCCGCCCCCACGGCCGCCGCGGCGGCCTCGGTCCAGCAGTACTATCCCGGCCCCGGGGTCTATTGCTTCGGCCCGAACCAGTGCTTCCCGATTGCCTATTCCTATGAGGTCTACTCCGACGCCGAGCACACCAACTATATCGGCGGAGGCTATGACACCTGCGTCCAGTCCGGCTCGATGATCTACGTCAGCTCACCCAACCTGCCGTCCGGCTATGAGGTGAAGACGCCGATGTACGTCTGTACCGAGATGGGGCCGTTCGAGCCGGGCGACTGGAACCCGCCGGCCTGATGAGCTCCTGGGGGCGATCCGCAAGGGTCGCCCTTTCTGCATGGAAAAGCCCCCGTCGGAAGGGGACCAACGGGGGCTCCGACGTTCATCGGGTCAGACCGGGGTGAGGAACTCCGGGCCGTTAGGCGAACGCACTATCTGAACGGATGATTTCAGCCAGTCCGTCGCGCCCCCGGCGGATAATTTTCGATAACGGAGGCGGCTATTCCACTGGTCGCTCCGCCCTCCGCGCCGTGACGTCAGCCGCCCGGCGAACCTGCGATGAGCACATAGCCCGGATGGCCGCTGACCTCGTCGCGCGCGGCGCGCAAGGCGGCCTGACGGCTGGTGAAGATGCCGAGCAGCCGCCCGTCGCGCGAGGCGAAGGTCCACAGGCCGTCGTAGGGTCGAACATCGACCGGAACCCGGGCCATCATGCCGACGCCCTCCCGCATTTCCGGCGGCCGGTGAGCCGGTCCGCCTCGGCCTGCAGGCTTCCGGCCAACGCCGCCGCGGCCTCCCGGTCGGCCAGCGCTCCGGTGCGGCAGCCGTTGACGGCGACGCACCAGCCGCCCTTGCACGCCCGCACCCTGTAGCGGCGTGGCCGCAGGGGCCGGACCGACGCCGGAGCGCCGTCCGCATATCCGCTCATCATCGGCCGCGCTCCCGATCCGACGATGGACGGGCGCCGAAAGCCAGGCCCACCAGATCCAGCGTCATGCGCCAGACGCCAGGCGTCCCTTGCGGACGCGGTTTGAGGCTGTGGATCAGCAGGGAATTGCGGGTCATTTCGACCTCCGTTGCAGAGGCCCCAAATCGACACCCGGCAGGCCTCAGCGCGCCATTCGAAAAGCGGGGCCACGCATAAGGGCCGCATAATCCCGATGGCCCGTCCTTACGCTTTCCTTATGCCGCCGCCGCGAAAGCGGATGGCGCGCTTACGCGGTTCGGGAGCCTTGTCCGGCCTTCTTTAGTCGGAGGCTGTCGGCATGGCCGATCTGATCTTTCTGGCGTTGGGCGGCGGGGCGTTTGTCGCCTTCGCCGGTCTCGCCGCTGCAATGAAGAGGATGTGACGATGATCGTTTCCATCCTCTGGGGGGCCGGGGCCGTCGTGGTCGCCGCCTACATGATCGCGGCGCTCGTGCGCCCCGAGCGGTTCTAGGGAGCCGCCGTCATGACTGTTCAAGGTTGGGCGGAAATCGCCCTCACCCTCGGTCTCGCCGCCCTTCTGGGCTGGCCGATCGGGATTTACATGTCGCGCGTCTGGAACGGCGAGCGGACCTGGCTGGATCCGGTGCTGAAGCCGGTCGAGGCCGTCTTCTACAAGGCCTCGGGCGTCGATCCGACCCGCAGCCAAGGCTGGCTCGGCTACGCCGGCGCCCTGCTGGCGTTCAACGCCGTCGGCTTCCTGCTGCTCTACGCCATCCTTCGCCTGCAGGGCGTGTTGCCGCTGAACCCACAAGGATTCGAAGGCGTCAGCCCGCATCTGGCGTTCAACACCGCCGTCAGCTTCGTGACCAACACCAACTGGCAGTCCTATGGGGGTGAATCGACCATGTCGACCTTCACCCAGATGTCCGGGCTGACGGTGCAGAACTTCGTCTCCGCCGCCACCGGCGCGACCATCGCGGCCGCGCTGGCGCGGGCGTTCGTCGCCAACCGCGGCGAAGGCGTCGGCAATTTCTGGGCCGACCTGACGCGGACGACGCTGTACGTCCTGCTGCCGCTGACCTTCATTCTCGCCGTCGTTCTGGTCGGCCTCGGCCTGCCGCAGACCCTGTCGGCGCACGCCACGGCGACCACCCTGGAAGGCGGACAGCAGACCATCAGCCTGTTCCAGACCGCCAGCCAAGTCGCCATCAAGCAGCTGGGCATCAACGGCGGCGGCGTCTTCAACGCCAACGCCGCCCACCCGCTCGAGAACCCCTCGCCCCTTACCAATCTGATCACCGCCGTGGCGATCAACGTCATGGGCTGGGCCGCCTTCTTCGCCTTCGGCCGCAGCGTGCTGGCTAAGCGCGAGGTGAGAGCGCTCGCCATCGCCGCCCTGGTTCTTCTGGGGGCCTGCACCTCGGGCATCTACATCGCTGAAAGCCAGCCCGCGCCGGCGCTCGTCGCCGCCGGGATCGAGCAAGCGGTGAACATGGAAGGCAAGGAGACCCGCTTCGGCGTGGCGTCCACCGCCGCCTGGGCCGGTCAAACCACCGGCGCCTCCAACGGCTCGGTCAACGGCATGCACGGCAGTCTGATGCCGCTGGCCGGCGGGCTGACCATGTTCCTGATGCAACTGGGCGAAATTCTGCCCGGCGGCATCGGCTCGGGCATCGCCATCATGGTCGTCATGGCCATGCTGTCGGTCTTTGTGGCGGGCCTGATGGTTGGTCGCACGCCCGAGTATCTGGGCAAGAAGATCGAGGCGCGAGAGATCCAGTACGCCATGATCGCGGTGCTGGTCCTGCCCCTGGCCATCCTCGGCTTCACGGCCATCGCGGCGGTCTTCCCGACCGCCTTGGCGGGGCTGCTGAACCACGGGCCGCACGGCCTGTCGGAGATGCTTTACGCCTACACCTCGGCGGCGGCGAACAACGGCTCGGCCTTCGCCGGGCTCACGGCCAACGCACCGTGGTGGAACACGACGCTGGGCATCGCCATGCTGGCCGGTCGCTTCGTGCCCGCCGTCGTGGTGCTGGCCATCGCCGGCTCGCTGGTGGCCAAGCCCAAGCTGGCGCCCAGTCCGGGCACGCTCCCTGCCCACGGCGGCCTGTTCATCGGCCTGCTGATCGGCGTCATCCTCATCCTCGGCGGGTTGCAGTTCTTCCCGGCCCTCGCCCTGGGACCCATCGTCGAGCATTTCCAAATGCTCGGCGGGGCGTTCTGAACGGACATCCCCAATGACCTTCGCAAATCCTGAAATGCCGGGCGGCAAGACCCGCCCGGCGCCTCTGGCGGGCGGCCTTAACGGTGCCATGCTGGGCCGCGCGCTCGGCGACGCCTTCGTCAAGCTGGACCCGCGCAAACTGCTGCGCAATCCCGTGATCTTCACCACCTGGATCGTGGCCCTGCTGGCGACCGTCTCGGCGGTCGCGGCGGTGGCCGGCGGCCAGTCGGCCGGCTTCGCCATCCAGCTGGCGCTGTGGCTCTGGGCCACGGTCCTGTTCGCCAACATGGCCGAGAGCGTCGCCGAGGGCCGTGGCAAGGCGGCGGCTGACAGCCTTCGCGCCACCCGGGTGACGACCAAGGCCAAGCTGATCGTCGACCCGAAGACCGGCACGATCGTCCCGACCCCGGCGCATGAGCTCGCGGTCGGCTCGATCATCCTGGTCGAGGCCGGAGATGTGATCGCCTCGGACGGCGAGATCATCGAGGGCGTCGCCTCGGTCAACGAAGCCGCCATCACCGGCGAGAGCGCGCCGGTGATCCGCGAAAGCGGCGGCGACCGGTCCGCCGTCACCGGCGGCACCACCGTGGTGTCGGACTGGATCAAGGTGCGTATCACCTCGGCTCCCGGCTCGACCTTCCTCGACCGCATGATCGCGATGGTCGAGGGCGCCAACCGCCGCAAGACGCCCAACGAGCTGGCCCTGTCGGTGCTGCTGGCCGGACTGACCCTGGTCTTCCTGATCGCGGTCGTGACCCTGCTGGGACTGGGCGCCTATTCGGGCGTGAAGCTGGATCCCCTGGTGCTGGGCGCCCTGTTCATCACCCTGATCCCCACAACCATAGGGGGCCTGCTGTCCGCCGTCGGCATCGCCGGCATGGACCGGCTGCTGAAGGTCAATGTGCTGGCCACCTCGGGCCGGGCGGTCGAGGCCGCAGGCGACGTCGACACCCTGCTGCTCGACAAGACCGGCACCATCACCTTCGGCAACCGCATGGCCACCGAGGTCATCCCGGTCCCGGGCGTGCGTCCCGAGGCCGCCCTGCGCGCCGCCGTCACCGCCTCTCTGGCGGACGAGACGCCGGAAGGCCGCTCCATCGTCGAACTGGGCCGCAACGCCGGCATCGTGGTCGAACAGCCGGAAGGCTCCAAGGCCATCCCCTTCACCGCCGTGACCCGCCAGTCGGGTCTGGATGCGGGCAAGGACAGCTGGCGCAAGGGCGCGGTCGACGCCGTGCTTAAATCGCTGGCGCTGGACGAGGCCGCCGCCCCGGCCGAGTTCCGCTCGGCTGTGGACCGTATCGCCCGCTCGGGCGGCACCCCCTTGGCCGTGACCGAGAACGGCGCCCTGGTCGGCGTCATCCACCTGAAGGACGTGGTCAAGCCGGGGGTGAAGGAGCGCTTCGCCGAGCTGCGCCTGATGGGCCTGCGCACCGTCATGATCACCGGCGACAACCCGGTGACCGCGGCGGCCATCGCCTCGGAAGCCGGGGTCGACGATTACCTCGCCGAGGCCACCCCCGAGGACAAGATGCGCCTCATCAAGGCCGAACAGGCCAAGGGGCGGCTGGTGGCCATGTGCGGCGACGGCGCCAACGACGCCCCGGCCCTCGCCCAGGCCGATGTCGGCGTCGCCATGCAGACCGGAGCGCAAGCCGCCCGCGAAGCCGGCAACATGGTCGATCTCGACTCGGATCCGACCAAGGTCATCGAAATCGTCGAGGTCGGCAAACAGCTGCTCATCACGCGCGGCGCCCTGACGACCTTCTCCATCGCCAACGACGTGGCCAAGTATTTCGCCATCATCCCGGCGATGTTCGTGGTCGCCCTGCCCGCCCTCGGCGCGCTGAACGTCATGCGGCTGGGCTCGCCTGAAAGCGCGATCCTGTCGGCGGTGATCTTCAACGCCCTGGTCATCGTGGCCCTGATCCCGCTCGCCCTTCGCGGGGTGAAGTACCGGGCCGTCGGCGCCGGAAAGCTGCTGGGCCGCAACCTGCTGATCTACGGCCTCGGCGGTCTCGTCGCGCCCTTCGTCGGCATCAAACTCATCGATCTCGTGATCACCGGCCTCGGCCTGGCCTGATCCTGCAAGGACTGAACCCATGAACCGCAAAACCCAACTGAAAGCCTCCGGCCGCAACGACGCCCTGTTCGCCGGCGCCTGCATCGCCGCCCTCGTCATCGTCGGCGTGGCCGGACAGGCCCGGGCCCAGGACGCGACCGGCCCCAAGATCTCCTGGAACGCCGCCGTGACCTCCGACTACGTCTTCCGGGGCGTCAGCCAGACGCAGGAGAGCCCGGCGATCTCGGCGGGCGTCGACCTGACCAACGGCGCCTTCTACGCCGGGGCCTGGGCCTCCAACGTCGACTTCGGCGACGACACCGACGCCGAAGTCGACCTGTACGGCGGCTGGCGGCCCGAGGTCTCCGGCTGGAACCTGGACCTCGGCGGCGTGGCCTACCTCTATACCGGCCAGCCGGACGGGGCCGACTATGACTACGTCGAGCTGAAGGCCGCCGCCTCGCGCGCGGTCGGACCGGTCACCGTCGGCGGCGCCGTCTACTGGTCGCCGGACTTCTTCGGCGCGTCCGAGGACGAGGCGACCTACCTGGAGGCCAACGCCGCCTTCGTACCCGCGGACCGCTGGACGGTCTCGGGCGCGGTGGGACGTCAGTGGGTGTCGTCGGATCTCGACTACGCCACCTGGAACCTCGGCGCGGCCTACGCCCTGACCGATCACCTGAGCGTCGACGTCCGCTACCACGACACCGACCAGCACGACTTCGGCGACAGCTATGGCGCGCGCGCCGTGGCCTCGCTGAAGGCGGCCTTCTGAGGGACGATGACATGATCTCCCAACTGCGTCCGGCCCTGGTCATGACGGGCCTCTTCACCCTGCTGCTCGGTGGCGCCTATCCACTGGCGGTCACCGGCGTCGGCCAGCTGGCCTTCCCGGATCAGGCGAACGGCAGCCTGATCCGCGACCGGGACGGCACGGTGCGCGGCTCGGCCCTGATCGGCCAGCCGTTCGCGGAAGGCCGCTACCTGCACCCGCGCCCCTCGGCGGCGGGCGACGGCTATGACGCCTCGGCCTCGTCCGGCTCGAACCTGGGACCGCTGAACCCGGACCTGAAGACCGCCGTCGCCGAGCGCGCCGTCGCGATCCGGGCCGAGGACGGGGCCGGGGTCATCCCCGCCGATGCGGTCACCGCCTCGGGTTCGGGCCTCGACCCGGATATCTCCCCGGCCTACGCTCGGCTGCAGGCCGCGCGCATCGCGATGGCCCGGGGCGTCTCGGTGGAACAGGTCCAGCGCATCATCGGCCGGCACGTCGAACAGCCCACCCTGGGCTTCATCGGCCAGCCGCGCGTGAACGTGCTGATGACCAACCGCGCTCTCGACGCGGAGCTGCCGGCCCCTTGACCCAGACTGGACCCGACCCGTCCGCATCGCCAGCCGCCCGCCGCAAGCGTGGGCGGCTGAAGGTGTTTCTGGGCATGTCTCCCGGCGTTGGGAAGACCTATGAGATGCTGCGCGCCGCCCGCCGCCGAAAGGCCGAGGGCGGCGATGTCGTGGTGGGGGTGGTCGAGACCCACGGCCGCCGCGAGACCGAAAGCCTGCTGCGGGGGCTGGAGGTCATGGCCCGTCAGCCGATCGACTATCGTGGCCGCGCCCTGATGGAGTTCGACATCGACGGGGCCCTGGCCCGCCGGCCGGGCCTGCTTCTGGTCGATGAATACGCCCACTCCAACGCCCCCGGCTCGCGCCATCCGAAGCGCTGGCAGGACGTCGAGGAGATCCTGGACGCCGGGATCGATGTCTGGACCACCCTGAACGTCCAGCACCTGGAAAGCCTGTCGGACGTGGTGCTGCGCATCACCGGCGTGCGCCAGCGCGAGGCCGTGCCGGACAGCGTGCTCAGCCGCGCCGACGATATCGAGGTCATCGACATCACCCCCGACGAGCTGCGCAAGCGGCTGGGCGAGGGCAAGGTCTATGTGCCCGAGACCGCGCGGCTGGCGTCCGAGAATTTCTTCAAGGTCGAGAACCTGACCGCCCTGCGCGAGCTGGCCTTGCGCCGCGCGGCGCAGACGGTGGACGACCAGCTGGTCGCCACCCTGCGTGAGAAGGGCGTCGAGGGACCCTGGGCGGCGGGCGAGCGCATCCTGGTGCTGGTCGGCGGCGACGCCATGGCGGCCACCCTGGTCCGCACCGGACGGCGCATGTCCGACATGATGATGGACGCCCCCTGGACCGTCGCCCACATCGAACGGCCCAGCGGCGGCGTGGCCGACGCGGTCGGCGCCGCGCGCCTGAACGAGGCGGTCAAGCTGGCGGAACAGCTGGGCGGGCGCAGCGTGCGGCTCAGCGGCGACGACGTGGTGCGGACGGTCATGGACTACGTCCGCCGCAACAACATCACCCAGATCGTCCTGGCGCGCGGGCGCGAGAACCGCTTCAGCGCCTTCCTCGGCCGGTCGCTGGCCGCCGAATTGCTGCGCGCCGCCCAGGGCGCCGCCGTCCACATCATCACCGATGCGGGCGGTGAGACGCCGGAGCGCCGCCTCCGCCTGTGGCCGCCGGCCTCCCACGCGGGCTGGACGGGCTATGCGGTCGGGGTCGGGCTGGTGCTGCTGGCCACCGGTCTGGGCGCCGTGCTGGACCGCAGCTTCGAACGCGTCGACCTGGGCGTCATCTACCTGGCGGCGGTCGTCGGCGCCGGCGTGCTGTATGGCCTTCGCCCCGCGCTGGCGGCGGCGACCGCCGCCTTCCTCGTCTACAACTTCCTGTTCCTGCGCCCGCTGTACAGCCTGGCGATCGGCTCCCCCACCGACCTGCTGACCCTGGTGCTGTTCTGGGCCGTGGCCCTGACCACCGGCGCTTTGGCGGGACGGGTGCGCGAACAGGTCCGCAACGCCCAGCGCCGCGCCTCAGCCGTCTCGGCCTTGCTGGCCGCCAGCCAGACCCTGTCCGGCGCCGAGGACGCCCGCGCCACCGCCCGGGCCCTGGCTGAACAGGCCTCCGCCGCCGCCGGGGCCAAGGCCGTCGTCTTGCTGCCTGAGGGGGAGGACCTGATGGTCGCCGCCTCCGCGCCTCCGGTCGACCCGCCGCTCCAGCTCGGCGCCGCCGCCATGGCCGCCGCGCGCTGGACCTGGGAGAAGGGCGAACCCGCCGGCCACGGCACCGGCACCCTGCCCCAGACCAGTTGGACCTTCCGCCCCCTGCAGGGGGTGCGCGGCCGTTCGGGCGTGGCCGGCATCGAGGCCGACGCCCTGGCGCCCGGCTCGGACGAAGAGCGGCTGGCGCTGGCCATCCTCGACCAGGGCGCCGTCGCCATCGAACGCGCCGATCTGGCCGGACAGGCGCTGGAGACGGCGACCCTGAAACGGACCGACCGCTTCCGCGGCGCCCTGATGAACTCGGTCAGCCACGACCTGCGCACGCCGCTGTCGACCGTGCTGGGGTCCGCGACCACCCTGATCGACTATGGCGACACCCTGACGCCCGCGATCCGCGCCGACCTGCTGCTCAGCATCCGCGAAGAGGCCGAACGGCTGAACCGCTACGTCGGCGACCTGCTGGACATGACCCGGCTTGAGGGCGGCGGACTGAACATCAAGTCTGACTGGACCGACGTGCGGGATGTGCTGAACGCCGCCGCCGGGCGTATCTCGCGCCGCCTCGACAAGCGCACCCTGACCCGCGACTTCCCCTCCGACCTCAGCATGATCATGGTCGACGAGGGCCTGCTGGAGCAGGCCGTGGTCAATATTCTCGAGAACGCGATCGCCTACAGCCCCGACGGCTCCCGCATCGAATTGGCCGCCTATGAGGATCGCGGCTCGGTCGTCATCTCCATCGAGGACGAGGGCAAGGGCATCCCCACCGCCGAACTGGAGCGGGTGTTCGACAAGTTCCGCCGCATGGAGGAACCCTCGGACCGGACCAAGGGCGCCGGGCTGGGCCTCGCCATCGCCAAGGGCTTCGTCGAGGCGATGAACGGCCGCATCGCCGCCGCCAGCCCCATCGTCGATGATCACGGCACCCGCGTGCTGATCAGCCTACCCAAGGCCATCGCCACCCACCGGGACCTGCTATGATCACTCCAGCAAGACGCGTTTTCGTGACGCGAACCGCTCACACTTCGCTCGAAAACGCTTGGGCCTATGTCCGCCGCTAGAACCACCGTCCTGGTCATCGACGACGAAGCGCAGATTCACCGCTTCCTGTCGCCCGCGCTGGACGCCGCCGGCTTCGATCCGAAACGCGCCGACAGCGGACAGGAGGGCCTGCGCGCCATCGCCCTGTGGAACCCCGACGCCGTCGTGCTCGACCTCGGCCTGCCCGACATGGACGGCAAGGACGTGCTGCTCCGTGCTCGCGAATTCTATCAGGGTCCGATCATCATTCTCTCCGCCCGTGACCGCGAGGCTGAGAAGATCGAGGCGCTCGACCTCGGCGCCAACGACTATGTCGAAAAGCCCTTCGGCGTCGGCGAACTGCTGGCCCGACTGCGCGTCGCCCTGCGCCTGAAGACGGGCGCCGACCAGCCGCACGGCCCCATCACGGTCGGCGACCTCGTCATCGACCTGGACCGCCGCCTGGTCACCCGCGCAGGCGAACAGGTGCGCCTGACGCCCAAGGAATACGACGTGCTGGCTCAGCTGGCCCGCGCCGCCGGCAAGGTGATCAGCCACAAGGACCTGCTGACCGCCGTCTGGGGCGCGGCCCACGCCGCCGACACCCAGTACCTGCGCGTCGTCGTCGGCCAGCTCCGGCAGAAGCTGGAGCCCGACCCCGCCCAGCCCCGCTGGATCTCCACCGAACCCGGGGTCGGATACCGGCTGCAGACCTAGGACTCGGGCGCGGATTACACGCCCGCGACGTGCCCAAGCGTGGCTTTGTCGTCGCGGTCATTGATAATGATTTGCAAATTCATTTGATCGCGGATAACCGACCCGCCCAGTCAGTTTGCGGGGTGCATCCATGGTCATGCGTCATCTTCTTTCGTCAGCGGCGGCGGTCGCCCTGCTGGCCCACGCTGGCGGCGCGGCGGCCCAAGCAGCGCCGCAGACGCCGCCCAAGCCCATCCCTACCGTGGTCATCGACGACTCCGGCGCCGCCCCCGCCGCGCCGATCTACGGCACGGGCGTGGAGGCCGGGACCACGACCTTGAACCGCGAGGCGGTGGACAGCCGCGCCCCCGGCTCGGGCGACGTCAACAGCCTGTTGCGCATCCTGCCGACGGTTCAGTTCAGCAACTCGGCGGGCGCCGCCAGCCGCGAGTCCCTGCAGGACCTGCGCCCCGAGACCATCTCCATCTCGGGCGGCTCGGTGAACGAGAACCTGTTCGTCCTCGATGGCGTCGGCGTGAACTCCTACATGTACGACGGCGATGAGGGTGCGGGCGACTTCACCGGCTTCGGCGTCGCCGCCGCCTCGGCCCAGACCCATTGGGTCGACGCCAGCCTGGTCGGCGCGCTGACGGTGCGGGATTCCAACATCTCGGCCCGCTACGGCGACTTCACCGGCGGCGTCGTCGAGATCGCCACCCGCGCCCCGTCGCACGTGTTCGGCTTCGAAACCTACTACGGCCTGACCAGCGACGGCATGGCCGAGTACCGGGTCTCCGACCTGGCCCGCACCGCCATCGGATCGGGCGCCATGCCCGCCACGCCCGAGTTTGAGAAGGAGCGCTTCGGCTTCAGTGCGGACCTGCCGGTCAACGAACGGCTGCGCCTGCTGGCAGGCTATAACCGCAGCACCTCGACCGTCACCAACTTCCCCGGCAACAACTATCTGGCCTACGGCGCGTTCAACCTGCGCAGCAAGGGCGAGAACCTCCTGCTGAAGGCCGAGTACGATCTCGCCGACACGGTGACCCTGACCGGCCAGGTCAACTACACGCCCTATGAGAGCCAGGCCCGCCAGACCAACACCGCCTACGACAACCTGATCACCTCCAACGGCGGCGGACTGACCGCCCGGATCGGGCTGGACGGCGAGCGCGGGACCGCGGCCTGGAGCCTCGACCTGACCTATGCGAACACGGACAACACCCGCGACGCGCCGTGGGGCACGTTCAACATCTCGACCGCCGCGCCGGGTATGGCGGGATGCTCCGCCACGACGTCCTGCACCATCGGCGCGGCGGGAGACTTCATCCAGGAGCAGGACGACATCCGCCTGAGGGGCGACTGGACGCAGCCGCTCGGCCTCGGGAACCTGTCCGTCGGCTTCGAGGTCTCCAATGTGAAGGCGCACCGCGAGCGGCCGCAGGAGCTGATCTCGCACCTGACCAGCAACATCAGCGTCAACACCGTCTGCGTGAAGGGCGAGAGCCTGGCCTGCCGCAACGGCTCCTACGCCCTGACGACCCAGCTGCGTTACGGCGCCTTCGACGCCCGGGCCGAGATCAACGCCTACGCCCTGTGGGCCGAGTACCAGGTCGATCTGGCCGGCTTCGACGTCCGCGCGGGCCTGCGCTACGACCACGAGGACTTCCTCGACAATCACAACATCGCGCCGCGCCTGTCCGTCTCGCGCGACCTGCCCTGGGCCGGAATGAACCTGACCGCGGGCCTGAACCGCTACTATAACCGCAGCTTCGTCGGCTACGCCCTGCGCGAGGGCGCCGGGGTGACCCGCACCTACATCCGTACGCCCACCATCGTCGGAACCGAGCGCCGCTGGAGCGACAACTGGGTCCTGAGCAGCCACACCGACAGCAACCGCTATTCGGGTCTCGGCCTGGACACTCCGTATTCGGACGAAGCCACCCTGGCCCTCACCGGACCGCTGGCCTGGATCGGCGGCGAGTACCGGATCAAGGGCGTGCTGCGCGACACCCGCGACATGATCGCCCGCTCGGTCCGCACCACCGAAATCTACGACCGCGAGACCGGCACGACGGCGACCCGCAGCGTCTACTTCGCCACCAATGACGGCGAGCGCAGCTACCGCGGCCTGTCGCTGGAATATACGCGCCGCTTCGGGGACGACCACACGCTCACGATGAGCACCAACTTCTCCCACACCGACGCGACCAACCTCAGCTATTTCACCATGGCCGACGAGGTCGAGCTGTCCGGCCAGAAGGTCTTCTACAACGGCCAGGTCGTGGATCTCCTGGAAGCCATCGCCGACAACCAGCTGCAGGACTACGCCTCTCCCTTCATCCTGAACGGGGACTGGAGCGCACGCTGGTTCGACGGACGCGTGCGCACCAACGTCAACGCCCGCTACCGCGAGGGCTACCAGCGGGTCGCTGACACTGGCGTCAACACCACCGTCGGCGGCGTCAGCTATGACGTCTACGGCAAGGTCGACATCAAGGATTCGGTGGACGTGAACCTGTCGGCCCAGGTCGACGTGGCCCGCACGGCCTACGGAAACGTCTCCCTCGATTTCCGTGTCAACAACCTGTTCAACACCGTGCTGAACGACAACTACATTTCGCCGGCGCAGCCGTACCAACTGGGCCGCAATGCATGGGCGTCCGTGAAATTCCGCTACTGAGACACATCCCCCGGCGCGCCGCTCCGGCGTCCGTCGTCCTGGCGATCGGCCTGATCGCCGGGGCCTGGGCGTTCGACAGCGTGCGCGCCCAGGATTCGGCGGCGCCCGTTCGCGCCGTCCTGTCCGAAACCCCGACGGCGGAAGAGCTGCGGGCCGCCTACGCCGGAGCGCCCAAGACCTGGCCGGCCCCGACGCTGAGGGCTGGCGCGGTCTTCACCGAGTTCGCCCCCCTGCCTCCGCCGGCGACCCCGGCGGACAATCCGGTGACGGTCGAGAAGACAGCCCTCGGCCAGCGCCTGTTCGACGATCCGCGCCTGTCGGCCTCAGGCCAGATCGCCTGCGCCTCCTGCCATGCACGCGAGCTGGGCTTCGCCGACGGCCTGCGCACCTCCTTCGGCCACGACCGCCAGCGCGGCAAGCGCAACGCCCCCTCCGTCGCCCCGGCCGCCTGGATGCCGATCCTCTTCTGGGACGGTCGGGCCGACACCCTGGAGGCGCAGAGCCTGCACCCCCTGGTCGATCCGCTGGAGATGGCCGGCGCCCTGCCCGAGATCGAGGCGCGCATCGCCGCCGACCCGACCTATGCCGAAGCCTTCCGCGCCGCCTTCGGCGACGACCGGGTCACCGTCGAACGCATCGCCAAGGCGCTGGCGACCTTCCAGCGCAGCCTGCGTCCGGGCCAGGGCCGCTGGCGCCGGTTCATCGGCGGCGACCGGCGCGCGCTCAACGACCAGCAGCTGCGCGGCCTGCACCTGTTCCGCACCAAGGCCGCCTGCGCCAGCTGCCATAGCGGTCCGGCGTTCAGCGACGGCCGGTTCCATAATCTCGGCCTGACCTTCTACCGACGCGAGCACGAGGACCTGGGCCGTTACCACGTCACCGGCCGGCCCCAGGATGTCGGCGCCTTCCGCACCCCCAGCCTGCTGGGCGTCTCACGCACCGGGCCATGGATGCACAACGGCCTGTTCCCGCTGATGGAGGGCATCGTCCGCTTCTACAACGCGGGCGGGGCGCATCCGCGTCGACCCGTCGGATCGGAGAACGATCCGATGTATCCGGTCACTGATCCGATGCTGGAGCCGCTGAACCTTACCGACGAAGAGATCGACGACCTGGTCGCCTATCTGGAGTCTCTCTAGGCGGCGCCCCTGGCCCGGTAGTCGATGTTCACCGTGAAGTCGCGCAGGCTCCAGCGTGCGCCGGAAGCCGGTCGCGGGAAGGGCTGGGAAGCGGCGATCTGGTCCAGCGCCGCCCGGTCCAGCGCCCTGACGCCGCTGGAACGCACCAGACGCAGCCGGTGCACCCGACCGCGGCGATCCAGCTGGAAACTCACCGTCACGACGCCGCGCGCGCCGCCCGGATGGCGCTTGTGGCGTTCGATCCAGGCCAGGACCTCGGCGGACCAGGTGTCGGTGTCGGCCGCCGCGGCGGCGCCCAACGACTGCCCGCCGCCGCCCTGGGTCGCGCCCGGCGTCGCGGCGTCCGCGGTCACCTGGCCCCGTTCGCCCGCACGTCCGGGGCCCGCCGGGCCGGGCGTGTCGGTGCGGCTGTCATCCGGGCGGCGCGCCTGTTCGGAGGGTTGCGGCTGGACGGAGAGCGGAACGGTCAGCTCCGCCGGAAACACCGTCGGGGTCAGGTGCGCGCGGGGGCGATCCGCGGCCTGGGGCCGCGCGGCGCCCCCGGCCTGGCGCTCGGCCTTCGCCGCGGCGGAGGGCGGCGTCGGCGAGTCGAAGCGGGGCGACGGCATGAGCGTCAGGTTGATCACCGGCGCGGCCCCTCCGATCAGCTCAGGCGCCGCCTGCAGGCCGAACAGCGCCAGCCCGCCCACGTGCGCCGCCGCGACCAGCGCATAGGCCAACACATGCCCGCCCGGCGTGGCGGTCGTGCTCTGGCGGGGGCGGAAGGACATGAACGCCGCGAACCGGGTGAAACAGGGGCTCGCCTAATATCGATAATCACTCGCAAAGACCAGTCGGCGCGGCCTGTTCGCGCCCTGGGCGCCGCCGTTCAGTCCGCCGGACTCCAGCCTTCCTGCACCGGCTCGACGCGGAAGGTGTCGGGCGTCCGGCCCGTGGCCGCGTCCGTCAGGGTAAGCGAACAGTGCGTCCCTGCCTCGTTGGGCGACACGACGTAGCTATGGCCCGCCGCCGGCACGAAGACGAAATGCGAGCCGCAGAAGATCATGGTGACGCCCGCGGTCCGCTCGGTCTGCAACTCGAAATACATCGGGACGCCGGCCGCGATGACCTCGGGCTTGTCATAGGCGAAGAGCAGTCCGCCAGAGATGTTCGCCCGCCGCGACCACTCCGCGTTCGACACCATCAGCTCGGCGTGATCAGCGTCGGTCAGGCCCCCGCGCGTCAGCGCGATATGGGCGGTTGGCGCGCCTTTCGGCGCGACATAGGTCGGCGTGCAGGCGGCTGCGCCCACAGCGGCGATCAGCACGACCGCGGCGATGAGTCTGGACATGTGGTCGATCCCCCGATTGCTCTCTCCGGAGGGTAAGCAGACCGCCGTTCGCCCGGCAAGAAACGCTAGAGAACGTCCAGCACCGTTTCCTTCGGCCGCGCCAGCACCGTGCCTTTCGGCGTGCGGACGAACGGCCGTTCGACCAGGATCGGATGCGCGACCATGGCCGCCAGGATGGCGTCGTCAGAGACGCCCGCCTCCAGCAGGCCCAGTTCGCCGATCAGCGCCCCAGCCGCCTCGCCCTTGGTCCGCATCGCCTCACGCGGGGTCAGTCCCGCCTCGGCCAACAGCGCCTTCAGCCCCTCGGCCGTCCAGCCGGTCTTCAGGTACTCGATCACCTGCGGATCCTGGCCCGCGTCGCGGATCATCTGCAGCACATTGCGCGAGGTGCCGCAGTTCGGATTGTGGAAGATGGTCACGGTCATGGGCGGCCTTATAGCCACTCCGTCGATCTTTTCACCGCCCACCGGTTGCGATTGTCGCACCCCGACCGCATGTGGCCCCGATGACCTCCCCCACGCCCGACGCCGCCCCGCCCGCCGCCAAGGGCCCGGGGTTCCCCGAGTTCGTCTGCCTGATCGCGATGTTCATGGCGCTGAACGCGCTCGCCATCGATTCCATGCTGCCGGCCCTTCCCAACATCGGCGAGGCGCTCGGCGTGGTCACCGAGAACAGCCGCCAGTGGGTCATCACCGCCTATCTGCTCGGCTTCGGCGGGGCCCAGATCGTGTACGGCCCGCTGGCCGACCGCTATGGCCGCAAGCCGGTGCTGATCGCGGGCCTGCTGATCTATGTCGTCTTCGCCGTCGCCTGCGCCTTCGCCCCGAATTTCGGCCTGCTGATCGCCGCCCGCGTCGCGACCGGCATCGGCGCGGCCGCCACCCGGGTGCTGGCCGTGTCCATCGTGCGCGATCGCTACTCCGGCCGGACCATGGCGCGGGTCATGTCGCTGAGCTTCCTCGTCTTCCTGGGTGTGCCCATCCTGGCGCCGACGGTCGGCCAGCTGATCCTGACCGTCGCGCCCTGGCCTTGGGTCTTCGGCGTGCTGGCTGTGTTCGGGGCGGTCGTTCTGACCTGGGCCGCGATCCGCCTGCCCGAGACCCTGCATCCGGAAGACCGCCTGCCCATCAACGCCCGCCGCATCGCCGGCGCCTTCCGCGAGGCCGTCACCAACCGGGTGTCCATCGGCTACACCCTGGCCATGACCTGCATCACCGGGGCGCTGTTCGGCTTCATCAACTCCAGCCAGCAGATCTTCTACGATGTCTTCAAGGCGCCGGAGCTGTTCACCACCATCTTCGCCGCCATCGCCGGCGGCATCGCGGTGGCCAGCCTGCTGAACTCGCGCTTCGTCGAGAAGCTGGGCTCGCGCCTGATCTCCCACACCGCCCTGCTGGGCTTCATCGCCATGGGTGTGATCCACAGCGCCGTGAACCTGAGCGGCCACGAGTCGATCTGGACCTTCGCCATCCTCCAGGCCCTGACCATGTTCTGCTTCGGCTTCATCGCCGGCAATTTCGGCTCCATGGCCATGGAGCCCATGGGCCATATCGCGGGCACCGCCTCCTCGGCCCAGGGCTTCATCTCCACGATCATCGGTTCGCTGATGGGCTTCGCCATCGGTCAGTCTTTCAACGGCTCGGCCACTCCCATGGCGCTGGGCTTCACGGTCATGGGCGTTCTGGCCCTGGTCTTCGTCCTGATCGCAGAGCGGGGCCACCTGTTCCGCGCCAAACATCTGACGCCCGTCGCGCGCGCCTCTTGATCTTTTCGCTGCGCCGGGGCGTTGTCCGGCCAGCGAAAAGAACACGGCCTCGATACGCCCGAACGGCGGCGGGCCACAGGAAGGACGCACCATGATCCGGACCCTCGGCCTCGTCTCCGCGCTCGCGCTCGCCACCGCCCTGGGAGGATGCGCCATGACCGCTTCCGGCTCCGATATGCCGCCCCTGCCCGCCTCGGCCACCGCGCCGATCCAGTATGTGCGCGACGTCCACTCCTACGCCCGGCCCGAGATCGCCCACGTCCGCCACGTCGCGCTGGACCTGGCCGCGAACTTCCAGACCAACACCCTGTCGGGCACGGCCACCCTCGACATCCAGGGCGTGCCCGGCGCGACGGAGGTCATCCTCGACGTCCGCAACCTCGACATCCGCACCGTCACCGACGGCTCGGGCGCGGCGCTGCAGCACAGCACGGGCCCCTCCGATCCGATCCTCGGCCAGGCCCTGACCATCCGCTTCCCGGCGCTGGCCGCCGGCGCGACGCAGAAGGTCGTGATCGGATATTCGACCCGCCCGGACGCAGCCGCCCTGCAATGGCTGACCCCGGCCCAGACGGCGGGCGGGCGCAAGCCCTATATGTTCAGCCAGGGGCAGGCGATCCTGACCCGCACCTGGGTTCCGACCCAGGACAGCCCCGGCATCCGCCAGACCTGGGACGCCCGCATCGTCGCGCCGGCCGACCTCAAGGTGGTGATGAGCGCCGAGACCCTGACCACGGACGGCGAACCGGTCGAGGGCGGCAAGGCCTGGCGCTTCCGCATGACCAATCCGGTCCCGCCCTATCTGATCGCCGTCGGCGTGGGCGACGTGGACTTCGCCGCGATCGACGAACGCACCGGGGTCTGGACCGAGCCGTCGCGCCTGCGCGCCGCCCACGATGAACTGGTCCCGACCGCCCGCATGGTGGACGTGGCCGAACAGCTCTACGGCCCCTACCGCTGGGGCCGGTACGACCTGCTGGTGCTCCCGCCGTCGTTCCCGTTCGGCGGCATGGAGAATCCGCGCCTGACCTTCGCCACCCCGACCATCATCGCCGGCGACCAGTCACTGGTGTCGCTGGTGGCGCACGAACTGGCGCACAGCTGGTCGGGCAACCTGGTGACCAACGCCACATGGGCCGACTTCTGGCTCAACGAAGGCTTCACCGTCTACTTCGAGAACCGGATCATGGAGGCCCTGTATGGCCCCGACCGGGCGCTGATGCTGCAATCCCTGGGCTGGGGCGACCTGCAGACGACGCTGGCCGACCTGCCGCCCGCCGACACCCGCCTGAAGCTTGAACTCGACGGCCGCGATCCGGACGAGGGCCTGACCGACGTCGCCTACGAGAAGGGCGCCGCCTTCCTGCGCACCATCGAGCGCATCGTCGGCCGCGAGCGCTTCGATGCCTGGCTGAAGGGCTATTTCGAGCGCAACGCCTTCCGCCCGATGACCACCGAACTGTTCCTCCAGGACATCCGCGCGCATCTGGTGACCACCAAGGCGCTGGAAGACCAGATCATGATGGACGCCTGGATCTACCAGCCGGGCATGCCGTCGAACTGGCAGCCGCCGGTATCCAACGCCTTCGTTCCGGTCGATGCGGCGGCGCGGGCCTTCGCCGCCGGCGGCCCGGCCTCGGCCGTTCCGTGGGCGAACTGGTCGACGCAGGAGCGCCAGCGCTTCCTCGCCTGGCGTCCGCCCGTGCCGCCGGCCAGCGGCCGCTGGTTCTCGGACGCCCAGCTCGCCGACCTGGAATCGACCCTGCACCTGAAGACCGAAGGCAACGCCGAAGTCCTGTTCGCCTGGCTGCAGATCGCGGTCCAGCACCGCTACCAGCCCGCCGTGCCGACGCTGGAGCATTTCCTGACCACCCAGGGCCGCCGCAAATTCGTGCTGCCGCTCTTCACCAGCCTGTGGGCCCAGTACGAATGGGGGCGCCCCATCGCCACCCGCATCTACGCCGAGGCCCGTCCCGGCTATCACCCGGTCACGACCAACTCGGTCGACGCCGTCGTGGGCCGGCCGAACTGAGCAAAGCCTCTCCCTCCCCTTCTGGGGAGGATGGCTCGCGAAGCGAGACGGGTGGGGAACCGAGCGCTCGGATACGACCCCACCCTGTCGTCGCTACGCGCCGACATCCCTCCCCACTTCGGGGGAGGGAGAGGGACCCACGAAGCTGTGTCCGGCGCCACCTTGGCTTCACCGCCCCGCGACACTAGGTTCCGCCCCACAAGATCGGCCTTCGCCGACACCCCTTCAGGAGACGCCACATGACTGACGCCGCCCGTATCGATCAGGACAATCCCCTCGGCGTCGACGGCTTCGAGTTCGTCGAATTCACCGGCCCCGAGCCCGAGGCCATGGTCGCCCGCCTGGAACTGATGGGCTTCACCCGCACCCACGTGAACCCGGCCAACAACGTCGCCCGCCTGAAGCAGGGCGACATCACCATGCTGGTCAACCTGTCGCCCAAGGGCCAGGCGGGCGAGTTCGCGACCGATCACGGTCCGTCGGCCAACGGCATGGCCTTCCGCGTCGCCGACGCCAAGGCCGCCTTCGAGGGCGCGCTGCAACGTGGCGCCCGCAAGGCCGAAGGCGTCGCCGGCGGCGCGCTGGGGAACGACTACCCCTACATCCTGCAGGGTATCGGCGGCTCGCTGCTCTACGTCATCGACCAGTACGGCGAGAACGGCTCGCTCTACGACGCCTGGGACGAGATCGAGGGCTGGGAAGAGGCCGAGCGCAAGAATTCGATGGGGCTCGAGATCCTGGACCACCTGACCCACAACGTGCGTCGCGGCGAGATGCGCACCTGGTCCGGCTTCTACGGCTCGGTCTTCAACTTCGAAGAGCAGAAGTATTTCGACATCAAGGGCAAGGCGACCGGCCTGTTCTCGCAGGCCATGATCGCGCCGGACCGCGCCATCCGCATCCCCCTGAACGAGAGCCAGGACGACAACTCCCAGATCGAGGAGTTCCTGCGCCGCTACAACGGCGAGGGCATCCAGCACATCGCCCTGACCACCGAGAACATCTTCGAGACCGTCGAGGCCATGAAGGCGCGCGGCGTGGCCTTCCAGGACACGATCGAGACCTATTTCGAGCTGATCGACAAACGCCTGCCCAACCATGGCGAGGACGTGGAGCGGATGCGCAAGAACCGCATCCTGATCGACGGTTCGGACGAGGAAGGCCTGCTGCTGCAGATCTTCACCCAGGACACCTTCGGTCCGATCTTCTTCGAGATCATCCAGCGCAAGGGCAACGAGGGCTTCGGCAACGGCAATTTCCAGGCGCTGTTCGACTCGATCGAGCTGGACCAGATCCGTCGCGGCGTCATCAAGGTCGATGCCTGAATGAAGGTGCGGCCGCCCCACTGGCTGCCCTGGCTCGGCCCGCTCCTCGCGGCCGTGGTCGGGGCGCTGGCGGGCGAGTTCTGGCTGGGCGGCGGCTTCTGGACGGTGCTGGCCGCGGCCCTGATCTGCGGCTTCGCCCCCATCATCGGCTACCGCATCTGGAAGTGGCGCTGGCACCGTAAGGGCTGAGGCCGGTTCGATGACGATCCGCTACCTGCACCTGCCCGCCGGATCGGCGCCGCCGACCATCGGTCAGGACGGCCCGTTCAAGGCGGTCGTCATCATCGAGCAGGCGGCCGAGGATCACTGGCGCGACCGTATCGGCGACTGGCTGGTTCGCAGCGGCTGCCTCTACATGATGGCGTGGGGCCAGGGGGCCGAGGCCTGGCACGACAGTGTCGACTGGGCGCTTCTGACGATCCACGACTTCGACGAAGTGCCCGACGACAAGCTCGTCATGACGACCTGGCATGACGATGAACCGCTGGCCGAAGTCTTCTGGTTCAGCGGTTATTGCGCCCGGCATGACGCCGCGCTCGAGATGGACACCTGGATCATCGACGTCCACGTGAGCGAACGGCAGGCCCAGCTGCTTGAGGATTATGCGGCGGCGCAGAACTGCGAACCCGCCGAACCGATCTAGCCCCTAGTGGAAATCCCGCGACCCCGGCAGCACCCGCACATTCCTCGGGTGTCCGCCGCGCGTGGGCGCATGGCCTGAGCCCGGAGCGGCGTCAGGGGTCAGATGGCCCAGCATGGGGGTCCAGTCCTCCAGCTGCTCGACGACCAGATGGGTCACCCCCTCGGCGGTCTGCACCTTGCCCCGCGCCAGCACCATCCGCGCGCCCATGGCCACCGGGCGCAGGCGTTCGAACACGTCAGGCCACAGCACCAGATTGGCGACCCCGGTCTCGTCCTCCACGGTCATGAAGCAGACGCCCTTGGCCGTGCCGGGCCGCTGGCGCACCAGCACCACCCCGCCGACCGCGACCCGCCTGCCGTTCGCCGTCTGCGGATAATCCGCCGCGGTCTGCGCCCCCGCCTGCGCCAGCCGGTCGCGCAGATAGCTGACCGGATGCCCCTTCAGTGACAGGCGCAGGGTCTGGTAGTCGCCCACCACCTCCTCGGACGGCGCCAGTTCCGGCAGGGCCTCGGGCGGGCGGCCGTCGGCCTCGCGCAGGCCCATGGCCTCGAACAGGGGCGCGCCCGCGACCGGCGGCGCCCCGCGCGCGGCCCACATCCCCTGCCGGCGGGTCAGCTTCAGCGAGCCGTAGGCGTCCGCCTCGGCCAGCCGGTCCATCGCCGCCGGCGTCAGCCGCGCCCTCAGGCGCAGATCGTCCAGATCGGCGAACGGCCCCTCGGCCCGCGCCGTCATAATCGCCTCGGCCCAAGCCTTCTTGAACCCGTCGATCGATCGCAGGCCGAGGCGCAGGGCGCGGCGCGTCTCACCCGGCGCCGGTTCCAGCGTGGCGTCCCAGTCGCTCATGTTCACGTCCGGATGGCGCGCCTCGGCCCCATGATCCTTCGCATCCCGAACCAGTTGGGCGGGGGCGTAGAAGCCCATGGGCTGGCTGTTCAGCAGGGCGGCGGCGAAGACCTCGGGATAGTGGTGCTTCATCCACGCCGAGATGTAGACCAGCAGGGCGAAGGAACAGGCGTGGCTCTCCGGGAAGCCGTACTCCCCGAAGCCCTTGATCTGGTCGAAGCAGCTTCGCGCGAAATCCGGGTCGTAGCCGCGCTCGATCATGCGGCTGACGAACCGGGTCTCATGCTCATGGATCGTGCCCATGTGCCGGAAAGTGGCCATGGCCCGGCGCAGGCTGTTGGCCTCCGCGGGCGTATATTTCGCCGCCTGCATGGCGATCCGCATCGCCTGTTCCTGGAACAGCGGCACGCCCAGCGTCTTGTGCAGCACCTGCTTCAGCTCGTCCGCCGGACCATGCTCCGGGGACGGACTGGGATAGTCGATCTCATAGGGCTCGCCCCGCGCCCGCGCCTCGCGCCGTTCCCGACGCCGCTTCAGATAGGGATGGACCATGCCGCCCTGGATCGGCCCTGGCCGGACGATCGCCACCTCCACCACCAGATCGTAGAAGACCTCGGGCCGCAGCCGGGGCAGCATCGCCATCTGGGCCCGGCTCTCCACCTGGAAGACCCCGACGGAATCGCCCTTGCACAGCATGCCGTAGACCTCGGCGTCGTCCTGCGGGACGGTGTGAAGCTGCAGCCGGCAGCCATAGCTGTCCGCGATCATGTCGAAGCCGCGCCTCAGCGCCGTCAGCATGCCCAGGGCCAGCACATCGACCTTCATCAGCTTCAGATGGTCGATGTCGTCCTTGTCCCACTCGATGAAGGTCCGGTCGTCCATGGCCGCGTTGCCGATGGGCACGATCTCCAGCAGCGGCGTCTGGCTCAGCACATAGCCGCCGACATGCTGGCTCAGGTGGCGTGGGAATTTGATGATCTCGGCCGTCAGCTGAAGCGCCAGCCGCATCCGCGCGTCGTCCCGGCTCAGGCCGGTGCGATCGACATGCTCGTCCTTCACCGCATCGCCCCAGGAGCCCCAGACCGTATCCGCCATGCGCGCGGTCACGTCCTCGGTCAGGCCCAGCGCCTTGCCCACGTCGCGGATCGCCGAGCGGGGGCGGTAGTGGATGATGGTCGCCACGATAGCCGCCCGATCCCGGCCATAGCGGCGATAGACGTACTGCATCACCTCCTCGCGCCGCTCGTGCTCGAAATCGACGTCGATGTCCGGCGGCTCGTCCCGGTCGGCCGACATGAAGCGTTCGATCAGCACGTCCTGCTCGGCCGGATTCACATTGGTGACGCCTAGGCAGAAGCAGACCACGGAATTGGCCGCCGACCCCCGTCCCTGGCACAGGATCGGCTTCTCCTGCCCCCGCGCCCAGGCGACGATGTCGTGCACGGTCAGGAAGTAGTTCGGATACTTCAGCAGTTTGATCAGGTTCAGCTCGTCCCGGATCTGGATCCGCACCTTCGGCGGAACGCCTTCGGGCCAGCGTTCCCTCGCGCCCCTGAAGGCCAGGCGCATCAGGCGGCGTTGCGCAGTCCAGCCCTTCGGCACCGGTTCGTCCGGGTACTGATAACTGAGCTCGCGCAGGGAGAAGCTGCAGGCGCGCGCCACCTCCATCGTCCGCTCCAGCGCCGCCTCATGGCCCCGGAACAGGTGGGCCATGCGGGCGGGCGTCTTCAGGTCGCGCTCAGCGTTGGCCCGCAGCCGCCGTCCGGCCTTGTCGATGGTCACGCCCTCGCGGATGCAGGTCAGCACGTCCTGCAGCATGCGCCGGTCGGCGTGGTGGTACAGCACCGCATTGGTGGCGATCATCGGCGCGCGCGTGCGCTGGGCCATGGCCGCCAGCCGGTTCAGCCGGCGCCGATCGTCCCCCCGCCACAGGGGCGCGGCGGCCAGGTAGAGATCGTCCGGCCAGGCCGTCCGCCACGCCGCCAACTGGGTCTCGAAGGCGGCGTCGGGCGTCTCCGGCGCGGGGGCCAGGGCGATCATGCCCTCGCCCAGTCCGACAGCCTGTTCGAAGGTCAGCCGGGTCTCGGCCTTCTCGATCCGCTCGCCTTCAGGGTCCGCGCCCGGTTGCGGCACGGCCTCGCTCTTGCCCAGCGACAACAGGCGGCACAGGCGGCCATAGGCGGCGCGGTCACGCGGGAAGACGATCAGGGCCGTCCCGTCGGTGAACACCAGCCGCGACCCGATCACCAGTTTCTGCCCGACCTTCTCGGCCTCCATCAGCGCCCGCACCATGCCCGCCAGGGTGTTGCGGTCGGCCACGCCCACGGCGGCGATTCCCAGCGCCTTCGCCTGATGGATGATCTCGCCCGGGTGGGACGCCCCCTCCAGGAAGCTGAAGTTCGTCATCGCCCCCAGCTCGGCGTAGTCGCCGTTCCAGACCGTCACGGCAGCACTCCGTGCATCCACCACGACGGCGCGCGACCCTCCTCGCGCCCGTACAGCCCCTCGCGGAACAGCCAGTAGCGCCCGCCTTCGCCGTCCTCGACGCGGTAATAGTCACGGGTGCGGACCTCGCGCCCGTCGGGACGGGGCCGCCACCATTCGGGCGACAGCCGCTCCGGCCCCTCCGCCCGCACGACCCGGCGGCTGACCCGGCGCCAGGTGAAGCGCGCGGGCGCCCCCTCGGGCAGGTCGAACAGCGGATCATCGATCGGCTCGGGCGGATCGAGCAGCAGCAGGGGGCGGCGGCCGGCCTCCGCCGGGTCCGCCGCCGGGATCCGGCCCAGGGCGGGGATTAGTCGCTCGGCGCGCTCCGGAATCCAGCTGTCGACCGGTTCGGGCGTCAGCACCCGGTCCTCGCCCAGCCGCGCGGTCAGCCGGTCGATCAGGGCCGCCAGGCTCTCGGCCTGCTTCGCCTCCGCCTCGCTTTCCAGCGCCCCCTGCCGCGCCGCCATGGGCTCGGTCAGGTCGGCGGTCAGCATCAGCGCGTCCAGGCCGAAGCCCAGCTCCAGCCGTCCGAACCCGGCCTCGCGGAACAGCCGCATCCAGATCGGAACCTCGCGCCCCGGTCGTCCCATGCGCACCGACAGCCCGGTCGTCAGCCCATCCGAGCGGAAGCCGGTCAGGGTCAGGGCCTTGGCCCCCTGCCCGTCCCTCTCCAACGCTCGCGTCAGGTCGGCGGCCAGTTCGGGCAGGCGCGCCTCAACCCCCTCGATGTCGCCCAGGGGTTCGGCGAAGGCCTGCCAGACCCGATAGCGGGCGGGCGGGCGCACGGGCGTCAGGGCCTCGCCGACATACCCCCGCGCCTGATCCAGCCGCCGCACCAGGCCGATGGCGTCGCCGTCCCGGAAGCGCCGCGCCAGACCCGCGCGCGGCATGGCGTACAGGCTGCCGATGGTCTTCAGCCCCAGCCGGCGAGCGCCGGTGACGGTGCGGTCGTCCAGCCGCAGCGCCTCGACCGGCAGGTCGGCCAGCAGGTCGGAGACGGTCTCGTCCGTGGCGACCGGATCCCGGCCCTCGCCCCAGCGCGCCAGCGCCCAGGCCGCCCCCGGCGTCGGGGCCAGGGCGACCCGCGCGACCGTCCCCGCCTCGGCCAGCCGGGTTCGGATCTGCGCCAGCAGGGCCGCCTCGCCGCCGAACAGGTGCGCCGCCCCCGTGATGTCCAGGAACAGCCCCTCCAGCCCCTCGCCGGACGGATCGAGACTGACCGACGGCGACCAGCGCTCGGCCCAGACCGCCAGCGCCTCCAGGGCCCGGTCGTCGGCGGCCGTATCGGCGGGCCGGCACAGCAGGTGCGGGATCATGGCCAGGGCGTCGGCCTGGGTCTGGCCCCGCCGCAGGCCGGCGGCGCGGGCGGCCGGATTCAGGGCGTGGATCACCGCCGCGCCTCGACTGTTCTTCAGGATCAGGGCGAACGGGGTCTGCGGGTCCAGGGCGGGGTCAGGCGGCGAGGCCGGACGCCGCGCCCGTTCCAGCGATCGGCGCCGGACCGAAACCGGCCAGTCGATCAGCCAGACGGAGACGATGCGTCTCATCATCCTGCTCCAGCATCCAGGCGCCGGGACGTTCGCCCCGGCCCCGCGTCATCTCCGCGATCAGGCGCGCCTGTCCCGGCGCCCGCGGGTCGTCGGCGTCGGGCGCGGACAGCGCCGCCGACACGCGCCAGCGCCGCCGCGCCGCGCTCAGGCCATCCAGGCTTCGCGGCAGCATCAATCCGGTCGAACCGCCGTCCCGGGCGGCGAAGTCCAGCCGCCGCGTCTGGGCCAGGCTGGCCCCGTCCACCGCCCCCAGCGCCAGCGACACCGCCCCCGACCGCAGGGCCTGCTCCAGCACCCACAGCGCCTCGGCGGCGGTCGACACGGGCGTCAGGATCAGCGCCGTCCCGGCCAGGCCGGGGCCATAGGGTCGGCCATACTCCCCAAACCACGCCCGGGGTGCGGCGATCAGCGCCGGGCGCCGGTCGTCCTCCCGTCGCCGCGAAAGGGCGAACAGAACGGTCGCCGCCATGTCCCGCGGCGTCGACGCGCACGCCTCCTCCAGAGGCGCGGCGGCCTCGGGAAACGGCTCCGGCGATGCGGCGGGAAAGGGGGGCATGACGACCATGAAAGATGGATGTTCATTATTTGTTCTCATCCACGAAGAGTCAAACCGGATTCCGCCTCCTCCCGTTCCGGTGGAGGCGCATATACCCGTGATTGTAGAACTGGCCCGCTCCCTGCACGTTTACCGCCGTGGAGCGCGCCCCGCTCCCGAAACGATACAGCTCAGCCATGACGCTCAGAGAGATCGTAGAAGCGGATTATCCAAGGGTGCAGGACCTGCACCGCAGCGTGGGCTGGCCGGAACGGTCGCTGGCCGGGTGGCGGTGGCTGCACGCCAACCCGGCCCGGCTGGACATCGGCGCGCCGGCGGGCTGGGTCGCGGACGGCCCCGACGGCGAACCCGCCGCCCACGTCGGCAACCTGATCCAGCGTTTCCGGCTGGGCGGGCGACGACTGCACGGCGCGACGGGCTTCTCGATCATCGTCACGGCCAGCGTGCGCGGGACCAGCCGCCACATGCTGAAGACCTTCACCTCCCAGCCCGATGTCTTCGTCCGCTACACCCTCAACGCCAATTCCACCTCCCAGCCCCTCTATGCCCGCCACGGCATGCTGGCCTGGCCCGAACAGACTCATGCGCTGAAGCTGAGCTGGGTCGTCGATCCCCTGCCCTTGGCCCTCAGTCGCCTGTGGCGGCGGCTGTATGCGGCCGCGCCCCGCGCCGTGTCGGGACTGGGCGAGCAGCTGATGAACGACCGGCTGGGCCGTGTCGCCCGTCCCGCCCTGCCGCCCGGGGTCAGCCTGCTGGCCGATTTCGGCGACGCCTCGCCCTACGCCGCCTTCTGGCAGGCGCTGACGGACGAGGGGCGGCTGCTGGCGGACCGCAGCCCGGAGATCCAGCGGTGGCGTCTGCAGGACCCCGACCTGTCCCAGCGCCCGTTGATACTGGCCTTCGCGCGGGACGGCGCCGTCGTCGCCTACGCCATGGCCATGATGGCCAAGTCGAACATCCTCGAGCCGCCGGTGCTGGAGGTCATCGACCTGGAGGCCCTGCAGCCCCACGCCGACGCGATCCCGGTTCTGATGACGGCCCTGCGCGACGCCGCCCGCGCCATGGGGGCGGCCAAGTTGCGGCTGCCCATGGTCACGCCGCGGGACCTGCTCCGGCTCGGCGACTTCGCCCGCACGGCCCGCCGCGAAGGCGGCTGGGGCCACTGCCACGTCCAGTTTTCAGAGGATGCGCCCGATCCGGCCCTGTGGTCGCCCACGCCCTATGACGGGGACTATGCGATCTGCCTGCGGCCCGTCCCGCTCGAACGCGCGGCGCGCGGCGCACGGGCTCCGAGGGCCGCCCGGGCGACCGCTTCCAAGGCCTAGACGGCTTTCAGGGCTAGGGGCGAGCCTTCAGCTCGTCGCGGATTTCCGCCAGCAGGGCCTCGGTCGGGGTCGGCGCGGCCGGGGCTTCCGGCGCCGCCGCCTGCTCGCGGCGCATCTTGTTCACCAGTTTCACCATCAGGAAGATGACGACGGCGACGATCAGGAACTGGATCACGGTGTTGATGAAGGCGCCGTACTGGATCGCCACCTTCTCGATCTCGGCGGTCGCCGGATTTTCGGGGACCAGCACCCATTCCAGGTTCGAGAAGTCGACCCGGCCCAGCGCCAGGCCGATCGGCGGCATGACCACCTGTTCGACCAAGCTGGTGACGATCTTGCCGAAGGACGCGCCGATGATGACGCCGACCGCCAGGTCGATGACGTTGCCGCGGGCGATGAATTCCTTGAACTCGGTGACCAGTCCCATGGGGCGTCCTGTCAGTCGGTGGCGTTCAGCCGCTCGCGCAGCTCCTTGCCGCTCTTGAAGAAGGGAACCGCCTTCGCGGGCACCTCGACCGACTCGCCGGTGCGCGGATTGCGGCCGGCGCGCGCCGGACGGCCCCGAACGGAAAAGGCTCCGAAACCGCGAAGCTCTACGCGACCGCCGTCGCCAAGCGCCTCGACCATGCGGCCCAGCACGACATTCACGACACGCTCGACCTCAGCATGGGTCAGATGCGTGTTTTCGGCCGCGAGCTTCTCGATCAGCTCGGATTTGATCATGCAGCCCCCGCCCTGTTCAGCCCCAGCCCGTACCCATACGGCTGCATCCAGTCTCGGGATGCAAGCCCACCCTATCTCTCGCGCGCCCGGCGAAAAAGGCCCAACCGTCCGTCAAGCCCGCGAATTGTAGGTTAAAGGACCGAAACCGTACACGAGTTCCGCCGCGCCCCCGGGCTTTGAGCACGAAAAAGGCGGCCGGATCGCTCCGGCCGCCTGATCGTTTTTTCGTCGATGACGAAGAGACTTAGTCCTTGGAGCCGGCCTTTTCGCGCAGGGCGGCGCCCAGGATGTCGCCCAGCGAAGCGCCGGAGTCCGACGACCCGAACTGTTCGATGGCCTCGGCCTCGTCCTTCATTTCCAGGGCCTTGATCGACACCGAGACGCGGCGCGAGGCCTTGTCGATGCCGGTGACCATGGCGTCGACGCGGTCGCCGACCGAGAAGCGCTCGGTGCGCTGCTCGTTGCGGTCGCGCGACAGGTCCGACTTGCGGATGAAGGCGGTCGCCGGAGCGTCGTCTTCACCGAACTTGACCTCGATGCCGCCGGTCTCGATCGCCGTCACGGTGACGGTGATCTGCTGACCCTTCTTGAAGGTGTCGCCTTCCATCGGATCGCCGCCCAGCTGCTTGATGCCCAGCGAGACGCGTTCCTTCTCGACGTCGACGTCCAGGACCTTGGCCTTGACGGTTTCGCCCTTGCGGTAGCGTTGGATGGCTTCTTCGCCCGACACGTTCCAGTCCAGGTCGGACAGGTGGACCATGCCGTCGATGTCGTTGTCCAGGCCGATGAACAGGCCGAACTCGGTGGCGTTCTTGACTTCGCCCTCGACGGTCGAGCCGATCGGGTTGTTGGCGACGAAGGCGTCCCACGGGTTGTCCTGGGCCTGCTTCAGGCCCAGCGAGATGCGGCGCTTGGAGGCGTCGACATCCAGCACGACCACGTCGACTTCCTGCGAGGTCGAGACGATCTTGCCCGGGTGGACGTTCTTCTTGGTCCAGGACATTTCCGAGACGTGGACCAGGCCTTCAACGCCGGCTTCCAGCTCAACGAACGCGCCGTAGTCGGTGATGTTGGTGATGCGGCCCGACATCTTGGCGCCGACCGGATACTTGGCTTCCACGCCGTCCCACGGGTCGGCCTGCAGCTGCTTCATGCCCAGCGAGATGCGCTGGGTGTCCGGGTTGATCTTGACGATCTGGACCTTGACGGTGTCGCCGACGGCGAGGACCTGCGACGGGTGTGAGACGCGCTTCCACGACATGTCGGTGACGTGCAGCAGGCCGTCGATGCCGCCCAGATCCACGAACGCGCCGTAGTCGGTGATGTTCTTGACCACGCCTTCGCGGACTTCACCCTCTTGCAGCTGGCCGACCAGCTCTGTGCGCTGTTCGGCGCGGGCTTCTTCCAGGATGGCGCGACGCGAGACGACGATGTTGCCGCGCGGACGGTCCATCTTCAGGATGGCGAAGGGCTGTTCCTTGCCCATCAGCGGGGCGACGTCGCGCACCGGACGGATGTCGACTTGGCTGCCCGGCAGGAAGGCCGAGGCGCCGCCCAGGTCGACGGTGAAGCCGCCCTTGACGCGGCCGACGATGGTGCCGTTGACCGGCTGGCCGTCGGCGAACACGACTTCCAGGCGGGTCCAGGCTTCTTCGCGGCGAGCCTTGTCGCGGCTGATGACCGCTTCACCCAGGGCGTTCTCGACGCGCTCCAGATAGACTTCGACGTTGTCGCCGAGCTTCGGAATGACGGCACCTTCGCCGATGCCGAACTCGCGGGCCGGGATGCGGCCTTCGGTCTTCAGACCGACGTCGATGATCAGGATGTCTTTTTCGATGCCGACGACGCGGCCGTGGACGACCTGGCCTTCGCCGAGGTCACGGCCCTGAAGGGTTTCGTCGAGCAGCGCCGAGAAGTCGTCGCGGGTGGGGGTGAGGGTGTCGGTCATGTAACTCTGGGGTTGGAGAAAAAGGCTTGAGCGCGCGACCGAAGGGTCCCGCGCCAAAGAGGGGTTCAGAAGAAAGAGTCAGGTCGTCGGGACGCGAGGCTGAAGCTCAACCAGAGCGCCCGCGGAAGCCGAGGATGGGAGCGTTGGATTTGCGGAACGGGTCAAAGACCGTGTTTCGCGCGCGCCGCCTCGACGATACGGCGGGCCGCATCGAAGGCGGCTTCTATATCCATATCGGTCGTGTCCAGCAAGACGGCGTCGTCGGCCTGCACCATCGGGGCCGCGCCCCGGCCCGCGTCGCGCTCGTCGCGGCGGATGATGTCGGCCAGCATGTCCTCGAACGCGATGACGGCGCCCCGCCCGGTCAGCTGCTTCCAGCGGCGGGTGGCGCGCACTTCCGGCGCGGCGGTGACGAACAGCTTGGCCGGGGCCTCGGGGGTGATCACCGTGCCGATGTCGCGTCCGTCCAGCACCGCGCCGCCGGCCTGGGCCGCGAAGGCCTTCTGGAAGGCCAGCAGCGCCGCGCGCACGCCGGTGAAACCCGCGATCCGGCTGGCCGCCTCGCCGGCCTCGCCGCTGGTCAGGCGCTCGGTGTCGGTCAGATCGCCGGCGTCCAGCGCCCGGGCGACCGCTTCCGCCGCCGCCTCGTCGTCCAGCGACTTGCCCGCATCCAGCAGGCCGACGCCCACGGCGCGGTACAGCAGGCCGGTGTCGAGGTGCGGCAGGCCGTACTCGGCCGCCAGCCGCGCGGCGATGGTGCCCTTGCCCGAGGCGGCGGGTCCATCGACGGCGATGATGAAGTTCCTGCTCAAGATCGACGATGCTCCATGGCTTGCCGCCAGCCGACGTAGGCCAGAAAGAGGGTGAAGCCTACCGCCGCCAGCAGCGCGGCGCAGAAGAAGGCGAATACGGCCCAGTACGCCAGGGGGTTGTCGGCCAGATACAGCGACGGCCCCCGGCGGCCGGGTATCACGCCTCTGTCCAGAATGACCAGCAGCTCCGATCCGCCCCGCCAGCACCCCGCGCCCATCAGCGCCGCGAGGATCCAGGTCGTCACGGCCTTGAAAGACCGCCGCATGAACGCACGGCTCACGTCCAGTCCTTCCAGCGGACCAGCACAAGGACCGCGAAGGCCGCCAGGCCAAGCCACAACAGGCAGGCCAGGCCGTTCAGGGCCACTGTCGAATAGTAGAAGAAATCGCCCTCGATCCTCAGATGAACCGCGCCGTGCTTGCCGGTCACCATGCCGGTGGCGATCCCTCGCCACACGACCCAGGCCGTCCAGCCGGCCCCGCCCAGACAGGTCAGGAGCCCCAGGATCGCAACGCCGCGAGAAAAGACCTCGCGCAGCGCCTTCATTCGATCAGACCGCCCAGACCGTTCATCATCTCCACGAAGCCCGGGAAGCTGGTGGCGATCATGCCGGGCTCGTCGACCGCGACGGCCCGGTCGGCGGCCAGGCCCAGCACCAGATGGCTCATGGCGATGCGGTGATCGTGGGCGGTGTGGACGGTCGCGCCGCCCGCAACGGGGCCGCCGGTGACGATGAAGCCCTCCGGCTCCTCCTCAACAGCCACGCCGCAGGCGCGCAGGCCGGCGACCATGAGGGCGATGCGGTCGCTTTCCTTGACCCGCATCTCGCCGACGCCGCGCATCACCGTCTGGCCCTCCGCGAAGGCGGCGGTGGCGGCCAGGATCGGATATTCGTCGATCATCGAGGCGGCGCGGTCCTCAGGAACCACCACGCCCTTCAGCGCCGAGTGGCGGGCGGTGACGTCGCCGACCTCCTCGCCCCCGGCCATGCGGCGGTTGGCGATGGTCAGGTCCGCGCCCATCTCGCGCCAGGTGTCGAACAGGCCGGTGCGCAGCGGGTTCAGCATCACGCCCTCGACCGTGATCTCGGAGCCCGGAACGACCAGCCCCGCCGCCAGCGGGAAGGCCGCCGAGGACGGATCCCCCGGCACCGCCACGGCGGTTCCGGTCAGCCGTTGGCCGCCTTTCAGCGAGATCTTCCAGCCGTCGCCCCGCGCCTCGACCCCGACCTCGGCGCCGAAGGCGCGCAGCATCCGCTCGGTGTGGTCGCGGCTCTTCTCCGGCTCGGTGACCGTGGTGACGCCCTCGGCGTTCAGACCCGCCAGCAGGATGGCCGACTTGATCTGGGCCGAAGCGACCGTCTGCACATAGTCGATGGCGGTCAGCCCGCCGCCCGACAGCTCGACCGGCAGCCGGTCCTCGGCGGCTTGCCAGCGGAACCGCGCGCCCATGTCGGCCAGCGGCCCCGTAACCCGCTTCATCGGCCGCTTCCGCAAGCTGCCGTCGCCGTCGAAGGTCGCCGTGACGGGATAGCCGGCGGCCGCCCCCATCAGCAGGCGCACGCCCGTTCCGGCGTTGCCGCAGTCGATGACGCCGTCCGGCGAGCGGAAGCCGCCCTGCCCGGTCACGCGCCAACGGCCCTGCCCCAGACGCTCGACCGTCGCGCCGAACGCTTCGGCGGCCCGGGCCGTGGCCAGGATATCGTCGCCTTCCAGCAGGCCCTCGACCTCGGTCACGCCGGTCGCCATGGCCCCGAAGATCATCGTCCGGTGCGACATGCTCTTGTCGCCGGGAGCGCGCACGGCGCCCTTCAGCGCGGGGCTGCGGCGGGCGGTCAGATGCGTGAAGTTCGTCACCCGCGGTCTCCAAAGGGGCAGGGATGGCGCGAGCGTACGGCCATTTTTGCTTCAGGTTTGAAGGACCTGAATCCAGAAAATGGCCCAAGTCTAAAGTCCGGCGAAATCGGAGTTCGGGAGCGCGCAGCGCTCTCGAACCGATTTCGCCGAGGAGATGGCTTTTGACAGCGGCTCCCAAGGGTGGCAAGGGAGCCGCCCGAATTCCCCCCTACCGTGAGAGGCGCCCCCGTGGCTAATCCCGAACTGGGCCAAAAGCAGGTCTGTCCGAACTGCCAGGCCAAATTCTATGACCTGAACCGCCGACCGGCTCACTGCCCGAAGTGCGGAACCGACTTTGATCCGGAAGAAGCGCTGAAGCTGCGCAACCGCCGCGGCCGCCCGGCCGGCTATCCGGCGGACGACGAGGCCGAGGATCAGGTCAAGGACAAGAAGGTCGACGGCGACGAAGACGAGGAAGAAGACGTCAAGACGCCGGAGATCGACGAGGAAGGCCACGAGCCGATCCTGACCCCCGACGACGAGGACGAAGCCGTCGTCGATCCGACCGAGGAATCGGGCATGGGCGAAGCCGTCGAAGACGACGACGTCCTGGCCGACGACGACGATGACGACTCGGTTCCGTTCATCGAGGACGAGGACGACGACTCCTTCGAAGACGAAATCGGCAAGCCGTCGTCCGACGAGGACTGACGAAATTCCGGGCGGATCGGCAGCGTTCGATCCGCCCGGAAATCGCCTTCCGAACAGTGTTCGAAAAAGGCGAAAATAAATGGTGGAACCGGGCTTGATCACCAAACGGCCCTGACATAGGTTCCGCCGCCTCGCCGGGGGCCAACACCAACACCTCGGCGGACTGACCGGCAACGGTTCGGGGCTTTAGCTCAGTTGGTAGAGCGCTTGCATGGCATGCAAGAGGTCAGCGGTTCGACTCCGCTAAGCTCCACCATGAAGGCCCCGCGGGAAACCGCGGGGCCTTCTCCAATTCCGGCCCTGGTCAGCGTGAGCCGTTGCACTGCCGGGCGTCCGGTCCCATCTATCCTTCAGCCGGCGCCCTGCCGATCTCGGGGGGCGTGGACGGCGCGAATGCCTGCTTCGGGGGCTTGAGACATGACGACGCGCACCATCCTGTTCGACAGCCCCTTCCTGCTGGGCTTCGACCATACCCGGGCCCTGATCGATCGCGCCCAGCGGGCGGCGGCCGACAGCTACCCGCCCTATAATGTCGAGCAGCGCGGCGAGCGGTCGGTGCGCATCACCCTGGCGGTGGCGGGCTTCGGCCCGGACGACCTGGCGATCACCATCGAAGGCCGCCAGCTGACCGTCGCCGGCAAGCGCGAGGACGCCGGCAAGGCCGACCAGGCCTTCCTGCACCGTGGCATCGCCGGTCGCGGCTTCGTCCGCAGCTTCGTGCTGGCGGACGGGCTGGAGGTCGACGAGGCCCGCCTGGAGCACGGCCTGCTGCACGTCGACATGAGCCGCCCCGAGGACCTTCCCGTCCTGCGGCGCATCCCCATCACGACGGGTTGAAGCCGTTGTTTCTCCGGCCGCCGCTTTCGGGGCCGAACCCAAGCGCCGCACAGGCGTTAGCTGAACGTAAGGAGGCGGTCGCATGACGCCCGAACTGAAGATGACCCGACAGGACTTCGCCGAACTGGGCGCCCCCGACCTCGTCTATGTGCGCGAGATCCGCGCCGCCGACGTGATGGCCGATACGCCCGCGACGGCGATCCAGGGCCTGTCCGTGGATCCGGAAGCCACCCTCTACGCCGTGCACGGCGCCGACGGCGAGCGCCTGGCCATCATGACGGACCGCGAGACCGCCTTCGCCACCGCAGTCGCCCACGAGCTGGAGCCGGTGTCGGTCCATTAGACTGACCGCCAACCCAAACCGAACTCAACGAAGAAGCGGAGGCCGCCGTCAGGCGGCCGTGGCCGGGACCTGGTCGCGCACGAACAGGGCGCGGATGGCGTCGGTCGTGTGGGCCTGGCGCAGCTGCTCGCGCATCTCCGACGAGCGCAGGGCGCGCGAGACGGCGGCGAGGGCCCGCAGGTGCTCCGCGCCGTCGCTGGGCGGGGCGAACAGGGCGAACAGCAGGTCCACGGGACGGTCGTCCACCGAGCCGTAGGCCACGGGCGTATCCAGACGCACGAAGACCGCCGTCACCCGGCTGACGCCTTCCAGCCGGGCGTGCGGAACCGCGACGCCCGAACCGAGACCGGTCGAGCCCAGCGCCTCGCGCTCCAGCAGAGCTTCGAGCACGCGCGCCTCGGACATGCCGAGGGCCTGTGCGGCGGCGTCCGCCACCACATGAAGAGCCTGGCGCTTCGACGACGCGCCGCTGCGCAGAACGACACCGCCGTCCGCCAGCAAATCACCGATGTCCATTGGAACCCCGACTCTACTCGATCATCCCGGGTGGGCGGGCGCCCTTTAGAGCACCCGCCCCCTTGAGGGAAGCACTATGACGTACGACCGTTTACCGAACCGTGTCCGTTGAGCGAGACGGCCTTCCGCTCAGGGTCGATCCAGCCCACGTTTCCATCCGGGCGGCGGTAGACCACCGAGATGCCGCCGTGGGCGGCGTTGCGGAAGACGACGACCGGGTAGCCGGTCATATCCAGCTCGGCCACGGCGCGGCCGACGGTGATGGTGCGGATCTCGGTTTCGGTCTCCGCGATGACCATGCCGACGGGCGGCGGCTCATCCGGCGCGCCGGCTTCGCCGAAGGTGTCGTCCTCGACCTCGTCCGGATTGCGCAGGACAATGCTGCGGGCGACTTCGCGGGCGGCGTCCTCGGTCTTCTCCGGAGAGAGACGCTTGGGCCCGATGTGGTGATCCTTCAGGCGGCGCTTGTAACGACGGACCCGCTTCTCGAGCTTGTCGAGCGAGTCCGAGAAGGCGCCGTGGGCGTCTCCGCCGAGTCCGGTGGTGACGATAGCCTGCCCCGACGCAAGGCGGACCCAACAGTCCACCTTGAAGCCGTGACCGTCCTTCGACACCACGACCTCGGCGTTTTCAGCACCGCGTTCGAAGTATTTTCCGATCCCGTCTTCGAGTTCCTGGGAGATGCGCGAGCCTAACGCTTCGCCAACATCTACGTGCTTGCCGCTGACCTGGACTTGCATGTCGATAGAACGCGACCGAACCGGATTGGTGTCAACGAAGAACAAGGAAATCGACAGTCACGCTTGCGCGATTGGTCGCACTCTTTTTTGGGCCGCGGACCGTCGGCCCTTCGGGACCTTCCGGCCCGACAGGGCGTAGCGCTTTGAGCCCGCTTCCGACCCATGATCAGCAGACGAAACCATAGCGTCCCTGCGCCGCCCAGAGCAAGAACAAAATAGGAACATTTCGCCGTGGCGGGGACGTCAGCCCGCCTTGAGCATCCGCTTGCGCTCGACGGAGGACGGAATCCGCAGCGCCTCCCGGTACTTCGCGACCGTGCGCCGGGCGATGTCGATGCCGGCCTCGCTGAGCAGTTCGACGATGCGGTCGTCCGAGAGGACGTCGCCGTCGCGGCCCTCGCCGTCGATCATCGACTTGATCCGGTGACGGACGGCCTCGGCGGAGTGGAGCGCGCCGCCGTCGGACGACTGGATGGCGGCGGTGAAGAAGAATTTCAGCTCGAACACGCCCCGGGGCGTCGAGACGTATTTGTTCGAGGTCACCCGCGACACCGTGGACTCGTGCATGCCGATGGCGTCGGCGACGGTCTTCAGGTTCAGGGGGCGCAGGAACTCGACGCCGAAGGCGAGGAAGGCGTCCTGCTGGCGCACGATCTCGGACGAGACCTTGAGGATGGTCTTGGCCCGCTGGTCCAGCGACTTGACCAGCCAGCTGGCCTGGGCGGCGCATTCGGCGACGAAAGTCTTGTCGACGTCCGTGCGCGCCGCGCCGGCGACGACGCCGTGGTAGCGCTTGTCCATGATCAGGCGCGGCAGGGTGTCGGCGTTCAGCTCCACCTTCCAGCCGCCGGCCGGATCGGCGCGGACATGGACGTCGGGGATGACCGTCTGGGCCGGCTCGCCGCCGAAGCCCGCGCCGGGACGGGGCGTCAGCGCCTTCAGCTCGGCGATCATCTCGGCCATGTCCTCGGCGTCGACGCCGCAGATCTTGCGCAGCCCCGCCAGGTCCCGCCTGGCCAGCAGGTCCAGGTTCTCCAGCAGGGCGGCCATGGCCGGATCGAAGCGGTTGCGCTCGATCAGCTGCAGTTCGAGGCATTCGGGCACCGAGCGGGCCATGACGCCGGTCGGCTCGAACCCATGGCAGACGGCCAGCACGCGCTCGATCCGTTCGCCGCCCACGCCCAGCCGGTCGGCGACCTCGGCCAGGTCGCCGCGCAGGTAGCCGCCCTCGTCGACCATGTCGATCAGGGTCAGGGCGATGCCGTGGTCCGCCGGCGAGAAGCCCGCCTGCGAGGCCTGGACCTGCAGATGCTCCCACAGGGTGCTCTCACGCGTGTCGGGCTGCTCGCGCCCCTCCCCGTCCGGCAGGCCGCCGCCGGAGCCGGCGCGGGACCAGTCGGTCAGGCCGGGCTGGCCGTCGTCGGTGCGGTCCGCCCCGCGCTCGCCCGGGGCGGCGTCGCCGTAGACGTCGTCCCCGCGCGCATCGACGGAGTCGCCGGCGTCGGCGCTGCGGCCGTCCTCGAAGGTCATCTCGGCGCGGTCGGCGACCTCGATGCGCTCGGGCGTGGCGTCATTGACCTCGCCCGGATCGCCGTCCTCGCGTTGCAGCAGGGGGTTCTTTTCCAGCTCGGCCTCGACGAAGGCCTCCAGCTCGAGGTTGGACAGTTGGAGCAGCTTGATGGCCTGCTGCAGCTGGGGCGTGATGACCAGCCCCTGGCCCTGCCTGATCTCCAGCCTCTGTCCGAGCACCGCGTGCCTCCCCGCCTTCGGACCCGAGTGGCCCGAAACTTGCTGAGGCGACTTTGTCGCCGAACCGGTTAACGGCGATTGAAGGGTTGGAACGCCCACGCGCGGCGCCGGGAAAAGGAGTCCGGGCGGCGGCGGGCGGCGTCGCCCTCACGGATCGGGCGCGGCGGAAAAATCCGGGTGCGAAGAGGGCGGATCGCCCGGCGCGGCGGCGGCGGCGAGGAGCTGATCCAGCACCCCGACCGCGGCGGAGTTCAGGCCGTTCAGGCGGTCATAGACCCCATCGGAGATATAGCCCTGGCGCCAGGCGCGGCCGACGCGGACCTGGGCCGTCCCCAGGCCGTTGATGAAGGCCATCCGGTCGCGCAGCGGCGCCAGGGCGCTGACCAGCGGATCCTCCGCCCCGGCCGAGCCCCGCGATCGCGCGACCCGCTCGCGCCGCCGCCCGGCCTCGCGGTCCGCCTCCAGCCGCGCGGCCAGCTTCTCGTGCAGCCGCATCCACGACGCCGCCTCCCCTGCCCGGCCCAGGCGCAAGGCGCGCCGCACCCGGACCAGGGCGTCCTCGGCCAGGGCCGCGCAGTCGACGGGCTGATCCGCCTCGGGATCGTCATCGGGGACGGGCGGCGGATCGGGCTGGTCCGCCTTGCGCCAACCCTCGCGCCGGGCGCGGTCAGTGAAGGTGGACGGGTTCAGGCCGTAGCGGTCGCAGACCTGGGTGCGGGAGTCGCCGGCGAGGTAGTCGCGGCGGGCGAGGTCCCAGGCGGCCTGGGAGCGGGGAGCGTGGCCGGCGGGGGCGACGGGCGGGGCGATGACGTCGGTGGGGTGCACGGCGGTCCTCCTTTGGCGGGGAGGATGGCATGCGGGTACGTCAGGATCGGACGTATGCCGCCGGACGCCCGGGCCTCACGCCGCGGCCTTCGCCTCCTGCGGGAGCATGGCGTTCATGACCAGTCTGCTGAGCATTCTTCCATCGAGCGGGATGATCGCGTCGATCAGGCCGCTGTCTTCGGGATTCTCGGGCGGGTCCTGAGGCAGATCCGCATCGATTTGCAGAGCCTCCTGAACGGCGTCCACCAGGAAGCCGGCGACGCGGCTGCCATCCTGGCCGACGATGATCACGTGACGGCTGGTCGGGACCGTCGCGCCGAATCCGAGGCGCTGGCGCAGGTCGATCACCGGCATGACGGCGCCGCGCAGGTTGATGACGCCCATCATCGCCGAAGCGCTTTGCGGCACCGGCGTCACGGCGGTCCAGCCCCGGATTTCCCGCACGTGGTGAATATCGATGCAGAACTCCTGGCCAGCGATCTCGAACGAGATCAGCTCGAGCTTTTCCTTCAGTCCCAGGTCGACGGTCGGGCGCATCAGAACTCCTCCCAGCCCGCGGCCACGGCGTTCCCGACCCTCCCGCCTCGGCCCGCGAATGCGACGAGACGACCTTGAGCCTCGTGCACAGGGTTGTTCGCCGGTCGAGGCGCGGGCGACGCCGCAGGACGCGGGCGAGCCGACGCGGGTTCGTCTCCGATCCGGAACCGACCCACGAGGTCGCTCAGTCCCTGGGCTTCGCTCCTGAGACTGGCTGCCGCGGCCGTCGCTTCCTCAACCATGGCGGCGTTCTGCTGCGTGACCTGGTCCATCTGATTGATGGCGGTGTTTACCTGCTGAAGGCCGGTCGCCTGCTCCTGGGACGAGGAGGCGATCTCGAGCAGCTGACTGTCGATCTCGGCCACGCGCTGCACGATGGTCGTGAGGGCTGACCCGGTATCGCTGACCAGCTTCACCCCCCGCTCCACCTGGGCGGAGCTGCTGGCGATCAGGGTCTTGATCTCCTTCGCCGCCTCCGCCGACCGTTGTGCGAGGGCGCGAACTTCCTGCGCGACGACGGCGAAGCCCCGTCCCGCGTCGCCGGCCCGGGCCGCTTCGACCCCGGCGTTCAACGCCAGCAGATTGGTCTGGAAGGCGATTTCGTCGATGACGCCGATAATCTGCGTGATCTGACCAGAGCTCTGCTCGATCTGCGACATCGCCGCCACGGCGTCGGCCATGACTTCGCCCGAGCGGGTCGCATCGTCGCGGGCCCCGCTCGCGGCGCTGGACGCCTGGCGGGCGCCCTCTGCGCTCTTCCGCACGGTGGCGGTGAGTTCGTCGAGCGCGGCGGCGGTTTCTTCGAGGCTGGCGGCCTGCTGCTCGGTGCGACGGGACAGGTCGTCGGACGCCGTGGCGATTTCATCGGAACCGGCCCGCAGCCCCCCCGTCGCCGACGAGATCCCCTGCATGGCCTCGCCGAGGGCGTTCAGGGCGCTGTTGAAGTCCGACTTGATCTGGGCGTACTGCCCCGTGAACTCCTCGGAAATCCGGCTGGTCAGGTCGCCGTCCGCGAGGCTCTTGAGACCGCGAGCCAAGGCGGCGACCACCGCCTTCTGTTCCTCTTCGTTCACCCGGCGTTCCGTATCGGACCGCGCCAGTTCCTCCTCAACGGCCGTGACGTCCGTCGCGAACTTGATCACCTTGTAGGGCTTCCCGTTCTCGTCGAGCATGGGATTGTAGGACGCCTGGATCCAGCAGGTCTTGCCGCCCTTGCCGATCCGAAGGAATTTTCGGGCGACGAAATCTCCCCGGTTCAGGCCCTCCCAGAACGCTCTGTAGTCGGGGCTGGCCGCGTCTTCCGGCCGTACGAACATGCTGTGATGGCGCCCTACGACCTCGGCCGAAGCGTAACCCAGCGCGCCCAAGAAGTTGTCATTGGCCCGAATAATAGTCCCGTCCAGATTGAATTCTATTACAGCTTGTGATTTATCCATCGCTGCAACCTGAGCTTCAAGCTCACGCATTCTAAGGTTAGGATCGATCTTGTTCGACCTTTTGGACAGGAACATTGTGAGCCATCTTCCGCTGTCATGGATGACAACGGGTTAGACCCAGTTTGCTAAAGAGTTGCGCTCCCCGATCGTCGTGCTTTTACCTAGATCGCGTTGGCTTAGCGTTAACCGGCGACCGTGTCCGTGTTAATCACGATTCTGAAAGATCGGTGACATCCAGGCGGGTGGATGCGCCGTAGGAGACTGCGTGAACCACATTGCCCCAGTCAGTCCCCTCGCCCACGGGATCCTGAAGTCCGCCCCCGTACCGATACTTGTCGTGGACGAGGACGGCGCGGTGTCGGGAGCCAACGCGCGGGCGAGACGGCTTGTCGGCCGCGAGACGACGGGCTCGCCGCTCGACGCCCTTGCGGACATCCTGCCGGGATTTCCCTTCGAGGTGTGGAAAGCCGGCCGGTTCGCGACCGAAGACATAGGTCATGCGATCGCGACCCGATGGAGCCTCAGGACGGCTGATGGGCGGTCGGTTCCGGTCGATGTGCAACCCGCGCGGTTTGTCGACGGGGAAACGACGATCCTGGCGCTCTTTCTGAATGACGCCTCGGAACGGGTCCGCGCCGAAGAAAAGGTTCAGGAGCTTCGTCTTCGAATCTCCCACAACTGGCGGCTCAACTCGCTGGGGGAGATGGCCTCCGTCCTCGCCCACGAACTGAACCAGCCGCTCGCGGCCCTGGCGAACCGGCTCTACAACGCCGGCCGGATGCTTGAGGCCGACGCCCTGGATGTTGTCGGAATTCAGGAACAGCTGGCCGCGGCGGAGCAGCAGACCCACAGGGCGGGAGACACCATCCGCCGGATGAGAAGCCTGACTCGGCACGACGCGGGCTTTCACGAGAATCTGGAAACGGCGGAACTGGTCAGCGAGATCCTGACGCTGCTGGAACTGAGCGCGCGGGAGGCGGGGGCGACGATTGAAACCGATGTGCCGCCGGGCCGGTTCGTCAGGGGCGACCGGGTTCAGGTGCAGCAGCTGATCGCCAACCTTGTCCGTAACGCCCTGGACGCACCCGCGAACGAGCGCCCGCGGCGGGTGCTGATTTCGGGCGCCGCGACCGCCGACGGCGGCTACGAGGTCACCGTGGCAGACAACGGGCCGGGCATCGCTCCGGAGATGGCCGCGTCATTGTTCGAACCCCTGACGAGCTCCAAGCCCGGCGGCATGGGACTGGGCCTCACCATCTGCCGCACCTTGGTGCGGGCGCACGAGGGGCGAATCTGGTCGCACTCGAGCCGTCTCGGTGGGGCGGCGTTCACCTTCACGCTCCCATCGCCGATCGAGGCTTCGCATGAACCGCGGTAACGTGATCGTCGTCGAGGACGATGACGCCGTGCTCGCGTCGATCCTGGATATGTTGACGCTGGCGGGGTTCACGTCCCTCGGCTTTTCCGATCCCGTAGCCTTTCTGAAGGCGCTCCCGACTCTTCCCCGATCCTGCATCGTCACGGACGTGCGCATGCCGCGCATCAACGGGATCACCCTCATGGCCCGGCTGAACACGCTCGGATACGGCGACTGGCCCATGATCCTGATCAGTGGGCACGCGAGCGTGCCGACGGTCGTCGAAGCCATGAAGATGGGCGCGGTCACCTTTCTGGAGAAGCCCTTCCAGCCGGAGCAGCTGATCCTGGCGCTGGAGGGCGCCGGCAGCCTTCAACCGTCGGCCGCGGCGCCGGTCGGCAACATGGAGCTTCAGCCTGCCCGTGAGCGCTACAGGACGCTGACGCCGCGGGAGAAGGAGGCGGTGGCCCACGTGGTTGCCGGGCTGCGGACGAAGGAGATCGCCGTGCGAATGGACGTGAGCCCCCGAACCGTAGAGGCGTTCCGGAGAAGCGCTCTGAGGAAGATGGACGTAGCCAACTTCACGGTGATCGCCAGCCTGATGGCCCAAGGCCTGGACGCCTGACCGGGCGCCTCCTACCCCCGCAGCACCTTCTCCATCGCCCTGCCCTTCGCCAGCTCGTCGATGAGTTTGTCGAGGTAGCGGATCTCCTGCATCAGGCCCGGCTCCATGGCCTCGACGCGGATGCCGCAGATCACGCCGGTGACCTGCAGGCGGGCGGGGTTCAGGGCGGGGGCCTGGGCGAAGAAGGTCTGGAAGTCCGTCTTGTCGGCGAGCAGGGCGTCGAACTGGGCGGGGGTGTAGCCGGTGAGCCAGAGGATGACCTGGTCGAGCTCGGCTTTCGTGCGGCCCTTCTTCTCGACCTTGGCGATGTAGGCCGGATAGACCGAGGCGAAGGGCATGGTGAAGATGCGGTGGGTCACGGGCCTGCCTCTATCGGACCAGGGAAACGCCGACGAAGGGCCAGTCGCGATTGCGGTCCGAACCGAGCAACCGGTCTTCGTGGACGGGATCGGTCCCGGTATCGGGGGCGAACCAGAGGTCCGGACCACCGGTCAGGAACAACCTCTGTCGAGAGCCGACGCCGCCCATCCCGATGTCGCAGGAGGTTCGCGGCGCGGCGATCTCGAAGATGTCCTGTTGCGGCCCCTTGAAGACGCGGACGGCGCGAACGAGAGCGGGCCGGTCAGGCGTCGGCGCGCGAATGACCTCAGCGTCAATGATGGCCGACGACCCCTCGATGGTTCGCCGGGCGTCCGCCGCGCGCTCTTCCGGGGAGGGCGGATAGACAAAGTCGCAGGCGGACGCCGCGACGGGACAGGCGGCGAGGACCGCCGCGCTGAGTATTCCGGAAAGCAGGCGCCGGTTCATGGGGTGATAGTCGCCCCTCCCAATGCCGATCGGCAACCGCCCGGGTTCACCGGGAGCGCGGCCCCCTCGCCCGTCAGGCGTACATGTCGCCGAGGTAGACGCGCCGGACCTCGGGGTCGCGGATGACGTCCTCGGCCTTGCCCTCGAACAGGACCGAACCGCCCGAGATGATCGAGGCGTGGTCGATGATCTCGAGCGTCTCGCGGACATTGTGGTCCGTGATCAGGACGCCGATGCCCTCGCCCGCCAGATAGCGGATCACCTGCCGGATGTCGGCGATGGCCAGGGGGTCGATGCCGGCGAAGGGTTCGTCCAGCAGCATGAAGCTGGGGTTGCCGGCCAGGGCGCGGGCGATCTCGCAACGGCGACGCTCGCCGCCCGACAGGCCCGAGGCCGGGGCGTGGCGCAGGTGGTCGATGCGGAGCTCTTCCAGCAGGCGGCTGGTCTCCTCGGCGATCTTCCTGCGGTCGGTCTGGTGCAGTTCGACCACGGCGCGGATGTTCTGCTCGACCGTCATGCCGCGGAAGATCGAGGCCTCCTGCGCCAGATAGCCCAGGCCCATGCGGGCGCGCTGGTACATCGGCTGGGCCGTGATGTCCTCGCCGTCCAGCCAGATCGAGCCGGCGTCCGGCGGGATCAGGCCGGTGATCATGTAGAAGCAGGTGGTCTTGCCCGCGCCGTTGGGACCCAGAAGCCCCGCGACCTCGCCGCGCTGGACGGTGAGGGAGACGTCGCGGACCACCTGCCGCTGGCCGAAGGAGCGGGCCAGGTGCTCGGCCCGCAGGCCGGTCGCGCGCGCGGCCTCGACCGGCGCCGGGGCGACCGCGTCATGGACGTTGAGGGCTGAGAGTTCCTTGCGCGCCACGCGACACCCGAGCCGAAGCTCAGTTCCCCCGGGTCTGGGGGTGGAAGACGCCCTGGACGCGACGGCCCGAACCGCCTTCCATCTGGGCCGCCTCGGTGCGGGTGTTGTAGACCAGGCGGGCGCCGGTGACGACGTTCTCGCCCTGGGTCAGGATCACGTCGCCGGTCAGGATGACGGTGTCGTTGCTGGTGGTGAAGACCGCGTGGTCCCCGCGGATCGTCTGTTCCGGCGTGACCAGATAGACGTTGCCGGTCGCCTCGACGCGGCTGTCGCCCGTCTGGTCCAGACCGGCGATGCGGTCGGCGCGCAGGCGGTTGTCGCCCTGGATCAGTTCGGCGCGGCCGATGAGGTTCAGGGTGCTGCCGACATATTCGACGCGGTCGGCGCCCCAGGTGATCGGCTGCCCGCCCTGGAAGCTCTGGGCGTCGCCGATCGTCGGCAGGGCCATCAGGCCCAGGCCGAGCGCGGCGGCGGTCAGAAGTGTGGTCTTGCTCATCAGTTCGCCCTCGCCGGGTTCACGGTCCCGCGCACCTTGTTATCGCCCGTACCGCTGAACACGACCCGTTGGCCCTGTTCATAGATCGCATAGGACGAAGCGTTGATCGTTCCAAGGGGGCCGGTTCCCTGAACCCCCTTGTCGCCGGTCACCACGCCGGTCGATGTATTGACCACCGCCTCGGGCGTGACGAGCGTAAAGCCGGTGCCGCCGTCGGAAATCCGGACGTTGGGGCCGATGGTCACGGTCTTGGCGACCTCGTCGTACGTGCCGCCATCGGCGGTCAGGGTGGTGACCTTGCGGCCGCCCAGGTTCAGGCGGAGCGCCGGACCGATCAGGCGGAAGCGGCCCGTGGCCGGATCCCGCACCGCGCCCTTGGCCCCGATGACGAAGCTGCGGCCCTGGGCGTCCTGGCCATGGAACATGGGGTTGTCGAGACGGACCTCGCGGCTGGTCCCGGCCTTGCGCTCGACGTCCGACATGACGGTGCGCAGGACGACCCAGCTGATCGTGCCGCCGGCCAGCACCAGGATCAGCACCGGCAGGAGGCGGCGCAGCAGCTGGACCCGCCGGGAGCGCGAGCGGAAGGCCTTGGCCGTCGCGGCGACGCGGGCCTCGTCCTCGGCGGTGCGGCTCTCGACCGGCTCGATCATCAGTGCGCGTCACGCATGGGCGAAGATGTCCTGCTCGTCCCAGCCCGCGAGGTCGAGGGCCGAACGGGTGGGCAGGAAGTCGAAGCAGCGGCGCGCCAGCTCGGTGCGGCCTTCGCGCTCGAGCATCTCGTCCAGCTTGGCCTTCACGGCGTGCAGGTAGAGGACGTCGGAGGCGGCGTAGTCCAGCTGGGCCTGGGTCAGGACGGCCGCGCCCCAGTCGCTGGACTGCTGGGCCTTGCTGAGTTCGACGCCCGCGCATTCGCGCACGACATCCTTCAGGCCGTGGCGGTCCGTATAGGTGCGGGCCAGCTTGGAGGCGATCTTGGTGCAGTAGACCGGACGGGTCTCGACGCCGAGATGCAGCTGGAACATGCCGATGTCGAAGCGGCCGAAGTGGAACAGCTTCAGCACCGCCGGATCGGCCATGACCCGCTTCAGGTTCGGGCAGTCGTAGGCGGGCCGGTTCAGGCGCACGACATGGGCGTCGCCGTCGCCGGACGACAGCTGGACCACGCAAAGCGGATCGCGGCGGAAGCGCAGCCCCATGGTCTCCGAATCGACAGCCACCACCGGACCCAGGTCCAGACCGTCGGGAAGATCGCCTTCGTGCAGAAATACCGTCATGAGCCGTAGGTAGCGCGCAGCGGCGCAGGAGGCGAGGCCAATGTCGTCTGACGGAGCCCAGCCAGTGGTTAGTGGTTAGTGATTAGTGGGTGGCGGCTTCACGGTCAGATGTCGTCCTGCACCGAACGGGGCGGCATCGAACCACTAATCACTAACCACTAATCACTAACCACTAATCACTTCGCCAGCACCAACGGCCGCGAGCCGGGGCGCCGTTCCCCATCGAGCCCCGCCCCAAAAGAGAAACGGCGCCGCACCGGAAGTGCGACGCCGTTTCAATAATTGGTGCCCAGAAGAGGACTCGAACCTCCACGACCTTTCAGTCACTGGCACCTGAAGCCAGCGCGTCTACCAATTCCGCCATCTGGGCCCGGACGTCGCGTCCCCGAGGGGGCGTTTTCGTCTGGAAGGCGCGGACCTCTAAGGCAGCGGATCATGTGGGTCAACAGCCATTTTTTGCGTTTGCGTTGCGAGGCTCGCAGCCATCGTCTAATCCCCGCCCCAGCAAGGGTTCGCCCGCGCGCCGTTCGCCTTTGGAGTCTGACATGAGCGAAGTCGCCCCCGGCCTGGTCACCGTCTTCGGCGGTTCGGGATTCGTCGGCAGCCAGGTTGTGCATGCCCTGGCCCGTCGTGGCTGGCGTATCCGCATCGCCTGCCGCCGTCCTGACCGGGCCTACAAGCTGCAGACCTCGGGGTCGGTCGGCCAGATCCAGGCGATCCGCTGCGACGTCACGGACGCCGCCCAGGTGGCCGAGGCGGTTCGCGGCGCGGACGCCGTGATCAATCTGGTCGGCATCCTGTACGAGGCCGGCGCGCGCACCTTCGAGGCCCTGCACGTCGGCGCGTCGCGCAAGATCGCGGAAGCCTGCGCCGCCGCCGGCGTGGACCGTCTGGTCCAGGTCTCGGCCCTGGGCGCCAATCCGGAGAGCGAGTCGGACTACGCCCGCACCAAGGCCGAGGCCGAGATGGCGGTGCGCGAAGTGAAGCCGGACGCGGTGATCCTGCGTCCGTCGGTCGTGTTCGGCCCCGGCGACGACTTCCTGAACAAGTTCGCGGGCATGGCCCAGATCGCCCCCGTGCTGCCGCTGATCGGCGGCGGCCAGACGAAATTCCAGCCGGTCTATGTCGGCGACGTGGCTGAGGCCGTGGCCCGCGCCGCGAGCCGCAGCGAAGCCGGCGGCCAGACCTATGAGCTGGGCGGCCCGGCGGTGATGACCTTCGAGGACGTGCTGAGGCTGGTGGCGCGCGAGACCTACCGCACCCCGGGCTTCCTGCCCCTGCCCTTCGCCATCGCCAAGCTGATCGGGACCTTCGCCCAGATCCCGGCGGCCCTGGGCTTCAAGCCGGTGCTGACGAAGGACCAGGTGGTGCTGCTGGAGAGCGACAACGTGGTCGCCGCGGACGCCCAGGGCCTGGCCGCGCTGGACATCGAGCCCACGGGCGTCGAGGCCGTGGCCGCCAGCTATCTGTGGCGCTACCGCCGCGGCGGTCAGTTCGCGGAAGCGACGGCGGCCTGAGCCACCGCCTCCAGCGGAGCGCGGACCTTCGGGGAAGTGGTTAGTGGTTAGTGGTTAGTGGTTGGCCACCAGCCTGCGACAGCGCGGTTTGCGCCGCTCTTCCGCCGGCACTGTCAGCGGAAGGGCGGCGCAGGTCTTGCGGCTGCACCCTGCCGACCAACCACTAACCACTAACCACTAACCACTAACCACTTCCGGCGCTCCGGGATCAGCCGTAGGCCCAGATGGCCAGCAGGCCGACGCCGCCGACCAGGATCCGCCAGGCGGCGAACGGCGCGAAGCCGTAGCGGCCGACGAAGTCGACCAGGGTCCTGACCACGAACAGGCCGCTGAAGAACGACACCACGAAGCCGATGCCGATCAGTCCGGCGACGTCGCCGTTGATCAGGTCGCGGCTCTCCCAGAAGTCGAGGCCGAAGGCCGCGACCATGGTCGGGATGGCGAGGAAGAACGAGAACTCCGCCGCCGCCCGCTTGTCGACGCCCAGCAGCAGGCCGCCGACGATGGTCGCGCCCGAGCGCGACACGCCGGGGATGATCGACAGGCACTGGAACAGGCCGACGCCCAGCGCCGTCTTCCAGCTGAACTTCATGGAATCCTCGGTGCGGGCCGGGGGCGCCCAGCGCTCCAGCGCGATCAGGGCGAAGCCGCCCAGGATCAGGGTCACGCAGACGATCGTGGGATTGAACAGCACCCGCTTGATGAAGTCGTGGAACAGCAGGCCGACGATGGCGGACGGGATGAAGGCCAGCAGCACCGACAGGGCGAACATGCGCGCCGCCGGATCCTTGCCCGGCAGGCCGACCAGCACCTTCCACAGGCGCTGGAAGTAGAGCGCCACCACCGCCAGGATCGCGCCCAGCTGGATCATGACGATGAAGGTGTCCCACGGCTCCGGCGGCAGGCCCAGAGCCTCCTTGGTCAGCAGCAGGTGGCCGGTGGACGAGACCGGAATGAATTCGGTCAGGCCTTCCACCAGGCCGAGGATGATCGCCGCCAGCCAGTCCGCCATGCGCGTCCTTTCAAAGATGATGTCGGGTCAGTTCGCGCCCGGTTCGGGCCCCACATAGCGCAGGCGCGCCCGGATAGGCGAGCCGTCCAGCATCTGATCGACCGCATGGGCCAGCAAACCCGCGAGGCGGCCCGTCAGCAGGATGTCCTGCGCCGCGTCGCGCGGCAGCTCCATGCGGCGCACGGCGACCGCGAGGGCCAGGGCGAAGCCCGGCGGCTGTCCCGTGACCGCCTCACCGTCGCGCAGGACGCGGGCCAGGTCGGCCGGCAGTTCGGCGGCGGCCAGCAGGCTGGCGGCGCGGGGATCGCTGGCGGCCCAGTCCGGATCGCCGAACCCGGCCCCGGCCGCATCGCGGGCGGCCTCGGCGGGCGAGCGGCGGGCGGCGATGATCCAGGCCGAGGCGGACGCGGTCTCGCCCACGGTGCGCGAGGCGGCCAGCACGGCCAGTCCGGCCAGGGCCGCGGCGGCGGGGGAGGCTCCGCCCCCGGCGGCGGCGCGGGTCGCGACCACGGCGGCGTCCATGCCGGCGTCCGCCGACAGGACCAGCGCCCGGCGGATCAGCTGGGCGTCGCGCTCGGGCGCCTTCCAGAAGCGGGCCAGACGCTGGTGCAGGAACAGGCGGGGCCCCGGGCCGGCGACGGCGTCGACCGCCTCGTCCAGCACGCGGGCGCATTCAATGCGCAGGGCCTCGGGCGTGCGCGGCTTGGCGTCGGCGTCTTCCTCGGCGCGGCGCGACAGGGCGGTGAACAGGCGGGCGCGGGTCGATCCGCCGGGCGTCACGCCCACGCGGGGCCGGATCTCGGCGAAGGGATTGGCGGTCCGGGCGCCCCACAGGCCGCGGGCCACGTCCTCCAGCGTCGCCGTGGCGGACAGCTGGACCGCGTCCAGGCCCCGATAGAACAGGCGGCCCGAGGCGATGACGCTGACCGAGGATTCCAGATCGGCCTGGCCGCGCGCGGCGGGGCCGCGTTCAGTTGTCCGCGGCGCTTCGTCGCCGTCCTCGACCGGATCGCCGGTCAGGCGCGCGATGTCGCGGACGGCGTAGAGGCTACGGCGGGGATCGTTCGGGTCGGGACGGGCGGCGATGCGGCCACGGCTGACATAGGCGTAGAGCGTCTGGGCCTTGACCCGCAGACGGTCCAGCGCCTCGCCTCGCCCGATCCAGCGGTCGCCGGCCGTGTCCATGCCTGTCTCCCCCGGCTGTTCAGCGCCCGGAAACCATAATGGGACGCGACCATGGGACCCTTTCGTGACGAACACGCTAACGTCGGTACGCGCACGGCGCCTTGGCAGGGTCACGGGTTTCCGCGACAAGGCGTCATGACCGCCTCCTCCCTCGACGACGCCCACGCCGCGACCCGCAGCGTCACGCGCCTGTCGGTCGGCGTGGCGGTGGTGCTGATCGCGCTGAAGGCCTTCGCCCTGGGCGCCTCGGGGTCGGTCTCGATCCTGGCCTCGCTGGCGGATTCGTCACTGGACCTGATCGCCTCCCTGGCCACCTTCTTCGCCGTGCGCTGGGCCGCCGCCCCGCCGGACGAGGAGCATCGCTTCGGCCACGGCAAGGGCGAGGCCATGGCCGCGCTGGTGCAGGCCGGACTGGTGTTCGCCTCCAGCGTCTTCATCGGCTGGGAGGCCATCCAGCGCCTGTTCGATCCCCGCCCGGTGACGTCGGGGACCTGGAGCGTCGGGGTGGTCCTGATCTCCATGGCGCTGACCGTCTGGCTGATCTGGCGGCAGAGCCGGGCGATCAAGGCCAGCGGCTCGGTCGCCGTGGCCGCCGACCGCGCTCACTACGCCTCCGACCTGGCGGCCAGCGCCGTGGTCCTGATCGGCGTGATTTCGGGTACGTTCCTGAAGGCGCCGGGGCTGGACGCCGCCGCCGGCCTGGTGGTCGCGGTCTGGCTGTTCTGGGGCGCCACGGCCGTGCTGAAGGACGCCGCCGACCAGCTGCTGGACCGGGCGACCTCGGACGCCGACCGCGTGGCCATCACCAGCGCCATCCTGTCCGACCCGCGCATCGCTGGGGTCCACCGGCTGCGCACCCGTCAGGCGGGGCCGGTGACCACGATCCAGATGCACGTCGACATGGCGCCGACCCTGACCCTGGCCGAGGCCCACGACATCCTGGAACAGGCCGAGGCGCGCCTGCTGGCCCTGTGGCCGCACGCCGACATCCTGATCCATCCCGACCCGCGCGGACCGGTGGAGCCGGACGCGACACAGGCGACGGGGCAAAAAGGGCCCGTGGTCCTGACGCGATGACTAACGCCCGCTTAACGGGCTTGGGCGCATGGAGTGCGGGATGTCGGTCTCCGTCCTGTTTCACTTCGCCTTCGACCCCGTCTCGCGCGCCGCGCGACTGGCGCTGGGCGAAGCCAAGGTGGCGTTCGAGGAGAACGCCGTGCGCCCGTGGGAGCCGGACTGCCCCGTCGGCGCCCTGAACCCGTCCGGCATGACGCCCGTGCTGCAGACCACCGCCAACAACCGCGTCCTGACCCTGTGCGAGCAGGCCGCCATCCTGGGCTGGCTGGAGGACCGCGACCGCGAGCCCTTCCTGGTCCCCGCCGATCCGTTCGAGCGCGCAGAGACCCGGCGCCTGGTCGGCTGGTTCGACCGCCGCTTCACCGACGAGGTCGACGCCGTCCTGCTGCACGAGCGGATGGAGAAGCCCCTACTGCGGCTGGGCCCGCCCGAGGCGCGCCAGCTGCGCGCCGGACGCGAGGCGCTGCGCGCCCATCTGACCATGCTGGAAGGCCTGCTGGCCGAGCGCGACTGGCTGGCCGGACGCCGCCTGAGCCAGGCCGACATCGTCGCCGCCGCCCACCTGTCGATCCTGGACTATTTCGGCGAGATCGCCTGGGTGAACTATCCGGCGCTCAAGACCTGGTACATGAAGCTGAAATCCCGCCCCTGTTTCCGTCCCCTGCTGACGGACCGCTTCCCAGGGGTGGCCGCGGCGGCGCACTACGCCGACCTCGACTTCTGAGATCTCCGCTCATCCCGGCGAAAGCCGGGACCCAGTGTTCTGGGTGATCCGCCTCTGCAGGGCATGCGTCATCGCCGGTCCTGAAATGCCGGCGTCACGCTGGACAGGACTGGGTCCCGGCTTTCGCCGGGATGAGCGGTGTGTGAGATAGCGTCCATGGCGGCCGATCCCCGTAAATTCATTCGCGAGCGCGCCGCCGCCCTGGGCTTCGACGTCTGCCGGTTCGCCTCGGCATCCGAGCCGTGGAGCGCGGGCGAGCGGCTGGCGCATTTCGTCGAGGCGGGGCGTCACGGCGACATGGGCTGGATGGAGACGACGCTGGAGCGCCGGGCCCATCCGACCGCCATGTGGGACGGCGCAAAGACCGCCGTCGTCCTGGGCCTGAACTACGGCCCGGAGCACGATCCCCTGCCGGAACTGGAAGACCGGTCCGCCGGCTACATCTCGGTCTATGCGCGCGGCGACGACTATCACGAGGTCATCAAGGGCCGGCTGAAGACCCTGGCGGGCCAGATCGCCGCCCGCACCAAGGAAGAGGTGAAGGTCTTCGTCGACACGGCCCCGCTGATGGAGAAGCCGCTGGCCCAGCGCGCCGGGCTGGGCTGGCAGGGCAAGCACACCAACCTGCTGTCGCGCAGCCACGGCAACTGGCTGTTTCTGGGCGTCATCCTGAGCGCCACGACGTTCGAGCCCGACCCGCCGGAGGGCGAGCACTGCGGCACCTGCACCGCCTGCCTGGACGCCTGTCCCACCAACGCCTTCCCGGCGCCGTTCCAGCTCGACGCCCGGCGGTGCCTGTCCTACCTGACCATCGAGTTCGCGGGTCCCTGGCCGGAGGAGTTCCGCGCGGCGACGGGCGGGCGCATCTACGGCTGCGACGACTGCCTGGCCTCCTGCCCGTGGAACAAGTTCGCCGCGGCGGCCAAGGAAGGGCGGGTGCAGGCGCGCGACGCCCTGGTCTCGCCCCGGCTGGCGGATCTGGCGGCGCTGGACGACGCCGCCTTCCGGGCCCTGTTCTCAAAGAGCCCGGTCAAGCGCATCGGCCGCGACCGGTTCGTGCGCAATGTCCTGTACGCCATCGGCAATAGCGGCGACGCCGACCTGATCGGCCCGGCCGAAGCCTTGCTGAACGATCCCGCGCCGGTGGTGCGGGATGCGGCCGAATGGGCGCTGTCCAGACTCCCCGGCCGTTAGGCGTTGGCGGTGACGCCGACCACCCGTTCGCCGCCCTCGGCGCGGGCGATGGCCAACAGCTTGAGGCGGAAGACCAGCACGCTGTTGGCCGGGATGCCGGGCTTGGCGGCGTCGCCGTAAGCCTTGTCGGCCGGCAGGTAGACGATCCACTCGTCGCCGGCCTTCATGTGCTGCAGCGCCTCGGTCCAGCCCGCGACGACCGTGCCGAGGGTGAAGACCGCCGGCTGGCCGCGCTCATAGCTGCTGTCGAAGACCGTGCCGTCGGTCAGGGTGCCCTCGTACTCGACGCGCACCAGGTCATTGCTGTCCGGGCTCTCGCCGCCCGGAGGACCGGACTGGAGGACCTTGTACTGGATGCCGCCGGGCAGGGTCTGAACGCCCTCAGCCCTGGCGTTGCGTTCCATGAAGGCCTGCCCGGCCTTCAGATTGGCCTCGGCGTCGGCGCCGCCCGTGTCCGGCGCGCGATTGCAGGCGGCCAGGGCCGCGACCATGGCCAGGACGGCGACGCCCCTAGCCCATCCGGAGTTCATAACCCGCACCTTCAAGTCCCTGTCTGATTTCTTCCGCATGCGCCTCGCCGCGGGTTTCGACCATGATGTCGAACTCCGCGCCCTTGGCCGGCACGTCCAGCGCCAGCCGGTTGTGCACGACATCGATGATGTTTCCGCCAAGGCCGCCGATCACGGCGCTCATCTTGGACAGCATGCCCGGGCGGTCGTCGCCCAGGATGCGATAGACGATCAGCCGCTTCTCGCGCACCAGTTCGCGGTTCAGGACCACGGCCAACATGCGGGCGTCGATATTGCCGCCGGTCAGCTCGATGCCGACCTTCAGCCCCCTGAACTTGTCCGGATAGGCCAGCATGGCCGCCAGCCCGCCCGCGCCCGCGCCCTCGGCGACGGTCCGCTCCATGGTGGCCAGATAGGAGACGCCGCGTTCGAAATCGGCCTCCTGGCAGACCAGGACCTCTTCGATCAGCGGCTCGGCCAGGGCGAAGGGAATGTCGCCGACGGCCTTGATGGCGATGCCTTCGGCGATGGTCTGGCCGCCGCATCTGGGCGCCTCGCCGCGCCGCTTGGCGCTGAACGAGGGGTACATCGCCGCCTCGACCCCGAAAATGCGAATCGACGGCTTCATGGCCTTGGCCGCGATGGCCGAACCGGCGATCAGCCCCCCGCCGCCGATCGGGATGATCAGGACGTCGAGGTCCGGCGCGTCCTCCATGAACTCCAGGCCGCAGACGCCCTGGCCGGCGACGATTCCCTCGTCGTCGAAGGCCGAGATGAAGACGAAGCCTTCCTCGTCGCGCAGCCGGTGGGCCTCTTCGGTGGAGCCCGAGAAATCCAGTCCCTTGATGACGACGGTCGCGCCGTGCGCCCGCGTGCCGTCCGCCTTCACGAAGGGCGTGCCCTCGGGCATGACGATGGTCACCGGCACGCCCAGACGGCCGCCGTGATAGGCCAGCGCCTGGGCGTGATTGCCCGCGCTGGCGGCCACCACGCCGCGCTTGCGCTCCTCCGGCGTCAGCTGCAGCAGGCGGTTCAGCGCCCCGCGCTCCTTGAAGCTGCCGGTGAAATGCAGGTTGTCGAACTTGATCCACACCTCGGCGCCGGTCAGCTGCGACAGGCGGCGGGAATAGCGTACGGGCGTGCGGTCCACCTGACCGGCGATCCGGTCCCGCGCCGCCAGAATATCGTCAAACGTCACTGTCATGAGCGTCCCCTATAGCCGGTCTCGCGCCGGTTTGTTGCGCGCTTGTGAACCACGGTCCAAGAGGTCGCAACCTTGACCTTATGGCGGCGTTGAGCGTCTGATCGGGCGTTCGACCCGCCCCCGCCCGGAGAGAGCCCATGTCCACCGCCCGGTCCCTTCTGCCCCTCGCCGCCCTGACCGCCGCAGCCGCCGTGCTGGCGGGCTGCGAGACCGTGCCCATGGGCCCCGTCGCGCCGGCCGGACCGGCCGCGTTCCGCGCCGATGATTTCGCCTGGTCCAGCACCTCGGGCCGCGCGGCCATCGAGGGCCGGGTCGATTATCGCCGCGACGGCCAGATCTTCAGCTGCACCGGCTCGGTCGCCCTGACGCCGGACACCCCCTATACCCGCGCCCGGTTCCGGACCCTGTACGGCTCGACCGACCGCGCCGCCCTGCCCGAGGCCGTGGTGCGCGCCCGGACCGTGGCCGATCCCAACGCCGACTACCGCTCCTTCGTGCGCTCGGAGACCTGCCGGAACGGGACCTTCGACTTCGTCGGCCTGCCCGCGGGCGGCTGGTTCATCATCGCCCCGGTCAGCGCCGGGGGAGACCGCGTGGTGCTGATGCGTCACGTCGAGACGCGTAACGGACGGATCGCCGTCACCCTGCCCTGAGTGCCTCCAACGCCGTATTTCGAGGCCGCGTATCGGGCCGCTTCGGAGAATTAACCATGCGAGCCTCCCTCCTGATCGCCGCGGCCGGCCTGGCCCTGGCCGCATCCCCCGCCGCCGCCCAGTCGTGGACCGGCGGCTACGGCCATGAGTACGGGAACAGCGGCTATAACGGCGGCTACGATCCGGACGGCGGGAGCCGCTACTACACGCCGCGCTACCGCTCGAACGCCGTGCCGTCGAACTTCGACTGGCGCAGCCAGCTGGACCGGCCGGGCGACTATCGCTGCGACCGGTTCTGGGACGCCAGCCGCGACGACTGCGGCGACCGCTGGCGCGACCAGCGCCGCCGCGTCAGCCCGCAGGCCCGCGGCGACTATCGCCAGCTGGCCGGCTACCGGTACGGCGACGGCTACGGATACCACTCCGGCCGCTACGGCTATGGCGGTCACGGCTACCATCCGCGCCGCGGCTACGGCTCCCAGTACTACGACGGCTATGGCTACGGCGGGCATAATCAGGGGGGCACGGCCTATGAGGGCGCCTATGGGCGGCCCGACGTGGTCTTCCCCGGCGGCGGTTATCGCGGCGGCTATGCGAGTGGGTCCCGCGACGGGCGCCGCATCGACTGGTGCCGGGCGACCTACCGCTCCTACGACCCTGGCAGCGGCTACTATCGGGCCTACAGCGGCCGCCTGGTCTGGTGCGGCTAAGCTAGACGCCTGACAATGTTCGTCCGATCACAGACGTGTGGGTGATCGGCGTTCGCCATTGTTTCGCCCTCTGCGGCCCGCTCCTTCGCCCCGCCCGTCCGGGCGTAGTCGAGGGGGAGCGTCATGTCCCAGCACAATATTTCCGGGTCCGAGGTCTTCGGTCCCAAGCCGTTCGTCATCCTGCGCGGCGTGAAGACCGGCGGCCTGCGCCGCCAGCGTAGCGCCCGCACCCTGGTCGCCTTCATCGCCGGCGCCGTCGTGGCCGTGACCGGCGGCGCGATCGCCCTGGCGGCGGTGTTCGGGCCGACGCTCTTCGGCTGAAGCCGAAGAGCTTTCTTTGTTGGGCCGCGGACCGTCGGCCCTGCGGGACCTACCGACCCGACGCGGCCTGGCGCTTCGCGCAGGCGTCTCCCTCCCCCTCGTGGGGAGGGTGGCCGAGTGAAGCGAGGTCGGGTGGGGAGCGGCGCTTCCGCCCTTACGAACCCCACCCTGTCGGCGCTGCGCGCCGACATCCCTCTCCACGAGGGGAGGGAGAAAGCGCCTGCTAGGCCAGCCACACCATCCGGCGCGTCCGGGCTTCCCCGTTCCGGGCGCGGCTGAAGCCCTTGCGGACCTCGCCCGTGTACAGGAAGCCCGCCTTCTCCAGGACGCGGCCCGAGGCGGGGTTGTCGTCGAAATGGCCCGCGACCAGGGCGCGGCGGCGCCAGTTGCGGCTGGCCCAGACCACGCCCGCCTCCAGCGCCTCGGTGGCGTAGCCGCGGCCCCAGTAGGGGCGGCCGATCCAGTAGCCGACCTCCGGGCCGATATCCCCGTCCTCGAACAGGCCGATCACGCCGACGGGCCCGTGGTCCTCGTGATCGATCAGGAAGGTGCGGGCGCGAGCCGGATCCTGGCCCGCGACGGCCAGCACGAAGGCCTCGGCGTCGGCTGTCGAGAAGGGATGCGGCATGCGCAGCGTCATTCGCGCGATGTCGGCGTCATTGGCCAGGGCCGTGAGACGGCTGATGTCCTGGGCCTGCGGGCTGCGCAGGGCCAGGCGCCGGGTCTCGACGACGGGAGAGGGTTCGATCACGCACATGACACGCCTCATTCGGAACTCACCGCCTCCTTGGAGGGCTCGGGCGGTGTTCGAGGCGGGGAACGAAAACGGGGAGCCTGGTGATCCAGACTCCCCGCGGAAAATTTCCCTGGTCCGGATCGCGGCTCTTGAGCCTTCGCGATCCGGGTGATGTTCCGTATCGCGTTACTCGGCGGCCATGGCCTGTTCGGCGGTGTCGTTCGCCGGAAGAATCGACACGTAACAACGGCCGTTGGCTTTCTTCGTGAATTTCACGGCGCCGTGCACGGTGGCGAAGAGCGTGTGGTCGCGGCCCAGGCCGACGTTCTCGCCCGGGTGGAAGGTGGTGCCGCGCTGACGCACGAGGATGTTGCCGGCCAGCACGCGCTCGCCGCCGAACTTCTTCACGCCGAGGCGCTTCGACTCGGAGTCGCGACCGTTACGCGACGAACCGCCTGATTTCTTGTGAGCCATCGTAACTCTCTTCAGCTTCGCGTCCGACGCCCTCGGGCGCCCGACATCGTCATTCTATCACAGTCGCGGCCGCAAGGGACGCGGGGTTGGTTTTACGCTTCGTCGGTCGAGGCGGCGGCGGCCTTCTTGGCCGGAGCCTTCTTGGCCGCGGGAGCCTTGGCGGCCTTCGGAGCCGGAGCGGCTTCCTCGGTCGCCTCGACGCGCGGGGCCAGGCCACGGGCGCGAGCGTTCATCTCGAGCTTGGTCATCAGCGAGGTTTCGCCGTCCCACTTGGCCTTCTCGCCGGCGCCTTCGATGCCGGTGATGCGCAGGACCGATTCCATCTGGCGGTGGCCGTTGGTGCGGCGGTAGCCCTGACGACGGATCTTCTTGAAGATCTTGATCTTCTCACCCTTGCGGGTTTCGACCAGCGTCGCGGCGACCGAAGCGCCTTCGATCAGCGGAGCGCCGAGGGTGACGCCCTTGTCGCCGCCCAGCATCAGGACTTCACCGAAGTTGACGGCAGCGCCAGCGTCGCCGTCGAGCTTCTCGACCACGATCACGTCGCCCGGTTGGACCCGGTACTGCTTGCCGCCGGTCTTGATCACCGCGTACATGTTGAAGCCTCAGCGTAAACGCAAAAAGAATAGCGCCCGGCGGGGACCCCCGGCGGGCGAAGAGCGGCGACATATACGGAAGGGGTCCGCCGAGTCAACGCGGACGGGGAAAAAACCCCGGACCCGCCGTATTCGGGTCCGGCTCCCGCCGTCCCCTGAAGCTCGGACCTTTGCCCGCCGTACAGACCCCGCCCGGCCGTCGCAAGGTCGCGGGGGATGGCGCGACGGGAATCCGGAGCGGTCGCCCGTCAGCGGCCATCGCCCGGCCCGGCCGAGGCGTCCTCGATCACGACGGCCTCATCAACCCTGACGATACCGGTGCGCAGAGTTCTATGCATGATGCGGGGCTGATCGATGCTCCGCCGGCGCTGCGTTTGACTGGCGATCATCCTCCAGTCGCCTCGTTGGCGAGTTTTCTGCTCGAAGTTAGCTTCGCCATAATCTCCGGTTGCTTGCCCGGCCCTCTTAAGGTTTAGGTAAGAGTACCTAGCGTCGGCGACGACGCCAATGCATAACGGCGCTTAATGAGCGCCCGTCTTCAGGGGGAGACACCTATATGCCGACGACCTGGTCCACCGTAACCGATCCCATTGGCGACACCGGCGCCTTCGACAGCCGCATGATCTTCGGCGACTTCGACGGCGATGGCGACATCGACATCCTGTTCCAGAACGGCAACACCGCCGGCACCGGCATCGGCTACATGCGGAACAACGGCAACGGGACGTTCGTCACGTTCACCGACGCCACCGCCGCCGGGTCGATCTTCCAGGGCGTGGACCTGTCGGGCCGTCAGATCAGCCCGGCCAACTTCTTCATCCTGGACTTCGACGGCGACGGCGACCTGGACATCCTGGACCGCACATCCAACAGCACGACCTTCTTCCGGAATGAAGGCAACGCCGGCTTCACCCGCATCGCCGATCCGGTCCCGGACACCGGCAGCTTCGACCAGCGCATGGTCTGGGGCGACTTCGACGGCGACGGCGACGTGGACGCCCTCTACCAGAACGGCAACACCGCCGGATCGGGCATCGGCTTCCTGCGCAACGACGGCGGCCTGAGCTTCACCAACTTCACCAACGCCGCGGCGGCGGGCACGCCCTTCACCGGCGTCGTCTTCACCGGCCTGCAGATCACCACCTCCACCTTCGTGGTCGATATCGACGACGACGGCGACATGGACATCCTGGATCGCGGCACGACCCAGGTGATGTACCGCAACGACGGCGGGACCATGGTCCGCACGGCGGATCCGCTGGCCGACATCGGCAATTTCGACGCCCGCATGATCTTCGGCGACTTCGACAGCGACGGCGACACCGACGCCATCTACCAGAACGGCAACACCGCCGCGACCGGCTTCGGCTATTTCCGTAATGACGGCGGGTCCTTCACCAACTTCACCAGCCTGACCGGCACGCCCTTCGAGGGGCTGGACCTGACCGCCCAGCAGCTGACCACCTGGACCGCGGTGGACATCGACGGCGACGGCGACGTGGACATCGTCGACCGCGACCAGGCCGGCGGCGGCCTGGTGCTGTACCGCCAGAACGGCGCCCCGCCGCGCCTGACCGCCACGACGCCCTCGGACAACGGCACGGGCGTGGCCCCGGGCGCCAATATCACCCTGACGTTCAGCGAAAGCGTCACCAAGGGCAACGGCAACATCTACATCTACCGCGGCGACGGCATCCTAATCGAGACCATCTCGATCGGCTCGGCCCAGGTGACCGGCTCGGGCACGACCTGGACGATCGACCCGTCCGTCACCCTGGCGGGCCTGACCAACTACTACATCCTGATCGACCAGGAGACCTTCGCCGACGCCGAGGGCGCGGTGTTCGCGGGCATCTTCAACCCCACGACGCTGAACTTCACGACGGCGTCGAGCAACACGGCCCCGACCTTCACCAACCTGAACGGCGACGCGGCCGCGCACACCGAGAACGTGCCGGTCCGGCTGGACGTGGGCGGCAACGCCACGGTGGCGGACGCGGAAAGCCTGAACTTCGACACCGGCACCCTGACCGTCACCATCACCGCCAACGGCCAGGCGGGGCAGGACGTGCTGAGCGTGGCCAACATCGGCAACGGGGCCGGCCAGATCGGCGTCTCGGGTTCGGCGATCCTGTATCAGGGCGTGCAGATCGGCACCTTCACCGGCGGGACCGGCGGCGTGGCCCTGGTCATCACCCTCGATACCGACGCCACCCCGGCGGCGACGCAGGCCCTGGTGCGGGCGCTGCAGTACAACAACACCTCGGACGCGCCGAACACCGCGACGCGCACGGTCACCATCGTCCTGACCGACGGCGACGGCGGCACCAGCACGACCCAGACGACCAGCGTCACCGTCACGGCGGCCAACGACGTTCACACCGGCGGCGCCGCGATCACCGGCACGGCCAGCGAGAACGGCGTCCTGACCGCCGTCTCGACCCTGGCGGATCCGGACGGCCTGGGCACCCTGCATTATCAATGGCAGCGCGACACCGGCGGCGGCTTCGTCAACGTCGGCGCCGACCAGTCGACCTACACCCTCGGCGACGCCGACGTGGGCGGCGTGGTCCGCGTGGTCATCTACTACACCGACGCCGGCGGCACGGTGGAATCGGCGACCTCGGCGGCGTCCGCCGCCATCGCGGCGGTCAATGATCCGCACACCGGCGGCGCCTCGCTCACCGGCACGGCGACCGAGAACCAGACCCTGACCGCCGTCTCGACCCTGGCCGACGTGGATGGCCTGGGCACCCTGCACTACGACTGGCAGCGCGACACCGGCTCGGGCTTCGTCTCCATCGGCGCGGCCGACCAGGCGACCTACACCCTGGGCGACGCCGACGTGGGCGGCGTGGTCCGCGTGGTCATCAGCTACACCGACGGCCAGGGCTTCTCGGAATCGGCGACCAGCGCCGGCACCGCGGCCATCGCGGCCATCAACGACGCGCCCACGGGCGGCGTCTCGATCACCGGCACGGCGACCGAGGACCAGGTCCTGACCGCCGATTCCTCGACGCTCGCCGACGCCGACGGCCTGGGCACGCTGCACTACCAGTGGCAGCGCAACACCGGATCCGGCTTCGTCAACGTCGGGGCCGACCAATCGACCTACACCCTCGGCGACGCCGACGTAGGCGGCGTGATCCGCGTGATCACCAGCTACACCGACGGCCAGGGCTTCGCCAACAGCGTGACCAGCGCCGGCACTTCGGCCGTCGCAGGCGTCAATGACGCCCCGACGCTGAGCCTGACCGGCACGACCACGACCTTCGTCGAGGACGGCGCCTCGGCGGACCTGTTCTCGGGAGTGACTGTCACCAATCCCGAAAGCGGCCAGGAACTGACGCTGCGCCTGCAGGTCAGCGGCGTTTCCGACGGTCTCGACGAGCAGCTGATCCTGTCCGGCGTGCCCATCAACCTGGTCGCCGGCAGCCCCTTCATCCAGCCCGCGCCGGGCGGCGCCGTGATGGTGCAGGTGACCTCGGGCGGGGCGGGCGTGCTGAACGTCATCATCGTCGGCATCAGCTCGAACACCCATGCGCAGCAGATCCTGGACGCGCTCGTCTATCGGAACGCCAGCCAGAACCCGACCGTGGGCGACCGCACCGTGACCGTGGTCTCGATCGCGGACAACGGCGGCGGCTCCAATCTCACGGCCGTCAACGTCAGCACGACGGTCACCGTCAGCGCGGTCAATGACGCCCCCGTCGCGGCGAACGACGTCAACATCACCGCCGAGACCGTCGCCGTGAGCGGCACGGTCTTCACCAACGACAGCGACGTGGACGGTCCCGCCCTGGTGGTCAGCGCCGTGAACGGCTCCGCCGCGTCGGTCGGGATGCAGATCACCCTGCCGTCGGGCGCCCTGCTGACGCTCAACGCCGACGGGACCTACAGCTACGATCCCAATGGGGCGTTCGCGTACATTCCGGGCCCGTCGTCGGGTTCGCCGAACCAGACGGCGACCGACACCTTCAGCTACACCCTCGCCAACGGCAACACCGCCACGGTCACCATCACCATCACCGGCCAGGACACCGAGGGCGACGTGGTCACCGGCGGATCGGGCGACGACGTCCTGACCTCGGGCGGCGGCGACGACACCTTCGTGGGCGGCGGCGGCAACGACACGCTGACCGGCGGCGCCGGCAAGGACACCGCCGACTATACCAACGCCAGCAGCGGCGTCGTGGCCGGCCTGAACACGGGAACCGCTGCCGACGACGGCGACGGCGGCGTGGACACCCTGATCGAGATCGAGAACCTCACCGGCTCGGCGTTCAACGACACCCTGACCGGCGCCGAAGGCGAGAACGTCCTGAGCGGCGGAGGCGGCTATGACGTCCTGGTCGGCCTGGCCGGCAACGACACCCTGTACGGCGGAACCGGCACGGCCAACGAGATGTACGGCGGCGAGGGCGACGACACCTATTACGTCGACGCCGACGACACGATCATCGAGGAGGTCGACGAGGGGCATGACACCGTCGTCACTACCCTCAACGCCTTCTTCCTGGGGGCCAATTTCGAGGACCTGACCTACGCCGGCTCGGGCAATTTCCAGGGCCGGGGCAATGCGCTGAACAACGTCCTCACCGGCGCCGCCGGCGACGACATCCTGAGCGGCGGCGCCGGGCGGGACCGGCTGAACGGCGGCCTGGGCAGCGACACGGCCAGCTATGCGACGGCCGCCGCCGGGATCGTGGCTGACCTGGCGGCCAATGCGGTCACCAACGACGGCGACGGCGGCTCCGATATCCTGACCAGCATCGAGAACCTGACCGGCTCGGCCTTCAACGACAGCCTGTCGGGCGACGCTTCGGCCAACAGGCTGGACGGCGGCGACGGCGACGACGTGCTGATCGGACGCGGCGGCAACGACGTCCTGCGGGGCGGCGACGGGGTCGATACGGCGGACTACAGCGCCGCGGCCTCGGGCATTCGCGCCCAGCTGGATACGGGCGAGGTGACCGACGGCGACGGCGGAACCGACTACGTCAGCGGGGTCGAGAACATCATCGGCACCGCCTTCAACGACGTGATCATCGCCAGCACGGGCGACAATGTGCTGGACGGCGGCGCGGGCTACGACATCCTGATCGGCGGCGAGGGCAACGACACCCTGCGCGGCGGATCCGGCGTGGCCAATGAGCTGTACGGCGGCGAGGGCGACGACCTCTATATCGTCGACGCCAACGACACGATCGTCGAGCTGTCGGGCGAGGGCGTGGACCGCGTCGAGACGACGCTGCACAGCTACACCCTGGCCGACAACGTCGAGCACATGCGCTTCACCGGCACGGGCAACTTCGCCGGTCAGGGCAACGCCCTGGCCAACGAGATCACCGGCGGAATGGGCGACGACACCCTGACCGGCGGCGGCGGCGACGACGTCCTGGACGGCTGGTCGGGTCGCGACACCGTGGTCATGAGCGGCCTCAGCACCGACTATACGATCGTGCACCTGGGCGGCAGCCAGTACCGGATCACCGACAATGTCGGCGGTCGCGACGGGATCGACCTGCTGAACGGCATCGAGGAGGTTCGCTTCTCCAACGGCGTGACGGCCATCCTCAGCGGCGGCGCCGCCTCGCCGGTCCTGTTCGTCAAGGACGCCGCTTCGCAGCCGCTCACCCAGCCAGGCCTCATCGCGGACGACCAGAAGGACACGGCCGAACCCCTGGTCCTGCCCGGGGTGACCGACGACGACTTCCTCATCGGCAAGAGCGATCACCTTCCGCTGGTGCAGCCGGGTCTGGGCGACGATGCGCATGGGCTCGAGATGAGCCACCTGGCTCCGTCGGTCATGATCGACGGCGTGCAGATCGCCGTGCTGGAAGATCACGCCATCCCCGGCATCGGCCACGCGCCGGGTCACGACGACTGGATGTTCTGATCCACCGATCCGGCGGCGCACGAAAAATGCGCCGCCGGGCTCGACTGTTATAAAGTAACACGCTACAGGGCGAGCAATGTCGCCGTCCGATCTCGAGCAACCCATTCTGCTGTCCCTGCTGGGGACCGGCTTCGCCACGGCCTTCCTGCACGCCGCCCTGCCCACGCATTGGTTGCCCTTCGTACTGGTCGGCCGGGCGCAGCGCTGGAACCTGCCGCGCGTGCTCGGCGCGGTCGGCGCGGCCGGCCTGGCCCATATCGCCACCACCGCCCTGTTCGGCAGCCTGATCGTCATGGCCGGGCTGGCGCTCGACCAGTGGATCTCGGGCCTGCTGCCGCACATCTCGGCGGTGCTGCTGTTCCTGTTCGGCGCCTTCTACCTGACCCGCGCCACCCTGCGCCGCCCCCGGATGGCGGGCGGCCCGGAGATGGACCTGCCCGAGCCCACCGTGTCCCACGCCGCCGCCTTCTGGGGGCTGGTGGCCATGATGGCCGTGTCGCCGGGCGAGGTCCTGCTGCCCATCTACCTGTCGCAGGCCACCGAGGGCCTGCTGGTGCTGATCGCCCTGACCCTGACCTTCGCGGCGGGCACGGTCGCGGGCATGGCGGTCTTCACCCTGCTGGCCCGCGCCGGCTGGTCGGTGCTGCGGCTGGAACGCTGGGCCCGTTACGAGGGCGCGGTCTTGGGGGTCGCCCTGATCGCCATCGGCCTGCTGGTCGTCTTCCACCAACACTGAAGGTTGGTGAAAGGTTATATATTTACATTCAATGACTTAGTAGAACGCCGCATTGACCCCTTACGCGACGGAGCCTAAGGACGCCGCATGGCGCACGGACACGACCACGCACACGATCATGCCGACCACGCCCATGACCATGGGCATGGGCACAGCCATGGACCCGGGGGCCATCATCACGGCCCGGTCGACACCGGCGACTGGCGCTACGCCGTCGGCCTGATCGTCAACCTGGCCTTCGTGGCCGTGGAGTTCGGGGCCGGGATCATCAGCGGCTCGACCGCCCTGATGGCCGACGCCGGGCATAATCTGTCGGACGTGCTGGGCCTGGCGATGGCCGGGGGCGCGGCCTGGCTGGCGCGCCGCGCGGGCGGGTCGCAGAAGACCTACGGCTACGGCAAGGCCACGGTGCTCGCCGCCCTGTTCAACGCCCTGCTGCTGATCTTCGCCTGCGGCGCCATCGCCTTCGAGGCCGTGCGTCGCCTGGCCGAACCGGCCCCGGTCGGCTCGGTCACCATCATGATCGTGGCGGGCATCGGCTTCGTGATCAACCTGGGCACCGCCCTGCTGTTCATGAAGGACCAGCACAAGGACCTGAACGTCCGCGGCGCCTATCTGCACATGATGGCCGACGCGGCGGTCTCCATCGGCGTGGTCATCGCCGGGGGCGTCATCCTGCTGACCGGCTGGTCGATCGTGGATCCCCTGGTCAGCATCGCCATCGTGGTGGTGATCCTGCTCGGCACCTGGGGCCTGCTTAAGGACTCGGTGAACCTGGCGCTGGACGCCGCGCCGCGGAACGTCGACGTCGAGGCCGTTCGGGCCGCCTTCCTGGCCCTGCCCGGCGTCCGCGCCGTGCACGACCTGCACATCTGGGGGCTGTCGACCACCGACACCGCCCTGACCGCCCATCTGGTCCACGAGCGCGCCGACGCCGACGCCCTGCTGGCGGAGGCCCAGACCCTGGCCCGCGCCCGCTTCCAGATCGGCCACACCACGCTTCAGCTGGAAAGCGGGGCGCTGCCGGACTGTCCGGACTGCTGAGCGACCGCGGATCAGTCCGCGGTATCAAGCCTCAGGTCGATGCGGCGCTGACGCCGGAAGCGCTCGAGGTCTTCGGGCTCCCGCACCGCGACGCGTACATAGTCCTCGAGCATCTCGCCCCAGGTCGCGATGAACTCGCGCTGCATCTGCCGATTCCGGGCCACGTAGAGACGCCACTCGAAAAGGCCCCAAAGGAGCACCGCGACGGTGAGCCCGGTCGCCAGCGAACTGCCCGCGACCAGCGTCAGCAGGGGAACGGTCACGACGGGAAACACGGCGCCGTCGGGCGGCCGGAGGAATTTCTTGATCTTCCACGGCTGCAGATCCCACGCATCCTTCAAACCCATGGTCAGGGCCTCCGCCATCGCGGCTTCGCGCTGAGGGCGACCGGGTTCGGTGGCCAGGATGCGGGCGTGCGCCCAAGCGCCCCGCCTGAGCCGATCCATGGGGGCGTCCAGATAGTCCCGGAACAGGCCAAACGGCAGCCACCCCAGCCCCAGGCTCAACTGGAAATGCAGGGGAAAGATCGAAGCCAGTCCCATGAAGACGCCCTCGCCCCGCGCGACCGTGGGCGCGTGCGCCCACCGTCCCTGGCCCGGCCAGTCGTTCGCCATGGCCCGGGGCAGATCATAGGCGACATGGAGGTAGGCCCCGGCGGCCAGCCGCAGCAGGGGCGTGTTGAGACGCAGCCAGATCGCCCGGTATCCCGCCAGCTCCCCACTGTCGTTCCAGCGCTGTCGCTCTTCCAGGAACGTCACGACGAGCCGCTCCAGCCACGTCCGGTCGTCGCCGGCGAGGGTGGCCGCCTTACTACGAATGTCCGCCGTTACGGCCCGGTAGACCTTGTCGAAGGGACGAAAATAGCTTGGAGGAAGTCTCATCGGGGGCGGGCCTGCAGGGTTCACGGCGAAGCTTCACCACCTTCTCCCGTCTTCGCAAGGCGAAAATCCCCCTGAAGTTGCATCGACCGGCAAGTGGCCAGCCCCCTTCCCTTCCGGCGCACCAACCGCCATCTAGCGGCCCATGACCGACACCGCTTCCGCCGCAAACGCCAAGATCCCCGTCACCGTCCTCACCGGCTATCTCGGCGCCGGCAAGACCACCCTGCTGAACCGGATCCTCACCGAGGACCACGGCAAGCGCTACGCCGTCATCGTCAACGAGTTCGGCGAGATCGGCATCGACAACGACCTGGTGGTCGGCGCCGACGAGGACGTGTTCGAGATGAACAACGGCTGCGTCTGCTGCACGGTGCGCGGCGACCTGATCCGCGTCGTCGCCGGCCTGATGAAGCGCCAGCGCCCGGGCAAGCCCGCCTTCGACGCCATTATCGTCGAGACCACCGGCCTGGCCGACCCCGGCCCGGTGGCCCAGACCTTCTTCGTCGACGAGGAGGTCAAGGCCAAGACCCAGCTGGACAGCGTCACCGCCCTGGTCGACGCCAAGCACGTGATGGCGCGCCTGGACGACTCCAAGGAGGCCCGTGAGCAGGTCGCCTTCGCCGACCGCATCATCCTGAACAAGGTCGACCTGGTCACCGCCGAGGAACTCAACGAAGTCGAGCGCCGCCTGCGCGCGCTCAACCCCCTGGCCCCCATCACCCGCACCGAGCGGGCCAATGTGCCGCTGGACCAGGTGCTGGGCGTGCACGGTTTCGACCTGGACCGGATCACCGAGGTGCGTCCCGACTTCGTCAATCCGCCGCACGGCGCGGACGGCCATGTGCACGACGACCACTGCGGTCATGACCACGACCACGATCATCACGACCATGATCACCATCATCATGATCACGGGCACGACCACGGTCCGCGCGGCCACGCGCACGAGGACGACATCAAGGGCATCGCCCTGTCGCTGGACCGTCCTATGGACGGCCAGAAATTCACCGCCTGGCTGGACAAGCTGCTGGGCGAGCAGGGCCAGAACATCCTGCGCGCCAAGGGCATCATCGAGGTGGCCGGCGAGGACCGCCGCCTGGTCTTCCAGGCCGTGCACATGATCCTGGAGGGCGACCTGCAGAAGCCGTGGGGCGACAAGGAACGCCGCTGGTCGCGCGCCGTCTTCATCGGCCGCGATCTGGACGAGGCGGCGCTGAAGGCCGGGTTCGAGGCGTGCGCGGCTTGATCGCACCCGAGCCCAGGACCGCGCTGATCGTCGGCGCGTCGCTGAACCGCTTCCTCCGCTGGAACGGCGAGGTGCTGCCCTGGTGAACCCGCCCCTGGCCCCGCATCGCGAAGCCGTGCTGCATTACGGCACGCCTGACTTCGAGGTGGTTCAGCCCGGCGACTTCGTGCGCTGCGCGGTATCCGGCGCGGCCATCCCGCTGGACGCCCTGACCTATTGGAACGTGGCGCTGCAGGAGGCATACGCCTCGGCGGAGTTCATGACCCGCCGGTGGGTCGAGACCCACAAGGCCGAGACATGACCCTCTTCCAGTTCGATGCCCAGCCCACCGCCGCCCTGTTCGAGAAGGACGGCGCGGTCTTCGCCCTGGGCGACGGCGCGGTGCGGTTCGAGGACGGCGCCTTCAGCATCGCCCACGACGGCGCGATCCTGTGCGCCTGCGCCCACCCGTCGGGCGAGGGCGTCCTGACCGGCGGCGACGACGGCCGGGTGATCTGGCACCGCAAGGGCGAGGCCGGCCTGCTGGCCACCGCCAAGGGCGCGTGGATCGATTCCATCGCCGCCTCGGCCGAAAGCGGGCTGATCGCCTTCTCGGCGGGCAAGACCCTGTCGGTGATCGACGCCAAGGACGCCGCCTTCCGCCGCGACTTCGTGCACGAGCGCACCGTCTCTGGCGTGGCGTTCGAGCCCAAGGGCCGGCGGATCGCGACCTCGACCTATGGCGGGGCGGCGCTGTGGTTCGCGCGCATCGCCGACCAGAAGCCGACCCTGCTGAAGTGGGCCGGGTCGCATACCGGCGTGGCCTTCTCGCCGGACGGCGCCTTCGTCGTCACCGCCATGCAGGACAACCAGCTGCACGGCTGGCGGATCAAGGACCAGAAGAACCTGCGCATGGGCGGCTACCCCGGGAAGGTGAAGTCGGTCAGCTTCCTGTCCAACGGCCAGCTGATGGCCACCTCGGGCGCGCAGGGCGCCGTACTGTGGCCTTTCGTCGGCGCCAACGGTCCAATGGGGCGCGAGGCCACCGAGATCGGCTTCGACGAAAGCAGCCTGGTCACCCTGGTCGCGTCGACGCCGAAGGCCGGCCTGCTGGCCGCCGGGCTGAACGACGGGCGCGTCTGGCTGGCCGATCCGGCCGGTCAGGGCCTGAACTTCCTTAAGGCCGAGAAGGGCGCCCCCATCGTGGCCCTGGCCATGAGCCCGGACGCCCGGCGCATCGCCTGGGCCGACGAGGACGGCGGCGCGGGCGTCGCCGACACCTGAATCTCATTCAGGGATGAATTCGTCCGAAATTCGCGGATTCTCGAAACATCGTCTTCCGATGCGTATTTCCACTAGGGTGAAATGACCATTTCTACGCGTATAAATTACCATCTACCCGTTTAGGGTGTATTAGCCATTGTGGCGTTAGGCTGTGACCATGTCGCACGCCAAACCCATTCCTGGCTTCTTGGGACTAGAGGTCCCGCCCCGCACCGAGGCGCCCCAGCGCACGCGGCCCAAGCCGGTGTCTATGGCGGACCTCTCTCCCGAAGAATGGCGCATCGTCTCGATGGCCGAATGTCCGAAGACCCGGCGGACCATGGCCGACACCATTCTCAACTCCACATCCGGCGCCGGAAAGGCGCCCCCATGTCGCGCCCGGTAATCCTCACGCTCATGCGCAACCGCCGCGGGGGAGCCGCGGTGGAGTTCGCCATACTCGCTCCGGTCCTGCTCGCCCTCGTCGCCGGCGGCATCTTCTACAGCCGCTGGTTCACGGTCGCGTCGCAGACCCAGAACCTGGCCAGTGACGGAGCCCGCGCCGCCGTGGCGGGCCTGGACGACACAGAGCGCCAGACCATCGTTTCCGGCCTGATGACCGGCGCCGTGGCGCGCGTGCCGCTGGAGAAGGGCGCGACCCGCACCTGGCGCGCCTGGCGCGACGGCGACCTCTACGCCGTGTCCGTGACCACGACCCTGCCTGACTACGACCTGGCGCGGCTCATTCCCATGCCCAACCCCGCCGTCACCCGCGAGGCCGTCGTCGTCATTCCGGAGGCCGCAGGATGACCGGTTTTCTCAAACGCCTGCGCCGCGACCAGCGGGGCGGGGTCGGCGCCCTCTCGGTGCTGCTGGCCGTGCTCGTCATCACCGCGACCGCCGCCACGGTCGACGCCGCCTCGGTCGAATTCCGCGCCCGCGCGCTGCAGGGACTGGCCGACACCGCCGCCGTCTCGGCCGCCGGCGACCTGACCACCGCCGAGAGCACCGTGCGACGCGTGCTGAGCCTGAAGCAGTCCGGCGCGCGCATCGAACAGGTCGCCCTGGGCGAGTATCAGGCAAAGGCCGATGTCGCCGTGGCCGACCGCTTCAACCCCGAAGGACCCGTTCCCGACGCCGTTCGCGTGGTGTTGCGCGAGGACGTGCCCCTGTTCTTCGGCTCCGTGCTCGGCATCGGGTCGGTGCGGGTGCAGAAGACCGCCGTGGCCATCCGCCCGGCGCGCGACGCCGCCGCCTTCTCCATCGGCTCGCGCCTGCTGACCCTGGACCCCCCGTTGGCCAACGCCATCCTGTCCCAGTTGATCGGACGCGAGATCAAGCTGACCGCCCTGTCCTATGACAACATGCTGGCCTCCAGCCTGGACGTCGACGACCTGCTGGACGAACTGGGCCGCGTCCTGTCCGCCGACGACCGCGAAAACCTGCTGACCCGCGACCTGTCGACCCGCCAACTGATCGACGCCATGGCGAAGGGCACGACAGGCCCGACCAACCTGGCCCTGAACAGCATCTCCGCCACGCTGGCCACCGGGCCGGACCGAAACCTGCGCCTCGGCTCCCTGATCAATGTCGCGTCGGGCGTGAAGGGCGATATCAGCGCCAAGGTTCCCGTCTGGGACCTGCTCAACGCCGCCCTGGGCGAGGCCGCCGGGCCGCAGACCATTGATCTGAACGCCGATGTCGACGGCCCCGTCACCGCCAAGGTCCGCCTGGCCGTCGGGGAACGCGAGCAGAAATCCCCCTGGCTGACCGTGGCCCGCGACGGCACGACCGTGGTGCGCACCGCCCAGGTCCGGCTGCATGTGGACGTCACCACCGCGAATCTGGCCGGCCTGGGTCGGGTCCACCTGCCGGTCTACGCCGAGGTGGCCAGCGGCAAGGCGGCCCTGACCTCCATCAACTGCCGCGAGGACAGTTTCGACGTCACCGCCCGGTCCGGCATCGCCAGCGTCGCCCTGGGCGAGATCGAGTCCTCGAAGCTGTCCGACTTCTCGCGCGACGCCGCCCTGTCGCCCGCCGCGATCCTGGATACCGCCGTCCTGAAGGTCCGCGCCGCCGCCCGCATCAATGTCGGCGATTCCGGCGACACCCGCCTGCGTTTCAACCGCGCCGACATCAACAGCCTGAAGGCCCAGACCATCGGCGCCAAGGGCATCCTCGGCTCGACCCTGACCAGCCTGGTGGCCAACGCCCATCTGGACGTCCAGGTGCTGGGGCTGCTGGGCGTCTCCCTGCCGGGGCTGCCCGCGACCCTGCGCGACATCCTGGCCGGGGTCGCCGCCCCGCTGGACAGCGTTCTGGAGGAGATCCTGAAGCTGGTCGGCGCCGGAATCGGCGAGGCCGACGTGCGCGCCGCGGGCCTGGAATGCGGCACAAAGGGCTCGCCGCCCACCCTCGCCGCCTGACCTCTTGCGCCCGCCCCAGGAGCCGCCCAACATCGGCGCATGACGGGGGCTCCCAAACCAAAGAGGCGGCGGCCGATCCTGACCGTCTTCCTGACGCTGACCGTGCTGCTGGTCGGGAGCGTGGCCCTGTACCGTTTCGTGCCGCCGCCCCAGACCTGGCTGATGACGGCCCGGCTGTTCGAGGGCTCCGGCCGGGACTATCGCTGGCGCTCGCTCGACGACATCTCGCCTCGTCTGGTCGAGGCGGTGATCGCCTCGGAAGACTCCACCTTCTGCGCCCACGCCGGCTTCGACATGAAGGCCATCGAGAAGGCGCTGCAGACCAACGCCAGGGCCGAGAAGCGCGGAAGCGGCCGCATCCGCGGCGGCTCCACCATCAGCCAGCAGACCGCCAAGAACGTCTTCCTGTGGCCGGGCCGGGACTGGATCCGCAAGGGGCTGGAGGCCGGCTACACCCTTCTGATCGAGACCACCTGGGGCAAGCGCCGGATCATGGAGGTCTATCTGAACGTCGCCGAATGGGGACCGGGGATCTACGGCGCCGAGGCCGCCGCACGGCACTGGTACGGCAAGAGCGCCAAGGATTTGACCGCCCGCGAAGCCGCCCGCCTGGCCGCCATCCTGCCCAGCCCGCGCCGCTACAAGGCGGCGGCGCCCGGCCCCTATGTCCGTCGCCGCGCCTCGCGGGTCCAGGCGGCCATGGGCACGGTCCGGAACGAGGGCCTGGCGCGCTGCGTCCTTCGCTAGATCCGCACCGCTGACCGCTTGACGCCATCGGCCGGCGCGCGTCCCTTGTCGCCAAACCAGCGGCGGGAGGCCGCGAGGAGGAGCCTATGAAGCGTACCCTGATGACCGCGACCGCCGTCTGCGCGCTCGCCTTCGGCGTCGCCGCCTGCGCCGGCCTGAGCCACGCCGACAGCGCCGCCGCCCCGGCCGCGACCGATGCAGCCGCCCCGGCGTCCGCGACCCAGACCTGGCCCGTCACGACTGAAGGCGCCGCCGCCTTCGTCGCCGCCGCCGAGACCCGGCTGGCCGCGCTGAGCGAAGAGGCCGCGCGCATCCAGTGGACCCGCGCCACCAACATCACCTACGACACCATGTGGCTGGAGAGCCGCATCAACGCCGAGGTCACCGAGACCCAGGTCGAGCTGGCCAACCAGGCCGCCGCCTTCAACGACGTCCAGGTTCCCGCCGATGTCCGCCGCAAGCTGAACCTGCTGCGCCTCGGCATCGTCCTGCCCGCCCCGAACCGTCCGGGCGCCGCCAATGAACTGGCCGAGATCACCACCCGCCTGGACTCGACCTATTCGGTCGGCAAGTTCGAGTATCAGGGCCGCCAGATCACGCTGGACGACGCCAACGTCCTGATCGCCGAGAGCCGCGATCCCAACGAGACCAAGGCCCTGTACGAGGGGTGGCGCACCATCTCGCCGGTCATGGCCGCCGACTACGCCCGCATGGTCGAGATCGCCAACGAGGGCAGCCGCGAGCTCGGCTTCGCCGACACCGGCGCCATGTGGCGCGCGGGCTATGACATGGACCCGGACGCCTTCGCCGCCGAGACCGACCGCCTGTGGGAACAGGTGAAGCCCTTCTACGTGAACCTGCACTGCTATGTGCGCGGTCGCCTGAACGCGAAGTACGGCGACGCCGTCCAGCCCGATCACGGGCCGATCCGCGCCGACCTGCTGGGCAATATGTGGTCGCAGCAGTGGGGCAACATCTACGACGTCGTGGCCCCGACCAGCGGCGGGACGTCCAGCTACAGCCTCGATGCGCTGCTGACGAACGCCCAGTACGACGCCACCCGCATGGTCCGCACGGGCGAGGGCTTCTACACCTCGCTGGGCCTGCCGGCCCTGCCCCAGACCTTCTGGGAGCGGTCGATGATCACCCGGCCGCGCGACCGCGAGGTGGTTTGCCACGCCTCGGCCTGGGACCTCGACAACGCCGAGGACATCCGCATCAAGATGTGCACCCAGGTGAACGGCGACGACTTCTACACCGTCCACCACGAGCTGGGTCACAACTACTACCAGCGCGCCTACAAGGATCAGCCCTTCCTGTTCAAGAACGGGGCGAACGACGGCTTCCACGAGGCCATCGGCGACTTCGTCGGCCTGTCGGCCCTGACGCCCACCTATCTGAACCAGATCGGCCTGCTGCAGACCACGCCGGGCGCGGAAGAGGACATCCCCTTCCTGCTGAAGATGGCGCTGGACAAGATCGCCTTCCTGCCGTTCGGCCTGATGGTCGACCGCTGGCGCTGGGGCGTCTTCGACGGCGAGACCAGCCCGGCCGAGTATAACAGCGCCTGGTCGGCCAACATGCTGAAATATCAGGGCCTTGTGCCGCCGGGACCGCGTCCGGCCAACGCCTTTGATCCGGGCGCGAAATACCACATCCCGGGCAACACTCCGTACACCCGCTACTTCCTGGCCCACATCTACCAGTTCCAGTTCCAGCGCGCGGCCTGCAAGCAGGCCGGCTGGCAGGGCCCGCTGCACCGCTGCTCGATCTACGGTAACAAGGAGGTCGGCGAGCGCTTCGAGCGCATGCTGGAGATGGGCCAGTCGCGTCCGTGGCCGGAAGCGATGGAAGCCTTCACCGGCGAGCGCGGCAACGACGCCTCGGCGGTGGCCGACTATTTCGCGCCGCTGAACGCCTGGCTGACCGTGCAGAACCGCGGCAAGACCTGCGGCTGGGACGCCTGATCGCCTGAACCAGAGAGCCCGGCGGTTCCTCACCGCCGGGTTAACCCTCGCCGTTAGGCCTTCCCTTAACCGAACTCCGTCATCTTCCGCCTCGATGACCGTCGGCGCCCTGTGCCGCGGCGAGGACCGGGATGACGATGGCTATCGGACACTGGATCAGCGGGATCGCCCGAGGCGCGTGCAACCTTGTTCGCCGCATGGCGTCCGAGACACGCGGCAACGTGGCCATGATCTTCGGCCTCAGCATGCCCGTTCTGGTCCTGATGACCGTCGGCGGGGTCGATATCCACCGCGCCTCGACCGTGCGGGTCAACCTGCAGGACGCCCTGGACGCCGCCACCCTGGCCGCCGCCCGCTCTCCCTACTCGGACGACGTCAATATCCAGCGCGTCGGCCTGGCCGCCCTGAAGGCCAATCTGAAGGCCTATCCGAACATCACCCTGCGCGAGGCCGACACCACCTTCGTGCTGAACAAGTCCGAGATCGTGGTCGCCAGCTCCAAGGTCGATGTGAAGACCCTGGTCGCCAACATCTTCCTGCCGCCCTACGGCAAGTTCATGGATGACTACATCCAGGTGGGCGCCCACTCCGAGGTCAACCGGGCGACCAAGGACATCGAGGTGTCTCTGGTGCTGGACATCACCGGCTCGATGGAGGGGACCCGCCTGTCCGACCTCCAGGAGGCGGCGAACGACCTGGTCGACCTAGTCGTGCAGACCAACCAGAGCATCAACAAGACCCGAATGGCGCTGGTGCCCTATTCGATGGGCGTCAACGCGGGCAGCTATCTGAACGATGTGCGCGGGGCCGCGCGCGGGGCCACCAACATCACCGGCGCGGCCTGGATGGTGGCCAACAGCCAGAAGACGATCACCGCCATGACGAAGGCCAGCCCCGGGGTCTTCACCGCGAACAGCCACGGCTACTCCACGGGGGATTTCGTCTGGATCAGCGGCGTGACCGACGGGAACAATTCGGGGCAGGCCGACCTGGCCTCCTACCTGAACGGCAAGTCCTACAAGGTGGTCAGGATCGACAACAACACCTTCTCCCTGCAGACCCTCGCCGGGTCGGCCATCAACACCACGGGCTACCAGACCTATACGGCCAGCAGCGGCATCGCCCGGCGTTGCCTGGTCTCGACCTGCGAGGTGGTGGTGACCTCGAACGGCCACGGCCTGGCCACGGGCGAGGACGTCCGCATGCTGAACGTCGGCGGCATGACCCAGCTGAACACCCAGAACAGCGTCAGCCCCAGCGGTTCGACGCCCTTCTACCAGACCGTCACCAAGCAGACGGACTCGACCTTCTCGATCAACAACATGGTCGGCCCCGTTGCGGCGGTGTCCAACTACACCTCGGGCGGCACGGTGCAGTGCCTCGAGTACGGCTGCGCCAACTTCCTGTTCACGAACAACGAGAACAATCTGCGCATCTTCGAGGCGTCCAGCTGCGTCAGCGAGCGGGTGGGCTCCAACGCCTACACCGACGCGGCCCCGTCCACGTCCAAGGTCGCCTTCTCCTACGTCGGGACGACCAACGTCGGTCAGGGCGGCTGCATGACCACCACCTTCACGCCGCTGACCACCAACCGCGACACGCTGCATAGCCGCATCAACGCCTACAAGGCCGAGGGCGGCACCGCCGGCCAGATCGGCGTGGGCTGGGGCTGGTACATGGTCTCGCCGACCTTCGCCTCCATCTTCCCAACGGAAAGCACGCCCGATCCCTACGGCACGCCGAACCTGCTGAAGGTCGTGATCATCATGACCGACGGCGAGTTCAACGCGGTCTACTACAACGGCGTGCGGGCGCGGGACTCGGGCGCGGGCGGCGGTTCGAACGACCGCTGGATCAACCACAATTCCAACAACGGCAGCCCCTTCCTGCAGTCGGTGAACATGTGCAACGCCATGAAGGCGCAGAACATCATCATCTACACCGTGGGCTTCGACATCTCGGGCACGCCGGACACCACGCCCGGAACGGTCGATACGGCCACCGAGGTCATGCAGGCCTGCGCCACCAGCCCGGACTACGTCTACCTGCCGCAGAACGGCTCCTCGCTGAAGACGGCCTTCGCCGCCATCGGCCGCAGCATCAGCCAGCTGCGCATTTCCAAGTAGGGTGGCGCCTCGGGCGGCAGGCGCTGGTGGATGGGAAGTGGCTAGTGGCTGGTGATTAGTGGCTGGCCGCCAGCCTGCGACGGGACCGTTTGCGCCGCCCTTCCGCCGGCGAAGTACACAGCGCGCGGGAGCGGCGTCTCAGTAGCCGGCGCCAGCGGAAGGGCGGCACCGGCCACACGGCCGCACCCTGCTGGCCAGCCACTAGTCACTAGTCACTAACCACTAATCACTCGCAGCCACCGGCGTCGGCCCGTCGCGCACCGCCGCCGGCTGCCGCCCGTCAGATCAGCCGGATCTCTTTCAGCCGCTGGGTCAGGAAGTCCTCGGCCATCAGCGGCTGTCCGGCGTAGCGGTCCGGGTTTTCCGGCGTGATCGTGGACGGCAGGGTCTCGATCATGAAGTCCGGGTTGAAGTGCAGGAAGAAGGGCGTCGAGTAGCGGGCGAAGCTGGCCCGTTCCGGCGTCGGGTTGATCACCCGGTGGCTGGTCGACGGCAGGACGTGATTGGTCAGGCGCTGCAGCATGTCGCCGATGTTGACCACCAGGGCGCCCGGCGGCGGCGCGACTTCCAGCCATTCGCCGTCGGCGTCCTTCAGCTGCAGGCCGCGCTCCTCGGCGCCCAGCAGCAGGGTGATGACGTTGATGTCCTCATGGGCGCCGGCGCGGACGCCCGAGGCGCCGGCCGGCACCGGCGGATAGTGCAGCATGCGCAGGATCGAATTGCCCAGCTGGACCTTGTCCGCGAAGAAGTCGTCGCCGAGTTCCAGATAGCGGGCGATGCCGCGCAGCACCTTGGCGCCCAGGGCGTCCATGGCGGTGAACATGCCGTACAGGTGGTCCCTGAAGCCCTCGACCTCGGTCGGCCAGACGTTGTCGCGCATATATTTTCGGTAGGGGTGGCCCTCGGGCAGCTCGCGGCCGACGTGCCAGAACTCCTTCAGGTCGACGGTGGCGGCGCCCTTGGCGGCTTCGACGCCGAACGGGGTCAGGCCCCGCGCGCCGCCGGTGCCCGGCTGGTGGTACTGGCGCTTCACGTCTTCCGGCAGGGCGAAGAAGGCCTTGGAGTCGTCGATGGCCGCCTCGATCACCGCCTCGTCCAGGCCGTGATCCGAGATGACGGCGAAGCCGTAGCGCTTGAACGACTGGCCCAGCTTGTCGGCGAAGGCCTGGAAGTCCTGATCGTACAATTTCATCGACACCGGCTCGAGGGCGCGGGTCGGGGCGGGGGCGGCTTCGGTCACGTCTGAACCCTTGTCGACAGTCTGGCGGTTTCCATACGCCCTGCGGCACGACCTTGGCAAAGCGTGGGCGCCGTCCGAAAAAATCCGACCGGATCCGTTCAGCTCCGGTACAGATAGGAACCTTGACTGTAAGGCCGCGTTTCAGGGCCAGAACCCGTACGATCGAAAGGATCCATCATGCGCGCCAAACTCTTCGTCACCGGCGTGAGCATCGCCGCCCTGCTGGGCGCCGCCGCCTGCACCACCACCGACCCGTACAGCTCGACCCCGCGCCGCAACAACACCGGCACCGGCGTGATCGCCGGCGCCCTGGGCGGCGCCCTGCTGGGCTATCTGACCAACACCTCCAACTCCGAGGAAGGCCGCAAGAACGCCCTCATCGGCGCCGGCATCGGCGCCCTGGGCGGCGCGGCGGTCGGCTCCTACATGGACCGTCAGCAGCGCGAGCTGGAAGCCGAACTGTCCGGCTCCGGCGTCGGCGTGGCGCGCCAGGGCGACAACCTGGTCCTGCGCATGCCGTCGGACGTGACCTTCGCCTCGAACCAGTCGTCCATCAACGCGCGCTTCTATGCGACCCTGGACGACGTGGCCGCGGTGCTGGACCGCTACGACCAGTCGCTGATCGACATCGTCGGTCACGCGGATTCGGACGGCGCGGACGACTACAACCTGAACCTCTCGCGCCAGCGCGCCTCCTCGGTGGCCCGCTACCTGGTCGATCGCGGCGTCCTGGCTGACCGCCTGTACGTCGATGGCCGCGGCGAGAGCCAGCCGATCGCCTCCAACGCCACCCCGGACGGCAAGGCCCAGAACCGCCGCGTCGAAATCCTGATCCGCCCGTTCCGCGGCTGATCTGACTGGCTCCGGCGGCGGTGCGTCATGCGCGGCCGCCGGCGGCCGGCAAGTGGTTAGTGGCTAGTGGTTAGTGGCTGGCCGCCAGCCTGCGGCGGCGCCCTCCGCGCCGCCCTTCCGCAGGCAGCCAAAGAACGAGCGTGGCGTCAGCACCGTCAGGCGTCAGCGGAAGGGCGGCGCAGGCCGTGAGGCCGTACCCGGCTGGCCAGCCACTAACCACTAGCCACTAACCACTTTCATCCCCGGTCCAGCCGACCGTAACGCCGCTTTTTCCGCGCCTCACACCGTTCCGTGACTTGCACAGCCGGCGCGCGAATGCTCGATACGGAAGCACGTTCGACTCGGGGGAACGATTGCGTCCGGACCATCAGGAATTTGCAGACGGCCTCAGGCTGGCCACCATCGCGGTCATCGCCGCGGTGCTGTCGGCGACCGTCGTCATCGGCGCCGGCCGCGTCCTCCTGCCCCGCCCCGATCCAGTCGCCGAGGCCCAGGCCCAGCTGGTCCGGACCGTCTCGCGATAGTCGCCTAGGCCCGGCCGATCGAGGTGTAGCGGAAGCCCCGCGCCCGCATGTCGTCGGGGCGGTAGACGTTGCGCAGGTCCACCATCACCGGCTGACGCAGCAGCAGCTTGACGCGGTCCAGGTCCAGCGCCCGGAACTGGTCCCACTCGGTCAGGATCACCACCACATCGGCGCCGGTGACGGCCTCATAGGGACCGTCCTTGAACACCACGCCGTCCAGCAGCTTGGACGCCTCGTGCATGCCCTCGGGGTCGAAGGCCTGAACCGTCGCGCCCAGGGCCATCAGGGCCGGGGCCACGTCCAGCGAGGGGGCGTCGCGCATGTCGTCGGTATTCGGCTTGAAGGTCACGCCCAGCAGGGCGACCGTCTTGCCCTTGAGGTCGCCGTCCATGGCGGCCGAGACGCGGCCGGCCATGGCCTTCTTGCGCGCGTCGTTGACCTCGACCGTGGTCTCGATCAGGCGCACCGGCGTGCCGGCGTCCACCGCCGTGCGCACCAGGGCGAGCGTGTCCTTGGGGAAGCAGGAGCCGCCGTAGCCGGGGCCGGCGTGCAGGAATTTGGCGCCGATCCGCTTGTCCAGGCCGATGCCGCGCGCGACCTGCTGCACGTCGGCGCCGACCGCCTCGCACAGGTCCGCCATCTCGTTGATGAAGGTGATCTTCATCGCCAGGAAGGCGTTGGCCGCATATTTGATCAGTTCGGACGTGCGGCGGCCGGTGAACAGGATCGGCGTCTCGTTCAGGTTCAGCGGACGGTACAGCTCGCGCATCACGGCCTGGGCGCGTTCGTCCTCGGTGCCGACCACCACGCGGTCGGGCCGCTTGAAGTCCTCGATGGCGGCGCCCTCGCGCAGGAACTCCGGATTGGAGACCACGGCGAACTCGGCGTCGGGGCGGCGTTCGCGAATGATGCGTTCGATCTCGTCGCCGGTGCCCACCGGGACGGTCGACTTGGTCACCACGACGGTGAAGCCCTCGATCAGGCCGGCGATCTCCTCGGCGGCGGCGTAGACATAGGACAGGTCGGCGTGGCCGTCGCCGCGGCGCGACGGCGTGCCCACGGCGATGAAGACGGCGTCGGCGCCGCGAATCGCCTCGGCCCCGTCCAGGGCGAAGGACAAGCGGCCCCCGCGCACGTTCGAGGCGACCAGATCGTCCAGGCCGGGCTCGAAGATCGGGATCTCGCCCTTCTCCAGCCGGTCGATCTTGGACTGGTCCTTGTCGACGCAGGTCACGTCATGGCCGAAGTCGGCGAAACAGGCCCCTGACACCAGGCCCACATAGCCGGTTCCGATCATCGCCACGCGCATGTGGGTCCACCCCGTTCAGACAGGCCGTGGAGATAGCGACCGGGCGCGCCTTTGACCACCCCGGGCGTCGCGGCGGCGGACAAAGCAAAACCGCCGGCCCTCTTTGGAGGACCGGCGGCTCTGTAGTCTTGGCCTACCGGCCTTCGGCCTGCTTGAGGCCGAAGGCTTCGGATCGCCTTCCGTTTTTAGCGGAAGTTGATGCCGATGGTGGCGCGACGGTTCAGCGGCTCGCGAACGCCGTCGGCGGTCGGGCGGGCCAGCTGGGTTTCACCCTTGCCGTCCAGCGAGATCACGCCGCCGTTG